>Ga0209128_1000004_pt1 | contig 243303 bp, 198 predicted proteins | sample ETNvirnome_6_100_FD_184072 | JGI IMG/M metagenome (GOLD analysis project Ga0209128, IMG submission 184072) | Marine viral communities from the Pacific Ocean - ETNP_6_100 (SPAdes) (version 2) | ecosystem: Environmental > Aquatic > Marine > Oceanic | place: Pacific Ocean | collected 2013-06-19
TCAGCTGCGGAAAACCACGGTCTTTGTAACCCACGATATTGACGAAGCCCTGAGGCTGGCGACCCGCATTGCCGTGATGGATCAGGGCCGGATTATCCAGCACGACACGCCGGAGAACATTCTCCGGCGACCCGCCTCCGTTTTTGTGGAGAATCTCGTGGGCAAGCAGGACCGAGGCCTGAAACTGATGAGCCTGCATACCGTGCGGGATCTGATGGAGGCTCACCCTCAGCCCAGAGAGCCGGAACCCGGCGCCGACGGCCTCAAGGAAGACGACAGCCTGCGAGTGGCTCTTTCAATCATGCTCTGGCAGAACTGGAGCCAGGTGCCGGTGTTCAATGCCGATGGCCAGGAAACCGGAACCATCACCCGTGACCGCATTATCCAGGAAGGTGCCTGATGCGGGTCTGGTTGCCGCCTGTGATGCTGACTGTGCTCCTCTGTGCCCTGAGCGCGGGCATGCCGGCTCTCGAACCGCTTTTCGAGTGGGTGCAGCCCGATAAGCAGAATGTGATCTACGAGCGGGAGAGCTTTCTCTTTCTGCTCCAGAACCATCTGATGCTGGTGGTGATTTCCGCCCTGGTTGGAACCGTCGCTGCGGTTGCCGGGGGAATCTTCGCCACGCGCCCGGCTGGGCGGGACTTTCTGCCGCTGGTTAGCCAGATTGCCTCTATCGGCCAGACCTTCCCGCCGGTGGCGGTTCTTGCCCTGGCGGTGCCGGTTCTCGGGTTTGGTGAGGCGCCGATTCTGGTGGCGCTGATTCTGTATGGATTGCTGCCCATTCTGCGCAATACCCTGGCCGGCTTGGAGGGTGTCGATCCCACAGTGAGGCAGGCGGCGCTCGGTATGGGCATGTCGCCTTTTCAGGTGCTGTTGCAGGTGGAGTTGCCGCTGGCGGGCAGGGTGATCCTGGCCGGTATCCGGACCTCGGTAACCATCAACATTGCAACGGCCGCCATTGGCTCAACCATCGGTGCCAGAACCCTGGGGGATCCGGTGATCGCCGGTCTCGTCAATGGCAACACAGCCTACGTGTTGCAGGGCGCGATTCTGATTGGCATGCTCGCGCTGACGGTGGACAGCCTGTTCGAGGCCGCTGAGCGGGTCTGGGACCGCCGGTTTCTGCCCCAGACCGCAGGCTGATCGCTGGCGCAGGCCATCCGCTGCTTTAAAAATCCTGCTTTGATGTCTAGTCTGACGAAGATGGACAGCGCAAGGAGCACAGCGGAATGAAGTTTCCTTCGAGCACGTCATTTGCACTCCTCGGCGCAGCACTGATCGCGATCAGCTATGGTCTGGCGCGCTTTGCGTTCGGTCTGTTCGTCCCCCCGATCCGGGATGACCTGGGGCTGGCGCCGGATGTGATCGGTGTGATCGGTGCGCTGCCGCTGATCAGTTTCGTATTCGCTACCCTGGTGGCTCCGCTCTCGGCAAATCGTCTTGGTGCCCGCAATACCGCCATGGCATCCGGTATTTTTGGTGTTGTTGGCCTGGCGCTGATCAGCCAGGCCGTGGGGGCCGTCTCCCTCGGGGTGGGTGTTGTTCTCTGTGGTATCTGCACGGGCCTGATGATGCCGGCTCTCACAGCCGCCATGCAGGCGTTGGTGAGACGCTCGCTCCACGGCCGGGTAAGCTCGGTGATGAACGCGGGCACCAGTATCGGTGTCGTCGTTGCTGTGCCGACGATCCTGTTCCTCGCCGGGGCCTGGCGCTATGCCTACGCGTCCTTTGCCGTGCTGGCGGTAATTGGCGTGATTGCCACCTGGTTCTTCATTCCGTCTGTATCCCGTGTTGTGCCCGCCAATGCTGCGCCGGCGCAGCCAATCAGTGCGGATCAATGGTGGCGACTGCTCAGGCTCTCGCTGTTCGCGTTCATGATGGGCTTTGTCTCCGCCGCCTACTGGATTTTCGCACCCGATCTCGTGGTTAATCTGGGATCCATGCCATCCGATGCCACGGCATGGCTGTGGCTGGGGGTCGGTATTGCCGGCCTTGGCGGCGCGGTGGTGGCCGATCTGGCTGACCGGAACAACCCACCGGTTACCCAGGCCCTGATGCTGATGACACTGGCCGCGAGCCTGGCGTTGTTGGCGGCCAGCCCCGACAACCTGATGATTTCGGCGTTTTCAGCACTGGTGTTTGGTCTGGCCTACATGAGTCTGACCGGGCTGTACCTGATGACCGGCATTCGCCTGCTGCCGGGGCGGCTGTCCATGGGCCCCGTACTGCCTTTCATGGCAGTATCACTGGGCCAGGCGGCTGGCTCGCCGATAGTCGGTATTCTTGTTGGCAAGGTGGGTTACGCCGATGCCTTTGCCATGTTCTGCGCCATCGGCATTATCGTGGCCATGTTGTCGCCGCTCTATCCAAGGCATCTGGAATACGAACCGGATGATGAGACCGAAGAGGATACCGGTCTGCAGGCCGCCTACGACTATCAGCTGCAGAACGAGGAGGGCGAGCCCCTGTCGCCGGTCACCGGTAAGACCGAGAGCTATTAGGGCGGATAGCCGAGAGTGTTATTCCTCGGATGTATCTCTCGGCGCCGCCCAGCTTGTGTAGCCCAGGTCCATAACCCGGGCGACTTCCTCATCGGGTATCGCCGATAGATCGCCCAGTTCCAGCGGGTCATAGTGGAAGGCGTACAGTCGAGACGTGAATTCGGCCACGGGCAGGGAAGCTTCACCGCGAAACTCGCCATTGCCGTGGGTTGAGCAGGTAATGCCCTGGCCCCAGTTCTGGCCGCTGTCGTTGTTGGGGTTAAAAAAGTACACCCGCATCTCGTTCTTCGGGCTCAGGGCAACCCGCAGGATATTGATGGCGTGCCGGCCAACAAAGCGGGCGGCGCTGTCTGTTACAGCAATCCCTGCCGGCTGGGCGTGAATGACCGGTATGTTGCCGTTGTAGAAGGGGTGATAGCTCGCGTAGAAATGCCGGATAAATCCCTCGTAGTCCTTTACCTCGCCGGTTTTTACGTCGGCGACCACGCGGAAGCCGTGGCTGACCCACCAGCCGTAGAATTCCGGGTTGATCCAGCGATGGGCGTCGTCGTCCCGGGTCTCACAGCGGCGCCACATCTCACCGTAGAGGCGATCGAGATGAGGGATGAGCACGAGCGATACCGGGTCCACATCCACTGGCGTTCCCTTAACCAGGCCCGGTTCCAGATCGCGGGAAGAAACCTCCTGGCCTTCAAATCGGCTCAGTACTTCGTTGTCGCGTGCTGCCCAGGCCAGGACTTGCAACAGGTAATCCGCCTCGTTTGACGCCCACATGGAGAGGCCAATGGCAGACTGGCAGGTGGGGTTGTTGCCCTGACCAACGCCCAGCGGCTGGCCCAGCAGGTTGATAACCCCGGCCAGCAGGAATACCCGGGGTGGCCGGGCATCGCCGAACGCCTCTCTGAGAACCTGATCGGTTTCCGCAGAGGGCTTCAGTTTGATTTGCCGCCACAGTGCCTGGGCCACAGAGGGTGTAAACAGCGATCCGCGCTCCAGCATCATGGTCAGGCCATAGACGGCCTGGCAGGTTTCCGGGTAGATGGCCTCGTCAATCAGGGCATGGACCAGATCGGTGTAACAGTAGAGATCGTCCAGCCCGGTCATGGTCAGCCCCAGTGTGTTGGGGATGAGATCGTCCTGGCCGCTGGCGCGCAGGAACCGGAGCATCACCGCGTGGTAGGGAGAGGCAAGGCCGGTGTCGAACATGCTGCGGGCAAAGTAGGTGGCTTCGGAGGAGAGCGCCACGTCGTCCATGTCTTTCAAACGCTGCTCGTAAACGGCAAGGCCGGGGTCCTCGGCGCTGGCAGGTGTGGGGGCAAAGAGGGCCTTCACCAGCCGCGTGGCATCGGCATTGCGTCCGGTTTTGATGTCGGGGTCGTAAAGGCATTTGGCGATCTGCCCGATCATTTCCCGAATACTGTCGACCTGCACCGGCCCCTGGTCCAGCAATCGCCAGACTTCCGCCACCAGGCTGTCCAATAGGCTTTCATAACCGAGGTGGGAGATCAGGTACCGATAGAGTTCCTGAACGATGGTGCCAAGTTGCTTGGGTCTTTCACGATCGGCTTCGGTGAGCTGGCCAGACAGCAGGTCCAGGTTTAATGCCATCACCTGGGTGAGAAAGTGGCGTGCCTGCTCAGCAGAAATTCCGGGATGGAAGTATTTGCCACGGGTGACGGCCAGCATGCGCAGTTCGCTGATCGCCTCGACAATGGTGGTAACTGCACCCGCCTCCCTCAGAGAGTGTTTGGCGAGCGCCGGTTGCAGCAGGGCTGGCCGGGCCCAGTCGCTGGTGCCGAAAATGCCAGCGGATTCGAGCGACCTTACGCGCCGGTAGATGGCGTCGAAGCCGCCTGGCAGCGTCATTAGCATCCGTGTGCGCTCCAGGAGACTGAGACTGGAGGCTTTGGGGTCCGATTTGCGGGCGCGGGCAAATTCTGCCAGCGCCATGTCGAATTGCATCAATGCCGGCTTGAGCGCAGGATCTGCGTCTTGGCGCTCCATAGCGTTGGCTCCCTTGAGGTATTACCCGCCCTGGCGAAAGCGTTGAATAAAGGCTTCAGACTCCGCGATTGACTGTTCCATATTGCGAATCAGGGAATCTACATCCTGACGGATGCTGACCAGTTCGTTTTCCAGCGAACCGATCGCCTGGGCATTCAGATTATGCTTAAGGTACAGCACCTGATCCTCAAATGCCTGCAGCACCGGTTCCATTCTGTCCTCGGCGTCGTGCATCCGGCTGATCAGCTGGCCGTACTGAACGCGGGTCTCTTTCAGCTGCTGTTCGCTACTGCGGCGCAGTGATGCGCTCTCGTACAGGCTGAGTTCGTCTTCCCATTCATCGAACAGGTCCTTGGCGACTTCTTCTACCTTGTCGATCCGGTCTCTAACCTCTTCGGCACTCGCCAGGCTGTCTTCGTAGGCATCGCTGATTTCGGCATATTGTTCCTTTAGCTCGGTGTCAGGCGTGTCCACCACACTCTGGAAACGCTCAAGCGACGAACGGAAGGTTTCCTGGGCGTCGTTCTGGCTGTCCCGGGCATCTTCAACCCGATCCACCAGGATGTCCCGCTTTTCATACCCGAATTTTTCCATGGTTTTGTAGTACACCGTGGAGCACCCGCCAAGGAGCACCGCGCTGAGCAATAGCACCCAGACACGTTGAAGGCTGATTTTTGTTTTCGAGTAGTCGGTTGCGGGGCTGGGCATAGGGGCGTCTCCGGTTGCATGCTAATCACAGAAGTGAAGCATGGCGGTGGAGCGCTGACAAGCACGTATTCGGCCTTGATTTGCTGGAGCGGAAAACGACAAACCCCGGCAAGTGCCGGGGTTTGTCCGTTCAACCAAAGCAGGGACCGTGGTTATTTCTTCAGTCCCATCTCCTCGATTGAAATCTCCCGCATCTTGAATTTCTGGATCTTCCCGGTGACAGTCATCGGGAATTCGTCCACGAACTTGTAGTTCTTCGGAATCTTGAAGTGAGCGATCTTGCCCTTGCAGAAGGCCTGTAGGTCTTCGGCTGTGACTGGCGCCGCGTCGGGAGCCAGCTTCACCCAGGCAATCAGCTCTTCGCCGTACTTGTCATCGGGAATGCCGGTTACCTGCACTTCTTCGATGGCCGGGTGGGTGTAGAGGAACTCTTCGATTTCTTTCGGGTAGATGTTCTCCCCGCCACGGATGACCATGTCCTTGATGCGGCCAACGATCTGGACATAGCCTTCTTCGTCCATGGTGGCCAGATCGCCGGTGTGCATCCATCCGGCGCTGTCGATGGCTTCGCGGGTTTTCTCTTCGTTGTTCCAGTACTTCAGCATCACGCTGTAGCCACGGGTGCACAGCTCGCCGATCTCGCCACGCGGAACCACGTTGCCGGTGCCCGGATCAACGATCTTGGTTTCCAGGTGCGGCTGGGTGCGGCCCACGGTGGTGACCTGCTTCTCGAACGGATCCAGGGAGCTGGTCTGCGTGGAAACCGGGCTGGTTTCGGTCATGCCGTAGGCAATCTGAACCTCTTTCATGTTCATCTTGCCGTTGACCTTCTTCATGACCTCTGCCGGGCAGATGGATCCGGCCATGATGCCGGTGCGCAGGCTGGAAAGGTCATAGGTCTCGAATTCCGGCTCGGCCAGTTCGGCAATGAACATGGTGGGCACGCCGTACAGGGCGGTGGCCTTTTCCTGGTGCACGGCCTGCAGCACGGACTTGGGCTCGAAGCCTTCGCCCGGATAGATCATGGTGGAGCCGTGGGTGATGCAGCCCAGGTTGCCCATGACCATACCGAAGCAGTGGTACAGGGGCACCGGAATCACCAGGCGGTCTTTTTCGGTCAGCAACTGGCTCTCGCCCACAAAGTACCCGTTGTTCAGGATGTTGTGGTGGGTGAGGGTAGCGCCTTTCGGGTTGCCGGTAGTGCCGGAGGTGAACTGGATGTTGATGGGGTCGTCAAACTGCAGTTCGCCCTGGCGTTTTACCAGATCGTCCTGGGACACGTCGCTTGAGAAGCCGAGGAATTCCTTCCAGGTCCACATGCCGTCGTGCTTGTCTTCGTGCACGTTGATCACAGCCCGCAGTTCCGGAACGTGGTCGGCCTTGAGCTTGCCGGGGGAGCTTCGCTTCAGCTCCGGGGCCAGCTCGTAGATCATCTCGCGGTAATTGGAGGCTTTGAAGCTGTCAGCCGTCACCAGGGTGGTGATACCAGCGAGGTTGAGGGCGTATTGCAGTTCGTGGACACCGTAAGCCGGGTTGATGTTCACCAGGATGGCGCCGACTTTGGCGGTGGCGAACTGGGTAACGGTCCACTCGTAGCGGTTGGGGGACCAGATGCCCACGCGGTCGCCGCGTTTGACGCCAATGGCCATGAAGGCGCGGGCGGCTTCGTCGACTTTTTCAACAAACTCTTTGTAGGTCCAGCGAATGTCCTGGTGCAGGCACACCAGGGCTTCGTTGTCCGGGTACTTCTCTGCGGTGCGGTCGAGCATTTCACCGATGGTCATGCCCAGCAGGGGCACTTCCGCGGTTCCGCTGGTATAACTTGGTAGAGTCTTGCTCATATCTCTGCCTCCATTGTTTTTGTATTCGAGGGCGAGCAGGGTGGTTTACCTGCTAGCGACTCTGACTGTGATATTCGGGATTCGGTTGCATATCGCTGGCAATTGCCACCCGGTTGGACATGTTGTAAAAACCGATCAGGTTACTGAGATCCCAGATGCCGCGGTCACTCAGACCGGCATCCCGCAGGGCCTGGATGTCGTCTTCGGTGACGGTGGCCGGCGAGCGGGTAAGGTGGGATGCAAAATCCAGCATCGCCCGCTGGCGCTTGTCGAGTTTGGCGCTGCGGTAGTTCATCACCATGTGCTCACCCAACTGGGGATCGCCGCTCAGGACCCGCACGGCGGCGCCGTGAGCAACCAGGCAGTAGAAGCATTTGTTCTCGGAGGAAACCACCACGGCGACCATTTCCCGCTCCAGTTTGGAGAGTTCGCTCTCACCGAGCATAAGCTCGTTATACAGGCGGGTGAAACCGTCCAGCTGTTTAAGGTTCTGGCTGTAGGCGGTGAGTACGTTCGGGATCATGCCCAGTTTTTCCTGGCAGATCTGGAAGTACTTCTGGGTGTCTTCCGGCATGTCTTTGATCTCCGGGATGGGGAGATCGAGGGCCACTACGTTTTTGTTGCTCATTCTTGGGCTCCTAGCCTTCCTGTTTGGTGCTTTGGCGGGCGGGAACAGCTTCCCAGGACACGCTGTGAATACGTCCGTGTACGCTTGACTGCAGCATCCATGCTGCAGACAGTCCTGGGAAGCTGTTCCCACCCGCCAATTTGATCATTGGCAGTTGCCGCCTAGTGCCTGGCCGACTTTTGAGCCGTTGTGGCGATTCAGTTGGCTGCATATCCAGTCGCCTGTGGCGACAAGCTTTTCCAGATCGACGCCGGTTTTGATGCCAAGGCCGTTAAGCAGGTATAGCACGTCTTCGGTGGCGACGTTGCCCGAGGCGCCTTTGGCGTAGGGACAGCCGCCGAGGCCGGCGACGGAGGCATCGATGACGCTGACGCCTTCTTCCAGCACCGCGTACAGGTTGGCCAGTGCCTGGCCATAGGTGTCGTGGAAGTGGGCCGCCAGCTTTTCCATGGGCACGTGGGCAGCGACGGCTTCGAGCATTCGCTTGGCTTTGATCGGGGTGCCCACGCCGATGGTGTCGCCCAGAGAGATTTCGTGGCAACCCATTTCGTACAGGGCTTTGGCCACGGTGGCCACCTGTTCCGGGGCGATGTCGCCTTCGTAGGGGCAGCCCATGACGGTGGAAACGTAACCACGCACTGGGATGCCGTGTTTGCGGGCTTCTTCCACCACCGGGGCGAAGCGTTCGAGGCTTTCGGCGATGGTGCAGTTGATGTTCTTTTTGGTGAAGGATTCGGACGCGGCGCCGAACACCGCCACTTCGTCGGCCTTCGCCGCCAGTGCCCCCTCAAACCCTTTCAGGTTCGGGGTGAGGGCGGAGTAGCGAACGCCAGCCTTGCGATTGATGCCGGCCATCACCTCGGCGGCGTCGCCCATTTGTGGCACCCATTTCGGGGACACGAAGCTGGCGGCCTCGATGTGGCTCAGGCCGCTGTCTGCCAGGCGGTCGATCAGCCCGGTTTTGATGGCGGTGGCGATCACCGGGCCGGGCTCGTTCTGGAGTCCGTCCCGGGGGCTCATCTCAACCAGGCGGACCTGTTTGGGAAAGGCCATTAGCCTGCCTCCTCTTGTTTCGCTTCTGGGTCGTTCACCTCAATGGCAATCAGTTCGGCACCTTCGGAAACCTGGTCGCCTTCGGCGAAGAAGATCTCGGTGACCACGCCGTCGGCCGGGGCCTTGATGGCGTGCTCCATCTTCATGGCTTCCATGATCACCAGGCTCTGGCCGGCGGTGACCTTGTCGCCGACTTTGGCCTGCACGGCGACGATGGCACCGTTCATGGGCGCGGCCAGGCTGCCTTCGCCGGCCATTTCCTCGAAGCCGTAGCTTTCCTTGTACACGGTGCAGTTGAAGGTGTCGCCTTCGTAGAACAGCACCAGCTGGTCGTTGTGCAGGTTGCCGTGGATGCTGATGCGATGGCCGTTGATGACCGCCTGCAGGTAGTCGTCATCCAGACGGGCAGTCAGGTTGTAGACGCTGTCACCAACGAATACCTGATAGCGGTCATCACGCTCCAGTACCTTCAGGTCGTGAATCTCGTCACCGACCTGCAGTTGCAGCGGCTGGGCGTATTCTGAGTTCATGCGCCAGCTGTTCTGGCGGCCGAACGGCGACCAGGGGTCGGTGCTGACCACTTCACGGGATTTGCGCTGTTCCAGAACAAAACCGGCGGCCAGTACCAGGGCTTTATGGGTATCCAGCTTGGATTTCGGGAACAGCAGTTCCCGGTGATCGTCGATAAAGCCGGTGGTCAGTTCCGCTTCCCGGAACGGTTGGGCGTCCGCCAGGGCGTGCAGGAACCGGATGTTGGTCTTCACGCCCGCGATGCGGTAGTGCTCCAGGGCCTGAACCATGCGGTTGATGGCCTGGTCGCGGGTTTCGTCCCACACGATCAGCTTGGCGATCATGGGGTCGTAGTGGATGCTGATGTCGTCGCCTTCGGTCACGCCGGTGTCGACGCGCACATGGGCGCTTTCATCCGGGGTGCTCAGGTAGCGCAGGTTACCGGTGGCCGGCAGGAAGTCCTGGTCCGGGTCTTCGGCGTAGATCCGCGCTTCCAGGGCGTGGCCCCGGGTTTTCACCTGGGACTGTTCCAGCGGCAGGGCATCACCCCAGGCCACTTTCAGCTGCCATTCCACCAGATCCTGGCCGGTGACCATTTCGGTAACCGGATGCTCGACCTGAAGGCGGGTGTTCATCTCCATGAAGAAGAAGGAGCCGTCGACGTCGTACAGGAATTCAACGGTGCCGGCACCCACGTAGTTAATGGCCTGGGCGGCGCGCACGGCCGCCTCACCCATGGCCTTGCGGGTTTCTTCGCTCAGGCCCGGGGCCGGGGCTTCTTCGAGGACTTTCTGATGGCGGCGCTGCACGGAACAGTCACGCTCGGCCAGGTACACGCCCTTGCCTTCCTGGTCGCAGAAGACCTGGATCTCCACGTGCCGGGGCTGGGTCAGGTAACGTTCGATCAGCATGTCCGGGTTGCCGAACGCGTTCTGGGCTTCGCGCTTGGCAGCAGCCAGAGCATCGTCAAACTCGCCCATGTTGTTCACGACGCGCATGCCTTTGCCACCGCCGCCGGCGACAGCCTTGAGCAGCAAGGGGAAGCCGCATTTCTCGGCTTCGGCCCGCAGGGTTTCAACGGACTGGTCGTCGCCGTGGTAACCGGGCACCAGGGGTACGCCGGCTTTTTCCATGATGGCCTTGGCCGCAGACTTGGAGCCCATGGCGGCAATGGCCGAGGAAGGCGGGCCAATGAAGACAATGTTGTTGGCTTCACAGGCTTCGGCGAATGCGGTGTTTTCAGAGAGGAAACCGTAGCCCGGGTGAACGGCCTGAGCGCCACTCTTCTTGGCAATCTCAATGATCTTTTCAGCCCGCAGGTAGCTCTCGGAGCTGGGCGCGGGGCCGATGTGGAAGGCTTCGTCGGCCATGGCCACGTGCCGTGCATTGGCGTCGGCCTCAGAATAGACGGCGACGACGCGAATGCCCATGCGGTGGGCGGTTTGTATGATCCGGCAGGCGATTTCGCCCCGGTTGGCGATCAGTATCTTGCTGAACATTGTTATTCTTCCTCCGGAACCCAGTTGGCCTTGCGCTTGTTCAGGAAGGCGCTGAGCCCTTCCTGCCCTTCTTCACCCACCCGGATATCCGCGATGCGGTGTGCGGTGTCGTCAATCACGTCGTCGTTGATGGGCTTGTGGCTGACGGCGAATACCAATTCCTTGGCGGCTTTCATGGCCTCGGGCCCGTTCATGGCCAGTTGCTGGAGCATCTCGTTGCAGCGGGCTTCCATGGCATCGACATCGTCACAGACGATGTGTACGAGGCCGTATTCCTGAGCCTGCTGGGCGGTGAATACTTCGGCGGAGATGAAGTACCGCCGGGCCTGGCGCTCGCCGATGGCGCGCACCACGTAGGGGCTGATCACGGCCGGAATCAGGCCGAGCTTCACTTCGCTGAGGCAGAAGCTGGATTTCTCGGTGGCGATGACGATGTCGCAGCAGGCGGCAAGGCCCACCGCGCCGCCGAAAGCGGCGCCCTGTACCAGGCCGATCACGGGCTTGGACAGGTGGTTGAGTACGTTCATCAGCCGCGCCAGTTCCCGGGAATCATCCAGGTTTTCCTGGCGGCTGTTCTCGGCCATGCGGCGCATCCAGCCAAGGTCGGCCCCGGCGGAGAAGTGCTTGCCTTCGGAGCGCAGGATAACGATCTTCACGCTGTTGTCGGCATTCACCTCGGTGAGGGTGCTGATCAGCTGCTGGATGATCACGTCGTCGAAGGCGTTGCGTTTGTCAGGGCGGTTGAGAACCACCTCGGCAATGCCTTCGTCGCGACGTTTGAGCAGAACTGCGGATTCGTTGTCTGTCATGTCAGTCTCCCCGATTACATCCGGAACACGCCAAAGCGTGTCGGCTTGGCGGGTCGGTTAAGGGTGGCAGACAGGCTCAGGGCAACCACTTCCCGGGTCTGGGCCGGGTCGATAACGCCGTCGTCCCAGAGGCGGGCACTGGCGTAGTACGGGTGGCCCTGGTGTTCGTAAGTGTCGATGATCGGCTTCTTGAATTCCGCCTCTTCCTCGGCGCTCCATTCCTGGCCCTTGCGCTCCATGCCTTCACGGCGAACGGTGGCCATAACGCCGGCGGCCTGTTCGCCGCCCATCACCGAGATGCGGGCGTTCGGCCACATCCACAGGAAATCGGGGCTGTAGGCGCGGCCGCACATGCCGTAGTTACCCGCGCCAAAGGAGCCGCCGATCAGTACGGTGATCTTGGGTACGTTGGCACAGGCCACGGCCATAACCATCTTGGCGCCGTGCTTGGCGATGCCTTCGGATTCGTACTTCTGGCCAACCATGAACCCGGTGATATTCTGCAGGAACAGCAACGGGATGTTGCGCTGGCAGCACAATTCAACGAAGTGGGCGCCTTTCTGGGCGGCTTCGCTGAACAGGATGCCGTTGTTGGCGATGATGCCCACCGGGTAGCCGTGGATATGGGCAAAGCCGGTGACCAGGGTCTGGCCGTAATAGCGTTTGAATTCGTCAAACTCGGAACCGTCGACGGTGCGGGCGATGACGTCACGCACGTCGAACTGCTTGCGCAGGTCGGTGCCAACGATGCCGTAGATCTCCTCGGCGTCGTACAGCGGTGCCTTGGGTTTGCGGATTTCCACATCCGTTGGCTTGCGACGGTTCAGGTTGGAGACGCTGCGCCGGGCGATTTCCAGGGCGTGTGCGTCGTTCTCGGCGTAGTGGTCGGCAACACCGGAGATTTTACAGTGCACGTCGGCGCCACCGAGGTCTTCGGCGGTCACTACTTCACCGGTGGCGGCTTTCACCAGCGGCGGGCCAGCCAGGAAGATGGTGCCCTGGTTACGGACGATGATGGATTCATCGGCCATGGCGGGCACGTAGGCGCCACCGGCGGTGCACAGGCCCATGACGACGGCGATCTGCGGGATGTCGTCGGCAGACATACGGGCCTGGTTGTAGAAGATGCGGCCGAAGTGGTCGCGATCCGGGAAGACTTCGTCCTGGCGGGGCAGGTTGGCGCCGCCGGAGTCGACCAGGTAGATGCACGGCAGGCGGTTCTGCAGGGCGATTTCCTGGGCGCGCAGGTGTTTTTTCACGGTCAGCGGGTAGTAGCTGCCGCCTTTTACGGTGGCGTCGTTGGCGATGATCATGCATTCGGTGCCGGAGACGCGGCCCACGCCGGCGATCACGCCTGCTGCGGGGACTTCTTCATCGTAGACGTTGTAGGCGGCGAACTGGCCGATTTCCAGGAACGGGGAGCCGTCGTCCAGGAGGCGGTTGATGCGCTCTCTGGGGAGCAGCTTGCCACGGGCGATGTGGCGCACCTGGTAGGAGGGGCCGCCGCCTTGCTGGATGGTGGACACTTTGTCGCGCAGGTCGGCTACGGCCTGGGCCATGGATTCCTGGTTGGCCTGGAACTCTTCGGACCTGGGATTAATCTTGCTTTGAAGTATTGTCATTTTTTCGGGCCTCGAGGTTCGGGGCGGCGGGACTGGCAGGGAATCTTTCCGGGAACCGCTACGAGCACATCCATGTGCGCTTGACGTCGGCCATCCATGGCCGCCGACATTCCCTGAAAGACACCCTGCCAGTCCCTCGTCGTACTTTGGGTGCAAGCCGTCCCCGGCTTAACCGGCTGAGGACGGCTACTGGCTTGAAGCTGCGCGTTATTTGTTCAGGTACAGCTCACGGCCGATCAGCATCCGACGAATTTCGGACGTTCCGGCACCGATCTCATACAGCTTGGCGTCCCGCAGCAGTCGGCCTGTCGGGTATTCGTTGATGTAACCGTTACCGCCGAGCAGCTGGATAGCATCCAGGGCGATTTTGGTGGCCATTTCGGCGGAGTAGAGGATCGCACCGGCAGCGTCTTTACGGGTGGTTTCCGCGCCACGGTCGGCAGACATGGCAACCATGTAGACGTAGGACTTGGCGGTGTTCATCCAGGTGTACATGTCGGCGACTTTGCCCTGGACCAGTTCGAATTCACCGATGGCCTGGCCGAACTGCTTGCGCTCGCGGATGTAGGGTACGACCACGTCCATAGCGGCTTGCATGATGCCCAGCGGGCCGCCAGAGAGAACCAGGCGTTCGTAGTCGAGGCCGCTCATGAGAACTTTGGCGCCGTTGCCAACGCCGCCCAGCACATTTTCCTTGGGTACTTTGCAGTCCTGGAATACCAGTTCACAGGTGTTGGAGCCGCGCATGCCGAGTTTGTCGAGTTTCTGGTGGCGGCTGAAACCCGGGGCGTCGCGCTCTACGATGAAGGCGGTCACACCCCTGGAGCCGGCGGAGGTGTCGGTCTTGGCGTAGATGACGTAGGTGTTCGCATCGGGGCCGTTGGTGATCCACATTTTGTTGCCGTTGAGGAGGTAGTGGTCACCTTCATCTTTGGCGGTCAGTTTCATGGAGATGACGTCGGAGCCGGCGTTGGGCTCGGACATGGCCAGGGCGCCAATGTGCTCGCCGCTGACGAGCTTCGGCAGGTATTTCTGTTTCTGTTCTTCGGTGCCGTTGCGGTGAATCTGGTTCACACACAGGTTGGAGTGGGCACCGTAGGAGAGGCCAACGGAGGCGGAAGCACGGCTGATTTCTTCCATGGCGATGACGTGCGCCAGGTAGCCCATGTCGGAGCCGCCGTATTCTTCGCTCACGGTGATACCCAGCAGGCCCATGTCGCCCATTTTCCGCCACAGGTCCATGGGGAACTCGTTGTTGCGGTCAATTTCCTCGGCGCGCGGTGCGATTTCGGAAGCAGCAAAGCCGTTGATCTGCTCGCGGAGCATATCGAGGGTTTCGCCGAGGCCGAAGTTGAGCTCTGAGTATTGTGATTTCATCGTTGGCTACCTTTGATTTCTGTCATTCATTAGTTTTCAGCGGTCTGCCTGGCTTCTTCTTTCGCCGGCGCCTGCTGTTTCTTTTTCTTCTGCAGCTCGGCCAGGGCTTCTCGGCACCGAGCTTCGGCTGTATCCATTTCCATTTCTGCCTGGGCAATGTCGTTTTTCTGCTGTTCCAGCTGAGCCCGTTTGTTTTCCAGGATGGTCAGCATCTTCAGCAGCTGTTTTTCATTGCCGCTGAGGGTTTCGTCCCACAGATCGAACAATTCTTTGGTTTCCGCGAGGGAAAATCCCATTCGCTTGCCGCGGAGAATAAGCTTCAGACGCACTCGATCCTTTGAACTGAAGATCCGTGTCTGCCCGCGCCGCGTGGGCCTGAGCAGCTCCTGATCCTCGTAGAAACGAATGCTCCGGGTTGTCACGTCGAACTCTTTGGCGAGCTCGCTGATGCTGTATGTCTGTTTAATGTCCATTGGGATTTCCTTTTTAGACTTAGGTTAGATAAAGTTTACGTAAACGTAAAGTAGTTTTAGGGTCCGATTTTTAACAAACAGAATCCTGAAAAGGGGAGTGAACGATGGAATTCAAAAATGTGGCAGCCATTGTAACAGGCGGTGCTTCCGGGCTGGGCGAGGGTGCGGCCCGTGCGCTGGCGGCATCCGGATGCAAGGTGGCGATCCTGGATCTTCAGAAAGAGCAGGGCCGCAAGGTGGCCGAGGACATTGGCGGGATTTTCCTTGAGTGCGATGTAAGCTCCCCCGACAGCGCCGAAGCCGCCATCAACGCCGCCCGCGAGGCCCATGGCCCCTGCGGTATTGCCGTGAACTGCGCCGGTATTGCCACGGCCTCGAAGATTCTGGGCCGTGAGGGTGTGATGCCGTTGGAGAACTTCAGCAAGGTTATTCAGGTCAACCTGATTGGTACCTTTAACATCCTGCGCCTGGCGGCAGCGGATATGGCGCAGCGCGAACCCAATGCCGATGGTGAACGCGGTGTGATCATCAATACAGCATCGGTGGCCGCCTATGAGGGCCAGATTGGCCAGGCGGCCTACAGTGCCTCCAAGGGCGGTGTGGTATCGCTAACCCTGCAGTCGGCCCGTGAGCTGGCTCGCGAGGGCATCCGTGTAAATACGATTGCACCGGGCCTGTTCATGACGCCCATGATGGCGGGTATGCCCGAGGAAGTTCAGGAAAGCCTGGCGGCCACGCTGCCGTTCCCGAAGCGCCTCGGCAAGCCGGAAGAGTTCGGCATGATGGTGGATCAGATGGTGCGTAACCCGATTCTCAATGGCGAAGTGATTCGTCTGGACTGCGCGCTCCGCATGGCGCCCAAGTGAAGCATTCAATTGCAGGAGACATACATGACCGTGTCTGTTGATAAAGAAGAACTGGGGATGTTCCGGGATTCCGTTATCAAGGTCCTGGAAAAAGAAGTGACGCCGCACTACGAAGCCTGGGAGAAGTCCGGGCTGGTGCCTCGCGAGCTCTGGAACACCCTGGGCAACGCCGGAATGCTGTGCGTGGATGTGCCTGAAGAGTGGGGCGGCATCGGTGCGCCTTTCCAGTTCTCCGTGGTGGTAGGTGAAGAGCTGGCCCGCATGGGATTCGGCGCGCTATCCACCAACGTGATGGTCCATTCGGACATTGTCGCTCCCTATCTGAGCCACATGGGCAATGAAGATCAGCGTCAGCAGTGGTTGCCCAAGCTGGTTTCCGGCGAAGCCGTTGGCGCCATCGCCATGACCGAGCCCGGTGCCGGCAGTGACCTGCAGGCGATCCGCACCAGTGCGGTGAAAGATGGCGATGACTACATCCTGAACGGCTCCAAGACCTTCATCACCAACGGTCAGCACGCTGATATGGTCATCGTTGCCGCGAAAACCGATCCGAAGGCCGGCGCCCGGGGCATCAGTCTGTTCCTGGTGGATACCTCACTGCCTGGCTTCAGCAAAGGCCGCAACCTGGACAAGATCGGCCAGCATTCCGGGGATACCTCCGAGCTGTTCTTCTCCGACATGCGCATCCCGGCTTCCGCGCTTCTCGGCGAAGAAGGACAGGGTTTTGTGTACCTGATGAAGGAACTGCCCCGTGAACGTCTGGTGATTGGCGCCCTTGGCGTGGCTGCCGCCCGTGGCTCCCTGGATCTGACCATTGCCTACGCCCAGGAGCGGGAACTGTTCGGACAGAAACTGGCCCAACTGCAGAACACCCGATTTGAAATCGCGCGCATGGAAACCGACTACCGGGTGAACAAGGCGTTCGTGGACCAGTGCATCGACCAGTACGACCTGGGTGAACTGGACGCGCCAACTGCCTCCATGGCCAAGTACAGCGCCACTGAAATGCAGTGCCGCGTGGCCGATGGCTGCCTGCAGCTGTTTGGCGGTTACGGTTACACCACCGAATACCCGATTTCCCGGGCCTTTATCGACGCGCGGGTGCAGCGCATTTATGGCGGTACCTCGGAAGTCATGAAAGAAATTATTGCCCGGTCGGTACTGGGCAAAGCCTGAAAGAAGGGCCTTTAAGGCCTCAGAAGGCAAGTCGAATGCTCGGGGTCCGAGCAGGGGGCAGCCTCTCCGGGACTGTCTGCAGCATGGATGCTGCAGTCAAGCGTACAGGGAAGTATTTACAGCGTGTCCCGGAGAGGCTGCCCCCTGGTCGGGCCTTCCACAGAATCAGGAGGACAACCAAATGAATAGCAATGATGTGGTAATCGCAGGTTCAGCAAGAACCCCGATGGGCGGCATGATGGGCTCCCTCAGCTCCGTGCGCTCGCCGGATCTGGGCGCTATCTCCATCAAGACCGCCATTGAACGCTCCGGCCTCCAGCCGGCGGATGTGCAGGAAGTGATCATGGGTTGCGTACTGCCCGCAGGCCTCGGCCAGGCCCCGGCGCGCCAGGCCTCCCGTGCTTCCGGCATTCCCGACAGCTCCGGCTGCACCACCATCAACAAGATGTGCGGCTCCGGCATGCAGGCCGTGATCATGGCCCACGACCAGATCAAGGCAGGCACCAATAACATCATGATCGCTGGCGGCATGGAAAACATGAGCCAGGCGCCGTACCTGCTGCCCAAGGCCCGCGCCGGCATGCGCATGGGCCATGGCCAGGTGATGGACAGCATGTTCCTGGACGGCCTGGAAGACGCCTACGAAGGCGGCCTGATGGGCGTTTTCGCCCAGCGTACAGCTGACAAATACGACATCAGCCGCCAGGCCATGGACGAATTTGCCATCGGTTCCCTGCAGAAATCCCTGGCGGCCATCGAAAACGGTTGGTTCCGCGACGAAATTGTTCCGGTAACCGTACCTGGCCGTGGCGGTGACACCGAAGTCGACACCGACGAGCAGCCGGGCAACGCAAAGCCGGAGAAAATCCCGCACCTGAAGCCGGCCTTCGCCAAAGACGGTTCCGTGACCGCGGCCAACTCCAGCTCCATCAGCGACGGCGCCTCCGCCCTTGTTCTGGCCTCCGCCGCCGAAGCCGACGCCCGTGGCCTGACACCCCAGGCCCGCATCGTGGCCCACGCCACTCATGCCCGACTGCCGGCCGAGTTCACCCTTGCGCCCATTGGTTCCATCGAGAAGGTGCTGAAGAAAGCCGGCTGGAGCGTGGACGACGTGGATCTCTTCGAGATCAACGAAGCCTTCGCCGTTGTCACCCTGGCGGCCATCAACGAACTGAAACTCCCGGCTGACAAGGTGAACGTCCACGGTGGCGCCTGTGCCCTGGGGCATCCGATCGGTTCTTCCGGTTCGCGGATTATCGTTACCCTGATCAATGCCCTGAAGCAGCGTGGCCTGAAGCGCGGTGTGGCTTCGCTGTGTATTGGTGGTGGCGAGGGGACTGCCGTTGCTATCGAGTTGATCTGATTTGGTGGAATTGTCCTCGTTGTAGCCTGCCCATTTTAGGGCGGGCTTGCGGGGTGTCCGGTGAATTTTTCTTGGAAAAAGAACTCGCTTCGCTCAGACACCTTTTTCCGGCGAAAAATTCACCGGCCACCCCGCGCCGAGATACCCCCTGAGATATCGCGAAGTTAGTGACTTTGATATCAGTCATGCGGCCCAAGCCATGATATGCTAGCCTCAAATGCATTGAACGTCCCCGGCATTGGAGAAAGAACCCCCGTGCGAAAGAGCCACGAGTTTATTGAGGAATCCCGCAAACAGTGGAGCTCCGAGCCTGCGTTTGTGGCCTCCATGGCCGCAGCGGCTGTGGGGCTTGGGAACCTGTGGCGGTTTCCGTACATGGTGGGGGAGAACGGTGGTGGCGCTTTTGTGGTGGCCTATCTGCTGGCGCTGATTGTCGTGGTTTTGCCCATCATGATTCTGGAAGTGTCAGCGGGACGTCTTTCCAAGGGCAGTACGGTTCAGACCTACCGGCAGGTGAACCGCTTCGGGGTTGTTTACGGGTGGTTTGTGGTGCTCATCACCATGGCCATTACCAGCTATTACCTGGTGATTACCGGCTGGACCCTGGGTTATGCGGTGGATGCCGCAACAGACAATCTCCGAGTGTTTGGTGACTTTACCGCCGGGTATAACTCGCTCTGGTATTTCTTCGCGGTGACCGTGCTGGGGGCAATCATCCTGGCCAAGGATGTGACGGCCATCGAGCTGATGTCGAAGATCCTGATGCCGGTTTTGATCATTGTGATGATCGGTCTGGTGATTTTCGCCAGCCGCACACCCGGTTGGGAGCAGACCAAGGATTTCTTTTTCCAGGTGGACTGGAGCCGGTTGGCGGACGGCAAGCTGTGGGCGTTTGCGTTCGGGCAGGCGTTCTACACGCTGGCGATTGGCCAGGGCTACCTGGTGACCTATGGCAGTTTTATCCCCCGGCAGACCCACGTGCCCCGGGCCTGTCTGATTGTTGCAGGTACCGAGACCAGTGTGGCGCTGCTGGCGGGCTGGATGATCTTTCCGTTTGTGTTCAGTCTTGGCATGGAGCCCGCGGAGGGCAGTCAACTGGCGTTTGTGACCATGCCCCGGGTGTTCGAGGACATGGTGGGCGGCTACTGGGTGGGTACCCTGTTTTTCAGCCTGTTCTTCATGGCCGCGTTCAGTTCCAGCCTGGCCGGTCTGAAGGTGATGATAGCGGCGGTAGCGGAGGAGTTCCGGCTGAGCAATGGCAAGGCCGTCAGTCTTGTTACCCTGGTGATGCTGGTGCTGGGCACGGCATCGGCACTGAGTTTCACCCCGCTGGAGTGGAACATTGCCGGGGAGCCGGTGCTGGATGTGATCGACCGGGTGGCCGGCGGTAATGTGATCATCTTCTCCGGGGTGTTGGGGGCCGCCATGTTCTGCTGGTTTATTCCGCCCGAGAAGATACGAACGGTGCTGGGCACCCAGAGCCGCTGGTGGGAGTGGCGTATGTACCTGGTTGGTCGCTACCTGCCGCTGGTGATGCTGATCTGGATTGTGGTGACCTATGCCCTGAACCAGGTGGGCATTACTCCGGCCTGACCTGGAACTCCCTGGCGTCGATCTTCAGCTTCTTCAGGCGCGAGGTCAGGGTGGTCGGTTTGATGCCCAGCATGGCCGCCGCGCCGTCATCGCCGAAGACCCGGCCACTGCTCATGGTGAGGGCCCGGGCCAAATTCTGTTTCTCCAGTTCCCGCAACTCCTGCTCCGTCATCAATTCGCCGCTGTAATGTCTCGCAGGCGGCGCTTCTGCCGTGTTGGACCGGGCTGCGGACTCTGGGCCTGGCAGGTCCAGATCCAGCCGGCCGTCGGCGGTGATTACCTGGCGCTCGATCACATTCTCCAACTCCCGCACATTGCCGGGCCAGTGGTAGGCTTTCAGGGTTTCAACGTCACGTTCTTTCAGGGCCAACAGAGGCCGGTTGAACTTCTGGCACGCGCGGTTCAGGAATTCCTGGGCGAGGATGGGGATGTCCTCCAGCCGCCGGCGCAAGGGTACGGATTCGATGGGGAAAACATTCAGGCGGAAGTAGAGGTCTTCCCGGAAGGTTTTTTCCTGAACTTCCGCCTTCAGGTCACGGTTGGTGGCCGCGATCACCCGCACATCCACAGCCCGGGTTCGGTTTTCGCCAACCCGCTCGAATTGCTGATCCTGCAGCACCCGGAGCAGTTTGCCCTGGAGTTCAAGGGGGATTTCGCCCACTTCGTCCAGGAACAGGGTGCCGCCGTCGGCCAGTTCGAACCGGCCCACGCGATCACTGACGGCGCCGGTGAAGGCACCCTTGATGTGGCCGAAGAACTCGCTCTCGAACAGATCCTTGGGAATGGCCGCACAGTTCACCCGAATCAGGGGCCGGTCCCGTCGGCTACTGGACTGGTGGATGGCACGGGCAATCAGCTCCTTGCCTGTGCCTGATTCGCCGGTGATCAGCACGTTGGCATCGGTGGGCGCCACCATACCGATCCGGCGCACGATGGCTTTGATGGCCTCGCTCTGGCCGAAGATTTCGTGGAAGTGGTACTCGGCGCTGAGTTCTTCCTGCAGATAGGCGTTCTCCATTTCCAGCCGGTGCTTGAGGGTTTCCACTTCCTCCAGCGCTTTCTGCAGTTCTTGCTGGGCTTCCTGACGCGCGGAGATATCCCGGAAAACCACCACTGCACCCACCGGATGCCCGTTGTCCAGGATCGGTGTGCTGGTGTATTCCACCGGGAAACCGCTGCCGTCCTTGCGCCAGAACCAGTCCTCGCCAACCCGCTTCACACTGGCATCGCGGAAGGCGGCGTATATCGGGCAGTCCTTCAGGGGATACAGGCTGCCATCGGCATGGGAGTGGTGCACCACGCGGTGCAGAACCCGCCCCATGAGTTCGTCAATTCGCCACCCCAGCATGCGCTCGGCTGCGGGGTTTGCGAAGGTGCCTCGCCCCTCGGCATCCACCCCGTAAATGCCTTCCCCGACGGCATGCAGGATCAGCTGGTTTTCCCGCTCCATGTCCTTGAACAGTTCTTCCACCCGACGCCATTCAAGCAGGCCGCCCCGGTGGTAGTGGTTGGCATCGTGGCGCTCCCGAAGGGTTCGCAGCTGGCGTCGGTCCCTCAACAACAGCAGCACATTCTGGGTTTCCGCCTCGCCGACCCTGGATGAGGAGATTTCCAGTTCCACGGTGTGGCCGTCCCGGTGCTGGAGGAAGAAATCCCGGCTCCAGCCGTGGCTGCGAAACAGGGTTTCCTCAGTGAATGCAATCAGTTGCGGCCGCTGGTCGGTGAACAGGTGGGTGCATGGCGTTCCGACGAGGGATTGCCGGTCGGAGCCGATCATTCGGCCCATGGCACTGTTGGCGGACAGAATCAGGTCCCTGCCTGCATCTACCAACAGCGCAGCCTCTGGCAGATGGTCAATCCAGTTGCCGGTGATTTCAGGGCGAATGATGGCTTCGGTGTTCATGGCGATTTCCTGAGTCAGTTCCCGAAGGAAGAAACAAACCCTGTGCCAACTACGAAAAATCGCAGTCCGGGCTACGAAAAATCGTGAAATACGAAATGTCGTAGCTCTCCTGTTTTCAGGCTCCTCATTCCTGATGCCTTAAAAACAATGGGTTAAAAAAATAACCGGACTTGGCACAAACCCTGCGATACCTCTCTCAGAACGCGGAGCCGACCCGACCATTTCCAGCCTCGGGCCCGAGCCGCACCTTTGTTGCACCGTGAGAGTGCAGAAATAACCCAAAACTTAGGTCCCAAACCCAGGAGAGTGCGCCATGACCACGAAAAGCCTTGGAAACCCGTTTGACGGTGACAAGTCCCTGATTCATGCCAAGACCTGCGGCTGCCCCGAGTGCAAACCCGGCGACAGCACCCCGTCGATTTCCCTCGATCTCAAGCCCTCTGCCGGCCAGCAGGCAGTTGCTGACGAGCATTTGGATTCAGAAGCGATGATGGATCGCGCCATCGAAGGCGCGGTGGTGCGCTCGGTGTTTGGTCACAACGAACACAGCCGGCGCGCCTTCATGAAAATGATGGGCGCGGGCACCGCGGCGGCCGTTCTGGGCAGCGTGTTCCCGATGGAAAAGGCCAAGGCCGCGGTGAAGGAATCCCTGGGCAAGCTCGAGAAGACCAAGCTGAACGTTGGTTTTGTACCGATCACCTGCGCCACGCCTATCATCATGGCCCACCCGATGGGCTTTTATGAGCGGTACGGCCTCGATGTGACCGTCACCAAGACCGCAGGTTGGGCGGTGGCCCGGGACAAGTCCCTGGCTGGCGAATACGACGCCTCACATATGCTTACTCCCATGCCCCTGGCGATGACCATGGGCGCGGGCTCCACACCGGAGCCGTTCATCATGCCGGCCGTTGAGAACATCAATGGCCAGGCCATCGTGCTGCACGTCGACCACAAGGACAAGCGCGACCCGAAACAGTGGAAAGGCTTCAAGTTTGGCGTGCCGTTCGAGTACTCCATGCACAACTTCCTGCTGCGTTACTACCTGGCCGAGAACGGTATCGACCCGGACAAAGATGTGCAGATCCGTGTGGTCCCGCCACCCGAGATGGTTGCCAACCTCCGCGCCGGTAACCTGGATGGCTACTTGTCACCGGATCCGTTCAACCAGCGTGCTGTTTGGGAGAAGGTGGGCTTCATCCACATGCTGACCAAGGACATCTGGGAAGGCCACCCGTGCTGCGCCTTTGCCTGCAGCAAGCAGTTCGCGACCCAGAACCCGAACACCTACGGCGCCCTGTTGCGCGCCATCATCGACGCGACGCAGTACTCCAACAATCCGGATAACCGTAAGGAAATCTCCGAAGCCATCGCGCCAAAGAACTATCTGAACCAGCCGGTTCCGGTGATTCAGCAGGTGCTGACCGGCTACTACGCCGATGGCCTTGGCGAGGTAAAAGACGTGCCGGACCGCATCGACTTCGACCCGTTCCCGTGGCACTCCATGGGCGTGTGGATCCTCACCCAGATGAAGCGCTGGGGTTATATCGAGGGTGATGTGGACTACAAAGGCATTGCCGAGCAGGTCTACCTGGCGAGCGAGACCGGCAAGATCATGGAAGAACTGGGTTACACCGCTCCGGACAAGACCTACAAGACCCACACCATCATGGGCAAGACGTTCGATTCTGATCGTGCCGAAGAATACGCACGCAGCTTCGACATCGGGAGGGTGTAACCATGGCTTCCCTGAACGTCCGGGCAGCACTGCTGTCGGTGTCGTTCCTGATTCTGGCCCTGGGGCTCTGGGAAATGGCAACCCAGCCCCCGGAGGCCCAGACAGGACTGACCGAATACGAAATGCTGATGGGTGGTGTGGAGCAGGAATCCCGGGTGCCGCCACCCTCGGCGGTGATCAAGCTGGCCTGGGCGGAGTTGTCCGATCCGTTCTATGACGCCGGCGCCAACGACAAGGGCATCGGCATCCAGCTGGCCTATTCGGTGTACCGGGTATTGACCGGCTACCTGGCGGCCATGGCCATTGCGCTGCCCGTCGGGTTCCTGATCGGCATGTCGCCGCTGATGTACAAGGCCCTGAACCCTTACATCCAGGTGCTGCGGCCAATTTCGCCGCTGGCCTGGATGCCCCTGGCCCTGTTCATCATCCAGGACTCCGATGCCTCAGCGATCTTTGTGATCTTCATCTGCTCGATCTGGCCAATGCTTCTGAACACCGCCTTTGGTGTGGCGAACGTGAGGCAGGACTGGGTCAACGTGGCCCGCACCCACGAACTCGGCCCACTGCGCACCGCCATTACGGTGATCCTGCCGGCCGCAGCACCCACCATTCTGACCGGCATGCGGATCTCGATTGGCATTGCCTGGCTGGTCATCGTGGCCGCGGAAATGCTCGTGGGCGGCACCGGCATTGGCTACTACGTGTGGAACGAATGGAACAACCTGGATCTGGCCAGTGTGATCTTCTCCATCCTGATGATCGGGGTGGTGGGCATGCTGCTCGACCTGGCCCTGGGCAAGGCCCAGAAACTGGTGGAATACAAAGAATGAGCGGTCCGGCACCGGTTTCCGGTGCCGGCCTCAACCCTCCGAATGGAGACCTGTTATGAGTAAATCATTCCTGGAAGTAGATGGCCTGTCCAAAGTCTATCCGGACGGCCAGGGCGGTGAGCTGACCGTCTTCGAGGATATCCGCTTTGCCCTGGAGAAAGGTGAGTTTGTTTGCATCATCGGCCACTCCGGTTGCGGCAAATCCACCATCCTGAACGTGTTGGCAGGCCTGGACGAAGCCAGCGCCGGCAACGTGGTGATGAACGGCAAGGAAATCAAAGGCCCAGGCCTTGAGCGCGGGGTTGTGTTCCAGAACTACAGCCTGCTGCCCTGGAAAACCACCCTGAACAACATCGTCTTCGCCGTGCGCGCCCGCTGGCCGGAGTGGTCCAAGGAAAAGGTGAAAGAGCACAGCGAACGCTACCTGAAGATGGTGGGCCTGGACCACGCCCTGAACCGCAAGCCGTCCCAGCTGTCCGGCGGTATGCGTCAGCGGGTGAGTATCGCCCGGGCCTTCGCCACCCAGCCGGAACTCCTGCTGCTGGACGAGCCTTTCGGCGCGCTGGATGCGCTCACCCGGGGTGTGATTCAGGACGAGCTGGTGAAAATCTGGGAAGAAACCCGCCAGACCGTGTTCATGATCACCCACGATGTGGACGAAGCCATTCTACTGTCTGACCGCATCTTCCTGATGTCGAACGGCCCCAACGCCCGCATCGCTGAGAGCGTGAAAGTGGACATTCCGCACCCGCGGGCCCGGGCCACCATCTTCCAGAACCCGGCCTACCACAAAACCCGGGACTACCTGGTGGACTTCCTGGTCAACCGAAGCGGCTCGGCTCTGCCGGAAAAAGACGGCACCCCGAAAATCGTCGAACCCGCCAAAGGCGTTGCCCAGTCCACGCCAGCGTCTGCCGACTCTGAAACCGAATCCGAATCTGAGACTGCCGCCCGTGCGGTGAATGCCTGACGTTAAAACCCAAGAGAGGAAACAGCCATGATGAACAAAGAACTGATGACCGCCAAAATCCTGGAAGCCAAAGTGTCCAAGGGAATGACCTGGGAAGCCATCGCCGAAACCATCGGCCTATCCCCGGTGTTCACCACCTCAGCGGCCCTGGGTATGAACAGCCTCACCGAAGACAAGGCCTTTGCCCTGTGCGAAGTCCTCGACCTGGACAAGCCGATAGCCGAAGCCCTGCAGGTCTGCCCCAAAAAAGCCTGGGACGGCGCCGTTCCGCAGGATCCGCTGATTTACCGTTTGTACGAAGTGGTGGGTGTCTACGGCGACACTATAAAAGAGCTCATCCATGAGAAGTTCGGCGACGGCATCATGAGTGCCATCGATTTCACCATGGACATCGAGAAGGAAGAGAATCCGAAGGGCGACCGTGTGGTCGTGACTATGAACGGGAAGTTCCTGCCTTACAAAGCCTGGTAAATCGGAAGAGCCCGCCTTTGTAGCCTGTTGGTTGAGGGGCGGGCCTGCGGGGTGGCAGGTGGAGTTTTTCTTGGAAAAAGAACTCGCTTCGCTCAGACACCTTTTTCCGGCGAAAAATCCACCTGCCACCCCGCGCCGACGTGCAACACGGGTTCACCGGTTTAAGGATTTTTGTGCTTTTGTAGGTTGGATTAGCCGCAGGCGTAATCCAACGGGTTTTGTCGGATTACGCTTCGCTAATCCTACGAAATATTCCCTTTAGAATTATCGCTGCTGCCCGTCGGTAGGGGGTGGGGGTATTTTTTCTGACAGGGAAAAGATGTCTGAGCGCAGCGAGTTGTTTTCCCCGAAGAAAAGATACCCCCACCCCCGTACCTGCCCGCCAAATCTCAGGCTACAGAAAGACCACGCCCGCCAAACCTCAGGCTAGGAAAGGACGATACCCCCCAAAGTCTCAGGCCGAACGAGACCGGGCCACAGATCCAGCCGCGAGGGCAACCTCGGCAACCGTGTGCAGCTTCTCCAGTTGCGACTGCAACATGGCAATCGGCCTTGTACCCTCCAAAGTCAGTGCGATATCCAGATGCTCGCCAGCGGTTTCAACCGCCATGGTGGCAATCCGGAACCCGCGGATGCGGACCACCTGGCAGAGCCGCTCCAGGGCGGCGGCTTCGTGGGTCATGCGGCAGTTGATGGTGTAGCTGGGCGTTGATGGCTGGCTTTGCGGGTTCATGCAACTTGCTCCTTGCTGGCTTTTGCGGTGCGGGCGGTTTCGTCGATCATGTCTGTGTTGCTTGCGCCGGGTTTGACGATGGGCCATACGTTTTCTTCACGGCTGATGGCAACGTGCAGCAGCATCGGGCCGTTGTAGGCCAGGATGGTTTCGATGCCGCGGCGGATCTGGTCGGTGCGTTCGATGTGCAGGGCCGGAATGTCGAAGGCCCGGGCCATGGCGACGAAGTCGGGGTTGTCGTCCAGGTTTATCTGGCTTTCGCGGTTGTTGTAGAACAGTTCCTGCTGCTGGCGGACCATGCCCAGGCACTGGTTGTCCATGACGATCAGCTTTACCGGCAGGTTGTAGCGGCGGATGGTGGCCAGTTCCTGGGCGTTCATCATGAACGAGCCATCACCGGTTACGTTGATGACGGTGCTGTTGCGATCCGCAAACTGGGCGCCGATGGCAGCTGGCAGGCCGAAGCCCATGGTTCCGAGGCCGCCGCTGGTCAGGTGATGGCGCGGGTGATAGAAGTCGTAATGCTGGGCCACCCACATCTGGTGCTGGCCAACGTCACAGGCGATGACGGTGTCGTCCGGGGCAATCCGGGAGAGCTGGCGGATGAAGGCCGGGCCGGTGATCGGGGCCATCGGGTCATCGTTGTCGGCCGCATGGAAGCCGCCGGTGGTGTGCCAGGTGCGGCACTGTTTCTGCCATTCATTGATGGCCAGTGGCTCGGCCTGCAATGCGTCCGCCAGTGATTTCAGTATCTCGTTCAGGTCGCCGCGGATGGCCAGGTCGGCGTCGCGCAGTTTGTTGATTTCGGCTGCGTCGGCATCGATGTGAATCATCCTGGCGTTGGGCGCAAAGCCATCCAGTTTGCCGGTGGCGCGATCATCTAGGCGGGCGCCGATGACCAGCAGCAGGTCGCACTCGTCGACGGCCTTGTTGGCAGCCCGGGAGCCGTGCATGCCCAGCATGCCGAGGTTGTAGGGATTGTGTTTCCCGGGGTTGCCGATGCCTTTCAGAGTTACAACCGCGGGCAGGGCGGAGGATTCGGCAAAGGCCCGGAAGCTGTCCTCGGCGTGGGCCAGGCTGATGCCACCGCCACTGTAGAGCAGGGGCTTGCGGGCTGCGCGCAGCATTGCCAGGGCGTCCGTCAGGTCGGTTGAAGCTGTTTCACGGGCTTCAGGCTGGGGGAAGGGCGCATAGGCCGCTTCGCTCAGCAACAGGTCCTTGGGAATATCAATCCAGACCGGCCCGGGGCGACCGCTCTGAGCCAGTTCGATCGCCTCTTCCATGATGGTCGGCAGGCTGTCTGCATCGTCAATCAGGTAACTGTGTTTAACGATGCCCAGGGTCATGCCCAGTACGTCGGTTTCCTGGAAGGCGTCGGTGCCGATCAGGCCCGAGGGAACCTGGCCGGTGATCACCAGCATGGGAATGGAATCCCGGTGCGCGTTGGCAACGCCGGTGATCAGGTTGGTGGCGCCGGGGCCCGACGTGGCAATGCAGACGCCCAGCTTGCCACTGGCCCGGGCGTAGCCGTCTGCCGCCAGGGCGCAGCCCTGTTCATGGCGGCACAGCACGTGCTCCACGCCCACATCGTCCACCAGCGCGTCGTATAGCGGCATGATGCAGCCACCCGGATACCCGAAAACCGTGCTGATGTTGTGGCGGTGGAACGCGTCAAGAATGTGCTGTGCGCCGTTCATGGTCGTCTTTCCCTTTTCTTTTGCCGTAAAAAAAGAAACCCCCGGGACCTTTCGGTGCCGGGGGTTTCTGGTGTCTTGTCAGGTTTGTCGCTATCTCACCCGCTTGTCCACGCAGAAGCCCCCGGACGGTACCACGACCACCAGGACAAGCTTCACAAGGACAATCACTGCGTTGAGATTCATAAAATCGACAGTCTGCTCTGAATTCGTAAAAAGATTCTGTGTAGAATCTACCCCACGTTTTTAGCCGGATGCAACCGTTAATTGCCGGTTTTTTCTGCCAACCTCCGATTCAGTAACAGTGAGCATTCAATGACGAAAGCAAAATGGGGTTCTCTTGGGCTGTCACTTCTGATCGTGATCGCAATGGTGATCTGGATGGCGACTGGCGAGGTGAAGGTGGCCAGTGACGAGGCTCCGGAACGTCAGGACAGCGGCGATGGCCAGCCTACAACGGTGCAGGTGGAAACCCTGACGGCCCGGCTGCATGAGCCGGGCCTGATGCTGCAGGGCCAGTTGGAGCCCTGGAGTTCGGTGATGCTGAGTGCCCAGGTGCCCGGCCGCGTGGAGTCTCTGGCTGTGAGTCTGGGTGAGCAGGTCCAGCAGGGTCAGAAGCTGCTTACGATAGCTGATGAAGGGCGGAGTGCCGCGGTGTTGCGCTGGCAGTCCCAGGTTCGGAAACTGGAAGCGGACCTGGTGGCGGCCCGCCGGCTCCGCGCCAATAACCTTGCCTCGGAATCCCAGATTTTGAGCCTGGAAAGCGAACTTGCTGCCGCTGAAGCGGAGCTGACCGGTGCCCGACAGGCCATCAGCCACCTCACTCCCGAGGCGCCTTTTGACGGCATTATCAACAGCAAATCGGTGGATATCGGCGATCTGGTGCAGGTGGGTTCCCCCCTGTTTCAATTGGTGAGGGTGGATCGCCTGAAGGCTACCGCGCAGATCCCCCAGCAATCGGTGGGCAATGTGGCGCCCGGTCAGTCTGTTCGCGTGGATTTGCTGGATGGCAAGCGTCTTTCTGGCGTGGTGACCTTTGTGGCCAGCGCTGCCTCGCCCGAAACCCGGAGTTTTGCCGTGGAGATCGCGGTGGAGAATCCGGATCGCAAACGGGTGGCCGGTGGCAGCGCCAGCCTGCGGGTGGCATTGCCGGAGGTAAAGGCGATGTTTATCTCACCCGCTTATTTGTCCCTCGGTGATGACGGTCGCCCCGGTGTGAAATACGTGAACGGTGAGAACCGTGTCGAGTTCGGTGAAGTGAAGTTGTTGAGTGTATCCACCGAGGGTGCCTGGGTGACCGGCTTGCCGGATGAGATCCGCCTGATTACCCGCGGCGGTGGTTTCGTCAGCACCGGGGAACAGGTTGTGCCGGTCGACGCCGCTGAAGACAGGGGCTAGACCGCATGCGCGCACTGATCTTCGCAGCCATTGATCGCAGCCGGACCACCTTGCTGACGCTTCTGTTCCTCCTGCTCGGGGGTATTGCCGCGTTTCAGACCATCCCGAAGGAAGCCAACCCCGACGTCACCATCCCCATGATCTATGTCTCCATGACCCTGGATGGCATCAGCCCGGAGGACGCCGAGCGTCTGCTGGTGCGGCCCATGGAGCAGGAGCTGCGTTCGCTTGAAGGCATCAAGGAAATGCGTGGTACCGCCTCGGAAGGTCATGCCTCGGTGATGCTGGAGTTCGATGCCGGGTTTGATCCGGACAAGGCGCTTCAGGACGTGCGGGAGAAAGTGGATACAGCACGTACCAAGCTGCCCCAGGAAGCGGATGAACCCAGGGTAAACGAGATCAACGTGTCCCTGTTCCCGGTGCTGTCCGTGGGTCTGTCTGGCCCCTTGTCGGAGCGGGAGCTGATAACCATCGCCCGGCGGTTCCAGGATGCCATCGAGTCTATCCCGGAAGTTCTGGAAGTGGAGATTGGTGGCGATCGGGAGGATCTGCTGGAAATCGTGGTCGATCCCCAGGTGCTGGAGAGCTATGGCGTTGATTTTGATCAGCTGGCTTCGCTGGTAACCCGCAACAATCAGCTGGTGGCGGCCGGCTCGCTGGATACCGGCAATGGCCGCATGGCCCTGAAAGTGCCCGGGGTGATCGAAACCATCGAGGATGTGATGTCCATGCCGATCAAGGTGGACGGTGACACAGTGGTCACCTTCGGCGATGTGGCCATGCTCCAGCGTACCTTCAAGGACCCCACCGGTTTCGCTCGTATCAATGGGGAGCCGGCGCTGGTGCTGGAAGTCTCCAAGCGCTCGGGTGCCAACATTATCGAGACCATTGCCCAGGTTCGTGAGTTGATTGATCAGGCCAGACCGGAGCTGCCGGACTCTCTGGAAATCCGCTACATCATGGACCAGTCCGAGGAAGTCCGGGATATTCTCAGTGACCTGCTGAATAACGTGCTCACCGCCATCGTGCTGGTTCTGATTGTGGTGATTGCCGCCATGGGGCCGCGTTCGGCGGTTATGGTGGGGCTGACGATTCCTGGTGCCTTCCTCACCGGCATCCTGGTGATCTGGAGCATGGGGCTCACGCTCAACATCGTGGTGCTGTTCAGTCTGATCCTGGTGGCCGGCATGCTGGTGGATGGCGCCATTGTTGTGTCGGAGCTGGCGGACCGGAACCTGTCGGAGGGGCAGACGGTAAAGCACGCCTGGGCCGAGGCGGCCAGTCGCATGGCCTGGCCCATTATTGCGTCGACCGCAACCACGCTGGCGGTGTTTGTGCCGTTGTTGTTCTGGCCCGGCGTTGTCGGGGAGTTCATGAAGTTCCTGCCGCTGACGGTGATTATCTGTCTGATTGCTTCCCTGGCCATGGCGCTGGTGTTCCTGCCCGTGCTGGGCAGCACCAGTGGGGGGCGCCGGGCGCGGCAGGGGCATTCTTCGGGGCGCCTGATGGAGGGTTATCGACGGGTACTGGGGCTGCTACTTCGTTCACCGGGGCTGACGTTGATTGGTGTGCTCTGCGTGATCGCCGTGATCTACGCCGCGTACGCCCGCTTCAACCATGGGGTTGAGTTCTTCCCCAGTGTGGAGCCGGATTCCGCCCAGGTTCAGGTGAGGGCGAGGGGTGATCTTTCAGTGTGGGAGCGGGATGCCATTGTGCGTGAAGTGGAGCAGCGGTTGCGTGGCATGCCCGAGGTGAAGGCCCTGTACGCCCGCTCAATGGTACAGACCAGCTCGCAACTGGCGCCAGATGTCATAGGCGTTCTGCAATTCCAGTTTACCGACTGGTTCACCCGGCGACCGGCCAGCGCGATTCTCGAGGACTTCCGCGACATGACCTCTGATATAGCGGGCGTTGAGCTGGAATTCCGCAAACAGGAAGGTGGGCCTGCCGAAGGCAAACCGATAGAGCTACAGGTGAGCAGCCGCGAAGCAAACAGTCTCAATGGCTACGTGGACGAAATCAAAGACCGCATGCGTGAGCTCGGTGGTTTCGTGGACATCGAAGACGACCGCAGCCTTCCGGGGATTGAGTGGCGGCTGCAGGTTGACCGGGAAGCCGCCGCTCGCTTCGGTACCGATGTGCTGGGTATCGGCAGTGCCGTGCGCTTGGTGACCAACGGGTTGAAACTGGCCACCTATCGCCCTGAAGACGTGCGGGATGAAGTGGACATCGTGGTGCGAGTTCCGAATAACTGGCGGGAACTGGATCATCTGCAGCGCCAGACCATTCATACCTCCCGGGGCCAGGTGCCGCTCTCTGAATTCGTCGATCTTCGCCCCGGCGACAAAACCAACAGTATTGTCCGGGTGGATGGCCAGCGCACGGTAACCATCAAATCCGATCTGGCACAGGGGCGCCGCGTGGATGAGCTGCTGCGGGCCCTGCAGGCCGAGATGCCGGAACCGCCAGAGGGAATTTCGGTGAAGTTTGCCGGCGAGAACGAGGATCAGCAGCAGGCATCAAACTTCCTTGCGACGGCCTTCCTGGTAGCCATCGGCCTCATGCTGTTGATACTGGTGACCCAGTTCAATTCGTTGTACCAGACCTTCCTGATTCTCTCGGCGATTGTGCTCTCCACCGCCGGGGTGCTGCTCGGGCTTCTGGTAAACGGTCAGTCGTTCGGCATTGTGATGGTGGGAATGGGTACGATTGCCCTGGCAGGCATCGTGGTAAACAACAACATCATTCTGATCGATACCTACAACCAGATGCGCAAGGACGGGGTTGAGGCCTACGAGGCCGCCCTGGAAACCGGTTGCCTTCGCCTGAGGCCGGTGCTGCTGACGGCCATCACCACTGTGCTGGGGTTGATGCCCATGGTCCTCGGCGTCAATGTGGACCTGCTGACGCCCTCCCTGGGCCTTGGTGCGCCATCAACCCAGTGGTGGACCCAGCTGTCCAGTGCCATCGCGGGGGGGTTGGCGTTTGCTACGGTGCTGACGCTGTTGCTCACACCTGCATTGCTGGTGCTGGGTAACCGGGCCGGTCGGGCTTTCGGGAGTCTGACCAGCCGCTTCCGAACTACTTAATGCTTGATCCGGCCCGCCAGTTCCTGGGCCCGGGCAGCCATGGCTTCCAGTTCAGGTACCGTGCGCAGGTTGTTTTCAGCAGCCTGGTGCATGGCTTCGGAGGTTTCGGCCACATCCGTGACATTGCGGTTGATGTCTTCACAGACACTGGTCTGTTCTTCGGCCGCTGTAGCAACCTGGGTTGTTGCGTCGTTGATGCTGCCCATGCGCCGGTTGATTTCGGCCAGGGTGGCGCGTACGGCTTCAACGGCCTCGCTGCTTTCCTGAGCTACAACGCCTGAGGCCTGCATGAACTCGGTGGCGTCCCGCGAAGCCCCACTGATGGCGCCGATGATCTGGTCGATTTCCACGGTGGCTTCCTGGGTCTTGGCAGCCAGGTTCCGGACTTCATCGGCAACCACCGCGAATCCGCGACCTGCGTCGCCGGCCCGGGCCGCCTCGATGGCGGCGTTCAGTGCCAGCAGGTTGGTCTGGTCTGCAATTTCCCGGATAACCTGCATAACGTCGCCGACCTTCTTGCCATCATTGGCGAGTTGGTTAACGGTTTCGGCCGAGTTCCGGATCTGGTCGGTCAGACGCCGCATGCTGTCTACCGCCTTGTTGATCTGCGAATCCGCTGTAGCCGTCTCGTCGGATGTCTGGCTCACTTCGGTGGCTACCGAGGCAGCGTGACTGGCCACATCCTCCGCGGTGGCAGACATTTCGTTCATGGCTGTCGCAATCTGCTCAATGCGCTGGTGGGCCAGGTCAGACTGGCTGACGACACTGTCGGCGTTCTGGCGGATCAACTCGCCGGTATCGTTCAGTTGCCTGGCGTTCTCGCTCAGTTGGCTTCCGGTATCGCTGAGGAAGCGGTGCAGGCTTCGGGCAGCGTCGGCCAATTGCCCCAATTCGTCAGCCCGCTGCATGGTTACAGGATCCGAAAGATCACCGTCGCCCAGTCGGGAGATCTGCGAGGTGAGCTTCTGTGCGGGCCGGACCACACCTGACAAAAGGATCATTATCAGCGCGATGGTACCCAGAATGATGGCGGCAATCAGAAGACCCGCCACCAGCCAGCTACGCTCGGTGACAACGGTGTTCAGGGTTCGGGCCCGGACAAGGCTATCTTCACGGACTGCGGTTGCAGCATCTACAATCAGTCTGGCAGGTTCACGGTCGATCCCCTGTACCGCGGCATCGCCTGCGTTCGGATCAAAGCCTGAGCGTGTGAACGCCTCGAATCCCTCACGATAGGCACGCCCCATCGTCTGGTGTGCCTGTTTGAAGTCGGACATCAGTGACTTTGCCTGTGGCTCCTGAATTCGGGGAATCAGGTCATCAAGCTGGCTCTGTATTGATGCTTCGCGCTGCTGAAATCGGCCCCAGTATTTGTCCAGTTGTTCCGGGTCGGCTCCGCGGATCAGGACGTTTTTCCACTCCTGGACCTGGGTCTTGAAATCAGAAAGCACATCCTGGGCTTCAAGGGCGTTCACCATCCTGGTACTTACAAGACTGTTGAAGTCATCTTTGACTTTCAGGGAGAAGTTCAGGTAAATCACCGCCACTGCGGCGACGACTAGATTTGCCGTCAAAACGACGAGAAGAACCCGGTTGAGAATGCTTTTCGAGTACCAGTTCATCAGCTATTCCTGGGAGCGATCGATGGTAAGGGTGTGTCGCTAGTGTATACGTAGCGTTAGTTGATTAGGTTATCTACTTTGGTATCGGCTAGGGAAGCGGGCTCTTGAATGCAATTGGCCGACTTGAATATGAAGCTTTTATGACATCTATCTTATGAGCAACCCACTAACCGTTCTTTACCGGGACGAACACCTTCTGGCTGTCCACAAACCGGCCGGGCTGTTGGTTCACCGGAGCCCTATCGACAAACACGAAACCGAGTTTGCCCTGCAATATGCCCGGGCGCTAAATGAGGGCCAGCATGTTTACCCGGTCCATCGACTGGACCGGCCTACCTCCGGCGTCCTGGTGTTTGCCAGGGACAGCGACACTGCCCGCACGCTGGGTATGGCGCTGATGGCCGGTGAGGTGACGAAAACCTATCTGGCGATGGTGCGTGGCTGGCCGCCGGAACACGGGGAGATTGATCATCCCTTGCGAGAGGAACCGGAGGATCGACGGCTGAAAGGGGAAGAGCAGCCGGTGCGGGACGCTCTCACTTATTACCGCACGCTGGCGACGACCGAGATACCAGTGGAGATCGAGAAATACCCGAGCAGTCGCTACGCCGTTGTTGAACTGAACCCGAAAACTGGCCGAAAGCACCAGTTGCGCAGGCATATGAAACACATCAACCACCCGATCATTGGCGATGCCAATCACGGTCGGGGCCGCCACAACCGCTATTTTGCAGAGCGATTCGGCCAGGGGCGGTTGATGCTGGCCGCAACCCGGATGGCATTCCAGCACCCGGTTTCGGGTAAACCACTGACCATTAGCGCCGCGCCTGAGGCGAGCTTTCTGGAGGTGTTATCGCTTTTCCCGGGATTTGACGTACGGGATCACTCGGAAAAGTAGCGCTTGATAAACCCTGGGTAGGGAAGCGGTTTACTGTAACGGTAGCCCTGAAGGTAGTCGCAGCCTTTCTCGAACAGCCAGCTTTCATGGGCTTCGCTCTCCACACCTTCTGCAACGACAGAAAGGCCAAGCCCCCTGGCCAGGCCAATGATCGACAGGGTGATAGCGCAATCGTTTTCGTCATCCGGAAGGTTGTTGATGAACGAGCGGTCGATCTTGATGCGGGAGAAGGGCAGGCTTTTGAGCCGGGTCAGCGATGAGTACCCGGTGCCAAAGTCGTCGATAGCGAGCTCGGCGCCGGCGTGTACCAGCTGTTCCAGAACCCGACCGATGACACTGAAATCACCCTGGATGGAGTCTTCGGTCACCTCAAACTGCAGGGCACTGACCGGCATGCCCTGGTTACCGCAGATCTCTTTTACCAGCTCTGGCAACTCTGGGACCAATATCTGCTCTGCCGACAGGTTGACGGATATCGTTGGTAATGGCGTATTCCGGTCTTTTGCCTCACGCCAGTGAGCGCAGACGTTTTTCAGCACACAGGCGCCCAGCTCATACATCAGGCCGGCGCTGCGCGCCACGTCCAGAAATTCAATCGGTGACAGCCAGCCACGTTGCGGGTGCTGCCAGCGAACCAGGGCCTCGGCGCTTTCCAGCTGTGTTCCCGTGCGGTCCATGATTGGCTGGTAGAAGACATCGAGGCCGCTGGTTCTGAGTGTTTCCCGCAGCTCGCTCTCGAGCGCAAACCGGGAGCGGGCTGTCATCTGGATTTCCGAATCGAACAGGGTCGAACGGTCCCCGCCCTGCCGCTTCGCGTGGTACATCGCAGCCTCTGCACCTCTGAGCAGTTCTTCTGACTCGTGGCAATCGCCCGGGAAGTGACAGATGCCCACACTGGCACTGACATTCAGATCCTGATCGGACACCCGGATAGACTGGCGAATACGGCTGTGGATCTCGCGGATCACCTCGTCCAGAAAGCTCGGCTGGGTGTAGTTGCGAATAACCAGGGCAAATTCATCCCCTCCAATGCGCGCCAGAAAGTCCTTGCCCGCCAACTGGATTTCTTTCAGGCGCTGTCCGATATCGGCGATGACCTGATCCCCCGCCTGAGGGCCAAGGCCATCGTTGATGGTTTTCAGGCGGTCAACGTCAATCCAGAGCAGTGCAAGACTGCCGGTACCCCGGCCTTTGATCTTGCGCACCAGGTGGTTCAGCCGGTCACGCAGTGAATCAATGTTGGCGAGTCCGGTGAGGGAGTCGTAGCGACTGACGTATTCCAGCGCCCGCTTGGATCTCAGCCATGCCTCGTGAGTGTTCATCAGGCTTATGGTGTCTGCAATGGCAGCTGACAGCGAAATGTCCGGGACCGACCAGTCACGGCGCACACTTGACTCCAGGCAGACAACCCCGCTGAGTTGTTCGCCGTCGAAAATCGGCGCGTCTAACATGGAATGAATGTTTTGCACGGACAGATAATCGCGGTCGAAGGAACGGGTACGGATATCATTGCGGGCGTCTTCCACGGCAATGACTCGTTCTTCGGTGATGGCGCGGAAGTAGTCGGGGTGGTCTGAGCGAAACAGGTTGAACTCTGAGCCATTCTGCGCGATGCAGCTATTGCGGCCGGGCAGCTCTGTGTCGTGAAGCCACTCACAGGTGATCCGGTCCCGTTCTGGAGGGAAAAGCCAGACACTTGCCCGTTTCACGCCCAACAGCCGTGTGCACAGCTCCATGAGGGCTGCCAGCTTCCGGGGGCGGGGCATCTCGATAAAGCTGGTATTGTGGCTCAGCTCCATCAGTGCCTTGTGGTGGGTCACGAGGACTTCACTGTCACGCATGGCCGGGCTCAATAAATTGTCCTTCTTCGAATTACGAACGGCCTTGGCTCTCGGTTTGGATACTTGAACAGGTTATGTCTAAGTTCTTTAAAGAATATGGCAGCTGTTTTTATAAGTGTCCAACTTCAAACGGGATTGGTCAGTGAGTCCCTGGTGTTTTGCTCTCCACTACCAAGATGGTTCCGGCTGAAATCGCAAAGCAGCGGCCAGGGATGGTTGGCTTCCAGAGTAAAGGCGATATCCAGCAACGTGCGTTCGCCTCCGTGCCGCCCCATAAACTGAACGGACACGGGCAGTTGATCGGGCGTGTGGCCCATGGGCAATGAGATTGCCGGTGCGCCCGTGGCGTTTGCCAGAGGGGTGAAGCTCACATACTCGCGCAGCCGTTCGAACAGGGTGTCAAAAGGCACATCGGGGCTCAGGTGGCCAAGGGCGGGCGTGGTGTGGCCAAGTACCGGTGTGAGCACGGCATCAAATCCGGCCATGGCATGTGCATAGTCGTGCCAGGAACGCTTGAGCCGCCAGAGTGCGGTTGGCAGGCGCCAGAACTGTCGCCGGAACATCCTGTCGAGGCCGTTGGTCAGGCCGTCTGTTTTGTGTTTGTCGAAGGCCGGGTGAAGCAGTTTCCTGCCGTTGGCCCTGATGCCGAAGGCAAGCAGTGCCCAGTACAGGGCAAAGTCATCAGGGAAGGTGCTGTGCACCGGAACGGGCACTGGCTCAATGCGGTGGCCCATTTTTTCCAGCCTGAGCGCCGTTTCTTCGACAGTCCGTCGGGTGATGTCATCGGTTTTGTGACCGTTGATGGAATCCAGCACCAGTCCGATTCTCAAAGGACGACCGGAGGGGCCCTCCATTCTTCCAATGGGCGGCAGGCCGGGATTGCGGAAATAGGTCTCGGCCTGCTCGAAAAAATTAGCGGTATCCCGTACCGAGCGCGTCACTACGCCCTCGCTGATAATGTTGATCGGCAGGGAGGCCGCCGCTTCGTTGTCTATCAATCGTCCTCGTGTGGGCTTAAGGCCGACCAGGCCGCAGCAGGCGGCCGGAATCCGTATGGAGCCTCCGCCGTCATTCGCGTGGGCAATGGGTACCACGCCGGCCGCCACCAGGGCCGCTGAACCGCCTGAGGAGGCGCCGGAGGAATAGGCCAGGTTCCACGGGTTACAGGTTGCCGGCGCGTGTGCGGGCTCGGTTGTGGCGTTGAATCCGAATTCCGGCAGGGTGCTTTTACCCAGGCACAGAAAACCCTGGGCAAGCAACTGGCGGGCAAATGGACTGGTATCGGATGCAGGAACGCTGGGCAAGGCCAGGGAGCCGTGCCGTGTGGTCATGCCCGACACGTTGGTGTTGTCTTTGATCAGTGTTGGAACACCGCGGAACAGGGGAAAGGAACCGGTCTGGTCGGTGGCATCAAGCTGTGAAGCAGTCCATATCACCTGGTCGTAATTCGCCGCGGCCAGACCATGAATTAGCGGTTCGACCGCCTGTGCGCGAGCGATAGCGGCTTGCGTGAGTTCGGTGATCGATATTTCCCGGCGGCGGACCTTCTCGGCAAGGGCAGTGGCGTCATCGCAACCTATCGCGTCGTTGCTGAAACTGTGTCAGGACTGCGGGGCGCTCACGGCCAGACTCTCCTTGAAAGTGATTCCACGACTCTACTGCATTTGAAAACGTGATGACATGTCATTTTAGGTAGGGTGAGTGGTCGGCAGCCAGCACAGGGCCTTTTCACAGACCTCTTCAGATAATAAGCTGTCCGCCTGAAAACGTTGTAAGCGATCCTGATGGAATTTATTGAACCCCTCGTACGCCACTTTCTCGGCATTTTCTTTCTGATGATCGGTCTGCAGTTTGCTGGCCGAAGCCTCGGGCTGTATCAGAGAATGCGCTTTTCGCACATTAACTATGGTGAGCGAGGGAGTGCGCCCTGGTGGCACCGGCAAACCTTCAATGTGTTTCGGGCGTTCATTCTCGGCGTCTGCGTGGTGCGGATTTTTGCGGATATCGACCCCTGGCTGGGCGTGTTCGGCCCGCTCTATGTATGGCCGATTTTGTTGGTTGGTATGCTCCTCCTGATTGGCTCATTTACTTCGGTGAACTATCTGCAGGCCTACATGCATGAGGACTGGCGCTCTGGTATCGATCCTCGGAAGGATAAGCGCAAACTGCTCACAGGCGGGCCATTTGGCCGCTCCCGTAATCCCCTGTTCCTGGCTGTGATGGCTGGGCAACTCGGTTTTTTCCTGGCCTTGCCCAGTGTGTTTTCCCTGGTATGCCTGGTGGCCGGTGTACTGGTGATCACCCGCCAGGCCCGGGAGGAGGAGAAGGCGCTGGCGGAAAAATTTGGCGAGGACTACGAGCGTTATCGCGTGCGGGTACCGCGCTGGTTCTGACCCGCTGACGGCAGAGGGCTTTACGCAGATTTTTTCCGGGCTTCCTTGATCACATCGTAGGCATGACTGATTTCGCGGGTGCGTTCCTCTGCCATCTCCCGCATGCTCTCGGGCAATCCCCGGCCGGCAAGTTTATCCGGGTGGTTCTCGCTCATCAGCTTACGGTAGGCCTTCTTGAGTTCATCATCACTGGCGGAAGGCGATACCCCAAGAACCTTGTAGGCATCGCTGATCTGATCAGCGGAGGAGGGCTGGCCCGCACCGGCCCGGTTGGTGTGGGCTCCTCGGAGCATGGCTTCCAGCTGGTCCACCTGGCTCTCCGGTAGCCCCAGCCCACGGGCGATTTTTACCAGCATTTCGTGTTCGGCCGGGTGCACCTTGCCGTCTGCAGCCACGGCCGATACCTGAACCTGCAGGAACATCTGGAGAAACGCGGGTTGGCGTCCGCTGGCCTGGAGGAACTGGTTAAGCTCGGCATCCAGGTCGAAATCCGGCTCTTTACCACGGTTGAAGGCGGTTTTTGCCTTGGCTTTCTGTTCTTCATTCAGGCGGAAGCGAACGAACATGGCTTCGGCCATCTGAATTTCATCCCTGGATACCACGCCATCTGCCTTGCAGAGGGCACCCATCACAGCAAAAACCGATTCAATAAAACCGGACTGAATGCTCTGGAGCTTGCCAATCAGGCGGCGCTTGAGAAGGTTCAAGAGAAAGGCGCCAATCGCCGCACCTATGAGAAAGCCCGGGAATTTGCCAAAGGCGTAGCCAATCAGACCGCCAATTATGATTGCAAACAGCATTAATAAGTCCTTAACAGGAATGAATCAGCCCATAGAATATACGTGTTTTTCAGCCCGGCTTCATGAACAGGCTTTCATCGACCTGTGAAAAAGCCACGTAAGCTATTAGATTAAATCATTTATGAGGGGGCAGTAGTCATGACCCAAGACCTGTTTTCTAACCTGCCACCGGAACAGACAGTCGAGCCTCTGATGGATGGCGCGGTGGTGCTGCGGCAGTTCGCGCTCCCGAACGCCGAATCACTCATGGCCAGCATTGAAACGGTTACCTCAGAAGCGCCGTTCAGACACATGAAGACCCCTGGTGGCCATGCCATGTCTGCGGCCATGAGCTGCTGCGGGGATCTTGGCTGGGTTACCGATAGCAGGGGTTACCGGTATCAGGCGGAGGATCCGGAATCCGGCCGGCCTTGGCCCGCCATGCCTGCGGCTTTCCGGGAACTGGCCAGAAGCGCCGCCGAAACCGCTGGTTTTGAGGGATTTGAACCGGACGCCTGTCTGATCAATCGATACCAGCCCGGGGCAAGAATGGGGCTGCATCAGGACAAGGACGAGCAGGACTTCACGCAGCCCATCGTGTCGGTTTCTCTGGGCCTGCCGATGGTGTTCCAGTTTGGTGGTCTCAAACGCAGCGAACGCCCCATCCGCGTGCCACTTGCCCATGGTGACGTTGTGGTCTGGGGCGGCCCGGCCCGGATGCGTTATCACGGCGTGCTGACCCTCAAAGCCGGGGAGCACCCGCTAACGGGCGGGTATCGTTACAATCTGACGTTCCGTCGGGCCAGGTAAGGGATTACTGCAGCCAGGCGACCAGAAGCCCGGCTGCCAGAGAGAGCACCATCGGCCCCCCGACCAGCAGCCCGATCTGGCGATTGCCGACAAACCCGGCCAGCGCCGATTTCACGAGGTTGTTGGTGGCAGCGGCGATCACAATGCCTATGACTGCTGTTCCCATGGCCAGGCTGTTGTTGGACATGCGGGTCAGGGAGAGGGTAATTGCGTCCACATCCGCGATGCCGGAGGTGGCTGCCAGGAAATAGATGCCCGCATCACCTAGCCAGTTGCCGAGGAACTCGCCCATAAGCAGGATGGCTGTGAGCAACGCGCCAAAAACCAGGGCAGAGGTCAAATCCAGCGGGTTCTGGTTAAGGGTTGGTTGGCTTACCTGAAGCTCTCGGTCATTTTTCCGCCAGATAAAGAGCGCGGGCCCGTAGAGCAGGGCGGTCATCACCAGCACGGGCCAGATCAGACTGGGCAACAGATCGGGATTGATCACCAGGCAATAAACCAGGATACGGGGGAACATGGTGCCGCAGGCAATCAGGATACCGGTGGCGAACTGGGCGTTGAGCTGCGGAGTTTTCGAGGCCTGGCGGGCGAAGTGCAGCGTGAGGGCAGTGGACGAGCTCAACCCGGCGAATAGGCTGGTAAACAGGATGCCTTTGCGGGTACCGGCGACCCTTATGGCGAAATAGCCGACAAAGGAAATGGAGGCGATCATCACCACCATCCACCAGATTTCCCGGGGATTCAGAACCCCGCCAGGCCCCATCTTTTCGTTTGGCAGCAACGGCAGCATGACCACGGAAATCAGCAGCAGCTTGAGAGCGGCATCCAGTTCATGTTCCTTCAGCTTGTTGACCCAACCGTGGATTTCTTCCTTGTTGTCCAGAATGATTGCGGTTACCACCGCTGCGGCCGTGGCGATGACCGGGTCCACTGCCACCGCCACCGCACCGAAGCAGAAGGTCAGCACCATGCCAACCATACCGGTGATGCTGAAATTACGGATATGCTCAAGGCGCTCGCTGTAGGCCACGATGGCCATGGCCACGACACTGACCAGAAGCACGGGAAACGCCCATTCCGTGATTTCCTGTGCCAATACCGCGGAAATACCGCCAAGCAGGCCTACCAGGGCAAAGGTGCGGATGCCGGCAATTCGCTCGCCGGATTTCTGTTCCCGGGCATCCCATCCCCGCTCCAGGCCAATGATGGCGCCAAGCAAAAGCGCAACGGCGAGGTCGAGAGTGGTCTGGTTTCCGGCCAGAAACTGGGAAGCAAGATCATCCATGGGAGGGCGTAGGCTCCTGTTAATAATTGAATATGTTGATGATAGCAGCAGGTGCAACCGGTCGTTACACCTCTAAGAAGATTCCCGTAACCGCCTTACTTTCCCGTTAGGGGTCTGGTAAGCTTCGCGACCCTGAAATTCGCAGTTACCTGATTTTCATCAACCGTGCAGCAAACTGAAACCGTGACGATCCTTCCGCCCTAGCGCTCAGCTTCCTCTTCCTCTGGTTTAATCCCCTGAGACATATCCCTGTAGCCAACGTGAGATAGGTTGGGTGCAATCGACGGTTTTATCTCAGTTTTTTTATCTCCACAGCAATCCGGAAACCCGACATTATGGTGAATTCCCTAAAAGCCAACTGGCTTTCGAACATTCGTGGCGATGTGCTCGCCGGTATCGTCGTGGCGCTGGCACTGATCCCGGAGGCCATTGCCTTCTCGATCATTGCCGGTGTCGATCCCAAAGTGGGTCTTTACGCCTCTTTTTGTATTGCGGTGATCATTGCCTTCGTGGGTGGCCGTCCCGGCATGATTTCGGCAGCCACTGGCGCCATGGCCCTGTTGATGGTGACACTGGTTAAAGAGCATGGTCTCGAGTATCTCCTTGCTGCGACGCTGCTGACCGGTGTTCTTCAGATTGCCGCTGGCTACCTTAAGCTCGGCGGCCTGATGCGGTTCGTCTCGCGCTCGGTGGTAACCGGTTTTGTAAACGCCCTGGCCATCCTTATTTTTATGGCGCAGCTGCCCGAACTGACGAATGTTACCTGGCATGTCTACGCCATGACGGCGGCCGGCCTCGGCATCATCTACCTGTTCCCGCTGCTGCCCCGGATCGGCAAGATCCTGCCTTCACCTCTGGTGTGCATTGTGGTTCTGACCGGCGTTGCCATGTACCTGAACCTCGACATCCGCACGGTCGGTGATATGGGCGAATTGCCCGATACTCTGCCGATCTTCCTGTGGCCGGATGTGCCCCTGAACCTGGAAACCCTGATGATCATCCTGCCGTACTCCGTGGGGCTGGCTGTTGTGGGGCTGCTGGAATCGATGATGACCGCAACCATCGTCGATGACCTGACCGACACCACCAGTGACCGCAACCGTGAGTGCAAGGGTCAGGGCATTGCCAACATCGGCTCCGGCCTGCTTGGTGGTATGGCGGGCTGCGCGATGATCGGGCAGTCCATTATCAATATCAAATCCGGCGGCCGTACCCGGCTGTCGACACTGACTGCCGGTGTGTTCCTGCTGATTATGGTGTTGGTGCTGGACAAGTGGCTGGTCCAGATCCCCATGGCGGCCCTCGTTGCTGTGATGATCATGGTGTCGATTGGTACCTTCAGTTGGGGCTCGATCAAGAACCTGCGGGAACATCCGCTTTCAACCAACATCGTGATGGTTGTTACGGTGATTGTGGTGGTTGCCACCCATAACCTGGCGTTCGGCGTTCTGGCCGGCGTTCTGCTGGCGGCCCTGTTTTTTGCCAACAAAGTTGGCCATTACATGCTGGTGACCTCTGAGCTGGATGAAGCAAGCGATACCCGCACCTACACAGTGGTGGGCCAGGTGTTTTTCAGTTCCTCGGAAAAATTCACGGAATCCTTTGATTTCAAGGAAGCAGTCGATAATGTGGTCATTGATCTGAGCCGGGCCCATTTCTGGGATATCACCGCAGTCGGTGCCCTGGACAAGGCGGTCATCAAGTTCCGCCGGGAAGGCGCGGAAGTTGAGGTTATCGGGCTGAATGAAGCCAGTGCCACGATTGTTGACCGCTTTGGCGTGCACGACAAGCCGGACGCCGTTGACCAGCTGATGGGGCACTGACATGACACAGACCAAGGAATCCAACAGCGATCGCAGTCAGAATAACAATCACAAGGATCATGAAGGCGAGGTTGAGATGTTACGAGTAGTTGCCTGTATTGATGGCTCCCAGGCGGCGCCGGCGGTTTGCGATTACGCAGCCTGGGCCAGCAAGCACATGGAAACGCCCATGATGCTGCTGCACGTGCTGGACGAGGAACGTTATCCGGCGGAGCCGGATCTGGCTGGCAACATTGGTCTGGGCAGCCGTGAACAGCTGCTCGAAGACCTGGCAGAGCTGGACCGCAAGCGCGCCAAGCTGGCCCTGGAACACGGCCACCACATGCTGGACGAAGCGGCAAAGCGGGTCAGCGAATCCGGTATCAATGACGTGGTGCAGCGTCAGCGCCATGGTGACCTGACCGAGTCTCTGCTGGCGCTGGAGAATCAGACCCGCCTGCTGGTCATGGGGCTGCACGGTGAAAGCAGTTCCGAGCGTGACACCCACATCGGCAGTCAGTTGGAGACGGTGATTCGCAGCATGCACCGCCCGATTCTCCTGGTGCCGGACGACTATACCCAGCCCCGCAGCGCCATGCTGGCCTTCGATGGCAGCGCTACGGCGTTCAAGGGCGTGGAATTGCTGGCTGGCAGCCCGGTTCTGAAAGGCATGCCGTTGCATCTGGTGATGGTTGGACCGGACACCAACGACCGCTGGGAGCAGCTCAGGAAAGCCGAGAAAATGCTGGCAGGTCTGGAATCCGAGATCACTCTGGCGATCCGGGCCGGGGATGTGGAACCCGCGTTGCACGCCTACCAGGAAGAACACGACATCGACATCCTGGTGATGGGCGCCTATGGGCACTCCCGCATCCGTCAGTTCCTGGTGGGCAGTACAACCACCACGATGCTGAAAACCGCCAAAAAGCCCCTGGTGGTGCTTCGCTAGGTTACTTCCTGGGCCAATTCGGCCAGATAGGCCATCGCCGCGCGGTGGCCTTGCTGATACCCCAGATCCAGCTTGTTCAGATCCGTGGTCAACCGGCTTACCGGAAAATCCTCCGGTGGCGCGATAATCCGGAGCCGGCAGTCCTCCGGCGGATTTCGAATGAATTCCAGTGTCTCGTTGTATCTTTCGCCCCGCCGGATTATGGCCTCGGCGAGCCCCGGTTGCTCCCGGAACATCCGCTTGGTGAGCGCCGGAAACGCCAACGGCTTCTTCTCATAGCCCAGCGGTCGGGAAAGCACCACCGTGATATCCCGGGCTCCCCGGCGATAGGCCTCCGCAACCGGAATGGAATCGGCAATTCCGCCATCACTCATGGGCTCGTCCTCCACTCTTGGATAATCACGGTAGGCCAGGGGAATGGAGCAGGAGGCGGTGAGCACGTTGTGGATGTTCTGGTCGTCGACCGGAAAATACCGGGCCTCACCGGTCACCACCGACGTGGTTGCCACCCAGAGTTTGGTGGTGCCAGACAGGTAGCGTTCCAGATCGAGTGGTACTTCCTGGTAAGACTGATGCCAGAGCCAGTGAACATCGCACAAATGCCCGCCCTGGAAGAAACGCCCTCAGTTGATGAATTCCGGCCGACAGGCGTGGTCGGTGATTACTCGATGATTTCGGCCGTGATGGCCGCAGAGGTAGCCGATGAGATTGGTTGAGCCCGCGGAGACGCCCCAGGCTTCCGTGAAAGGCTGATGCCGCTTTTCGAGAAAGGCATCGAGTACGCCGGCGGCGAAGATGCCGCGCATGGCGCCACCTTCGACAACGAGGGCATTGCTGGTTGTGGTGTCACTGTGGGTCTGGAGCATCCGTTCCCCCTATCTTGTGTGTTCTCCGGTCATGCCAATACATGAACTCAGCTTACCAGTTCGACGGTCGCTTTGGGCAGTCGGATGTGCCCTCAGGCGCTGTTGCCGGCCGCCACACCCGAAGCCCAGGCCCACTGGAAATTATGGCCGCCGAGGTGGCCGGTCACGTCCACCACCTCACCGATGAAATACAGGTTTGGCTTCTCCAGCACCGCCATGGTTTTGGAGGAGAGCTGGCGTGTATCCACACCCCCCAGGGTAACCTCTGCCGTGCGGTAGCCCTCGGTTCCCGCCGGCTTGATCGACCAATGGCCGAGGACATCGGCAACCTGCTCAATATCGCTGTTCTTGTAGCCCTGCAAGGGACCGGTCCAGCCCTGCAGTTCGTTGAAGGCCTGGGCAAACCGTTTTGGCAGGTGCTGGGTCAGGTAGTTTGCAATGGTTGACTGCGGGCGGGTTTTCCGGAGGTTCAGCAGGTCATCCTTGATGCGGCAGGCCGGCAGCAGATCGATGGCCAGGCTGTCGCCCGGCTCCCAGAAACTGGAAATCTGGAGCATCGCCGGGCCACTGAGCCCGCGATGGGTGACCAGCATCGGTTCCCGGAAGTGCTGGTCATGGCACTGCACGTCAACGGGACAACTGACACCGGACAAAGGCGCGAGCTGGTCTTTCAATTCCGGCTGCAGGGTAAAGGGTACCAGGCCCGCGCGGGTGGGAAGTATGTCCAGCCCGAACTGCTCGGCTACCCGGTAACCGAATGCGGTGGCGCCCATGGTGGGAATCGACAGGCCACCGGTGGCGATCACCAGGGATTCACAGGTGAGATCGCCGGAGCCGACGCTCAGGCGGTAGCCGCTGTCGATTTCGGTAATGCGGTCGACCGTTGTTTTCATTCTCACTTCTGCTCCTGCCCACTCGCATTCGGTCAGCAGCATGTTGAGGATATCCTTGGCGCTGTCCTTGCAGAACAACTGGCCAGGGGCTTTTTCCTCATGCTCAATGCCGTGCCGGTCTACCAGTTCCAGAAAATCCTGGGGCGTGTAGCGCTTGAGTGCGGAAATGCAGTAGTGCGGGTTGTCCGACAGGAAGTTGGCGGGCGTGCTGTTCAGGTTGGTGAAGTTGCAGCGGCCGCCGCCGGACATGAGGATTTTCTTGCCTGGCTTGTTGGCGTGGTCCAGCACCAGCACCCTGCGGCCGCGATAGCCGGCGGTTGCCGCACACATCAGGCCCGCCGCGCCGGCGCCGAGGATGATTACGTCGTACTGTGATGCTGAAACTGCCGTCATACTGCCCGCCGTTGGAAAGAAAACGGCGGGCAGTATACCAGTCTCAGGGCAGGTAGACGGAGCCTTCCATGAAGAATGCAGCCTGGCCGGCGATGTCGACCCGATCCCCCTTCAACTCGCAGTGCAGCACGCCGCCCCGGGCTGAAACCTGCCGGGCGTCGAGCCGTGTCTTGCCCAGTTTTTCTGACCAGTAGGGCACGAGCACGCTGTGAATGGAGCCGGTAACCGGGTCTTCATCAATACCGGCGCCCGGAGCGAAATAGCGGCTGACGAAATCGCAGTCTTCGCCAGGTGCGGTGATGATCAGCCCCTGATTGCCGATTTGCTTGAGTTTGCGCAGATCCGGTTGAGCAGATCGCACGGCGTCCTCATCCCTCAGAACCACCATGTAATTGGTGTCGTTTGGAACAAAAAACGAAGCATCAGGCGCGTTATTCAGGGCTTCCCGAATCAGTGCCGGCGTGCTCTGTTCCTCGAAAGCCAGATTCGGGAAATCCAATACCAGCCAGCCATCATCGGCCTGCCGGACGGAGAGTGGGCCGCTTTTGGAGCGAATGCGAATCTGATCTTTGTCCCAGCCAAGTTTGTTGAAGATGACCCAGGCGCTGGCCAAAGTGGCGTGGCCACACAAGGGTACTTCGATGCCCGGAGTGAACCAGCGAATGTGGAAATCGGCTTCGTCCCCCTCAGGCAGCTGCACGAAGAAGGCGGTTTCGGAGAGGTTGTTCTCAATGGCAAGCGAGAGCATGGTTTCGTCCGGAAGCCAGCTTTCCAGCGGCATGACCGCGGCCGGGTTGCCACCGAAAATCTTGCTGGTAAAAGCATCAACCTGGTAAATGGGGTAGGTCATGGCTGTTCTCCTGATGGGCGGTTTCGACTGATGATAACGCGCCTGGGGGTGCCGTACCGAGTCGTTCTTGCCGTTCAGTTCTTTTCCCTGCGCAGGTCCAGCGGGTCGAGCAGCCCGGTGGCAATGGCGGTGCCGGTCACATCCGGCAGGCGATCGGCGCCCAGGCGTTTCATGACTCGTGCCCGGTAGAGATCAATCGTCTTGACACTGACATCCAGCTGTTCTGCGATTTCCCGGCTCGTGTAGCCCTGGGCCAGTGGCAGGAACACGTCCCGTTCACGGCGGGTGAGGGTGGCCAGCAGGGCTTCGGTTGCCTCATCACCCTGCAACTCTGGAGCGGACTGCTGATGTTCCTGCAGCGCCTGTTGGACGCTGTCCAGGAGCAGTTGTTCATTGAACGGCTTCTCGATGAAATCGAAGGCCCCGGACTTGAACGCCCTCACCACAATGGGAACGTCGGCGTGCCCGGAGACAAAGATGATCGGCAGGTCCAGCCCCCGCTTCTGAAGCTCCTCCTGAACGTTCAGGCCGCCCAGCCCGGGCATCCGCACATCCAGAACCACGCAGCCCGCTTTCTTGTTGCCAACCGCATCCAGGAATTTCCGGCCGTCGCTGTAGGCTTCCACGTTCAAGCCGACCGATTCCAGCAACCACTGGGTGGATTCCAGCATGCCGGCGTCGTCGTCAACCACATAAACGGTGGTGGCTTCCGGTGTCGCTTGATCACTCATCTGGCTGCATCTCCGTGTTCGGGGTTCTGTTCTTGTGGCCCGGGCCGGCCGGGAAACGGCAGATCAGGGAGAGTCCGCCCGTTGCTGCCGGCCTGGCGTCCAGGAAGCCTCCAAAGCCTTCGATAATCGAACGGCTCATCGAGAGCCCGAGGCCAAGCCCCTGGGGCTTGCTGGTGTAGAACGGCTGGAACATCTGGCGGATACCCTGCTCATCCAGGCCCGGGCCTTCATCAGTGACTTCAATCAGGGTTTCGTTCTGGTCGTTGATGCAGGTGGTTATGACGATCTGCGCGGGTGCATTCCGGGTTTCTTCCTCGCGGGCTTCAACAGTGGCTTCGATACCGTTGCGGATCAGATTGATCAGCACCTGTTCCAGCAGCACCGGGTCGGCGGTGATGACGGGCGCACAACAGGCCAGATTCTCTCGGATCTGCACCTTGTTTTTCTCGGCCTCCCATTGGCAAAGACGGGCGACATTGCTGACGACTTCGTTCAGTGCGATTGGTGCGGTCCGCTTCTGGCCCTTGCGCAGGAAAGCTCGCAAACGTTTGATGACCTCCGAGGCCCGGTTGGCGTGGTGAACAATCTTCTGGAGGCCGTCGTCCACTCGATCGAGGCATTCGGGATTGGTTCGGGCGCCTTTGAGATAGCGCTGGCTGGCGCTGGCAAAGTTCACGATGGTGGCCAATGGCTGGTTCATCTCGTGGGCAATGCTTGAGGCAAGCTCCCCCAGAGTGGCGAGCCTGGCGGTGTGGGCGAGTTCGTCGGCCAGCCTGCGGTTGTTCTCCTCGGACTCTACCCGGGCGGTGATATCCCGGGATACGCTGATGACCTCAATCACAGCGCCAGTGTAGGTTTCCCGAATGGCCCTGCTGGCAATCTCGAACCAGCGGCGGGAACCGTCCCGGTGAATAATCTCCAGAGTCATGGTGGCGTAGCCGTCGTCCCGTAGCTGGTTGCGGGTTTCAGCCAGCTTCTGAACCACCTGATCGCCCCGGAAAATTTCTTCCAGGGGCTTACCCCTCAGTTCTTCCGGCCAGTAGCCCAGCAGCCGCCAGGATGCGGGCGTGGCATCGATAAACCGTCCGTCCGGGGCATGGCGGGAAATGAGGTCGGTGGTGTTCTCGGTAATCAGCCGGTAAAGACGGTTGGAGCGGGTCGCTTCTTCCCGGTTGATGATTTCGTCTGTAGCGTCTCTGGCCCGCGCCAGAACCGTCGAGCTCCCGATATCGGGGACGAACGTCCACACCAGGAAACGCTCGGTGGTGTCTGCCGGAATTCTGGCTTCCACATTCTCGATCGATCGTTCCTGCTCCAGGGACGACTTCACAAGCGCCTGAACGTTGACCGGCAGCAGATGGAACAGCGAGGTCAGGTTGGCGTTCTGGCAAAGATGATGGCTGGCCAGGTTGCCCTCCAGAACGCTGCCTGTCGCATCCAGGATCAAACCGGGTTGCGGGTCGGCGTCATGCAAACTAAATACACTTGGAGTGGAAAAATCGTTCATGGCTTATCGTTATAGTAAATTAACTATAATACGTTGGTATAGTTTCTAGTGTTTTTGCTATCCAATACTATTCTGACCAGCCCGAAGTATAGCTAGTTTAGCGATATTCCTGAATACGCCATAAGAACAACAGTACTCAAGAGGACCACGCAATGACCTCGATATTTGATCAAGGCCTGGCGCCCGTCGACGCCAACTACGCCGTCCAATCTCCCGTTGATTTCATCGAACGTACCGCCACGGTTTACCCGGAGTATCCCGCCGTCATTCACGGGGCCATCCGTTACAACTGGGCGCAGACCTACGAACGTTGCCGCCGTCTGGCATCAGCCCTCAAAGGGCGCGGCATCGGACGCGGTGATACCGTTGCCGTCATGCTTCCGAATATTCCCGCGATGGTGGAAGCCCATTTCGGGGTGCCCATGATTGGCGCGGTGCTGAACACCCTGAACGTTCGCCTGGACGCTGAGGCCATCGCCTTCATGCTGGATCACGGTGAGGCCAAGGTTGTGATTGCCGACCGGGAGTTCGGTGAGGTGATCAGGGACGCCGTCAGCCGGCTGGACACCAAGCCGCTGGTGATCGATGTGGACGATCCCGAGTATGGCGAGGGTGTTCAGGTCAGCGATCTGGACTACGAGGCGTTCCTTCAGGAAGGGGATCCGGTATTCCAGTGGAGCTTCCCGGAGAACGAGTGGGATGCGATCTCTCTGAACTACACCTCCGGCACTACCGGCAATCCAAAAGGTGTGGTCTATCATCACCGTGGCGCCTACATCAATGCCATCGGCAACCAGACAGTCTGGTCCATGGACATGCACCCGGTGTACCTGTGGACCTTGCCGATGTTCCATTGCAACGGTTGGTGTTTCCCCTGGACCATCACCGCCATGGCCGGCACTCACGTCTGCCTGCGCCGGGTTGATCCCGAGAAGATTCTGCAGCTGATCCGGGATCATCAGGTTACCCACATGTGTGGCGCCCCGATTGTGCTTAACGCATTGCTGAACGTGCCGGAATCCGCCAAGGCCGGCATTGATCACGACGTGAAGTCCATGACAGCAGGCGCGGCACCCCCCGCCCAGGTCATTGGTGCCATCGAGGAAATGGGCATCCAGGTGACTCACGTTTACGGTCTGACCGAAGTCTATGGCCCGGTAACCGTTTGTGCCTGGAAATCCGAGTGGGATGCGCTGCCACTGCATGATCGTGCCCGGAAAAAGGCCCGTCAGGGCGTTCGTTATCACACTCTGGCAGGCACGATGGTCGGCGACCCGAACACCATGGAGCCAGTGCCCAAAGACGGCAAAACCATCGGTGAGATTTTCCTGCGCGGCAATACGGTGATGAAGGGCTACCTGAAGAACCCCAAAGCCACCGAAGAGGCCTTCCGGGGTGGCTGGTTCCACACCGGGGACCTGGCTGTATGGCACGAAGACGGCTACATGGAGATCAAGGACCGGCTGAAGGACATTATCATCTCCGGTGGTGAGAACATTTCCACCATTGAGGTTGAGGATACCCTTTACCGCCACCCGGCTGTGCTTGAGGCAGCTGTGGTTGCCCGGCCGGACGAGAAGTGGGGCGAAACCCCCTGTGCCTTCGTGACTCTCAAGCCGGAAGCCGGACAGGTCAGCGAGGAAGAGATCATCAACTTCTGCCGCGAGCACCTGGCCCGGTTCAAGGTGCCCAAGACCATCGTCTTCTCGGAGCTGCCCAAGACTTCCACGGGCAAGATCCAGAAGTTCGTGCTGAGGGACCAGGCCAAAGAACTGGATTGATCCCCCGATCGGCTGCGCCGCTCCGGCGCAGCCGAATTTAACCAGAAAAACAACGCTGTCAGGCACACGCGCCGCGTGAGCCCGGAGACCTTTTTATGCAAATGTTTCACCGAAAGAACGGGGAAGAGCAGCCGTACTGGCCGGCCGGTCCCTTCAAGGTTCGTCTGCCGTTTGTACATTACCGCTGGGAATTTGCGGAGATGGTGCAGGCCCTGATCATGTTTGTGGTCAGCCTGGCCATGATTCCCCTTCTTGAGAAATACCTGGGTGTGCCCTACGACGTGGCTCTGGCCTACGTGGTAATTTGTGGTATCGGTTTCATGCTGCCGGCACTGCTGGGTGTGCCCCTGGTGCCTGGCTGGATTACGCCGGGTATTCCGGTTGTCCTGCTGTTCCTGAGTGACTATGAGCCTGGCCCAGAAGCCATCCAGGCCCTGTTCGCCCTGCAGTTCCTGGTGTTCATTATCTTCCTGGTTCTGGGCATTACCCGTCTGGGCAGCAAGCTGGTGGAGCTGATTCCCCGCTCCATGAAAGGCGGGATTATCATCGGCGCTGGTATCGCGGCCCTGATGGGTGAGATCGAAGCGGGCGGCCGCCTGGCCAATACACCGATCTCCCTGATCATTGGCGGTCTGGTGTGCCTGTACCTGATGTTTTCAGTATCGTTCAAAGGCTTTGTGGAAAATAACTCCATCGCCCGTAAGATCGCCAACTACGGCATGGTGCCGGGTATGGTGGTTGCGATTCTGGTCGGCTTTGCCACTGGCGAATACGACGTGCCCAATGTCGAGTGGGGCATCACCAAGCCGGCTTTTGATGAGCTGTGGAACTACCTGCCGTTCGCGGTCGGTTTCCCGGATGCCAACGTCTTCCTGTACGCCATTCCCACGGCCGTGATCGCTTACGTTATTGCCTTTGGTGACATCGTGGTGGGTCAGTCCCTGATGAATCGCGTGGATCATCTGCGCAAAGACGAAGACATCGATAACAGCATCGACCGGGTGCACCTGGTAACCGCGATTCGCAACGGTGGCCACGCGTTCTTCGCGCCTTACCCGGGGCTGGCGGGCCCGATCTGGACGGCCGTCACTGCCACCATGGCCGAGCGGTACAAGTACGGCCGCAATGCTATGGACTCCATTTACAGTGGCGGTGGTACCTTCTGGATTACCGGTTTCATTGCCCTGTTCATCCTGCCGCTGGTGAGCTTCTTCCAGCCGGTGTTGCCAATTGCCCTCTCGCTGACCCTGCTTCTGACCGGCTATATCTGTCTGATGGTAGGTCTGGAGCAGCTGGAGAATAACACCGAGCGTGGCATTGCCGGCACCATGGGCGTGGTTCTGGCGGTGTACGGTGCCGGCTGGGGTCTGGCCACCGGTGCCGTCCTCTATTTCCTGATTGAACGTACCAAATTGCTTGGCTTTACCGCCGACCCGGAAGCGCCGGGCGTGAAAGCCGCAGAAGAGCACTAAACCTGCGTCTTCCGGCTCTGCACCGGAAGGCGCTGACCCCCTGTGTGTCCTTGGGAGGCTTCGTGCCTCCCTTTTTTCGTTGCGCGGCAGCTTCAATGACCGTGTTTACCCGCTCCAGCCGCACCGTGAACAGCTTCTACGTAATGGATGTAGTCAACATAGTCGGTCACGAAGTGGCGCCCTTCCTTGACACTCTGATCGGCGCTGGCCAACGAGTTGTGGGCCTGGTCATAGCGTTCCCGAATCCCGGTCTCTATTTTCCGGGTGATGTTTGCAATCAGCTGGTCAATCTCGCCGTTGCTTAGTGCAGCATCTGCCGCCTTCAGTCCGGGGTCGATGTTCCCTGCCGGCTTGATCCCGGTAAAGGGTGCACCCTCGGAGGCACGATGAACTTTTACCAGTGTTGCAAAGAGATGCTTGTCTGCAATTTTGCGTACCTTCTCGCCCTCGCCCCGGATGTCCCGGACATCGGCGAATACACGCCTGATTTCGGCCTCGTCCTCGGCGGGAACCCATTTCAGTAGTGGGGTAACATCACCGGCTTCGAGCGCTGCCCGGGCTTCGGTAATGACAGGGCCATCCAGCGCATCGCAATGGGCCTGGGCATTACCTGCCAGCATGAGCCCCAGGAGGACGGCAGCACTTGCGGTAAAGGTGGCTTTTCGTAGTTTGGTTTTCATGGACGTTTCCTCGCGTTTTGGTGATTGAGACAAGTTCCGGTTTCGGTGGAACCTGGGAACCAGCTTAGGGAAAACGCCCCGGCGAATCGTTCGCAAACGTGAAGTCAGACCTGGAAAGTGGTAGGCATAAAAGACATATAAACCAATGGGTTGGAGGTTCTTGTTTGCGGGCATCCAAAGTCGAACGCCATGGCTGGTCTCACGATGAGGGTTGGGTGCGGTTGTTGTCGTTGCGAGTGTGCATGCGACGGAAATCGCTGGGGGTCAGACCAGTGTTGTTTTTGAAAGCCGTATTGAAAACGGACTTGGAATTGAAGCCGGAATCGTACATCACCTGCAGGATGCTGGAAGTGTCCGAAGGATCGGCCAGTCGACGCTTCGCTTCCTGTACGCGGTAGCTACTGACAAATTCGAAGAAATTGCACCCGAACCCCTGGTTTATCGCTCGGGAGACCTCTCTGGGGTGGGCTCCGACTTTTTGAGCGAGCTGCTCCAGCGTAAGGTTCGAGTAAAGATAGGGTTTATCCTCTGCCATAAACTGTGCCAGTTTCTGTTTAAGGTGCTGATCAAATTCAGGAACTGTGGTGTCGTCCAGCAGCGCAGCCTGGTCGGCTGCCAGCCCCGTGAAAATTACCGGCTGTCGAAGCGCATTAACCATCAAAAAGTTGATAAACAGAAACCCGGTAACAGCGCCGGCCCCTGCCACCCAATCGGCGCCCGGTGCGCTTTTGAAGACATGGGCCGTCATGCAGTAGAACATACTGACTGTCCAGGCTATTGCGTAGCCAATCAGAAGTAGTCTTAACCATGAGAGCTGTTTGTTTTCGATACTTGAAAAGACCTGTCGCAGGCTGAGGCCGAAGCGGTTGATGGTGCGAATGGTGGCGTACAGGTACCCGAGGAAAACAGCGTGAATGGCAACAGCGAGCAGAGGCGAGGTCAACACGCCCGGATGATCGCGTTCGTTCAGAATGCGGAGTTTTTCGCCGGTTGGCTGCAAATAGTACTCGATCAGGAAAATGGCACCGACGACCCAGAACAGTAGGGTGTGAACGAGATGCTCCTTACGCAAGCGGAAATCCTGATACATCAGAGCCCGGGTGTATAAAAAGAGCGTGCCCGCCTGCAGTAGCCCGATAAGGGTGCCGAGGTACGCCAGATTGGGGTGTGCAAGCGCCAGTCCGCTCCTGTAGAGAAAAATCTCTCCAAGCCCGGCCGCGAAGAAAACCAGTGTCGCAACAAGAAGCTGGTTGCTTACCAGTCGATTATTGGGTGGAAGCAATAAGAATGTGGCCAGACTCAGCGCCTGAATAATACTGGTCAGCAGAATGAGGTCGGTCAAGGTCAGGTACACTGGCCAGAATCCCTGCCGGCATGGGTTACATTGATGTCTGCTTCGAAACCATCCGCCCGTCCGGTTGCCGGCGAGCGCAAATGCAGGGTCATACCAGCACCCGAAGCAATGGCATCGGCTATGGCGAGTCCCAGGCCGGAGCCGGCGGACTTGGTGTCGTAGCGGGAAAACCGGTTTCGCAGCAGGGTCAGTTGTTCTGGAGGCACGATGTCGCCTCCGTTGCAGACTCTCACGCTGCCATCGTCGGTCATGATTATGTCGACGGGCTGTTGCATGGAGCCGTGCTTCAGAGCGTTTTCGATCAGGTTGCGGGCCAGAATGGCAAAGGCATCCGGATCCAGGAAGGAGTTCACTTCATGGTCCGGCAAAGTCAGGCGAATCCGGCCAGGCGCCAGAGGTTCAAAGTCGCGGGTGATCATCGCGAGTATCGGCACAAGGTCATGCGGTTTTTGTGAAAGTGCGCCTCCGCCTTCGGCCTTGGCAAGTTCGAGCAGCTTGCCGGACAATGTGGACAGGCCATGCAGCGCCTCTTCGATCTCGGCCACATTCTCTCTCAGGCGGTTATCCTCAAGCTGTGTTTTCAACCGTTGCACTTTGGCCAGCGCCGTGGCCAGTGGGGTGCGCAATTCGTGAGCGCTGTTGGCGGTGAAACTCCGTTCTGCGTCAAGCGCGCGATTCAGCCGCTCCAGCAGCCGATTGACGGCAACCGCTGTTGGTTCGAACTCTTCAGGGAGCGCGTCTTTGTCCACGGGTGAGAGGTCGCTGGCTCCCCGGGCTTCGATCGAGTGCTGGAATTCGATCACCGGGCGCAGGGATAACCGGACAACCCACCAGATCCCGAACAGGCTGACCGGAATCAGGACAATCAGCGGCACCAATAGAGCCAGGCCAGCTTCCAGCGCGGCTTCGCGCCGGTGGGCCAGGGGTTCGGCGACTTCAATGTAGAGGGTGTCGTTGACCGCCGAAGCAACATAGATGCGATGGGTGGTGGTATTGGTGAAACCTTCGCGGGGCAGTTCCGCGAAGATATCGGGGTTGGCATCGTGGGACTGCAGCAGAAGGTTCCCCTGGCGATCCCTGACCACGTAGGTGAGGTACTCGTCATGCTCTTTCAGTGCAGGAGCGGTTTGATTGCCGGTAATGGTATCGCGATTCAGGATGTCGGTAACGGCCAGCGGCAAAATGCGTTGCGCAGTTTCCTCAAGGGCGCTGTCGAAGACTTCGTTCATTTCATGCTGCGCCACCAACCCGGACGCGGCAACGCCCAGCAGCCACAGGAGAGTGGCTCCCAGGGTGAGGCCAATGCCCAGGCGTTTTTGCAGGCTGCGGTTACGACTCATGGGTTTCCAGACGGTAGCCCATGCCCCGGACCGTTACGATGGCATCGCGCCCCAGCTTTTTTCGCATACGGCTGACATAGACTTCAATGGTGTTGCTCTCGATTTCCGCCCCGAAGGCATACAGCCGATCCTCCAGTTGCTGCCTTGAAAGCAGCATCCCGGGTCGCTGGATAAAGCCCTCAAACAAGGCCCACTCGCGGGCGGTCAGTTCCACCGGTTGACCATTGCGCTGGATGCGGTGATCGCGAAGATCCACCTCCAGGTTACCCACTTGGATCCGCGGATTCGGGTTGCCTCTGTAACGACGGGCGACGGCAGCCACACGGGCGGACAGTTCGGACAGATCAAAGGGTTTTATCAGGTAGTCGTCGGCACCGGCATTCAGTCCCTCAATGCGGTCAGATACCTGGTCCCGCGCCGTGAGAATAATCACCGGGGTGCTGTTTCCGCTGGCTCTGATGGTTTTCAGAAAATCCAGGCCATGGCCATCCGGGAGCATCAGGTCGAGAAGAATCAAATCGTAGGTGGTGGTTCGGAAGCCTGCTTCAGCAAACCTCAGTGACTCCACCCAGTCCACGGCATGGCCTTCCTCGGTGATCTGATCCCGCACGGCCTCGCCCAGGCCCACGGTATCTTCCACCAGCAATATCCGCATAGCTCACCTCTGATGCAATTTCCGACGAAGATACTACAGCCAGAACCTGACGGCAGCCTGAAAAGTCAAGGATCGGCCCTGTTTTCTGATCCGCTTCAGCTGGCTGTCAGGTTCCGGCGCTAGCCTGATCGTGACGATTCCCGGAACTGATCAGAGGAGACACCATGATCCGGCTGATATTACCTTTCATTCTTGTGGTTACCGGCCTGTGGGCATGGAGCCTGACAACATCGGGCGGGGCCTGGTCCGTCTATGATCAGGGCCTCTTGCTCAGCGGCTGGTTATCCATCGCCTTACTGTCCCTGACCATGATGCTGGCCCTACGCCCGGCCTGGCTTGAACGACCCATGGGTGGGCTGGACAAGATCTACCGAACCCATAAATGGGCGGGCATTCTTGCGGTGACCTTCGCGGCGGCTCACTGGTTGATCGAGATGGGGGACGATGTCATCGAATCAATCTTCGGTGGAGCCAGTCGACTCGAAGACCAGCACGATTCGGGGTTGGTCGAAGCCATGCGAGATGCGGCAGAAGAGGTGGGCGAGTTTGCCATTTACCTGTTGTTCGCCATGTTGCTGATTACCCTGTTGCGTAAGTTCCCCTATCGGTACTGGCGGTATCTGCACCGGGCAATGCCTGCGCTTTACCTGCTGCTCGCGTTCCATGCTGCCTGGCTGGCCCCGCTCGACTGGTGGCAGCAGCCTATCGGTTGGCTGATGGCAGCCCTGTTATCAGGTGGCAGCCTTGCCAGCGTGCTTTCACTGGCCGGAAGAGTCGGTCGGCATCGTCAGGTGCAGGGCACTATCTCAGCCATCGATACCCCGGAACCGAATATCACCGAGGTGACTTTGGACCTGGGCCAGGCCTGGCGGGGGCATCGGCCCGGGCAGTTTGCCCTGGTGACGTTCAACAAGCTGGAAGGCTCTCATCCCTTCACCATTGCCAGTGCCGATGGTGGTGATGGCCGCGTCACTTTTCTGATCAAGTCTCTTGGCGACTTCACCCGCAACCTTGCCCATAAGATCAGGGTGGGTCAGCCGGTGACCGTGGAAGGTCCCTACGGTTGCTTCGATTTCAACCGAAGAAATCGCAAGGCCCACCAGATCTGGATTGCCGGCGGTATTGGTGTCACGCCGTTTCTCGCCTGGCTCGAAGCGGCGAGTGCCGCCAACCAGCCCGAACCCGAAGCGGATTTGCATTACTGCACCCGCAACGCGGGCCAGGACCCGGTGGTAGAGCGGCTTCAGGCCCTTTGCCAGGACTTTCCGGGCATCAAGCTGCAGATTCACGACAGCAGCATGGGGGAGAGCCTTTCGGCAGAAGCCTTGTCTGCCAGTAAGTCCTCGGGTGCCAGGGCCGAAGTCTGGTTCTGTGGCCCGGCAGGACTGGGGCAGACCCTGGAGCGGGGATTGCGGGCGGCACCGTTGCGTTTGTCACGCTTCCATAAGGAAGCCTTCCAGTTCCGTTAATCATTTCCGGGGCGTTCAGGCCAGTGTCAGGTCTGCGCCCCAGAATAGATGGTGTGGACTCAACAGGAGACATCCGATGAAAACCAAACCTGTGATTATCAGCCTCGCGCTACTGTGCCTCAGTGCGCCGGTGCTGGCGGACGATGATTGTGATGACCCGATGACTGACTGGCAGCCACGGGAGCAGTTGCGTCAGAAACTGGAGTCAGAAGGCTGGACGGTTTACCGCATCAAGGTGGATGACGGTTGTTATGAAGTGAAGGGTATGGCCCCGGAAGGTTTTAGTGCTGAGGCATCGTTTGCACCGGCTACTTTCGAGCTGATGGATCTGGAGCGGGAAGACGATGACGACGAAGACGAAGACGATAACAGAGATGACCGAGGTGACGGCCAGGCCCGGGACAAGGCTCGGGCCGATCGTCCGGTTCCCCGTAATGGCATCGTCAAGGGGCGCCCGACAGTGACCGTGGAATAACCCCCCATTGTTTTACCCGCTGTTTCTGTAATTCAACGTGATACCGGAAGTACGGTATGGAGAGGTACGGTATGAAAAAGATTCTTCTTGCTCTGGGCCTGGCTGTCTCAGTCGCCTTGCCCGCTCTTGCTCAGGCTCGTGAAGTGACCTTCACAACCGAGTTACTCGACTACGGCGGAGATGGCGCCTACATGGCCCTCTACCTGACGGATGCGTCCGGTGCGTATCAGGGAACTCTCTGGGTTGCCGGCAAAAAGTCCAAGTACTACAAGCATCTGAGCGGCTGGGCCCGTGGCAGCAGGCTGGACCCCGCAGAATACGACGGGCTGACGGGCGCCAGCATCACCAGCGGCCGAACCCTGAAAATCACCCTAGATCTTGATGACACGCTGATTGACAGCGGCCACGAAGTCCTGGTCGACACCGCGGTTGAGGATATGCGGGACAACCGGGCCGATGTGTCGGTACCGCTGACCACCGAGGGCGCGGGCAAGCCGGTCTCCGGGCGGGGTTACGTTCGCTCGTTCCGCTACGATTTTTAATGGTTAGCCAGGAGCAAGTTTGATGTTGCGTAAATTGCACGGTCTGCCCGGTCTGTTTGCGGTGGTGTTTCTGGTGACACTTGCTGTTACCGGTTCAATCCTGGCCCTCGCGCCGGCGTTAGACCGGGCCGGCGCAGTGGTTCCGCCTGCCGGTGAGGCCAGCGTTGCCCAGCTGGCAGGACGGGTGGTGGCAAACTACCCGGGTACTGAACAGATTGTGCGTGACCTCTCCGGCCAGGTGGTCGTTTACTACAGCCGGGATGGCCAGGCCGGGGCGGATCTGGTCAACCCGGTGACCGGCGAGCGTCTGGGAGCCTACCAGCCATCGGCGTTCTTTGTATGGATCAGGGACCTGCACCGTTCGTTCCTGCTGGATACACCAGGGCGGATGGTAGCGGGCATCTCGGCCGCGTTGATGTTGTTTGTCTGCCTATCGGGCATGGTATTGCTGGCCCGTCGGAGCGGTGGCTGGAGAGCATTGATGCGGCCGTTGGCCGGCACCGGCAGCAAACGGGTTCACGCCGAAATGGCCCGGCTGGCGGTTTTGGGGCTGTTGCTGTCGGCACTGACCGGCAGCTTCATGTCAGCCCAGCGATTTGGCCTGATACCCGAGGCCTCCGATCTGGGGCCAGGTTTCCCGGCAGAGGTTTCCGGGGGCCAACCCCGTCCCGTGGATCGGCTTCAGGCGCTCTCACAGGTTGATCTTAACGATCTCCGGGAACTCGTGTTTCCCTATCCGGATGACCCTCAGGATGTGTACTCCCTGACCACCACTGGGGGCTCCGGGTTCGTTGATCAGGCTACCGGCGAGCTGCTGCAGTTCCAGCCCCGGTCCACCGGCAGCGTGGTCCAGCAATGGATCATGAGGTTGCATACCGGTGAGGGCCTCTGGTGGCTGGGCCTGATCCTCGGTGTGGCCGCGCTGGCCGTGCCGGCACTGTCGGTGACCGGAACGATCATCTGGTGGCAGCGGCGCCGGTTGTCGTTACAGACCCAGGACAATGCCGCTGCCGCCGAGGCCGACGTGATTGTTCTTGTGGGGTCGGAGGCCGGTGCTACTTGGGGCTTTGCCCGGGCATTGAAGGCGGGCCTGACCAAGGCGGGATATCGGGTACATTGCGCGGAGATGAATGCACTGGCGCATTCCTATCCAAGGGCCGGCATGCTGTTCGTGCTGACCTCCACCTATGGTGATGGTGATGCGCCGGGCTCTGCCGGGCGATTCATGGACCGACTCCGCGACTTCAGGGCCGGAAGCGCGCTGAAATATGCCGTACTGGGGTTTGGTGACCGTCAGTTCCCGAACTTCTGCCGGTTTGCTCTGGAGGTCGATGAAGCGCTCGCCGGCAAGGGGCTGAGCCGGATACAGCCCGTTGAACTGATTGACCGCTGCTCCGCTGCCCGGTTCAGCGAGTGGGGTGACCGGCTTGGCACTGCGATCGGGGCTCAGCTTTCCCTGAGCCATGATCCGGTCCCACCGCGCACCTTCCGGCTGGAGCTTGCAGGACGTGTGGATTACGGGCTCGCAGTGCAGGCACCGACCAGCATACTGCGCTTCCGGCTGGCAGACGCGGGGCAGAGATGGCGGTGCTGGTTTTCCCGGTCTGGCCGCAATAGCCTGCCAGTGTTCGAGGCGGGTGACCTGCTTGGCATCCTGCCGCCACAGGAGGGGCAGGATGCGCGGTTTTACTCATTGGCTTCGTCGGCCAGTGACGGTGTGTTTGAGATCTGCGTTCGCAAACAGCCCGGTGGCCTTTGCTCCGGTTACCTGCATGGCCTGAAACCGGGTGACAGTATTGAGGCCTTCATTCGCCAGAATCCGGGGTTTCGCCCGGCCACTGGCACAGTGCCCGTCATTCTGATTGGTGCCGGTGCGGGGATCGGCCCGCTGACGGGATTTATCCGGAAAAACACCGCCCGTAACCCCATGTACCTGTACTGGGGCGGGCGAAGTGCGAATTCGGACTTTCTCTATCAACCGGAACTGGGACACTACCTTGAGGATCGCCGGCTAACGGGGCTGAGTACCGCGTTCTCAAGATCCGATGAAAGGGCCTACGTGCAGGACAGGCTCCGGCAGGATCAGACCGCCTTGCAGCAGATGATTGATACCGGTGCCCAGGTTCTGGTGTGTGGCGGCAGGGACATGGCCGCCGGGGTGAAACAGGTTTTCGAGGAGATTCTCAGGCCCTTGCGCATGGATGTGGATCAATTGAGAGCGGAAGGCCGGTATCTGGAGGATGTTTATTGAGTGGGGGATTCTGCCTGAAGACAAAGAGCTGACAGGTGTGTGACAGCTTGTCATATTGTGACAAGTTGTCTGATTTGCTCTAGGACAGCCTTCCTGTTTGAAGTCAGGCAGAGTTACACTCACAGATCTGGTCAAAGAACATCCGTGGTGAAAAACACATAGAACAAAATGCCGATGACAGGAGGCCGCCATGACCATCAGCTCCACGCCAGAGGGGGTGTCTGTTGAGCCGAGACACATGCGGTTCGATGTGAGTGAAGATCTGAAAACGCTCTGGCACGGCAACGATGCCTTCCGGACCGCGTTTTTCAATGCCCTTTCCCTGCAGTTCCCTGATGGCGAACAGCAATTCATTAATGCCGTGCGACTCTATCGGGACCAGATTGAGGATCCCAAGCTGAAAGCGGAAATTCGCGGCTTTATAGGCCAGGAGGCGCTGCACAGCCGGGAGCACAAGAGCTACAACGAAGCTCTGAAGGCGCGGGGCTATGATATCGATGCCCTCGACCGGCGGTTCGAGAAGCATATGGCGTGGGTTGGCAAACTTCCGCCGAGCCGGCAACTGGCGGGCACCTGCGGTGCCGAGCATTACACGGCGGTACTGGCCAACGCCATCCTGAGTCACCCCGAATGGATGGAAGGGGCTACCCCGGCCATGGCAAAGCTCTGGCGCTGGCACGCCATCGAGGAAACCGAACACAAATCCGTTGCCTTTGATGTTTACCGGGAATGTGTCGGCAACGAGCGGCTGCGCCGGATCGTCTTCCTGTTTGTGACCTGGAACTTCTTCAAGTACACCTTTTTGAATACCTGTAGCCTGCTGAAGGCCGATGGCAAACTCTGGAGCCTGCGCACCTGGGTTGGTGGGTTTAATTTTCTCTGGGGCAAGCCCGGAGTGCTCCGCAAGTGTCTGCCGGAATTCCTGGCGTATTTCCGTAAAGGCTTTCACCCCTGGCAGCAGGATAACCGCGAGCTGCTCGAGCAGAATCTCCGTGAGCTGGATATGACATCGGCAGCACGATAGGGCCGGGTTGCTGAAATTCTGATCGCGGTGTGTAAAACTGTGCGGCACAAAGAATAACGACAATAAAGGGGGCTTCCGTTCGAGAAGCTACCCGGAGCTGGAGGCCCACCATGCGAGTTGGTTTGATCGTCGATTCTGCGTGCGACTTACCCTATGAGTTCAGCCGCAAGCACGACCTGTTCGTGCTGCCGGTAACCGCTGTAATCGATGGCCAGACCTACATAGACAAGCATGATCCGGTTCGGACCCAGGAGTTCTACCAGAGCGGCCTGTTGCAGAAAGGCCATCAGGCGGAAACCCGCGCCTTCACCGCAGAGCAGATACACGATCTGTTCATGGAGAAGATCGTCACCCAGTTCGATGTTGCTATCTGCGAGACGGTCACGAAATCCCGAAGCCTGATTTTCCAGAATGCCACCGAGGCCATGAACAGTGTCCTGGCAAATTACGAAGGTGCGCGGGAGGCCGCCGGTCGTGATGGCCGGTTCTTTATGCGTGTGATCGACAGTAAACAGATTTTTGCTGGCCAGGGCCTGCTGGCAGCCCACACGCTCAAGCTGATCGGCCAGAATGTGTCCAAGAATGCCCTGCGCCATGAGGTGGAAACCTTCAGCGACAAGATCTACACCTGCGTCATTCCGAGGGATCTGCACTACATCCGTGAACGGGCACGGCGGCGTGGCGACAAGAGTGTATCGGCGCTGGTTGCCTTCCTGGGCAAAGCACTGAACATTACGCCGGTTATCTTCGGGCAAGGGGCCGAGGGCCAGCCCGCGGCCAAAACCCGGAGTTTCGACGTGGCCGTGGAAAAGGTGATGAACTATGCCGCTGCCCGTGTCGAAGCCGGGCTTCTGACACCCTATGTAAGCCTGTCCTGTGGTCTTACCTGGACGGAGATCGAGGATTTGCCCGGGCTCAACCGACTGCGCGATGCTTGCGAACGCAATGGTGTGGAACTGCTGCTCTCCCAGATGGGGATTACCAGCAGCATCTACGTTGGCCCCGGCAGTCTTTGCCTCGCACTTGCTGCGGAACCCCACACCTTCAACGATTTTCAGTAACTCCTTCTCAGAGTGCGTGACTGAATCATACTGGCCCGGCCGCGCCTCTCCACCTGTAGTTTTGGCAAACCTGCCAGCGTTTCGTTCGTGTTAGCCTCTGGCCTGTGTGTTTCATTTCTTCAACAGGACAACTGACGCCATGACCAAAGGCAAAACGGATCTCGCCAACCAACTGCTTGAGCAGCATGTGAAACATGAGCTGGCTTCGCTAAAGGGCGCAAAGCTGCGCAAGTTCCTGGAGCAGGAGCTCGATGAGCTCTGGCATTATGCCGGCGAGATAACCCTTGGCCGGATAACCTCGGAAGAGCAGGTGATGGGCGTTATCCAGCGTATCGTTATGGACATGGAACTGGATGCAGGCATTCCGGAACTGGCTGCGGAGATGGCCACCGAGGTGCTCAATGCCGATGTGCAGTCAAAGACCACCCTGGGCGAGATCATCACCCGCGAACAGGCCACGGGCTTTCTGGAGGAAGCTCTGGAGCTCCGGCAGCAACGTGAACGGGTGATCAGCGAGATCATGGCGCACCCGGTCTATCAGGAGCTGGTGTCCAATGTGGTGTACCACGGCCTGGTGAACTACCTGTACGAGGATAACCTGATCACCAAGTCTGTGCCGGGCGTTGGTTCGATGATGAAATTTGGCAAGCGGATGGCCAACCGGGCGGTGCCGGGGCTGGATGAAACCTTTGAGCGTCGACTGAAAGCCTGGTTGTCTGACAGCCTGCCCGGTTTGATCAGCCGCAGTGAGCAATTCCTGCACAGTGCCCTGTCTGATGAGGAGCTGCGCGACAGTGTGATGGCCGCCTGGGTGTCTTTGGAGGATCGCACCATTGCCGAGCTTCACGAGGGGCTCGGAGACGTGCAGCTGCAGGAGTTTGTGGTGCTTGGCTATGAGTTCTGGCTGCAGTTTCGCAAGACCGGATACTTTGAGAACTGTGCCCGGGCCGTGGTTTCCCACCTGTTCGACAAATATGGCGAGCGCCCGCTTACAGACCTGCTGGGCGATATGGGGGTAAGCCGTGAGGTTGTTATGGCGGAGATAGATGCTTACGCAATTCCGGTTATAGACGTGTTGCGTGAAGAGGGCTATGTTGAGGCCGTGATTCGTCGGCGGCTTGCGCCATTTTACAAGTCCGCCGCTGCGCGTAAGATTCTCCAGCAGGAGGCCTGAGTCTGAGATTGTCGGAAGGGCCCCGGGGAAGGTTTCGTTCAGGATTTTGAGAGGGCATGACGTTGATATCGGATCTGTTCTGGGCCTATCTGGTTGCCATTACATTGCTCACCATCACGCCCGGTGTGGATACGCTGCTGGTGATGCGTAATACCGGCCGGGGCGGTTTGCGGGATGGGTGCGTGACCAGTGTCGGAATCTGTAGCGGCCTGTTCATTCATGCCACGCTCTCGGCGCTGGGCATCTCCCTCCTGTTGGTGGAAACCGCCTGGGCATTTTCTGCATTGAAGTGGGCCGGCGCTTGCTACCTGGTCTGGCTCGGCATCGGTTCGTTGCGCCAGGCCCTTCGCCGGGGTGACGCGCCTGCGGCAAAGGACGTAACGGTTGCCCGCCGGAAGGTGGGCTTGGCGGTGTCGTTTCGTGAGGGCCTGCTGTCCAACGTTCTTAATCCCAAAACCGCCCTGTTCTACATGGCTTTGCTGCCACAGTTTGTGGATCCGGCAGGCAACGCCTTTCAGCAGTCGCTGATGCTGGCCGGTGTGCATTTTCTGCTGGCAATGCTCTGGCAGTGTGGTCTGGCCTGGGTGGTGGTGACGTTTCGGAGTCTTGGTGTAAACGCGCGTGTGAAGCGAACGCTGAACGGCCTGACGGGAGGGTTTTTCGTGGCCATGGGCGCCAAGCTGGCCAGCACCTGACGCAATCACGGAACTTCAGGCAAAGAAAAAGGGAAGCCTCGGCTTCCCTTTTTTGTTCCAGTTCCGGATGCTTACTTTTCCAGATACTGAAGCTTGTTCGGCTTGCCATCCCATTCTTCAGCGTCTGGCAGTGGATCTTTCTTTTCGGTGATGTTCGGCCATTTGGCGGCCAGATCGGCATTCAGCTCCACAAACTGGACCTGATCGGCCGGCAGCTCGTCTTCCGAGAAAATGGCTTCGGCCGGGCACTCTGGCTCGCACAGGGCGCAGTCGATACATTCGTCCGGGTCGATTACCAGAAAGTTCGGTCCCTCGTAGAAGCAGTCTACCGGACAGACTTCCACGCAGTCTGTGTACTTACACTTGATGCAGTTATCAGTAACGATAAACGCCATAGTCAGATCCCTGGTCCAGTGGTCGGTCAGTCTCATCAGGAGCGCCGTCGGGCGCTGCCGTTATATTTTGGTGCGCGATATTGTAGGGAGCGACCCGCACAGCCGCAAGCGTTCGACTGCTATAACCTTATTACACAGATCAATTCTTCGCTATTTCTTCATCAACGCCTTCAGCTCGTAAAGCTGATTCATGGCATCCCGGGGGGTTAATCCGTCGAGGTCCATGTCTTTAAGTGCCTCTTCCACGGCGCTGGGCTCCAGGCTGGCGAACATGTCGCCCTGGTAAACGGATTCATTTACCTTTGTTGCCGGCTTGGCCAGGGATGCGTTGTTGCCCTGTTCGGCGGCCGAGGCTGCCGGCGCCGCTGGCGAAGCGCTGCCCTCCAGGTGGGAGAGCTGGGTTTTGGCGTTACGGATCACATCCTGTGGCACGCCTGCCAGCTTTGCTACCTGCAGACCGTAGCTCTGGCTTGCCGGGCCATCATGCACGTTGTGCAGGAACACGATGCTGTCGTCGTGCTCAGTGGCCGTGAGGTGCACGTTAACGGCATGCTGCAGCTCATCGGCCAGCTGGGTCAGCTCGAAATAGTGGGTGGCAAACAGCGTGTAGCAGCGTATCTCCCGGGCAAGGTGCTCGGCAGTAGCCCAGGCCAGGGACAGGCCATCAAAGGTGCTGGTGCCACGACCAACCTCGTCCATCAACACCAGGCTGTGCTCGGTGGCGTTGTGCAGGATGTTGGCAGTTTCGGTCATTTCCACCATGAAGGTGGATCTGCCGCCGGCGATATCGTCCGAGGAACCCATGCGGGTAAAAATCCGGTCCACGGGGCCGATCACTGCCCGGTTGGCGGGCACGAAACTGCCGGTGTAGGCGAGCAGGGCAATCAGCGCGGCCTGACGCATATAGGTGGATTTACCGCCCATGTTCGGGCCGGTCATCACCAGCATGCGGCGCTGGGTGTCCATTAGCAGATCGTTCGGTACGAAGGGCTCGTCCAGTAACTGTTCAACCACCGGATGGCGCCCTTCTTCAATGTCAAAACCCGGGGATTCGCTGAACTCCGGCGCGGAAAAGCGCAGGGAGGTGGCGCGCTCGGCAAAATTACTCAGCACATCCAGTTCTGCCAGTGCCTGGGCGGCATCCTGAAGTGGCGCAAGTTGCCCGGCGACGGCTTCCAGTACGTCATCGTACAGGCCTTTCTCACGGGCCAGGGCCCGGCTCTTGGCACTCAGGGCCTTGTCCTCGAACTCTTTGAGTTCCGGTGTGATGAATCGCTCGGCGTTTTTCAGGGTCTGTCGGCGAATATAATCCACCGGCGCCTGATCGGACTGGGCCCGGCTGATTTCGATGTAGTAGCCGTGGACCCGGTTGTAACCTACTTTGAGGGTGCTGATACCGGTGCGATCCCGCTCCCGGGTTTCGACATCCAGCAGATACTGGCCGGCGTTTTCGCTGATGTTGCGCAGCTCGTCCAGCTCCTCGTCGAAGCCTTCCCGGATGACCCCGCCTTCACGGATTACGACCGGGGGATTATCGATGATGGCGCGCTCCAGTAGATCCGCCAGTTCCGGGTATTCCCCAATGATGGTCGCCAGCCTGACGACGTGGTGGGAATTGACCGGTTTCAGGGTTTCCTGCAGGTCCGGCAGGGCCTGGAAGGCATCCCGAAGCCGCGCCAGGTCTCTTGGACGGGCCGAACGAAGGGCGACCCGTGCGAGCACGCGCTCAATGTCGCCAACAGCTTTCAGCAGATCGTGCACCGGCTCATAGTGGAACCCGTCCAGCAGTGCCGATACCGCCTGCTGACGCTGGCGGACGATCTCCACATCCCGAAGCGGCCGATTCAGCCAGCGCCGGAGTTCCCGTCCACCCATGGATGTGGCAGTGCGGTCCATGACCCAGGCGAGGGTGTACTGGTGGCCGCCCATGAGATTGGTGTCAATTTCCAGATTGCGACGGCTGGCCGCGTCGAGGATGACTGCTTCATCGCGCCGTTCACGGGTCAGCTTGCGAATATGGGGCAGGGCGGTACGCTGGGTTTCCTTGGCATACTGCAGCAGGCAGCCTGCGGCACAGACGGCGAGATTGAGTTCCTCGCAGCCGAAACCCGTCAGGTCCCTCACCTGAAGCTGATGGGTAATAACCCTTCGGGCGGTATCGGATTCGAAGAGCCAGGGCCCCTGACGGCGTATTCCGGTGAAACCCTCCAGAACGTCCTCGTAGGGAAAATCCTCGCTGATCAGGATTTCCGCCGGACGCAGGCGCTGCAGTTCGCCCTGCAGGGCCTCCAGGTTTTCCAGCTCCGACACGGCAAAACGGCCGCTGGAAATATCGAGCGAGGCAAAACCGAACTGCTCCCGATGGTTATAGATAGCCACCAGTAGATTGTCCCGTCGATCCTCCAGGTAGGCGTCGTCGCTCAGGGTCCCCGGTGTGACGATCCTCACCACCTGTCGCTCAACCGGACCCTTGCTGGTGGCAGGATCTCCGATCTGTTCGCAGATGGCGATGGATTGACCTGCCCGAACCAGCCGGGCAATGTAGCCCTCAGAAGAGTGATAGGGGATGCCGGCCATGGGGATCGGATTGCCGCCAGATTGGCCCCGGGCGGTGAGGGTAATATCCATCAGCTCGGCCGCTTTCTTGGCATCTTCGTAGAACAGTTCGTAAAAGTCCCCCATGCGGTAAAAAACCAGTTCATTGGGGTGCTGGCCCTTGATCTTCAGGTACTGCTGCATCATCGGGGTGTGCTTGGATAACTCGCTGGAGGGCGCTTCGTTACTGACTTTCGGCATACTTCCTCATTAGCTTGGGGCAATCGTGGGGCAAAATGCACCGCTTTTCTGCAACTCTTGCCAGATGAATTCCGCCTCGTTTTCAGACTCAGAATCCATCCACCGGCCATAGACTTTAACCAACATTGAGTAGTCCTTGTGGCCCATCTGCTTTGCAATGAACGCAATGTTACCATGTGCAGTTAGAGACCAGCAGGCGTAAGTGTGTCTGGTTTGATAGGCGACACGACGCCGAACCTTTGCCCGGGACAGCAACTTCCCCCATTTCGTAGCCCATGAGTCGACCTGCATGCGGCTGGTGGAAGTACTCTTGTTTCGGGCCTGTAGCGGCGTCACCAGTGGCGTGATTAATTCCTTACGAGACTGGTGGCGACTGATCTCAACGGTTTCCTCAACAGGCTCTGCATTCTCGGTCATTTCCAGTAACGCCCTGATCGCCTCTTGTGCTGGCGGTACCAGCCAAATTTTCCGATCATTTCCCGTTTTGGGCACTTTCAAAATCTTTTTGGCCGTCACGGACCGTCGGACGTGCAGCACGTTGCCGTTCACGTCCTCTCTGGCAAGGGCACACAACTCACCAGGGCGAAGCCCTGTGTATACGGCCAGCGTTACCAGCGCCTCATCCTGCGGGTGCAGGCAGCCCTTCTCGATGATCTGCTTGAACTCGTCTAGTGTCAGTGGGTCCGGATCTTCTACCTGGTTTTTGAAAAATGCCGCTTCTAGGGTACGAGCGGTGTATTCATTGGCGCGAGCCCATTCAACCATTCCGTTCCACGTGGCCAAATAATGATTCACTGTGGACGGCTTGCGAGTGCAAATGAGGTTGGCTCTGAGTCTATCAACATCCTCCGGCATCAAGGTGTTGACTGGCAAAGACCAGCCAACAATTTCGCCACATACATCCAAGGCAACTTTGTATCGCCGTTCAGTCTCTTCAGTTATATTCGTGGTCTTTATGAGCCAGTAGCGATCAAACAACTCTTTCAAAGTTACTTTGCGGCTAGCTGCAGTATTCCTTGACCTTGCCGACTCGGGAAAATGCACAGCATAGTCGAATACGCCTTGCCGTATCTCCAGCTGAATGCTCTTGCGCTTGTTGATTGCATACTCAACGTTGGCAAAGGTAAGCGGCACCTTCAATGTTTCCCGGCATCGCTTTCCCTGATACATGAAATCAATCCGGATAGCCTCGCCGCGAAGTTCGATGCCAGTGGATTGTCTGACCAGTTTTTCGACAGCGTCACGCTCCTCTTCGGGGGTTAGGCCGCGTTTCCTTGATCTACCCAACGCTCGATCTCCTCTAGGTTGTACCACAAGGACTTATCTGGTCCTTTTTTCCACTGGCGGCCCTCGATCCACTGGGGTCGCCTCAATCGGATTTGCTCTTTGGTGAGGCCAGTCAGTTCCGACAGCCGGCGCTCCAAAACCCATCTTGGTTGTTGCATAGAAACACCATGAATCTCTCTTCAAATTAAAGGTATAGAGGATGGTATTTGACCTTCCTCACCGATTGATTTTCCAAGGAATTCATAAGGTTTTGGCGAGTCTAATTTCGGAAAAAATGGAATAACTCGGAAAAGAGGGAATGAATTGCCGACTTTTCTTTGCTGAAGCGTCGGCTCAGAGATCTAAAAGTTTTTCCTATCGAAATTGATCATGCGCCAAACTACAACAAAATGGTTTAGCTGCAAGTTCACCTTAAGCTACGTTGAACGTCCGGGCCCAAATTTGGCAATATAGTAAGGCTGCACTTCGACGCGGTGTCGACTTGTAATTGATTAATGATAAAGTCCGCTGTTCTGCGGCAAGCCAAAGATGTGTTTACGCCAGAAATCAGTAAATCGTGAGGTTGTAAGTTCTTCGGTGGACGGTATTCCGATAGAACTATCACTGACGTGATGTTTAGATCCTGCAGTGCAAAAAAAGCCTCAGCGTTGTAAGACGAAAGGTAAGTAGGCCTCGAAATTTGATTGTTTGGAATAAGTTCGAGCAGTGCTTTATGGGCTTCTACCTGCTCGGGCCAAAATATTTTTTCAAGATGATTTTCTAAAAACTCTCGTTCAATTAATTCACGTATATACCGATTACTGAATAAAATAGAAAAGCAATTCTCAACCATATTTTCACCCAAAATAAATAAGAAGAACTAGGGTTACATCCACGTAAAAGAGTTACCATCAACGGTATCGTCTTCAGAGTGGTCTTCCTTTTCCGGTGTCCAATGTGACTGAGCTCGAATAAAGTCAGACTTCGCGCCACCTTTTTTTCGAATAAGAACCGAAACCTCTACTTCGTAGAAGTCGGTAATCGATTCCGAATTTGTGATGATTTCTTGAACCAGTTCATTGATCTTTTGGATTTTCATTAGCAGTACCTTCGTGTCGGATTTACTAATTAAATTACACCAAAAGATGTTCGATGCAAGTAAATGGTTTGGTGATCGGATCCTGGTTGTATGGTTTAGTTGAGGTTTTAGGCCGCGGCGTTGAACATCCCTGTTAAACACCGTTTGATTTATAATTTATCAATAGTTTATTTTAGTTTTATTTGTGTTAATCGTAATAATTATATTTGGCTTCGCCGCGGTTTTCAGAAATTGCATTTCGTTTGGGAGAAGAGCAGGAAGGATTGGACAATAGTACTTGATTGGCAAATCCAGCTGCATATATTCTGTACTTTTGTGAAAGTCCAACTTTGATACGATTTTCCCGATTAACGGGTTATCGACATGGCATTCCTCCTCAGCACAAACGTTGAAAAGAGCTTTCTCTTTCTCGGTCAACGATTCAAAGATCCTGTCACCGTCGAAGACCATAACGCCGGATCGAGCGAGCTCCTGAGCTTCATACTTATCAAAACACTTAATATAAAATCCGACAATATTCTCTTGTGTTGCCTGGGGCGACACGATAATCGCTCGGCCGTCATCCATGTGCTGTAGTGTGGCCTCGCCGATACTGGGTGCTTCTGCAATTGCATCATCGGTTGGTTCACGAAGTTCTACCGTATCAAAAATTAGGCTGAAAGCTGTCATGGCTTATCTCTTTAGTGGTGTTTATTACAACTGCAATGATACGAGAAGGAATCACCACTGTGTTCCGGCTAATTTCCGTAGAAATGCAATAAGACCGATATTGAAGAATATTTTTTGAGGATTGGGGGGTAAAGTAGGAAAAATTTCCGCCACGCAAGTTCGAGTGTTTATTTCTATAGATAGTCGAAATCGTTGTCAAACATGCTGTCCATGGAGGATGTTGAAATAAAATCATCGTCGCTGGTTAGGTCAATGCCAAAGGGATTTCCTCCCACATCAAGACCCTCGATACCAACACCCGTCATCGGCAACCCTGTGGCCGGATTGATGCTCAAAGCTTCTGATAGGCGTTCGCTATTAGACAGCATTCGATCATCGTTGCAAATCCTATTTAAAAGGCCATCGACTACATTGATGTGATCAATTGGGAAACTGTCGGTGCTGCTGTAGCTCCCGTCGCCGACGATCGCTTCCTTCAATTCGTGCCAAGCACCGATCCACAGTCCCGCTAGCACTCCAAGGAACGCGCCCGCTATTCCCGCGAATATTAGTCCGGTGATGCCTCCGGCAAGGATCATCAAAAAATAGGTCACGGCGTTTGCCTCGCAGAACTGTGTTTTGGATTCAATTTACAGCAGAAGTGCTGGGGAGCAAGCAATTGGGTGCCAGTTGCTGGTTTGGAAGTCTTCGATATGCTGATAGATTCGAGAAATCCGAGTCTCGGAGGACTTTTACATGAACGAATTGCGTGATCAGGATCTGCTCGATCGCATGCTCAACTCATTGCTTCTGTTTTTGATCAGTATTCCTTTCTGGTCCTGGTTAGGGGCGGTGACAGAGCTACCAGTCAGCGTCCTTCTGGGAGTGGGAGCGATTTTGATGACTTCGGATCTCAAAGATTTCTCCGGAGATCCTCGTCCGCGCGCGCTTCTGGTGGGAGCTGCCCTTCTTCCGGCATGGCCGTTAGTGCGGTACTGGCTGAAAGATCCGGGATAAGAATTATTGGCTGAGCGCTGGTCAGGATAAGATGTGCACGCCCCCGGAATGGAGGTCTCCCCGTGACGTGCTGCTGGCGTTATTGGGCACCTCCAGCTGGCCCTTTTGATCGCTCCAATGTACAACAGATTGTCTTCTCAGCAAGCAAAAAGGCCTGCTGGAAAGGACTGTTTCTACGAGGAATATTCCTTTGGGTAAAAAATACGGTTTGTTATTAGGTTTGACCAGCTTCCGGAGGAAACTGAGTCGTTTGGCTTGACGGCGGTGTTACTTATCAGGCGTTTCGTTGTTGATGCGTTAGCAGGCGATGACGATCCTCCGAGCATCTTCGGAGAAACACATCAAAGATGTCCACGCAAAATGGGGCTATCCACCCAGACAAGACGATTGATCCGCGATAGCCTTGTAGTCACTCAAATTTTCACGTTGATAACAAGGGCTCCATATGTCCAATACTGCTGTTCGTTACCTCACGATGCTCAGAATGGTGCCTCGTTTCCCTAAGGCCATAACCACAAGCGAACTGGCGGAGCGCCTTGAGGATCATGGATTTAAGGTCACGATGCGCTCGATACAGCGGGACCTGGAGAAGCTCAGCGCGGACTTTCCGTTGATGGTGGATGAGGATTCTCGCCCTTACAGGTGGTCTTTCGACCGAAATGCCACCATGGACATTATTCCGGCACTCGATTTACCGGCAGCTCTTACCTTTGAGCTGGCCCGGGCGTATCTTTCGCCCATGTTGCCGCCGCGGGCGTTGTCTCACCTGAAGCCCCATTTCGATGAAGCCCATCGAACCCTTCTGCGGGAAAAGAATCCGCTCGGCCAATGGCCAAACCGGGTGCGTGTCATCAACCGCGGCTTAGGCGGTGAGCGGCCGGCTATCAATGCGGATGTATTGGAAACTGTGACTGAAGCCTTGCTGCGGGAGTACAAGTGCAGGCTTACATACCAGGCACGGAATTGGTCGGAGCCCGAGGAGATCGTGGTACATCCGTTTGGCCTGATCTTCCGGGACCCGAATGTGTATCTGATTGGCACCATTGAGGGGAAGGAAGGCACGCGCCAAATGGTTCTCCACAGGGCGACCACGGGTGAACTTCTGGAAGAGCCGTCCGACCGCCCAGAGGATTTCGATCTGGATTTGTACATCCGTTCCGGCGCTATGGGCATTCTCAAATCCAATAAGCCGGTGTACCTGAAGTTACGGTGCGACAAACCAGCATTGAATCACCTGATTGAGTCGCCGTTGGGTTTTGATCAGATCACCACAGAGATTGATGACAAGACCTTTGAGATTGGGGTTACGGTAGGGGATACGCAGGACTTGCGGTGGTGGCTGACGGCGCAGGCGATTCATTGCGATATTCTGGAGCCTGAATGGCTGAGGAAGGAGATAGCATCCACGCTTAAACGTGGCCTTGCCCGCATAACCACGTAAATCCTGGAATCCAAGGTCGAGTTCTAAACGCGTTGGGCACCCGACATCATTAGCGACATAGTTTGTCGCCTTCGGCCTTCAGAATAAACGTAGATCTTCTGGAGGCCCATCATGCTGTTATGGAACGAACTCATCAATGAAGCCCACGAGCCAGACTACCTTTTGTCACCATCCAAAGACGACCTGAAGCTGCTGCAGATTTATCTCTGCCGGCTGTTCCTTATCACCGGATATAGAAAAGAATTCCGCCTGGTTGGCATGGACGAGCCCGATGCTTTCCTCGGGCTGAAGCTGCCATCTGAAGTTGATGGTGAGGTCAGTGCCCCTGTTTTCCTTGAGGGGGTGCGCAAACGCGAAAAACAGCTCACCCGGAGCCTGAGAGGCAAGCCAGAACTCTCCTTTGAACCCCTTATGGCCAACCTGGCGAGGTTGCTGAAAGCCGATGTGGTTGAAATTAAGCTGCTGATTTTTGCCATTTTGTTGCTTAAGTACCCAAAGGCCAAAGACGTCATGCGGGATCTGGAGATTAATGAATATGGAAATTCGATAAGTGCCCTGGCCAGGGCGATGCGAGAATCCGCGCGGACGATTGCAGCAGCTCTGGATCAGGATGCCATGCTGTGCCAGATCCGCCTGTTGGAGGAGCCAAACCAGAACAGCGATATTTGGGACATCGTGGAGGCCGGCCCGCTCCTGAGTCAGCTGGTGGTGGCCACCTCCGAGCAATGTGAGGCGGGTGCGACGGAAGACATCGAACAGATGCTGTTCAAACACATCTGCCCGCCAGGTCCTGCGGCACTTCATTCCATTGCAGACTTTCGGGGCGTTCCCGACCTTCAGTTGATGCTGGATTACCTGCAGGAGGCTCTGAACAACAAGTCTCGTGGTAAAAACATTCTGCTCTACGGAAAGCCCGGCACTGGGAAAACTCAGTTGGCCAGGGCTATGGCAGAAAAGCTGGGTGCACCACTTTATGAAGTGCCCACCAAAGACAATCACTCGGGCGCCATGACCGGCCGAGTTCGCCTGGATGCGGCGAAAATGGCGCAGATGTTCCTTGAAGATCGTTTCGGTGCCGTTCTGTTGTTTGATGAGATGGAAGATGCTTTTCGAAAGTCGACCGAGCTTGCTAAGGGCTGGTTCAACCAGATGTTGGAGGATAACCGGGCTCCGGTGATCTGGATCAGCAACGACATTAGCGCAGTTGATCCTGCTTTTCTGAGGAGGTTCGGCGTCATCGTTGAGATCGAGGGCACCGGCAGTGACCGCGAAGCCCAAAAGCTTGAACAAACACTATCGAGCTTACCGGTTACTCCTGCGTGGGTATCTGAAGCAGCAAGTAAATCCTGGATGACGCCAGCTCTGGCAGCGAATCTGGCCGAGGTGGGTCGGTATCTGCCGACACGCCAGATTGTCCGCAACCAACAGCGATTGGAGACCATGGTACGGCAGCGGCTAGGCGTTATGGGAGAGAGAAAGCCCGGGCGTGTGCTGCCAAAACCAAAGAAAAGGGACTTCCCGGAATTCCGTACGGAGTGGATAAACACCCAACCGACACTCTGGAATGTAGAACGCTTTGTCCGCGAGGAGGGAAACGCAAGAATCTGCCTCTATGGCCCGCCGGGTGCCGGTAAAACTGCTTATGCCCAGGAACTCGCCAAGCGCCTGGGTAAGCCTTTTATGCTGCAATCCGGAAGTGACTTGCTGGGCATGTATGTGGGACAGACAGAAAAGAACATTGCAGAGATGTTCGACAAGGCGGAACGCACCGGTGCAGTGCTGTTGCTGGACGAAGCGGATACATTTCTCTACAGCCGCAACATGGCTCAACGCAGCTGGGAGATCAGCGCCATTAACGAATTCATGGTGCGCTTAGAACGATTCGACGGCGTTTTTCTGGCGACAACGAATCGATTCGATAGCTTTGACAAAGCGATACTACGCCGGCTTCAGATGAAAGTGGAATTTGGCTATCTCACTGTGGACCAGGTTAGGGCCATCTTGGCGGAATGTGTGGTCGACAAAGCATTGGCCAATGGTCTCACCCAAAGCCAACTTGAACACCTAAACCATCTTACACCGGGCATCATACGGTCAGCAGTCAAGAGCCTGGAGCTGAGAGGGTTTAGGCCTCGAACAGAGAAATTGTTGTCAGCACTCGCAAAAGAGCAGGAGGCGCAAACCGAGTGTGTGGTGGGGCGTTCCATCGGTTTTATTCAGTAATGGAGGTGAGAGAGCTTTATGGCGAAGCGCATTATGTCCTGGAAGACCGGCTGTGTTTATCCGATTTCTGAGGCTCACGTAGATGCTGACGGGCAGCTTGTCCTGAATCGTCAGTCGATCAGTGAACTTTCACCGGAACTCATGAAACTGATGTCTGAAGAGGTCATGGCCACGGCGTTGCCCGAGTGTCCAGCCGCTGCTATCTATGGGCATGGTCGTGCAGAGAAGGTGCGCGAACAGCTTCAAGCCCTCCCGAATATGGAGCCCGAAGCCCGATGGATACAGCGGATTATGCTGGGCAATCTGCAGCCCCTGGGTGTGTCAGATGAATTAAAACTTTCCCAGCCAGTAACGGCCCGTCTTTTACCAGAAGGGGATCGGTCTAATCTCTGTGTAGTTGTCTTCGACTATGCCAGTGCAGAAATATGGTCGTACGACCAGATTGTCGGAATTGTTGGCAAGCCCGAGCCTGAGGAGAGTGCTCTTATCAAGTTCTTCCGCGGTGACGGAACGGATCATGCGGGCAGAACGCTCGAAGACATTCTTGCGCTCGATGATTTCTGGTTAGAGCACACACACGATTACCTTCAGTGGCTTTTCCCGATCCCCGAGCCCAGCAAGTACAACGCACGGGTACCTGTGCTTACCAGAGAGGATATAGCGTGGTTTCGAACCGATAGACATCTTCGTGCCCAACAGATACGAGGGCTGGATCGAATGTTGGCATTCTATGGACTCGAACGAAGAGACGAGGGAATTGTTGCCTTGCCGGGCCTGAACATGAAAACCCATATCTGGCTGAAACCTGCGGGCCATAACCATTTGCGAATCACCAGAATCATTCGCAGTCTGCAGCATTGCTCCCAGCCGGCACTAGCACTGAATCTTCAGTCGGTCGTTATTGAGTTGGGCAAAGGTGTGGGACAGGTCAGTGATAAGAGTATCGAATTCTGGCGCAGTGCAAGAAGCTAAGGCCAAGCTTGGTCATTTATGACGCAACGGCAGATCAATTTTGGACGACGGTTAACTGGCGATGGTGAAGGCTTGGATAGAAGTTTAAACACAATGGCAAACAGATCCGCACAAGCATACCGAATTCGCTCAACTCAGGTAGTGCTACCAGAGGGAAGCATTTATCCGAATGGGGTGGGTTTACTCTTTGACCGCTCTGACCTTGCAAAATCGGCTCCGTCAATCGCGCTAGCTTTGCGTGGGAACGTGGTCGCCACCACATTCCCTGAAAGGCGTTGTGTATGCATCTACAGTGAAAGTAGGTGGTTAGAGCTCCGCCAGCTTCTTAATCGGATTCCCAATCAAAAATTCGAGCAAAGGAAAATTCGGCGTATCGCATTGGGATTCGAAACCTGGATCTCATCAACGGCGCCCTTTATCGTGCCGGTTACACTGCAGAGCTATGCGGGGCTGACCGGTGATGACGTTTTGCTCGTTGAAAGTTCCGAATACATGGAACTCTGGTCAACGGTATAGTGACTAACAGTGGCGGGCTCCACGCGACAAAAGGCTCCAAGACATCAGCTTATCTGTAATACGTACCGAGACTTTTCGAAAACGGTATCTTTGGTCAAATCTCCCCTGATCGTGTTGTTGTAATACCGCCGATTGTCACCCCTTCCGAGCTTCAACTCTTCATAGCTATTGCCGCGATTGTAGGCTGTGTATGAGCAGGCCACGGCAGGGCCTTTCTCTGTCGACCCAACCAGGGCAATCCAATGCTCCGCGGCGATGTCGAACTGCAGAGCCTCATTGGAAGGCTTGAGGCAACAAAGCCAGCTGCGGCATTTTGGTGCTGTTTGTTCTGACAATACGTGTTTCCACTGTTGAAGGTGTCCTTCCACTGGCAGGATCTCAACGCGCTTATATCCTCTGATTTTTCGCGGGATGGAGCTCAGTATTTGCGCATACTGAGACAACAACGCCTGTTTGAGTTGCACATCAAGGTTGGATTTCGGGATACCCTGCAAGATACTGCCCCGACTCGCAAAATTCTGTAATGAAGGGGTAATACCAATCATTTTAGCCCAAATATCTTGGTGGTCTTGTTTGAACATTTCAGCATTGAGCCCAGGACAGGCCGAAATGAATGCATTCAGCACTGCGTACAGTAGGCAAAATTGGTCTAGCTCACCTTGCTGAAGAATATTTTTCGAGAGCTTTGCCATAAAATTCTTCCGTTCCAATTTGCCTAGCTGGTGAGGCTTCAGTCCACGACGGCGGCAAACAACGAGAAGCCATGAAGTAAAACGGTATTTTCATTATTCAGTGCGTCGCTGTGTCGACGGTATGTTTCAACCGGAGCTTGAAACACAGAGTTCCACTCGAAGCTGGCGGGTTGGGGATGACTACATTCCAGGGTTTCAACAATTCCCTCATAGGTTTTGCAAAATGCGTCTGCCGAGTCTTCCAACCGCTTGCCATCGTAGTAGATACAAACAAGCAAAGGGAGTTTAACAACGGGCCGATTATGATGCCGGGCAATTTCCTCGCCCGCTATCGAACGAAGCTGTTTTACGGCTTCCCGCCATGCTTTCTCCGTTTTAGAACGAGCCCCACCTTTTGCTCCCTTTGAATTGATAGATGCTCGGACGACCTTAACTTCCATCAGGAACATCGTGTTGCGGAAAGTTACCAGTAGGTCGACACGTCCAGTAGAGCGATCGGATTCCGCCTCTCCCATGATTCGGTTCACTTGGATTTCAGTGGCAATATGCCCAATATCGGCATCCCCGCCTAGTCTAAGAAGGGCTTTGACTAAAAGCCCGTATATTTCCCTTTCATTGGGAATACGCGCCAAGTGGATAAATTCCTTCGTGCTGGGGGAGTTAAGTTCAGCGCTGATCCCTCGGAAAAATTGATCAACGAGATCCAGGGTGACTCTAGATTTTGAGCCGCCCTTGCTGACGTAAAGCAGAACATCAGTTTTCATGAATTGATCTGCCACTGGATTTGTCGCGCCCATAACTGCCTCTTTTTTCGTGAGCATTTGGGATTGGGGAATACATCATACGGACGAATACGAGACCTGCAATTGAGGAGTATAGAATTCCCCCGGTGGCAGGCGGCACCAACCTACCCAAATTCTGATGTTCTGTTCTTCGCGACGTTCTGTGTCGCTTTCATCTATTACCCTTTGATCATGTTCAAGAGGTACGGCACTGCTGTGAGCGTTGCTGCTGGGTAGGAGTCATCCATCAAGAAGGACGACCAATGAAAAGATACCTGATGTTTTTCGCCGCATTGCTCGTCGCGCTACCAGCACACAACGATCGCAAATCCCTTGGAGACTGCCACGATAAGCCGAAACTCGTGTAGCATACAACGCATCTCAAACCGTAAAGGAAATCCGACGACCAGATGCATGAATTCAGCTACGACAGTGACCTGATCGGCGGCTCTCTCCTCGTGAGGGAGGCCCGCATTATTGCCGATTTGCTCTTGTCGAAGGCAGACGATTCAGAGTGGAAACGAGTGATTCAAACGGATAACCGCCTGCAAAAGCGGAGCCCCGCCACCGCCAAACGCCAAGCCAGTGCTTTGCGCAAGCGGCTGGAACGCTTGGATGAGCCATTCTGGCGGACATTGCGGGATGGCGACGACGAGCTGGCCAGTCAGATTGCTTTCGTGGCTGTGCTGGAGCGGAATCTGTTGTTAGTGGAGTTTGTGGAAACCGTTCTGAAGGATGCCTTCATCCTTAGGGCGGAGAAACTGGCCCAGTACCAGTGGATGGATTTTCTGGAGGATCGAGCCCACCGGGATCCCACCATAGCGGACTGGACAGAGACGTCCAAAAAGAAAATGGGCCAGGTGGCATTCCGTATCCTGGCCGAAGTGGGGCTGTTGCAAAGTACCCGCAGCCTTAGATTGCAGAACATACTGGTACGGCCCGAGGTGAATGTGTTGTTGGAAGACAGCCGGCGCTACCGCATCAAGGCGTGTCTGAATGTGTCCAGTACAAACCCGGCGTAAACGGGCATAAAAAATAGATCGATGGAGCGCGTGCATGAGTCAGCCGTTACAGGACCGGCTAAATCAGATTCCAGACAAAATCCTTTCCGAAGAATTCCTTCAGGGGCAGGGCCTGGGCAATGAAATTGGCTTCTGGGTATTCGATTATGCGCCGGAAGAGGAACTCAAAGTGCGCGAATATCTGGATTTTCTGACCAATTTCTTGGCCAAAAAGCACGGCCACCTGAGCGTCGCCAGCATCAACCTGCTGGAAGTCATGCGCGACTATCTGGCCGACCGCAAGTTCCTGGATAAAGCTTGTGACATGCAGGTGAAGAAAGGCGACAAAGCGCTGCTCAAAGCACTGGCCGGCCCCATGCACATGGACAAGTTCGCCCCTTACATGATGGAACAGACAAACGCCGCCGAGCAGGACATCATCCTCATACATGGCGTTGGCTCCGTCTGGCCGGTACTTCGGGCCCACAACCTGCTGAATAAACTCCACGGCCTGCTGGGACATAAGCCGGTTGTGCTGTTTTACCCGGGTGAATACAACGGCCAGAGCCTGACTCTGTTTAATCGCATCCCCAGCAACAACTATTACCGGGCCTTTTCATTGGTGCCCCGTACCTGATTCGCAGTACCTGACCGAATAACAAGGATGATCAGCAATGACCATTAAAGACCTCTTCTTCAAACCGCTGGACCGTTCCATCAACGGCGTGGTCAAAGCAGACCAGTCGGATGACGCCACCGTCTGGCAGGAATTGGAAGAGTATGTTGTCACCAACGAGCTGGAAAAACATTTCCGGGATTTCTTCGAGAGCTACAGCACGGATCTTAAAGACCCGTCCATCCCCAACCGGGTGGGTATCTGGATTTCCGGGTTCTTTGGTTCAGGTAAGTCGCACTTTCTGAAAGCTCTGTCCTACCTGATGGAGAACAAAGAAGCCCACGATGGGCAGGGCAATACCAGACAGGCCGTCGAATTCTTCGATGAGCACAAACTGCGGGATGCCATGATCCGCGCCGACGTACAGAAAGCCGCGTCTACCCCGGCCGACGTCATCCTCTTTAACATCGACTCCAAAGCCAGTTCCAACGATTCCGGTAACCCGATCCTCAACGTATTCCTGCGGGTGTTCAACGAGCACCAAGGCTTTAGTGGCGACCATCCCCACATTGCCCACATGGAGCGCCACCTGGAACAAAAAGGCGTTTATCAAGCCTTCAAGGATGCGTTCCGAGACGCTACGGGTTCAGAGTGGGAAGACGAACGCGACGGTTACCAGTTCTATCAGGACGATATCGAGGGAGCCATCGCCAAGGCTCTGAACCTGTCTGCCGAAGCCGCCCATAAGTGGTTTGAAGAATCGGAAGAAACCTTCTCCGTTTCCGTGGAGAACTTCTGTCGCTGGGTTAAGGAATACCTGGATTCCCAGGGCCCGGAAAACCGCATGATCTTTATGGTGGACGAAGTAGGGCAGTTCATTGGCTCGGACACCAAGCTGATGCTCACGCTGCAAACCATCACCGAGAACCTGGGTACTATCTGCAACGGCCGGGCATGGATTGTGGTGACCTCCCAGGCGGATATGGAAGCCATACTTGGAGACCTCACTTCATCCAAAGCCAACGACTTCTCCAAGATTGCCGGTCGGTTCAAGACACGCTTGTCCCTGTCCAGCTCCAACACCGACGAAGTCATCCAGAAACGTCTGCTGCGCAAAACACCGGAAGCGGAAGCCGAGTTGCGGGCTGCCTGGGACCAAAATGGCGATATCCTCCGCAACCAGATTACCTTCGACCGCTCCGGCCCCACTCTGAAAAACTTCGATGGCCCGGAAAGCTTTGTCGCCAACTACCCCTTCGCCCCTTACCACTTCCAGTTGGTTCAGAAGGTTTTCGAGGAAATCCGCAAGGTAGGCGCAACCGGTGCCCACCTGGCCTATGGTGAGCGGTCCATGCTCGACGCCTTTCAGATGGCAGCCATGAGCGTGGCTGGCAAAGACATTGGCGCATTGGTGCCCATGCATGCCTTCTATCGCTCCGTGGAAGGGTTTCTGGATACGGCGGTTAAGCGCACCATCGACCAGGCCAGTGAAAACGCCAGCCTGGATGACTTTGACGTTAAGATCCTGCGTACGTTGTTCATGATCCGCTACGTGGACCTGATCAAAGGCACCCTGGACAACCTCGTTACCCTGTCCATCGAGAAGATTGACGAAGACAAGCTGGCTCTGCGCCAACGCATCGAGGAAACACTGCACCGACTGGAAAAAGAAAGCTTGATCACCCGCAACGGCGATGAGTTTCTGTTCCTGACCAACGAAGAGCGGGACATCACCCGCAAGATCAAAGCCACCGACATCGCCAGCACAGATGAAAACAAGGAACTGGCCAGCCTTATCTTCAAAGATCTGCTGAAAGACAAGAACAAGTATCGCTACCACATCAACAAAACCGACTACAGCATCGGCCGTTACTTGGATGGCCACACCTTGGATGGTCGTTACGAATCCGACCTGCGGGTGGAAGTGGTGTCGCCGCTGGACCTGGACTACAGCCAGCTCACCGAAGCCGGTTGCATCAACAAATCCAGCGAAGGCGTTGCCGGGCAGGCTGTGATCAAACTGCCGGACGACAAGACCTTCTTCCAGGAGTTGCGCACCTGGCTCAAAACCAACAAGTTCATCCGCCTGAACGATGATGGCACCAACTCAGACCTCACCCGTATCCTTGCCGACCGCGGCCGGGAGAACCAGGAACGGCGCAAACGCCTACGCCACACCCTGGAAGACATGCTTTTACGGGCGGAATGCTATGCCCTGGGCCAGCACCTGAAGCTGTCTACCTCCAGCCTTGCCGTGCGCTTTGATGAGGCCTGCGAATACCTGCTGGAGAATACCTATACCAAACTCGGCTTCCTGAAGGTGCTCCAGCAAGACCCGATGCGGGAGCTCAGTGCTGTGCTCACTGTAGACGACATCGGCCAGATGGGCATGGCGCTGGATGGGGAAGAGGGCAACCCTCAGGCCGTTAAAGAGGTAGAGCAGTACATCACCCTCCGGGCCGGCAGCAACGATCGCCTACTGGTGAGCGACATCATTGATCGCTTTGCCGCACGTCCCTATGGTTGGCCGGATGGTGAAATTCTGCTGATTCTGGGCCGCCTGGCCGCTTCCGGGCGCATCTCATTTCATACCGGCGGCCCGTCCATGCCCCTCAACGAGGTGTTCGACTATCTCAACAACAGTCGGCGCCGCCGGGAAATCTCCGTCCAGAAGAAGCGTCAGACAGACGATGCCATCCTGAAGAAAGCCCGTGACCTGTCCCGGGACCTGTTCAACGCCCTGGGGCCGGACACCGAGAAAGAGCTGTTCGAGTTTTACCAGAACCATTTGAACGACTGGCTGGCCAATCTGAAAAGCTACAAGAGCAAGACGGATGTCGGTCGATTCCCCGGCAAGCCAATCATCGAAAATTCCATTCTCACCATTGAACGCCTGTTGGCCAACCGGGAAAGCTACGATTTCTTCAAGGCGGTGATCGAGAGAAAAGACGATTTGCTCGACTTGGAAGAGGACTATCGGGACGTCCACGAGTTTTTCACCAAGCAGATTCATAGCTGGCAGCAGCTGCAAAAGGGCCTCGCCCATTTCGAGAAGAACCGGCAGGCACTGGAGAAGGACGACGCGGCCCGCAAGGCACTGGCTGAGATGAAGCGCATTGCAGAGGCCGACGCCCCCTATGGCCAGCTGCACAAAGTGGCTAACCTGGTTGAAACCGTAGAAACGGCCAACAATCGGATTCTTGACGAGAAGCGCAGCCACGCCAGCGACCGGGTCGACGAGAAAATCTCCCAGCTACAGGCAGAGATCGTAAAAAGCGGCATCGCCACACCGGACTTGAGTAACCGCCTGTTGCGGCCCCTGCAGTTGATCAAAGAAGAGCTGGCCGTCGAGACCGGCATCGCCCAGATTTTCATGCTGCAAACCCAGACGGCCCAGGAAAAACTTGAAGACAGCCTGTTCGAGCTGGAACGGGCTATACAGCTGGAAGCAGAGAAGCAGGAGAAGGCCCGAAGAGATGCTCAGGACGACGCCGGTGACTACGCTAACAAGCCGACTGGCACGCCCTCAGGGGACACCACGGCCAAACTTGCGCCTGTGCCCATGCCCAAGCCCGTGGTCGAGGTGAGTGCTACCAAAGTGTTCAACACACTGGCCAGCGGCATCTATCTGGAAAAGCAGGAAGACGTAGACAGCTTCGTCAACGCCCTGAAAGATGAATTACAAACCGCCATTGCGGCAGGCAAGCGGGTACGTTTGAAATGAGTGTCCGTTCTTGCCTGTAAAAAATATCGGTGGGATCATTAAAAGTGTAAATAAAGTGAAATTAGTGTAAATAAAGTTCTGGCGGGCGGAAGACAGGGAAATCATGCAGTACGCAGGTTACGCACATCTTATTAATCAGGACAGTATCTCGGCCATAGCGCCGGCGATATCTGCGGAAGTGCGCTCGGTCACCCGCAAGGAAACCATCGGCCAGACCATTGCCGTGCCCGCCAAGCTCGCCCCGGCCCCGGACGATCGCCTGGGGCACGTTCTGTTTGCCATCAAACACGAAGGTATCAACTTGCAGGTATTGGCCCAGGCACTGCCGGCCATCCCAGAGCCTGAGATCCGGCAGGCCTTTGATGCCTCCCCAAACAGCCAATACCTGCGCAAGGCCTGCTTCCTGTGGGAACACTTTACCGGTGAGACGATTCAACGCGCCACGGAGAGCATCCAGCAGGCTTATGTGCCGTTGTTTAACCCCAAAGCCTACATTACCGGCCAGGGACGGAAGAATCCCCGTTGGCGAGTGATATTCAATGGCCTGGGCACACTGGATTATTGCATCACAGTGCGGCGAACCGAAGAGCTTCAGGCGTTGCTTGATGAACACTTGCTGCAAAAAGCCACCGAGTTCACCGAGTCACTGCCGAAAGACATTCTTAACCGCACGCTGGCCTGGGCCTACCTGCACGAAACACGGGATTCCTACGCCATTGAAAACGAGGCGCCATCGGAAGACAAGGCTACCCGCTTCGTGAATTTGCTGAAACAGGCCCACAGCCCTCGTAAACTGGATGAAGACTACCTGGTAGACCTGCAAAATGCCGTTATCAGCAATGTGTTCTCCCAAGCTGTGTCTTTCCGAACGGAACAGAACTACCTCAGTAACGGCTTGCGTGGTGCGCTGGGGGTTACCTATGTGCCGCCAGCTCCGGAACTTTCACGCTCCTTGATGGAACAGCTGATGGCATTGGCAAACCAGCCACCGGAAGCGGTGGATCCACTGGTGCTGGCAAGCATCGTTTCGTTCGGCTTTGTGTTTGTGCATCCCTTTATGGATGGCAACGGTCGCCTGTCCCGGTTTTTGTTTCATCAGGTACTGTGCCAGCGAGGGGCCCTTCAAAACGGCCTCGTGCTGCCGGTATCCATCGTGCTACGCCAGAATGAATCCGAATATCTTAGTGTGCTACAGGCATTTTCGGAGCAGGCGAGACAGTACTGGGACGTTACTTACATCGACGAAAACCAGTTCCAGTTCGAATTTAAGGGCCATGAAGCCCTCTACCGATACTGGGATGGCACCCACTGCGCCGAATTCATGGCCCGGGCAACCAAACAGGCCATAGAACAACACCTGAAGGAGGAAACCGTCTTCCTCACCCGGTACGACGAAATCTACCGCCGCATAGACCAGGCCTTCGATATACCCAACACCGACCTCTCCAGGCTGGTTATGTTCTGCCTGGACCAAAACGGCCGCATCTCCAAACATCGCCGCAAGCAGTATCAGTACAGGGTGCCGGAAGAGATCTTTGACGCGCTAGAACAGGCTTATCAAAGCGTGGTAACCGAATCATGAAGAACTCACGGCACCCATCAACCTGCGCAGTACACCTGGGATTGCAACAATGAACACCGCCAACATCAAAAAATACGCCCCCAAAGCCCGCAACAACTTCATCGCGGCGGTCACAAAACAGGCCGCCCGTTACGGCATCACCGCCAAAGGCACCGAGCCCATGGAGCAGCGGGGGGATATTGCCCTGATTGGCGAAAACGCCTTCCCCAAAGCCATCGCCCCGGCCCGCAAGGCACTGGAAAGCATGGTTGAGCAAATGGGCTTTGCCCAGGCCATGGAGCAAGCCGCTTACAGCTGGTTTAATCGCCTGTGCGCCATCCGCTACATGGAAATCCACGACTTTCTGGACCATGGCCGCAGAGTGCTCAGCACCGTAAACGGTGAAGCCGGTACCCCGCAGATCCTCGACGACTGCCTGGACCTCAGCCTGCCAGGGCTGGACCCACAACAAGTCGCGGAACTGAAGCTGGACGGCAATAAAGACGAAGAACTGTACCGGGAATTGTTGCTGGCCCAATGCCACGCCCTGCACGAAGCCATGCCATTCCTGTTTGAAGCGGTAGACGACGCAACCGAGCTTTTGCTGCCAGACAACCTCACCAAAACCGACTCACTCATCCGGGAACTGGTCAGCGCCATCCCGGAAGACGACTGGCAGGATGTGGAAATCATCGGCTGGCTGTACCAGTTCTACATCTCCGAAAAGAAAGACCAGGTGATGGGCAAGGTGGTCAAAAGCGAAGACATTCCCGCTGCCACCCAGCTGTTCACCCCCAACTGGATAGTGCAGTACCTGGTACAAAACTCCGTAGGTCGTCAGTGGCTGCAAACCTACCCGGACAGCCCCCTGCGAGACCAGATGCCGTACTTTATCGAACCCGGCGAGCAGCCCTCGGAAGTGCAGGCCCAGCTGGCCGAAACTGTGCCCGATGCCATAGACCCGGAAAGCATCAAAGTGCTCGACCCCGCCTGCGGCTCTGGCCACATACTGGTGGAAGGCTACAAAGTGCTCAAAGCCATCTATGAAGAGCGCGGTTACCGAAGCCGGGATATTCCGCAGCAGATCCTCAAACACAACCTGTTCGGGCTGGACATCGATGATCGGGCAGGGCAGTTGGCTGGCTTTGCCCTGATGATGCTGGCAAGGGAAGACGACCGCCGCTTGTTCGGCCGAGTAGCGGAAGGAGAAGTAACTCTCAATGTGCTCTCCCTCAAGGAAACCGGCCATCTGAACCTGCCTCAACTTTGGCAGGATCTGAACCTGAGTGGCGACTGGCAGCAGGGTAGCTCCCAGAGCCTGTTTGAAAGTGAGCAGGCTGACTTGAGCAGCGCGAATGCGGATGAACGCTATCAACTGCTGCAAAGAACTCTGAAGCGGTTTGAAGAAGCCAAAACCTTCGGCTCCCTGATCGAAGTGCCGAAGAAAGATTCCGCGCCTTTAAAAATGCTGATTGATGAACTGGAGCAGCTGGCTCGCACGGGTGACGTGATGCAGAAACCAGCGGCGGAAATGTTACTGCCGTATGTTCAACAGGCATGGATCCTGGCCCAGCGGTATGATGCAGTTATTGCGAACCCACCCTATATGGGCGGCAAAGGTATGAATGCGCCGCTGAAAAAGTTCGCAAAAGATGCCTACCCGAACAGCAAGTCAGATCTCTTCGCGTTCTTTATGGAGCGAGCATTTTCACTGCTCAGGCCCAACGGATACAACGCGCAGATCAATATGCAGTCTTGGATGTTCCTGTCCAGCTACGAAAAGCTCCGGGAATGGCTACTTCACAACGCCACCATCATTACCATGGCGCACATGGGGAGTCGCGCATTCGACAGTATCAGCGGCGAAGTGGTCTCCACAACGGCGTTCGTGATCGAAAACGCAGCCTTTCCCAATTATTCGGGCGCGTACATTCGTTTGGTGGATGCCAAATCTGAGGCGGAGAAGCGAAGGCTGTTACTGGAGGCAATTCAGTGAAAGTTGAATTAACAGACCTCGGCATCGCCTTCCGCAAAGCCAAGGTAGACCTCTACTACTCCACCAACCCTTCATTGTTCGCAATTTCCGACTATGAGGCAAACCTGGCGGAGAATCTTCTGCGCCTGTTAAAGAAGATCAACGGCAGGTCTACAACCTGGGTTAAAGACTCTGACTTCCTCGGTACCTGGACACTCGCGCCAAAAGCCATCAAATGTCCAAAAGGAAAAGATGCTGGCTTGATTCATGCCTCTCCCGAGGAGGAGTGGGCGGGTATTTGCAAAGCTGGAGAAGAAACCACAGCTGAATTTCGGCTCATGGCCAAATGCAGCATGGATTTCCACGTGCTCTCGGCGCTCTGGATGCTGAAGGTCGGCCACCTTTTTGATGAGCAGCTCAGTGCCAACGTGTATGGCAGCCGGCTACGCCGAACAATCGACAATGAAGTGAATGAGCTATCGCTTGGCTCCTTTAAGCCTTACCTGAAGCCGTTTCGTGATTGGCGGGATGGGGCCATCAAAGCCATGCGTACAGCGCTGGATGAGAAAAAAAAGGTTCTGGCGCTCACGGCAGACGTCAGCAGCTTTTACCATCGGCTCGACCCCGGCTTTATGCTCAGCGAGGACTTTCATGAGATTGCAGGCGTTGAGTTGGATCAGGCTCAAAGAAAGCTGAATAAGCTCTTCATAAACGCACTGATTGCCTGGGCAAAGGAAACACCTTTGAAAACGGGCTTGCCAGTAGGCTTGCCGGCCTCAGCCGTAGTCGCCAATGCCGCGTTGATTGGTCTTGATCAGTTCATCGAGCAGCAAGTAGTGCCCCTTTACTATGGCCGTTACGTGGACGATATCCTGCTGGTGATGGAAAACACCAGTCACGTCAAAACCTCAGATGAGTTCTGGGAATGGATATTCGGGCGAGATGGTGGGTCGGACATTCTGAACAAAGTCGAAGGTGAGAAGCCAGAAGACAAATGCATTCTTTTCAATCCTGGCTACCTCAAGAAGAGTCACGTAGCGTTTGAAAACAGCAAGAACAAACTGTTCGTATTGTCTGGTGGTCCTGGAAAAGCATTGGTCAACGCCATCACCGAACAGGTCAACCAGCGTGCCAGTGAGTGGCGATCACTCCCAATCCTTCCAGAAAACTCCAACACAATTGCAACGGATCTTCTAAAGGCAACAAACCATGCCGGTGAGCAGGCGGATAACCTGCGCAAGACTGATGCCCTGACTCTACACAGAGCCGGCTTTGCCCTGAACCTGCGGGATTACGAAGCATACGAGCGTGACCTTCCCCCGAGTGCATGGCGAGCACAGCGCCATGCCTTCTTTTCGGCCATTATCGACCACCTGATTACGCCGGTCACCTTCTTCGAGCTGGCGCAATATCTGCCACGCATCATCCGAATGGCCGTGGCATGTAAGGACTTCAAGATACTAGGCGATATCCTGCACAGCCTACGGAAGTTGATGGATACGATAGCAGAAGACTGCGAACCGAAAATCAAAGCAATCAGCCAGACCGTTGAGTTGGATGCCGAAGAAATCTTGTATCGTTGGCACGCGGCATTGAATGACTCTGTTGCGGAAAACGTCATTGCGGCGTTGCCGCCGAAACTTGGGCCCTCAAAAGTTCGTGAATGGAAACTGCACATCAATTCCCATTGGGAGAGAATCACCGAGGCGCTATGGGCGGCGGGAGGGGGGCAGAGCATGTTCCCGCAAACAATTGAAGAGCTGGAGGGCTATCATCTTCAGCTCTTCAGTCATGATCTGGCTCACATCCCGCTGCGTTTTATCGGTTTGCCGAAAGAGATGGTCAGCCGTCGAGGTATTCCAGCCCGCAAGCACTTACTCGAAGTATCAGTGGATGAGGTTTTGCCTGAGGGCGTCGGTCCGGGGATCCAGATTCTCTCGAAGTGGATTGGGCTGAAAAAAATCATTCCTGTAGGGCTCTACTTCGCCACTCGCCCATTCAGTCTTCAAGAGCTTTACCTGGTCGCCAAGGAACCATTCAAGCAAGAAAATCAGCAGTCACTAAAGGAGGTTGTTCTCGCACTACGCGGTTTCTCACCCAAAGAGCAGAAGATGCCCACCTGGGGCAAGGGTGGACGTGTACTGCGAGTCCCTGATGGACAACCAGCCCCGAAGCAAACCGTTGCGGTCGCAAGTTGGAAAACGAGTGATAAAAGCTTCATTGCGGCAGTCATGGGAAAGTCAGACCCCGATAGCCGACGCCGGTACCAACGCCTCAATCGCCTGATTAACGAACTGATCTCCCGCCCAGATGGTGCAGGCTACCTGATATTCCCTGAGCTAGCCTTGCCGACGCGCTGGTTCATGCGCATCGCCGAGAAGCTCAAAGGCCGAGGCATTTCGTTAATCACCGGGGTCGAGTATCTCCACGCTAGAAAGAAAAAAGTCAGAAACCAGGTTTGGGCCTCTCTGACCCATGACGGTCTGGGTTTTCCCTCACTCATGATTTACCGGCAGGACAAACAAGTTCCGGCACCACACGAGCGTGTCGAATTGGACAAGCTCGGCGGTTTTGAAATGCTTCCCAAGGTCCCGTGGGAGAAGCCGCCAATCATCAAGCATGGCAATTTCCGATTTGCGCTGATGATATGCAGTGAGCTGACCAATATCCGGTATCGCGCAGACCTGAGAGGAAAGGTGGATGCACTGTTCGTGCCCGAGTGGAACCCTGACACTGATACGTTCAGCTCACTCATAGAGTCAGCGGCATTGGATATCCATGCTTACATTATTCAGAGCAACAACCGCACATACGGGGACAGCCGGATTCGTGCGCCCTATAAAGACCGCTGGAAACGCGACCTGCTACGCGTAAAAGGCGGCAACCACGATTACTGCATCACCGGCGAAATCGACGTGCTGGCCCTGCGTCAATTCCAGTCCTGCCACCGGTCTCCAAGCGAAGGCTTCAAACCGGTACCGGAAGGCTTTGCAGCGGATATGTCGAAAGACCGGAAAGTATTACCCAAAGGGGGAGCGTAATGAGCCAGCAAGAAACACAGGATATGGCGAAGTATTTTTACCGGGCTTCTGCGGCGGATTTCATGAAGATTCCGGGTGGACCAGTAGCTTATTGGGCTAGTGAACAGCTGCGGAAAGCATTTACTCAATACCCTCAGTTAGCATCATTTGCAAAACCAAGACAAGGGCTGGCAACCTCCGACAATAACAGGTTCCTTAGGTTTTGGTTTGAGCCTTCAATTGACAAAATAAAATTTGACGCGAAAAACCGAGAAGAAGCGCATGAGTCACGTGCCAAGTGGTTCCCATGTCAGAAAGGCGGTGGGTATCGCAAATGGTATGGAAATCTCGAATATTTGGTTAATTGGGAGAATGATGGTGAGGAGCTACTGGAATATGCAGCATCACTCTATGGTTCTCCGACTCGAACCATTAAGAATATCCAATTTTATTTCCGCGACGGGCTCACCTGGTCCACTCTAACATCTGGTGAGATGTGCATGCGGGTATCACCAATAGGTTTTATTTCAGAAACAAAGGGAGCAGTTTGCTTTTTCGAGGGCGAAGGAGAAAAACTCAAGACTCTCGCAATTATGAATTCTGCCGTCATTAACCCGCTAATTCTAACGATTAGCCCTACTCTAGATTTCCACGAAGGGCCAGTAGGGCGTTTGCCAATTAATTTAGATTTAGCTGAAGAAGTCACTGATTTGGCGGAAAAATGTGTGGAGCTTTCGAAACGTGACTGGGACTCATACGAAGAGTCCTGGAATTTTCAAGCCCACGTACTTCTAGGCCACGTCGAGAGCAAGAGTTCGAAAATAGAGGTCAGCTTGCAATCGTTCGTTACCGATGAGCGAAAATGTATCTCCGAGCTTAGGAATTTTGAGCAGCGCATCAATGAGCTTGTTCTCAAAGCATACGATCTTGCTGGAGAAATTAGATCCGATGTGCCAATTGATAGAGTTACCCTCGGCAGGAATCCTCGGTTCTCGTTTGGCTCGACTGATGACGAGAGTGACTTTGACGTTCTACGCTCTGAGTCGCTTAGGGAGCTGCTGAGTTATGCCATCGGCTGCATGATGGGTCGATACTCATTGGACAAACCGGCCTTGATTCTAGCGAGGCAGGGCGAAACCCTACAAGACTACTTGAGCCAGATACCGTCACCGAGCTTTGCCCCGGACGACGATGCTATCCTGCCACTCACCGACCAGGAATGGTTCGCTGATGACGCCACCAACCGCTTTCGCGAATTTGTCCGCGTGGTCTGGGGCGATGAGCATCTACAGGAAAATCTGGATTTTGTAGCGGAAAGTCTCTGCCTGCACGCCATCAAGCCCAAGCGAGGCGAATCTGCCATGGACACCATCCGCCGCTACCTGAGCACCCAGTTCTATAAGGATCACCTGCGCACCTATAAAAAGCGCCCGATCTACTGGCTCTTCAGCTCCGGCAAACACAAAGCCTTCGAGTGCCTGGTTTACCTGCACCGCTACAACGAAGGTACGTTGGCACGGATGCGTACTGAATACGTCATTCCCCTCAGCGCCAAGCTCAACGCCTACGCTGAAAAGCTGGAACAAGACAAAGAAGCCAGTACCTCAGCCGCTGAAACCAAGCGCCTGGAAAAAGAAATCGCCACCCTGCACAAACAACAGGTCGAACTCGCCGAATTCGATGAAAAACTCCGCCACTACGCCGACCAGCGCATCAGCCTGGATCTGGATGATGGTGTGAAGGTGAATTATGGGAAGTTTGGCGATTTGTTAGCTGAGGTAAAGGCGGTGACGGGCGAGAAGCCACAGTGAGTAACCAAGTGAAGGGATACCTTTTCGGATCAGCCTAATTGACAGGAGCATGGCACTATGAGGTTAGTTAAAGCGCGTGTCCAAATGTACCGGAGCGTGATCGATACCGGAGAGTTTGAGGTTGAGAACGGTAAGACGATCCTGGTCGGTCCAAATGAGGCTGGTAAAACGGTTATTCTTCAGGCACTTCAAAAGCTGAATGCTCCTGAAGGTGTGGAGGGGTTTGACCCACTCCGTGACTATCCCAGATCCCAGTACAACAAGGACATCCGCCGTGGTTTGGTTGATGCCTCCGACGTGACAGTCGTAGAAGGTCACTTTCAGCTTGAGTCGCCTGACTTGGAAGGTCTCCCGGAAGGTTTTGAACAATGTACCTATGTTTACGGTCGGAAATTGAATAATGAGGCTTGGCACCGAATTGAAGGAGGACCCGCTCTCCCAACCTACGACTCAATATCAAAGGACTTACTCAGACTCGCAGCTCACGCTGACAAACATAGTTCAGGAGAAACGCCTTCCGTCAAAGAGCAGCTCGTCTCGATTACTAGCGGTTGGAAACCTAGTACGCGGCTATCCGGTACTCATGCCCGCAACCTCAAAGCTTTTCTTGAGAAAACACTCCCTTTAATTGAGGAAGGGAATGATGCGGAAGAACATAGATACGACCGACTCATGCAGTCGTGCCGGGCAGTTGAAGAACGTGGTTCTGTCTTGCAACACCTGAACTCTCGGCTACCTGTGTTTGTACTGTTCAATAATTATTTCCGGGTTCGTCCTCGAATTCATTTGGAGCACCTCGCTCAGCGTGTCCAGAGCGGAGTTCTCGATGACAAGCAGTACGATTATGGAAACCTATGCCTGCTCAAACTTCTTGGATTTACTCCGGAGGAGCTTGCAGAGCTCGGGAACGCAGCGAAGCCAGGTCAGAATGATGCTGCAGCCTTAAAGGTCTACCAAGACAAGTTAGACTCTCGTGACTATCAATTAAATTCGGCGAGTGTTGATCTGACAGAGCAAATCGTTTCTGTTTGGAATCCGGACCCGGAGCGAGCTGAGGCGAGCAAACTTAAAATAAAGGCGGACGGTCAGTACCTCAAGGTTGTCGTCGAAGACGAGTTGGGTGTTGAAATTGAGCTAGACCAACGATCCGAAGGTTTCCAATGGTTGGTTTCGTTCTTCGTTGTGTTTTTTGCGGAAGCCGCTGACAAGCATGAGAACGCTGTTCTGTTGTTGGACGAGCCTGGTCTTCACCTGCATGGGCTAAAGCAACGTGATTTCCGCGAAACTATTTCTCGTTTAGCCGCCAAAAACCAGACTCTATATACAACCCACTCACCATTCCTTGTCGGTCCGGACGAGTTGGATATGGTTCGCGTGGTGGACATGACGAACCGTAAAGACGGAACAAAGATACATGGTGATCTTTCCTCTGGCGATCCTGCAGCTCTGCTGCCACTACAGGAGGCGCTTGGCTACGATCTAGCGCAAAGTCTATTTTCACAGACCCGGAACCTTGTGGTTGAGGGACTGACCGATTATTGGTACGTGGAAGCGGTCGCACTTCTCCTTCGAGATTCGGGAGAGGCTGACTTAAACAAGAGCATCGCTATCGTGCCAGCGAATACTGCAGGTAAAGTGGTGTATTTTGCCACCATCTTGCATGCTAATAAGTTGAAGGTCGCAGCGCTTCTCGACTCGGATACAGCAGGCAATCAAGCTGCTGAGCAAGACATTCTTGTCCACTCCCTGGGAAACAAAAGGATCCTTCGAACAAAGGACTCGTACTCTGGTAGCGTCAATGCCCCTGAAATCGAGGATCTCCTTCGAGAAACTTTAATCAATGTGGCACAGGAAGAACTCGGTTGGGAAATCAGGAGCACAGCACAGCGTCAAGACAGCCGACCTATTGTTGATATCTTCGGTGCGGAGATATCTGACTTCTCAAAGTATAAGCTCTCCAAGGCATTTCTGCGCTGGGCTCGCACCCATGATGCAAACGATTTAACTTTGGATGAACGACAGCAGTGGACGGCATTGATCACCAAAATTAATAGAGCGCTTAAGTAGGTGTAATGCTTCGACTAATTCTACGGGTTTGGCCAAAAAAATTTCCCGTGCCAAATCGGCACTTGCAAGCGTAGATGGGCACCGGCACTTCCAGAATTTGAAAGAACTCCGGGAGTACGTCAGCCAGAAAATGAAATTGGAACAAACATGATTACACATATTCGTATAGACAACTTCAAATCCCTGGTTGATTTTCGGATGCCCGTGGCGAAATTCAGCTGCCTTGTGGGTCTGAACGGAGCCGGCAAGTCGACGGTGCTTCAGGCTATGGATTTCCTCTCACAACTTATGCGGGGCGATCTCAAAAGCTGGTTGAAGGAAAGAGGATGGTCAAAGGCTGACCTGAACTCAAAGTTATCTGCGCGCCAGAATATCGAGTTCACGCTCACTCTGAGTATTCCCACCAATGGTGAATTTGTATGGAGTGGGAGCGTTAACCGGAACTCTCTTCAGTGTACGACTGAAACGGTGGTTCTTAACGGGGTGCCTCTCCTTAGGGTCCACGAAGGGGAGTGCACACTCAGAGCTCATGAAGGTCGTAAGGCTGAAAAATTCAAAGTCGTTTTTGACTATCAAGGTTCGATACTTTCGCAGCTTAAAGAAAGTCAAATCAAAGGTCCGCTGCTCACATTGCGGACTGAAATGTTGAAGGTGCACTCGCTTGATCTATTATCCCCAGCCCAACTCCGCCTTAAGACACGCAGTGCGGATGGTCAGTTAGGTCTGGGTGGACAACGGTTGTCCGCGTACCTGCATGAATTGGGTAAAGACAAGCGTGAGGCGCTCAGAAAACGACTTGAAGGTGTGTATGGGCAGCTTGAGAGTATTGATACGAAATCTCTTCGGTCTGGCTGGAAACAGCTTGGTGTCAAAGAACGCTTTGGCGAACAGTTGTTGTCCACTTCGGCGGAACACATCAACGACGGTATGCTGCGTTTAATGGCGGTACTCTCTCAGTTGGATTCGGATCAGCACTTTCTGATTTTTGATGAGATCGAGAACGGCATTAATCCGGAGTTGGTCGAGTTTTTGGTGGACGCACTGGTTGGCAGTAACCATCAAGTTTTGGTTACAACACACAGCCCTTTGATCTTGAACTACCTCGAAGACGATATCGCAAAAGATGGCGTGATTTACCTCTACAAAACTACCAAGGGTGCGACCAGGGCTATACCACTCTTCTCGATTCCCTCCATGGCAGAGAAGCTGTCGGTAATGGGCCCGGGTGAAGTATTCGTTGATACCCGGCTGTCAGAACTTGCCGAGGAAATCCGGCAAATTAATGGTGACAAGTAACGATGTTTTTGTTGCTTAGTGGCGAGGGCCCCTCTGATATTGGCTGCAGCATCGTTGAAGCTGTTGAAATTTGTAAAGGTGAACACTTTCTGCCGGGGCCAATGGCTTGGTTCGTCGATCAATTGGTTGAGCAGTTTGTTGATCAGCTCCAGGGCTTTGAGATGTCCCATATCGAGTATGGACAGGTTGGGTTTGTCAGCGAGAAGTCACTCAGCCAACACTGCAAACAAGCAAGTGGCGGCCGGAAGATCCGACTGCCAGGTAAAAAAACGGGGCAGGAAACAAGTTATTTCTTCCGGAATGCTCGGGGCTTGGGGGAGTTGGCTCATAGGCTGGCGGACGAAGTGCAGGACTCTGTTATTGCTGTTCTGTTTCGGGACAGTGATCGCACTGCATCATCCAATAGAGGTCTTCGTCGAAAAAAAGTCGAATCGATGGAAAACGGTTTTAAGGCGGCCCGTTTTGATTATGGTGTGCCAATGATGCCCAACCCGAAATCCGAAGCCTGGCTGCTCTGCGCGGTAAAGTCGCAGTCACCCTATCAACACTGTGATGCATTGGAGGAAATGTCTGGCAATGACAAAGGTTTGAATCCACTAAAGGAGCAACTTGAGGCTGCCATGGGTGGGTATCCTTCTTCAGACAAGCTTTCAGATCTCGTGAAGGACCGCAGCATTGATGTCCTACAGATTGATATGCCGTCATTACGTGAATTTAGAGAAGCCTTGTCAGAAGCGGTTTCTAGGTTGTTGAGACCCGCAAGAGATACGTAATGTCTGTTTGGTTCTGATGGTAAAAAGACGCTGGGTGCGACGCCAAATGTCGCATGATCATGAGACTGTCAAGGTGAACTGAACCGAAGGAGTCATATTTATGATCACAGTAACCGTTGCAGGAATGAAACAGTCTCTGGAAGGACTTTCTGAAAGTTGGCTTCATGAACAAATAAGGCGGCGTCAGAAAGCAGGCGAGTCGGTGTGTGTGCAGGTAGGAGTGCATACACCGGACATCAACGTTGGTGTTTCATCGGGAGCCTGCCCCGTGGGGCCTGGCGGTTCCAGGAGGCCCAACTCAAAAGAACAACAGGTTTTAGATCTCTGGTCACATTTTGGTTTGGGGCATGGGGATCTCAACAGCGGTAAGCTGGTCGCGTTTCTTCAGCGATTGCGATCGCTGGTTTAGGTTCTGAAATAAGTTAAGGATGATTTATGGCGAAGTTGGTTTTCTCTTATTCCCATGTAGATGAGGCTCTGAGAGATGAGCTGGAAAAGCATCTTATGCCCGTCAAAAGACGAGGGCTCATTTCCACGTGGCATGACCGGCGCATAACAGCTGGTACTGAACTGCATGGGGAAATAGGTCAGCACTTTGGAGATGCCGACATCATCCTTTTGCTGATCAGCCCCGACTTCATCAATTCAGATTATTGCTACGACGTTGAAGTGAAGCACGCCCTCAAGCGGCACAATAAAGGTGAGGCGCGTGTGGTTCCGGTGATTCTGAAAACCTGTGACTGGCATGATCTGCCATTCGGAAAGCTGATGGCTACCCCAGAGGATGGTTATCCGATCTCGAAATTCACTCACGTCGAAGATGGTTTCTACCAAGTCGCTCAGGCCATCAAATCTATTTTGAAGGAATTGGGTGCCACGGCCCAGAACTCTCCTACTGACAATGCCCGCCCGGCTACATCGCCATCATTCGTACCGCCTGTCGATTCTGCTCCTCGCAGCAGCAATTTGGGCATTCGAAAGGAATTCAGTGACAGGGATAAAGACCTGGCACGTCGAGAAGGAATTCAGTTCCTGTCTCGTTTCTTTGAAAATTCCTTGAAGGAGATCTGCGCCCGGAATCCCGAGCTGGAGCAGGATTTTCACCAGAGGGATGCCGATAGCTTTGAGGCTTCTCTTTACCAAAATGGGCAAAGAGTTTGTCACTGTGGCATATGGAAAACCGGCGGAGGTATGGCGCTGGGGGATATTTGTTACAGCCAATCCGGGGTCTCGACCAATAGCTGTAATGATGCCGTTACGTTAGAAGACGATGGAACTATGCTTGGGTTCCGCTCGATGATGGGCGGAATGTCCGGGTACGGTCGTGACAGTTTGCTTACGTGCGAGGGCGTCGCCGAGTACTTTTGGGACAGCTTTATTCGACCCCTCAAATGAGCACTGCCTGCGCTACTCAGGCATTTACTGAAAACTAAAAACGATAATTAGGAAAACACATGGAAGAACCAACCCCAGTCGTTGACGCTGTCATCGCCATCGTCACCCTTCTTGTTTTCTTTACTCCAGTTGTGTTGGCGTGGCTTTCCAGACGAAGCAGAAATGCTATGAAGAAAAAGCTGGCGGACGCGATGCTGGCTTTGAAGCAAACTGAAGAGAAGAAAAGGGAAGCGGAAAATTACAGCGCCGACCTGGATGCCAGATACAAGCCCATTACCGATATGGAACAGCACGCGCGGCTGTTATTGGGTAAGGCGGAGATGCAGGCGCAGGCGGTTAGGAATGATGCGGAACGTGTGTATTCCGAAGCTCAGAAAAGACTGAGCGAGGCCACGGAAGAAGCAGGTCAAATCAGTACGGAAGCCAAGGCAGCGCTCAGAGAGGCAAGGCTGAAGGCCGATCAGATTGAGGCCGACGGTCGGGCAGAGGCTGAGAGGGTACTCGATTTCGCCAAACGACAGGCGGAAGAAGTAGCTGGTGACGCGCTCGCGGCCAAGGGGAAGGCTGACCTGTACGAGGCCACGGTGGTTGCAATGCGCAACACCATCCAAGGTTATAAAGATGACTACATCATCCCTAATCATGCGGTTCTGGATGAGCTGGCGGAGGAATACAGCCATAAGGAAGCCGGCGAGCAATTGAAGCGCGCAAGAAAGCGCGTTCGGGACATGGTCAAGAATGGCAACGCGGGGGCCTGCGATTACGCGGAGGCGAACCGGCGAGCTTTTGCAATACACTTCGCCGTGGATGGCTTCAACGGCAAAGTCGATTCGGCGTTGGCCAAGGTAAAGCACGACAACTACGGCAAGATCAAACAGGAAATTCTGGATGCGTTCGCCCTGGTGAATCACAACGGTATGCCATTTCGTAATGCTCGCATTAATCAGGAATACCTGGAGGCTCGCTTGGAGGAGCTGAAGTGGGCGGTTGCCACTCACGAGCTGAGGCAGATCGAACGGGAGGAGCAGCGGGCCATTCGGGAGCAAATGCGTGAGGAAGAAAAAGCTCGCCGCGAAATAGAGAAGGCCATTAAAGAGGCCGAAAAAGAAGAACGCATGCTACAAAAGGCCATGGAGACTGCTCGTAAGGAGCTGGCCTCTGCTCACGGTGAGCAGCGTGCAGAGTACGAAGCCCAGCTCGCTGAGCTGGAATCCAAACTGGCAGAGGCAGAGAGCCGGGGGCAGCGGGCGATTTCGATGGCGCAACAGACCAGGCGAGGCCATGTTTACGTCATCAGTAACATTGGCAGCTTTGGTGAGAACGTATTCAAGATAGGTATGACGCGCCGGCTGGAGCCTTCAGACCGGGTGAAAGAGCTGGGTGATGCGTCCGTTCCCTTCGACTTTGATGTCCATGCCATGATCTACAGTGACGATGCGCCAGCGCTGGAAAAGGCTCTGCACCGCCGGTTTGATGAGGCATCAGTGAACAAGGTTAACCCCCGCAAGGAATTCTTTAACCTGAACGTTGCAGAGATTCGCCAGGCGGTGGAGCAGCAGGGCATGAACGAAATACACTGGACCATGAAAGCGGAAGCGGCAGAGTATCGGGAGTCGCTGAGTATTTCCAAAAAGCAGGCTATGGAAGTGCCGGTTACTGCATAAGTCAGAATGTTTGGATCAAAAGGGCTCTCTGTAGGCAGTAAGTGTCTGATTCTTGCCGACCCTTGGGCTCGCTTGCGCCACCTTCATTTTCAGAGGATTGATGGGCTACCTGAAGACCTTTTGGGTTTTGACGACTTTTATGAGCAGCGGAAGGCGTTGTTGATGAGCAGGATTTAGCAACGGAAGAACGATCAAGAATAAATTCAACGATAAGTTACCGAGCAATCATTATTGACCACCGCTCCTCAGAGTTGTCGAATAATTTTACCAAAAATATTGGAGCAATGAGGTATTGATGGGAACGAAATACAGGCAGGACGAAGACCTTGCATTCTTGGAGTACTGCTCTGAAGAGGATATCAAGCAGCTAGCAAATCTCCTCATTTATGACGCAAAGGGCAAGAAGCGAGTATCCACTCAGATTCTATCGGATAAACAGTTTAAGGCCCTCAATGGCTCCCCCGAACAGTGGAGATCTTCGTGGCGCTTGGTCGCTGGGGAACTTCAACACTTCGGTGGAGATACGATCGTAAACGTATTTCGAAGAGAAGGGGTGCTATACAGAGAAATTCTCAGCGATACGTGTAAGCGGATCGGTGTCAAATTCGATAAAAAGAATGAGACCTGGGAAATCGAAAATCAGTTGATTGAGCACTTCATAGAAAAACTTTGGCACGAAATGTCCGAGGAGGAAAGAAGTGCAACTTTAAAATCGATGAACATTGGTGATTTTAGAGATGGAAACATTGACTGGAGAGCGATGTCTTCATCAACGGTTTTCGGTGGGGCCGCAGCCGGAGCCTGGTACGCTTGGGCTGCAAACGCAGCCAAATTCACGTTCGCACCCGCAATTTTCAGTAGAGCAGCGGTTATAGGCGCTTCGTCTTTGGTCGCGCAGCGGGGAGCGAGTATTTTGCTAGGGCCGGCTGCGGCTGTAGCTTTGACAGTTCCTGCATTCTCAGGCACGGCTTTCCGAGTCACCGTGCCTGCCACAGTCCAAATCGCCTATATGAGACAAAAGTATTTACAGAAGGAACGTTTCTGATGAACACCGCTGCGAATGATTTATTTCAGAAGATCTGGGTCCTCGATGAATCCAAGTTCAATGAGACGTTGCTCGATGCGCTAAGTAGAGGTCGCGCAGTGATTCATGATGGAGTGGCTTATTGGGCCGAGGGCAGTGGCAAAACGGGCGTAATTCAGCACCTACCTTTCAAAGAGGCGGCCTTTAAATCCGCCGAGGAAGCGATAAAGGCAGCACAGATGACAACGGTTATCGCAACTGCTGCATCGACATGCGTGATCCTCGGAGCAATCATTATTCAAACCAAATATCTGGCTGCTAAATTGGATCGTCTCCAAGAGACCGTGGATGAAATATCCAAAGATGTGCACTCCCAAAACATTATCTATTACATGGATAAGATTACTGACTACGTGGGGGGGATAGAAGTCGCGCGCACACTCTTACGCGACCGCTCACTTGATGAAGAAATCCGAGAAGTTGCCTACCCGTTATTGGCACAGTTATCGGCAAAAAGGAATCATGTGCTCTCTTTCATTGACAATATCCTGAACCTAGCAGGCAGTAAAGATGACGTGACTGAGAGGCACTATGAACTCATCGTCAATTTCGCACATATGACGATGGAGATTATGCCGATGGGAATCCATACCGAATACCTTTTGACCGCTCGCGTCGGGAAGCCAAGGCTTGCTGAGCAGATTTTAGTTGATGGTGCTCAGCGGTATGAGAACGCGTTAAGTGTCTATAAAGGGTTTATGAATGAGCAGCATGCATCGCTGGTGCGCGGAAATATCGGTTCCAGGGCAAGAGCCTATAAGAGCATCGAACCTAAGGTAGAAGCGCTTCTCAGCTCTACTGAGAACGAACTGCTCCTATCGTTACCTCTGGGTAGGATGGCGCTGCAAGCTGCGTGACGGCACTACCAGGCTAACGCTAGAAATTTGTTCGTGAGGCTCCGATGTGAAGCCCATTCTCTGATCAACCTTAAGCGGTGTTAAATGGATTCAAAACAGCTCACCCAGGGGCTCCAACAGGCTTTTTTCTCAGAAAATCACCGACTGGTGTTCTGGTACGACCCCGAGCAAAGCTTTGGCGATGAGCTGGCCAATATCGATTTGCCGGATGTTCAGGTGGTAGACATGGCCGGCGAGTCGTCTATGGCCCTTAAGCTGAAACTGGAGCTGGAAGACCAGAGCGGCAGGTACTTGCTGTACTTCCCCCACGCAGAGCCGGAACCGGAAGACGACTGGTTGCTGGACATGAAACTGTATTCCCGCACCTTCCATGCGGATCGCATTTCCATCATCTTCAACGAGCTGGGCTTGCAGCAGCAGAGCCTTCGGGCTCACCTTGCTCGGCGTGAGAAGTTTCTGAGTAAGGCCCGTTTGGCAGCTCTCAAGCGCTTTGTCCAGCCGGACTTTGACGAAGTCGCGTTGGATTTGGCCATGATTGCGGTGGTTACCCGGGCCGAATCGCCGGATATCGCTAATATCCTGTTTACGCTGGGCGATGAGCTGGTGAAGGCTGATGGCGGGCTGGAGCAGGTGCCGGAGTCCGTCACCGAGTTGGAGAAGTATGGCCTGGTGCCACCACTGGTTCGGGCATTCCAGGAGGAGGTGGGTTATCCCGCCTCCGAAGCAGAGCTTCGCGGCGAGGCTCCGTTCAACTTCGGGCATTTCCTGATCCGGCTCTTGGCGACGGGGTTCTGCGAGAGTATTTCCGAAGTGCCGGACTGGGCGCGATCCGTGGCCATTTCTTCGGCCAATGCCCGCGCCACCTCCCGGGCATTGCTGTCCCGGTGGCGGGACAGTTCTCGTTATTATCCGGCTTATGATGTGATTGCCGACTGGGTTTCTTCAGCCCTTAACATCAAGTCACGCATTGAGGACTATTCGATCGAATCCCTGGCCAATGTGGCTACATTCCGGGAGGCTGAAAACCGGATTATCGTGGATCTGGTCAATGCCATTCCGGAAGCCCGGCCTGTGGATCTCAATCTATTCTCTCGCGTTATCTCGGATCGGCTCGACGGTTATTGGGCGTCTCGCCACAAAGATGATGATGTTCGCCGGAAGTTCCGGACCATCTATTCAGCGCTGTCTGCCGCGATTGATTTGTTTGCGTTGCGTCAGGCGCACCCGGATGGTTTTCATTTCACCAGTGCTGAGTCGCTTTATCAGGCCTATGAGGCCGACCTCTACCGGTTTGACACCGAATACCGCCACTACTGCGCGGCTTCTCGCAAGGCCCATGTGGAGATTCTGAAGGCGCTGGATGAGGCCGTTGAGCAGTGTTATGCCTATTGGTATTTGGACCAGTTGGCCCGCAACTGGGGCGACCTGGTGGAAGGCGAGAAGCTGCTGGAACACTGGGCGATTCGAGGAGTGCCTAATCAGCAGCATTTCTACGACACCCAGGTGAAGCCTAAACTGGACAGCGCCCGCAATAAACGCCTGGTGGTCATCATCAGCGATGCCTTTCGCTATGAGGCGGCAGTGGAGTTGCAAGACCGCATCAATGTGAAGCGCTACAGCGAGGCGAAGTTGTCCAGCCAGTTAGGGGTGTTGCCCAGTTATACCACGCTGGGTATGGCCTCTCTGTTGCCTCATCAAGCCCTGGAATACCGGGACGGCGTGAGTGATGACGTGTTTGTAGACGGAAAATCCACCAAGGGCAGCGAAAACCGCAATCGGGTTCTGGCCAGTTACAACGGGATGGCGGTGCAGGCAGAAACCGTAAAAGCCTGGAGCCGGGAAGAGGGGCGTGATGCCCTGAGGGATCAGAATCTGGTGTATGTCTACCACAACGTGGTGGATGCCAGGGGCGATAGCGCCTCTACGGAATCTGAAACCTTCAATGCGGTGGAACACGCCATCGAAGAGCTGACGGAACTGACCCGCAAGATCATGATGCACTTCAACACCAGCACGGTGTTGGTGACGGCAGACCATGGTTTCTTATTCCAGCACAGCAAACTGGAAGCTGCAGACAGAACCTCGCTTGCAGACAAGCCAAGCAATGCTCTCAAGAGTAAAAAGCGTTACGTTATTGGTCACGATTTGCCGGATGCCAAAGATGCCTGGTGTGGCTCTACCCGCCATACCGCTGGAACGGCGTCCGATACCCGCTTCTGGATTCCCAAAGGGGCCAACCGTTTCCATTTTGTAGGGGGCGCTCGATTTGTGCACGGTGGCGCTATGCCGCAGGAAATTGTGGTGCCGGTGCTGACGGTGAAGCAGTTGCGTGGTGAGAAGGCTGAAAGCCGCTCCAAACGTAAGGTGGAGGTCATCTCGCCCAAGCCGACTCTGAAGATGGTCAATAACATCCAGCGGTTTGACCTGATGCAGACAGAAGCCGTGAGCGATCAGGTGCTTCCCGTAACCATAGCGGTCGCGATCTACGAAGGGGCGGAGAAGGTATCCAGCGAAGAGGTGGTGACCTTTGATAGCGCTTCAGATTCCATGACGGAGCGGGTTAAACAAGTGCGATTGTCGTTGTCCGGTAAGGACTTTGACCGCAAGCGGGATTACTTCCTGATACTCAAAGACAAAGACCTGAATACCGAGATTGAACGTTACCGGGTGGTGATTGACCTGGCGTTTACCGATGACTTTTTCTAAGGCAGGGGCCATGCAGTCAGATAAGGATCTGGATCAGTTACTTAATGAGCACTTTGCGGGCCGGGTGGTGCGTAAGGATCTGACCAAGCAGATCAAAGAGGGCGCGAACGTGCCTGTCTACGTGCTGGAGTACCTGCTGGGGATGTATTGCGCCTCGGATGATCCGGAGGTGATCGAGACGGGCCTGCGCAACGTCAAAACCGTGCTGTCTGAAAATTACGTGCGCCCCGATGAAGCGGAGAAGGTGAAATCCCTGGTGCGTGAGCGGGGCAGTTACAAGGTGATCGACCGGGTGACTGTTCGCCTGAACGAGAAGAAAGACTGCTATGAGGCGGCCTTTTCTAATCTGGGCATCAAGGATGCGGAGATCGGGGCGGGCCTCGTCAAAGAAAACGAGAAGCTGCTGGTCGGCGGGATCTGGGTGATTGCGACTCTGAGTTATTACCATGAGGAAGGGCAGAAAGGCTCGCCCTTTGGCGTAAGCACCCTTAAGCCGATTCAGATGCCCAACATGAATATGGCCGAGCTATTCGCCGGCCGGGCAGCCCTGACGATTGATCAGTGGCGGGAGACGCTGATCCGCTCAATTGGGATGGAGCCCGCGTCGTTGGACGAGTCGGTACAGTGGCACCTGCTGGCGCGCATGATTCCGTTTGTCGAGAACAACTACAACGTATGTGAGCTGGGCCCGAGGGGCACGGGCAAGAGTCATATCTACAAAGAGTGCTCACCTAATAGCATTCTGGTATCGGGTGGTCAGACGACGGTGGCGAACCTCTTCTACAACATGAGCAGTCGCAAAATCGGTCTGGTGGGCATGTGGGACCTTGTGGCCTTTGATGAAGTGGCGGGCATCAACTTCAAGGAAAAGGATGGCGTCCAGATCATGAAGGACTACATGGCCTCCGGCTCCTTCGCCCGCGGCCGTGAGCAGATGGAAGCCAATGCCTCCATGGTGTTTGTGGGCAACATCAATCAGTCTGTAGAGTCACTCGTCAAAACCAGCCATCTGTTGGCTCCCTTCCCAGAACAGATGATCGATTCTGCTTTCTTTGACCGGTTCCACGCTTACATCCCCGGCTGGGAAATTCCCAAGATGCGTCCTGAGTTCTTCACCAACCGATACGGGCTGATTGTGGACTACCTGGCTGAGTTTTACCGGGAGATGCGCAAACGCAGCTTTGCTGACGCTCTGGATAGATATTTCAAGCTGGGTGGGGACCTGAATCAGCGGGATACCATTGCCGTGCGGAAGACAGTTTCCGGCCTGCTGAAGTTGCTGTACCCCCACGGCGAATTTGACAAGGAAGCCGTACGCCAGTGCCTGGAATACGCCCTGGAAGTGCGCCGGCGGGTGAAAGAACAGCTCAAGAAGATCGGTGGCATGGAATTCTACGATGTGCATTTCAGCTACATCGACAACGAAGATCTGGAAGAACACTTTGTCACTGTGAAAGAGCAGGGTGGTGGCAAGTTGATACCGGAAGGTCCTTCAAAACCGGGAGTAGTACATACTATCGGTGTGAGCGCTAAAGGGGTTCCGACCCTTTACCGCATCGAGCTTCAGGTAACCAAAGGCTCCGGCAAACTGGCTACCTCGGGCCAAGTTACCAACCCTGCGGCCAAAGAGCAGGTGAAAATGGCCTTTGACTATTTTAAGGCCAATATCTCACGCATCTCTGGTGCGACCAAGGTAATGGACCACGACTTCCACCTGCACGTGGTGGATCTGCAAAACGGCGGCCCCATCCAGTCGCTCTCCATTCCCAGCCTTGTGGCCTTTGCTTCCGGGATCATGGGGCGACCAGCCCAGGCTCAGCTTGTCGTACTTGGTGACATGAGTCTGGGTGGCAGTGTAAACGCTGTGCAGAGTCTCGCTGAGTGTTTGCAGGTTGCCTTTGATGGTGGTGGTAAGCGAGTGGCTCTGCCGATTACCAGTGCTGGGGATATTCCGACCGTGCCTGGGGAGTTGTTTACCAAATTCCAGACCAACTTCTATGCGGATCCGGTGGATGCGGTCTTCAAGGCTTTGGGGGTAGATTGAGATCTAAAGGCACCCCGACCAGAGATAAGCGGGTGGGGCGCTGGCGAGTTGTCACTGGCTATCCCGTCTAGGTGTGGCAGATTGGGCATATTATCTTAGTATTTTGCCCTAAATGTGCCACACCGCCGGCCAGAATCCACGTTCTTTATCGCCCGCATCGGTTTGCGAAAATATCCAAAACCTCCTTCCCTGGTCGGGAAAGGCTGCGGCTGACTCTGTGGTTCAATGCAACTTCAAAAGCACCGGGTTCTGTTGACTGGCCCATGCTTCACCCAAAGTAACTGTCTCGCGCCCGCGGTTACGCTGATCGGCCAAAAGCTGCAATTTTTTGTAGCTATCGGGCGTGACTGCGTAAAACCGTTTGACTGGGTTGCCCCTACTTATCTTGCCAACTGAGGTTTCATGATCGCAGTCAACCCTGCGCTTTTCGGCTTCTTTAACGGTAAGGCCAATATTTGTCAGTACCTTGTTCATCAGACGGGTGGGTTGACCGATTTGTTTCTTCGACTTTGACTTTGATTTTGACGTCGATGCGATACCGAGAAACCTGAGCAGATCCGATTGATCAAGAATCCTGCCCGCCACGATATTTGCTGTCTCGTCTCGGTAGGGCTGCAGGAGGTTGATTTCGGCAAAGAGCCATAGGATCGCTTTGGCCCTTGCCACAGGGTATTCCTCATTAATGGCCGCCCCCCTACATCGCATGTTTTTCGGGACGATTCCTCTAAGTGAATCGAATAGATCCAATTTTTTTATACCCCGCCCATGATCCCAAAATTCGACCAACTCACGGGTTATCGGCGCGTTACCCAGGCCGAGGTTCGTTCGCAAAGAGTGGGCCTCCAGCACGAAATTTTGTGCCTCTGTGCGATTGCGAAGACGCTGAAGCTCTGTTGCTCCAAGGTCATCTAATACCGGAGCCGATATCATCGCATCAATATACCGTTCCTTTACGCATGCTGCGGCTTTGGCTTGGGCATTCGTGGATGATTCATTAGGTCGATGCGAGCTTGGCACCAGACTCCATCCCGCAGCATTGAGCTGCCACAGAAGTCCGGCTGCAAAGTCCCTTTTGGTCTGCGCTTCTTCCGCCTTTATATCCGCCACGAAATGATCGAATGATGTAATCTGCTGGTTTCTCTTCTCAAGAGTTATTGCTGTTTTGACCGCTTGAATCTGCGCTCCGATATCTACGGCCCCTGCATCCTTCTTATTTCCGAGCTGTCTGAGTCCGAGAACAAAGTTTTTTAAATATCGAACCCGCCTTAGCTGCTGGAACGCGTCTACCGGAGTATGTGTATATCCGCCGCCGACATAGAGACCAAGCGTAAATCGTTGGTCATCCAGGGCTGCTTCATGCTGGATAGATATGCCTGAACTGATGACAGGTGAAGCAATAACAACGTCATAATGGAGGCTTTCAGCATCTGCGTTCGCCAGGAATCTGCTTTGTTGCCCCCCGCCCTTATTACCTGAGTGGATGGCCAGAGTCCGATATCCTCCCTCAACAAAGATCTTCTCCAGCACTTTAACGGATTTTTTCGCCTCCGCTGCAATCCAGATTTTTCCACCTGAATTGAGCTCAGCAAGCCCTTGCTGTGCTATCTGTCCAACAGCATCTGCGCCAAGATAGTAAACACCCTGGATTCCGGCATCTTCCGGTTCAGGAACCATGATGATTCGAAAACTCTCGTTTGGACGGCATGATTCCAAAAATTTGATGGTTCTGGAGTCAATATTTGCATCGGCAACAACCACGCACTGTGCGTTTGCCACAAGTCGTTTTAGGTGCTCAAAAACTTGATTGTTTGGTGCCCCCGCTGTGCGGCAGTAGTCATCTGCCGCAAAAAAGCGCAGCACTTGTGATATTTCGTCGATAAAAAGAACACGGTTTTTCTGCACAAAAGGATCGAATCTTTGGCGTGTTATAGAGGGGAGGCAGATGGCAAGCCCTTGTTCGGGATTCATCGGCTCCTGAACGCCGTAATCGCATAGGGCGAGACGCTTTGCCAGCTCTGTTGTCAGACTGATTCGATGACAAATGGCCATAAAAGGGAGGTTTTCTGCAGCAGCCCAATCGGACAGAGGGCGTCCAATTTTCTGGGTTTTCCCAGATCCGGTGGGGGCACAAACAACGATGACGCCATGCCACTCATGGTCGAGGATGGTCGGGAGTCCGGAAGTGTAGATTTCCAATTGATGAGAAGTGGATACTGTCTCTGGCATGTTCACGGGCTTGAGCGCTGTTTCACGCCGACGGTTCAGTTGTCGATTAAACTGTTTCCAGATGTTATCCATCGTTTTCGGGTGGATCACAGGCTTGTCGATAGATCCTTCAACCAATTCGCGGAGCTCGGTCAGGCTCAATTTGGCTGGCACTCCAGGTAAAAGCCGTTTACCAATGCTCAGAGTGAGAGATGCAGCAGTTTTAGCATCGCCTGTATTCGAAAGCTCGTTCAGCCAGTCTTTCTGCACTCCGGAGAGCTCTACGTCGTCGAGCTCATCAGGAAGGAAAACTGGGACGTCAGAGACCGGGGGAAGCGATAAGATTTTTTTTGTGCCCTCAACTCCCAAAGAGTAGAAGCTCTTGGCCGGCGTTGGCAGGTAAAACGGCAGACGCGTTGTCATCGCATTTGTTATTGAACTTGAGGAAGATTTAATCCGCCAAGTATCGGCAAAGTCGGTTTGCGTGTGGGTGGTCGAATCCAGAGCGATACAATTATCTGGGTGAGAGGGGAGCATCTCAGTGATAGTTCTCAGCCATTCAGGCTTCCAACAGATTATGACGGTACGTCCGGTGGCTCTCCACAAAGTGTAACCACTGGCATAGTCCACGCAGAAAATCCGTCCCTCGCCATTACCGGTAATTCTGGAATATCCGACGCCATTCTGAGCCATTTGCGTGAGCTGTCCGTCTTGGCCAATCAGCATCAGATCAGCAAGTCCGTGGTTATTATTAGTAAACATAGGCACGAGAAGCTGTTTGTCCTCTTCGTCGAACCGGATGTCCAGCGGTGTCGGGTCAATATCGGTGATCTGCAGGTAAAAATGGTCGCGTTTGGAAAGCGGTGTTTGTCCGGTTTGCCACCGAACTTTCACTACGGAAGTGCCAGTTGCACTGAAAACTGCATTGGTTGGGTTTACTGGTTTCTCATACATCATTCGAATACTCCGTTATAGTTTGTGGAGTAATCAGCGTATGGAAAAGCAGCCCATCGCAGTTTCGTGTAATTCCACTTTTAGGGCAATTAGAGCCAGATGGTCAGTTTTTTTGGATTTGTGTCCTGACCGAAAAGATGTCGAAGAACATTCCACACTTGGAGCTATCGGCCAAATTTGGACGACCGAGATCGTACAACCGCCAAACTGGTTGGTCGGCCGCCGCGGGAGCGAGGCTGCATATTCAGTGGTTTTGCCCAGCACTCTTCTCGGCCCAACGCTCGGATTAACAACCTCAGAGAGGTTCTGTAATCCTTTGCAGTAGTCTCAGAGAGCCAGTTATCTTGCAACCACTGTACGTGCTTCAGTTTGATTTGGTTGGGATGACGGATGTCAGAGAATCGGTCCTGGATTGCTGCGATCATTTTTTCCATGCGCCTGATATGCCGGCGCCGTGTTCTTTCGGCAGCCGGAGTGTCAGCGCATTTGAGTTTTTTCTGGATATTATTCAGATTCACGACAAGGCGCCTCCCGATCTTTACGGGCACGTTTTCCTATGTATGACGCGGCCACACCTATTCGTCCATGACCGGCCTCCCTGGATACTTCCCGTCGCCCCTCCAGGTCCGCGTCGCGGTTAAAGCTGCCGGTCTGTTTGAGTGGGGCACTTTGACCGCAGTGTTCCTCGTAGATGTCAATCATCCGCTGGGCTCTGAGATCCTTGAAGCATCGAATACCGACTGTCTTGAGTGAAAGGCGCATAGGATTTATGACCTGATTGATAAAAATCCGATAGCTCCTGTAGGCATCCACCAGGCAATCCTGTTGGCAGGCAATGGTAGCTAGCGCGTAGTCGAGCGCCTGCTGTTGCATATTGCCCACGACGACAAAGCGGTCTTTACTTCTTCGACCACCTTTTGTCCCATCCAGAATCCAAACGCGCTCGAATTGAGAGGATTCCGACTGCAATCTATTGAGATTGGCCAATGCAGCCTCTCGGAGCCGCATTCCGAACGCTCTGGCCAGAAGTATCATGGCCGCCCCTTTGGGGTTGTTATCCAGTTCTGCCAATCTAACGGCTAATCGAATGTTGTCTTCTGTAATGTTTGGTAGATCCGTTCGGATATAGCAACGCGCGCCCACGAACTCCGAGGGAGGCAGATAGATCTTCCGGTCTCTTCGCGTTGCCAACATTACGGTATTTGCCGTCGAAATCAGATTCTGGGCATAGGCTACGCTCGTTGTGCCGAGTTCAACTCGCTCAGCCAGATAGTGCGCGTAAGCCTCCAAGTGCGCTTGCGTGATCAGGCGGAGGTCTTTGATCGGCTCATCGAGTTCTGAAAGCCATACCAAGAAATGCTTGAACCGCTGGGTGTGTGTATGACGAGTGTTGTAATGATCATGGCTGCCAAACATGTCCGCCAACGCAATTTTTGTTGCGTAGCCGGGCTTGGCCCCGAGACCAAAATTTCGTTTGTCCTGTGATCGTTTAAGGCCCTTCGTGATCATGGGGTTCTCCGTATGTGTCTAAGTGTATTGAGGGTTAGCAGCGAGATGCATGACGAATCCTGAGCAACCGGGGTATATCCGTTGATTCGTCATGCGCACAGACCCAAACCCCGATGCTCAGTCAGTATTCACCACGTCAAGATAGTGGCTCCGGGTCCGCGATGGCGCCGCTGCTGGCGCATTTGAATAATCCCTCAAACCGTTTTAAACCAACCTCTGAGTCGGTCCGGGGACGGTGTTCATGCTGTCAGCATGAGTTGTGAGGGCGGGGGGGCATTGAAACAGTGATGTCGCGTAGGGTTGAGCGAGAAACACGGGTGGTCGATGGCGATGATGACGCACCGCTGATCAAAGGTTTGAGCCCGTGATCCGGCCGCAAAAACGGTTTCGTTCTGGGTTTCGTCGCTCGATTGCGATCAGGTGCCGGCAAATGCGCTGATATCAGCGCTTGTACCCGGCCACATTCAGTCATCTCAATCGGCCCAGGCGAGGGAAAGCAGAGATTTTTGGGGGTGTGGATAGCCCGTAAGGGCGGTAGGTGAAGATGATTCCACAAGGGAAATGAACGAATATTTTGCCCGGTCGGGCATTTTGGTTTGATCATTAAGCGATCAATATTGGAGATGCTGTTTGGTTTTACGGTGCCAGCTACACGCGGAGGCTACTGCCTCGAACTATTACTATTTTGCCTCCTGGCATTCGGGTTGTCCAGCAGAGTTGGCGCGATTTTTCCGTGTTTTCAGCATGTTGTGCGCGGGTGGAAGCTTGGGAGGAGTAACGCTGTCTGAGCTAGTGTCCTCCAAGTGTACTCCTAGTGGACTCTAAGTGTACTTTCCAAAAACTTGGATCGAAGGCATCGGGTCGAAAGTCCACTTGGAGTCCACTTCGGTGACACTTCACTTCAGTCCTCGTCGCTTTCAACCGACAGCTATCACAAAAATTCGTCGACCACTACAACTCTACAGGCCTTAAAAGCCTATGAGATTTTTGAAATAGTGAAATGGGGTAATATCGGTCGCGGTCTTTAGCGTTAATAGTGGAAAAAAGCCCCGGTTCGGATAGCATGTTAGAGATAACCGCCAGATCGTCTATCTAAACATTCGCGTGGATAGGATCAGGCCTGTGTTGATCCACAGGAGTTCATCACCGTGACGTCTGCGCTGAACGACATTGAACCGGCCGATATCCATCTTTTGACCGGCATGCTGGACACCATGATGGACCATGTATTCCTGCTACGTATCGAAGCGGGCCGGTACCGGCTGGTCTACTGTAACCAGGCCATGGAGCGGTTCATGAACCAGTCGGATACCCTGTTGTGCGGCCGTTTTCTCGATGACATAGTCTCCGACTCAGTTCTTTACGGGACGATTGCAGGTAATTACCAGCGCGCCATTGCTGCGGGCCGTGTGATTTGTTACGAGGAGAGTACCGAGGGGTTCGATTCGGCACCCGTCACCATCTTTGAAACCAGTGTTTCACCCTTGCGTGGGCGTGACGGCAGCACGGTGTATATATGTGGTATTTCCAGGGACATCACTGCCCGCCGTGATGCTGAAACAGCCCTTCAAAAAACCAATGAAAAACTGGCCCAGCAGCTTGCTGAAAACCATCGTCTGCACGAAAAGCTCCACGAGGAAGCCATGCGCGACCCTCTGACCAATCTTTTCAACCGGCGGTACTTCCTGGAAAGCCTAAGCCGTGAACTGAATCGGGCGCAACGGGAACAACACTCCGTTACTCTAATGATGCTGGACATTGATTATTTCAGATCACTCAACGACGAATATGGCCACGCTGTTGGTGATCAGGTGCTGATTGAGTTCAGCCAGAGGCTGCGGGAGGGTATGCGCAAAGCCGATGTAGTCTGCCGTTGGGGCGGCGAGGAATTTCTTATTATGATGCCCGGGTTATCGCAGCAAGACGCATACAAGCGCATGATCGAGTGGCGGGAAACCAATAGCCCGATGGTTTTCAGAGTGGCAGACCAAAGCCTTTCCATCCGTTTCTCATCCGGCTTGGCTACCGCGCCGCAGAACGGGACATCGTCGGACGAATTGATTAACGCCACTGATAGGGCGCTGTATTTAGCGAAGGCCGCGGGGCGGGATCAGGTTCAGTTGTTGGGATGATTATTTTCAGCGATTGCTTGAGGGTATGATCGAATTCTTGCAATGGCTTGCAAGCGCTCCTTTGGGTACTGGCTTGCTTTGGGATCGGGCATTGACAGGTAGTCAGTTAGTTGGCCAAGCATCATGCGGCTCCAGCTGTAATCTCCGATGTGCAATAGGGACATCTCGAAGCATTTTTATGCACCTTCGAAAGACAATAAGGACAGTCCTTATGGTTTACTTCGTCTTTTACAACCTCTTTCTGCCTGATTCTATTAACCCCTTTCACCAACAAGAACGCGATCCAGGAAACGATTAAAAAACTGATAAAGCTGTTCAGAAACATCCCGTAGCTTAGCGTGACAGCGCCGGCCTTATTGGCTTGTTCCAGTGTTAGATATGGCCCAGCTGTTTTGCCCTCCTTCAACACGATAAGCAAATCAGCCAGATCCACATCGCTGGTGATCATCCCCAATATCGGCGCGATCACATTAGCCACAAGGCTGCTTGCAATGGTCGCAAACGCCCCACCAACTACGATACCAACGGCCATATCAAGAACATTGCGTTTCAGAGCGAAGGCTCTATACTCCTGTATGATTTTCTTCATCACCCCCCCCCCCCCTTCACCACTAATCGACGAGCCACGCATTCTTCTACTCCTCGACACGGTCGCGTTGATGCAGTCTAGACGATGATCAGAGGACGACAACAGCTGCTGTTGGCCATCAGTCCTGAATTCAGAGTGAGCGGCAAACTGAGGGCTATGCTGGCCTCTACCGTCGCGTTGTCGTCCGTGGTGGGGTTCCGTTGCCATCACTTCCGGTGCGGGAAATGGCCCAGAGCTACCAGATCCCGAGCCCGGATAACAACCAGCGGGCACCGTCGGCTTCTGTGGCAGCATGGCGAGCCTGCGGGCCAGCTTGCCTCGGTCCCGTTGCCGCACACGCTGGTCGTCTAGGTAAACCTAACCGGACCACGCCGGTAGCACGCTTGCGAAACTTTTCAGCAAGGTACTCATGCATAAGATTGTTCGTAGCAAGAGCTGGCCAACCATGCATTAACGTCATGTTGCCGGATCCACCGGCAATAGGTCAGGCAACTTTTTCAATTCCGCCAGAGGCATTGGCCGGGCAAACAGATACCCCTGCAGGATATCGCAGTGCCGGCGGGCCAGGTCGTCCTGCTGCTCCCGGGTTTCTATCCCTTCCGCAACCACGATCATATCCATGTGGTGGGCCATGGTAATCACGCCCTGAACAATGGCGGCTATCCGGTGATCTGTAGTGGTTTTCTCCACAAAGCTTCGATCGAGTTTCACCTTGTGGGTGGGCAAATCCCGGAGATAGCTCAGGCTGGAGAAGCCTGTCCCAAAATCATCCAGTGCCACACGTACGCCTAGCTCTTTAAGGGTTTCCATTAGCTCGATCACGGGTTCGGCACCGTCCAGAAGTACACTTTCTGTGACCTCCAATTCCAGCAATTGCGGCGGAAGACCCGTTTCTGCCAGTACCCGGCGGACGTCATCCAGAAACCCGTCACGGATGAACTGGAGCGATGAAATGTTGACGGCAACGCGCAGTCCTCTTTCCCGCTGGGCATTGAAGTCGGCTATTTCTATGCAGGCCTGCTTGAGGACCCAGAGGCCAAGGGGCACTATCTGGCCAGTCTGCTCGGCCAAGGGAATGAACTCACCAGGAGAGATCATTCCCCGGGTAGGGTGATGCCACCGTACCAAAGCTTCAACACTGCGCATGCGTCCCGTGACAGCGTCCACCAGAGGCTGGTAATGAAGTTCAAACTGGTTCTCCTTCAGCGCGGCGTGAAGATCATGCCTCAGGTTCACGCTGTGCCGGCTGCGCTCGGCTTTCTGGCCGCTGTGCCAATGCCAGGTGTTTTTGCCCTGCCGTTTGGCCCGCTCCCGGGCAATATCTGCAAACTGGAGCAATTCATGGGGGGCGTCGAGAGGCTTGCAGTTACTGGCAATCCCGATACTGGCACTGATGTGGACCATCTGGCCATCCACGTCGATCGGCTGTGCAAGGTCTACCAAAATGCGCTCTGCCAGCTGGATGACCTCCTCGCGGTTTGTGTGCCCGGGTACCAACATACAAAATTCATCACCAACCAGCCGGGCAACGGTTGCCTCAGGCGCCGTCAAGTCTTCCAATCTTCGGGCAATTGTTGTGAGAACCTGGTTGCCGACATGGTGCCCCAGTTCGTCGTTGATGGGCTTGAAGCCGTCCAGGTCCAGATACAGGGCAGCTAACGCTCCACGTTCTCCATCCACAATCAGTGCGTCACGCAGCGTCTCCTGAAACGAGGCTTCATTGGGCAAGCCAGTAAGTAGGTCATGGGTGGCCTGGTAGGTAATCTGGGCTTCCTGCTCCCGTTGGTAGGTAATATCCTGCTGAGTGCCAATAAAATGAGTGCACAAACCTTCATTATCGAACACAGGACTGATCCGAAGGTGATTCCAGAAAGGCGTACCGTCCTTTCGGTAATTGATCAGTTCGACATTAACCTCGGCTTGGTCATGCAGCCCCCGCCGTATGGTTTCGAGCGCTTCCGGTGCGGTGTCTTCTCCCTGAAGAAAACGGCAGTTACGCCCGATGACTTCGTGGTGGGCATAACCGGTCATCTCGGTGAACGCGGGGTTGGCATAGACCACCGGCATGTCTGGGCTTCGCGCGTCCACCATCAGCATACCGTTCGGGTTTGCTTCAATGCCGCGCTTGAGCAGATGCAGGTCCGCATCCTGGTGTTTGCGATCGGAAATGTCCCGGCAGAGACCGTAGACGCCGACAATCTCATCCTGGATCGTGACCGGGAAGTTGGTGACCTCCAGAAAGTAAGGATGGCCAGCGGCGTGTGTTCCTAAGGTTTCGTAGGTGATGACTTCACCATTTCGAGCTCGGTCGAACGCTGCCTGGGTCTTTACGCGGTAATCAGGCTCAATAAAGAGATTGAAGTGAAGGCCGTGCACGCTATCCGCGGAATAGCCTGATATTCTTTCCAATGCGTCGTTACAACTCTGAAAACGTCCATCAAGATCGAACGTGTAAACACCATCGGGGTGGTTGTGGAACAGGGTTCGGTGCCACTCGGAAAGGGTCCGGTGGCTCTCCGCATCGCGATGTCGAAGAATGGCCAAAGCAACCAAAGCGGCACCCCGGGCCAGATTGCGTTGAGCGCCCGAAGTTGGAGTTGCTGGGGCGCGGTAGTAGGTGGCAAAGGTGCCCAGGAGCTCGTTCTTTGAGGTGAGAATCGGCATGGACCAGCAGGCACGAACACCCTCTGCTTCGGCAATCTCATGGAAGCCAGTCCAGCGGCGATCCTTCTGAATGTTGTCAGTTATTATCGGTTGGTGGGTAAAGGCCGCAGTACCGCAAGTACCCATATTCTCAGCCACCTGAATATCCTGCATGGCCTGGTAAAAACGATCCGAGAATCGGTCACTGGGCATCAGGCTGAGGCTGTTGGAGGCGGGATGAAACTGCATGATGGAAACCAGCGCGCCAGGCATCATGCTGCCGACCCAGTTAGCTATCGCATCCAGCGTCTGCTCCAGCGGATGTTGCTGGGCGATCAACTCATGGATGTTTTGCTGCGCTTCCAGCAAAGAAAATTCAATGTCGCTCATGGTGCGATGCTCTAGTGACAAATAGGGTTCTTTGCAGGAAGTCTCATGCAGGTAATCTCCTCAGCGGTATTGAGTCGATCACTGAACGCCCCCTTCAGAATATAGATGGTTGTTTTCAAGTACGTCCCGAACGCCGCTGAACAGAAGCATTGAGGTAAACTTGCAGCGCGATTCAATCTCAATGGCAGTATCGACAAGAGACATTCAAATTAAAAATTTTTTACGTAAATATTTGTTAGTCTTCAGCATGTGCCCGGACAGCGGCATTCTCGCTGTTGAGATTCCAGCGCCGCCGCTCCAGATTTACAGCGACTGAGCTCATTAAACCAAGTGATGACTTGTTGCGGCCCAAACTTGTTTGTGATTCTGGCGGCACAGCTGGGGCGAATTTGGGGCAAAAGGGTGCGTGTTTATCCGTGTTTTACCGTGTTTTTAGATTTAGCGCCTTTTCTTGGAAATCCTTCAACTACACACCCTGCAAGGCATTCGGTTGTATGTTCATACATAGCGGCTGCATCATTGGGGTGTGCTTGGAAAGATCGGTCTGAGCTGCTGACATGAACGGGTCCGGTAGCCTTGCTTTGGATGAAGGCGTGAATTGTAAGAAAATAACCGCCGTGATGAAACGAAGGAGGTCATTATGCTGGCCAGCGATCAGGAATTGGAAGAGGCAGGCAACCGCCTTGGTGAACGACTGCTGACAACCGGCCGTACCGTTGCGACGGCGGAGAGTTGCACCGGCGGCTGGGTTGCGAAGGTACTGACCGATCGTGCCGGTTCTTCGGCCTACGTGCTGGGTGGCCTGGTCACGTACAGCAATGAGGCCAAGCAGGGGCTTCTGGGCGTAACCCGGAAATCGCTGGATGAACACGGTGCGGTCAGCGAACCGGTGGTGCGGGAAATGGTTGCCGGTGCCCTGGTGGCGACAGATGCTGACGTTGCCGTGGCTATCAGTGGTGTTGCCGGGCCCGGCGGTGGCAGCGATGACAAGCCTGTGGGCACCGTCTGGTTTGCCTGGGGTAGCAGCCCGGCCTCCACCGTGGCCGTGGTAAAGCACTTTGAGGGCGATCGTGATCAGGTCCGCAGGCAGGCCGTTCTCTTTGCCCTTCAAGGGGTTAACAATTTTGTGGACGAAGTCTGACGGCTTTCACATCCGGAGGGGTTGGTCTCCTCTGCGGGTTATGTTTTAATACTGTTCAAATATACAGGGAATGGGCTGTTCGAGCTGTACAGATTCCCGATTCACTATTTCGCTGCCAGCCTTTTCCTGAGGGTGGCGGCCCAGGCGACAGAGGGTTTGCACTGATGGAAGACAACCGCAAGAAAGCATTGAGCGCAGCACTTGGGCAGATTGAGCGCCAGTTCGGCAAGGGCGCCGTGATGAAAATGGGCGATCAGCCCCGCGAAGCCATTCCTGCGGTCTCCACCGGTTCCCTTGGCCTGGACGTTGCCCTGGGTATTGGCGGTCTTCCATATGGTCGAATTTGCGAAATCTACGGTCCGGAAAGTTCCGGTAAGACGACGCTCACCCTGCAGGTAATTGCCGAAGCACAAAAAGCCGGCAAAACCTGCGCATTCGTGGATGCCGAGCACGCGCTCGATCCGGTTTACGCCGAAAAGCTGGGCGTCAATGTGGACGACCTTCTGGTGTCCCAGCCGGATACCGGTGAGCAGGCCCTGGAAATTGCCGACATGCTGGTTCGTTCCAATGCGGTAGACGTGATCATCGTGGACTCCGTGGCGGCCCTGACCCCGAAAGCGGAAATCGAGGGTGAAATGGGCGACAGCCACGTAGGTCTGCAGGCGCGACTGATGTCCCAGGCGCTTCGCAAGCTGACCGGTAATGTCAAACACGCTAACTGCCTGATGATTTTCATCAACCAGATCCGTATGAAAATCGGGGTTATGTTTGGCTCGCCCGAAACCACCACCGGTGGTAACGCGCTGAAATTCTACTCCTCCGTTCGCCTTGATATCCGCCGCATTGGTGCCGTGAAAGATGGTGACGAAGTGGTCGGTAACGAGACCCGCGTGAAAGTGGTCAAGAACAAAGTATCGCCGCCGTTCAAGCAGGCCGAGTTCCAGATTATGTACGGTAAGGGCATTTACCACATGGCGGAAGTGCTGGATATGGGCGTCAAGGAAGGCTTTGTCGACAAGTCCGGAGCCTGGTACGCCTACAATGGCGACAAGATCGGTCAGGGCAAGGCCAACGCCTGCAAGTTCCTGGAAGAAAACATGGACATTGCCAACGAGATCGAAGCCAAGGTTCGGGACAAGTTGATGCCCAAGCCTGAACCCAAGAAAGACGCAAAAGAAGAGCCCGCAGAAGCCAACGGCGAGCTGCTCTAAGCTTGATGTAGGGAGGACGTATGGATGGCATGAAGAAACTTTTGATTGTTGCCCATGCGCCTTCCCCGAACACCCTCCGCCTACGAGAAGCTGTGGATGAGGGTGCCCGCCATGAAGATATCGAAAACGTTGAAGTAACCGTTCTGGCACCGTTGGATGCCGGTCCCGAAGACGTTCTTGCCTGCGACGCCATTATTCTGGGCACCACTGAGAATCTCGGGTATATGAGTGGTGCTTTAAAAGACTTCTTCGATCGCAGCTACTATCCCTGCCTCGAGAAAACCCAGGGGCTACCTTTTGCCTATTACATTCGCGCCGGCCATGACGGCACGGGCACCAAGCGGGCAATAGAAAGCATTACTACCGGGCTACGCTGGAAGCTGGTCCAGGAGCCTTTGATCTGCCGGGGTGAATACCGGGAAGAGTTTGAAGATCAGTGTCGGGAGCTGGGGATGTATGTTGCGGCCAGCCTTGACGCCGGGCTGGTTTGATTCCGAAGGCCTGGCTCAGCTGGCAAACCGGTTGTAGAAGCCTTCAATCCGCGACAGGGCATTGTCGACAGTTCGTGAATAGCCCTTCTTGTCCAGGCAATAGCTGAACTGGACACTGACGCGATAGCCGGTCTGGAAGGGCTGGCATTCCACCACCCGGGCACAAACCCGCGATTCGCTGATGTACTTGCCGTCAAAATCCATGAACAGACGGGCGCCCGGCTCTACTGGTCGGGGGCATAGCACTGCCATTCCGTACCGGTTGAGGTCCAGGCAGGTAACCGGCGTGGGGTGTTTGCCACGACCAAGGAAGCTACGCTCCCGGAGCTGGACCTTCAGGCAGGAGGCGGGGTAACGATCCTTGATTCTGCGCTCTGCGGAATCATTGGTCATACGCTGGCGTCCGTTGCGTGCATTGTTTTTATGGTTGGGACATAAAGTGTAGTTCCGGAAAGGCTGGCTGAAAAATGAGCGGCGGCGGAATTGTGAACTGCCTAACAAAATCCCGCGCAATGTGCGCGACTCCAGAAATCTTCGTGCTGAACGCGACAGAGCCGACCGCAGAATCTACAATGACCGGCCAATGTGTTAACCGTTACAGGACCAAACCTTGAAGTCACTGCCTCTGCACCAGCTTTACAAAGCCTGTGTTCTGAAAGATCTGCCGTTCAAAACCACCAAGCAACTGGAGCCCCTGGCTGAAATCGTTGGCCAGAACCGTGCCCAGGAGGCTGTGCGTTTTGCTCTGGCAATGCCCCATGGCGGTTACAACGTCTATGCCGTTGGCCGTAATGGCCTGGGTAAGCGCACCATGATGCTGCGTTACCTCGAGCATCATGTGGATACGGATCAGCAGAGCCATGACTGGTGCTACGTGGCCAACTTCGAGGAGCCGCGCATTCCGAAGCTGTTGCAGCTCCCGGCCGGGAAGGGTACCCAGCTCAAACAGGATATGGAAAAGCTGATGAGTCGCCTGGTCAAGGTTATTCCACAGACCTTTGACAGCGACAGCTTTCTTGAGCGCTCGGAACAGTTGAAAAACGAATACGGCAAAAAACAGGAAGACGAGCTCGAGAAGGTGGCGGCACAGGCCAAGCGCAAAAAAGTCAGCCTCACTGTGACAACCCCGGGCGGTTATCGGTTGGTGGCCATGAATGGCGACGAACCCCACACTGCGGAATCTTTCCAGGCTCTGACTGATGAGCAGCGCGACAAGTTCGAAGATGCCATCAACAAGCTTGAGAAAAAGCTCAGGCAGGCGCTCCGCAAACTGGCGGACTGGGAACAGGAATACGCTGATAAACAGCAAGCCCTGAACCAGGAGACCCTCGAGAGTATCTCAGGCCATCAGATCGATGAGCTGATCGAGAAATACAAGGATCTGCCGGACGTGGTCGCCTTCTTTGAGGCGGTTCGGGCGGACCTGGTTGAAAATCTCGAGATTTTCCTCGATGACAACGAGGAACAGGCAGCGATTGCGTATGCGTCCCTCGACAAGAAGATGCCCCGCCGTTACCTCGTCAATGTTCTGGTGCACCAGAAAACCAACGAAGTACCAATGGTGGTGGAGGATAACCCCACCTACCACAACCTGTTCGGTTACGTTGAGAACGTCACCTTCAAGGGCACCGTGTTCACGGATTTCTCCCTGATTCGCCCTGGCAGCCTGCACAGGGCCAACGGTGGCTATCTGTTGATGGACGCCATCAAGGTTCTGGAGCAACCGTTCGTATGGGATGGCCTCAAGCGTGCGCTGCGTTCGAAGTCCATACAGATAAATTCCCTGGAACGGGAACTGACGCTGTCCGGAACCATCTCAATTGAACCGGAATCGGTGCCCCTGGACGTCAAGATTGTTCTGTTCGGCGACCGTGAAACCTGGATGTTGCTGCAGGAATACGATTCTGAATTCGCCGAGCTGTTTCGAGTCACGGCGGATTTCGAGAACGAAATGTACCGTTCCGATGACAGTCAGCTGCTATATGCCAAGTTCATCGCCAGCCTGGTGAGCGAGAAGAAGCTACTGCACTGTTCGAACAAGGCGGTTGCCCGGGTGATTGAACACAGTGCCCGTATGGCCGAGCATCAGGATCGACTGTCCCTGCACGCGGCCGATATTGCCAACCTGCTGCGGGAATCCGATTTCTGGGCCCGTCAGGCCGGTGCCAAGCTGATCCAGGACCTGCACGTTGAGCGCGCGCTGGAAAGCGCGAAATACCGCAGCAGCCGGATCCGGGATCAGTTCTATGATTCCATCCGTGACGGCACAACGCTCGTAACTACAAGTGGCACGTGTGTTGGCCAGGTTAATGCACTCTCGGTGCTGTCCACGGGTGGATTTGAGTTCGGTCTTTCCAACCGTGTCACCGCTACCTGCTATTATGGAGATGGCGCGGTCATGGATATTGAGCGAGATGTAAAGCTTGGTGGCAATCTGCACTCCAAGGGCGTGATGATCCTGAGCTCCTGGCTAGCCTCCCATTTTGCGGTCAACGATCCGATGCACCTGTCGGCCAGTCTGACCTTCGAGCAGAACTACGGTGAAGTGGACGGAGACAGTGCGTCTCTGGCAGAGCTGTGCGCGCTGATTTCGTCCCTTTCCGGTATACCGGTTCGGCAGGATCTTGCGATTACGGGGTCGGTCAACCAGTTTGGTGAGGTTCAGCCCATTGGCGGTGTCAACGAAAAAGTGGAAGGCTTTTTTACCACCTGCCAGCTCAAGGGTGGGCTTTCAGGCAGCCAGGGTGTCATCGTGCCATCCACCAATGTGCAGAACCTGATGCTTGACAGCGAAGTGGTGCAGGCAGTGCGCGGGGGGCAGTTTGCGGTGTACGCGGTCGCCCGTGTTGAAGAGGCCATCACGCTGCTGCTTGGAAAGCCTGCGGGCAAGGCCGATGACAAAGGCAGGTACCCGAAGCAGAGCGTTTTTGGCATTATCCAGCAACGGCTAGAAAAAATGCGGGAACACGAGCGTCAGGAACATGCCCGTGACGACCATAAAGACCCGTCAATTCACTGACCGGCGATCATAAGAAAACGGACAGGAGAGAACACACCCATGACTGATATCCAGCAAACCGTGTACGTTGTTGAGGACGATGAAGCAGTCCGCGATTCCCTGGAGCTGCTGCTGAAATCCGACGGCAAGCCGGTAAAGACCTATGAGAGTGCAACCGCTTTCCTGAAGGACTACTCCGACAAGATGGCAGGCTGCATTGTGCTGGATATTCGCATGCCGGGCATGGACGGTATGGAGCTCCAGAAAAAGCTCAATGAAAAACACTCCATATTGCCGATTATCTTTGTGACGGGTCACGGTGACGTCCCCATGGCCGTCGACGCCATGAAAGAGGGCGCTGTGGACTTCATTCAGAAGCCCTACCGTGAGGAGGCACTGCTGGAGAAAATTGAGGCAGCCCTCAAACAGGATCTTGAGCAGCGCAAGTCTCTGGACGAGAAGCAGGAGATCATTCGCCGCATCAAGAGCCTGACCCCCCGGGAACACGAGATCATGGACCGTATGATTGCCGGTCAGGCCAACAAGGTGATTGCCATTGAGCTGGAAATCAGCCAGCGCACGGTCGAGATCCACCGTTCCCGCGTTATGCACAAGATGGGGACCCATTCCCTGGCACATCTCGTTCGTATGGTCCTGTCCGTAAAGGACCTTATCGACGCAGGGTGATCCCGGCGGCATCATACGGTTACTTTTCTAACCGGCCCGACATTTATGACTGAAGCTGTCAGCGAGAACTCGGAGGTGACGGTTCTGCTCGTGGATGACAATCCGCAGAACCTCAAAGTCCTCTATGAGACCCTGAAAGACAAAGGTTACCGGCTACTCATTGCCAACGAGGGCGAAAAGGCCCTCGACCTTGCCCACCGCCATCAGCCCGAAGTGATTCTCCTTGATATCATGATGCCGGAGATGGACGGCTATGAAGTCTGCGAGCGCCTCAAGGCCGCCCCGCAGACGGCCGACTGTGCCGTCGTCTTTCTGTCTGCGCTGGACGACCTGCAGGCAAAGGTGAAGGGCTTTTCACTCGGCGGTGCCGACTACATCTCCAAGCCGTTCCAGTCCCAGGAAGTGATCGCTCGCGTGAAAACCCACGCCAGCGTTATTCGTCTTGAAAGAGAGTTGCAGGCCCGCAACCGGGAGCTGCAAAGTGACCAGGCCCGGATTCTGAACTCCATCAGCGAAGGCATCTACGGCCTCGATGAGAACGGCATTATTGAATTTGCCAATCCGGCGGCGGCGTCAATTGTTGGCTGCCCGGTGGAAGAGCTGATTGGTCGTGATTTCTTCGAAACCCACTTCGCGACTGCCGGTGACAATCCGGACGGACTGCCGGTGAAGGCGACCTGTCAGCAGGGTGTGGCCGAGAACCAGCGGGATATCAGAATGCTAAGGGCCGATGGAACCGGCTTTCCGGCGGAGTACCGCTCAACCCCGAAACTGGACTCTGACGAGCTCCACGGTGCGGTTGTTGTATTCCGGGATATCACCGCCGAACTGGACAATGAAAAGGCGCTGGAGGATGCCCGGCAACTGGTTCAGGAACAGCGCGATCAGCTTGCCCATACCTCGCGCCTGACCACCATGGGTGAAATGGCCGCCGGCGTTGCCCACGAGGTGAACCAGCCGCTGACCGCCATCACCAATTATGCCCGGGTCGCCAAGCGGATGATGGTAAAGGAAAGCCCTGACATGGGGGTGCTCCAGGAGACCCTCGACAAGATCGAGGCACAGTCCCATCGCGCCAGTGAAATCATCCGACGCATTCGTCGATTCATGAAAAAACCGGCGACGGGCAAGGAAGTACTGTCGGTGCCCGCGTTGCTGGAAGACACCCGGCAGTTTGCCGAGGTGGATATGCGTAATAACAAGGGCGCTATTGAGCTGTCCGTGCCTGGGGATATGCCTGAGGTTCTGGCCGATCCGGTTCAGGTACAGCAGGTCGCCCTGAATCTGATTCGCAACGCTCTGGAAGCGACCAGCAGTATTGATTCCAGCGCGCCGGTAGAAGTGAGTGCCAGTGTGCAGGGTGGCACCTGTGTTCGAATCCAGGTGCGGGATCACGGCATCGGCCTCTCGGAAGATGCCGAAGAGAAACTGTTCCTGCCGTTCTTCACGACCAAGGATGAAGGGATGGGGATTGGTCTTTCAACCTGCCGTTCCCTCATACAGGCGCAGGGTGGCGACATCGGTTTCGAGCGGCCGGAAGGCGGTGGTGCCTGTTTCTATTTCACGTTGCCCGTTGCCGGCGCCCAGGGTTCCCCCTGCGCACCGGATGGCAAGCCTGCCTAAAGCCAGTCGACGCGCCCGGTTAGATGGGGCGCATCGCCTTTGGCATTCAGCACCTGGTAGTCCCACCCCGTTTCTCCGGTTTTCCAGTTCAGCTGGGCTGTACCAGGCAGAAACAGCGGTTTCTTGAACTGGCAGCTGATGCTGAGGGCACTGGCTTGCCAGCCTTCCTGTTGTTCCAGTAGCGCCAGTGCGTGGGCTTTGGTCCACATACCGTGGGCGATTGCCCTTGGAAAGCCGAACGCTTTGGCGCTCAGGGCATGCATGTGGATCGGGTTGCTGTCGCCGGATACCCGGGCGTATTGCCGGCCAATCGATTCGGGCGCCTTGAAATTTTCGGTGTTCGGATAACGTTCCAGCTCTGGCGGTGTTTTTTTGCCGGACGACTTGCTCTCGCCATCCGGTTGTCGGAACAACGTTGTGCTCGCTTCTTCCCAGACCAGTTTGCCAGCCGAGCGAGCCTCGGTGATGAGATCAAACTCCACGCCCCGGTCACTTTTTGCGGTATTCCCCAGTCGTACAGATAAATCCAGGTTCTCCCCGGTGCCGATCGGCCGGTGCTGGGTAATGGTGTTTCGCAGGTGCACCAGGCCCAGCAGCGGCAGGGGGAAGGCCTTCTCGGTGAGCAGTTTCAGGTGCAGTGGAAAAGCCAGCACATGGGGCCAGGTAACGGGCAGATGACTACCTGCCGCGAAGCCACAGACCTGCTGGTAGCGCTTGAGGTTCTTGCCGGCAGTACTGACGCCAAGCAGGCTGGCGGCTAACTCCGGGATGCTGACGTCACCGCCGGTTTGCTTTTGTTTCGGCAGCAGTGTTCTGCCATACATGGGCAATAGGGCGGGTGGTGTCGTGTGGTAAACGAGGGTCTCTGGCATGGATGTTCTCCTTTATAGCCTCGACCGGAAATGCCGGCGCTGCCTGAGTAAAAGCGTAGTAGCAGAGGATATGCTTTTTTTTACATTTTGGTACAACTCGGCGTTCGTGGCCTGATATGCTCTAATATAAGACGATTGTCTAACAGGGTGCCTTTTCTGGGCCCTCTGGATCTGACAAACCTCTGGAGTGTGGCAAACCCTGCCAGATCAGGCATTGACCTGGCGAGCCCCGGCGACTGTCCGGCCGGCCAAAGTAGAAGTCAACAAATAAGAAAACGGGATCTTATGCAGGAACTTCGTGACGCGGGAGTGATGTTGCGCCTGATTTATGAGGCGATGAAAAAGAAGGGAATCGATACCAATGCGATTTTCAGCCGTCTGGGTGTGGATGAAAATTACGTTTATACCGAACAGCTTCGAACTCCCCACAGTGCGCAGATGTACTTCTGGCAGGCTGTTGAGGATGTTTCCGGCGATCCGGATGTTGGCCTGCATCTGGGACAGTTGCTGCCAGCGTATAAGGGGCAGGTGCTGGAATACCTTTTTCTGAGCAGCCCAACCTTCGGCGAGGGCCTGCGTCGGGCCCAGAACTATCAGCGTCTGCTGAGTGATGCCGCTAACACCGATTTCTTCATTGAGGGCGACGATGCCTGCATGGTTCTGGATGCAGCGTCTGATGATGTACGTCGTTTACGGCATTTCAATGAATGTTTCGTGCTGGGACTGATTACCTTTTTCCGCTCCATCACCGATGGCAACTTTTACCCGTCACGCATCGAGTTCGAGCATGAGCGTGCCGAGGGCCAGGATCATGTTCGCGAGGTGCTGGGGTGCGATGTCACCTTCGGTGCGCCGGAAAACCGGCTGTATTTCCCGGCCAAGCTGCTTTCCCATGCTTCGCCGCATGCCGAGCCGGAGCTGCTGGATCTGCACGAGCGGTTTGCCAGCGAACAGGTTGCCCGGTTGGAGAAGAAAGACATCGTTGGTCAGGTGGAGCGGATTGTCGCAGAGCTCCTCGATAGTGGAGAGGTCACCCTCGATGCCGTGGCCGAGCGGCTCGGCATCAAGCCGAGGACCCTGCGTACCCGGTTGACAGAGGCCGAGACCAGTTTCAATCAGGTACTGGCGGATTTTCGCTATCGCCTGGCCCGTCAGTTGCTGGCAACCACCGATGAATCCATTGATGAGATTGTCTACCTGACCGGCTTTTCTGAGCCCAGCACTTTTTATCGCGCATTCAAACGCTGGTCCGGAATGACACCTATCGAATACCGCAAAACCGCCCAGGGCAAGGACGCCATGGTCGATGCCATGTAACAGAACGCTTTTTCTGAAAATATTTTAGGAAAAGCGTTGACATAACAGGGCGCCTCTTTATAATGCGCCCTCGTTGTCACAGAGCAATCACACCCTTGATTGCCAAGCCTTTTCGAGGCGAGCTGTGATGACCCGCACGGAGCGGTAGTTCAGTTGGTTAGAATACCGGCCTGTCACGCCGGGGGTCGCGGGTTCGAGTCCCGTCCGCTCCGCCATTTTTTCCCCTCGTTTTACCTTTCACGTTATCCGACTTCTCCAGTTGCATTACATTCAACGCCAAGCTTCATTGTCATCGTTCTGTCATTGAGAACTTCTAGGCTATTTCTGAAAATTCAGGAATCAGGAAGGCTGTGATGCGGGATTACGAAGAAGAGTTGATTGAAAACCAGTTCGAAGAATATGAAGACGATGATGGCTGGGACGACGCCATGGAGTTATAGGCAAGGGATGAAACCATCACCGATGTCATCCATGCCTGATCTGCTTTCGGTGCTCCCCGGGGCTTAGATTGAACCAGCGCCGGTAGGCTTTGTGGAAGGCCGCAGGATTGGCAAAACCCAGAAGCCAGGCAATCTCTGCCAGTGATGTCTCTGTCTCCCGAATATAATCCCGCGCTAACTGTTTTCGCGTTTCATCCACCAGTTCCCTGAATCCGGTTCCCTCGGCGGCCAGTTGTCTCTGGAGCGTCCATGGCGCAATCCCCAGTTTAACTGCAATGGTTTCCAGGCTGGGTGTCTCGCCCCGAAACAGGGGTGTGAGAAGGTTTTTTACGCGGTCGCCTGTGGTCCACCCCCGTCGTATCTGCTGCAGTTCCCGTTCGCAGAGATCCGAAAGCTTTTCATGCATGGCGGGCTGAGCCTGCTGGCTGGCGCTTTCCCAAATGTCCTGACGAACGGTAAGGCTGTTGCTCGAAGCTCCAAACTGCACGGGGCAGCGGAACCAGCTCTCGAACAAATCATCCTGGCCGATTGATCGGTATTCGATAGTGACCTTCTCCAGAACGTCATAACGGCCCGTAACGGTCCTGAGAAACTGGGTCCACGCGGCAAGAACAGAATCCACCACGAAGTAGTTGAAGCCGTTATAGGGACGAATCGAGTAGAACTTTGCTTGCCGGGTTTCCGGTTGGACCGTTGGAACGCCACGGCTATTGCGGCTGGTTAGCAGAGCGTATCGAATCAGCGTGGCGAGTGCTGCGCCAGCGGTGCCGGCGGTTTCTCCGGCCAGCCCTGCAATACCCGCGTCGACAGGGCGTGATAGCGCACCCATCCTCAGCCCGAGAGCCGGGTTGCCGGTCTCGTTGATCGCGGCATGCCCCAGACGCATAAACCGCGGGATGCTGATGCGCGCTTCCGGTGATGTCAGGGTCTGATGGTCAAGCTGGAAACGGGATGCCAGTTCTGCGCTGCTGGCGCCTTCGGCTTCGGCGGCCCGCAAAAGAGCCGACACATAGAGAACACTGATGTCCCCGAGTGAGTTTCGGTTTTTTGACGGGCTGGAGAGGTGGGCGTTCATTGAAGCCTTTGTCTGACATGTTATGCAAAGATAATAAAATGTTATCCCTGGATATTGTCGATGGCAAGATGCGCGGGTAGTTTAAGGCTCAACAATGAACGGAGCCCTGTCATTTACAGGCGTTCCGCCCGAGATCACGATGAGGAGAGCAAACATGACCGCGAGCACGACGTCAGGCGTTGCCAAGTACCCGAACCTGCTTGAGCCACTGGACCTTGGTTTTACCAAACTGCGTAACCGCACCCTGATGGGCTCCATGCACACCGGCCTGGAAGAGGCCAAAAATGGCTTCGAACGCCTTGCGGCATTCTATGCAGAGCGTGCCAGAGGCGGTGCCGGCCTGATCGTGACTGGCGGTATTGCTCCGAATGTGGAGGGGGGCGTTTTCCAGCACGCCGCCAAGATGACCACCGAAGAGGAAGTCGAGAAGCACAGGGTCATTACCGATGCGGTGCATGGAGCTGATGGCAAGATCTGCATGCAGATCCTCCACGCTGGCCGCTACGCCTATTCTCCGGAGCTGGTGGCACCCTCGGCCATTCAGGCGCCAATCAATCCGTTCAAGCCCCGGGAGCTGGATGAAGACGGCATCGAGAAGCAGATTCAGGACTATGCGGAGTGCGCCGCACTGGCACAAAGCGCCGGTTATGACGGCGTTGAAGTGATGGGGTCAGAGGGTTACTTCATTAACCAGTTCATTGTGTCTCATACCAACCATCGGACTGACCGTTGGGGTGGCAGTTACGAAAACCGCATTCGTCTGCCCATCGAAATCGTTCGCCGGGTTCGTGAACGAGTGGGCGAGAACTTTATCCTGATTTACCGCCTGTCCATGCTGGATCTGATTGAAGACGGCAGTACCTGGGAAGAGGTGGTGCATCTGGCCAAGGAAATCGAGAAGGCGGGTGCAACCATCATCAATACGGGTATTGGCTGGCATGAGGCCCGCGTACCTACCATTGCCACCTCAGTTCCCCGGGGCGCATTTACCAAGGTGACCGCGCGCTTGAAAGGTGAAGTGAGCATTCCTCTGGTCACCACCAACCGGATTAACATGCCGGATGTGGCCGAGAAGATTCTGGCCGAGGGCGATGCCGATATGGTGTCCATGGCCCGGCCGTTCCTCGCAGACGCCGATCTGGTTCTGAAGGCGGCGGAAGATCGCGCGGAGGAGATCAACACTTGCATCGGCTGTAATCAGGCCTGCCTTGATCACACCTTCAGTGGCAAGCTGACGTCCTGCCTGGTCAATCCCCGCGCCTGTCATGAAACCGAGCTGACCTACGTGAAGACCGCGAAGCCCAAATCCATCGCGGTGGTTGGTGCCGGCCCGGCAGGACTGGCTTTTGCTTCCGTGGCGGCAGAGCGTGGCCATAAGGTGACACTGTTTGACGCCGGCAGTGAGATTGGTGGCCAGTTCAACGTTGCCAAGCTGATTCCGGGCAAGGAAGAGTTTTACGAGACGTTGCGTTACTTCCGGGTGATGCTCGACAAGCATCAGGTCGATTTACGCCTGAACACCCGGGTTAGCGCTGACGACCTGAAAGCCGGTGGCTTTGACGAAGTGATTCTGGCCACTGGCGTAAAGCCGCGTACGCCGGAAATCGAGGGTATCGATCATCCCAAAGTGATCGGTTATCTGGACGCGCTGCTGGAGCGCAAGCCGGTTGGCCAGAAAGTGGCCGTGATCGGCGCCGGCGGTATCGGTTTCGATGTCTCCGAGTTTATCATCCACAAGGGCACGTCAGCTGCTTTGGATACCGATCACTTCATGCGTGAGTGGGGTGTGGATCTCAGTGTCGAGCATCGTGGTGGCATCCAGGGCGTTGAGCCCCAGGTACCGGAGCCGGCCCGGGAAGTCTATCTGCTTCAGCGCAAGGCCTCGAAAGTGGGTAAGAACCTGGGCAAGACCACCGGCTGGATTCACCGGACTTCCCTAAAAAACCGTCAGGTTCAGATGGTGCCCGGTGTGACCTATCGTAAAATCGATGATGAGGGGCTGCATATAACGGTCACGCCGAAAGGCGCAGAGCAGGGCGAAGATCGTATGCTGCCCGTGGATACCATTATCGTCTGCGCGGGCCAGGAGCCGCTGCGCGAACTGCAAAGCGAACTCGAGGCAGCGGGCCTGCCAGTTCACCTGATTGGTGGCTCGGATGTGGCGGCTGAACTCGATGCCAAGCGAGCGATCAACCAGGGCAGTCGCCTGGCAGCAGAGCTTTAAGCGCAAACACGATCACAAATCGTTGCACTTTTTCCCTGTGCAGAAACGATTGTCTGGCTAGACTAATAGCTTTGAGTCTGTCAGCTTGCGTCTTCGCCCCGGCTCCGGGAGGCTGGGGTTGAAGAGGCCGGCACCACGATCGGATGGAACATCTCTCAGTGTTCTGTCGTGTGGTGTCGAGTCGTTGAACTTTGGAGAACGTGCAATGGTGTCTGCCGACCAGGCAACCGATGGTTATTCGGCGGTATTTTTTGTGGAAGGAAGCCAGGTGGCTCGCGAAATGCGGGCCACGGAATTCGGCGCTTTCCTGGATGGCTACGTTGGGCTGTCCGATCTTGCCGAAACCGATGTCAGGGCTGTTCTGGTTGAGTTGAGTCCCGATCTTCGGGTTCAGGCACTCGTGTTCTTCCGAATCTGGTTTGATGAGGAGGGCAGGGCAGACAGTCACTGGAACCTGCCGATTGAAGAGCTCGCCAGGCAAGGCGCCAAGGGGCCGGACATGGGCGGTGGTCCGATCCGGCTGGTTTGCCGAAGCCAATGCCCCGATCCCAAGTTCAAGGAGGATCTTTGGGACCCGGACATGACCCCGGGGAATAATCATTTCCAGGCCATTCGCAAGGCAGTAGAGGCCAATAGCCTTAAATTCCGCAAAGTTGAGCCGGTACAGGAAGAGAATATTCCGGTTCTGAGTGAGCAGGCAGAAGATTCTTCGGAGCGCGAAGAGGCCGCAGCCGCCGCCGACCGTTCCCGCCTGGCGCAGTTGATTCGTGAGCAACGCCTGCGGATCAAGACCCTCCAGAGTGTCCACCGCGATGCGCTTTCGGATATCCAGCGAGAGCACCGGCTGGAGGTCCAGGGGTTACGCAGTGATATTGCGGATCTCGAGCAGAAATACGAACGCCAGCGCCTCAGTAATGAGCAGCTCAAGAAGCGACTTTCCGAAAGAAACGAGCAGTACCTCGCCATGCAGGAGCAGATGGCCGCGGTAGGTGAGGAGAAACAGCGGGAGGATTCAAACGCGGGTGCCGAGCTCCTGCTCCTCAGGGAGCAGCTGGAGCGGCGTCAGCGTGAACTCGAGCTGAGAGACGAGAAGATTGTCGCTCTCGAGGAAGAGAACCACGAGCTGAGAAACCGCGAACCTCCGGAAGACTCCATCATGGACCACCTGCAGCGCCAGGCGGTGTTCCTGGTGGCCTACCAGCCAGGCGTCGGTCACGTAACGCTGCCCTTCAAGGACATTGAGACCTACTTCAGCAACCCCACCGCCTATGCCGCGGAACGCTGCGGCATGAATGAACCCGCCTATCGTGAATGGCTGGATCACTATGAAAATCCTGTGTGCACCCACAAGGGCAATGATGGCAAACCCTGCGGTGAGCCTATCCTGCGGGTAAGCCAACCCTCGGAATTCCGCCCGGGCGTTGACGATCGGTGTGAGAAACACCAGGCCTGAGGTTCGAACTTTTTCAGTATCGGGGTGACTTTCGTTAAACTGTACGCCAGATTGTCACCGGGGTAACGGTTTCGTTGGTCCCCGCCGCATCCCGACATCACAGGAAACTTCATGGATCAGTTCAGGAACATTGGTGTAATTGGCCGAATGGGCAGTGTGAAAGTGGTTGAATCACTGCGCCAGCTCAAACAGTACCTGATCACCAACAATTACCACGTCATTCTTGAAGAAGACACAGCCAGCATGCTGCCAGGGCATGGCCTGCAGGTGGCCAGCAAAAAGCTTCTGGGCGAAATCTGTGATCTGGTCATCGTGGTTGGCGGGGATGGCAGCCTTCTGGGCGCCGCCCGGGAGTTGGCCAAGTCCAAGATTCCCCTGCTTGGGGTGAACCGTGGGCGGTTGGGCTTCCTGACTGACATTTCGCCGTCCGATCTTGAGGAGCGCCTGGGCAAGGTTCTGGAAGGCGAGTACATGGAGGAGACGCGGTTCCTGCTGGATGGCAATGTTGAGCGCAACGGCCAGCCCCTGGGGTTTGGTACGGCCCTGAACGATGTCGTACTGCATCCCGGTAAATCCACCCGGATGATTGGCTTTGACCTCTTCATCGACGGCCATTTCGTGTACAGCCAGCGTTCGGATGGCCTGATTGTCTCTACGCCGACAGGGTCTACCGCCTATTCGCTGTCTGCCGGTGGTCCGATTATGCACCCGAAGCTGGACGCCATTGTTCTGGTGCCCATGTTTCCCCACACTCTCAGTAGCCGGCCGATCGTTGTCGATGGCAAGAGTGAAATCAAACTGGTGATCGGGGAGACCAATGAAACCTATCCGCAAATCAGCTTTGACGGCCAGATGAACATTGCCTGCGCGCCAGGCGATATCATTCGCATTACCAAAAAGCCGTTCAAGATCCGGTTGATTCACCCCACAGACCATAATTTCTACGCCACCTGCCGTGACAAGCTTGGCTGGGCTAGTGAAATATCAGCGAGTTGATCATGGCTGCGACAAAACCGACCGCAAACCGCGGTTACGACATCATTGGCGACATTCACGGCTGTGCCAATACCCTGGCCCGATTGCTGGACCAGATGGGCTATCGGAAGATCAACGGGGTCTACCAGCACCCCCGTCGTCAGGCGATCTTCATCGGCGATATCATTGATCGTGGCCCACGCATCCGTGAAGCCCTGCACCTTGTGCGCGATATGGTGGAACATGGTTCGGCCCGAATTGTCATGGGCAACCATGAGTACAATGCCCTGGGTTACTGTACGCGGGCGCGCCCGGGCAGCGGCAAAACCTTCCTGCGCGAGCACAACGCGCGTCACGACCGCCTGATCCGCGAGACTCTCGAGCAGTTCGAAGCGCACCCCTACGAGTGGAATGAGTTTCTCGAGTGGTTCTACACCATACCGCTGTTCATCGACGACGAGGATTTCCGCGTTGTGCACGCGTGTTGGGATGGCGACCTGATCGAGAAATTCAAGCAGTCGCAGGGTGGTGCGTGCATTGATGAGGATTTCCTGCACGCCTCTGCCGCCATCGAGTCTTTTGCCGGGCAGGTTATGGATACCCTTTTGAGGGGGACGGATCTGCGGCTCCCCCGGGGAATGACCATCACCGGTCGGGATGGCTATGTGCGCGAGTTTTTCCGAACCAAGTTCTGGGCCGACGATCCTCATACCTATGCCGATGTTGTCTTCCAGCCGGACCCGTTGCCACCGGAAGTGGCAAGCCGCGTATTGACGGAAAGCGAGCGAAAGCAGCTGATCAGTTATCCTCTCGATGCGCCCCCGGTTTTTGTCGGGCATTACTGGATGGAAGGAGAGCCGGCGCCGCTCAAATCCAATGTCGCGTGCATCGACTACAGTGCCGTGAAGTACGGGCGGTTGGTCGCTTACCGAATGGATGGTGAGCGGGCACTTTCCCGGGACAAATTTGTCTGGGTTGATGTGGAAAGACCGGAGCAAGCGGATTATCCCAATAGCGAGGACAGTCTCGCACGCTAGACCGAGCGTTGTGGCTGAATCATTTCCGGAGGCGGAGTAAACGGTGTACCGAGTCAAGCAATTGGATACCACGGTAAACCTGGCGGGCTTCAGCCGTTGGCTGAACGGTCAGGGTGTGGCCCACCGCATCACGGAAGAGGGCGGGTTCCAGGTGCTCTGGCTGGAAGATCCCGCCCATGCGGAACCCGTGCTCTCGGCCCTTGACCGTTTTATGGCGGAACCGGAGATCAGGGAAGCGGTGGATCGTCAGAACCGCTCGCCGGTGTTTGTTGGTGGCCGCTGGCAACCTTCTCCGCGTCATGCGCCGCTAGTGCTGGGGATTATCGTGTTTGCGGTAGCCATGGTCTGGCTCACGGCCATGGGGCAGAATGAGCTGGCGGCCAGCCTGATGGTGATCGACCCCCGGGATTACGACTGGAGCACCATGGCCGGCCGCATTGAAGCGCTGACAGCGACGCTGGCAAGCGGCCAGGTCTGGCGGCTGCTGACGCCGGATTTTCTGCACTTCAGCTGGACCCACATCATTTTCAATTCGGTCATGCTCTGGTTTCTGGGTAGCCAGATCGAGTGGTTTGATGGTCGCGCCCGGCTAATCATGCTGTTTGTGATCACTAGCCTGATTTCCAACGGCCTGCAGTATTTTGTCTCGGGCCCGTTGTTCGGTGGGCTATCGGGAGTGGTTTATGGGATTCTGGGCTATTGTTGGCTCAGCCAGCGATCGGCACCGAGGTTTCAGTTTCCACCTGCGTTGGTAACCTTTGCCGTTGCGTGGATGGTCATCGGGTTTACCCCGCTGCCGGAAATGATCGGGCTCGGGCGTATGGCCAACGAGGCGCACCTGGGCGGATTCGTTGCCGGCCTGGCCCTTGCGGTGGTTTTGCCCGTAAAAGGCAGAAGGGGCGCATAAAAAAGCCCCGCCAGAGGCGGGGCATTAAAAGAGCTTTTAGCTCCTGATGAGAGAGACCAAATGATACGACCGTCGTCATTTGGTGAATTAATGATAATCATTATCGTTTGATGCTGTCAAACGGTTCCGCCATATTTTTAATGAACGTTTTTTCAGGAGAGCGGGATGACTTACGAAGAACTGATCGAGCGACTGGATCCCAATGTCTACCGGAGCCTCCGGCAGTCAATTGAACTCGGCAAATGGCCTGATGGCCGAAAACTGACGCCCGAACAGCGTGAAATCAGCCTGGAAGCGGTGATCTACTACGAGAACCTTCACAACATTCCTGAAGAAGAGCGTACTGGCTACCTGGATCGGGGCAGCAAAGCCGGTACCGCCTGCGATCCTTCGGTGCAGCGCAAGCAGGATAAAGACGATATGGACCCCAGCCAGTTTGTCGAGGTCAAGTCTTGAGCGAACTGATTGATGTCACCGGCCGGCTCCGGAAAATGCCGGCGGAGGCCGGAAACCCGGTGGCCTATTCCATTGCCGTTGGCGATACCCGTATCCCTCTTAATGATCTGATCGGCAGGCCTTTGCGCCTGGATTTTGATGGCGTGATTCGCTGTATTCATTGCGACAGGAAAACCAACAAAAGCTTTAATCAGGGTTTTTGTTACCCCTGTTTCCGCAAGCTTGCCGCTTGTGACAGCTGCATCATGAGTCCGGAGAAGTGCCACTATCATCTTGGTACCTGCCGTGAGCCCGAGTGGGGTGAAACCCATTGCATGGTGGAGCATGTGGTGTACCTTGCGAACTCGTCGGGTCTCAAGGTTGGTATTACCCGGGCGTCCCAGGTGCCAACACGGTGGATTGACCAGGGGGCTGTTGACGCTATACCGATGGTGCGCGTTGCAACGCGATACCTCGCAGGCCTTGTGGAAGTTGCCTGTAAGGCTCACGTCGCCGATCGGACCAACTGGCGGGCCATGCTCAAGGGCGATGTCCCGGAACTCGATCTGGTGGATGAGCGGCAGCGGATGCTTGGGCTGATATCCGACGACCTTGAGTCGCTCAGGCAGGCCCACGGTCAGGACTCCATTCGGGAAGTTGACGAGCAGGGGCTTGGCCTGAGCTATCCTGTCCAGGTCTGGCCAGCCAAGATCAAAACCCATAACCTCGACAAATCGCCGGAAGTCGAGGGCGTACTTGAGGGCATCAAGGGGCAGTACCTTATTCTGGATACCGGTGTGATCAATATTCGGAAGTTCACCGGTTATGAAGTCCGCTTCCGGGTCATGGAAGGCTGATAGCGCCTTTCCCGGCAAATCTTGTCATGCCTGTGGGTACTGTATGCCAGTGCCCGCCGGCCGCGAATTCTGGAGAAAACCCATGCGTACCAGCCAGCCACAAACCATATATCTGAGCGATTACAAGGTACCTGCGTATCTGGTCGACACTGTAGACCTGCGATTCGAGCTTTTTGAGGATGGCGCACGGGTGCACAGCACCCTCGAACTCCGCCGGAACCCGGAATCGGATGAGACGGCGGCGCCTCTGGAGCTCGATGGTGACAGTCTGACGCTCGAATCCGTCGCTCTGAACGGCGCTGAGCTGGCCGCTGGTGATTATGAAGATCGGGGCGATCAGTTGGTGGTTCGCTCGGTGCCGGAACAGTTCACTTTGACAGTCGTCACCTGGATCGAGCCGCAGAACAATACCCGTCTGGAAGGGCTTTACAAGTCCTCGGGCATGTTCTGCACCCAGTGCGAGGCTGAAGGGTTCCGCTGCATCACATTCTTCCCGGACCGCCCGGACGTGATGGCGCGTTTCCGCACTCGCATAGAAGCCAACAAGGACGCCTATCCGGTTCTCCTCTCCAATGGTAATGACGTCGAAAAAGGCGAGCTGGAAAACGGCCGTCATTTTGTTACCTGGGAAGATCCGTTCCCCAAGCCCTGTTACCTCTTCGCCCTGGTGGCCGGAGATCTGGTTGAGAAAAGGGACACGTTTTCCACGTGCTCTGGCCGCGACATCGATCTGCGCATGTATGTGGAGCCCCGTAACGCCGAGAAATGCGATCACGCCATGGACTCGCTGAAGCGTTCCATGCGCTGGGATGAGGAAGTCTATGGTCGTGAGTACGACCTCGATATTTTCATGATTGTGGCGGTAGACGACTTCAACATGGGCGCCATGGAGAACAAGGGGCTCAACATCTTCAACTCGTCCTGTGTTCTGGCCAGCCAGGAAACCGCTACGGACTTGGCGTTCCAGCGCATTGAGGCCATCGTCGCCCACGAATATTTCCACAACTGGTCAGGTAACCGGGTCACCTGCCGCGACTGGTTCCAGCTCAGCCTGAAAGAGGGCTTTACCGTTTTCCGGGATTCCCAGTTCTCGGCAGACATGGGTTCGCCGACTGTGAAGCGGATTGAGGATGTCACGCTGCTGCGTACCGCCCAGTTTGCTGAAGATGGAGGCCCGATGTCGCATCCGGTGCGGCCGGCTTCCTACATGGAAATCTCCAACTTCTACACCCTGACCATTTATGAGAAAGGTGCAGAGGTCGTACGCATGATCCATACCCTGCTGGGGCCGGACATGTTCCGCAAGGGCAGTGACCTGTATTTCAAGCGCCACGATGGCCAGGCCGTCACAACCGATGATTTTGTAAAAGCCATGGAGGATGCCTCCGGCCGTGATCTGAGCCAGTTCCGTCTGTGGTACGAGCAGGCCGGCACGCCGGTGTTGGCCATTTCGGACGACTTTGACGCGGAGACAGGTGTGTACCGCCTGACTATTGAGCAAAGCATTCCGGATACCCCGGGCCAGACCAACAAAAAACCCCAGCACATCCCGTTTGCGCTGGGTCTGCTTGGACAGGATGGCCAGCCCCTGCCGTTGCAGCTTGAATCCGGAGATTCGGGTGCGCCGACGGAGCGGGTGCTTGAGCTGACCGAAGCCGTCCACACGTTCGAATTCCATGGCGTCGAATCCAGACCTGTGCCATCACTTTTGCGGCACTTCTCCGCGCCGGTTCGGGTTCGCTACAACTGGAGCCGAGAACAGCTGCTCTTCCTGATGAGCCATGATCCGGACGGTTTCAACCGCTGGGATGCGGGCCAGAGACTGGCCGTCGATGTCATCCAGTCACTGGTCGGAGCGCCGGACGATGCGGACATCGAACCAAGACTGGTTGAGGCTTATCGCAAGCTGATTTCCGACACCGATCTGGATCAGGCCCTGGTGGCGAAAATGCTACAGCTTCCTTCGGAAGCGTACCTGATTGAGCTTACCGAAAACGCCGATGTGCCAGCCATTCACCGGGCTCGTGACTCAGTGCTGCGGCACCTGGCCGGTGCCCTGAAAGGCGAGCTGATTGATTGCTACCAGCGCCAACAGGACAGTGGTCCCTACGAGGTGACGCCGGAGGCCATTGCCCGTCGTAGCCTGCGCAATACCGCTTTGGCCTGGTTGCTGATGATTGATGACGAGGAGGGTCGGGGCCTGGCTGTGAGCCAGTTGAACGCTGCTGACAATATGACCGATCGCATGGGTGCTTTGCGTGCGCTCGTCAATTCGGGCTTTGAGGCTGATCGCCGGCAGGCGCTTGATCACTTCTATGATCGGTTCCAGGAAGATCCGCAGGTTGTTGAACAGTGGTTCTCTGTGCAGGCGTCCAGTGATCAGGCCGGGCAGTTGGCGGACATCCGTAAGCTTCTGGAGCATCCGGCGTTCGACTGGAAAAACCCCAACAAGATTCGCTCTGTGGTGGGTGCGTTTGCGGGTCAGAATCTGGCTGCTTTCCACAAGCCTGACGGTTCTGGTTATGAATTCCTGGCGGATCAGGTCTGCCGCCTGGACGACAGCAACCCGCAGATTGCTGCGCGCCTGGTGACGCCGCTTACCCGATGGAGAAAGTTTGCGCCCGCGTACAGCGCTCAGATGAAATCTGCCCTGGAGCGTATTCGCGACAAATCCGGATTGTCCCGGGATGTTTATGAGGTGGTGCACAAGAGCCTCGCGGAGTGAAGCCAGATACAAAATCGCACTTTCGGTCGATAGACTTTAGTCTGGGATCGGGTAATCTGGAGTAAGGTCTGTAATTCCATCAGACGACAATAAAAAAGCCTCCGCAGAGGCTTCCAGACGCACTTAAGGTTTCACAATGATGTATAACAAAAATGCGATTCTCGGCGGCCTGCTGGCTTTCTCCGTGGCATCAGCGCCTGCGTGGGCGGCGGTCTCCGCCAGTGAAGCGGCCCGTCTGGGCCAGGAGTTGACACCCTTTGGCTCGCCCAAGGCCGGCAACAGCGCCGGAACCATTCCGGCCTGGACCGGAGGCTTGACAGAGCCGCCTCCCGGCTATGAGGGAAGCGGACAGCACCACATTAATCCGTTCCCGGATGATGAAGTCCTTTTTACCATTACGCCTGCCAACATGGATCAGTATGAGGAGTACCTCACTGACGGTGTGAAGGCGATGCTCGAAACCTACCCGACCACATTCCGTGTGCCCGTTTACCAGTCCCGTCGTACCCATGCGGTCCCTGATTGGGTGGCTGAGAATACCCGTGAAAACGCGGTAAGCGCGGAGATTGTTGGCCAGGGCGAAGGCCTGGACGGAGCCTTTGGCGGTTACCCATTCCCGATCCTGCACGGCAATGACGAGCAGAAGGCCTGGCAGGCGGTCTGGAACCACCTGACCCGCTGGCGGGGCGTGAATATAACCCGTCGCTCCAGTGAGGTGGCAGTCCAGACCAACGGTGACTACTCGCTGGTTACCTCTCAACAGGAAGCCTTCTTCAACTACTACAACCCGGAAGGCGGTGAAGAAGATCTGGATAACGTGATCTTCTACTACCTGTCGTTTACCCAGTCACCACCCCGCCTTGCCGGTGGCGCCATTCTGATTCATGAGACCCTGAATCAGATCATCAATCCCCGGAATGGTTGGGGCTACAACGCCGGTCAGCGTCGGGTACGTCGGGCGCCAAACCTGGGGTACGACTCCCCGATTGCAGCGGCTGACAACCTCCGGACCGCAGATGATACCGATATCTTCAACGGGGCCCTGGATCGCTATAACTGGAATTACGAAGGCAAGCGGGAAATCTACATCCCCTACAACAATTACCGAATTGGGGAAAAAGGTCTTCCTTACGAGGAAATCCTCGGTATCTCCCATCTGAATCCGGACCTCACCCGCTGGGAGCTTCACCGTGTGCACGTGGTAGAAGCCACACTGAAAGACGGTGAGCGCCATATCTATGGCAAGCGCCGCTTCTATATCGACGAGGACAGCTGGAACACGGTTCTGCTGGATCAATACGACGGTCGCGGCGAACTCTGGCGTGTCACGATGGGGCTGCCGAAAAATTATTATGAACTTCCAGGTGTGTGGACGGTTCTTGACGTCTATCATGACCTTCAGGCCCGTCGTTATCATGTACTCGGTTTGGACACAGAAGAGGCCAATACCCGCGTGTTCACCAATGAGGTCCCGAACAAGCGTTACTTCTCGCCGGCTTCCCTGCGCCGCAGGAGTGTTCGCTAACGCACTGTTGGCCGAGGGATGCGTCCCCGCCCACAGGAAGTGGCGACCCGACATACCGGCAATCGTAAGGTTGCCGGTATGTTTACAGTTATTCCCGGCTTTGCCGGTCAGAGACACAGTTCAATACAACATAATAGGCAATCTGAATGGCTAAAAGGTTGATGTGCAAGACTCTGGGCGCTGCCTGCCTTGGACTTTCCATGGTCTGGTCTGCCCCTGCAGCGTTTGCGCTTGCAGATATCATCGAAACCCCGGCCCGGCCGACGGATCTGGCCCCGGAAAATCTTCTCACCGATGCGACCCGGGTTGGGGATCGCATTGTGGCCGTGGGAGAACGCGGCCATATCATCTACTCGGATGATGAGGGGAAAACCTGGGTTCAGGGTGAGGTACCTGTTTCTGTGACCCTGACAGGGATCGATTTTGGCTCCGACAGCCATGGCTGGGCCGTGGGCCACAGCGGCGTTGTCCTCCATACCAGCGACGCCGGGGCCACCTGGGACCTTCAGATTGACGGTATCCGCGCCATGGAACTGGCCATTGAGAGCCGGGAAGAGCAGATTGCCGCCATGGAGGAGCGCATCGAAGAAGCGCCCGAAGAAGAGAAAGAGGATCTCGAGTGGGCACTGGACGACCTTTACTTTGCCCTCGAGAACATTCAGGCGGATATGGACATTGGTCCAGTTAACCCGCTGCTGGATGTCTGGTTTGAAAACGAGAACCGCGGTTTTGTGGTAGGCGCTTACGGTATGTTCCTGCGCACCATGGACGGTGGTGAGACCTGGAAAGACTGGGCGCCAAGAATTGATAACCGGCAGAACTTCCATCTCAATGGCATTACCCGGATCACGGGTGGTGCACTGGTGGTCGTTGGTGAAGCCGGTCAGATACATGTCTCTGTAGACGGTGGTGAGACCTTTGAGCGCCGTGAGGCGCCTTATGAAGGCTCCCTGTTCGGTGTCATCGGTACAGGCCGGGTGAACGAGATGCTCGCCTTCGGCCTTCGTGGCAACATGCTGTTCTCTTCAGACCTCGGCAGAAGCTGGCGGATGGTCCCCAATTCAGCTGGGGCTACGCTCAACGACGGCGTCGTTTCGGAAGATGGTCGTATCACCCTGGTAGGTAATAGTGGTGCGGTACTGATGAGCACCAATGGCGCCGAAACCTTCCGCGAGCATTTCAGAAGTGATCGTGAAGGTGTCATGAGCGCGGTGCCTATCTCAGGAACAGACCTGCTGATTGTCGGCGAAGGTGGCGTAAAAATCACAGACGCCCGTGGAAGAAACCTTCAATAACGCCCTGATGTGGCAACAACCGAACGAATAATAGAGGGGCTTTTGAATGTCCAACCCTAAGCATGACAAGGGCGAGCACTATCTGACCACGCCCAAGGCCGAACCCTTTCTCGAAAGGCTGATCTTCAATAATCGGCCAATCATTCTTGTCGTCTTCGCCGTGTTGACGCTGTTTCTGGGGTATAACGCCGTCAAGATCCAGCCGGATGCCAGCTTCGAGCGAATGATTCCGCTTGAGCATCCCTACATTGTAAATATGCTTGAGCACCGGGATGATCTTGAAAACCTCGGTAACTTCGTTCGTATCGCCGTCGAGGTAGAAGAGGGCGATATTTTCACCCAAGAGTACATGGAAACCCTGAAGCAGATCACCGACGAGGTTTTTTATCTCAACGGCGTGGATCGTTCGGGTCTCAAATCCCTCTGGACGTCGAATGTCCGCTGGGTTGAGGTTACCGAACAGGGTTTTCAGGGTGGCACTGTCATACCGGACGGCTATGACGGCTCCCGGGACAGTCTGGAGAAGCTTCGCCAGAACGTTCTTCGTTCCAACGAAGTCGGGCGCCTGATCTCTGATAACTTCCAATCAACGATCGTTTACGCGCCGCTGTACGAGAAGAATCCGGAGACCGGTGAGGCTCTGGACTACGGCGAATTTTCCCGTCAGCTTGAAGAAAAGATTCGTGAAAAGTACGAAGAACAGAACCCGAACATCAAGATTCATATAGTCGGTTTCGCCAAGAAGGTCGGCGATCTGATTGAGGGGATTGGTTCTATTGCCTGGTTTGCAGGGATTACCATTCTGCTGACCACGCTGCTTCTGTTCTGGTACTCGCGGGCTATTGCCGGCACCCTGGTTCCTGTCTTTACCTCAATCATTGCAGTGTTCCTGCAGTTGGGTACGCTTCGGCTGCTGGGCTACGGGCTGGATCCTTATTCGGTGCTGGTGCCATTCCTGGTGTTTGCGATTGGTATCAGTCACGGCGTTCAGATTGTGAATGCCATGGCGGTTGAAGCTGCCAAGGGCTTTGATGCGGTGACCGCTGCGCGCCTGGCTTTCCGTGCTCTTTACATTCCGGGCATGCTGGCTCTGATTTCGGATGCCTTTGGTTTCCTGACCCTGTTCTTTATCGAGATCGACGTTATCCGGGACCTGGCTGTTGCCGCAGGTATTGGTGTGGCGTTCGTGATCTTCACCAACCTGGTTTTGCATGTATTGATTATGTCCTATGTCGGTATCTCCAAAGGGGGTATTCGTCACGTGCAGAATCACGGCGAAAAACAGGATCGGAAATGGCGTGTTTTGTCCTACTTCTCCCATCCGGGCGTTGCGCCAATTTCGTTGTTGATTGCTGTAATTGGTCTCGGTCTTGGTCTTTATTACAAGCAGGACCTGAAGATTGGCGACCTGGATCAGGGTGCGCCTGAGCTTCGTGCGGACTCCCGCTACAACAAGGACAATGCCTACATCATCAATAATTACTCGACCAGTGCGGATGTATTGGTGGTGATGGTCAAAACACCGGAAGAGCAGTGCACGCAGTATAATGTGCTGCGGGCCATGGATACTCTGCAGTGGGAGCTTCAGAACACGCCGGGCGTTCAGTCTTCGGTATCACTTGCAGATGTTTCCAAGATGGTGACCAAGGCTCTGAACGAGGGCAACTGGAAGTGGTATGAGATCTCCCGCAACCAGACCATTATCAATGCGTCCATTCGTGAGGCGCCTGCCGGGTTGATCAACACTGATTGCAGCCTGACGCCAGTACTGGTCTTCCTTGAGGACCACAAGGCAGAAACTCTGGAAACCGTCGTTGAGCGCGTCGAACAGTTTGCCGGGAACAACAGCACTGATGAGCACAGGTTCCTGCTAGCGGCGGGTAACGCCGGTGTCGAGGCCGCTACTAACGAGGTTATCTCCGGCGCCAAGGATAAGATGCTGATCCTCGTTTACAGTGTGGTGAGTTTGCTGTGCTTCGCGACCTTCCGTTCGATCCGTGCGGTGCTGTGTATCGTGATACCTCTGGGACTGACTTCGATCCTCTGTGAGGCAATCATGGCGGTATCCGGCATTGGTATCAAAGTGGCGACCCTGCCGGTTATTGCCCTGGGTGTCGGTATAGGTGTCGACTACGGCATTTATATCTACAGCAAGCTGGAGAAATACCTGCTTGAAGGCAAAACGCTTCAGGAGGCTTACTACGAGACCCTGCGCTCCACTGGTAAGGCGGTTATGTTTACCGGTGTGACTCTGGGTCTGGGTGTTGTCACCTGGATATTCTCGCCAATCAAGTTCCAGGCCGACATGGGCTTCCTGCTGTTCTTCATGTTCCTCTGGAACATGGTTGGAGCCATCTGGCTGTTGCCGGCCCTGGCCCGGTTCCTGCTGCGGCCGGATCAGATGCTTGCCAAGGCTCGAGCTGCGAAATAACATTCGCACCGACCTGCAAAAAAGCCCGCTTTGCGGGCTTTTTTGTTGTCTGGTCAACCGGTTAGCGAGCTAATCCATACTTTATTTATGGTGTGAAGTGGTCTATGTTTTATGGTGATCGTACGTCTTGCCCGCTCCCGAAGCGGGCGCCGAATTACAATGAACAGAAAAAAGGAAGAACTCACATGACACTGAAACTTAAAGCCTCCGCATTCGCTGTCGCTGCCGCAGTCAGCCTGGGCGCTGCTTCAACCTCCGTTTCCGCCCAGGAGCAGCGCTTCGTGACCATCGGCACCGGCGGTGTAACCGGCGTTTATTACCCGGCTGGCGGTGCTATCTGTCGTCTGGTGAACATGGACCGTAAAGAGCACGGTATTCGCTGCTCTGTGGAGAGTACCGGTGGTTCCGTCTACAACCTGAATGCCATCCGCCAGGGCGAGCTCGATCTGGCAGTTGCCCAGTCCGACTGGCAGTACCATGCCTACAATGGCACCAGCCAGTTCAAGGATGATGGTGCTAACAAAGATCTCCGCGCGGTCTTTTCTCTGCATCCGGAACCGTTCACTGTTGTTGCCAGCAAGGGCTCAGGCATCAAAACCTTTGAAGACCTGGAAGGCAAGCGGGTATCTGTCGGCAACCCCGGTTCAGGGCAGCGCGCCACTGCTGAAGTCCTGATGGATGAGATGGGCTGGACGCTGGACAAGTTCTCACTGGCTGCCGAAATCAAGGCCGCGGAGCAGTCCCAGGCCCTGTGTGACGGTAACATTGATGCCTTCTTCTACACGGTTGGCCACCCCTCTGGTGCAATCAAGGAAGCGACCACCTCCTGTGACAGTGTACTGGTTAACGTTGATAACGCTGCCACACAGAAGCTGATCGACGAAAACCCGTACTATCGTAAGGCAGTCATCCCTGGTGGTATGTATCGTGGCAGTGACGATGACGTTACCACCTTCGGCGTTGCGGCAACCTTTGTGTCATCCACTGATGTGCCCGATGACGTTGTTTACGCGGTTGTGAAGGCTGTTTTCGAGAACTTCGACAGCTTCAAGCGCCTGCATCCTGCATTTGCCAACCTGAACAAGGAAGAAATGGTCTCTGATGCCCTGAGTGCGCCTCTGCACCCGGGTGCTGCCAAGTACTACAAAGAAGCTGGTCTGATCGACTGATCTGCCTGCACTCCGTCACAGCGGGCTCAAGCCCGCTGTGACGCCCTTTCAGAGATTGATTTTTACGTACGGGACTAATTTATGGCGACGAGCGATCCGGCTAACGGAGCTGGTGCTGGTGGTAGCAGTAATGTAGACCAGATCCTGCAGACTGAAACCGGGGGCAGGGCGACCAGCGGATATGCTGCGGTTATTCTTTTTATCGTTCCCCTGGTGTGGTCGTTGTTTCAGCTCTGGATTGCGTCACCGCTGCCCTATATCTTCAATTTCGCAATCTTTAATTCCACGGAAGCGCGCTCGATCCATCTTGCGTTTGCCGTTTTCCTGGCGTTTTCTGCCTTCCCGATGATCAAGGGGCGGCATGTAAATATCGTCCCCATCTATGACTGGATTCTGGCGCTTGTTGCCGCTTTCTGCGCCTCATACCTCTACGTTTTTTACGAAGAGCTTTCAACGCGGCCCGGCGCGCCGATCACCCAGGATCTGTGGGTTGCGCTTATCGGTCTCGTGCTTTTGCTGGAAGCCACGCGTAGGTCGCTCGGGCTCCCGCTGACTATCGTTGCTGCGGTCTTCATCACATACTCGATTGCCGGCCCCTATATGCCGGATGTGATTGCCCATAAAGGCGTGAGCCTCAGTAAGCTGGCGTCGCACCAGTGGTTGGGCACTGAGGGCGTGTTTGGCGTTGCACTTGGGGTTTCCACGAGCTTCGTCTTTCTGTTCGTGTTGTTTGGCGCGCTGCTTGAGAGAGCAGGCGCCGGTAATTACTTTATTAAAGTCGCCTATGCCATGTTGGGGCATATGCGTGGTGGTCCCGCCAAAGCTGCGGTGGTTTCCAGTGGTTTAAGCGGCGTTATTTCCGGTTCGTCTATTGCCAACGTCGTCACTACCGGCACGTTCACCATTCCGCTGATGAAGCGGGTTGGTTTTCCGGCTACCAAGGCCGGCGCAGTGGAAGTGGCCGCATCAACCAACGGCCAGCTGACACCTCCCATCATGGGCGCGGCCGCTTTCCTGATGGTCGAATATGTGGGTATCTCCTACCTGGAGGTCATCAAGCACGCCATCCTCCCTGCGATGATTTCCTATGTGGCACTGATTTATATCGTGCACCTTGAGGCCTGCAAGCTGAACATGCAGGGCATTGAGCGTCTCAACAAGCCGACTCTTGCCCAGCGGATGCTGAATTGGGTCGTTATCCTCATCGGCCTGAGTGTGCTGACCCTGGTGGTGTATTACGGGATCGGCTGGACGAAAACGCTTTTCGGTGAAGCGGCGATGTGGGTGTTGGCACCTTTGCTGGTGCTGATCTATATCGGCCTGGTTGGCTATGCCACCCGATTTCCGGAACTCGAGGAAGACGATCCGGATAAGGACATGGGCGAATTGCCGCCGGTTGGCCCAACTGTAAAGACCGGGCTGTACTTTCTTCTGCCCGTTGTAGTGCTGGTCTGGTGCCTTACTGTTGAGCGTTTCTCGCCACAGCTGTCGGCGTTCTGGGCCACGCTGTTCATGATTTTCATTGTTGTTACACAGCGACCGTTGAAGGCCTTTTTCTACAAGCACGGCAACTTCCTCACTGCGTTCAAGGATGGCGTGTTTGATCTTGCGCATTCGCTCGCCACCGGTGCCCGAAACATGGTGGGTATTGGCGTGGCAACTGCCACCGCCGGTATCGTGGTGGGTACGGTTACCCTGACCGGTATTGGCCTGGTGATGACCGAATTTGTCGAGTTCCTGTCTGGCGGCAACCTGCTGCTGATGCTGATCTTCACGGCCATTATCAGCCTGATCCTCGGCATGGGTTTGCCGACCACTGCCAACTACATCGTTGTGTCCACGCTGATGGCGCCGGTAATCGTCACTCTGGGCGCCCAGAATGGGCTGATCGTGCCGCTGATTGCGGTGCATCTGTTTGTGTTCTACTTTGGCATTCTGGCGGACGATACGCCGCCCGTGGGGTTGGCGGCTTATGCCGCCGCTGCCATATCCGGCGCCGATCCCATACGAACGGGTATCCAGGGCTTCACCTACGACATCCGTACGGCGATCCTCCCGTTCATGTTTATTTTCAATACCCAGTTGTTGCTCATTGGGTTGACCGGATGGTTTGACCTGCTGGTTACGATCTTCAGTGCAGTCACTGCGATGCTGGTCTTTTCCGCGGCCACGCAGGGGTTCTGGTTTACCAAGAGCTATAAGTGGGAATCGCTGTTATTGCTGCTGATTACGTTCACCATGTTCCGGCCCGGCTTCTGGTGGGATATGGTTTACCCGCCCACGGCAGATCGGCCCGGCGCCGAGATCATGGAGTATGTTGAGGATGTGCCAGCAGACAAACCGATTGTCCTGAAGGCTTCCGGGATGACGATTGACGGCGACGAGGTGACCACCTATGTGCGGCTTGAGATTCCCGCTGGCGACACGCCCGAGCAACGTCTGATGGACGCCGGCCTTGAACTCAGCCCGGATGGCGAAAAGATGGCGGTAGACTTCGTTGGTTTCGGTAGCCCGGCGGAGGATGCTGGCATCCAGTTTGGCTGGACCATCGATGCCGTGCAGGTTGACCTGGAACGGCCGCCAAAAGAGCTGATGTTCATTCCTGCTCTGGTGTTACTCGGCCTTCTGGCGTTTGGTCAGTTGCGTCGGCGGGCCAGGGAGGAAGCCGCCGGCCAGCCAGCCTGACGCCACACCTGTCCGTGCAAACCCGGCATTAACCTGCCGGGTTTTTTTCTGTTAGACTTCGCCTCGAAGCGGCCCGCGGTTTGTATCGCGCCGTGCCGTCACCATGTGGTCTCTGGTATAGATCACCGCTGAGTAACCAACAGGAGCCTTTCATGCCCGTCGTAACCCTGCCCGATGGTAGCCATCGCAGTTTTGCCGAACCCGTAACCGTTCATGATGTCGCCGCCGATATCGGCGCTGGCCTTGCCAAAGCCGCCCTTGCCGGAAAGGTGGATGGCCAGCTCGTGGACACCAGTTATCGCATCGAAAACGATGCCGAGCTGGCAATCGTCACCGAGCGTGATGAAGACGGCGTTGATATCATTCGCCATTCTACGGCGCACTTGATGGCCATGGCTGTCCAGGAACTGTTTCCAGGAGCCCAGGTCACCATTGGCCCGGTTATCGACAATGGCTTCTACTACGACTTCAAGTACGACCGCCCGTTCACCAATGAGGATCTGGCGCGGATCGAGAAGCGGATGGAAGAGCTCTCCAAACAGGACTTGCCGGTTTCTCGCTCCATCATGTCCCGCGATGAGGCGATCAAGCTCTTTGAGGATATGGGCGAAGAATACAAGGTCCGTATCATTCAGGACATTCCCGGCGATGAGGACCTTTCATTTTACAGCCAGGGCGATTTTATCGACCTGTGCCGCGGTCCCCACGTTCCCAGCACCGGCAAGCTGAAGGCCTTCAAACTGACCAAGGTGGCCGGCGCGTATTGGCGTGGCGACACCAGCAATGAGCAGCTTCAGCGCGTGTACGGAACCGCCTGGGGTAACAAGAAAGATCTCAAAGCCTATTTGCACCGTCTGGAAGAGGCCGAGAAGCGGGATCACCGGAAGGTCGGCAAGAAGCTTGGCTTGTTCCATATGCAGGAAGAAGCACCGGGCATGGTTTTCTGGCACCCGGATGGCTGGTCGCTGTATCAGGAAGTTGAGCAATACATGCGCCGCAAGCAGCAGGAGCATGGCTACAAGGAGATCAAGACACCACAGGTGGTGTCACGGACCCTGTGGGAGAAGTCAGGGCACTGGGACAAGTTCAAGGACGACATGTTCACCACCGAGTCGGAGAAGCACGACTACGCCATCAAGCCCATGAACTGTCCCTGCCACGTGCAGGTCTTCAACCAGGGTCTGAAAAGCTACAAGGATCTGCCCCTGAGACTGGCGGAATTCGGCTCCTGCCACCGGAACGAGGCCTCCGGGGCGCTGCATGGACTGATGCGTGTTCGGGGCTTTACCCAGGACGATGCCCACATTTTCTGCGAAGAAGATTCTATTCAGCAGGAAGTCTCGGCATTTATTGAAATGCTGCACGAGATCTACACAGACTTCGGGTTTACCGAAATCCTGTACAAGCTCTCAACCCGTCCGGAAAAACGGGTTGGCTCCGATGAGGTCTGGGACAAGGCGGAAGCCGCCCTGGAAGAAGCGTTGAATCGCGAAGGGGTAGACTGGGAATTGCTGCCAGGCGAAGGCGCCTTCTACGGACCCAAAATCGAGTTCTCGCTGAAAGACTGTATCGGACGGGTATGGCAGTGTGGCACTATTCAGGTGGACTTCTCGATGCCGGGTCGTCTGGGTGCGCAGTATGTTGCCGATAATTCCGAGCGGAAGACCCCGGTCATGCTGCACAGGGCGGTATTGGGATCCTTTGAACGTTTTATTGGTATCCTGATCGAGGAATACGAAGGTGCATTCCCGACCTGGCTGGCGCCGACTCAGGTGGCTATCCTCAATATCACCGATAATCAGCGTGATTATTGTCAGAATCTGGCGAAAAAGTGGGATTCTTTGGGCTATAGGGTTAATGCTGACTTGAGAAACGAGAAGATCGGCTTTAAAATCCGCGAGCATACTCTTAACAAGGTTCCCTACCTTGTCGTTGTCGGTGACAAAGAAGTCGACAACAACGCCGTTGCGGTGAGAACCCGCAAGGGCGAAGATTTGGGAACTTTATCGCTTGAAGCGTTTGAGCAATTCTTAAGTGAAGATGTTGAACGCAAGGGCAAAACAAAGACGGAGATCTGATTATTAAACAGCGAGCGAATCGGGGTGGGCGCACACCAAAGGCGCCTATCAATGAGAATATTGACGCAACCGAAGTCCGACTGATTGACGCAGAAGGCAATCAGGTCGGTGTAGTACCAATAGAGGATGCTCTCAAGCAAGCAGAAGAGGCATCTCTTGACCTGGTCCAGGTTACGGATTCCGATCCGATCGTCTGTAAGATAATGGACTACGGCAAGAAAATCTTCGACGAGAAGAAGGCCAAGGCGGCTGCCAAGAAAAAGCAGAAGCAGACGCAGGTCAAAGAGCTTAAGTTCCGTCCAGGAACTGAAGAAGGGGATTATCAGGTCAAACTACGCAACCTGGTACGTTTCCTTGAAAACGGGGACCGCGGCAAAATCACTATCCGCTTCCGTGGCCGTGAGATGGCACACCAGGAAATTGGTATGCAGCTCATGCAGCGCATAGAAGCAGATATTGAAGAGCTTGCCCAGGTAGAGATGCGGCCGAAAATGGAAGGCCGGCAGATGACCATGGTTGTGGCGCCCCGCAAGAAGAAGTGAACCTGATCGGGTGCTTGTCCCCCGCGCATGCGGGGGATTTGTCGTTCAGGGGCACATTATTGTTTATTTAAAAATAGAATGCGGAGTTTTAAAAAATGCCTAAGATGAAAACCAAAAGCGGAGCCACCAAGCGGTTCAAGAAAACCGCCACCGGCTTCAAGCACAAGCAGTCCTTCACCAGTCACATCCTGACCAAGAAGAGCCCGAAGCGTAAGCGTCAGCTGCGCGGCACCAAGCTCATCGCCAAGTCGGATGTTGCATCTATCAAGCGTATGACCGCGTGCTGATCCAGCCGCGAGTATCATTCCTTAGAAAGTACAGGTAGAAGGATTAAAGTATGGCTCGTGTAAAACGTGGTGTGGTCGCACGCCGTCGTCACAAAAAGATTCTCAATCAGGCCAAAGGTTACTACGGCGCTCGTAGCCGGGTATTCCGTGTAGCCAAGCAAGCGGTTATCAAGGCCGGTCAGTACGCCTACCGTGACCGTCGTAACCGCAAGCGTGCTTTCCGCGCTCTGTGGATTGCCCGTATCAATGCTGGTGCCCGCGCTAACGGTCTGTCTTACAGCCGTCTGATCGCTGGTCTGAAAAAGGCTAACGTTGAAATCGATCGTAAGGTTCTGGCCGATCTGGCCATGAACGAGCAGCAGGCGTTTGCCGCTGTTGTTGAGAAGGCCAAAGCGTCCCTGTGATCGCTTAGCTCTTTCATCGATTGCTGATCGATATGGGCGTCTCATGATTTCATGACGGCGCCTCCTGATAGGGGAAGGGCACGCTCTTCCCCTATTTTTGTTTTTGAAGTTACGTTTTTAAGCACTTCCATTTCTGGTTTGGAGCAGGGTCAATGGAAAACCTGGAGCAACTGGTTCAGGACGGGCTGGCAGCAGTTGATAGCGCCGACAGCCTGCAGGCACTTGATCAAATTCGTGTTGAGTATCTTGGCAAGAAGGGTGTGATTACCCAGCAGGCGAAAACTCTGGGCAAGCTTTCTGCTGAGGAGCGCCCTGCCGCCGGCCAGAAAATCAATGAAGCCAAGGGGCAGGTCGAAGAAGCCATCAATGCCCGGCGAAGCGATCTTGAACGTGCCGCCATCGAGCAGAAACTTGCCAGTGAATCCATTGATGTGACTCTGCCTGGCCGTGGTCAGGACCTGGGTGGATTGCACCCGGTTACCCGCACCCTCCAGCGGATCGAGCATTTCTTCGCCCGGGCCGGCTATACCGTCGAGCAGGGGCCCGAGATCGAAGACGATTACCACAACTTCGAGGCCCTCAACATCCCTGGCCATCACCCTGCTCGCGCGATGCACGATACGTTCTATTTTAACCCGGGCACCCTGCTGCGAACTCACACTTCGCCGGTACAGATTCGAACCATGGAAGCGGGCAAGCCACCATTCCGGATGATCTGCCCGGGCCGGGTTTACCGCTGTGATTCGGATATGACGCACACCCCCATGTTCCACCAGGTGGAGGGGTTGCTGGTCGAGAAAAATGTCAGCTTCGCGGATCTCAAAAGTACTGTTGAAGAATTCCTGCGAGTGTTCTTTGAGCGGGACCTTCAGGTCCGCTTTCGGCCCTCCTATTTCCCGTTTACGGAGCCCTCCGCAGAAGTGGACATTGAATGGGGTCGGGAAGCCGATGGCAGCATCAAGTGGCTTGAAGTCATGGGTTGCGGAATGGTGCATCCCAAGGTGTTTGAATATTGCGGAATCGATGCCGAGGAATACCGTGGCTTCGCATTCGGTCTGGGGGTAGAGCGCCTGGCCATGCTTCGCTACGGCGTGAACGATCTGCGTATGTTTTTCGAAAATGATCTGCGCTTCCTGCGCCAGTTCCGTTAACCGGCAAGATCACGGCATCCAATCAAACAGGCATAACCGCATCAGGACAAGGCAATAACCATGAAATTCAGTGAACAGTGGCTGCGCGAGTGGGTTAACCCGCAAATCGATACCCAGGAATTAATGGACCAGATCACCATGGCAGGTCTGGAAGTGGACGGTTTCGAGCCGGTGGCCGGTCAATTCAGCGGCGTGGTCGTTGGAGAAGTTCAGTCAGTAGGGCCACATCCTGATGCAGACAAGCTGCGGGTTTGCCAGGTCAGTGATGGTGCCTCCGAGGTTCAGGTGGTCTGTGGCGCTCCCAATGTCCGTGAAGGTATGAAGGTTCCTTTTGCCGTGGTGGGGGCGGTTCTGCCCGGTGATTTCAAAATCAAGAAGGCCAAGCTTCGCGGTCAGCCTTCTGAGGGCATGCTTTGTTCCGAGTCAGAGCTTGGGCTCTCCGATAATCACGATGGCCTGATGGAGCTCCCGGCGGACGCACCGGTGGGGCAGGACGTGGCCGATTACCTGAAGCTGAACGATGTCACCATTGATGTGGATCTGACTCCGAATCGCGCCGATTGCCTGTCTATCAAGGGTATCGCCCGTGAAGTGGGTGTTCTGAACAGCATGCTGGTCAACAGCCCGGCAATCGAGCCCGTGGAATCGGTGCACTCTGAAGTGCCTGATATCCGGGTGGAGGCGCCGGCAGGCTGCCCGCGGTACCTTGGCCGTATTCTGCGCAATGTGAACCTGCAGGCGGAATCGCCCCTGTGGATGCAGGAAAAGCTTCGCCGTTCAGGTATTCGCTCCATTGATGCCGCCGTGGATGTCACCAACTACGTCATGCTGGAACTAGGCCAGCCCATGCACGCCTTCGATCGTGACGAAATCCAGGGCGGGATCGTTGTCCGCATGGCGCGAATTGGTGAAAAGCTCGTTCTGCTGGATGGTCAGGAGGTCGAGCTCACCCAGGGAACGCTGGTGATCGCGGATCATGAGAAGCCGATTGCCATTGCCGGTGTCATGGGCGGTGAGCATTCCGGAGTCAGTCCGAAAACGCGGGACCTGGTGCTGGAATCCGCTTACTTCGATCCGATTACGCTGGCGGGCAAGGCTCGTCACTATGGTTTGCAAACTGACGCATCGCACCGGTTCGAGCGAGGTGTTGACTACAAGTTGGCGCGGGATGCGATGGAGCGGGCCACCCGGTTGCTGATGGACATCGTTGGTGGTGAGCCTGGCGAAATCGTCGAAGTTGCCAGCGATGAGGATATTCCCGAGGATCGGGTTGTCGACCTGCGATCCCGCCGGCTTAACGATGTTCTGGGTATGGAAATTGATCGCACCACCGTCGAGGAGATCCTGACCAGGCTCGGCCTGCGGGTGGAAAAGCTCCTGAAAGACGGCTGGCGTGTCAGTGTGCCCAGCTTCCGCCCGGACATCTCTATTGAAGAAGACCTGATCGAGGAAGTCGGTCGAATTTATGGCTACAACAATCTGCCTGTAACCGAGCCTACGGGCTCACTCGGTCTGCGCCCGGAGCAGGAAGCTGTTCGCCCGGTATCGGCCATCCGCAACTTCTTTGTGGATCATGGGTACCAGGAGGCGGTGACCTACAGCTTTGTCGATCCTAAGGTTCAGCAACTGGTGGACCCCGATCGTCAGGGCATCGCGCTGACCAATCCGATTTCTTCGGATCTGTCGGTGATGCGTACCAGCCTCTGGAGTGGCTTGTTGAAAACCGTGGCCCATAACCAGAATCGCCAGCAGCCGCGCATACGTCTGTTCGAAACCGGTCTGCGCTTCCTCCAGGAGGGCGAGCGGATTGATCAACAACCGATGTTGGCCGGTGTGGTGGTTGGCAGCCAGTATCCTGAAAACTGGGCAAACGGTCGCAGAACCGCGGATTTCTTTGATGTAAAAGGGGATTTGGAGAGTCTGTTCAGTCTGCTGGGCATTGAGATCCATTTTGTTGGCAGCCAGCATCCTGCGCTGCACCCGGGACAGACTGCAGAACTCATGCGCGACGGCGAGCACGTGGGCTGGCTGGGGACTCTGCATCCACAAGTTCAGAAAAATCTTGAACTTAATGGCACGATCCTGATGTTTGAGCTATTCTTGAATTCAATCGTTACCGGATATGTGCCTAATTTCAAAGAAATTTCAAAATTCCCGGAAGTTCGTCGGGATTTGGCTATTATTATCGGAAGCGAGGTAGCGTTCGCCGATGTGGAGCGTGTAGCGAGAAAGCATGCCGGCGAGCAGCTGACAGCGTTGCGTGCGTTCGATGTCTATGAGGGCGAGAGTCTGGGTGAGGGTAACCGAAGCCTGGCTCTGAGTCTGTTCTGGCAGCACCCCGAACGTACATTGAACGAGGATGAAGTGCATTCGCTCTTCAACGGTGTGATCGACGCATTGAAAGAAGAGCTGGGGGCAACACTGAGGAGTTGAGAGATGGCGGCTTTGACGAAAGCGGAAATGGCGGAGCGGTTGTACGAGGAATTGGGCCTGAACAAACGCGAAGCCAAGGAAATGGTAGAAGCTTTTTTCGATGAGATCAGAGGCGCTCTCAGCCACAACGAGCAGGTGAAGCTGTCGGGTTTCGGTAACTTCGATCTGCGGGACAAGAAGCAGCGGCCGGGACGGAACCCGAAAACCGGTGAAGAGATTCCGATCAGTGCACGGCGTGTCGTTACGTTTCGCCCGGGACAAAAACTAAAGCAAAAAGTAGAAGCGTATGCTGGAACCCAGTCATAACAACGAACTTCCCACCATTCCGGGGAAGCGTTATTTCACCATTGGTGAAGTAGCGGAGCTGTGTGCTGTGAAAGCACACGTCCTGCGGTATTGGGAGCAGGAGTTTCCGCAGCTGTCGCCGGTAAAGCGTCGGGGCAACCGTCGGTACTATCAACGGGCGGACGTTATTACCATCCGCCAGATTCGTAGCCTTCTCTATGACCAGGGCTACACTATCGGTGGCGCGAAGCAGAAGCTGAGCAGTCACGAGGTGAAAGACGATACCTCCCAGTACAAGCAGCTGATCCGGCAGATGATTACAGAGCTGGAAGAGGTGCTCGAGGTTCTCAACGCGCCGGTCAAATAATGCTTCCGAAGCTTTGAAGAAAAACCGGGATAGCGAGAAGCTGCCCCGGTTTTTTTATGCCTGCAGGTTTATTGCTTCTTGCAGGTCTTGATGCCCAGAATTGAATAGGCGGGGCAGTTGCCCACTGCGGCAGTGGCCAGAGGAACGATGCCAATCCAGCCCCAGGCGGTTTGTGGGCCCACAAATACGAGCGCCAGAAGTACAATGCCGACAATGGCGCGTATGATACGGTCCGCAGATCCCATATTGATGCTCATGATCCATTCTCCTTGGTTGATTTGAGGCAGTAAGGCCACTCTAACGCCTGCTCCCGGGCTGTTCAGTGATAAAGTCACACAAGGAAAAGCACTGGATAAGCTAGTCTCGTTAACTATGGAAAAACTGACGTTGCAACACAGCATTCTTGAAACATTGCCGGAATCCCTTCGGCGGGACGCTCTGAACGGACTGCAGGCGATTCAATTTGAGCATGGAAAGGTGCTTTTTAGAGCGGGAGATCCGTGTCAGGGCCTTCCACTGGTGCTCCATGGCAGTGTAAAGGTTCAGATGACAGGGCTGTCGGGGAATAGCATCGTCCTGTACCGGATGGGCGCGGATGACATTTGCACGCTCTCGATCGGGTGCCTGATGACCGGTGACGGCTTTCGCGCAGAGGCCGTGGTTGAGGAGGATGCCAAAGTGTTGATGGTGCCCAGGGGGTTGTTCGATCGGCTCATGGACCAGTCCGCCGATTTCCGGCTGGGCATAATGGAGTCTTACGGTCGCCGCCTGAACGATCTGATGCTGCTGGTGGAGGAGGTTGCGTTCAGGCGAATGGACGAACGACTTCTTCACTGGCTTGAGGCAAGAGCCGGGCACCGCGCAATCACCATCACCCACCAGGAGCTTGCCATTGAGCTCGGCACAGCGAGAGAGGTGATAAGCAGGCTGCTCAAAGAGCTTGAGCGAAAGGGCAGGTTGCGTCTCGCGCGCGGCAAAATTGAATTTACGGGTTCGTTTGCCGAGTAAGTGCCTATAACAAAAAGCCCGGACCTTTCGGCCCGGGCTTTTTGTCGGAATCTGGTCGGGACGGTAGGATTTGAACCTACGACCCCTTGCACCCCATGCAAGTGCGCTACCAAGCTGCGCTACGCCCCGATTCGCTCTTTGCCACATCGAAACTTGAGAGTATTCTCAGTGTCTTAGCGGGAGCGAAGTCTACACGAGCCCATGGAAAAAATAAACATCCGACGGCGATTTTGATCGCAATTTTTAGCGTAGCTTGGTCTCCCGAAGTTTGAGGATGAATTCCGGTGGTTCGAAGGTATCCGCCCGGGCTGATTCCCAGTACTTATCGAACACAGTCAGGTCTGTTTTTCCCTCCAACAGGGCCCCCGGCTCAAGGAACGGGAAAAGGTCCATGTAAGAGTGAACTTCGGTTTTAGACACCCGCCGGACAACGTGTTCCGGACCAAGCTCGGATGGATGCTTGAGCCCGGAAGCCTCAAGCAGGTTTTGCAGCGCGTCCAGAGTATTCTTATGGTAGTTGTACACCCGCTGGCTCTTGAGCTCTACGTCGAGCTTGTTGCCGCGCCTGGAGTCCTGGGTGGCCACGCCGCTCGGACAGCGCCCTGTGTGGCAACTGAGCGCCTGTATGCAGCCCAGGGAGAACATGTAGCCACGGGCCGCGTTGCACCAGTCCGCACCAAGGGCCAGAGTTCGGGCTATGTTGAAGGCCGAGGTGATCTTGCCCGCTGCGCCAATGGCGATGTCTTCCCGCAAATGGGTGCCGACCAGTGTGTTGTGAACCAGCAGAAGTGCCTCAGTCATTGGCATGCCAAGGCGGTTGATAAACTCCAGTGGAGCGGCTCCTGTGCCGCCTTCACCTCCGTCGACGACGATGAAATCAGGTTTTCGACCGGTTTCCAGCATGGCTTTGACGATGGCGAACCACTCCCAGGGGTGGCCAATGGCAAGCTTGAAGCCGACGGGCTTGCCGCCAGACAGTTCACGCAGGCGGTCGATGAACTCAAGCATCTCGATGGGGGTTGAGAACGCCGAATGACTGGCGGGAGAAACGCAGTCCTCACCCACCGAAACGCCCCGGGCTTCGGCGATCTCAGGGGTAACCTTGGCACCCGGCAAAATTCCACCGTGGCCCGGTTTGGCACCCTGAGATAGTTTGAGTTCTATCATTTTGACCTGTTCAATCGTGGCGTTCTGCCGAAACATATCTTCGTTGAACGAACCGTCTTTGTGGCGACAGCCGAAGTACCCTGAGCCGATCTCCCAGACCAGATCGCCACCTGGCTGTCGGTGGTATCGGGAGATGGAGCCCTCTCCGGTGTCATGATAGAAACCGCCCATTCTGGCACCGGTATTCAGGCTCAGGATGGCGTTGGCGGAAAGCGAGCCAAAGCTCATTGCGGAAATATTGAATACACTGGCGTTGTAGGGTTTATCACAGTTCCTGCCGATCAGAATCCGGAAGTCACTGCTGTCGAGGCGGGTGGGAGCGAGTGAATGGTTCATCCACTCGAATCCCTCGTCATACATCCCGAGTTGGGAGCCAAAAGGGCGTTTGTCGAGGACATTCTTGGCTCGCTGATAGACGATCGTGCGTTGCTCCCGAGAGAAGGGGCGCTCCTCGGTGTCTGACTGGATAAAATACTGGCGGATTTCTGGCCCGACGGATTCGAGCAGGTACCGGAAGTTGGCCATGATCGGGTAATTCCGGCTGACCGTGTGCCGTCTTTGCAGCAGGTCGTAGGTGCCAAGGGCTGCGAAGGCACCAAAGATCAGCGGAAACGCCAAACTTACGCCTGCGAACATGACCAGTCCAAAAGAGACGAAAAAGCCGATGATGCTGAGCCCGTAGGCCGAATAGCGAAGCGGAAAGGTCTTGGTTTTTTCCATGGAATCCTCTGGTTGTCTCACAAAACCGGCTCGACCGGCTCACCGGATTAAGAAGAGTTTAGTCCTACGAAGCGGAGTTCTGCCGCGATTGGTCCGGACTTTGGCTGGTCCGTTGTCGATCATGGTCTATGATAAATATCAAGGCGGCGGTAATAATTGTAGTTTTGATGTTTTGAACTCAAAACATTATGATGACGCTCTTGTAATGTTTGAACTCCGATTCTGAATAAACGACTTACCAACTCAGGAGGCGCCATAACGTGGGCGAGGTAGTTAAAGACGAATATTCGACGGACTACGTGGCCGGCCAGGACAATATCACACCGTTCGGGCTGGATCTCCACGCACCGGTATTTCCGATTACGGCGATACTGGTTTTTGCGTTCGTGATAGGAACCCTGATGTTCCCAGGGGAAGCGAAGGAGCTTCTCGATGGAACAAAGTGGGACATTATCGCGACGTTTGACTGGTTTTTCCTGATCAGTGCCAATATTTTCGTGGTTGTGTGCCTGGCGTTGATCTTCCTGCCAATGGGCAAGATCCGTATAGGCGGCCAGGATTGCAAACCTGAGTTCTCTACAATTTCGTGGTTCTGCATGCTTTTCGCGGCTGGCATGGGTATTGGTCTCATGTTCTGGGCCGTTGCCGAGCCGGTGGCTTACTACACAGGATGGTATGAGACACCACTGAACGTAGAGGCGGGTACGAATGAAGCCCGCAATCTTGCGATGGGCGCGACTATGTACCACTGGGGTCTGCACCCCTGGGGCATCTATGCGATCGTTGCTCTTTCCCTGGCGTTTTTTGCCTTCAATAAGAACATGCCTCTGACCATCCGCTCGGCTTTTTTCCCTTTGCTTAAAGACAAAGTGTGGGGTTGGCCCGGTCACATTATTGATGTTTTGGCGGTTGTAGCGACCATTTTTGGTCTTGCGACATCCCTCGGTTTTGGCGCCCAGCAGGCGGCTTCTGGCCTCAATTATCTGTTTGATGTGGGCGCTGGAACGAACGTCCAGATGGCAATTATCGTGGGTGTTACAGCGCTTGCCTTGATCTCAGTGTTAAGGGGCCTGGATGGAGGCGTGAAAGTCCTGAGTAACATCAATATGGGCGTTGCAGCCATTCTGCTGTTGTTCGTTATTTTCGCCGGTCCAACCATGACCATTCTGGAAACCCTGTGGGTGACTTCTTCCAACTATGTTGGCAACGCGTTGCAGCTCAGTAACCCGTTTGGCCGTGAAGATGAGGCCTGGTTCCAGGGTTGGACTGTATTCTACTGGGCCTGGTGGATTTCCTGGTCACCGTTCGTAGGTATGTTTATTGCCCGTGTTTCCAAGGGACGTACCGTTCGTGAGTTTGTGACTGCAGTGCTGATCGTTCCGACCGTTATCACGGTTGTCTGGATGAGTGCTTTCGGTGGTGCTGCTATCGAACAGATTCAGCAGGGCGTTGGTGAACTGGCTGAGAACGGTCTGACTGAGGTTTCACTTGCGACCTTCCAGATGTTTGCGAATCTGCCGCTGACCGGGATCCTGTCATTCGTGGGCATTATTCTGGTGCTGGTGTTCTTCGTAACATCTTCGGATTCCGGCTCGCTGGTTATCGACAGCATCACAGCCGGCGGCAAGACCGACGCTCCGACCGCTCAGCGTGTGTTCTGGGTAGTTGCAGAGGGTGCCATTGCTGCAGCCCTGATCTTTGGTGGTGGTGAGGATGCGCTCGGCGCAATCCAGGCGACTGCGATCAGTGCTGGTCTGCCGTTTACGGTCGTTCTCCTGGTCATGACGTGGGGACTTTTGAAGGGCCTCAGTCACGAGCGTAAACTTCTGATTGCCAGAGGTGAGCTCGCCTAAGAGTGCTTTGAGATAAAAAAACCGGGGCCCTGGCCCCGGTTTTTTTATGTCTGATTAGCGCTCAGAAACTGGCGAACGTGTCCATGGCGAAACGAGAGCGTTCCAGTGGCGTGAAGTGTGGCCGCTTGAGAGCCTCAATAGCCCTCAGGCGAGGCAGAAGCCCTCGACCGTTTGCCATCTGGATCGCCAGCCCGGGTCTGGCGTTAAGTTCCAACAACAGTGGCCCTTCGTTGGCATCTACCACCAGATCAACCCCCATGTAGCCGAGTCCGGTCGCTTCGTAGCAACGAGAGGCCATTTCCAGCATCTCGTCCCAGGCTTCAATCTGGATGTTTTCCAGAGCAAGACCGGTATCCGGGTGAAGTGTAATGGGACGGTTGAACTGAACTGCGTTCAGACTTCGACCGGACCCGATATCAAGACCGACGCCTACGGCTCCCTGATGCAGATTGGCTTTACCGTCCGATGCGGTTGTAGCCAGTCTCAGCATGGCCATCACTGGGTAACCCTGGAACACCACAATACGGATGTCGGGCACACCCTGATGCGAATACTTTGCCAGTGAAGGAGCGGATTCCACCAGGTTCTCGACAATCGCAACGTCCGGAGTGCCTGCAAGAGAGTAGAGACCGGCCAGAATATTGGTCAGGTGACGCTCAAGGAAAGGAGAATCGACACGGGAACCTGAAGCCTTGATGTAATCATCACCATCGCGCCCGGTGATCACCGTAATGCCTTTGCCGCCCGACCCCTTCGCCGGTTTTATCGCAAAGCCTTCAAGGTCTTCAGCCATCTCCCGGAAGTGGGATATTTCATGCTGTTGGCGGACAATCTGAAGCAGCTTGGGCGTTTTTACCCCGTATTCAGCAACCACCAGCTTGGTCTTCAGCTTGTTGTCCACCAGAGGGTACGACGAGCGCTCATTGTACCGGGAAATGTAGTCGACATTTCTCCGGTTCATATTGAGCATCCCGAGCCTCTTGAGAGATCGCGGTGAAATCCAGTCCATATCAGTCGTAAGCCTTCATTGGCGTGAACCGTCGAAGCTCGCTGAGCTTGTAGCCGGTGTATTGGCCCATCAACAGGATCAGCCCGAGGATCACGAGGTGCAGCTCCGGGAAGTTGAAGGTCAGATGGCCAGCCAGAGGCGCGCTCATCAGCAGATAGGCGCAGATGGCCACGAACAGGCTGCCGGCACCCTGAACCATGACCTCGTGGGCGCCTTCTTCCTCCCAGAGGATGGACATGCGCTCAATCGTCCAGGCAATGATAACCATCGGGAAGAAAGTGACCGTCATGCCAGTGTTGAATCCCATCTGGTAACCGATAATGCTCAAGCCCGCGGTGATGAAAATAACCAGAATGATCAGGGCGGATATTCGAGACACCAGCAACAGGTTGAGACTGGACAGATAACCGCGCATGAGCAGACCTATGGCGACAACCGACAGGAAAGCAATCAGCCCGGGCACCAGAGTTGTCTGGACGAAGGCCACGGCGATGAGCACGGGCATGAAAGTGCCAGAGGTACGGATGCCGATGACGATCCGCATGAAGGCCACCATGAGTGCACCGAGTGGCAGCAACAGCAGCATCCGGAACATGCTTTGTTCTTCAATGGGCAGCTCATAGAAGCTCAGGAAACCGAGGCCGTTGGAGGCGGATTCCATGGTCGCCAGTTGCAGGGCCGGAACAGTTTGCCGGAGCATGGAGAAGCTCACTTCGGAGTTTTCCCCGCCCACGACATCCAGCAAAGAAGCAGAGCCCTGGCGCCAGAGCAACAGATCGTCAGGTACGCCCTGTTCAGCGGTTTTCGGGTTGAAGGTGAGCCACTGTTTGCCATTGTAGATTTGCAGGTAGGGCATCAGCTGTTGCCGCCTGCGCGCATCCTCAAGCCTGAGGCCGTCGGCTATCCTGGCAGCGATACCGCTATGGTTGAGCATATCGACCAGAAGGTCCAGGTAGTTCTCTTCCGAGACCAGCAGGGTGGTGTTCTGGGTGCGGGTGTCGGGCTGCATCAGCCGGATAAGCTCTCGGGTCATGCTTTCTGGAGTACTCGAACGGGCCCTGGCCTGGTCCAGTATTTCCTGAACGGCTGTGGCTTCGGGTTCCTCCCAAAAGGTCCTCGGTGTTTTCGGTTCCCGCACGGGAATTTCCGGTTGAGCGTTAGCGTCCGGAATAAACTGGGCTTTGAAGTACAGTGTCTGCGGTCCGGAGACTTCCCGCTTGCTCCATTCCGCCCGGCGGCTTCCCGAGCTGTCGATGATAGAGAAGCCGTAGCCAGGTGATGCAGCCTGCTCGGTAAGGATACGGAATCCCGGAGGTTGCTCGGGTATGTTGAGGCTGGCAAGCACTGATCCGTCGCCGGCGTCAAAATCGATTCGGGCCTCGACCATCCAGACAGGACGCTGCTCGCCTGTCAGCCAGGGGATACCAAGCTCAATGTGTCTCCAGACAGCAAGCGAAATGCCCGCTGCGATGAGGAGAAAAACAGCAATATAAAATGGCAGGCGCGAGCGGGTGGTCACGATTCGTTCCCGTTGCTTTTGCGGATGGATTCAGGCAATTCGGTGGCGTACTCCTTGCCGACATCGACCAGCATTACGTCACGCAAAATATTGCGGCCGATCAGAACTTCGTAGGTCAGGTTTGTTCTGTCAGCGAGTGTGAACTCGGCTACCTGCCGGTGGTCGCCAATAAAAAACTGAAGTTCGACAACAACACGGCGCTCAGCTTCATCCGCGCTGGCCTGGATAACCCGGACACGACGGGAGATTTCTTTCTCAAGGGTCACGAACTTGTCGGTGCCGGGAACGGGTACATCAAACCGTACCCAGTTGCTGCCATCCCGCTCAAACCGGGTGATGTTGCGTGCGTCGATGGAGGAAGTTTCGGCGCCGCTGTCGATTCGAGCTTTGTAGATCAAGCCGGGACCCGCGAGGTAGAAATTCTCTACCTCACCGACAATGACCTTCCCCTTGAGGCGATCAGCGCGGCCTTTTAAATTGTCTGTTGCGGGGCACTGCTTCTGGACCTGAACGGGCGGACATTCGGGCTTTTCTACCTGGGTGGCGATCGCGTCCAGTATGGTTTGAGTCGATGAGCGGGTCTGGGCAACGGCTTGCTCGTGTCGAGTCGCTGCATTCTCTTCCATGGTAACGAGAGTCGCACGCTGGCTCTTGGCGGATCCCTGAAGCTCATTGAGGTCTGTTTTGGGAACCATGAAATAACGGTCTGCCGAACATCCTGTCAGTGTGAGGATGCCTGCGAGTGCGATGAAGGAAGGTTTAGGCAGTCCAGCCCGAAAACATTTCAAACCCATGAATAACCCCTGAGCTGGCAGCCTGTCATACCTGAGTGGGAGCGGTGATGACGGTCTGTGCATGTGAAACCGGATAAAAACGGAATAGAAGTATACAACATCCAACCTGTGCGGTTGATTTACAGATGGTTAAGGGGCAGTAGTGTTTACCGTGACAGGAAATGTCCCTCACCCAGCACGGTTTCCGCACGCAGGTATTCCTGAATCACGGGGGAGCAATTGAGGTAGAACAGCAGTAGTTCGCGCTGAACATCCTGATCCTGAATTCGGGCGGCAAAACTGATCAGCTCCCGGATGTTCTCGTCGCTTTCGGCACTGCTGGAAGGCATCCCGAAACTCTTTCCGTACCGGGTTTTAAGCAGGCTGGTGAGGCGCTCGAGGTGAAACTCGCCAGTGTGGGTAATGTGCGGCAGGATTCTGAATGCTTCCTTGTTGCCGGACGCGCCTGTGCCGAACAATCCGGATTGGCTGTCCTGACTGGAACCGTCATCGTGGAGAAACTCCGCCCCCAGCTTTCGCCACAATTCTTTCAGCATGATCTGTTATCCATTTCTGATCCCGTCCGTGCCCGTCATACGGTTACCAAAGGGTAATAACCACTTGGCGGGTGAACATTTTACCCTTTTAGACGATATTACGTTGGCCGTCCAGAGGCAGATGCCCGGGCTTCGAATTATTGCCAAACAGTCGTGGTCCTTACCGGCAGCACCAGTCAACTTGACGGTGCGCCGGGCAAAAGGTTCCCTGCGTGGGTTAGACTGTGTTCAAGCAGAATCGTACCGATCATTCATCTGAAAAGAGTTTTAATGGGAGTATTGCCAGGTGCCTGAAGCCATCATGGAACAGATGTTGTCCCGTCCTGATCTGATGGCGGTGCTGATGGTTGTTTTGATTCTTCTGGTCATTCTGAAAGGGCTTTGGGGCAGGAGTGGTCGACTTGAGCAGGACGTCGAACATTGGAGGCAGCATGCCGCAAGCCTCGAGAACCGACTGGCCGGGCTTGAGTCGGAGCTGGAGAGCCGGAAAGAGCGCGTTGCGCAGGTGGAAAGCGAACGTCAGACCCTGAGGGCAAAGGCGGAAGAGCTGTCCGAAGCGCTGGGTGAGGCCCGCATGTCGCTCCGGGAGCAGGAAGTGACAATTGATAAGGAGCGCCGGTCAGCCAGTGAGAAGCTGGAGCTGCTTGAGCGTAACCGTGACGCCCTGAAGCAGGAGTTTGAAAACCTTGCCAACAAGATTTTCGAGCAGAAGAGCGAGCGTTTCAGCCAACAGACACGAACCAGCCTGGATACCCTGCTTAATCCGTTCAGGGATCAGCTGCAGGACTTTCGAAAGCGCGTCGAGGACGTGTATACCAATGAAACCCGGGACCGTCAGGCCCTGCGCAGTGAGATCAAATCACTACAGGACCTGAACCGACAGATCACGGAAGAAGCCGCCAATCTGACCCGTGCACTGAAGGGTGACAAGAAAATCCAGGGCAACTGGGGTGAGCTGATTCTCGAGCGTGTACTGGAAAAGTCCGGCCTCCGTAAGGGGGTTGAATACGACACCCAGGGCAGTTATCGGGACAGCGATAATCAGCTGTATCGGCCGGATGTCATCGTGCATCTGCCAGACAACCGTAACCTGATCATTGATTCCAAGGTGTCGTTGGTGGCTTACCAGCAGTGGGTTACGGAAGACGAGGATTCCGTGGTCAGGGAAGAGGCTTTGAAACAGCATGTTGAGGCCGTTCGAAATCACATCCGTACGTTGAGTGAAAAGGACTACAGCCAACTGCATGGCCTTCATTCGCCGGATTTCGTGCTTTTGTTCATGCCAATCGAGCCTGCCTTTGTGGCGGCGTTTCAACAGGACGAGAACCTTTTCGCAGAAGCCTTTGAGCGAAAGATTATTGTGGTAACTCCAACAACCTTGTTGGCAACATTGAGAACAATCGAAAACATCTGGCGTTATGAGCGTCAGAGCCAGAATGCCCGACGAATCGCCGAGCGGGCAGGCGCGGTTTATGACAAACTCAGGGTGTTCGTGGAAGCGATGGAACGCCTCGGCACCCAGTTGCATACCGCCCAGGGAACCTACGACTCGGCAATGAACACCCTGACCCGCGGGCGGGGTAACCTGATCTCGCAGGCCAATCGCTTTGTTGAGCTGGGTGTTCGGGTCAAGAAAGAATTGCCCAAGGGGATCATGGATCAGGCGGAAGTGGACGATTCCGACGAATTCCTTCATTCCGGGGACGACGACCGGCCTGATTCTGAGGAGCAGGCGATTGGTGCAGATAACGAGCAGGAGTAGATGCCATGGCAGTATTATTTGGAACAGGTCGCTGTTTTGTCCTCGGGGCCGCCCTGGCTTCCGTGCTCCTGGCGGGGCCGGCGCTGGCGCTGGCGCCCGAACATGAAACCCGCAGGTTGATGCTGGCCACGGAAGAGGCCGTTGTTGCAGAGAACTGGGGTGAGGCTGCGGAATACCTCAACCGGTTGCAGCAACTGGAGGGGGAAAAGCCGGAAGACTACTATTTTTATCGGGGCCGGGTGATGCTCCAGTCCTCCCATTTGAACGAGGCCCAGTCGGCCCTTGAGACCTATGTAAGCCAGGCGGGTGCGGAGGGAGCCCACTATCAGGAATCCCTTCAGCTGATCACCTCTATCGAGAAGACCAGGCGACAGAACGCTGTCGCACCACAGGCTGCTGGCGAGAGCGAGCCGGTTGCGGTTATTGAACCAGCGGGTGAGGGTCGGGTTGAGTCACTGCGCAAGCTCTATCTGGCGGATTCAGACCGTGAAGCCTTGACCCTTCATATCAATAGCCTTCTTGAGCTCGCAGGCTGGCGCCGTGATCAGGCAGTGGTGCGGCTGGACCGGCCGGCAGATGTGGAATATCGCCTGGGAACCCAGGGAGACGAGATTCAGGTGCAGGAAATCAGGCGAGCCGAAGATGGCCGTATACTGAGGAGCACCGAGCCGATGTCGGTGTTTGGCATTAACCCCCAGGTTGAGTGGCGTTGTGAAGCCGCTGTTTCGACCTGCTGGGTTTACGATCCAAGGGATGGCTCCCGCCTGCTTCAACTGGCCGCGAACCGTGAGCGAGTTCAGGAGATTGCTGAGACGCTGGGGCAGTTGATCCGGACACTTCAGCTACCGTCCGGATCCTGATTCAATCAGGGAGGTTGCCTCGTTCGCCCTCCCGGTATGCGCCGGGCGTCACCCCTGTCCACTTCTTGAAAGCCCTGTGGAAGGTTGAGGGCTCGGTGAAGCCAACCTTGGCCGCGATGTCGTTGATGGGCAGGTCCTGCCGGCTCAAGTAGTAAATCGCCATATCCCGCCGTAGCAGGTCCTTGATTTCCTGAAACGAGGTATTTTCCTGCTTCAGCCGGCGACGCAGCGTTTGCGGGCTGGTATGTAGCTCTGCGGCAATCCATTCGAAATCCGGTAACGGCTTTGAGAAATCTCTCCCGATCAGCGCACGAATCCGCCCCGTAAAGGTGTTGCTCTCGTCAGGCCGGGACAGCAGGTCTGCGGGCGACGTCTTCAGGAATTGCCGCATCTCCGGCCTGTCGCGGATAACTGGCGCAGACAGGAAGCGTTTGTCGAAGGTGAGGGCAATCCTGTCGGATTCGAACGCCAGGGGGCAGTGGAAAATGTGCCGGTATTCGTCGCCGTGGGTCGGCCGGGGGTAATCGAACTCCGCCTTTTCCAGTTCTATCGGTTGCCCGATGAGCCAGCTTCCCAAGCGATGCCAGATTACGAGGATGCTTTCCCTCAAGAAGAAACTGGGATCGTTTATTTCGCCTTCCATCCTGGCCACCAGTCGGGCTTTGTCCTCGCCGATTTCGAGCTCCATCGATACCATGGGCTCGAAGAGCCGGGAAAACTGGAAGGCTTGCCGGTACACCGATTCCAGGTTGGGGCAGTCAATCACCAGCGCACACATGGTGGCGAAGGTGCCTGTCCGGGCCCTCCTGGGCCCAAGCCCCATAAACTCGTCCCCCATCCGGTTCCAGAGCACCTGCATAAGATGGCTGAACTGGTCGCTGCTGACTCGGGCCATCTCGATACGCAGGAGATCGGGCGAGATTCCTGCCTCCCGGAGCATTTCCCGGGTATCAAAACCAAGTCTTTCAGCACCCCCCAGGGCAGCCTGAACAAAGTGCTTCGAAACCGTCAGATCGGACATCACGCTCGCCATTCCATAAAAACGAAACCCATCATAAAACCCCGGCAGAACAATGCAACCGAGGCCGTCCGGACAGGCTGGTAGAAACGGCCAATCGGAATGACGGAACCGGCAGTTGGCCCCGTTGGCAAAACCGGGCAGCATGAAGGAAACGAACGCTATTCGGACAACTCTGATAATAAAAAGGAGATCATCATGGCGGGTCCTCTGACTTCGCTGAAAGTTCTGGATTTCAGTACCTTGTTGCCCGGCCCCTACGCCACCATGCTGCTGGCCGACATGGGGGCAGATGTTTTGTGTGTGGAAGCACCGGACCGGGTGGATCTGACACGGGTGATGCCGCCCCATGATGCGGGGGTGAGCACGGCTCATGGTTTTCTGAATCGAGGCAAGAAGTCGCTCGGTCTCAACCTCAAAGAGCCGGGGAGTCGGGAGAAAGTCCTGGAGCTGGTCAAAGACCATGACATTGTTATCGAGCAGTTCCGCCCGGGAGTGATGGACCGGCTCGGCATTGGCTACGAGGCCCTCAAGGCAGTCAATCCTCGTCTCATCTATTGCTCCATTACCGGTTACGGGCAGACCGGCCCCTACAAGGACCGTGCAGGCCATGACATCAATTATCTCTCCCTGGCGGGCGTCAGCAGCCACTGCGGCCGAGCCGACAGCGGCCCGCCACCCATGGGTATACAGATTGCGGATGTGGCTGGTGGTTCTCACCATGCCGTGATGGGCATCCTGGCTGCGGTAATTCACCGGCAACAAACCGGAGAAGGGCAGTTTGTTGATATCAGCATGACGGATGCCGCGTTCGCGCTTAACGCCATGGCCGGGGCGGCCTGCCTCGCCGGAGGCCAGGAACAGAAGCCGGAAGGCGCGTTGCTGAACGGCGGCTCCTTTTACGACTACTACCAGACGCGCGACGGTCGCTGGCTTTCAGTTGGCAGTCTCGAGCCGCAGTTTGCTTCCCGCTTGTTCCACACCCTCGGGATCTCTGAGGTAACCAGCCTCGCCATGAGCCAGAATCCTGAGCATCAGCAACACCTTAAAGCGGTTCTGAAAGAAAAGATTGCAGAGAAACCCCTGGCGGAGTGGCAGGAGATTTTTGCCGACGAGGATGCCTGCGTGGAGCCGGTTCTGACCATTTCGGAGGCCGCCGAGCACCCACAGCTGAAGGCCAGGGACATGGTGATTGGTGTTGATAGGGGGGATGGCACTCAACAACCGCAGATCGGATTCCCGATCAAGTTCGAGAAAACGCCATCGGAAACGTCCCGGATCGGGAAAATGCTCGGAGCTGATAACGATCAGTTTCTTTAGAAGAAAATAACGTGAATAAGTGTTCAGTTTTGTCTGGCTGAAAAGGAGGGCTCTGCTAGTTTTATAAATGTCACCGGAAACGGTGGAACCGTAGTGAACAAATACAAGGAATACACTATGAAGCTCAGGAAAACCCCGAGTGGCAGACACGCCCTCAGTCTCACTGTCGCCCTGCTTGGCAGTACTTTGCTGGCAGGTTGTTTTGATAGCGATAACGACTCTTCCGGCCCCTCACAGGCCGAGGTGGATCCCAATCTTTTTCCGTCTGATGGTCAGCTAGAGGCGACCATCCGTCGAACTACCGGCGGCGTGCCTCATATCGTCGCTGACGACCTGAAATCTGCGGCTTTCGGGCATGGCTATGCGCAGGCGCAGGACAATGTTTGTATGCTTGCTGAGGCGGTTGTAAAGGCCCGAAGCGAAAGGGCCAAGTATTTTGGGCCTGGGCCGGATGTCGAGTTTGCGCCCGGCGCTAGCGTAGGGCTAAACATCATCAATGACTTCAGCTACAAGGCACAACAAATATACGCCGGCGCTGAAGCCGAGTTCCCTAATCTGAGCCCTGAGAGTCGAGCGCTCATTGAGGGCTTTACAGAGGGGTACAACCGGTACGTCAACGAAACCGATGCCTCTCAGTTCCCTGTAGAATGTGCGGATCAGGATTGGGTTAAACCGATAACGCCGGTGGATTTGCTGGCTCATTATCGCATTGTTGGTCAGTACGCCAGCGGTGCGCTGTTTGCCACAGGGGCGGTTTTCCTCGCAGTTCCTCCCGGAGAGAGCCCGGCACCGACACCGGTAAGTTCGGTGACCAATGTTGATGAGGTCAATCAGCTTCTCAAGAACGTTGTGGCAACTGCAGAGGCTGGCGCGCAATCACAGACTAATTTCGCGGATATGGGCCTTGCCAGTAACGCGTGGGGTATTGGTAGCGAGTTGACCGAGCAGGGCCGGGGCGCTCTCTTGGCGAACCCGCACTTCCCTTACACAGGACATCGGCGCCTCTACGAGGTTCAGATGACCGTGCCGGGTTACCTGAATGTTCATGGCGCTGGACTGCTGGGTACGGCGATCCCGTTGATCAACTTCAATGAGAATCTTGCCTGGTCTCACACAGTAACGACCAGTCGCCGCTTTACCTGGTATGAGCTGGTGCTGAAGGATGGAGATAACTTGACCTACGTGAAGGACGGGGTTGAAAAGCCAATTACCACAGAGACTTACCAGATTGAGGTCAACATGGGGCCTCAGACGATAACGCTTGAAAGAACTTTTTACTTCTCTGAATACGGTCCCATGATTGCGGCCAACGCTGTAAGCAATCAGCTGCCAGCATGGGGACAAAATGGGGCTCTGAACAGTTCTTCACTGGTCGCGCACACCTATCGTGACGCCAATGCCAACACTGGCGGCCTTCTGGACACCTGGTTGGGCATGAGTCGAGCGAGCAATCTTGAAGAGTTCGAGAGTGTCTTCCAGAACTGCGGCTCGACCCTCTGGACCAATACCACCTATGCGGATGATCAGGGCAATGCGTTCTACATCGACAGCAGCTCGGTACCGAACCTTTCCGAGAAAGCCATTGCGCTCGTGAATTTCAGAAGGGCAGGCAGTGCAGCATACGCTGGCCTCTTTGACCAGGGCGTTACGTTGCTCGACGGCAGACTCTCCCAGGAGGACTGGGTGGAGACCGCTTGTGGTCCTTTGGTGCCTTATGACCAGAAGCCAAAACTGGTTAGATCGGATTGGGTACAGAACTCCAACAGCAGCTACTGGTCAACCAATCCGGACGAGTTCCTGACAGGCTTCTCGCCTCTGTTTGGTGATGAAAAAGCCCCTATCAATGCTCGGACGCGCCTGGGCATCAAGATGCTTCAGAATCTGATGGATCCTGGCTTTCCGTATGCGCCGCTTCCAGCCGGACAGGACGGAAAGTTCAGTGCAGAAGAGTTGATCGGCGTGATCTGGAACAACCGGGCCTGGTATGCAGAACAGTTCCTGCCGGAGCTTTTGCAGCGTTGTGATGCGATTGGTAGTACGGCAGTTAATGGCGTCGATCTGTCTTCCTGGTGCCAATCTCTGAGCACTTGGGATGGCCTGTACAATCGGGACAGCGTGGGCGCTCATATTTTCCGTGTGTTCATGGCGAATTATCGTAATGATCTGGATTCAGATCTGACAACGCCGTTTAGCCCGGCTGACCCTGTAGGCACACCGGCGGATCCTTCCGACGAGAATGCAGGTACAGCGAGCGACACGATGCTTCTGGCGCTTGCTGATGGTGTGAGTGCTTTGCAGTCTCAAGGAATTTTGCCGACTGATGCATTGGGCGACCTGCAATATTACCGCGCTTCCGGTGGTGTGGTTCCCGGTTCCGGTGGGACTCCCGTTTTCCAGACCCAGCCAATTCCCTGGCACGGCGGTGACGGCAGCATTGACGGGGCTTTCAATGCGATCGGTGTGGTGACAGATCCGTTCCTGGAGGATACCCGGTTCCCGCGGATTGCACCTTCAACCATCGATAACACAGCAGGGCTATCAGACGGCTCTGATGGCATCGACGGTTGGCTGATGGCCAGGGGTACTAGCTGGCACTTCGGGTTGGAATTTACGGACAATGGCCCGGAGGCTTATGGCCTCGTGAGTTATTCCCAGTCTACGGATGCCATGTCACCATTCTTCAGTGATCAGAGCGAGCAGTATTCCAACAAGGACTACCGCCAGTTGTTCTTTACTGAGGAAGATATTCAGGCAAACCTGTTGCCGCAGGGTGAGACTGTTATTTCTTCAGATTAAGACTTAAACCAGAATGAAAACGCCGCGCTCTGACGAGTGCGGCGTTTTTTGTTGCTCTTAGTCATGCCGTTGAGTTCAATTAAGAGCGCGATCTAACCACTTGTAAAGCGAGCAAGTCCCTGCTTTCTAGCCACCTTTCCTCCGCTACACGCCTGTTCCTCTGGCTATCTGGGCGCCGTCAAACATCTTCAGAATTTATGGTTGTCCCAACAATGTGTGCGGCTGCATTGCTGCAAGAGCTCTGGGGGGGTGGAGGCTCTTCGATGTGTTGATGGTTCGTCTCTGACCCATGTGGGGGCTCGCCAAAAAAAAGCCCCGGCGATGCCGGGGCTTGTAGGCAGAAGCTAGTCCTTACGGAGCAGCCTGTTCGTCCTGATCGAGTGCGTTCGCCAGAGTAGGACTGGTTCCGAGAGCATCAATGTTGCTCGGTGTTGCCGGCACGGACAGACCGCTTAAGGCCCGGGCGGTCTGGGTCACCATCACGCTGAAGGCGGCGCTGGTGTCTGCCGCACCTCCGCACGCTTCATTCGGAACGATTGGTGCGACAAAGGTTCCGTGATTGGCAGTTGTGCAAGGGTTGCTGCCATCGAAGAACACAGCCACTGGGGTGGGTGATCCTGAGGTGTCGCCCGCCTGCAGCAGGTTCAGGTCATTACCATCAGCGAGGTTGCTGCCTCCAGCGCCCAGATCAAGGAGTGCCATCAGAGGCTCAGTGCCTGTCAGCGGTGCAGAGAACGCCGGGCTGAGCGGATTGACGTTGGCTTCGTTGGGAACCGTGGTGTCGCCAACAACTTCTGTGACCAGAAGGTTGCTGGTAGAAGCACCAAGACCTTTCGCAAAGTTCACCGGATCGCCGGCATCTGAGATTGACTGGAAGACGTAAAAGAAGCTCTCGAAATCAGAGGTTCCCTGGGTGACACCGGCGTTAGCCAGCCCACCAAGAACTTGGCCGGAGAAGGCCGGAGAGTTCTCGATCAGGCGAGTAACTTGGCCGCTGGTGTTGTGCAATACGACCGAGTTAAGCGTCGGGAATGTGAAGTTCGAAAGAGGAACTCCGGCCTGCACATACGTGCCGTTGAGAGTGGCGTTCAAGGTCGCGTCGTTTGCCAGAGAGGCAAAGACAGTTCCGGAGATGCCTCCAAGAGAGTGGCCAATAAAGTTCACCGGCACATCAGCCAGGTCGCCCGGTGCGAAATCCTTATTGATGTCAAAGGTCTGAATTGATGCCGCAACGTTAAGCAGATCGACAACGCCCTGACGGAGGTTGTCGCGACTGTTCATCATATTGAGCGGGTTGATAAACAGACTACCTGATGAGATATCGGCCAACGGCGCCTGAACCGGCTGTAGGGAGGCATTAGCGGTGTATCCGAAATGACGCTCACCAATGTAGTCAGCCGAAATCAGTGCGTTGAGCTGGGCAATGACTGCTGCTTGGTTTGGGTCATTGGGATCAAGAAGGTTGATAGCAGCTTCTACATCTGTGGTAAGTGCGTCCGCATCAAGAGCAGATAGTCCTGCTACAGTGCCCGTTGAAGCACCTGCGAGGCCGTGAAGTGGCTGGTCGATCGCCACGACAGTCTGACATGCGCTTTGTGCCAGAAGGATAGCGGGCAGCATGGAAACACTGCGATCTACCGTGATGCCGTGTTGGAAAATGGTTACTCCTTCGGGTTTCCCAGCTCCATTGGTTCCCGCGCATGCGGCCGGCTGAGCTGGGCTGCCATCGAGAACCGGGCTGAACACCACCACAGGGACAGTCGTGGTTGCATTCTGCTCTGGGAACGGGAAATACCCATTCACGTTCAGCGTGCCGTCAATGTCGCGAAGGAATGAGAAAACGGTCTGGCCGGGTGCCAGGTTCTCATTCAGATCCTCTTCCAGGCTTGTGCTTCCGCTCCAACTGCCAGTCACAATGCCAGCTCCGGTTTCACCCGGAAGTGACTGGAAGTACGGCAGAGCGATGGCACCTTCAGAAACCTGCACCTGCTGTGCAGCCTGCGCGATAGCATTGGTTGGGTCTGCTGCCAATGCCTGGATAGTAGCTAGATCAGTCGCCGGTTCAGCTGCGTTAAAGAAGGAGGGTCTGGGAACCGGCAAATGAAGCGTATCACCAATTTCTGCACCGATTGCTGCTTGCAGGTCACTTGGCTCTGTAAGAGGGCCGACAGTAGCTAGAGCGGTTATTGCTGCCAGCTCTTGGGCATCCAGGTCGCTTGGATCTATGTCGCCCGCTTGCAGGTCCGCAGCAAGCTGTGCAATTTCACCGAGTTTGGTGGTCAACTGAGAGAAATTGAGCGTCGGATAATTGTCTCTGACGGCTTTCAACTGAGCTGTAAAGCCGATTTTCTGACCCAACGCGTTTCCAAATGCGGCCGGCGCCATCATAGCGCGCAACACGTCGGTATCAGAATTGGTGGTAAAGGTATAGGCAAGTGCCGACTCTGGGGTGTCCTGAGGAATCGCCTGAGCGAGGAAACCGTTCGCCAGGGCGTCTGAGGCCTGCAGGATCGATTTCACGTTAGCTAGGGCTGGGTTGCCCAGTACACCATCGGCAAGATTTACGTCTTGAACAGACCGCTCAATTGGCTGTCCGTCAGCGCCAACGATGTTATTAGTTGCAATCACCAGATACTTCTGGCCCTCGGCGAGAGGCTCAAGAGGTACGATTCGAATTGCGTTATCGCTGCCGCCGTCAACGCTCACCACATCAGCGCGGAAGTTGGGAATTGCAGCAAGATCAAACGGGTTTGACTGGATAATGCCGGATGGATTGGTATTCGGCAGAGCCTCAGGAACGCCCTCTACGGCGTCTGCCACATTGACTGGCAGCAGGAATACTGTGGCGCCGGCCTGAACGGATACAGGATTCAGGGATCCGTCAAACTTCAGTGTGAACGCGCCGGAGGTAGAGAAGCCGGAAAGATCGTTTACCGCATCATCGGCTGGAGAAGTGCCGCCAGAGAGCCCTGTGAAGTCATAGTTGGCGCTCTGGGTGGCGCCCAACAACAGGATCAAGTCCGCATTGATCGGGAATTTCGGATCGGCCGCGATCGGGTTGGGATCGTAGATGGGGCGTACGATTGATGTATCAATCGTTGTATCTTCAATCAGATAATCCGGATTGGCATTCGCCCCCGTCTCGCCGCTATCAAAGCAGCCTGTAAGTCCAACGGAAGACGCCACGGCAAGACTTATTAGAGTTTTCTTGAACATGGGTGGAACCTTTTCCTGTTGTTGTGTCGTTATGTTCGGCAGCTGACGGGGCCGGTCTGATCCGGTAAGCCCGTTGTCAGTGGCCTGTTCTGCTTAAACTGTTGTCTGAAATTGTAGCCAGCGCTGTAAGCCAATTTCTGTATCTCTGACTATAGCGACAGTATGGCAAGTGTTGATCAGCCAAAAGTGTGATTCTTCTGGATTGAATCCTCCCCGCACAGTTGGAGTTCGGCCTTTGAGAAAAATAGTTGCCGGATAACGGTTTGTCGAGGTCCGGCAACGGGGAAATTGAGGCGCAGTCGAGGTTTACTCGAAGCGCGAGAAATCCGGTGCGCGTTTTTCCATGAAGGCCCGGAAGGCTTCGGCAGCTTCTGGGGATTTCAGGCGCTCGGCAAACAGCTGACCCTCTTCGAGCATGGTCTCCCGAAGTGCCGCCATGGTTGGCTGATTCAAAAGGGCTTTGGTGGCTCGAATCGCAGCTGGCGCTTTTTCGGCCAGCCGCTGGCAGGTCTCGAAGGCACTGGTTTCTGTCTGCTCCGGCTCGCAAACCCGGTTGATCAGGGCAAGCCGGAAGGCCTCGTCCGCGGAAAAGGCGCCGCCGAGCATCAGCAGTTCGGCAGTGCGCACCCGGCCTATCCAGGAGGGGAGTAGCAGGCTCGAGCCGCCCTCGGGGCACAGGCCGAGGCTGGCAAAGGGCATCTGGAACGCCGTGTTGTTGCCGGCGAACACCAGATCGCAGTGCAGCAACATAGTGGTGCCAATGCCAACGGCCGCGCCATTGACCGACGCCACCACAGGTTTGGTTGCACTGGCCAGTAATAAAAGAAAGCGGCCGACTGGGGTTTGTTCGAAATCACCGGGCAAGCCGGCGGCAAATTCGCTCAGGTCGTTGCCTGCAGTGAAACACTCGCTTGTGCCGGTGAAGAGTACGCACCGGATGTTGGTGTCATCCCGGGCCTGCTCCAGAGCGTCCCCCATGGCGGTGTACATGGCGTGGGTGAGGGCGTTCTTGCGCTCTGGCCGGTTCAGTCGAACGATGAGAATCCGGTCTTTTATTTCGGTGAGGACGAGGTCAGTCACGGTGTCTCCTGCGGTGTTATTCTAGTTTGGTTAGGATGGTACCCTTTTCTCGTGGCGTTTTTCACGGGTTTTAATCCTTGCTTCGCCATCTGTCCAATCACTCGCCAAACCGATTTTCTGGTAAACTCTCGCCTCCCGATTTTTACGACACGACATAACGATACCAAGCTGATGAGGCGCCTATGACCACCGTAATCCGCCAGGACGACCTGATTGAAAGCGTAGCGGACGCGCTGCAGTTCATTTCCTACTACCACCCGAAAGATTTCATTGATGGTGTGTATGAGGCCTACCAGAAGGAAGAATCCCAGGCGGCCAAGGATGCCATGGCCCAGATCCTGATCAACTCGCGCATGTGTGCGGAAGGGCATCGGCCCTTGTGTCAGGACACTGGCATTGTGACGGTATTCGTCAACATCGGTATGAACGTCCAGTGGGACTGCGAGCTACCCCTGGATGATGTGATCAACGAAGGGGTGCGTCGCGCCTATACCCATCCGGACAACGTGCTGCGCGCTTCTATTCTGGATGACCCGGACGGCAAGCGTAAGAACACCGGTGATAACACGCCGGCTATCATCCACTACAAGATGGTTCCGGGCGATACGGTTGAAGTGCACGTGGCTGCCAAAGGTGGTGGTTCAGAGGCCAAGTCCAAGTTCGCGATGCTGAATCCGTCCGATTCGGTTGTCGATTGGGTTCTTAAAATGGTCCCGCAGATGGGGGCTGGCTGGTGCCCGCCTGGCATGCTGGGCATTGGTATTGGCGGTACCGCCGAAAAGGCGATGGAAATGGCCAAGGAATCCCTGCTGGATCCGATCGATATCCACGACCTGAAAGCGCGCGGTGCCTCGAACAGAGCCGAGGAACTGCGTCTTGAGCTGTTCGACAAGGTGAATGATCTCGGTATTGGTGCCCAGGGGCTGGGTGGCCTGACCACCGTTCTGGACGTTAAGGTCAAGGATTACCCGACGCACGCTGCCAATAAGCCGGTGGCCATCATCCCGAACTGTGCTGCGACTCGCCACGCGCATTTCACTCTGGATGGCACCGGACCTTCCTTGCAGACGCCGCCGCGCCTGGAAGACTGGCCGGAAATTACCTGGGAAGTCGGCGACAACGTGCGTCGCGTGAACCTCGATACGGTGACCCCGGAAGACGTAAAGGACTGGCAGCCGGGCGAAACCGTCCTGCTCTCCGGCAAGATGCTGACTGGCCGGGATGCTGCCCACAAGAAGATGGTCGACATGATCGAGAAAGGCGAGGAACTGCCAGTCGATCTGAAGGGTCGCTTCATTTATTACGTGGGCCCGGTTGATCCGGTGCGCGAAGAGGTCGTTGGTCCTGCAGGCCCGACGACTGCAACCCGAATGGACAAGTTTACCCACACCATGCTCGAAAAGACCGGCCTTACCGGAATGATCGGTAAAGCCGAGCGCGGTCAGGTGGCCATCGACGCCATCAAGGAATTTGGTGCGGTCTACCTGATGGCTGTGGGCGGTTCCGCTTACCTGGTCTCCAAGGCCATCAAGAATGCGGAAGTGGTTGCCTTTCCGGAACTGGGAATGGAAGCCATTTACGAGTTCGAGGTCGAAGACATGCCGGTCACAGTCGCCGTTGATTCGCGCGGCTCGTCTGTGCACCAGACAGGTCCTGCGGAGTGGCACGAGAAGATCATTGCTGCCAAGGCGGTCTGATCTCGGTAGGTTGCAGAAAAAACAAAAGGGCCGGACGAGTATATCGTCCGGCCCTTTTTCGTTGACTGGCGCAGCTACCTCAACTTGAACAGCTGATATTCAGGTGCTTGCCCCAATCCGGCGGCAATGCAGCATAAGCCTCACTTTCCGGTTGCTCGTCATAGGGGCGTTCGAGAACCTTCAATAGTGCTTTTATCGGTTCGTAATCCCCGTTTTGCGCTTCCTGGATAACCTGCTGGGCCAGATAGTTCCTCAGCACATACTTCGGATTTACACGGCGCATGGCGTATTCCCGCTCATCGTGAGCGCGGCTTTCGTTCATGAGTCTCTCCTCATAACGCTCCAGCCACTGGCCTGCCACGCTGCGATCTACAAACAGATCCCGCACCGGCCCATGGCCATGGCTGTGCAGATTCGAGAGCGCCCGGAAGAAAGCCGTGTAGTCGACATGGTGCTCGTGCATCATGCTGAAGGTATCCATGATCAGGCTCAGGTCCGCTTCATCCTCGATGATCAGGCCAAGCTTGTCTCGCATGTTCTGGAGGAAGCGTTCGTTGTAGGCCACTTCATAGCGGCGAAGCCCCCGGCGCACGTCGTCCTCCTCCATTACCGGGAGCAGGGCTGTGGCCAGGTAGCGGCAATTCTCGAACCCGACTTGTGGTTGACGGTTGTAGGCGTAGCGCCCGCCCTGGTCGGTATGGTTGCTTATATAGCCGGCATCGAAATCATCAAGGAATGCGAAAGGGCCATAATCAAAGGTGTCGCCGATGATGGACATGTTGTCGCTGTTCATCACGCCATGGCAGAAGCCGACTGCCTGCCAGTCCGCAATCGTTCTTGCGGTGCGTTCCACCACTTCCTCGAACCAGCGGGCGTATCGATCGTCATCCGGCAGGTTGATCAGATGAGGGAAGTGCAGCGAGATCACATGCTCAAGCAGAGTCTTTACGCTTTCAGGTCCTTCGTGGTGAGCGGCGAACTCGAAGTGTCCGAAGCGAATATGGCTTTGAGCCACGCGCACCAGTGCCGCCGCCGTCTCGATGGATTCCCTGCGCACCGGGTCTTTGGCGCTCACCATGAACAGTGCCCGGGTGGTAGGGATACCCAGTCCGTGCATGGCTTCACTGCACAGGTATTCGCGAATGGTGGAGCGAAGCACAGCGCGGCCATCTCCGAAGCGGGAGTAGGGAGTCATACCGGCGCCTTTGAGGTGCCAGTCCCAGCGTCGTCCATCGGGGCCAACGGTTTCCCACAGTAGCAGTCCACGGCCGTCGCCCAGATCGGGATTGTAGGCGCCGAACTGGTGGCCCGTGTATTTCATGGCCACAGGCTCCATGCCCTCGAGTAACTCTGATCCTGCACCCACGCCGGTCCACTCCGATTCGGAATCGGCGCGAAAGCCCATCTGTTCCGCGAGCTTGTGGTTGAAGCACACCATCTTTGCGTCTTTTAGTGGTGAGGGCTGAACCCGGGTATAAAAACTGTCCGGGAGCTCCAGGTAGCGATGCTCTATTCGAAAATCGTTGCCACTCATAAAACGCCTATACTCCCATTGGTATGAATTCTGCTGCCGTCTCTCTTAAGTCATCCATTGAACTGGAAACCCAACGTGTCTGATCGCTCGCTAGAACAAACCATCAGTGCCCTGATTCAGCAGGAAGGCCTGCCCGATGCCTACGCCGAAACGGTAGAAAAGACCATTCTGCCGCTCGCAGACCGAATCTGTGCGCTCCATGATACGGAAAAGCAACCCATTGTGGTTGGTATTCACGGAGCCCAGGGTACGGGCAAGTCTACGTTGACACTCTTTTTACGGGAAATTCTGCTGCGCCACCGCAACCGGTCTGCGGCCAATTTTTCCCTGGATGATATTTACCTTACCAGAGGTGAACGCCAGGACCTCGCCGAACGGGTGCACCCGTTGTTTATAACCCGTGGCGTGCCGGGAACACACGACGTTGCGCTCGGGCAACAGGTCTTGAACCGCTTGCGCAGTGCAGTGCCTGAAGATGCCACCCCGATTCCTGCATTCGACAAGTCGCGGGACGACCGGGTTCCCCGGGATCAGTGGCCTGTCTTCGGGGGAAGTGCGGAGGTCATTCTTCTTGAGGGGTGGTGCCTTGATGCGCGACCGGAGCAAGACAGTGCGCTTGCCCAGCCGATGAATCCTCTGGAGGAGAACGAGGACCCGGACGGCGTCTGGCGCAGCTATGTTAATGATCAGTTGAAAGGGGAATACCGGAAATTTTTTGATGAAATCGATTTTCTGATCATGTTGAAGGCTCCCTCCATGGCGTGTGTTCTTGAGTGGCGTCGACTCCAGGAACAAAAGCTGGCAAATAAAATCCGCAATGCACCAAAAAGTGGCGGGCCCCATGATGGTGCACAGGAGTTGCGCATTATGACCGACGAAGAAGTCGGCCGCTTCGTGATGCACTATGAACGGGTTACTCGTGCCTGCCTCGCAGAAATGCCTGGGCGGGCTGATGTTCTGATCAACGTGGCCGAGGACCATTCCCTTGGCCTTCCGCAGTTTCGCGAGGCCTAACGGAGACCGGCCATGGCCAGACCCCATTTGATTCTCTTCTCGGATCTGGACGGCACCCTGCTGGACCACGACGACTACCGCTGGCACGCGGCGGGGCCCGCCCTGGAAAGGCTGAAGGCAGCCAATATTCCCCTGGTGCTTAACTCCAGCAAAACCATGCCGGAGATCCGGGCTTTGAGGGAAGAACTTGGAAACAACGATCCGTTTATTGTCGAAAACGGTGCAGCCGTGGTTATTCCGCCCCACGCCCTGGGCAATGAGGAAGAAGAAGTGGTGAATTTTGGTGCAACCCGGGAACGCGTCCTTGAGGTGCTGGGCACGCAACGGAAGAAGGGCGCGCGATTCAGGGGCTTTGCCGACATGTCTACCGATGAACTGGCAGCGCAGACCGGCCTGGATCCGGCAGCGGCCGGGCGGGCCAAAGAGCGGCTGGGAACCGAACCATTGATCTGGCAGGGCTCGGAGCAGGAGCTGGCGGAGTTTGAAGCGGCTCTGAGTGCCGAGGATCTCCGCCTGGTAGCAGGCGGACGTTTCCTCCATGCCATGGGTATATTTGATAAAGCCGATGGGGCCCGGTTCTTGCTAAACAAATACAAAGAGCAATACCGGGAGCAGTATGGCGATGGGCCAGTGTTGGCCATTGCCCTGGGTGATAGCCCCAACGATCAGCAGATGCTGGAATCGGCGGATATACCGGTGGTGATCCGGGGCGTAAAAAGCGAAGAGGTTCGGTTGCCTTCGGCAAAACACGCCATTCGCTCCCTCAAGCCCGGCCCCGAGGGCTGGAATGAGTGCGTGCTCAATCTCCTGTTTGAGTACGGGTACTGACCCGTTTGAGTGTGGGTATAAAAAAGGAGAGCCGCCATGGGCGACTTTTACCAGAATGGCATTATCACAACCCTTCATAACCTGGTTCGGCGTCCGGTGGAGGACCTGGAAGCAGAGCTGATGAGTTTTCGCAAAGCCCGGCCCATGTCGCTGGTGCTGCCGTCGCTTTATTCGGAGCTGGAGGGGCCGGCCCTGAAAAACATTGTGCACGAGCTGGGTAAGGTGCCGTATCTGGATCAGGTAGTGATTGGCCTGGACCGCGCCAACGAGGAACAATACCGCCACGCCCTGGAGTATTTCTCGGAACTGCCCCAGAACTTCAAGGTGCTCTGGAACGACGGGCCACGTCTCAGGGCCATTGACCTGAAGCTTCGGGAGCAGAACCTGGCACCGACGGAAATGGGCAAGGGCCGGAACGTCTGGTATTGCTTTGGCTATGTACTGGCCTCCGGTGTCAGCAAGTCCGTCGCCTTGCACGACTGCGACATCCTCACGTATTCCCGGGACCTCGTGGCCCGCCTTATCTATCCTGTGGCCAATCCCGGCTTCAACTACATGTTCTGCAAAGGCTACTACGCCCGGGTGGCGGACGGAAAAATGAACGGACGGGTGAGCCGCCTGCTGGTGACACCGCTGATCCGCGCGCTGAAGAAAGTCTGCGGCCCCAACGATTTTCTGGATTACCTGGACAGTTACCGGTACCCCCTGGCCGGGGAGTTCTCGTTCCGAACGGATGTGATCAATGATCTGCGCATTCCCAGCGACTGGGGGCTGGAGATCGGTGTGCTGTCGGAGATGAAGCGCAACTACGCCACCAACCGCCTGTGCCAGGTGGATATTGCCGATGTCTACGACCACAAGCACCAGGAGCTTTCGCCGGAGGATGCCAGCAAGGGGCTGTCCAAAATGAGCATGGATATCGCCAAGGCCCTGTTCCGAAAGCTGGCGACCAACGGCGAGATTTTCTCCAATGAAAAATTCCGGACGATCAAGGCCACGTATTTCCGCATTGCCCTGGATTTTGTGGAGACCTACCAGAACGACGCCATTATTAACGGCCTGACGTTTGATCGTCACAAGGAGGAGAAGGCCGTGGAACTCTTCGCCCAGAACGTAATGCGGGCCGGCGCCTATTTCCTTGATAACCCGATGGACACCCCTTTTATTCCCAGCTGGAACCGGGTAACAAGCGCCATTCCCGACATCAAGGAGCAGTTGCTGGAGGCAGTGGAACTGGATAATGAGGAATTCCGGCCATGACCCAGCCTCTGAAAGCGAAGCTGGTTTCCATGCTGGAGGTGGTCTATCCGGAGCTGGACTGTGATTTTCTGGCCGAGGAGCTGCTGATCACCATGGGGCTGGAGCCCAACCAGGCACCGCCCCCTGCGCACCAGAATAATTGGGACGAATCGGATGTGGTGCTGATTACCTATGCCGACACGGTTCAGCGGGCGGACGAAAAGCCGCTGCAAACGCTGCATCGTTTCCTGGGCGATTGCCTGTCAGATGCTGTCTCGTCGGTGCATATACTGCCTTTTTTCCCCTACAGCTCCGACGACGGTTTCTCGGTCATGGACTATCTGGCGGTGAACGAGTCCCACGGAAGCTGGGAGGATATCGAGCGCATCGCACGGGATTACAAACTGATGGCGGACCTGGTGATCAACCATATGTCGGCCCGCAGCCGCTGGTTCGAGAATTTCCGCAAACGGGTAGACCCGGGGAAGGATTATTTCTTCGAGGGCAATCCGAAGGACGATCTGAGTGCCGTCGTGCGTCCACGAACCTCGCCACTGCTGAACCCGGTTCAGACCGATGATGGCGAACGGTATGTCTGGTGCACCTTCAGTGAGGATCAGGTCGATCTGAACTTTGCCAACCCAAAGGTGCTCATCGAGTTCGCGGCCATCATCCGGCGCTACCTGGAGCGTGGCATTATCATCTTCCGGCTCGATGCCGTCGCCTTTCTCTGGAAAGAGTCGGGCACACCCTGCATCCATTTGCAGCAGACCCATGAACTGATCAAGATCCTGCGCCTGTTGATCGAGCACCACAGCCCGGATGCGGTGGTGATTACCGAGACCAACGTACCCAACCGCGAGAATCTCACCTATTTCGGTAACGCCAACGAAGCCCATGTAATCTATAACTTTTCCCTGCCGCCCCTGCTGATCAATACCCTGGTTACCGGTGACTGCAAGCACCTGAAAACCTGGCTGATGAGCATGCCGCCAGCGCAGATGGGCACCACCTATCTGAACTTTATTGCGTCCCACGATGGTGTGGGTATGCGGCCAACGGATGGTCTGCTGACGGAGGAAGAGAAGCAGCGGCTGATCAACACCATGGACTCGTTCGGCGGCAAGGTCTCGTACCGGCGCACGCCGGATGGCCGAGACCAGCCCTACGAAATCAACATCGCCCTGTACGATGCGCTGCAGGGCACGGCGGAGTCGGGCCGGGATCACTGGCAGTTGCAGCGCTTCGTCTGCGCCCACACCGTAATGCTGGCGCTGGAGGGGATTCCCGCCTTCTACATTCACAGTCTGCTGGCGACTGAGAACGATCTGGAGCGGGTGGAGCACACCGGTCGGCTTCGATCCATTAACCGCAGCCAGTGGCAACTGGATACTCTGGAGCAGAAGCTCGCAGATCCCCTGAGCCATCACAGCAAGGCGTTCGAGGAGCTGAAGCGGCTGATTGCCATCCGGCGTAAACAACCTGCGTTTCACCCGAACGCCACCCAGTTCACCCTGCATCTCGGCCTGCAGCTGTTTGGTTTCTGGCGCCAGAGTATGCGCCGGGACCAGTCCATCTTCTGCATTCACAACATCAGTAACGAGGTGCAGCAGGTAGCGCTGAGCGACATCAATCTCATCGGCACCGATCATTGGCTGGATCTGATTTCCGGGATGACTATTGATGATCTGTCTGGCTCGATCACCCTGAAACCTTATCAGAGTGTTTGGCTGTCCAACCTGGAAGTTACCGGCTGATCCTGTCTTTGCGCCATTTGTGCAATGCTCGGAAAACTTGGGGTATCCTGTGCCCATATGAGCAAGGCCGAGACGTCATACATGATCAAAGCAATCAAGGTAACCGGGGGCAATCTAAGCTGGGAGCCCTGGGAAGGACCGGGTGAACCGCCCGCAGACCACGTCGAAATCGAGGTTGTCTGGACAGCCATCAATCGTGCGGATCTCATGCAGCGCGCTGGCGTCTATCCCCCGCCTCCGGGAGCATCCGATATTCTCGGGCTGGAGGTTAGTGGTCGCATCGCTTCGGTCGGATCTGGCGTTACCCATCTCAAACCCGGTGATGAAGTCTGCGCCCTGCTGACCGGCGGCGGTTATGCGACTCGTGTGGTGGTACCCGCGGTGCAGGTTTTGCCCGTTCCCAAAGGAGTGTCGCTGGAGACAGCTGCGGCCATTCCCGAGGTTTTTGCGACCGCCTGGTTGAATCTGTATCACGAAGCAGCCTTGAAACCGGGCGAGCGTGTGCTCCTGCATGCGGGTGCCAGCGGCCTTGGCACCGCGGTAATTCAGCTCGCAACGGCCTTTGGCAATCCGGTCTTTGCGACCGCCGGTGATAAGGCCAAACTGGAGGTTTGTCGCAATCTGGGAGCCAGTGGCGTCTGGAACCGGAACGAAGGCTCCTTCGTTGATGCTGTTACAGCGTGGGGTGGCGTGGATATGGTTCTGGATCCGGTCGGTGGCAATTATATTGCCGAAGATCAGCGGGTTCTGAACGTCGATGGCCGCATTGTGCTCATCGGACTCATGGGGGGGCGTATGGCCGAGGTGGATCTGGGCATCATGCTGATCAAACGCCAGCGCCTGATCGGTTCCACCCTCCGTTCACGCACGGTCGAGGATAAGGGCGAGGTGATGCAGGCGCTCTACCGGCACGTCTGGCCACTGCTCGCAGCCGGCCAGATTGAACCTCTGATCGATAGCACCTGGCCGATAGAAGAGGTGGAAGAGGCGATGGCCTATGTGGCTGAGAACAGGAACACCGGCAAGGTGCTCCTGAAAATCTCGGACTGAATCACACAGACCACACGCGTCTCAGGTATTGCAGTCAGTCTGCAATGTGAACCAGCTGTTTACCGAAGTTCTGGCCTTTGAGCATGCCCTTAAAGGCATCAACGGCGTTGTCCAGCCCTTCGGCAACGGTTTCGCGGTATTTCAGTTCTCCGGAAGCAACCCGTGAGGCCAGGATGTCCGTGATTTCCTGATGCTGGTCATGCCATTCGGTCACGAGGAAAAAACGATGCTCCGGCGCCGGATCAAGCGCCCCGAGCACGTGGAAGGGAGTTTCCACGCTGGCCATATCTTTTGCATTGTAGGCAGAGACAAAACCGCAGATGGGCACCCGGGCCCCCTCATTCAACAATGGGGCAACGCCGCGCGTAACGGCTCCACCCACGTTTTCAAAGTAGATGTCGATGCCGTCGGGGCAGGCCGCTTTGAGATCCGCTTCCAGGTTCCCCGCCTTGTAGTCGACGCAGGCGTCGAAGCCCAGCTCATTGACCACGAAATCGCACTTCTCAGGCCCACCGGCAACGCCAACCACCCGGCAACCTTCTGTTTTTGCGGTTTGGCCAACCACAGTGCCGACAGGGCCGGAGGCTGCCGAGACAACCACGGTTTCGCCGGCTTTTGGTTTGCCGACGTACATAAGGCCGCAATAACCGGTGCGCCCTGGCATGCCTGCAACGCCAAGGTAGGTTTGAAGGGGCACATTGTCTCGTTGCTGAATTTTGTAGACCATCGGCGCGTCCGCCGGGAAGGTGACGTATTCCTGCCAGCCGGAGTAGCAGGTAACCAGGTCACCGACTTTCAGGTCGTCCGAGCGGGACTCAACAACACGTGCAACACTCTCGCCGACGATAGGCTCATCGATGCCAATGGGGTCCATGTAACCCTTGGCATCGTTCATGCGTGGACGCATGTAGGGGTCCAGTGAAAGCCAGAGCACTTTAGCAACAACTTCTCCCTCGTTAGGGGAACGGACAGGACGCTCTTCCAAAACGAGATCGCCTTGTTGGATTTCGCCCTGTGGGCGTTGTTTGAGCACGACGGCTCGGTTCTTGTATTCGCTCACTTGTTCTCTCCGGTTGCATAATGAAACCAGATTAGGGTGCAGCAGAATGGATTTCCGGTCAACCTCTCATCATGCCGACACAAGACTGGCCCCGGGGTTTCATTCTACGGCTTGATGGCTATAATCGGAGGCCTGCTCAGGACGAGCTTAAAAACCGATTGCTCTTCAAGGAATGAAGATATGCCCCAGGCAAGTGGATTGCAGTTTACCGCCCGTGTTGGCGGACTCCCCTCAGATTTATTTTCAGTGGTTGGCTTTAAACTGACCGAGCGCCTGTCCGAGGTGTTTCAGGGTCACCTTGAGCTGGCCAGCACCGCCCCCTCCATTCAGGCTGCAGAGATTCTGGAGCAACCAGTAGATCTCGTTATCTGGCAGGACAGCATGCCTCTTCGGCGGTTTACCGGGGTGGTCAACGAATTCGTCCGAGGCGATGCCGGCCACCGGCGTACCCGCTATGAACTGATTATCCAGCCGCCGCTCTGGCGTCTTGGACTGATGCACAACAGCCGGATTTTCCAAACCCAGGGCACCGACACCATTGTGCGCACTCTCCTGGAAGAGCGCGGCATTATCGATTCGATCTTCGATCTGAAGCGCACGCCGGAGCAACGGGAATACTGTGTTCAGCACCGGGAAAGCGACCTGGCCTTTCTCGAACGCCTCGCGGCTGAAGAGGGTTGGCATTACCGCTATGAACAGGGGAGCGTGGACGGGGACACCCAGTCGGCGCTTATAATCGCCGACCATCATGGCGATGCTCCGAAACTGGAGCCGGCAGCATACAACGCCAAAGCAGGCGGCAGCACCCAGCGCCCGGCGGTGTATCGGTTCCGGTATGAAGAACGGGTGCGGGTGGCCTCTGTGGCAATGAAGGATTACACCTTCAGAAATCCCGCCTATGCCCTGATGCATGAGCATGCTTCTGGCGATCTGAAGCACCGGGAAGACTACCAGCACTACGACTACCCCGGCCGCTTCAAGGCCGACGCCAGTGGCCAGCCTTTTACCGAAGCCAGACTGCAATCCCTTCGCAATGACGCCAGCACCGCCTCCGGCGAGAGCAACCGCCCGGATTTCAGCCCCGGCGCGAAAGTGGAACTGACCGAGCACGATAGTGACAATCTCAATCGGGAGTGGCTGCTAACGTCTATCATCCACACCGGAACGCAGCCCCAGGCTCTGGAAGAGGAAGGCGGCAGCGAACCCATCACGTGACCAACACGCCACCCTATGGGCTGCCCGAGCACAAAACCCGCACCACCCTGAAAACGAAAACCCACAAGGGCGAGGGCAGTAACGAACTGCGGTTTGAGGACGAGGCCGATCAGGAACAGATCTACGTACACGCCCAGAAAGATCTGGACCTGCTTACCGAGAACAACCGCACGGAGGTGATTCGGAACTACAGTCATCGCACTGTGGAAAACCACGATTTCAGTCATGTGAAAGGCAACGAGCATCGCACAGTCGATGGCGAACAGCGGGAATCCATCGGAGGCGATTGCAGCCAGAACATAGGCGGCACATTCCACCAGAAATCCTCCCAGGGAACATTTAGCGAAGCGGGCACTGAAGTACACCACAAGGCGGGAACCAAAGTGGTGCTGGATGCCGGCGCTGAAATCACCATTTCGGCGGGTGGCAGTTTTTTGAAACTGGACCCAAGCGGCGTGACGCTATCCGGGCCTGGCATCAAGATCAATTCTGGTGGTTCGCCAGGCAGCGGTTCTGGACAGAGCGTGGTGATGGCGCAAATGCCAAGGGTTATTGAGGGTGATCAGCCCCACGAGCCCGAGCAGGAGGCACTGGCGGAAGTTGAACAACGGAAGAACGCTCCGGCCATCAATGTAGAATCCCAAGTTGCGGCACTCAGGAAGGGGAATGCAACCTGCCCGGTTTGTGAGGAGCAAAACTCATGAATCAGGATTCCTGGTCGTTGCGGGAGTCGCCCTTTACCCATGTTCCCTGGCCTGGCCATCAACCTGTTGGGCTTGTCCTGGATGGTGTTGCTATCCCCGAACTCGGTGAGCAAATCTACCAGTGGGCCGGCGGACAAACCATTAATGCAGAGTGCCTGTACGTTGCAACCCGCTGGGAGGCGGTTTCGGACTTGTCCCCCTGGCTTGTATGGCTCAGTGGGCCAGAAGACCCGGTGCTGGAAGGGTTCCTGGAGCAGGGGCCCAGGCAAGAGCAGGGTTACCTGCTGATTTCGGCCACAGACCATGCTAGCTGTGCCTGTTGGATGCGCTCCCACCTGCAGGTAGAAGTGGCGCCGGGCTGTGAAGAACTGGTGCGGATTGCCCATCCGGCACTGGCTGCCACGGTGATCGGGGGCAATTTGCCGCGTTTCCCCACCAGGGCCGTGGACCGGTTGATTGTTCCGGATTGTATCAGCGAGCAGTGGCACCTTGTCGAGCCCCCGGCTGTTCAGTCTGGCGACATAGGTGACCAACCCGAAAAAATGATGGCCTCGCGGGACTTGAAGGGCGCTTTCGATGCCTTCAATCGGCGCAAAGGCGCACTGCACATATGGAACAACCTGCATGAGTCGGTGCGCAACCAGTTGGGTGGTCCTGATTTGAGGGATGCCTACCCGGCACTCGGCAGAATACTGGAAGAGGCCCTTGGCAACGGATGCAACAACTTGCGGGAGGTTATGCAATTCCTGTTCGTAACCTTGCCACCACAAGCCGATAGCAATGCCGTGACGGAAACGGCGCCTCCATTGAATCAAGGATGAACAATGACACGGATACAACGCCCCACTGACGACCGGGCAAGCAACGATCTTTTGTGCTGGGAACAACCAGGCACCCCCATTGATGAACCCGCTTCATGCCCGCTGCTGAGAACCGTGAACCTGCTGCCTATTCGGTACGGCAGGGTAGAAGTTGCGCCCGCCGATACAGACCCGGGGTACCCCTACTCACTGACCTCCCGCCCGCTTGGCTACCGCCTTCTTAGGTATCGCTATCTTTATGTATTGGACGCAGATACCGGGGAGCTCCACGAGTACCTGCATGAAAATGGTGAACTGACGGGCCACAACGGTGGCAAGCTGGAATACCCGAAGCAGCACACCCTCTACGTTTGCTTCGCCGATGTGCCCCTCACCGAACGCAAGAAAGCTCAGATACTTGACAGCCAGGAGGAGCGTGCGCACTTCATGCAGGAAATCGACCTGGCCAGTGCCTCGCCGGTCAGCGGCGGTGAGCACCTGCTGACGCCTGAACAGGCCAAACAATGGGTGGCTGAATTTGGCGAAGACTATACGCCGGATGCCCCCGAAAACGGCCACGCCCAGGAAAGCGAGCCCTATCACTGGGAGAATCAGCCCTATTACCACAAGAGCCGATTTGGCAAGTTGATCAAGCAGCAGGCCGTGGAAGACCCGGACAATTGCCTGTGCCTGGTGCTGAGGGACGACGTGGGCGTGATGCTGGACCTGGCTCAGCAGCAGGATGATGTGGTGGGCTGGATCGGCGACTGGGCGGAAGGTGGTGACGAGCCGGGGCACACCGAGCGGGACTATATGCTGGGTGCTTGGATAGAGTCCATGACACTGATCAACGATCACGCTCTGGAGACGGCTGGCGAAAGACCGGGAGGCGAACCTTTCCAGTCGCTGTACGAGAGTACCGACGATGCACAACGCCAGTCCATCTACGACTACCTGGAGGTGCGAAGGGATTACCGTGGCCCGCAACCGATGGGCCCCGAAACCTACCTGCGCGAGCACCACGGGGATAATCCCCTGGTCCGGGCACAATTGGCCATGATTGATGCCCTGGGGCAGGCGAACTACGATCAGCACCGGGACACCATCAATCAGCTCAACCTGCAGAACTATTACCAGCTTAACGGGGCCAAACTGGGCCAGCGCGGCATCAATGAACTGATCGACCGCCCCCGTATGGATGCCTTCATGGCGGCGCAGCGGGCCAAGCTGGCACGGTGGCAAGGGTTGCTGGCGGACATCACCGATGACCGGGCCACCCTGTTGTGTGATTCCCGCTTCCACCAGGCCGCCTGGTATTTCGACGTGGCGGATGAGAAGCAACTGGAGGCGGCCCTGGACCTGAACTATGCCTGCGTGAAGGATCTTTGCCGCACCGACGAGGCGGCGGAAAAGGTACTGGCCTGGCTGGAGGAGAATCCCCAGTACAGTCACCCCTTGTTCCACACCTTGCCCAAGGCCGCCCAGGCGCCGGATGCAGAGCCATCGACCACCTACTTTGGTATCGCAGGGGCCGGCTACAGCCTGGTGACCAGGGCCGCCGAGTGGGCGCGGCGCCTGGCCGAGGCGGAGGCCGGACACCTGCCGGACCTTGAGTTACGCTCCCATGAAATCCAGGCAAAGGCAGCCGCCATTGGCGACACCCTGGCACCGGCGGTGTCAAAAGGTATCGCCCGGGCTATGGAACAGCTTTACCAAGGCATTGAGGCAAACCGGATACCGCCCCTGGACGACCTGTTCCGGGACCTGCCGTATTTTTTCAAGGGCAAGATGCTCAAGGTCATCCAAGCCGGTGAGGTAGAGTTCCGCGTTGCCTCGGAACCGGAGCTGGCCACCTTCCGCCAGAACCTGGAACAACTGCTGTCGCTGAACGAGCGGCTGGAATCCCTGGCCCACGACCACGACGTGGCCAAGGCCACCCACGGCCACAAATCCGAGCGGGCGCAAAGCATCGTCAACGAGTTCAAGGCCACCCGGGAGGAACAGCGGGCCCTGGGCCGGCGTCTGGCCGGCGCCCTCAGCCCGGTGGAGGAAACCAATACCGGCCTGCGGCTCGAGCCCGCAACCACGGGCAGGGCGGGTATCTCCCTGCTGCTGCCTGCCGCGGGCCAGCAGCAGATGGGCACACTGATGGGGCACCTCCGCCAGGGCCTGACCTCTGCGCCACGGGTGAACCTGCTGGGGGATGGGCTGGGTGTGATGGTGTTTGCGGCGCAGTTGGTGAACTTTTTTCACGCTGTTTCCGAAGTTAAAGCTCAGTCACCAGACGCCAGGAGCTATGGCAAACTTATCGAAAGTCTGTCTGCTACATCCGGCGCCGGTTTCCTGGCCGCCCAAAGCCTGGCGGACACCGCTCTGTCCTCCAGGGCCCAGACCCTGGCAAACTCTTGGCAGCGCAGCGCCGTGCAGTCGGTCCATATCCAGATGGGCCGCTTGCATGTTGGGTTGGGAATATTTGCATACGGCGCGGGTGCTATCAGCGCCGCCATCGGCACCTACAAGCATGCCAGCAACTGGCTGGAAGCCGTACGGACCGGTAATGCGCAGGCGCAATTGGGGGCGACCCTTGGCATGGTGGGCAGCGGCGGGCTGACGGCGACAAATCTATATGGCCTAAACCAGACACGAATAGCTGCGATGGAGGTATGGCGAGCCGCCGACAAGGCAGGTGCCTGGGCCACCGCAGGCACCCGTCTGTCCAGCCTGTTCGTCCGCCTGAACATTGCCGGGCTGGCGTTTACCATGCTCGAGCTGGGGGGCACCTGGCTGTACAACCGCTACAATTTGAGCGAGCGGGATCAGTGGCTGCAGACCACCCCCTGGTCGCGGGAACCCGGCCAGATCCACAACGGATCGCTGGAGGAGTACGAGCAGGCCTTCGCCCAGCTCGGCAACAGCCTGTCCCTGGAGAAGGTCCCGGCGGAAGAGCAAGACGGTAAGGACCAACTGGTGCTGAACTGCCATGCTCTGACGGCGGCGGGGTTGATAGAGCCCCTGGACCAGCCGGCGCCCCGGCGAGTGTGGCTCAGTGCCTGGCGCATCCGGCCAGAACGCTCGGGCTGGTTCCGTGACACCCCGGAAACCTGGGTGCGCTGTTCCCATGATATCCTGACGAGCCTGGCCATCCGGGAAGGGGGCGGGCATCTGCAACTGGCGTTCTCGCCCCCGGACCACAGCAAGAGCGATCCGTATCCCGAAACCCGTGACCTGGCGCTGATGGTCCGGCTGGACACCCACCATTCGGAGGACCGCTACACCCAGGAGGTGTACATGCTCAAGGTAACGCCTGACAGTGACTGGCCGGTGACGCCTGTCCAGGAACCTCCCCAGGATAACGAAGGCAGGACCTTCTGGTACCAGGTACGCAATCCCTTTATGGAACTGGATATCTTCGAATGACACAGGAAACGCCCAAGGCGGATATAGCGAACGCCCCCAGGGCCGGGCGAAGTGACAAGTTCCCCAGCGGAACGGTGACGTACCTGTCACCGTTGCCCCTGCCCACTGGTTTGCCGCCCACGGACCACGGGCACGCAGTGGGTGAGGTGAACGAACGCTATCTGGACTTCGGGGTGGGGTTGCCTTCGGTGTTTGGCTGGCAGGTGACTCTTGGCGGCCCTTTTGGCTTATTCGTTATGGTGGCCATGGTTTTTCCGGCGATTGCCTTTTTAATGCTTTACTGGCTCGGCAATGGTCTGCCCGATGCCATTCATGCTTTTTGGGGAGTGATAGAGATCAGCTTCTGGATTGGCTTTTGGGGAGGGGGAGGTTTAATGCTTTGGTGGCTAGTTGCGTCCGTAATAGAACTCAAGAAAAAATCCCAGGTCATCCCCACCCGCTTCAACCGCCAGCGCCGCGAGGTGTGCTTCGTGCCCAATGGTCACCGGGAGCCCATTTTCGTACCCTGGGAGGAACTGGTGGCCTGGGTGACCGAGGCCCAGGGGGTGACCGAGTACGGTGTACAGCGCCAGTACGGCTTCGGTGTAGGCTTTCTCCACCCACAAACCGGCGAGAAGTACAGCTTGGAATTCCAGACTTACGGTTTGCCCCAGGCCATCAGCAACTGGGAGGCCATCCGGGCCTACATGGAGTACGAAGTCCACACCCTGAAAGAGATCCAGGATCCATTGGAACTTCAGGGCCCGGATGATCCGCCCTGGGAGGGCGTCCATGTTTTCCGCAATGCCCGCAAACGTCTTCATGAGGAATACCGGGAAGGCAAACGGGGAGTGCACTACCTGACCGGCTGGTACCTGTACCACCTGATGACCTTTTGGACCCTGCCCAACCGACTGGTGGAGTGGGAAGTCAGGAAGATCAAACGCATGACCCGAAAAACGCTGCCCAGGGACATGGCGGAGTGGTCTGAACCGTTATCTGAGAGCGAGTGGGCCAAGCCCAGCGAGACCTTCAAGCGCTTAAGCCAGAAGGTTCTTGAGAAGCAAAAGGCCCGTCCGGGGCGGTTGCCCTATGAAGTCTTTGCGGAAGTGTATGCCGAGGAGGACCGTCTGCCGCTGGCATCAACCAATTGATGAAGTAGTAAAGCCATTTCAAGGAGGAAATGATGACAAACATTGTAAACGCAAACCGCACAGGCTTTATGGCGTCATTCAGCTGTCACAAGCCGAGCTTGATCAGCTTGGAAGATCGGAAACCCTAGTCTGCAGTCAATGGCAGACGATGGACGGTCTCTCATGAACTCAAAAAGTACTCAGTTCGAACAGCCTCTACACGCGGGGCGTTCCGAGCCTTTCCCGAGTGGCCGGCTGACTCTTTTATCCCCCAAACCCCTGCCAACCGGCCTGCCGCCGGTGGATCATGGCCATGCGGTGGGGGAAGTGAATGACGGATACCTGGACTTTTTGGGCAGGGGCGACATCGGTGTTCGGTTGGCAAATGACGTTAGGTGGCTCTTTGGGCTTGTTCACACTCTCCCTTCCGTGCTGGCAGGCTTATTCCAAATTAAAGAACGTAACGCCCGCCCGTTTAACCGCCAACGCCGCGAGGTGTGTTTCGTGCCGGAGGGGCAGAAAGAGCCGATCATCGTTCCCCGGGAAATGCGGATCAGCCTCTCTAATAAGGATTTTGATGCCGCGACTGAGTATGGACTTCCCTCATTCATTCACTTGTTGCTGCTTTTTTTGTTGGTACCAGCTTGGTTGTTATTTTCATTCTGGATTATTCCCCCTTCAACCAACTGGATAATGAGCACCGGAATAAGCTTCCTCCTCAAACCCTTCGAAAACACCATTAACAAAAGACTGGATTCCACCCTTGAAGACGGCTGTAGCGAATTCAACCGCGTTGATGGTCAGGTTCGTATTGCCCTGTGTCGGGGGCGTTTTTTCGAGGCGCCTTTCGCGGAGTTTGATGCTTATGTGGAACGTGTTGTCCAGCACGGCGGTATCTTTTACCGGTTGATGCTGGTGCACCGTTACACTCAGAAAACCTTTAACAAAACAGGCTTCAGTACCATTGAGTCGGAAAAGTCAGAAGTGTTGGCGTTGTGGGATATGTTGCAACGCTACATGGATGTGACCCAGCCACTGCCGGATACACCGCGACTAGAGCCCTTCCGTCATCTGGACCCGGTAACAGCTGAGCATGACAGAAAGACCGGGCGGAACCCGAGGTATTGGCGGGACCTGGATCTTGAATCCTGGAAGGACGGGGAAGGCTGGACAGAGGTCCACCAGCGCCAGAGCAGGTTTCCTTGGGGAAGCCGAACCTGCAAGCTTACGCCGCAATTGGGCAAGATCTCGATGGAGGAGTATCGGAAGCTGCGACCGCCCGGTGCGTGGCCAATCTAAAGCCGGGTTGATGAACAAAACCTCAATTGTTGCATAATGCAACGCATGTGGTAGCCTGTTACAAGCGTTAAGCAATACCTCAGGAGGCCACCATGACAACCGCTGTCCGTCTCGACGACACTCTGGTCCGCCACGCCGCCGCAGAGGGCGCGGTTCATCGGCGTTCGACACCCAAGCAGATTGAGTACTGGGCCGAGATAGGCCGTGCCGTTGCCGGGGACGTGAGTGCGGAAGATCTGATTGCTATTCTGCAGGGTATCCGCCAGGTGCGGGTTGAACCGGTGGTGGCTGAGTCTGTTTCCAGTGATGACCTCTGGGCTGAAGTAGATCAGGCCCGGGAAAGCGGTAATCTGGGGCGCTCGATTGCCAGAGGTCGTACGGTGTATCAGGCGTCTGGAGAAAAGCCCGGCTATCTGGAGGCGATTTATCCGGATGGCACTCGGGAAGTCGGTCAGTTTCGCAACGGGCGTTTTGAAGCACTGAGTGACCGTGACAACGCAGCCTGAACTCTGGCTGCTGGTTGGCGGCAACGGTGCCGGCAAGACCACATTCTATGAGCGGTTCCTGGCCCGCCGGAAGATTCCTCTGGTGAATGCCGATAACATCGCCCGCAGTGTGTGGCCTGACGCGCCCGAGAAACACAGTTATGAGGCGGCGCTGATTGCTGAACAGGAACGGTTCCGACTGCTTAAGGAGCGCCAGAGTTTCTGTTTCGAAACTGTCTTTTCTCATTCCTCGAAGGTGGATTTTGTCGGGGCTGCCAAGGCTGCCGGATTTCGCATTCGGCTGTTTTATTTCCACCTCGAATTCGCTGCGTTGAACAAGGCTCGGGTGGCTTCCCGGGTAAGATCCGGCGGCCATCATGTGCCCGAGGCCAAGGTTGAGTCCAGAATTCCAAGGACCCTTGCCAATCTTCGCGAATGTATCGGGCTGGCGGACGAACTGCACCTCGTTGATAACTCCAGTCTCGATCAACCCTACGTGCGCATTGCGGTCTGGGAGGCGGGGCAGTGGCGTACCTGTCAGGAGGTCTTGCCTCAGTGGGCAACCGACCTTATTGATAACTGAAAGACGGCTATGGCCAGCTGTCCGGCACCACGAAAAAGCGGTTGGTTTCCTGCCAGAGGCCGCTGATGGAGTCCTCCTCGAGTTTCGCGAACAGGAGCGGGATGTTGTAGCGCTCGATGGTGTTCAATGCAGCAGTTACTGCATTGGGGGCCGGTGGCTCGCTTTGACGCCACGGGCCGATCCAGTGGGGTTTGTTCAATACCACCCAGCCGGGGAGGTCCGATGTCTCAATCTGTGAGAGATAGCGCCACTGGCCGCGCAGGTGACTGGCTGGCACGGACTCAGGAGCGATCACCTGTGTTCCTGCCGGGTAAAACAGGTACCCCGGCATGAAAATCCGGGGAATGACAGGCTCTGCGATTCCAGCGTCTGCCAGCAACGCCCGGGCCTCGGGCAACGCGGTTCTCTGGCTTTGCATGCGCAGCATCCGGTCTGTTTTCAGATCGAGCCGGTCTTTGGCATTCGGGCCATACCACAGAGTTCTCCCGCTTTGCTCCGGAACTCCCAGATAGTATTTGATGGCAATTTCGTGGTGCTCGATTCGATCTTCTGACCGATTATGCACCACGAAATCCAGCTCGCCCATGGTTCGGCCGTGGGACTGGATTTGTCGATTTTGAAGCAGAACATCCCAGCCCAGAAGGTCTTCCAGTAATACGCGGTAAAGCTGCTCGAAATAGAAGCCGAGCCGCTTCTGGGGTGTCTCTCTGAGCAGCGCAGGCGCTATTTCCGGCTTTTCATCCCAGGCCTGAAGTTGTTCTGTAATACCGTCAGGGAGATAACTGGCCGGCTCAAACGTCAGTGGTGACTGCAGCAGCTGGGGCGCCCGGCATAGCCAGGCAAGGTGCCTGATCGCCGGCGTGGTCAGTTGTCGAGTTGAGTAGGGGGTTGTTTTTGCATCCATATGGCCAGAATACCGTAAACTGTCCGCAAGGCACGATGATCAATACAGTTCTGAAGGAGGCTTCATGCAATATCTTCACACCATGATCCGGGTGAGCAACCTGGACGAGACACTCCATTTCTTTTGCGATCTGCTGGGAATGGTTGAGATCAATCGCAAGAGCAGCGACAAAGGCCGATTCACCCTGGTATTTCTGGCTGCACCGGAAGACGAAGCCCGTGCCCGTGAAGACCGGGCGCCGATGATCGAGCTCACTTACAACTGGGATCCGGAAGAGTATACCGGCGGGCGTAATTTTGGCCATCTGGCCTACCGGGTGGATGACATTTATGCCCTTTGTGAGCATCTCAAAGTCAATGGGGTAACGATTAATCGTCCGCCCCGTGACGGCCATATGGCCTTTATCCGCACGCCGGATAACATCTCGATTGAGCTTCTGCAGAAAGGCGAGGCGCTGCCACCGAAGGAACCCTGGGCCAGCATGGAAAACACTGGCACCTGGTAAGCCCGCAGGCGGGGCACCGCAAGGGGCTTGAGCGTGATACAATAAGGCTCCGCAACATAGCTTTCGCATCAGGATGATGCACTCAGAACATGGAGAAGTTTGATGGACGATTGGCAAGGATGCCTGGATCCCCAGTGCCAGACCGCTTTATTACGAGCCCGGGAAAGCGTTGAACGCCGTGGTGGCTCGGTGATTACCGTTGAAGACTACCTGCTTGCGCTGCTGGACTCCGCACCCGCTATAGCCCGCTTTCTGCGCGGCTGCGGCGTGGATATGGATGAACTCACCCGCACCATTCAATGCGAACAACCGATCGTGACGGAAGTGGGCGGCGAAGGGCAATTATCTTCCCAATTGATGTACTGGTTCGCGGCGGCCCGGGAAACCAACGATTCGCCATGGCTCGGATGGTCTCAACTGTTGGGGGCGCTGGTTCGCCACGCGGAGCGGCTGCAGGAAAAAGCCTATGTGGCGGTTTTTGAGTTGGTCCCACGCTGGCCCGATTCGTCCGGGGAGCGGGAGCCGGCGCCGATTGATAACTTCCAGAGAGCGCCCGTGGTAGTGACGGATTCCGCATGGGTTGAGCTGGCTGAGGATGTCGCGATCGGTCTGGCGGCGTCGCCGTCAGCCATGATCTGGGTCCGTGGCGAGCGTGGAGCGGGCAAGACCGCCTGGCTGCAATCGCTGCTTCCGGTACTGGAGCAGGATTACGTTGAGTTGGATCTCAGGCGTGAAGCGGAGATCATGGCCAGTGATCTTCCGGTTCTTCCGGCGCTTTCATCGGAGGGCGGTCCGGGAGAGGAAGGGCCACGCTGGCCGGTACTGGTACTGGACAATATCTCGCCAGCGGACCTGATTGCGCTGATGGATCTTCCTGATGGGCTGGCGTCAGCGCTGGTACTTCAATGGGCAGGTCCAATACTTCTGCTGGGGCCTGAAGAGCCTCGCGAAAGCAGTGCCGCCCTGGCGCTGCAGCATCGTCTGGGCCGCACCCTCGACACCTTTGATATGCCGGTTTCAAGCGTGGTTCAGCGTCAGGCCATTCTGACAGCCCACCAGGCCGCCATCGAGAAGCAGTGGAATGTGCAGGTGCCTCGGTCGGCGATCCGGTTTGCTGCTTCTCGCCGGAGCCGGTGCGTGAGCACGCCGGGCGGAATGCTGCAGTGGCTGGAACGGGCGGCCGCCCGGCTGAACCTCGTTGCCCGCAGAGGCCCGGCCGAGGCGGTGGCCCTGGCTGGACAGGCTGATACTCTGAGGCGTCAGTCCCTGGTTGCCCTGGCGCGGAAAGAGCCGATCGACGACATCGAGGCTTCGCTTGGTGAAATTCAGCTTCATCGTGTGGCTGCAGAGGTTGCCTGGCATGAGCGTAAAGCCGCCGGCAAGCTCCGGCAGCTGAGCACTGAAGATTTGCGGCAGGAACTGGAACGCTGGGTTGCAGCGCGGCCCGGGCCGGTTCACTATGTGCGGCATTGCAATAATCAGGATGGAGATTCAGCGGGTGCAGGATCTGGAAATTTACATTCGTGATCTGGAGCCGGGGGCGGTTTCCGGGTGGCTTGAGAACCACCTTGAAGAACTGGAACTGGATGACGTTGAGGTAACAGGCGTGATCAAGGGCTTTGCCCGCTTCGAGGGCGAGAGACTGCGGATATCGCTTTATCCGGGGGCATTTGGCAAACGTTTCACCTCATTGGTCATTGAGGGGCCAAAGGTGCCCTGGAACAGCGACCTCGACTGCGCGCGCAGTGCCTGGCGTGCCATGGGTGCCGAGATCCGTTGCAGCCCGGGAGACTGGAAAGAGGGCGAGCCGGTAGAGGATGAAAAGTGGTGGCGCCTGGACCACCGGGGCGAACAACAGGTCGTCTGGAACTGAAAGAGGCAGCCCGTGGGCTGCCTCTTTGCTTTCAGTGGACGACTCAGTCGCTCAGGATGGACACGTTGTCGGCCTGAAGACCTTTGTCTGCTTCCACAACATTGAAGCGAACCAGTTGACCCTGGCGCAGAACCCGGCGACCGCGGCCGCGGATTGCACGAAAGTGTACGAAAACCTCGTCGCCACTATCGCGCACAATAAAGCCAAAGCCTTTCTTCACGTTGAACCACTTGACGGTGCCTTCTTCATTGCCCTCAGGGCTGCTTTCGTCATAGCCATCATCATCGTCATCGTTGTTTTGGCTGGGTGCACGGTTGCTCGGCCGGGATGTGCTTTGCTTTTCGGCCGGTTTCTTGACGGATAACGCAATGGCCAGGAAGCCCGCAATGCCGAAAACGATCAGCGAGATAATGTAGGCGGCGATGCCACGAGTGCTACCCAGGGCCTCTACAAGTTGGCCTGCAGCGATCAGGCGAAGTGGCTCGGGTGTGAACGACAGCAGCAGGGCAAGCACCAAAGGCGCGGGGATGGCGATCAGGAGAGCAAAAAGGATCGCTTTGGATGGATTACGCATTGACTGAAATTTCTCCATTCTTGTAACGCTAACGATAAAAACCGGATATCGGGTAAAATCGCACATCCGGCCGGTGAAAACCGCCAGTTCCCCGGAAAACGGGAGCGCTGACGGGCAAAAGCGGCATGATACCAGATTATCCCGAGCGCTGACCAAGCAACGGGGTAAGCAGTGTCATCGATCACATTCTTGATAGATCCACCCAGGGAGTGCCAATACCCAATGAGCCAGAACGATCTGGAAACCCGACTGGATGAGCTGGAGACACGGCTGGCCTTTCAGGACGACGTTATCAATACCCTGAGTGAGCAGGTGGCCAGGCAGGAAATGGACATCCGGGAATTGTGGGAGGCCAAACGGTTGCTGCACAAACAGCTCAAGGATGTTTCACCGTCCAATATCAAGTCGGAGCAGGACGAAACACCTCCCCCTCATTATTGAAAGTGGCGCATTAAAAAGGGATCAGATGAAGGTTTCATCTGATCCCTTTTCGTTGGATTCCGGCTCCTGCTTTTATGCCAGCAGTTCGATCAGAATCTGTTCGTAGATTTCAGACAGGGTATTCAAATCTTCGGCCTTTACGCACTCATCCACTTTGTGAATCGTCGCATTGATGGGGCCAAGTTCGACCACCTGCGCGCCGGTAGGTGCAATGAAGCGACCATCCGAGGTGCCGCCGGAGGTTGAAAGTTCGGTTTCCCGGCCTGTCACCGTGCGAATGGCGCTCTGGCTGGCAGACACGAGTGCGCCCTTGTCCGTCAGGAACGGACGGCCACTGAGGTGCCACTGCAGATCGTATTTCAGGTTGTGGCGGTCCAGGATGGCTACCACCCGTTCCTCCAGACTTTCTGCAGTGTTTTCCGTGCAGTAGCGGAAGTTGAAGTGCACCAGGCATTCACCGGGAATAATGTTGCTGCCCGTACCGGCCTCCAGCTTAGTAATCTGGAAGGTGGTTGGCGGGAAAAAGTCGTTGCCGTTATCCCAGAATTCCTTTGCCAGCGCATCCAGGGCAGGCGCAACCAGGTGAACCGGGTTCTCGGCCAGGTGCGGATAGGCTACGTGGCCCTGAACCCCATGCACGGTCAGGTAACCATGCAGAGAGCCCCGTCGACCATTCTTGATCACATCACCCACTTCTCGGGTGCTGGACGGCTCGCCAATCAGACACCAGTCGATCTTTTCGTTCCTGGCTTCGAGAGTTTCCACCACTTTGACCGTACCGTGTTGGGCTGGCCCCTCTTCGTCACTGGTAATCAGCAGGGCTATGGAACCCCGATGGTCCGGGTAGCTTGCAACGAAGCGCTCGCATGCGGTTACGAAGGCTGCCAGGCTGCCCTTCATGTCCGCGGCGCCACGGCCGAGGAGGTAGCCATCCCTGATCACGGGATCAAAGGGTGGGTGCGACCAGTTCTTTTCCGGCCCGGTTGGTACCACATCGGTATGGCCGGCAAAGGCCAGCACCGGCCCCTCGGAGCCCTTTCGGGCCCAGAGGTTATCGGTATCGCCAAAGCGCAGGTTCTCGCCGGTGAAGCCCAGAGGCGCAAGGCGCGACATCATCAGTTCCTGACAGCCGGCATCGTCTGGCGTGACAGACTGCCGGCGGATCAGATCAACGGCAAGTTCGAGGGTCGGGGAATCAGTTGTTTGCATGCAGCTCTTCATTCAGCTCGATGGCAGACTTGTTGGTTTTGCACTCCACCGCGCCAGTCTGGCTGTTACGGCGGAAAAGCAGGTCTGTCTGGTTGGCCAGATCGCGGGCCTTGATCACCTCAACCAGCTCGTTGTTGTCGTCGAGCAGCGCAACCTTGGTGCCGGCTGTGATGTACAGCCCGGCCTCGACCTTGCAACGGTCGCCCAGCGGGATGCCGATACCGGCGTTGGCGCCGATCAGGCAGTTCTCGCCAACGGCAATGATGATGTTGCCTCCACCGGAAAGGGTGCCCATGGTGGAGCATCCACCGCCCAGATCAGACCCCTTGCCAACCATGACGCCGGCGGAAATACGGCCCTCGATCATGCTGGTGCCTTCGGTGCCGGCGTTGAAGTTGATAAACCCTTCGTGCATGACCGTGGTGCCTTCACCCACATAGGCGCCAAGGCGAACCCGGGCGGTATCGGCAATGCGGACACCTTTCGGTACCACGTAATCGGTCATCTGCGGGAATTTATCCACGGATTTGACTTCCAGTGTGCGGCCTTCCAGGCGAGCCTGAAGCTGGCGGTCGGACAGTTCGTTCAGATCGATCGCGCCTTCGCTGGTCCATGCCAGATTCGGCAGCAGGCCAAAAATGCCGTCCAGCTTCAATCCGCGAGGTTTGGCCATGCGATGAGAAATCAGGTGAAGCTTGAGGTAAACCTCCGGGGTGCTGGACGCGGTGTCATCTGTTTCGAGTACTGTGACAACCACCGGGCGCTTGCTGGCGGCTGCTTTGTCCGCCAGTGATGCCTGGCCTGTCTGGCCGATCTGACGCAAGGCGTTGGCGAGCTGGCTGAGCTGCTCGGCGGTCGCGCTGATCGCCTGGTTACCACCCTTGTAATCAAGGGCGTTGGAGATGACGTCCATCAGGGTGTTATCGGGTGTCATGACCGGCTGCTGGTAAAACACTTCCAGCCACTCGCCCTGGTTGTTCTGGGTGCCGATACCGATACCGAATGCAAAGCTCATCTGATGGTTGCTCCTGTTATGAATGTGGGGCCAGGGCAATGCCTGAAGACCCCTGAAATTAAAGTTTGGATCTGGTTTGCCCGAGATTCAGGCCAGCCATGCGGACCATTCGTCTGCACTGAAACCTACGCGCACATCACCGCCGTTTTCGACAACGGGACGCTTAATAATGGATGGGTTCTCCAGCATGATCTCGTGAGCGCTTTGGGCGTCAATGGTATCACGAACGTCCTCCGGAAGTTTGCGCCAGGTGGTGCCACGGCGGTTCAGCAGGGTTTCCCATCCGACCGCGTGTTCCCAGCGGAACAGCAAATCACTCTGCAGGCCATCCTTCTTGAAGTCGTGGAATTCGTAGTCGATACCTTGTTCGTCCAGCCACTTCCGGGCCTTCTTTACGGTGTCGCAGTTTTTGATGCCGTACAGTTTCATGGCTTGTTCGCCTTAACAAATTCAACAATGCGTTCCGCTGCCTCTACGCACTCTTCCAGCGGGGCGACCAGGGCCATCCGGACACGGTTTTCTCCGGGATTATGGCCATCCACGGTTCGGGAAAGATATCGCCCAGGCAACACGTGCACGTTCTGTTGTGCCGAGAGCTCCCGGGCAAACGTTTCATCGTCCATCGGAGTTATCGGCCACAGGTAAAACCCGGCATCCGGAAAATCAACATCCATAACTTCCCGGAGGATGGGGACCACTGCCTCAAATTTGGCGCGGTACGCTGCACGATTCTCCCGAACGTGGTCTTCGTCGCTCCAGGCGGCGATGCTCGCCAGCTGATTGTGGATGGGCATGGCGCAGCCGTGATAGGTGCGGTACTTCAGGTAGCCGTCAAGAATGCTGGCATCCCCGGCTACGAAACCCGATCGCAGGCCGGGCAGGTTGCTGCGTTTGGACAGGCTGTGGAACACCACGCAGCGGGCGTAGTCATCCCGGCCAATGGCGGCGCAGGTTTGCAGGAGGCCTTCCGGCGCGTTGCCTTCCTCCGGATAGAGTTCGGAGTAGCATTCGTCGGAAGCAACGATAAAGTCGTGTTTGTCGGCCAGGGCTATCACCCTGGTCAGCGCCTCCCGGGAGATAACAGCACCACTGGGATTGCCCGGGGAGCACAGAAACAGTATCTGGCATTCTTGCCAGATGGATTCGGGCACTGAATCAAAATCGGGAATGAAGCCATTTGAGCCATCGCAGGGGAGGTATACGGGCGTCGCGCCTGCAAGGAGGGCGGCTCCCTCGTAAACCTGATAAAACGGATTGGGGCTGACTACGGTGGCAGGCTTGGTGGCATCCACGACAGCCTGAACCAGGGAAAAGATGGCTTCACGTGTGCCGTTTACCGGCACGATGTTGTTCGCCGCGCTGAGGCTGCCGGCCTTCAGATTGAATCGGCGGGTTGCCCAGCCACTGATGGCCTCGCGGAGTTCATCCGTACCCCGGGTGGTGGGGTAATTGGCAAGCTTGTCCAGATTGTTCGCAATGACCTGTTTGACGAAATCGGGCGACGGGTGCTTCGGCTCTCCAATCCCCAGGGAAATCGGCCGGAGATGATCGGGCACGCTGATGCCTGCCTTTAGTTTGGCAAGCTTTTCAAAAGGGTAGGGGTGAAGTCTGTCGAGGTTCGGATTCATTGAATGTCGTCCAGCATTTTACAGAGATCTTGCTGCAGGGCCTGGCATACCGCCGGCTCCCGGATGGGCTCGCCGTGTTCGTCCGTCACGAAGAAAACGTCCTCCACGCGCTCGCCCAGGGTGGCAATCTTGGCGTTGCTCAGGCGTACCCGGTGCTCCAGCAGCACCTGGCCGATGCGGGCCAGAAGCCCCGGGCGGTCGGGCGTGATCACTTCCATTACGGTGCGCTGGTTGATGGTGTCATTCGAGAACGTCACTTCCGTCGGGAAAGCGAAATGCTTGAGCTGGCGTGGCGTGCGCCGGTGGATGATGTCCGGATAGTCATCCGGGTCGTCCAGTTCTTCGATCAGGCGCAAACGCACCCGTTCTTTTCTCGCAGGGTCGATGCCCAGAGGCTGTCCCTTCTCATCAAGTACCACATAGGAACTGATCGAGTAGGGCCCCTCGCTTGAGCTGATGCGCGCGTCCACGATGTTCAGGTTCAGCTGTTCGAGGACCGCCGTTGTCGCAGCGAACAGGGCAACCCGGTCCTTCATGTAGATAATGATCTGGGAGTATCCGTCCGTCGGGCCGCCCCGCGTGTCTCGAATCAGCACCAGCGGGTCCGTATTGTCGCCGTGTCTGATGATGGCAGCAGTCTGCCAGGCGATGTCCACGGTCGAGTCCTGGAGGAAATAGTCTTCGTCCACGGTGTCCCAGATGGCGTCGATCTGTTCATCGGTCATGTTCTGGGCATGCAGGATTTCCCGGGCTTCCGACTGGGTAGCGCGAACCCATTCCTGTCGGTCGATGGGCGTTTCAGTGCCCCGACGCAAAGCCCGTTTGGCCTCGATATAGAGTTGGCGCAACAGCGAGGCCCGCCACGTGTTCCATAGCTTGGGATTGGTAGCGCTGATGTCGCATACGGTTAGAACGTACAGGTAATCCAGGTGCGCCTGGCTCGGCACTGCCCTGGCAAATCCGTGGATAATGTCCGGGTCGGAGATGTCTTTGCGCTGGGCTGTCATGGACATCAGCAGGTGGTTTTCCACCAGCCAGGAAATCAGCTGGGTGTCCCGTTCGCTCAGGTGATGCCGCTGGCAGAAGGCTTCGGCATCGATGGCACCCAGTTCCGAGTGATCGCCACCCCGGCCTTTGGCCACATCATGGTAAATGCCGGCAATATAGAGGGTTTCCAGTTTCGGCAGCCGGTGAATCAGGCGGGATGCCAGCGGATACTCGGTTCGGGCTTCCGCGCTGCCAAGCCTTACCATGTTGCGGATGACCCGCATGGTGTGGGCATCCACGGTGTAAATGTGGAAAAGGTCGTGCTGCATCTGGCCAATGATCTGGCCAAACTCCGGGAGATAGCGCCCGAGCACGTTGTACTTCTTCATGGCAGACAGCGTCTGATCCAGGGCATGGGGCGTTCTGAGCAGCTCCATGAACAGGGTAGTCACTGCCAGATCAGATCGGAACGCATCATCGATCAAATGCCGGTGGGCCCGAAGCGAGCGGATCGTCGTGGCCCGGATGCCCTTTATCTCAGGGTGCTGAGCCATCAGAACGAAGATTTCCATGATGGCATAGGGCGCGTAGGCGAAGACCTGGTTGTTGACCGCTTCAATATAGTAGTTACGAATCTGGAAACGTTTGTTGATGGGCTGGATGGCGTCTTCCGATGGGCTACCCAGAATCGCTTCGTCGTAATACTGCAGAATCACATCCGCCAGTTCGGCGAGGGCCAGGACGGTGCGATAGTAGGCCTGCATCATCAATTCGACGCCGAGCCGCTTACCTTCATCTCTATAGCCGAGCATCTGGGCCAGGGCTCGCTGATGATCGAACAGCAGCCGGTTTTCATTCCGGTCAGCGAGCAGCTGCAGGCCGTATCGCAGTTGCCAGAGGAAGGTTTCACCCTGGAACAGAATCTGATGCTCTTCCTCGGTAAGAATGCTGAAGCGGGTCAGGTCAGCGATGTTCTGCAGTCCGAAATGTCGCTTGGTAATCCAGCCGATCGTCTGTATGTCCCGCAAGGCGCCCGGGGAACCCTTCACGTTTGGTTCGAGGTTGTATTCGGTATCGCCGTATTTCTGATGCCGTTGCTGCTGCTCCTCACGCTTCGCAATAAAGTAGTCGCGGTCGGTGCTGACATCATCGGAATAGACTTGCTCGCTCAGATCTGACCGGAGTTCATCCGGGCCGGCAATCGTGCGCGTTTCCAGCAGGTTGGTCAGTATGGTGATATCTTCGCGGGCGGCTGTCTTGCTTTCCTCGATGCTGCGAACACTGTGGCCGATATCCAGCCTGAGATCCCACAGCAGGGTAACGAACGCGCCCAGGTCTTCGTGCCAACTGTCTTCGATGCCGGCACGGGTGAGAATGAGCAGGTCGATGTCCGAATGCGGGTGCAGCTCACCCCGTCCATAGCCGCCGACGGCGATCAGGGCAATGTCCGGTGAATCGGAAAAGGGGTAGCGGTTCCAGATCAATCTGAGAACTGTATCGACCGTGTCAGCCCGGGAGCGGACAAGGGCGCGCACATCGGCGCCTTGTCGAAAGGCCTCGGCATCGGCGTCATACCTGCCCTTTAACAGCTCCCGGGCCGCCGTAACCGGAGATGGGTCATTACTGATGCGGGATTCCAGCTCGCTTTGGTCCACTTAGAAGGACTCTTCCTTTCGCTTGGTCAAGACCTCATGACCGTCCGCCGTCACAAGGATGGTGTGCTCCCATTGTGCAGAGAGTTTGTGATCCTTGGTAACGACGGTCCAGCCATCCGGCAGAAGCTTGGTCTGGTACTTGCCCTGGTTGATCATTGGCTCAATGGTAAACGTCATACCTTCCTGCAGCTCCAGACCGGTGCCGGGTTTGCCGTAATGCATTACCTGAGGCTCCTCGTGGAATACTGCGCCGATGCCATGGCCACAGTAATCTCGAACCACGGAATAGCGGTGTTTCTCGGCGTGCTGCTGAATCACATGCCCGATATCGCCCAGACGGGTTCCCGGCTTGACCAGTTCAATACCTTTATAGAGGCACTCCTGTGTAATCTGGATCAGCCGCTCGGTGCCAGGTTTCGGCTTGCCGACAATCCACATCTTGCTGGTGTCGCCGTGGTAGCCATCCTTTATTACGGTGACATCGATATTAAGGATGTCTCCATCTTTGAGGATTTTCTTCTCAGACGGAATGCCGTGGCAGATAACGTGGTTGACCGACGTGCAGATGGACTTCGGAAACCCCTTGTAGTTGAGTGGTGCCGGAATGCACTTTTGCTCGTTTACAATATAGTCGTGGCAAATCCGGTCGAGCTCTTCGGTGGAAACGCCGGGCTTGACGTGATCGCCAATCATCTCGAGCACTTCGGCCGCCAGGCGGCCAGCGACGCGCATCTTTTCAATTTCTTCCGGTGTCTTGATCGATACCTGCATTGGGTTTCCCGTTGTTTGTGCCAAACCGGCATTTTAAGGGGCCTGCTGCCCGGGTACAAGGAAGCTCGCCGTCAAAAATAATGGCGTTTGTCGGGCCGAATATGGTATAAACGCGCCCGCTGGAAACGAATCCAGCAAATTCACACACGTGTCGGCACGTTATCCCAGGGTGCCTGGTCCTGCTTTTAAAGGAGTCAGGTTGGGGTAATCGGATACGTGGAGGACTAACCCGAAGCTAAAAAGGTAACTATCATGGCTCAGGTAAATATGCGTGACCTGCTGAAGGCAGGTGCTCACTTCGGTCACCAGACCCGCTACTGGAACCCGAAAATGTCGAAGTTCATCTTCGGCGCCCGTAACAAGATTCATATCATCAACCTTGAGCAGACTGTTCCTGCCATGAACGACGCGCTGAAATTTGTTCAGCAGCTGGCAGAGAACAAGAACAAGATCCTGTTCGTTGGTACCAAGCGTGCCGCGGCCAAGATCATCAAGGAAGAAGCCGAGCGTGCCGGTCAGCCGTTCGTTAACCACCGCTGGCTCGGTGGCATGCTGACCAACTACAAGACCATCCGTCAGTCTATCCGTCGCTACCGTGACCTGGAAACCCAGAGTCAGGACGGTACTTTTGACAAGCTGACCAAGAAAGAAGCACTGGATCGTACCCGTGAAATGGACCGCCTTGAGCGCTCCATTGGTGGTATCAAGGACATGGGCGGCCTGCCGGACGCGATGTTCGTGATTGACGTTGACCACGAGCGTATCGCCATCAAGGAAGCCAACAAGCTTGGTATTCCTGTCATCGGTGTTGTTGATACCAACAGTGATCCCGACGGTGTCGATTACGTGATCCCGGGCAACGATGACGCTATCCGTGCGATCCAGATTTACGTGAAAGCCGTTGCTGATACCTGCATGGAAGCAGCCCAGTCTGCTGGTGCCGGTGCTGACGAGTTTGTTGAAGTCAGCGAAGACGCTGAAGGCGCTGCTCCAGCCGCTGAGTAACGTTTTACCTTCACGGTTTAGATGTAAGGTGTGCCTGGTTTTTTCCGAGGCACACCGCCCCACCGAATTCGGAACAGTTGAGAGGATTGAACATGGCTGCAATTACCGCTGCAATGGTCAAAGAGCTGCGTGAGCGTACCGGCCTTGGCATGATGGAATGCAAGAAGGCACTTGTTGAAGCCGAAGGCAGCGTTGACGCTGCGATCGAAGAGCTGCGCAAGTCATCCGGTCTGAAAGCTGCCAAGAAAGCCGGCCGTACCGCCGCTGAAGGCGCTTCACTGATCAAGATCTCTGACGACAACACCGTTGCCTTTATTCTGGAAGTGAACTCCGAGACCGACTTTGTTGCTCGCGATGACAACTTCCTGAACTTTGCCAACGACGTGCTGAACGTTGCGTTTGAAAATGGCGAAACCGACGTAGCCAAGCTGATGGAAGGCGATCTGGAATCCAAGCGTGAAGCGCTGGTTCAGAAAATCGGCGAGAACATTACTGTTCGTCGTGTCGTCAAGGTTGAAGGCCCGGTTGTTGGTGGATACGTTCACAGCAACAACAAGATCGCTTCGGTTGTCGCCCTGACTGCCGGTGATCCTGAAGTTGCCCGTGACATCGCCATGCACGCAGCTGCCGTTAACCCGCGTGTCGGCAAGCCGGAAGATATGCCGGCTGAAGAACTCGAAAGAGAGAAGGATGTGATCAAGGCCCAGCCGGATATGGAAGGCAAGCCTGCCGAGATCGTCGAAAAGATGATGGGTGGCCGCATCAAGAAGTTCCTCAAGGAGAACAGCCTTGTTGAGCAGCCTTTCGTCAAGAACCCGGACCAGACCGTGGGCGAGCTGATCAAGTCCAACGGCGGCGAGCTGGTTGGCTTCGTTCGTCTGGAAGTGGGTGAAGGCATTGAGAAGGAAGAAGTGGACTTTGCTGCCGAGGTTGCTGCTGCAGCCGGCACAGGCAAGGCCTGATCCTTCGTTCGATGCAGCGGGCTTTGAGCCACTGTATCACCTGAGTCTGCCACGTTAGCCGGGAATTCCCGGCTCTCGTGGCGGGCTTGTATCTGAGATACCCCTTTTTATGAGGAGTATGTCAGATACAAGCCTGCAACGGGTACCACGCCGGATAGCAGCCAACAGACGACAAGGGGATCATCATGCCGACATCATCGAAAACCCAGCCCAGATACAAGCGTGTTCTGCTCAAACTCAGTGGCGAGGCCCTGATGGGAGAGCACGATTTCGGTATTGATCCCAAAGTTCTTGACCGCATGGCACTGGAAATCGGTGCGCTGATTGGCATCGGCGTGCAGGTTGGCCTGGTGATTGGCGGCGGCAATCTGTTCCGTGGCGCAGCCCTGAATGCGGCCGGCATGGATCGGGTTACCGGTGATCATATGGGCATGCTGGCCACCGTGATGAACGGTCTGGCCATGCGTGATGCCCTGGAACGTTCGAACATCCGGACCCGTGTGATGTCCGCGATCCCCATGAGCGGCATCGTGGAGCATTACGACCGCCGTCGCGCGGTACGGGATCTGAAGGATGGCGATGTCGTGATCTTCTGCGCCGGTACCGGTAACCCTTTCTTCACGACCGATTCCGCTGCATGTCTGCGTGGCATTGAGATCGAGGCCGACGCGGTGCTGAAGGCTACGAAAGTGGATGGCGTATACTCAGCGGATCCGCACCTCGACAGCAGTGCAGAGAAATACGACTACCTCACCTATGATGAGGTTCTGGACAAGAAACTGGGTGTGATGGATTTGACAGCCATCTGTCTCGCCCGTGACCACGGCATGCCGCTGCGGGTGTTCGATATGAACCGTGCCGGCGCCCTTACTCGCATCGTAACTGGCGAGAAAGAAGGTACACTGATCGAATGAATCGCTATCCCGGCCCCACAGGATCGTGGCGCCAGATTACAGAATGACATGACGAACGAATTGAGGATGCTGAAGTGATCAACGACATCAAAGCAGAAGCCGAAAAGAAAATGAAAAAGAGCCTGGAGTCCCTTAACTCCGCGTTCAACAAGATCCGCACCGGCCGTGCCCACCCCTCTATCCTGGATAGTGTCATGGTGAACTACTACGGCCAGGAGACGCCGCTGAAGCAGGTGGCTAGCGTCAACGTCGAGGATAACCGCACGCTGACGGTCTCTCCCTGGGAGAAAAACCTGATGCCGACCATCGAGAAAGCTATCATGGCATCAGACCTTGGCCTGAACCCGGCGACCAGCGGCGATATCATCCGTATCCCGATGCCCATGCTGACAGAAGAAACCCGTAAGGAAATGGTTAAGCAGGCAAAAGCAGACGCCGAGCACGGTCGTGTTTCCATCCGTAATGCGCGTCGCGACGCGAACAGCATGATCAAGGATCTGCTCAAGGAAAAGGAAATCACCGAAGACGACGAGCGCAAGGGCGAGGACGATATCCAGAAGCTGACCGACCGCTACATTGCAGAAGTCGAGAAGATGCTCAAGGCCAAAGAAGAGGACCTGATGGCGGTTTAACCGTCCGGACCTACTTGCAAGCGAATTGAAAGGCCGAAGCACCGAGGCGCTCCGGCCGCACAGGGGATTTCATGACGGGAACTGTATCCGCAGAGATTCCGGTGTCGGCAGACAGTCGGCCCCGGCATGTGGCCATCATCATGGACGGGAACAATCGATGGGCCAAGGCCCGTCGGCTCAAGGGAGTGGCTGGGCACAAGGCCGGTGTCGATGCGGTCAGGGCAGTGGTGGAAACCTGTGCCCGTGAAGGCGTGGAAGTGCTCACGCTGTTTGCCTTTTCCAGCGAGAACTGGCGCCGGCCCAAGGACGAAGTGTCCGCGCTCATGAAGCTGTTCCTGTTCGCCCTTGAGCGCGAGGTTCGCAAACTTCACCGGAACGATATCCGCCTGCGCATTATCGGTGATCGGTCAGCGTTCAGCGCTTCACTGCGTGAACACATGGCGGCGGCTGAAGAGCTGACCCGCAATAACTCCCGGATGACCCTGGTAATTGCCGCCAACTATGGTGGTCACTGGGATATCACGCAGGCCACACGCAAGGTGGCCGAGCAGGTCCGTTCCGGGCAGTTGGCACCCTCTGACATCACCGATGACCTGATTCAGCAGCACCTCAGCATCGGTGACCTGCCAATGCCGGACCTGATGATTCGTACCGCAGGCGAGCAAAGAATCAGCAATTTCATGCTTTGGCACCTGGCTTACACAGAGCTTTACTTTTCACCGGTGTATTGGCCTGACTTCCAGCAGGAAGAGATGCTCAAGGCCCTGCAGGCCTATGCCGGCCGACAGCGTCGCTTTGGCCAGACTGATGATCAGATAGCGGCCAAGGCTGTACAACAATAACGAACGATAGCGACGTCAACCGTGTTAAAAACCCGAATTATCACCGCACTGATCCTCGCTCCTATCGCCATTGGCGGGATCTTTTTCCTCTCGCCCCTGGGTTTTGCGCTCTTTACCGGCGCCATCATTACCCTGGGCGCCTGGGAGTGGGCGAATATGTCCGGTATTGAGAGTCCTGCCGGTCGGGTTGGCTACGCACTGGCCACCGCTATCCTTCTTTACGGTCTGCTGAACGTTCCGTTTGTGGCAGTCCTCTGGTTATCGTTGCTCTGGTGGGGCGTGTGCTTTCTTCTGGTTCGCAGTTATCCCGGCGGCTCCGAAAAATGGGGCAGTCTCCCCGCAAGAGCCGTCATGGGGCTGTTCGTTCTGGTGCCGGCGTGGGTGGGCCTTAATCACCTGCGAACCGGCGGTTTCCAGTTTGGTGACAGTACCAACAACCTGCTGCTCATCCTCTACGTATTCTGTGTGGTGTGGGTTGCCGATATCGGTGCTTACTTCGCCGGTCGGGCGTTTGGTAAAGCAAAGTTGGCGCCCCGTGTCAGTCCTGGCAAATCATGGGCGGGCGTTTGGGGCGGCCTGATGGCCGTCGGGGTTTTTGCCCTGGTTGTCAGCTGGCTGGCTTCGGCGGGGACGGTTCAGACCTCGCTGCTAATTGTTGCCAGCCTCGCCACGGGTCTTGTTTCAGTGTTGGGCGATCTGCTGGAAAGCATGCTCAAAAGGCACCGTGGCATCAAGGACAGTAGTCAGCTGTTACCCGGTCACGGTGGCATCATGGACCGGATCGACAGCCTGACGGCGGCCATTCCGGTATTTGCATTGATTATTACCCAACTTGGTTGGCTGACAACCGGGCACTGGTGACTATGGTAACCCGCTCTATCAGTGTTCTCGGGGCGACCGGCTCCATCGGTCTCAGTACCCTGGACGTTGTTCGGCGCCACCCTGACCGCTTCTCGGTCTATGCGCTCACGGCCAGTACCCGTGCGGAAGAGCTCGCGGTCCTCTGCCGTGAATTCCGTCCGAAAGTGGCGGTCATGGCTGACCCTGAAGCGGCCGATGTCCTCTCAAAATTGCTGGCAGACCTGCCTGAAACTCGCGTGCTTGGCGGGCTGGAAGGGTTGTGCGAGGTGGCCTCCACCCCCGGTGTTGATACTGTGATGGCGGCTATCGTCGGGGCAGCGGGTCTTTCGCCAACACTGTCGGCGGTGCGGGCGGGAAAGCGGGTGTTGCTTGCCAACAAAGAAGCGCTTGTGATGTCCGGCAAACTGTTTATGGATGCCGTGGCCGAAGCGGGGGCAGAATTGCTGCCGATCGACTCTGAGCACAACGCGATTTTCCAGTGCATGCCGGCCGACAAGGTCCGGGACCCTGCCGGTGCCGGCATCACTCGTATACTTCTGACAGCCTCCGGGGGCCCGTTCAGGGAACATTCTGCCGAGGATCTTCGATCGGTAACGCCCGCCCAGGCCTGTGCCCATCCGAATTGGTCCATGGGGCAGAAGATTTCCGTGGACTCGGCCACCCTGATGAACAAGGGCCTCGAGCTCATTGAAGCCTGCTGGCTGTTCAACACCACGCCCCAGAAAGTTGAGGTGCATGTCCACCCTGAGAGTATTATCCACTCGATGGTTGAATATGCCGATGGCTCCGTTCTGGCCCAGCTTGGCAGTCCCGATATGAGAACACCGATTGCCAACGGCCTGGCCTGGCCGGAGCGTATTGACGCTGGTGTCCCGCCTCTGGACCTGTTCGCGATCGGCCGCTTTCACTTTGAGCGGCCAGATCTGGTGCGTTTCCCCTGCCTGCGCCTGGCTGCCGAAGCGTTTGAGGCGGGCGGCACTGCCCCGGCGGTTCTTAATGCCGCCAATGAAGTGGCTGTTGCCGCTTTTCTTGAGGGTAGCCTGTGTTTTTCGGATATCCCCGTTATCATAGAGCGAACGCTCGCTGTGACCGCCGTTGAGCCCGCCGACAACTTTGACGTTATCTTCGCCAAGGATAAAGAAGCACGGGCTTGTGCACGGGAACAGATAGGTCTGTTAACTGTCTGATAGTCGCAGCAGAATGCTGCCCGGCTGAAGCCATTCAATCAGGAACGCTATGCAGATTATTGAAACCGTCCTCGCACTTGCGCTTACCCTGGGCATCCTGGTGACCCTTCACGAATACGGTCATTTCTGGGTTGCCCGGCGTTGTGGCGTAAAAGTACTTCGCTTTTCCGTGGGTTTCGGGAAACCGATGTTTTCCTGGTACGACAAGCATGGGACCGAGTTTGCCGTCGCCGCCATTCCTCTGGGCGGCTATGTAAAAATGCTGGATGAGCGGGAAGGGCCAGTTCCTGAGGAGCTGAGAGATCAGGCCTTTACCTCCAAGCCTCCGAGCCAGCGTATTGCCATTGCGGCGGCCGGTCCCGTGGCCAACTTCCTGTTCGCCATTTTTGCCTACTGGCTGCTGAGCGTGGTCGGAGTTACCTACGTTGCCCCCATTGTCGGGCAGGTGGCCGATGGGAGTGCGGCAGCGCGCGTTGGCTTGCAGGAAGGCATGGAAATTCATTCCGTGGATGGCCATCGGGTCAACTCCTGGCGGGATGTCAACATGCGTATCCTGGAGCGAACCGGTGAGCAGGGCCTGATTTCCATGGAGGTGTCTGACGGCGGTGCCCGGGGCACGGTCAGCGGAGAGCTTGCTGGCTGGGGCCTGAGCGACGATACTCCGAATCCGCTGGCGGAATTTGGCATCACACCCTGGCGCCCTGCGGTTCCGGCAGTGCTGGGCCAGATTTCCGAGGGTGGCCGGGCCCAGGTGGCCGGCCTGCTAACCGGGGATCGCGTGGTTGCCGTTAACGGAGAGCCCGTCAGTAGCTGGTTTGATTTGGTCGAGTTCATCCGCAACGCCCCTGAACAGACGTTACAGGTAACCGTGAAACGCAATGGCACGGAACGCCCAATCCGCGTTACGCCGGAAGCGAAAAGCGAAGAGGGCGGTGGAACAATTGGCTTTATTGGCGCCGGCGTTGAAGCCATCTCCTGGCCTGATGACGTGCTGCGCGAAGTCAGCTATGGTCCGTTTGCCGCGGTTCCCGTTGCTTTCAGTGAAACCTGGGCCGACACCCGGCTGACCCTCGTGGCCATAAAGAAAATGATCACCGGCCTGCTGTCGCCCACCAACCTCAGCGGGCCAATTACGATTGCCAGGGTTGCTGAAGCCAGTGTCAGCTCCGGATTTGAAGATTTCGTGCGTTTTCTCGCCTATCTCAGCGTGAGTCTCGGCATCCTGAACCTTCTGCCGGTGCCGGTGCTTGATGGTGGTCATATTGTCTACTACACCATCGAAGTTCTCCGCGGAAAGCCGCTCTCCGAGCAGGCCCAGGCGGTCGGATTACGAATTGGTATGGCAATGATTCTCACATTAATGGTGTTTGCTCTTTACAACGACCTGATGCGGTTGTGAGAATTGCGAACTTCTTACGCGCATTAACCAGGCGAAATATTTGAATGAGACGTTCTCTTCTAGGTGTAGCCGTTGGCCTCGCTGTGGCCCTGTCTGGCTTGAAGCCAGCACTTGCAGACCAGTTCACAGTTGCGGATATCGAGGTAGAGGGTCTGCAGAGGGTTTCTGCGGGTACCGTTTTTTCTGCGTTCCCTGTGAACATCGGTGAGCGGGTTGACGAGACCGAGCTGGCCGATGCCATCAGGTCACTGTTCCGGACCGGGTTGTTTACGGACATTGAGGCTAGCCGCGATGGTGGTGTTCTCATCGTGACGGTTCGCGAACGACCTTCCATCAGCAATATCGAGATCGAAGGCAACAAGAACATTGAAACAGAGATGTTGATGGATGCCCTGGCAGGTGCCGGTCTCCAGGAAGGCCAGGTTTTCCGGCGCGCGACCCTCGAGCGTCTTGAGCTGGAGATTCTGCGGTCTTACATCGCCCAGGGGCGTTACAACGCCCGGGTGAAGGCAACGGCGGAAGAACTTCCACAGAATCGTGTTTCAATTCGCCTGGATATAAATGAAGGCTCTGTGGCGGCGATACGCCACATCAATCTGATCGGCAACGAAGACTTCAGCGACGATGAGTTGCGTGAGCTGTTTGAGTTGCAGACCACAAGCTGGTGGAACTCAATCACCAATTCCGACAAGTATGCGCGAGAGCGGCTCAGCGGTGACCTGGAATCCCTGCGCTCATTCTATCTGGACCGCGGTTACCTGGATTTCAATGTGGAATCCAGTCAGGTTTCCATCTCGCCGGACAAGCAGAAGGTTTTCATCGCCATCGCTCTGAACGAGGGGCCCCAGTACACCATCTCAGAGATAAACCTGCGCGGAGAGCTCATTGTGGACGAGGAAGAGTTGCGCTCGCTGATTCCGGTCACGGAGGGCGATGTGTTCTCCCGCTCCCGCATGACAGCCATATCCGAAGCCCTGGCATTCCGGCTCGGCAGGGAGGGCTACGCCTTCGCCAACGTCAATGCCATTCCCGAGCCGGGTGAAGACAACACAGCCGCCGTCACCTTCTTCGTCGAACCGGGCAAGCGGGCTTATGTCCGCAGAATCAATTTTGAGGGCAACGTTTCCACCCGTGATGATGTATTGCGCCAGGAAATGACCCAGATGGAGGGCGGTGTTGCGTCTTCCGATCGCATCGAGTTTTCCAAGACCAAGCTGGAGCGCCTCGGCTTTTTCCAGACCGTGAACGTGGATACCGTTCCGGTGCCGGGCACCGATGACCTGGTTGATGTTAACTACTCCGTAGAAGAACAGCCAACGGGCAGCTTGTCCGCGTCTATCGGTTTTTCCCAGGATTCCGGTGTAATTCTTGGTGCCAATGTCTCCGAGAACAACTTCTTTGGTACCGGCAAGCGGGTGTCTTTTGGTGTTAATGTCAGTGATTCGGTTAAGAGCGCCAACGTTTCCTATCTTGACCCCTACTATACCGTTGATGGTGTCAGTCGTGGATTTAGTATCTTCGCCCGCGAGACTGACTACGAGGAGGAAGACATCTCCGCGTTTCTTCTGGACGAGTATGGTGGCCGCGTTACCTTCGGCTACCCGACGGACAGCATCACCCGCCTGAATTTCGGCGCTGGTGTGACCCAGTCAAACCTGAAGGAAGGCTTGTTCACGTCCCAGGAGGTGAGTGAGTTCATTGATGAAGAGGGCGATTCGTTCACCAATTTCTTCCTGTTCGGAAGCTGGCGTCGCAGTACCCTGAACCGGGGCGTGCTGCCGACCGATGGTTACAGTCACTCCCTGTCGATCGACGTGGCCGTCCCAGGCAGTGATTTGACCTTTTACAAGGCTACTCACAAAACCGACTTCTACTATCCGGTGACTGACAACAACCGTTGGGTCCTGCGGGCGCGATCCGAAATCGGCTACGGCGATGGCTATGGCGATCGCACCCAGATGCCGTTTTACGAGCATTTCTATACCGGTGGCTACGGTTCGGTCCGCGGTTACGAAGCCAACTCCCTGGGCCTCAGGGCAACTCCAAATGACAACGATCTCTCTGATCCTGACCCGTTTGGCGGCAACCTGCTGACCGAGGGCGGGCTGGAACTGATTTTCCCGACGCCCTTTGCCGGTGATACCCGTTCGATGAGGACGGCCTTCTTCCTCGATGCCGGCCAGGTATTTGACACAGCGCGGGGGTTCGATCCGGAACTGAGCGAAATCAGAATGGCCGCCGGCGTTGGCTTCCAGTGGATAACCGCGGTTGGTCCACTGGCATTCAGTCTCGCTTACCCGCTGAACGACAAGGCTGGCGACGATACCCAGGTGTTCCAGTTCTCACTGGGCCAGACCTTCTAAAGCATGGATAATAACAATCTACGGATGAAAACCAGGAGAAAACCAATGTCCCGATTTGTGTTGATGTTCGCTGCCGTGATGCTGGCGTTTTCATTCCCGGCGATGGCCGAAACCCGCATCGGTGTGGTCGATCTGCGTCAGGCACTGTTTTCGTCTGACGATGCCAAGACCTTCAGCGAGTCGCTTCAGAAAGACTTTGCCGGCGATGAAGCCCGGGTGCGCGAAGCGCAGGAAGAAGCTCGCAAGCTTCAGGAGCGCCTGGAAAAAGACGGTGCCATGATGAACGAGAGCGAGCGTAACCAGCTGGCCGGCGAGTTCCAGGAAAAAGTAAAAGAGTTCAACTTTTTGAAGCAGCGACTGGATTCTACAGTGAATCAGCGCAAGCAGGCGTTTCTCGAGCAGGCCCGTCCCGAGGTGGACGCGGCGGTCAAGGAGCTTCTTGAAGAGAACAATCTCGATCTGATCCTGCCCAGCGAAGCCGTTGTCTATGTGAAGCCTGAAATGAACCTGACCTCTCAGCTTCTTGAAAAACTGAACCGTTAATCTGTGACGGGCACCCCGGTGCCCTGATCGTTGCTTGGGAGCACGCAATGACAGAAAGGTCCTATCGCCTGGGGGATATTGCCAATGCCCTGGGTGCGGAGCTGCGCGGTGATCCTGATATCAGGGTATCGGGGCTGGCGACGTTGCAGGCCGCCGTGCCCGGCCAGATCAGTTTTCTCGCTAACCCTTCCTATGGCAAGTATCTGGCGGATACACGTGCTTCGGCGGTTATTGCTTCGCCGGCCTCGGCGAAGGATGCTCCGACCAACGTCCTGTTACTGGACAATCCCTACCTCGGCTATGCTCAGCTGAGCCACTGGTTTGATCCCGCGCCTGTTGCTTTGCCCGGCGTTCACGCGACTGCTGTGGTCGATCCGTCGGCCAGCATCGCTGACGATGCCTGTATCGGTCCTAATGTGGTGGTGGAAGCAGGGGCTGACATTGGCGAGAAAGTCGTCGTGGGAGCCGGCTCGGTTATTGGCGCCCGCGCCAGGGTCGGGGCCCGGACTTTAATCCGGCCACGGGTGACTCTGGCTCACGATGTGGTCATTGGCGAGCGTTGTCACATCCTCAGTGGCGCCGTTATTGGCTCCGACGGTTTTGGTTTCGCTAATGAGAAGGGTGTATGGCACCGGATCGCACAGCTCGGTCGGGTTGTTCTGGGGAGTGATGTGGAAGTGGGTGCCAACACCACCATTGATCGTGGCGCTCTCGACGACACCGTCATCGGTGATGGGGTGAAACTCGACAACCTCATCCAGATTGCCCATAACGTTCGCATCGGCGATCACAGCGCCATGGCGGCGATGGTCGGCATTGCCGGCAGTACCCGCATTGGACGGCACTGTGTATTCGGCGGCGCCTCGGGTGTGGCTGGTCATCTGGAGATTGCTGATCAGGTTCATCTGACAGGTATGACCCTGGTAACGGGCGACATTCGTGAGCCCGGGGTCTATTCATCCGGCACCAGCGCCGATAGCAACCGTCAGTGGCGCAAGAATGCTGTCCGCTTCCGGCAGCTGGATGCGCTGGCAAGACGGGTAAAAGAACTGGAAAAGAAATTAGAGGGCTGAGGCCGATCAACATGATGAACATCGACGAAATTCTGGAATACCTGCCGCACCGATACCCGTTTCTGCTGGTGGATCGGGTCACGGAGGTCGAAAAGGGAAAATCGATCAAGGGCTACAAGAATATTTCGTTTAACGAGTCGTTCTTCCAGGGCCACTTCCCGAACAACCCGATCATGCCGGGGGTGTTGATCATCGAAGCCATGGCTCAGCTGTCCGGCATTCTCGGTTTTGTGACTGTGGGCCGGAAACCTTCTGACGGCGTGGTACAATACCTCGCCGGATCCAGCAAGGCCCGGTTCAAACGCCCGGTTTTACCAGGGGACCAACTGTGTATGGAGTCGGAACTCATCTCCGGTAAACGGGGTATTTACAAATTCGAGTGTCGCGCCCTGGTCGACGGTGAAGTCGTCTGCGTGGCAGAGATTCTGACCGCTGAGAGAGAAGTTTGATGGCGACAAATGACTGGTCGGGTGTCCATCCTCAGGCGATTGTAGACCCGTCAGCCAGGCTCGGGGACAACGTTACTGTCGGGCCCTGGAGCTACATTGGCCCTGATGTGGAAATCGGCGAGGGTACCGAGATCCTGTCCCACGTGGTGGTCAAGGGGCCGACGGTTATCGGCCGGAATAACCGTATTTTCCAGTTCTCCAGTATCGGCGAGGAATGCCAGGACAAGAAATACGCGGGCGAGCCAACCACACTGGTGATTGGCGACAACAACGTGATTCGCGAGAATTGCACGGTTCATCGGGGCACGGTCCAGGACCGGGGTGAAACCCGTATCGGCAGTGGCAATCTTTTGATGGCGTACGTGCATGTCGCTCATGACTGTATCGTCGGTGACAACACCATTCTGGCCAATTGTGCCACCCTGGCGGGCCATGTTTCGGTCGGCGATTTCGCGATTCTGGGCGGTGGTACCATGGTGCACCAGTTCTGTCATATTGGTCCCCACAGCATGGCGGCTGGTGGCAGCATCGTACTCAAGGACATTCCGGCTTATGTGATGGCGAGCGGTCAGTCCGCCCAGCCACACGGCATGAACGTGGAAGGCCTTAAGCGCCGCGGTTTCAGCAAGGATGTCTTGCTGGCTTTACGCCGCGCCTACAAGGTGATCTATCGCCAGGGGCTGACAACCGAACAGGCCGTCGAAGAGCTTGAGAAGTCCTACTCCGATGTTGCAGAAATACGTCCCCTCATTGACTCCCTGCGTGGAGCTCACCGCGGCATCATCCGCTAACCCGGCAGGAGCCTGTCGGTGACAGATCTTTCTCACGCGACCATCAGCGAGCGTAAAATCACATTCGGAATCATTGCCGGTGAGGCATCGGGGGATATCCTCGGTGCCGGCCTGATCCGTTCGCTGCGCCAACGCTATCCCCAGGCCCGGTTCGTCGGCATTGGCGGGGAGGAAATGGTTGCGGAGGGATTCCATTCCCTGGTGCCGATGGAACGTCTTTCGGTCATGGGGCTCGTGGAGGTTCTTGGACGAATTCGTGAACTGTTCAGCATCCGGGCCCGGCTCCTGGACTATTTCTTCGCCACGCCACCGGATGTTGTGATCGGTATCGATTCTCCGGATTTTACGCTTGCGATCGAACGGCGCTGCCGCGAGGCCGGCATTCTTTCCGTGCATTATGTCAGCCCATCGGTTTGGGCCTGGCGGCAGAAGCGGATCTTCAAAATTGCCAAATCGGTCAACCTGATGTTGACCCTGTTTCCTTTCGAGGCAAGGTTTTACGAGGAGCATCAGGTGCCTGTGGCCTTCGTGGGCCATCCACTGGCAGATCGAATTCCCATGGCGCCGGATACCCTCAAGATGCGGGAGTCGTTGGGAATAGATGCGGACGCACCCGTACTGGCGGTTCTTCCCGGTAGTCGTGCAGGAGAAGTGGAGAGACTTGGTACCTTGTTTCTTGAAGCCTCTCGCTGGATACAGGAAAGAAGACCTGATCTGCAGTTGGTGATCCCCTGCGTGAACCGGGACCGGGAGAAGCAGGTGCGCGATCTGGTCGATGCGTTGGAGGTGAAGCTTCCGGTTACCATCGTACGTGGGCGTTCCAGGGATGTTATGGCCGCCTCCGACGTTGTGCTCTTGGCCTCTGGAACGGCAACACTCGAAGCGATGCTTCTCAAAAAGCCGATGGTTGTAGGGTACCGCCTGAGCGGGTTCAGCTATGCGCTTCTGTCGAAGTTGGTGAAGGTGCCTCATGTCGCATTGCCCAATCTCCTCGCGAAGCGCCAGCTTGTCCCAGAGCTGCTCCAGGACGACGCCACGGCCGAGAGTCTGGGTGCAGCAGTGCTTGAGCGACTGGAGAACAAAGAGGAGAGGGCGAGGCTTAACGAAGCCTTTACCGAGTTGCACCATTCACTGAAGCAGGGGGCTGATGAAAAAGCCGCTCAGGCGATCTCAGACCTGATAGAGCAGGGTGCCCACTGATGCCCAAGAGCCCTTTGCCACCCTTCGAGTGTCGTTACAACGGTTCCTTGCTTGCCGGTGTGGACGAGGTCGGTCGGGGGCCGCTCATCGGGGCCGTCGTGACTGCGGCGGTCATTCTGGATCCGGACCGGCCAATCGCAGGCCTGGCTGACTCAAAGAAGCTGACCGAGAAGCGTCGCAACGCCCTCTACGATCAGATTCTCGAGCATGCCAAAGCCTGGAGCATTGGCCGGTGCGAGTCCCACGAAATCGACCGGCTGAATATCTACCAGGCCACAATGCTGGCTATGGAGCGCGCAGTGTTGGGGCTGGCTGTGGTGCCTGAGTACGTTCTGGTGGATGGTAATCGCTGTCCCAAGTGGCGCTGGCCGTCGGAACCGGTTGTCAAAGGCGACAGTCGGGTGGCTGCCATCAGCGCCGCTTCTATTATTGCCAAAGTAACCCGTGACCGGGAAATGGAAGCGCTGGAAGCGCGTTTCCCCGGGTTCGGCCTGGCGCAGCACAAAGGTTATCCGACCCCGGTCCATCTGGAGGCCCTGCGCCGCCTCGGAGCAACCATTGAACACCGCCGCTCCTTTCGACCTGTTCAGGAAGTGATTGAAACAGTGGGATTCTATCAAGATCACGTTGCCCCAGAGCCCGAAGAGCTTCAGTACCGGGCAGACCTTTTCGAAGATATCGATTGACAGTTTTGAATCCAATCCTTAATATACGCGCACGTTGATCGGGGTAGCCCGGTAAACAACCAGTTTTGATGCGGGGTGGAGCAGTCTGGTAGCTCGTCGGGCTCATAACCCGAAGGTCGTTGGTTCGAATCCAGCCCCCGCTACCATATAAAAGAAAGGCAGATCAGTAACTTACTGGTCTGCCTTTTTTGCGTTTGGGGTGGCAGAAATTCCCTGTGACGTATATGTGACATATATGTGCCAATCCTTGTGACACGCCATTTGGGTGTTCAGGTGAGAATGACCGTAAGTCTGTTGGTGTCACACTCGAAAATCCACGCAGTTAAAATCTTGTTTTAGCTTATCCTCGGCAAATCCATCCCGGTAATTGCCGACCGCACTTTTCTTTATTACCTACTCGTCCTTCTGAAATTCCAGCAAATCGCTGACCTCGCATTTGAAAAGCCTGCAGAGTTTGTCGAGCGCTTCCAGGTCAATACGCTGAGCGGTTTCTTTATAAAGCAGTGTCACGGTATTCCGGTTTAAACCAGTCTCTCGAGCTACGTCCACAATCTTCATCTTGTGCTCGCCCATGAGTCGGGCCAGGTGGCATCGAATCATTCTAAAATCATCCTTAATAAATAAATGTCATCCAGAATGGCAAAAAGTGCTTGCAAATGTACTTTTGTTGCCTAAAATGTCATTTAGGATGACATTCTGATATGGGGAATGTCTTTTGTTGATCTAGCGTAGCGCAACAGAAGGAACAATTCGATGGAAAATTCCTACACCTACCTGACTACTGAAGAACTCGCAGGACGCATTAAGTACGACTGCAGAACCATTCGCCAGTGCCTGAAAGACACCGTTTTGCTTGAGGGAAAACACTACATCAAGCCCTTTGGCCGTCGAAAGATTCTTTTCCTCTGGGAAGAGGTTGAAAAGGAAATGCTGGTTACTGCCCGTGAACATGAACACTTGGCGATTCCGATGGCTAGCGGGGTGGTTTGCCATGGGTAAGGTCAGATCACGTAAAGAAACGGGCCGGCTGTATCTCGACTTCATGTACGCGGGTCATCGCTGTCGTGAGCAAACAGCACTGAAAGATACGCCAGCAAACCGTAAGAGGGTACAGGCGCTGCTGCAGAAGGTCGAAGCCAAGATCCTTCTTGGCGACTTTAACTATGCAGAGTATTTCCCAGACAGTGGCAATCTTAAGAAAATTGAGCAAAAAGGTGGGGGCTCCCAGGCTGCGGCCGGTTCCGGCGATCTCGATACTCCGCTTTTCACATACTTCGCCGACCAATGGTTCCTGGAATCCAAAATCCAGTGGCGGAGCTCTCACACTCGTAACGTGGAATCCATTTTAGAGAGTTCCCTGAAGCCCGCCTTCAAAACCAAGCGGGTCGGGGAGATTACCAAGGCGGATATTCTGGCGGCCCGCAACAAGATGGCCCGGCGAAAGGGCAGGGGTGCTAGTGGTTTGATGGCACCCAAGACCATTAATAGCCACATGACGATCCTGAGGATGATCCTGACCGAAGCGGCGGAACGTTACGACTTCACGAACCCCTATCTCAATATCAAGCCGCTGAAACAACAGAAGGTCCACATCGAGCCGTTTTCCATGACGGAAGTCGGGAGCATCCTCAAGCGTGTGCGCGAGGACTACCGCAACTACTACCTGGTACGGTTTTACACCGGTATGCGAACGGGAGAGGTGGATGGCCTTAAGTGGGAGTATGTGGACTTTGAGCGCCGCGAGATTCTTGTTCGCGAAACCCTGATTCACGGCAAGACGGAATACACCAAAACTGACGGATCCCAACGGGAGATTCCCATGTTTGGTCCGGTTTACGACGCGCTGAAGGCCCAGTATGAGGCTACCGGCAAGCTCAGTAAGTTCGTGTTTTGTAATCGGCTGGGAGAGCCGTTGGACCATAATAATGTGACTAAGCGTGTTTGGTATCCGCTGCTCGAGCACCTCAAGCTGAAGAAGCGCCGGCCCTATCAGACCCGACATACTGCGGCGACGCTGTTGCTGGCCTCCGGTGAAAACCCGGAATGGGTTGCCCGGACCCTTGGCCACTCGTCCACCGAAATGCTGTTCAAGGTGTATTCCCGGTATATCCCGAACCTGACACGTATGGATGGCAGCGCCTTTGAACGCCTGATTCAGAGCCGTGTGATCGACAACGATAAGGAGGTTGGTGATGAAGCTGAATGATCTGCGCCCGTTAACGCAAGAAACCTTCAAGGGCACCTACCGCCTGACCGGTCGCATCGCCTGTTTCGATGACGAAGGTATTCCGTACCTAAAGCTGCGCCTGAGCAGTTGTGCCAGCGATATGGTGGTGCTGGCGGTCATTGGCTCTATCGTTGTTCCAGAACACTTGGGCCACATGGATTTGGTAGTCGTCAAAGGACAGGTATGTGTCGGTCCGGAGGGCAGCGAGGTGCTGCTGACTGAAATCCGACGCCCGCTGCAGGCGGATGTTGCCCGCTTGCCGGCACTGCAAACGCTGCCGCGCACCTTCTGCCCGAAACCGGAAGCACTGGATCAGTTGATCGCGGCTGTCCGCTCTCTGGAATGCGGTTACTTGCAGGTGTTTATCAAACGAGTGCTAGAGCGCCGGGATCGGCTGGAAGTGTTCCTCAAGGCGCCAGCCAGCAAGAATTATCACCATAATGAACCGGGTGGCCTGCTGGCCCATTCTCTGGAGGTGGCGCAGAATGTGTTGCGAATGGCACAGATAAACGAGCCGGAGATGCCGCGATCTCTTCAGGAGCTTGGCTTCGTCGCTGGCATGTTGCACGACATCGGCAAGACCTACACCTTCGATATGTACGGTAAACCCACGGCGGCTGCACACCTATGTGACCACGCCGATCTTACCCTGGAAGCTTGTGCTTATGGTTTGGCCTATCTCGATAAGGTCGTGCCAGATGCGGCGGTGGCACTGAGGCACATTTGGACCTGCGCCTCGCCGGGTGCTCGCTATGGCAACGCGCCGGCTATGACCCTGGCACGATACGTTCGGGATGCCGATGCCCAGAGTGCCATGGCCGACAATCAGCGCAAGGCCTATCGAAAACGCCAGCCTGTTGGCTTTGGCCGACTCGGAAACAACGTTTACTGGAGGCCGTCGATCGAGGCTCATGGATGAGGCAAAGAATCAACAGGCTGAGGGGTGTGAGCACAGTGTGGCCACACCCCTTTTTCGTAGTGTGGCCACCGAAAAATACTCAGTTGAACAGACAGGTACTTCCTGCTCAACGGTTATAAGGTCTGATAAAAGCTCAGAGTGAAAGATATGCTGAAGACTTATTACCTTCACGGTTTCGCCAGCCGGTTTGATACCACCAGTGAAAAACTCAAAACTCTCGCCAAACTGGGCCCAGTTTATGGCCACGACATTGACTACACCCAAGGTTCGGAAGACATTATTGAAGAGAGCTTGGACAAGTTAATGCAAGTGAACCCTGATCTTCTGGTAGGCACCTCGATGGGAGGATGGCTGGCGGGTATTCTGGGAGCCGAATCCGGCATTCCGTTTGTCGCCATCAATCCGGTGACGGATCCTGGTCACACTCTCAAGCCTTGGATAGGGCAGGGTGTAGATCATCAGGGGCAGGCCTATCAACTGACAGACGATGCAGTTTCAAGCTATTACCCTTTCACCCAATATGGTAGCGGCCTTATTTTGCTGGATAAGGAGGATGAACTGCTTCCGTGGAACGACACCGTCAGGGTGCTTGGCGACTATTTTCCGGTCCATAGCTTTGAGGGCGGCAGCCACCGGTTTGAGCACATGGAGCAAGCTTTGAGGCTGATTCGGGAGCATGTGAGGGATTAAAACCAGGATTGGATAAAGGACGAACCGAAACCATGAATTTTGACACTCTCAAACAGCGTCACCGCAACGAACGAGCAGGCTATCCCTCTAATCTCAGCCTGCGAGTTCACCGGTCTCTGAGTTGGTTGCAGCGAGCAGAGCAACTTGACGATCCAGACAGCCAGTTCATCTTTCTGTGGATTGCTTTCAACGCGGCCTATGCCACAGAGATCAACGAAGAATACCGGACGACGGAGAAAACAGCCTTCCGTGGATTTTTGAAGAAGTTATCCGATCTTGATGCGGATAAACAGCTGGATGAACTGGCCTGGACAGAATTCCCTAGAAGTATTCGGGTACTGCTCGGTAATCGCTTTGTGTTTCAGCCGTTCTGGGATTATCAAAACGGAAAACTCAGCGAGGGTGAGTGGCAGGATCAGTTTGCCCGGGCAAAAGTCGCTGCCCAATCAGCCTTGGGTTCTGAGGATACCGCGACGGTGCTGGGCATAGCGCTTAGCCGAATTTACACACTGCGAAACCAGTTGATACATGGCGGTGCTACTTGGGGTAGCAAGGTGAACCGCGACCAAATTCGTGACTGCGTCGGTCTGATGAGCAAACTGGTTCCCATCATTCTGATAATTATGATGGATCACCCCGAGACGCTTTGGGGCGATGCCTGTTATCCAGTTGTGAAAGATTAAAGCTATTAAGGGATGGAGCTAACGGCAAGCTGAGGGTTTTTCCCTCGGTTTCGGGGCAACCGGATGCGTCAGTGCGCGACCAATCACATAACCGGCTGCCACACCCACCAGCGCCGTTACTGGCCCAATCAGGCCGCCTACTAAGCCGCCAACAAACATCAGTATTACGCTTTTCATACAGACTCCTCCCGCCTTCCTGGCAGCGGCACTATTCCGAGTATAGGGCATTGTGCCCAATGATGGGTTGACCCGCTGATATTGCCTCGCCAGAATACTGTATATGCAACCAGTATTCGGTGTAAAGCATGTCCTGTATTCTGCTTGGCGACTACCAATCTGTCTCACGGCTAAATATCCCGATGTTTCTGGAACGGGTCTCCGCTGGCTTCCCATCGCCGGCGGAAGACTACGTTGAAAAAACCATCGACCTGAACGAGCTGTGCATCCAGCATCCCGCCGCCACGTTTTTCGTGCGGGTTCAGGGAGAATCCATGATCGACGCCGGCATCTATCCCGGCGATGTTCTGGTGGTGGATCGATCGCTGAGAGCAAAGCATGGCGACATCATCATCGCCAGTCTGGAGAGTGAAATGACGGTGAAGCAATTGCACCTGACGCCTCCGCCCGTTCGCCTCCTTCCACGAAACTCGGCGTACCAGCCCATCACCTTTGAGGGCGATATGGTGATGGAAGTGTTTGGGGTGGTGACCAATGTGATCCGGTCACTGAAGCGGGGAGGGCAGGGATGATGTCTGTGTGTCTGAGAGAGACCAAGGTGCAATGAAGCAGCCTGTATTTGCGCTGGTAGACTGCAATAATTTCTACGCCTCCTGCGAGAAGCTGTTCCGTCCGGATCTGCGCAATACGCCTGTGGTTGTGTTATCCAACAACGACGGCTGCGTGGTCGCCCGCTCGAGAGAATCGAAGGCGCTGGGGATCAAGATGTTTTGTACCACAGACAATGTAACTTGCCTGTTGCAGTCTTAAACCACCCTTTTATACTGAATAAAAATACAGTATTGGAGATTCGAGGGTGGAGTTCCTTCTTGCTACGTCAGAGTTTGAAATCAGGGGCCACTGCTATGAAGGGTTCCCGATTCTTCTCAAAGCCAATCATGATGTGTTTGTCGAAGGAATGGAATTTCTCGTTCATCACTGCTTAAAACGTGGAAGTGTGCAAAGCCGAGGTAGCTGGGAAACGTTTGGAAGAGATCTGTGTGATTATTTCGAGTTCATCGAAGCCAATGGGTTTGATTGGAGAGAGCTTGATCACCGAAATCACGAAACTCTGTTAGCCCTGTATCGGGACATTTCCTTTGATCGATTTAACCTCAATGCCTCAACCGTCAATCGACGACTTCATCTAGTAATCAAGTTCTATCAATTTGCTCTCAAGCAAGGTTGGGTAAGCACACTGCCTTACGACCTTGAGACAGTGAGAGTGAGGCAGACAAAGGGTTTCCTGACACACACAGATACCTCCGGGGGATATGCAGTAAAGCCGGATGTGCTGCTGAAAACCACGCCAACCAGGATCAAAGTCCTCAACAAAGAGCAGGTCGATGAGCTGCTCAAAACTATCAAGAACAAAACTCTCCGATTGATCGTTCGGTTGGCATTGCTGACGGGTTTGCGAAAAGAAGAGCTGCTGACGTTTCCAGTTACCTCTGTGTCGGCACCTCAGTCGGTCTCGGCCCGGAGTCATGTGAAGGTTGAGCTAGATCCCCAACAGATGAAAACCAAGGGAGACGTTCCACGGACGATCCATGTGCCTATTTCATTGATGGCGGATCTCTGGGATTACCTGATCCACGAACGTCATGAGACGATTAGACAGCGCGGGACGCACCCGAAGACGCTCTTTGTCACGGCAAAGGGAAAACCCTGGAGTATTCGGACCTCACTCAACAATCAACTGAACAGACTGGACTTATCGTTTGCCTGTCATCCCCATGTACTGCGTCATACCTATGCGACACACACCCTGAAATCGCTGATGACCCGCAAAAGCAATACGTTCAATCCGTTGCTCTATGTGAGAGATCGACTGGGGCACAGTAGCATCGTGACCACCGAAAAATACCTGCACTTTCTGGATGATATCGAAGACGATCTGCGCACCAGCTATCAGGAGGAAATTGAGGACACGGCCAGGGAGGTAGCCTGCGCATGAAAAAAGACTTTACGTTGGTGAGCCAGGAAACTGGGGTGCAGGACGCCGGCAAATCCACGAGTGCGGCGAAGGTCAGTATCGTCGATCAGATGATACCCTCAAATCCGGCAAACACCGTGGTTTCTTTTCCCGAAAGTGCCTCCTCTATAAGAACCGCTGACTTCGGGCCGTTTTACGGTCAGGGCTATGACGACATCACTGCGGCCTGTCAAAGTGCGATTGAAAAGCTGGTTGCTGAGAGCTTGGAGACGAAGGGTAACTCCCTGGCGGTTACAACCGTTGTAGGTTACTGGCTGTACGGTTTTCGCAAAGCTACGCCGTTTCTTTCTTTGCTTCATACAGCCAGTGGCAAAAACCTCTCCATGGGGGACCTGAACACCCATACAATCAATCAGTTCGTGCAGTACCTGAGAAACGAGCCCATCGGATACGTCACGCAAAAGAGCTATTACACGAAGGCCATAGCCCTGCTCAGAGCCTGTTATCGTTTCGGCTTTTGGCCGGAAGTGGATATTAAAACGGTGTGGCCAGCCAACCCCTTTCCGAACTCCAACAAGCGTTCCAAAGGTCAGAAAGCGCTCAGCAAGAACGAGAAACGCCGGGTGGTCAAAGCCCTGCGAAAAGAAATGGAACGGATCGTGGCACACTCTGATCCGCTAGACAGCTATGATCTGGCGGTGTGTGTGCTTTCCATCGCATTGTCTACGGGTATGAATCGTACGCCCATTCTGGAGCTGGTGACGGACTGTGTGCAGCCCCACCCGTTAAAGTCCAACCTACGGCTTCTGGTGAGCTTTAAGCGCCGTGGAAATGCCACTCAGGTTGTCGCCTTGAGAAAATCCGAGGAAGTGTCCGAGATGGCCAGTATCCATTTGTATGCGGCTGATGCAATTGATCTGATCGTTGAGCGAAACGCGAGCATCCGAGGCCAGTTCAGTGACCCGAATCGCTTGCTGGTTTATGAATCCATGAGCAAGCGTTGTCAGCGGAAACCAACCCGACTGACCAAGAATATGCTTACAGAAAGAGTCAACAGGCTTGTTGATGAACACCAGCTCCAGACCGACGATGGCAGGCCGCTCAAACTGAATATTAGTCGATTGAGACAAACGCTCCTGAACCGCGTCTGGGAAATGTCCGGGCAAGACCCTTTGGCGACGGCCAGAACAGGCCGACACGCCATCTCAACAGGGAACGCTCATTATTGGGAGGCTCCTCCGGAGGCCGAAAAGAATATGCGGTTCTTGGGCGAGGTCCGCGTTCAAGAACTTCTCGGCGCATCCACCATCATCGCCAGTGATCGGACCCCCGTGGCGTCCTGCCAGGATATGCGGCGGGGGCATCGCGCTCCAAAAAACGGTGAGCCCTGTCAGGACTATTTAGGATGCTTCCGGTGCAAGAGCTTTGTCGTCACCGGCGATGACCTCTATCGCCTGTTCAGCTTCTACTGGGCCGCCCTGCGAAACTACCACAGCTTTGGTGGCAAGCGCTGGACCAAATACCTGAAGCAAGTCGTTCGGCTGATCGATGAAGAGATTGCGCCCCACTTTGATGAGACTCAGGTGAACGAGCAGCGCGAAAAAGCGAAGACGAATCCACACCCCTTCTGGCGAGACCTGAGCATGGCGAGGATGGCGATATGAGCATGGTATCCAAGGCAGTGGTGCTGGCCGACCGTCAACGGCTTCGGGAAGCCCTGCCGAGCGGCGAAGGCTTACTCGGCATTGTCACCACCGATCGGGCAGAGGGGGTACTGTATGTGCTGTCTCGCTACGAAGACATGGTTTGGTGGTTACCGAAGACCGGTTGCCCGACAAGTCTCGTGGACTGCAAGCGCAAGTTGGATTTTGCCCGCATCAGATGTAAACAACTCCGGTCCGAATCCAAAGCAGTCATGGCGAGACTGATCTGGGCAAACACGAAGTTAGCGGTCTCAACAGTTTCTGGCCAGTTCATGAAACTTGTGGTTTGGTTGAACTGGCTGCACGACCAGGGTATCCGAAGCCTTGCCCAAGTCACGCCTATGGTTGCAGACCGCTATGTTCAACACGTAAACCAGCTCACCTCACCTAACAGGATCGGTGGGCCTCTGGCTCCTGGCACGAAAGCACAACGACTCCTGGTTGTGGAGACGTGCTGGCGCCACCTGCTGGATACACCAAACGGTTTCGACCACCCCTGGCCCGAGAACTCCGCAAGTGCGCTGGCCAAATTGAAACAAGCAACTAAGCCGAAAACCGACATCATTCCGGAAGAGGTGCTGCACCCTCTCTTCCAACAGTCCGAATCCCTGTTGAGCAGGGCTACCGAGTTGCTGGGACATCGAGACGCGGTGGGCGACTATCAATTACGCTACAAAAACCTATCTGGTCAGATAAAGGAAAAATCTCGCTTCCTGAAAACCCGCGGCTGGGATCTGGGTTTTGGAGCCTTAAACAACGCCCTTCGCGAGCTGCGCGATGGTTGCTTCGTGATCATCCTGGCCACCACCGGCATCCGGGCTCATGAGTTGGGCAACATCAGGCGGGATCACTGGTACAGCGAGGTTCGGGATGGTGAGCGTTTTTACTTCCTCGGCTCGCGCTCGGATAAAACCCATGAGGGCGAAACGTCATGGCTGTGCCCCGAGATCGCCATTCACGCCGTGAAGACGCTCGAACGGCTTTCAGAGCCCATGCAAATTGAGCTTGAACAGGCTCTGGAACATGCCATAGCAGTCGGTGATCATCAGGAGGTGACTCGCTTACAGGAGTGTTCTGAGTGTGTTGGGCTGACTAGAAGCATGAAAAAGGGTAATCCCATAAGTGTGATCAGTTGGCAATCATTGGATGATCGGCTGAAGAGATTTGCAACAAGCCTGAAGCTTGACTGGAAACTGGCATCGCACCAGTTCCGCCGCACATTTGCGAATTACGTTGTCCATCACAAGCTGGGCGACCTTCGTTACCTGCGAGACCACTTCAAGCACTGGAGCCTGGATATGACCATCTTGTATGTAATGAACGAGGCGCAGGATCTGGAGCTTTATGATGAAATCTATGCCGCGTTTGATGAAAAGCGTCAAGCCATCGTCGGTCACTGGCTGGAGCCGGACACACCGCTCTCCGGTGGCATGGGGGAGCATGTCCGTCAGATGCGAAGCCGCACAGAGAAGACTCGCACCTATAAAGATCGTCGGGAAATGGTTCAGGCCATCAGTGAACTGGTGTACTTGCGGTCCACAGGCATTGCCTGGTGCACCAATGACACCGGCGTAGACTGTGCAGGTGGCCAGTGCGAGAACTGTGAGCACGGTTGCATTGACGATAACCACAAGCCGTTCTGGGAAGGCCTTTACCAGCAACAAATTGAGCTGCGCCAGATCGAGGATCTGGACGCCTCGGGATCGAAGACCGTCGAAAGGACCATGGATCGATGCGAGAAGGTCCTGGCCGATCTCGGCGTAGACATCAACCGCCTCAAGGAGCAACTGGCCGATGTCGAAACCATCTGAGTCAGAGACTCACAAACGAATCCGCATGGCCATCGTGCGACTGGAAAAAGGCCAGCCCAAGTTAGTTGAGAAAGGGCGGAAGGTCTCGGTGGCTGCCGTGGCTGAGGAAGCTGGAGTCAGTCGTGCCCTGATTCACAAAGACTATCCTGACTTGATGGAACGCATCCGGGGCAATGCCAACAAAGCGATCCAGAGCCAGCGTGACGAGAAGCATCTCCAGCTCAAACAGGAGCGCTTCAAGAATCGTCAGCTACGTTCAAAGATCGTGGATCTAACGGAGCAGCGCAATGCACTTGCCTCAAAAAACGCTACCTTGGCACTCGAAAACCGTCGTCTGTTGGCTATTTTAGAGAGTAAAAACGTGACAGTTTTTAGGGGGAAACCGAGTGAGTAGTGCTATACATATTTTGGCCGCCCGGTATTAAACAAAAGCGAACATTCAGAAACGACCGAATTTGACCCAAAACGGCCCTTTTCTTCGGCGCTTCATGATCTGATTGCCTCCCCCCCCCCCTCCGGAGTCACCGAAAGTCCCTCTGACATTGGAGTTTTTGGCAAAACACAATCGTGTGGAGAACTCTAATTCGCGGCGCAATTAAAACAGGGATGCTTACATCGTCACCCACCGGCTGATTTGAGTTTTCAGTCAGTTTTCGACTCTGGCTTCGTTTTAGGTCTGCGCTGAATCGAAACAACTGGCTATTTACGCATTTGAGAAACTAGGTCGAGGCAACTCGCTGCAAGGATAGCCTGCGCGCGATTTTGAACATTCAGTTTACGTAGGACAGCCGAAACATGAGCCTTAACAGTGGTTTCCGCCAAGTGCAAGTTGTACGCGATCTGTTTGTTAGACTCTCCGCGTGTCATTCTCTCTAAAACTATCAGCTGTCGCTTCGTTAAAGATTGAAACTGGCTCGGATCAACCTCTGCTTCTGAGCCGGCCATGACAGCACCACGGCCGTTACCATTTTCGAATTCGTCAGAGCCTGCACAAACGCAAATCTTGCCATCCAAAACCTGTCGAATAGCGTCGACAATTTCATCTCTTGATGCAGTTTTTGCTATGACCCCCATGGCCCCCTGACCGATCGCCTGAGACGTGACATATCTGTTTACTCTAGCCGACATGACTATGGTGGGGAGCGAAGGCGCGATCTCATTTAAACGACCAAGCCCACCAAGCCCTCTCATATCAGGCATGTCGAGATCGAAGAAGATGAGATCAAGGCTGCCATGCTCACTCACGATTTCCATGGCGTCTTCCAAGCTGAATGCCTCGAAGACATGTTTGCAATCATGATTTCTCTGAATAATGCTCCTTAAGGCATCGCGAAAAAGCGGCTGACAATCAGCAATCATAGCCTTGAATAATGACGTTTTGCCGACTTCTTCCTGGCCAATGTCAGGAACCGGGAGGGAGTGCAGCGTGGTTTGGCTCTTTGACAAGCTTCTGAGGTTATTGGCTTCTTCTAGCATTTGTTATTCCTCGCCAAACTGTACATACATTTACTGGTGTGCTGCTCGCACTCCTCGCCGCATGGATACCTGACTATCTCGAGCGGCATCGCGCAAGGAGCCATACAGCAGACCTGCGTCATTCTGTTGATCCCCATATCGATGAAGCTTTGTGGCTCACCTGTGAGGAAGGTGGTATTCGACTCTCGGAAGTTGAATGGTCGACCAATCAAAGCTAAACCCCGGCTTCTCAGGGCCGGGGTTTAGCATTCTTCCTAAAGGGCAATGACAACCGACTTTGTTTCAAGATATGAATCGAGTGACTGCTTACCCATATCACGTCCAACCCCGGAGAGTTTATAGCCCCCGAATGGGATGTTGGCGTCAAGCATGTTGTGCCCGTTTACCCAGACAGTGCCTGCTTTTAATTTCGGGATTAAGCGTTGCACCTCAGAGAGATCGTTTGACCAGATGCTCGCTGCCAGCCCATATCGACTATCGTTGGCCCGGGCTACGACGTCCTCGATATCATCAAACGGGATGACCACCAGAACGGGACCAAAGATCTCGTCCTTGGCTATGACCAGAGAGTCGTCTTCGGTCGCAAATATGGTGGGCTTGACGTAATAACCTTTGCGGTCAGCACGTTCGCCGCCGGTAACCAGGCGTGCACCTTCCTGCCGCCCCGTCTCAATGTAGTGACAAACCCGGTCTAGCTGAACCCGGGACACGAGTGGCCCCATTTGAGCATCTGGATCCAGGCCAGGCCCCAGCGGGATGGCCTCTGCTAACTCGGCGAGCCGATCCAGGACCTTGTCAGAAATGCTCCGGTGAACGTAAAGTCGGGAGCCGGCACTGCAGGTTTGTCCATGGTTGAAAAAGATTGCTGCCGCTGCTCCTTGCGCAGCCTTTTCCGCATCACAGTCAGCCAGAACAATCATTGGAGACTTGCCCCCCAGCTCCAAGGTAACTCGCGCCATATTATCCATCGCAGCACGGCCTATGATCTGACCTACCTCAGTGGATCCGGTAAAACTAATCTTGTTGATGTCAGGATGAGTTATCAGTGCTGACCCGGTGCTCTGGCCCTCGCCAGTAATGATGTTGACAACCCCGTCAGGAAAGTTTGCCTCTTCGATCAGCTCGCCCAGATAGAGGGCAGAGAGCGATGTTTGTTCCGCAGGCTTCAACACAACCGTGCAGCCCGCTGCAAGTGCCGGAGCCAGTTTCCAGCAGGCCATCAGAAATGGAAAGTTCCACGGTATGATCGCGGCAACAACACCGACGGGTTCGCGTCGGGTATAAGCAGAAAAGTCAGAGTCAGCCGGGGCAAAGGGCATGGACACGTCAAGAGTCGAGCCCTCAATTTTTGTTGCCCATCCGGCCATGTAGCGAAAGAATTCCAGTCCCAGGCTTACGTCAACAGCTTCGGCAACAGCAACAGACTTGCCGTTGTCGATCGCGTCCAGCTCAGCAATGATTCTGGCATCTCGCTCGATCAGATCTGCAAGTTTGAGAAGCAGGTTCTGACGGGCGGAGGGTCTCATTCGGCCCCAGTCATCACTATTGAACGCACTTTTTGCGCAGCTAACCGCTTTGTTAACGTCATCAGGATGTGCAAGGGGTATGCTTCCTATAACCGTTTCTTCAGCCGGGTTTTCTACCTCTATGCGTTTGTTTTCCAGAGCATCAACCCATTGGCCGCCTATCAGCATACGGTGATTTTGACGTGCCAGGAACGCCTGGGTTTTATTCTCTAAACCATGTGGATGTTTTGTGAACGTATTCATTAGTTTCCCCCAAATCACTGACTTTTTGGACGGATAGCGTCTGCAGTACCCTGAATAAACGCTTTGATTTTCTCGACATCTGTCTTACTCAGCGTTTCGGTAAAATCGGGCATGCCACTGGAAACGAATGGACCGTGAAACAGGAAGGCGTCCAGGTTTTCAATGACTGATTTCTTTGAATAACCCAGGTTTGGAATATTACCGCCCTTGTCTACGCCGGGAACGCCATGACAGAACACGCAATTACTGACGTAAAGAGCCGTGCCTTCTCCAATGAAGTCGGGATTGTATTCAACGCCCGAAACCAGAGAGTTCAGCTGATACTGGGTGAACTCAGGCATCTCGGCATCACCGTTCAGGACAAATGTATAGACAGTGCCGGCGGTCTTGAGGTCGGAGGCCCTCTGGGATTTTCCAAAAACACCGCCCCAGCCTGCCGCAATAGAGACATACTGAGTGCCGTCCACTTCATAGGTTATGGGCGCTGCAATGACGCCGGTACCCATTGGGGATTCCCAGAGGGGGTCACCCGTCCGAGCGTTGAATGCCATAAAGCGAGCGTCTGCGGTTCCCTGGAATACCAGATCGCCGGCCGTTGTCAGGGTTCCGCCGTTCCAGGGAGAGACGTGTTCGTAACGCCAGGCTTCCTGCTGTGTAACGGGATCCCAGGCTGTAAGTCGCCCGAACGGCTTGCTTGATGGTGGCGCTACGTTAAATTGGAAGGCGGTGTTCCAACCTATGCCACTCATGGGTTGTCCCGGCTCATTGCTTTCTATGCTTTCCCAGGAGGGGTCCTCGACCATTGTGATCGGGATGTGCTGAGACGGGAAGTAAGCCAGGCCGGTTTGGTGGTTAAAAGACATTGAGTGCCAATTATGTCCACCAAAAGGCCCAGGGATGATATCGAAGGGTTCGTCCATGGATCGTGCTTCAGGAACTTCTATTGGGCGACCATTGCTATCGTATCCCGTGGCCCAATTAACATCGACGTAATTATCGGCCGATATGAATTCACCATTTGTCCGGTCGAGAACAAAAAAGAAGCCGTTTTTGGGAGCTTGCATGATTACTTTGCGACGCTCCCCATCAATCATGAGCTCGCTGAGAATCATGTCCTGCGTTGAAGTATAGTCCCAGTTATCCCCGGGCGTGGCTTGGTAGTGCCACACGTACTCACCAGTGTCGGCATTGAGAGCAACAATTGAGGAGAGATAGAGGTTATCTCCACCTTCCGGGCTCCGCTTCTTGTGTGACCATGGAGAGCCGTTACCTGTGCCGATATATAAGAGATTCAGGTCCGGATCAAAAACGATGGAGTCCCATACGGTGCCACCGCCACCGGCCTCCCAGTATTTTCCACTTGGGTCCCAGGTTTTCGCGGCGCGAGCCATGGCTTCGTTTTCAAACGGTTCGTTCGGATTTCCCGGCACGGTATACCAACGCCATTTCTGTGCGCCGGTTTTCGCGTCGTAAGCTGTGATGTAGCCCCTGACTCCAAATTCGGCCCCACCATTGCCTATGATCACGTTGCCGTTAACAACTCGAGGTGCGCCGGTAATCGTATAGCTCATGTCGTTGTCGGGCAGAGTATTCGTTTCCCAGACTTTTTCGCCGGTTTTTGCATCAATAGCGATCAATCGACCATCGTAGGATGCAACATAGACATTTCCGTAGTGCACTGCCACACCGCGGTTTACAACATCACAACAACCCCTTGAGCCCGCCTCCCCGGGTACTTCAGGGTCGTAGGTCCATAGTTTTTTGCCGGTCTTTGCATCGAGTGCATGTACAATGCTCCAGGAAGCAGTGACGTACATCACGCCATCCACGACAAGCGGAGTGGCCTCGACTCCTCGGGTAGACTCGAGGTTGTAGGACCATGCAAGCCCGAGGTTTTCGACATTATCGGCCGAAATTTGGGCGAGAGGGCTAAAGCGCGTCTCCGCATAATCAAAACCATGGGTTGGCCAGTCCTTGCCGGTTTTGGCGTTTTCAATGATATAGCTTTGATTTACCTGATCAGCCGCAATAACAGTGCTGGCTCCGATTACGAAAAATGGAACTAATGCACTACTTGTTAGTTTTTTTGATAGACGTTTTCTGTAGTGATTATTAGTCAGTTTCATTTTTATATCCTTTCGTTGTTATTACTGTTTTATGGGATTTTAAAACGCTTTTAGAATACGAAAGTTGAGTCGGTGCTGTTCTTTAAATCCATTTTCTACGGACAAATCTCTTCCATAATTTGCGATTAGTTGCAGTCCCGGATTCGCAAACCATGCCGTACCGATAGTCATCTTGGTAGTTGCAAGGTCATTGTCCTGGTTTATATCGTTTACTTGTGTCTCACCGCCGAGGGTATGAGAAATGCCGGTGCGAAGATCCCATTGAGGTGTTACGTTATAACGTAGGAAGCCTTGGAACTGGTACAAGGGATCCTGTTCCAGAGTGGCTTTGGAGGCACCAAGTTCGTCATTCTTGCCGAAAAAAGTGACATCACCAATCAGGTCTAACGAGATTTTAGAGGTAAGACCGGTGATGTAACCCGCCTGCAATGCATATTTCCATCGGTTTTCGCCGAGGTTTAATGTGTCATTCCGATCGTAACTCCCTACAGGAACATACAGAAACGGAGTAATGCCGAAGTAGGTGTTACTTTCGGGCTTGTTTACAAGCCAAACGGTTGCGGCAAGTATCAGGTCGCCAATGCCACTGGTGTCACCGAGGGCAGAGGTATCGTCTTTTCCCTCTACCTTGCCGAATGGAAGGAGGAATTGAGGGTCTACTGTATAACCGCCAATTTCAGTGAAATGCACCCCACGCAGGATTCCTACCTGTGAGTCCAATCCAGCGTTAATGGGGGCCTTGTCTCCATCCGAGTAGAGGGAATCGGCAGTGGCGTATTGATAGTAGACCATTCCAAGATTGGTGCCGGCGGGCAATGCTGTGTAATCCCCGGCATCAACGTCAATAGCTACTGCATTACCAGAAGCCAGCAACATAGTGGCCAGGCCAGCAGAAGCGACGCAGAAATTCCCAATTCTGGAACGGAGTAAACTTTTGTGCTTATAGTTTGATACAGATGACATGATGCAGCCTCTTATTAGTTTTGTTGGTATTGCACTCGAAGTTAAGCAATCAATATGCCAGATCGATTGATCCTTAGGAAATTATTATGAAACAATTACTTATGCGGCTTTATAGCATCTATGTTTTAGTTTTTGGAAAAAAATGGATCGTTTCGATACACTAAAATTGGATGGTTGAATAAAAAAAATACAGAGTGGTGGGTGTCCTTATGCATAAAAAGATCGTTGATCTGAACACTCAGGTCCAGCAAGCCCGTGAGTTGTTTGACGAAGGGCGTGTTGTACCATCCCAGTGGGTGCGGGATGAGGTTTTGCGCTCTTGGCTAAGATGCAGAAAACATGGCGTGTCCCCCTCTGATCAGCTCTTACTTGAGGCCGCGCAATTCGACCAGATTTCTCATATCCGCAATCAACATCAGCGTCTCATGACATTTGCGGAGCCTGAAATGCATCGGTTGTTTCGTGCAATCAGTTCTGCAGGTTGGGTTTTGGCGTGTGTGGAAAGAGAAGGCCACAGCATTAAATATTTCGGCAATGACAGTCCCTGCTACGAATTGCTGGGAGCCGCTTTGAATCCTGGTATGGACCTTTCAGAGGATATAGCTGGAACCAATGCCCCCGGTTGCGCTTTGATAGAAGGCAGGCCGTCGCTTGTGTGTGGAAGTGAGCATTTCTTGCATTCTCTCCGCGATCTATCCTGCGTGGCAGTGCCCATTTTTGACCCTGCAGGGACGCTGGTCGGGGCTTTGAATGCTTCGAAACCTTATGATGGCCGACCGGTCGGGATTCTTGAGGCAGTTGCGCTCGCAACTCGGTCTGTTGAGAATCGAATGGTCGACGATTTGCGTGGCGCCTTAGTCCTCGCGCTTCACTATCGCCCGGAGCTTACGCAGTCACCTATGCGTGGTTTGATACATTTCGGCGAGGATGGTGAAGTTTTAGGTGCAAACCCCTCGGCCAGGCAGATGCTGGATATCGATTCTCTCGAGAAGATGCAGAGTCATGTCTGTTTCAAAGACTTATTCTCATGCCGCGCTGCCGAGATTGAGGGATCACAACAAAGCCCTCTTGAGGTTGAATGTCACAATGGGGCAAGGCTTTTTCTTAAAGTTGAAAGTCTTCGCAAAGGGCCTTTGAGCGTCAACTCGATGCCACAGCAAAGACGGCCGGACATCGTTCAGTCTTTTTACGTGGGCGAGCCTACAAAACCACTTTTCGACAAGGCGCATCGGGCTTTTCAGTTTGGAGTTCCGGTTCTGGTGACTGGGGAAACCGGAACGGGCAAAGAGGTTTTAGCACGGTCGTTACATGCCAATGGGCCCTCTTCAAAAGGCGCGTTTGTTGCCGTGAACTGCTCGGCTATTCCTGCCGGGTTGATCGAATCAGAGTTGTTTGGCTACGCAGACGGTGCATTTACCGGTGCCAGACGTGGTGGCGCCAGGGGGAAGTTTGAGGAGGCGAACGGCGGTACGCTCTTCCTGGATGAAATAGGCGATATGCCATTGGAATTTCAAGCACGTTTGCTACGTGTTTTGCAGGAACGCACTGTCACAAGACTTGGAGAAGAGAAGCCTCGGCCCGTCTCGTTTTCTCTGGTCTGTGCGACACATCGGAACCTTGATGAGCTTATGGAAAGCGGAGACTTTCGGAGCGATCTTTATTACCGGATCAATGGCCTCAGGGTGCAGCTCCCTGCTCTGCGGGAGCGTGAAGACCTCGACGCTTTGATTGATCACTTGCTGGCATCAATTTCACAGGAAGATTCCCCGTCGATTCTGACATCCGAGGCTCGTAATCTCTTAAGGCACCATTCGTGGAGAGGTAATATCAGAGAGCTCCAGCAGGCACTGAATCTTGGTCAGGCGCTGTCTACTCAGGGAATTATCGATGTTGAACACTTGCCCGAAGACATCAAGGTCCAAAATGACACTGCGGAGGTGGACCTTGGCGAGGGCGGCACACTCGCCGCTGCAGAGCGCGAGGCGGTGCGATGTGTGCTTGAGAAACACAATCACAACGTCAGTGCCGCAGCTCGAGAATTAGGGATAACACGAGCCACTCTCTATCGAAAAATAAAACATTTTGGTCTCTGAGGTAATTCATGGAGTAGCCCGGATTTCTCATGAGAGGATAAAACGCGCCGCTCTTTTCAGCGAGCAAGCGCCCGGGCATTACAGTTTGTCAGGTGCATCCGGCTTCCAGTTGTGGGCCATTAGCTTGGCTGTGCCGGTCGCTGTCCGCCTATTCTAAATGTCCGCTTTGCGACCTTCACTTGGGTTAGTCAGAGTTGAATGATCACGCTGCGCAAGGGCAAGAAATTTGTTTTATCCCCTTAGAAAATACGGAAAATAGGCAGATCACTCCTCAACCAACAGAGCAAACTGCGTGGAATACCTCATCACGATGTGGGATCTGGCTAGAGCCGGCGAAAAGCAAGGTGTT
>Ga0209128_1000005_pt1 | contig 229068 bp, 202 predicted proteins | sample ETNvirnome_6_100_FD_184072 | JGI IMG/M metagenome (GOLD analysis project Ga0209128, IMG submission 184072) | Marine viral communities from the Pacific Ocean - ETNP_6_100 (SPAdes) (version 2) | ecosystem: Environmental > Aquatic > Marine > Oceanic | place: Pacific Ocean | collected 2013-06-19
GAAATTTCTTTGACTTGCCCTTGGAGTAAAGTTCTTGGGTTCGTTTGTCAGCAAAGGATTTGATCATGAAACGAAGTGTATTGCGTCACGTGACGCTTGTCAATATGGCCTGAGAATTACTGCATAACGCTGAGCTTAGCGGCGCCACGACAGTGGCGTCCGGTGGACGGCCCTCGGGCCGGGAACGCACTACAGCGACTGGTTATACGTGAGTTTCCTTCGGAATCAGAGCCAATAGGTCAGTAACCCCAACGTCCGCACCTGCCTGTGATAATAGAGCGGAAACTTGCCCTCGATGATGAGCCTGATGGTTAAAAAAATGAAGGACAAGACTCGAATATCGCTTATTGGCCGGAATCCCTTTGGTGTTGTGGTAGCTGAGAACGAAATCCAGATCGCTTTGGGTTAACCCGGCTACCCAGCTAATAATCTGCCGGTCAAGCCAAGTCCGATGTTCGAATAAGCTACCAATATCGTCAAACACTATCTGGCTTAGGCTTGTCGGATTTGGAAGGTTGGCGACCTCCTGCAACGAGCCCACGCAGGATGGATGGTTGGCAAACCGCTTCAGCCAGATCGTGTCACCAACGACGATGTGATTCAGAGTTCCAAGAATAGAGCCGAAAAAAGCCCCGCGATCCTGAGTTAAGTCTGTTGCAGAGAGCGAACTTGCAGACTCGTAAATTTTGGAATTCATCCATTGGTTGTATATGGACAGCAATTCAAAGTGATCTTTCAGGCTCACCTGAGTTCCCTCTCATGTATAACATTTTTATATTGGTCGCGATGACCATTTTTCCGACCAACTATCCAGAATGACCACTTTGCCAATCGAACCAAAAGTTCAAAAAATCTCAATATCTTGAATTCCAAACTTGCCTCAAAACTTCTATAAAAACGATCACAACGACTGCTTTTCCTGAGATCACCAATTTTTCGATAAAACCGATGACTTTTCCTGCCCACCAAACAAAAAGGCCCGAAGTTCTCACTCCAGGCCTTCTTGTTACTCAGTGCCGCTCATCATCTCAACCGCACTTGCTATCGCCGCAGGAGAGGCAAGTCGCACAGCCGTCCATCACAATCACCGCCTTGGTGCTGCACTTGCCGCACATGGTGGCGTTGGGTGGGTAGTCGTCGGCTTTTTCGTCGTTCGTGGCCGTGCTGTGGCTGGCTTCGAACTCGGCGCGCTTTTCAGCGAGGATGCGCTTGGTGGTTTCGCTCATTTCCTCGCTTTCCAGCAGGCCGATGGCCTTCAGGTGCTTCTCAATCACGGCGCCGATTTCAGCGACCAGGGACGGCATGAACACGCCGCCTTTCTTGAAGTAGCCGCCGTTGGGGTCGTACACGCTACGCAGCTCTTCCACCAGGAAGGTTACGTCGCCACCCTTGCGGAATACCGCAGAGATAACGCGGGTGAGGGCGATGACCCACTGGAAGTGTTCCATCGACTTGGAGTTGATGAACACTTCGTACGGCTGCCGGCTTTCGTGGTCGGTGCCTTCGTTGAGCAGGATGTCGTTGATGGTGATGTACATCGCGTGCTCAGCCACCGGCGGCTTGATCTTGTAGGTGGTGCCCAGCAGGAAGTCCGGCCGTTCGATGTATTCGTTCATCTGAACGGGCTTGGTTTCCGCGTGCACCGGTGCCTGGTGTTCGGTAGCTTCGGGGTCGACCTTCTTTACGCGGTAGCCGACGATTTTGTTGCTGATTTTAACTGTCATGTTCGTTTTCCTGTGTCGGTTCCCGGATCAGTACTTGCCGTAGGTGCCTTCTTTAAGCGCGTCAAACAGGTTGGCGGCGTTGTGGATTTCGCCGTCGTACTCTACCTGCTCGTTGCCCTTGAGGGTGACCTTGCTGCCATCGTCCAGGGTGAACTCGTACAATGTGTTCTCGAGGTCTTTTTCCTTAACCAGTACGCCCTGGAAGGCTTCCGGGTTGAAGCGGAAAGTGGTGCAACCCTTCAGGCCCATGTCGTAGGCGTAGAGGTAAATGTCCTTGAAGTCCTGGTAGGCGAAGTCTGTCGGAACGTTCGCGGTCTTGGAAATCGAGGAATCTACCCACTTCTGGGCGGCGGCCTGGATGTCCACGTGCTGCGACGGTGTTACATCGTCGGAGGTGGTGAAGTAGGCCGGCAGCTTCTTGTCCTCGTCATCGGAGAACGGCATGGCGCCCGGGTTCACCATATGACGATATGCGAGCAGCTCGAAGGAGAATACGTCGACTTTCTCTTTGGTCTTCCGGCCTTCGCGGATGATGTTACGCGCGTAGTGATGCGAGAAGCTCGGCTCGATGCCGTTACTGGCGTTGTTGGCCAGTGACAGGCTGATGGTGCCGGTCGGCGCGATGGAGGTGTGGTGGGTAAAGCGGCCACCTTTGTCGGCCAGTTCTTCCACCAGCTTCGGTTCCACGTTGGCAATCTGCTGCATGTACTTGCTGTACTTGGCGTGCAGGATGCGGCCTTTCACCTTGTCGCCCAGTTTGTAGCCGTCTTCAGACAGCTGCGGGCACTTGGTGAGCATTTTCGGGGTAATTTCGAACTCGTCGTCCATGATTGGCGCAACGCCTTTTTCTTCGGCCAGGGCGAGGGACTGGCGCCAGCCTTCCACGGCCATTTCACGCACGACTTCTTCGGTGAACTGTACGGATTCTGCAGAACCGTAGGGCATGCGCAGCATGGCGAGGGTGGAACCCAGGCCCAGGATGCCCATGCCGTGGCGGCGCTTGTAGGTGATTTCGTGGCGCTGCTCGGCCAGCGGCAGGCCGTTGATCTCTACCACGTTGTCCAGCATGCGGGTGAAGATGCCCACCACCTTGCGGTACTTCTCGTAGTTGAAGCTGGCCTTGTCGGTGAACGGGTAGTCCACGAACATGGTCAGGTTCACCGAGCCCAGCAGGCAACTGCCGTACGGGGGCAGGGGCTGCTCACCGCAGGGGTTGGTGGCGCGGATGTCTTCGCAGAACCAGTTGTTGTTCATCTGGTTGACCTTGTCGATCAGGATGAATCCCGGCTCGGCGTAGTCGTAGGTGCTGGTCATGATGGTGTCCCAGATGAACTGGGCTTTCAGGGTGCGGTAGATGCGGCAGGCAACCTTGCCTTCCCCGTTCACCACGTAGCCTTTCTGTTCGGGGAAATCACGGTATACGAACTGGCTCTCGTCGCTCAGGTCCAGCTTTTCGTCTTCCACTTCCTTCTGGGTAACAGGGAAGGAGAGGTGCCAGTCGTCGCCGTTGCGTACGGCTTCGATGAAGTCTTCGGTGATCAGCAGCGAAAGGTTGAACTGGCGCAGGCGACCGTCTTCACGCTTGGCCTGGATGAAATCGATCACGTCCGGATGGTGCACATCGAAGGTGGCCATCTGGGCGCCACGGCGGCCACCGGCAGAGGACACGGTAAAGCACATGCGATCGAAGATATCCATGAACGACAGCGGGCCGGAGGTGGTTGCCCCGGCGCCGGCCACATACGCGCCTTTCGGGCGCAGGGTGGAGAATTCATAACCGATACCACAACCTGCCTTGAGGGTAAGGCCGGCTTCGTGGTTCTTTTCCAGGATGTCGTTCATGGAGTCCTGAACGGTGCCGGAAACGGTGCAGTTAATGGTGGAGGTTGCCGGCTTGTGTGCTTCGGCACCCGCATTGGAGGTAATCCGGCCGGCGGGAATGGCGCCGTTCTGCAGGGCCCAGATGAAGTTCTTCATGTGCTGGGTGCGTACGGATTTGTTTTCCACCTCGGCAAGGGCTTTGGCAACACGTTCGTAGGTTGCGTTGATGTCCTTGTCTACGGGCTCGCCGGTCTTGGTCTTCAGCTGATATTTACTGTGCCAGATGTCGATCGAGGCTTCCTGCATCGGGATTGTCGTTACCACTGCCTGTGCCTTAGCGTTCATTTCCACCCTCTGTCTTCCGGTATGTCTTCTTTTGATGGCGCCAGTCCTTATACCGGCGGCGCCATACCCCTTGAGAATCGTCTGATTGGCCTTGGGCCTGTTTTCTTTTTAACCACTATATATGGGCTGAATCTGAAACGAGTATAACAGGATATAGTGTTCTGTGAATAAGAACGCAACTATTGATAGACGCTTCGGGGCAAAGAAAATCAATCAAAACCGACTTGAATCCGGGAAATTTTTTCTAAAACAGCGGTTTGGGGCTAAAGGTTCAAAACCACTACATGTTGTGGTTTTGTGAGGATGTGGTGTCAATAGCGAATTGTGCGATTCCGGTCGAAAAGTGACAAAAACAAGCGGGCCCGGAGGGGAAACGGGGGCCAGTCTGGCCCCGTTTTTTTATCAGCCCAGCAACAGGCTGTCGTCGTCCACTTCCAGCCCACGCTGCTTTTCAAACAGCCCGAGCAGATCCTTCACTTCCAGACCTTCCCGATCTTTGCCTGCGATATCGAATACCACCTGGCCCTGGTGCAGCATTACCGTGCGGCTGCCGACTTCCAGTGCCTGCTTCATGCTGTGGGTTACCATCAGTGCCGTGAGCTTCTGCTCTTCGATGATCTTGGTGGTGAGTTCCAGCACGAATGCAGCGGTTTTCGGGTCCAGCGCGGCCGTGTGTTCGTCCAGCAGCAGGATGCTCGAGGGCGTTAGGCTCGCCATCAGCAGGCTCACGGCCTGGCGCTGACCCCCGGAGAGCAGGCCCATCTTGTCGCCAAGACGTTTTTCCAGGCCCAGATTCAGGGACGAAAGGCTGTCCCTGAATTTTTCCATGTACTGCTTCTTCACGGCGCTGGTGAGGCCGCGGCGTTGGCCACGTTTGATGGCCAGGGCGAGGTTTTCCTCGATGCTGAGGCCCTCGCAGGTACCGGCCAGTGGGTCCTGGAATACCCGGGCAACACGGCCGGCCCGTTTGTGGGTCGGCAGTTTGGTGACGTCCAGGTTGTCCACGATGATCTGGCCGCTGTCTACCAGCACTTCGCCGGCGAGGGCATTCAGAAAGGTGGATTTGCCGGCGCCGTTGCTGCCTATCACGGTGACGAACTCACCCTGGTTAACGGTCAGGCTCATACCCCGAAGGGCCGGGTTTTCCAGCGGTGTGCCCCTGCCAAAGGTAAGCCGGAGATCGGTTGCACTGATCATGTCGCCTCCTTAGGCCTTGCTACGGGAAAGTTTGCCGGCAATGGATGAACGTACGCCGGGCAAAACGATGGCCAGGGTAACCAGAACCGCGGTAATCAGGTTCAGATCCTGGGCCTGCAGTCCCAGGAAATCCGCATTCAGAGCGAAGGCAATGGCCAGTCGGTAGATGATTGCGCCCACCACGCACGCGATGAGCGCGCGTACCACGGTCGAGGGAGTCACCACGGCTTCACCGCCAATCAGGGAGGCAAGGCCAATGACGATCACCCCTACGCCCATGGTGACATCGGCTGCACCCTGGCTCTGGGCAAAGAGCGCACCGGCAAGTCCGACAAGGCCGTTGGAAACGGCAACGCCGAGAACAATCATGGCGCCGGTGGCGATGCCCTGTGCCCGGGCCATTCTGGCGTTGGCGCCAGTGGCTCGCATGGCCAGACCGGTTTCGGATTTCATGAAACGCCACAGCAGGATAAGGGCAACAAAGACCACAATAACGAACAGAAGCACCGGTACCTGATGGTAGGCCAGATCCAGGTCGTACCAGGGCGTCAGCACGGTTTCTTCGGTCAGCAGGGCCACGTTCGGGCGGCCCATGATGCGCAGGTTGACTGAATAGAGCGCAATCATGGTCAGGATCGAGGCAAGCAGATTAAGAATGTTGAGTTTCACATTCAGCAGTGCTGTTACCGCGCCTGCGGCCATGCCGGCCATGACGGCACAGCCTGTGGCTAACCACGGGTTCCAGCCTTCAATGATCAGTACGGCGGCAACGGCAGCACCGAGGGGAAAGCTGCCATCTACAGTGAGATCCGGGAAATCCAGCACCCGGAAGGAGAGGTAGATGCCGAAGGCGACCAGGCCGTAGATCAGTCCGGTCTCAATGGCACCATAAAGAGCGATGTTACTCAGCATGGTCGGGTATCACCAATGATAAAACGGGCAGCCCCTCGTGAGGGCCGCCCGTTGGGTTCAGGGGGATTACTTGGCGCTGTCGATCACTTTCTTCGCGTCTGCGATTACATCATCTGACAGGGTGATGCCCATGCGCTCTGCGGCGGCCGGGTTCACGAACAGGTCCAGCTTCTCCATGGTTTCAACCGCCATTTCGCCGGGTTTCTCGCCATTCAATACCCGGGCAACCATCACGCCGGTCTGGCGGCCATGGTCGTAGTAATCAAACCCGAGTGCTGCAACGGCACCGCGCTCAACGGTAGCGGTGTCTGCCGCGAATACCGGAATGCTGGCGCGCTCACCAACAGAGATGACGGCTTCGGCAGCACTGATCACGGTATTGTCTGTGGTCAGGTAGATGGCGTCTGCTTTACCCACCAGGGAGCGGGCCGCGCCCAGAACCTCGGAAGTTTTGGTGGCAGCACCTTTTACCAGTTCAAGGCCACGCGCCGCGAGGCGCTCTTCGAGCAGTTCCACCAGGGAGACGGCATTGGCTTCGCCCGGGTTGTACACCGTGCCAATGCGTTTGGCATCGGGCATTACGCGCTGCAGCATGTCCAGGTGTTTGTCGATGGGCAGCATGTCGCTTACGCCGGTAATGTTGGCGCCAGGCGCCTCCAGATTACTTACCAGCTTGGCGCCAAGCGGGTCGGTCACAGCGGAGAAAATCACCGGTGTATTGCGGGCCGCAGCGGCAACGGTTTGCGCGGAAGGCGTTGCAATCGCCACGATCACGTCGGGACTCTCACCAACGAATTTGCGAGCAATCTGGGAAGCAATGGCAGAGTTGCCCTGGGCACTTTCGTGCATCACTTCGAGGTTGTCGCCCTCTTTGAAGCCGCGCTCGGCGAGTTCATCTTTTATGCCCTGGTAGACGGCGTCCAGTGCCGGGTGTTCCACAATCTGTGTGATGGCTACAACGCGGGGTTCCTGTGCCTGAACAAGTGTTGCCAGCGCCAGCAGGGTGGCACCGAACAGGGTGCGCAGGGTTGTCTTGGCCATATGCCCATCTCCGGGTAGGTTAACTGATATGTTGCGAATCTGAAGGGGCGGAAGTTTACCACAGGCAAGGGGTTCAAGGGGTAGGGGATGTTGCCGGTGGCGGCGTTTTGGTTGCAATAGATGCAGTTGGAAATTATTTTGCTTGTGTCACGTTTTGACCGCTCATACTATGTTGAAATACCCTACGAAAGTCTAATAATAAATCATCTATAACTCGAATAACGAACTGCAAGGAAGGTCCATGGACACAACAAACAAGCTTCCCCTGGATATGGTTGATCACTGGGAGAAGGCCAAGGCGAACTCCGTATACATGACCCAGCCCATTGGCGACGGCAAAACCGTCGACTACACCTGGGGTCGGGCGGTGGATGAGGCGCGGCGCATGGCGTCTTACCTCAAATCGCTGAATCTCCCCGAAAAGAGCCGCATCGGCCTGATCTCCAAGAACTGCGCCCACTGGATCATGACCGACTGGGCCATCTGGATGGCCGGTCACATTTCCGTTCCGCTGTATCCCACCCTGAATGCCGACACCGTTAACTACATCCTGAACCACGCCGAGTGCGAGGTGGTGTTTGTCGGCAAGCTGGACGACTGGGACATGATGAAACCGGGCGTGCCGGAATCCGTGCGTTGCATCTCCTTCCCGCTGAGCCCTCCCAATGATTTCGAAACCTGGGACGATATCGTCGCCAAGTATCCGCCTCTGGAAGAAAATGTTAAGCGTGATGCCGACGAACTGGCCACCATCGTTTACACCTCAGGCAGCACCGGTAAACCCAAGGGCGTCATGCTCAGCTTTTACAACATGGCCTATGCGGCAGAGGGCGGCATGGAGGTACTCGGTGTGAGCTCCGAGGAGCGCATGTTGTCGTACCTCCCGCTGGCTCACGTGTTCGAGCGTACCTTTGTTGAGCTGGCCTCGCTCTATGCGGGTTTCCACCTGTATTTTGCAGAATCTCTGGACACCTTCGTGCAGGATTTGCAGCGTGCGCAGCCAACGCTGTTCCTCTCGGTACCGCGCCTGTGGGTGAAATTCCAGCACGGTGTGCTCCAGAAGCTGCCGAAGAAGAAGCTGGACCGGCTGCTGAAGATTCCGGTGGTCAACAAACTGATCAAGAAGAAAATCCTGAAGGGCCTTGGTCTGGACAAGGTCAAGCTGGCAGGCAGTGGCTCAGCCCCCCTCGCGAGCGACGTTCTGGACTGGTACCGCAACCTCGGCCTCGAGTTGCTTGAGGGCTATGGCATGTCTGAAAACTTTGCCTACTCCCACATGAGCAAGCCAGGGCGCTCAAGAACCGGTTACGTTGGTGAGTCCGCGCCGGGGGTTGAAACCCGCATCAGCCCGGAGGGAGAGATTCAGATCAAGAGCCCGGCCACCATGATGGGCTACTACAAGGACGAAGAGAAAACCCGGGAGACCTTCACCGAGGATGGCTTCCTGAAGACTGGCGACAAGGGTGAAATTGATGAGATGGGCCGGCTCAAGATCACCGGTCGCATCAAGGAAATCTTCAAGACCAGCAAGGGCAAGTATATTGCGCCTGCACCCATTGAGAACCGTCTGATGTCCCACGATGCCATCGAGATGGTGTGTGTCTCCGGTGCCAATCAGACCCAGCCCCACGCGCTGGTGATGCTGGCCGAGGAGTCCCGGCCGAAAATGGCGGATGAAGCCTTCCGTAAGGAAATCGAAGAAAGCTTCAAGAAGCTGATTGCTGATGTGAACAAGACCGTGGATCCGCACGAACAGTTGGCGTTCATCACCGTAATGAGCGACGAGTGGTCGATCGAGAACAGCTTCCTCACGCCGACCATGAAGCTCAAGCGCAACGTGGTTGAGGATGCGTATCAGGAGCAAGTGGACAACTGGTATGCACAGCGTCAGCCGGTTATCTGGCAGTAAAACGCCCGATTCGAAATGAAGATGTTATAGCCCGGCTCTGCCGGGCTTTTTTTGCCGGAAGAAAACCGACGTAAGTCGCATAGGGAAAAGGAGAAAGCGGGCCTAAACTGGATGAATATCAGGAGGATGTTATGAGCCAGTTGTCCCTTTTCCAGAAGCGTATCCAGGACGAAATTCCCCTTTCCCGGGCGTTGGGGATTCAATTGCATTCCTGGGATGGCCATTCGCTGCTGCTCAGTGCGCCGCTGGAACCCAACAAGAACCACCAGGGTACGGGGTTCGGAGGCAGCGTGTACTCTGCGGCGGTTACTGCGGCCTGGGGCCTGACTGAATTGGCACTATGGGATCTTGGCTTAAAGGGCAATGTGGTGGTGCAGAGCGGGAATATCGACTACCTCGAGCCCGTGTCTTCCGATTTCTATGTGATCTGCCGCCTGCCCGGTGAGGAGGTACCGGAACGTTTTCGCAAGAGTCTGGCCCGGCATGGCAAGGGACGGCTGGATCTGACGGCAGAGGTTTTTTGCGGCGAACCAAACACAATGCCTGAGGGGGATCCTGTGGCGGTTTTCCAGGGGCGGTTCGTGGTTCAGGATGTGAAATCCCGGGTAACGTTCTGAGCTGGTCAGGCAATTGACCGGCTGTTGGAGATTGAGCGGCTCATCAGAATAATCGGAATGATGCCAGCCAGAACAATAATCAGGGCGGGCAGGGCGCTGTGGTACAGGCGCTCGTCAGAGGCGAACTGGTACACGTAGGTCGCCAGTGTCTCGAAGTTGAACGGCCTGAGTATCAGGGTGGCCGGCAATTCCTTCATGCAATCGACGAAAACCACCAGGGCCGCTGTTACCAATGTGCCTCGCAACATTGGCAAGTGAACCCTGACCAGGGTGTTGCCCGGGGTGTGGCCCAGAGAGCGGGACGCCATGTCCATGCTCGGGGTAATCTTCTGCAACGCACTCTCCACGCTACCGGCCGAAACGGCAAGGAATCGCACGGTGTAGGCAAACACCAGGGCGAAGGCCGAGCCACTCAGTAACAGGCCCGTGCTGATTCCGAATACGTCCCGCATCAGGCTATCCAGCCAGTTGTCAAAACCTGCCAGGGGCACAATCACACCAACAGCCAGCACGGCGCCGGGCATGGCATAGCCCAGGCTGGAAAGGCGCATCAGTACCTGCATTTTGCGAGTGTTGTGCAGTCGGCGGCTGTAGGCGAGCGTAACACCAATCAGCAGAGTAGTGAGGGCTGCCGTGCCAGAGAGGAAAAGGCTGTTGAAGGTGTTTCGGACAAAATCCGGGTTCCAGCTTTCACCGAAGTATTCCCACGCATAGAGCCCGAGGGTTGCACCGGGAATCACGAAACCGAACAGAACCGGTAAGGCGCAAACCGCTACGCAAATCATCTGGCGCGGGAAGGACATGGTGAAGCGCTGGATCGGCTCACGGTTGTCCCGCGCTGCGAACTGTTGCTGGCGTCTGCGGGAATACCGTTCCAGGGTAACCAGGATCACCACGAAGATCAGCATTGTGGTGGCTATTTGAGCTGCCCCGCCGAGGTTGCCGAGGTTCATCCAGGTATCAAACAGGCCAGCGGTCAGGGTCTGGACGGCAAAGAAGTCCACGGTACCAAAATCGTTCAGGGTTTCCATCAGCACCAGGGAAAGGCCGACGGCTACCGCCGGTCGGGCGATGGGCAGAACCACCCTGAAGAACGTGCTCAGCGCGGAGTGGCCGAGACTGCGGCTGACCGCGAACAGAGACGGGGACTGTTCCAGAAAGGCGGCGCGGGCCAGAAGGTAAACGTAGGGATACAAGACCAGCCCGATCATCAGCGTGGCGCCTTCGAGGCTGCGAATTTCCGGGAACCAGTAGTCTGCGGCACTGCTCCAGCCGAACAGGTCTCGCAAGGCACCCTGAACGGGGCCAGCGTAGTCCAGGAGGCTTGTGTACACATAGGCAATAACGTAGGCGGGCACTGCAAATGGTAGCAGCATCGCCCACTCAAAGAATTTGCGACCCGGAAACTCGCACATGGTGACCGCCCAGGCCGACGCCAGGCCTATAACCAGGGTAAGGGCACCCACCCCAATCATCAGTTTGAGCGTGGTTGTCAGGTACCGGGGAAGGGTGGTTTCGATCAGGTGTGGCCAGATGTTCTCTTCGGGAAAAAACGCCAGAAAAATAACGGAGAGAACCGGAAGGGCGACGATGGCGGTGGTCAGAAGTGCGCTGATCATCCATTTTGGAGAGGTACGCTTAGCCAGCAGGGGCTGGGATAGCCCTGGATTAACGCTGGTTGCGGCCTCGCTCATAGTGTCCCTGCGCCTGGATGTGGAGTCTGTCCAATTGAAGGCTGCAGATTGTAGTCACCTGACCTGATGCCTGCAACGACTGGTGTCATACCGGAAGAGGGAAGCGCCCGCCAAAGGGCATGTGAGGGTGGTCAAACCACCCTCACTGTTGGCGATTACTCGCCGTCGTAATCGACGCGGTCAACCAGTTTGACTGCGGCATTGCGGTTATCTGCAATCTCCTGCAGTGACAGGTTGTCGGGGTTGATCTCACCCCACTCGGCAACCAGTCCGGAAGGCTTAACCTCCGGGTTTGCCGGGTATTCCGTGTTTGCCTCAGCGTAGATACGCTGGGCTTTCGGTGAAGACAGGAATTCCATCAGTTTGATGGCGTTCTCGCGGTTAGGCGCGCTCTTGGTCAGTGAAATACCACTGATATTTACGTGAGTGCCCCGGCCTTCGGCGTTCGGAAATACAAGCCGTACCTGTTCGGCAATCGGCCGCTGGTTCTCATCCTGCAGCATATTGCCATAGTAGTAGCTGTTACCAATGGAGACGTCGCATACGCCCTCGGCAATAGCCTTGATCTGGTCGCGGTCACCACCCTGGGGTTTGCGGGCCAGATTGTCTTTCAGGCCTTCCAGCCACTTCTCGGTTTCGGCTTCACCATGGTGTGCGATCATGGAGGAGAACAGGGCGATGTTGTAGGGGTGCTTGCCGCTGCGAGTACAGATACGGTTGTTCCACTTGTCGTCTGCCAGTTGTTCGTAGGTGGTGATCTCACCTTCTTCCACGCGGTCCTTGGAAACGAAGATCAGGCGCCCGCGGGTGGTCAGGGCAAACCACTTGCCCTCGGGATGGCGCAGGTTTTCCGGAATGTTCTCTTCCAGAGTCTCGTTGTCGACGTTCTGAACGAGATCACGTTCTACCAGCTCGTTGAGGCGGGAAATATCAACGGTCATCACCAAATCTGCCGGGCTGTTGCGACCCTCGCGCTCCAGTCGCTCGGCCAGACCCTGTTTGGCAAAGACCACGTTGCTCTGGATGCCGGTTTCCTGTTCAAAAGCGTTCAGCAGGGGTTCGAGCAGATATGCCTGACGGTATGAGTAGATATTGACCTCGCCATCTGCGGAGGCGGCCATGGGCATGGCAGAGAGGGCGATTGCTGCGGTAGCAGCCAGTTTCATTCGCATATTCCCATCCTTTCGGGTGTTTCCGGTATTAATTTGCTTTGCCAGGATCGGCAAGTTTTTAAAAACGCCAACTATTCTCATTTCCATTGACTCCAGAGTCAATCTCTCCGTTGGCATATTTTTCTGAAAATGGTGTTATGCTTCGGAAGACTATAAAAACTATGCAAAAAGTAGTGGAATCCTCAAATGGATGGGAACGATCGAAGAGAGCACATACGCACGGCAATGAGTGCGAAAGTAAAGGTGGTTCACGAGGAGCTCGGCGAGTTCATATTCTCGACCCGCGATATCTCCGACGGCGGTGTTTTCATCGTTGTGGACACTGAGCCATTTGCGCCAAACCTCGGCGACACAGTTACCGTGCAGGTGCAGGGGCTACCTGTTCCAGCACCGATACTTGAAATGGTGGTCGTGCGCAAAACCAACGACGGGTACGGCCTCCAGTTTGATCAAAATGGTGACTGATAGACGGATTGAATGCCCCTGCCGTGGATAATGGCAGTGTTCAACCAACCGCTGTCAGGGATGCAACAGCCAGATGATCTTTTCAGTCTTTTCCAGAGCTTACAAGCCAATTATTGCAAGCCTTGTCCTGGTTTCCGTATCGGGCTGTGCGAGCTATTACTCACATTTTGCGATGTTTCCGGCTGAGAATTCATCCGGTGAGCCAAGACACGTGCGGCTGTCCTGGCAAAGCGCGGAGTATCCTGGTTGGTGGTTTGCCGGCGATAAAGCCACGCCCGTGAAGCTGGAAACCCAGTGCAGCGACCGTGTCTGGCGCCTCCGCGATGACGAAGAGGCGAGTGCCTGCGGCGAGGGTATTCGTGCCTGTGGCGAAGCGGGCCGGGATCTGGTGGCGCAGACGGGGCAGCCGGCAAGCGGCTCAACCCGCTGCATGTCCATCAATCCGGCGGATCCGGATGCCCGTATTGCAGAAATAGAAGGGAAACTGGAGTTGCTGGTGTCCTGTACCCCTGCCGTCTTGGCAGAGGGTGAGGGTGATGACGCCCTGAACCTTGACTATCTGCGAGCATCATCAGTTCCGTACACGGTTTATGTCCGGAAGGCGCCGCGGGGTTCAATGCGGTCCCGATTGCCTGAATTTGATGAATCGGTATGTGACGCAGAGTGACACTTTCTGACGTTGATATGTGACTCCCATCACGTTGCTACATTTTGTTTCCTGTTGAACATTAGCGTTACGTTTTGTCGCGTTTGGGTTACCTGGCGATACGATATTGTAATTGTGTCTTCCGGCGGTTCGGTCAGAATGGTAGCTATCGAAAAGTTTGTTGTGTGAGGTGGCCCGTGGGTGTCCAACAGAAAAAAGTCGCAGTTCATGATCTGGAAGTGGGCATGTTCGTGTCTGATCTGGACAGGCCATGGCATCAGACCCCCTTTCCGATTCAGGGTTTCCATATCCGGTCCCAGGATGACATTCGTGCACTGGTATCCCACTGCAAATGGGTTCTGGTCGATGTGGCGGAAGCAAGGGAATCCAAAGAGGTAAAAGGCGGAAGCAAGCCGGCTTTCGGAACATTGCAAGGCAAGCGCAGGGGTGGGCGGGAGCAACTCCAGTTGCCGCCCCTGAGTATTCGCGAGCCAGTGACGTATGAAACCGTTACCAGTCTCAAGAAGGAAATGAAAACCTCAAAGCGCCTGCTTGACGATATGGAAGGCGCGCTGGATCAGCTTTTCGAGACACTTCGTGCCGATGGCGTGCCCGATCTCCGGCCGATCGCTGCGATCACCAGCAAAATGGTGAGTAGCGTTGTTCGCCAGCCAGACGCTCTATTGTGGCTCAGTCGCACCCGTGCCCACGATAGCTACCTGTACCGGCATGCATTGAATACCTCTGTCTGGGCCCTGGTGTGTGGACGCCATCTCGGGTTGAACGAGGGGCTGCTGAACCATTTGGGCCTGGGTTGCCTGCTGTCCCAGGTGGGCAAGACCACGCTGCCTGCCGAGTTGCTGGCGCGGGAAGGCCAGTTAAGCTCAGAGGAGTATCTGACCTACCGGAGTTACGTTGGCCGTGGAGTCAGGATGCTTGAAAACGGCGGGCTCTCCCGTGCCGTGCTGAGTGTGGTTCAGGGGCATCGGGAACGTCATAACGGTTCCGGCTTTCCGGAGGGTGTCCGCGGCGATCGGATTCCATTGCTGGCCAAGGTTGCCGGTATCGCGGAATTTTTCGAATCGTTGATAGCGCCCCGGTCTCATGCCGAGCCGATGACACCGGCAAAAGCGGTCACGCTGCTCTATGAGATGCGCAATATCGAGTTCCAGGAGGACCTGGTCGAGAATTTCATCCAGGCGATCGGTATCTATCCCACCGGGAGTCTGGTCGAGCTGACCGATGGTCAGCGCGGTATTGTGGTTTCCCATTCCCCTGAGCGCCGTTTGTGGCCGCGGGTAATGGTAATGACCGATGCTGCCTCAAGGCCGTTGAAAACAGCCAAAATTATTGATCTGGCCAGATATAACGAAGGCAAGGAAGCGCCAGAAACCGTGCGGGTTCGCGATTGTCTGCCGCACGGTACGGAAGGCCTCGATCCTTCCTATTACGACGTGACCGGCGTGGAATCACGCTGGAGCCTCTCGCGCCTGATCAGCGGATAAGCACTCGCAGCTGTTTGCGAACCCACCGATAGGTATCCTCCGGACGGAAGCTGAGCAGCAGCTCGGACTCACCGCCGGAGGGACCAGCGACAAAATACTCAACCTCTCCGCTCTGCCAGTCGGCTGAATTTATCTGGATATCCTGCGGGCGTGTGCTGATGGCCTCCAGCTCCGCCAGGGAAAGTCCGCCCCAGATTTTCCGAACCGCAACCTGCTTCAAAGCTGTATCAGTGGCCGGATGACTGGCAACGTCCTCATCCAGGAAATATCGGTTTGCGACGGTTGTACTGATCGCCTTGAGTTCCCGGGTGAGATAGGTCTGGGCATCCTCCGAATCGATGTCTTCCATGGTTCGCACGGCATTCTCGATTCGGTCCTTTTTGGCCTGCAGGTCTTCACTGTATTCAATGTCAGGATCGCGATCCTCATCATTCTCCGGTCGTGGCGGTGCGTTGTCGATTTCCTCCTGGGTGGGCGGCTCCTCACAGAGTTCATCGTCCTCGGGGTAAAAACAGATCGCGGCAAGCAGCTGATTGGCGGGAGACATCGGGTTGTTGGCCGTGAATTCGGATTCGCTGACACTGAAATCAATCGGCGCTGTCAGGCCCGGAAGGGCCGCGTTCAACTGCCTAATAACCCAGTCGCGGATATCGATACCGTCGCCCTCAGCAACATTCTGGCTCCAGTTCAGGAGCATCAGGAACCGGGACAGGTTCATCAGCGTTGTATTCTCCAGAACGTTTTGCTCAGTCAGCGTGTGGGTGCTCAATCCCTCATCATCCACCATTGGCGTTTGCAGCCCTGTGCGGGTGGTCTCGAAAAATTCGAGCAGGGTTACGTATTGCCTGGCCGGTACATCGCTAACCAGCGGCAGGTCTCCAACCCTGAACGTGAGGGTTTCGCCGGGGTAGTAGCGGAATTCTCCCGCTGCGTTGGTGGTGCCGGACTGACTGGCAGTCTGATAGGAAAGACCGTTAAAACCATTGAAATTGACTCGGCCGGTGCTCCTGTCGTCGCCGGAGCCTCCGCCGTCATCCAGACAGCCGGAGAGAGCAAGTGTGCCCAGCAGGGTGAACGTAAGTCGGGTGCGGTGAACGGATCTCATGGTTGAACGTACATTCCCTTCGTTTCAGCGCGCCTGCACCCGGGGTGCAGCAGCCTCTTTTGTAAATTGTTGTAACCGCATTATAGGGGCGTGATTTGCCTCATATCGGGATTCCTGTCGCAGTTTCCGTTATTGGTCCGGGCATGCCTCCGGCCGATAAGGGCCTTGAAATCAGCGACTTTGTCACAATAAATAGCAATCTAAATTCTGGCTGGCGGCGAGGGCCGTTCTTTGCCGTTTTTCACCGAATCGGGATGAGTTATGACCAATGCACTGGAAATTGAGGGCCTCACCAAAACCTATGGTGACGGCTTCAAGGCTCTCAAGGGGATTGATCTGCACGTCGCCGAGGGGGACTTCTTTGCCTTGCTGGGGCCCAATGGGGCAGGCAAATCGACCACCCTGGGTATTGTTTGCTCCCTGGTTAACAAAACAGCCGGAAAGGTGCGGGTGTTCGGATATGACACCGACACCCATCTCTCGGATGCCAAGTTGAACCTTGGTGTTGTGCCGCAGGAGTTCAACTTCAACCAGTTCGAAAAGGTCTTCGACATTGTCACCACCCAGGCCGGCTACTACGGAATTCCTCTTAAACAGGCCTCGGCGTCGGCTGAAAAGTATCTGAAAAAGCTCGGACTCTGGGAGAAGCGGGACACCCCGGCACGCATGCTCTCCGGAGGTATGAAGCGTCGTCTGATGATTGCCCGGGCCCTGGTTCATGAGCCCAAACTGTTGATCCTGGACGAGCCGACTGCTGGCGTAGATATTGAACTTCGCCGGTCCATGTGGACCTTTCTGGAAGAAATGAATCGTCAGGGCACCACCATTATCCTGACGACCCATTATCTGGAGGAAGCGGAAGCCCTTTGCCGCAATATTGCCATTATTGATCACGGCAAGATTCTGAAAAACACCAGCAAAAAGGCCCTGCTGCAGCAACTGAGCCTGGAAACCTTTGTTCTGGACACCGAGAAGACCCTTGATGCCGCGCCTGAACTGAATGGTTTCCCGACTCGATTGGACGGAGAAGGTGCTCTCGAGGTGGAAGTGCAGAAAGGGCAGGGGCTCAACCAGGTGTTCGTGGAGCTTGAACGGTTGGGCATCAAAGTGGTCAGCATGAGGACCAAGGCCAACCGGCTGGAGGAACTGTTTATTCGCATGGTCGAAGAGAATGCTGCGGAGTCAACTCAAACCGTGGAGGGTGCCTCATGACGCCACAAGCGCTCTTTACCGCCTTCAGTACCATCGTTGTCCGGGAGATACGCCGGTTTACCCGCATCTGGGCGCAAACCCTGTTGCCGCCCGCGGTCACCATGACCCTGTATTTCATTATTTTCGGCAACCTCATCGGCTCCCGTATCGGGGAGATGGGCGGCTTCGAGTACATGTCTTTCATTGTGCCGGGGCTGATCATGATGTCGGTGATCACTAGTTCCTACGCCAATGTGGTGTCTTCGTTTTTCTCCATGAAGTTCCAGCGCAGCATCGAGGAGCTTCTGGTGTCGCCGGTGCCGAACTGGGTGATCCTGGCCGGCTATGTGACAGGTGGCATGGCGCGAGGCCTCGGCATCGGGTTGATTGTCACGCTGTTGTCACTGGCGTTTACCCGCCTGTCCATCCACAACTTGCCCATGATGGTTCTGACGGTATTTCTGACTTCGGCACTGTTTGCCCTGGGTGGCTTTATCAACGCCATGTTGGCGACCAAGTTTGATGACATCTCCATTGTGCCCACGTTCGTATTGACGCCGTTGACGTATCTGGGCGGCGTGTTCTACAGCATCGATTTACTGCCGGGGTTCTGGCAGGGCGTATCCATGGCCAACCCTATCCTCTACATGGTCAACGGCTTCCGGTACGGCATTCTGGGCGTGTCAGACGTTAATCCGTTTGTTTCTCTTGGTATGATTCTGGTTTTCATCTCCGTACTGGCATTCATCGCTCTCAGAATGCTGGAGCGTGGTAAAGGCATTCGCCACTGATTTCAGGAACCACTATGGCACTTAACGACGCTCCGCTTGGCAAGACAAGCGACTACCCGGACAGCTACGATCCTGGGCTGCTTTTCCCGGTGGCGAGAGAGGAAAATCGCCGCCGCATTGGTCTGGAGGATGGCCGTTGGCCTTGGTTTGGCGAGGATCTGTGGCAGGCCTGGGAAATCTCCTGGCTGCGTCCAAGCGGCGTGCCGGAAGTGGCCTGGGCGGAGATTGTTTTTCCGGCGGCCTCGCCCGCAATCATTGAGTCCAAATCGCTCAAGCTGTACCTGAACTCGTTGAACCAGGCGGTCTACTCTTCTCGGGAGCAGGTCGCGGAGGTGATTACCCAGGATCTTTCCAGCGCCTGCGGCGGTGCTGTTCAGGTGAATCTGTTGAGCGTCGACGAATCCGGTGAAGCGATTGGCCGGCCGGAGGGCTTCGAGCTCATTGATGACGAGCCGGTCAGCGAAGTGGTTTTTGAATACGCGCCTGAGGCGCTTTCAGCGAGTGGGGAGGTGGTGACAGAACGGCTCTGCTCCCATCTGCTGAAGAGCAACTGCCCGGTAACCGGTCAGCCTGACTGGGCGACACTCCTCATAAGCTACACCGGACCGAAAATCGATCGGGGCGGTTTGTTGCGTTACGTGGTGAGCTTCCGGCAGAAACAGGATTTCCACGAGCATTGCGTGGAAACCGTGTTTACCGATCTGATGGGGCGGTGCAACCCGGAGTCGCTTACCGTGGTTGCCCGGTATACACGGCGGGGCGGGCTGGATATAAATCCGTGGCGAAGCACGGAAACCGGCGGGGATGCCGGCCCAAGGTTGATACGTCAGTAGCAGGATTCTGTTTGAGCGCAGGGAAGCGCCTCAGGAAACATCCTCTTCCCGCCGCAGGCGATCTGCAGCATCTTCCAGAGCGGTCAGGATGGCCTGCCGCTCTTTCTCGGTGATCTTGTCCGAATCGAGATACATGGCGAAGCCGCTATGTTCGTGTTCCAGGAAGCTTCGGTTGGGCCCCATGTCGCGCCGGAAGTCGACCACTTCGTAAATTGGCACCGGCTTGACAAAGCCCTTCACGGTAATCTCGCCCTTGTCTCTGCACATGATCTTGTCCTTGATCAGCGCGAAGGTTTCGTAGGAAACGAGGATTTCGCCCGGCTCCGCCAGGGACTCAAGCCGGCTGGCCAGGTTTACTTCCTTGCCGATAATCGTGTAATCCATCCGGTTCTCGGCGCCAAAGTTACCAACCGTTGTATAACCGGTGCTTATTCCCATGCGGATTTCCAGCGGGGTCTTGATGCCCTGGCTGCGCCATTTCTGCCGCATGATTTTCATATGCTTGCGCATCTCGATGGCCATGGAGACACAGGCAAATGCGTCCTCCCTCTGGCCACGGCTGGTTGGATCGCCAAAGAACACCATGATGGAATCACCAACGAACTTGTCGATGGTGCCGCCATACTTGAGAGCAACTTCCGACATTTCATTGAAGTAGTGATTCAGCAGTTCGGTCAGTGCTTCGGGTTCCATTTCCTCAGACAATTCGGTGAAGCCTTTGATGTCAGAGAAAAACACCGCCAGTTTCTTGCGCTGGGTTTCCAGTCTCACGTCCCGCTCACCGGTGAAGATCGACTGCCAGACTTGAGGCGAGAGATATTTGGACAGTTTGTGTGAAAGCGCGATGGACTGCTCCCGCTGGTTCTGGATCTGGGTCTTTGCCAGCATCAACGCCCGTGCCTGCTGGTGGGAATAGTAAGCCGTAACGCAAATATAAAGCCCGGTGGATAAAATCGACACGATGCTGGTCAGCAGGGGCGAGTGTGGTCCGTCTGCCGGGCCGACGATCGCAACCGCCCCCGCAATGGAGGCCGCCATGAAGCCGGTGCCCAGGACCCACTGACGGATACCACCAACAATCAGGCAACTGAACATCAGCATCAGTGCAACGGCGAGGGAGGGGATGACGATCAGCCCGATGCAACCAATGAAAGCGCCACCAACCACGCAATCAAATATCAGCATTTTCTGACGGATGCGTGGCGAATTCCTGAGGAAAGTGCGGCGAGTCAGGGCATGGGCGATGTGGGGCCAGGTGAGGGCCCCGGCAACCAGCCAGAGAAGCCATTGCGGAAAGGCGCCCTGGAGAACGCCGGTTACGATAATGGCGGCGGTTGAGGTGTATGCCAGTACCCGGCCATTGTAATCGGGCATCGGGGGAATGGCGATCGGGTTGCCCGCCGCCTCGGACGAGAGGGCTCTGCCAGCTGAGCTACTGGCATTACGCAGGTCTGCCGGGGCACTCATCATTTCAGAAACGGATCCTGCCAATGAGCATGTCGCGGAACATGACCCAGTCACCCATAAGGCTGTACAGTGGATATTTGAAGGTAGCGGGGCGATTTTTTTCAAACTTGAAATGACCAACCCACGCAAAGCCATAGCCTATGACCGGCAAGGCCAGAAGCCACAACAGCTTGCCCGAAGCCAGAGCCCATACGGCGACTATCAGGACCAGGAGACTTCCAGCGAAATGCAAACGGCGACAGGTGACGTCGCTGTGCTCTTCGAGGTAGTACGGATAAAATTCGGAAAAGTTATTGAAGGTTTGCTGGTTGCTCATTGTGTTGCCACTCAACGTTGTACGACCGCGTCATTTATAATTGTTGGTAGACCCGACTACGACTAAAGGTTAACAGCATTACGTAGAACCCACAATTCACAGCCATGAATTGTGTTCGTACCTATATTTCAACAGTCTTTAAACAGCGAGCAGATATGACCGCAGTTACCGATTTCCTCCTGAACCGCTCCTCTGAACCGAGGCTGGAATCACCCGCGCCGGATTCGACAACCCTCGAAAGGGCCTTTTCCTGCGCGGCGCGTGCACCGGACCATGCACTGCTCAGGCCCTGGCGCTATCTGGTGATCGAGGGTAAAGGCCTTGAAGCCCTGGGAGAGCTGTTTGCGTCCACCTGTGCCAATAACAGCGATGAGAAAGAAATCGAGAAGCTCCGGCGTGCCCCCCTTCGCGCACCCATGGTCATAGTTGGTATCGCGTCGCCGAGGACGCATCCCAAAGTACCGGAAATCGAGCAGGTCATGTCGGCAGCTGCCGGCATGAGTTTTGTTGAGCTTGCCCTTCAGGATGCCGGTTTCGGCGTGATGTGGAGAACAGGCGGCGTTGCCTACCACTCCTCGGTTCACCAGGGGTTGGGCCTGGAAGAGCATGAACAGATTGTTGGCTTTCTCTACACCGGTACGGTCTCGGCATCCAAGCCGTCTGTGCCCAGACCGGCGGTGGACGAGTTTGTGAGTCATTGGCCCTGAGACCTTGTTGAATACCCCCGGCTTCTGCCGGGGGAAGCAGCTTGCCGCTTTTTCTTGCCCTTTTCCTTTCTCCTTTCCCGTAACCGCTACTCGGATTCTCTGCAGGGCCTGCCAACACTGGGTTTCCTGACAAATTAACACCTGACCATAAATCTGGCATTCAGCTTGCTTTAGTCCTGTCAAAGAGCACAGCCGGCAAAAACAGCTCGGCATACCAGTGCAGTTTTCGGGAGGCAACATGGCAATTACGTTTGATTCGGCTCTGGGCATTCATCAACACGCGGTTGAAGCGCGTGTTAAACGCGCCGAAGTTCTGGCAAACAACCTGGCAAACGCCGACACCCCGGGTTTCAAGGCGCGGGATCTGGATTTCCAGGCCATGATGCAGAAGGCCCAGGAGCAGGTCAGCGGATTCCAGATGGCCAAAACCCATGACGCGCACATGGATACCTCGCCATCGGCGTCGGAAAGCGATTTGATGTATCGGGTTCCCCATCAGCCGTCGGTTGACGGCAATACGGTAGACGCCCAGCAGGAGCAGACCCGGTTTATGCGCAACGCCATGGATTTCCAGGCCAGCTTCCAGTTTTTGAACAGCAAGTTCAGCGGTTTGACCAAAGCCCTCAAGGGCGAATAAGCCGCAGTCACAGGATTAGCGAAGGAGAATTTTCATGTCACTGGGCAGCATTTTTGACATCGCCGGTTCCGGCATGACCGCGCAATCACTGCGGCTGAATACAACCGCGTCCAACATTGCCAATGCAGAAACGGCAAGTTCCAGCACGGGGGAAACCTATCGCGCCAGGAAGCCGGTTTTCTCGGCGATTCAGCAGTCTCTGATGAATCCCGGGCAGGGAGGCTTGCCCATGGCTGCCGATGAGGGGCCGGGCGCCGGCGTGAGGGTTGACGGTATTGTCGAAAGTGATGCGGAGCTGCAGATGCGCTACGAGCCCCATCACCCGGCGGCCAACGAGGACGGCTACGTCTACTACCCCAATGTGAATGTGGTTGAAGAGATGGCGGACATGATGTCGTCGTCCAGAAGTTTCCAGATGAATGTGGATGTCATGAACACAGCCAAGTCCATGATGCAGCGCATTCTGACTCTCGGTCAGCAGTAACAGGGTGAGGAGCACAACATGACTGCAGTAAATGCAACAGACGCGTCGGATGTTCTGAGCCAGTACCAGCTGAAGCAACAGAATGGCGGCCAGGGCACCAGCGAGTTGGGTCGGAACGAGTTCATGGAACTGATGCTGGCCCAGCTGAAGAACCAGAACCCGCTGGAACCCCAGGACAACGGTGAATTCATCTCCCAACTGGCCCAGTTCAGCTCGCTGGAGGAAATGCAGAACCTTTCCGGTACGGTTGAGGATGTGGTGGGTCAGTTCCGTTCCAGCCAGGCGCTGCAGGCCTCTGCCATGGTCGGCAAAACCGTGCTTGCCCCTTCCCAGATCGGGGTTCTGGGTGCGGACGGTGAGATCAGCGGCACCGTTGAAGTGCCGGCATCGACCGGTGGCCTTCGGCTTTCGATTCAGGGTCAGAATGGTGAGCGGGTTCGCCAGATCGACATGGGTAGTAGTCCGGCAGGGGTGACCTCGTTCCGCTGGGATGGCCAGGACGGCAACGGCAATCCCTTGCCGCCGGGCGCCTACCGGATTGTGGCCGAGGCTTCCTACCCGGATGGGCCGCAGCAGTTGGGTACGATGGTAAGTGCCAATGTTGACAGCGTGTCCCTGGGCCAGGGTGGCTCCATTACCCTGAATCTTGCAGGCATGGGCTCCATCGCCCTGTCTGATGTAAAACAAATTAACTGATACCGGTGAAACACCAAGGGGTGAACCATGGGATTTAATACGGGTTTGAGTGGCCTTCGCGCGGCATCGGTGGATCTGGACGTCACCGGCAACAACATTGCCAACGCCAGTACCGTTGGTTTCAAGGGCAGCAAGGCCCAGTTTGGCGATCTATACGCCAGCGGTTTCCTGAGCGCAGGCACCAACCCGATCGGCGACGGTGTCCGGGTCCAGGATGTAAAACAGTCGTTCGGTCAGGGAAACGTCAGTTTTACCGACAATGGCCTCGACATGGCGATTAGCGGTGATGGATTTTTCATTTTGAATAACGGCGGTGAGACTCGTTACTCACGAGCAGGTCAATTCGGAGTCGATAAAGACGGGTTCGTTACCAACAACCAAAATATGCGCGTACAGGGATTTACCGCGGATGCGGATGGAAATCTTTCGGGCATTCGCGGTGATCTGGTTATAGATTCTAACAACTTGGCGCCCAGACGGACTACCTTACTGGAAACTGATGTCAATCTAGATGCCCGAGAGTCTGTACTTGAAAATCGAAGCGCTTTTCTAATTGGTCGGCCTGGTGTTGCCGAGCCGGACAGCGCGCAGACTAATGCTATTTTGAACGAGTCCTTCACAGTTACCTACCGCGACGGCTCCACTTTTAGTAGCGGACAGACGCCCGCTGCCTTGTCGGCGGCGTACGGTGCCAACGACTTGGCCAACTATTTCAACGGCATCGATGGCTTAAATGCGTCCGCGCTTACAGAACAGACTCTTGACGCCACTGAACTGGAGTCAGCTCTTGCTCAGTCAGATTTTGAGTTTTCGATTTCTGTGGGCGAGAATGGCGAGGCGGGCAGTGCCACTATCGATAGATCCAGTTTAAATGGAAACCCTCCAACGGCGATCGATTTTGCTGAGCTGCTGACTTCACTTCCTGGATTGAGTGGCGTCAGCGCCGAAGTGGAAAATGGAAGCGTGCTGATTCGCCAGAACAGCGGTTTTACATTGGAAACCAGCTTTCCGAATACTCCCACCTCTATAACAGGTGAAGGTGTGACGAACGGATTCCTGAGCACCCTGTCTGCAGATGACAGTATTGAAAGTCTGTCGTCTGAGAGCCTGTCGTCTCCTCCGACTACACCTAATCTGGGGGCCAATTTCAATGCCGGAGCAGCCGATCCTGTGATAACGAACCAGTTTAATCCACTGGATCAGCGGACCTACAACCACGCAACCTCTACAACCATCTACGACAGCTTGGGAAACTCTCACGAATTGACGCAGTTCTATGTCAAAAACCTTTCACCGACAGCCAGTAATGGCAGCAGTCAGTGGTCGATTTACACCCAAATTGATGGCGAAACGGTGGGCGGTACCAATCAGGACCCCTTCGTCGCAACATTTAATGCCAGTGGTGAATTGGAGTCCGTTCGTGACCCCGATGGAAACATTTCTAATAATGGCGAAATCCTGATTACTGACTGGGAGCCAAAAGATGCCAACGGCGTTCCCAATGGCGCTGACGGTCCACCTCAAGATCCGGCAAGCGTGGTGACTCCCATACCAGACCCGCCAACCAGCTCGGCGTTCGTTGTCAACCTCGGAGGTACAACGCAGTACGGTGCGTCCTTCGGGGTCAATGATCAACAGCAAAACGGATACACTACAGGTCGTTTATCCGGGCTCGACGTTTCGGACAGCGGAGTAATTTTCGCCCGCTACACCAATGGGCAGTCACAGTCTCTCGGCCAGGTAGCCTTGGCATCTTTCAATAATACGAACGGCCTCTCACCGGTTGGAGATACAACCTGGACGGAAACGTTCGAATCGGGACAACCGATCTTTGGAGCTCCGGATACCGGGACCCTCGGGTCGATTCAGGCCAGCTCGGTCGAGGAATCCAACGTCGACCTATCGGCGGAACTGGTCAACCTGATCATCGCCCAGCGAAACTATCAGGCCAACGCCAAGACCATTGAAACTTCCGATGCGGTCACCCAGACCATCATCAACCTCCGTTAATTTCGCGACCTAGCGAACATGGCATGACTCCTGCAGGAAGACTGGAAACAGTCAAAATTCCGGCAGGAGTTTTCCCATGGACAAAGCCCTATACATCGGTATGTCTGGCGCCAAGCAGAATATGCTGGCCCAGCAGGCCCATGCCAATAACCTGGCGAATGTAAGCACCACCGGCTTCAAGAAAGATTTCGCCCAGGCCCGCAGTATGCCTGTCTACGGAGAACACCACCCGACTCGCGCCTATGCCATGACAGAGAGGCCCGGCACGGACCTGTCCGCCGGTGCGCTGATGGAAACCGGGCGCAAACTGGATGTGGCGGTTGAAGGAGAGGGATGGCTTGCTGTCCAGAACGATCAGGGCGAGGAAGTCTTCACCCGCAGTGGCAGTCTCCAGGTGGATGTCAACGGCCTGGTACGCCTGGCCAACGGCGAACTGGTGCTCGGCAACGGTGGACCGGTGGCGCTTCCCCCTTTCGATAACGTCCAGATTGGCGCCGACGGCACTGTCTCCATTGTTCCCGTGGGTGGTCCGCCGGATCAGCTGGTTGAAGTGGACCGGCTGAAATTGGTCAGCCCGCCGCCGGAAGCCCTGGAGAAAAGCCTCGACGGACACATGCGCCGCACGCCGGATCAGACTCTGGATGGGCCCGAGCCACCGGACGCAAACCAGCGGGTTGCCTCCGGATTCCTTGAGAGCTCCAACGTGAACGCGGTGGAGGAGATGATCTCCAACCTTCAGCTGTCCCGGCAATACGAGATGCAGGTGAAGGTAATGACCACCGCCAACGAGAATTCCGAAGCAACGGCACGGCTGTTGCAGAACCTTTAAGTAACGACTGAACACATAGGCCTGGCGGGCCTGAAGCGGCAAAAAATGGCCGCCTGACTGCCCCCGGCAAGGAGTAGGTAGCATGCATCCAGCACTTTGGGTCAGCAAGACCGGGTTGAGCGCTCAGGACACCAACATGTCCACCATTTCCAACAACCTGGCGAACGTCAACACCACTGGCTTCAAGCGGGACAGGGCCGTGTTTCAGGACCTTCTGTACCAGATCAACCGGCAGCCCGGCGGTCTGACAACCCAGAACTCTGAATTGCCGTCAGGCCTGCAACTGGGTACCGGTGTACGGGTTGTGGGTACTGCCAAGCAGTTCTCCCAGGGCAACCTGCAGATTACCGAGCAGCCCCTGGATATGGCCATCAATGGCCGTGGTTTCCTGCAGGTTCAACTGCCGGATGGCCAGATTGCCTACACCCGGGACGGCCAGTTCCAGCTGAACGCGGATGGCGACGTGGTCAACCCGGATGGATACCCGCTGGAACCGGCCATCAACGTGCCGGAGAACGCCACCAATATCACCATTGGTAAAGATGGCACTGTGACGGCAGTAACGGACGATCAGGCGGCACCGGTAAACCTGGGCCAGATTACGCTGGTGGATTTCATCAACCCCCAGGGCCTGCAGGCCATCGGTAACAACCTGTTCAAGGCGACCAACGCCAGTGGCGACCCTGCGGAAGGGGAGCCCGGGCTGGCCGGACTCGGCAGTATTGAGCAGGGCTCCGTGGAGTCGTCCAACGTTGAGGTGGTTGAGGAGCTGGTGAACATGATTACCACGCAGCGGGCCTACGAGATGAACTCGAAAGTGGTCTCCACAACCGACCAGATGCTCCAGTTCATCACTCAAAACATTGGCTAACGCCGCCAGAGGTGACGTCATGAAATTGATGACATCAGACCGGACAATCCGAAGTGCCAGCACACTGGCGACTGTGGTGGTCCTCATTGTGTTGCAGGGGTGCACGGCCATGAGTCGCCCCCGGGCAATGCCGGACGACCCGGAGTTTGCGCCGGTTCGCCCTCAGGCCATGATGCAGCGGGACAGCGCCTCTGGCTCGATTTACCAGGTGTCCCGTAACTACAACTTCTACGGCGACACTGTGGCGTTGAACGTGGGTGATGTGCTGACAGTGACCCTGCAGGAGTCTACCCGCGCGAGCAAGAATGCCGAGACCAGCATCACCAAGGACAATGAAACGACCTTGCCAAACCCGACCATCCTGGGGAAGGACAACTTTGGGATAAACACATCTTTTAACCATGAGCGGGATTTCGAGGGCTCGGCAGAAGCCGACCAGAGCAACAGCCTTGCCGGCAGCATTACCGTTACGGTCACAGAGGTGCTGCCGAACGGGGTGCTCCGCATTCGTGGTGAGAAGTGGCTGTCGCTGACCAATGGCGACGAATACATCCGCCTGACCGGACTGGTTCGCCCGCAGGATATCCAGCCGGACAACTCCGTTGCGTCCAACCGGATTGCTGATGCCCGGATCGCCTATGGCGGCACCGGTGATTTTGACCAGGCAAACCAGATGGGGTGGCTGGCACGCTTCTTTAATAGCGAGTGGTGGCCACTATGAGCGTATGCCGTTTAATTGTCTGGGTACTTGCCCTGGCTGTTGTTTCGGCCCCGGTAATGGCGGACCGTCTGAAAGACCTGTCCAGAATCAAGGGTGTCCGTAACAACCAGCTGGTGGGGTATGGCCTGGTGGTTGGTCTTGACGGTACCGGGGACAAGGCACCGTTTACCAATCAGACCTTCCGGAACATGATGAATCAGTTTGGCGTTACCCTCCCGGAAGGCGTCAATCCGAACCTTGCCAACGTTGCGGCCGTTACGGTGAGTGCGACATTGCCACCTTTTGCCAAGGCGGGGCAGGAAATCGACATCACCGTCTCGTCCATCGGCAACGCCGACAGCCTGCGTGGCGGTACCCTTCTGATGACGCCCCTGAAAGGCGCTGACAATAATGTTTACGCCATGGCTCAGGGTAGTCTGGTGGTTGGTGGCTTCGGTGCCCAGGGTCAGGACGGCTCCCGAATCACCGTGAACGTTCCCAGCGTTGGTCGTATTCCCAACGGAGCCACCATTGAGCGCGAGGTCGCTTCGCCGTTCAGTCAGGGCGATACCATTACCTTCCATCTGCTGCGCCCGGATTTCACAACGGCACGTCGGGTGGTGGAAGCGGTAAACGACCGGCTGGGCCCCGATATGGCCTATGCCCACGATGCCACGTCGATTTCTGTGCGTGCGCCAAGGGATCCGTCCCAGCGGGTCAGCTTCCTGTCGATCCTTGAAAACATTGAGGTGGATCCGGCCGAGGATGCCGCGAAAGTGGTGATCAACAGCCGTACCGGCACCATTGTGGTTGGCCAGAATGTTCAGGTCAGTCCGGCGGCAGTCACCCACGGCAACCTGACGGTGACCATTCAGGAAAACCCCAATGTGGAGCAACCGAATCCGTTCGCCGGTGGCGACACCGCTATTGAGCAGGATTCCCAGATTGCCATTACCGAGGAGCCGGCGCGGATGTTCAAGTTCGGCCCCGCCGTCACGCTGAACGAGATCGTGCAGGCCGTAAACCAGGTGGGCGCGGCTCCGGGCGACGTAATGGCGGTACTCGAAGCCCTGAAACAGGCCGGTGCACTGCGCGCCGAGCTGATTGTTATCTAGGTGGCATGATGCAGGACTACAAGGTTCAACAGGCCCAGGTTTACACCGACTTCAACGGTCTCAATGCGTTGAAGGCCCAGGCTCGCACTGACAAAGAGTCAGCTCTGCGTGAGGTGGCGCGCCAGTTCGAGAGCCTGTTCCTGTCTGAAATGTTGAAGTCCATGCGCAAAGCCGGCGACGTCTTCTCCGAGGGCAACTACCTGAAGAGTAATCAGTCCGAGCTTTACCGGGATATGTTCGATAGCCAGATGAGTCTGACCATGGCCGGTGGCAAGGGCAGTGGTCTCGCAGATGCACTGGTACGTCAACTCGGCAAACAGATTCCGGGCATGAATAACGAAGGCGGCAGACTTGTTGGCCACAAGGCGAGCCTTGCAGATTATGATCGAAGCCTGCCCGCTCTCAATACCCAATTACCGGAGCAGGTGCAGAAGGTGACTTCTGTGGCAGAGGAAGCGCCTTTGGCAGTGACCGCGACCCCGCAGGATTTACCGCACCAGTTTGATTCTCCGGAGCACTTCGTCACCGAGTTGCTGCCGGTGGCCGAGCGGATTGCCCGCGATTCGGGCATTGATCCGAAACTCATGGTGGCCCAGGCCGCCCTGGAAACCGGCTGGGGCCGGCACATGATCCGCGGGGAGCAGGGTGAGCCCAGTTTTAACCTGTTCGGTATCAAGGCGGATAGCCGCTGGCAGGGCGATGCGGTATCCATCACCACCACGGAATACCGGGAAGGGCTGCCAATGAAAGAGCAGGCCAGCTTCCGGGCCTACCGGGATTACGAATCCAGCTTCCGTGATTATATCTCGTTCCTGGAATCCAATCCCCGATACCGGGAAGTGCTGTCAGTAGCAGACCAGCCTGAAGTCTTTGCAGAGAAACTCCAGGAAGCCGGCTACGCCACCGACCCCAACTACGGCAGCAAGATCCGCCAGATCATGAACCGTGACTCACTGATGACACTGTCCATGGGCAGTGACGGGATGAAGGAGTAAACCTTATGGCAGGGCTGATAGGCATTGGTCTGACCGGCATCCTCAGTCAACAGGCTGCGCTGAATACCACAGGCAACAATATAACCAACGCCAATACGCCTGGTTACAGTCGCCAGGAAGTGCTGTTTGAAACCCAGGAAGGTCAGCGCACTGGCGCCGGCACCATTGGTAGCGGCGTAAGCGTTGCGGACATTCGCCGCCTGGCCAATGAATACCTGGTTCAGCAGGTGCGGGAAGACAGCACGCTGTATGGCGAGCAGCAAGCCCTCAACTCCGAGCTTTCGAGGCTTGATAACCTTCTGGGGGGCGAAAACACGGGCCTGAGCAATGCCTTGAACAACTTTTTTGCCAGCCTTCAGAACGCAGCCGAGGATCCGACGTCTCTGCCACAGCGCCAACTGGTTCTGAGCGAGGCGCAACAGGTTGTTAACCGGTTCCAGGCCCTTAACCAGGAATTCATTCAGCAGCGGGAATCCATCAAGACCCAGATGCAGCAGGGCGTGAAGGATGCCAATACCCTGCTCAAGAGCATTGCGGAACTGAACCTGGCGATCTCAGAATCACCGGGCATTGCCCAGGGGCAAATGCCCAACGAACTGCTGGACAAGCGGGACGAGAAACTGCGTCAGTTGTCAGAGCTTGTGGCTATCAAGGTTAGCCCTACCGAGGGTAGCCAGGTCAATGTCTCTCTGGGGAATGGGCAATCTCTTGTCACTGGCGGGAATGCCGCTAGTTTAGGAACTGGTGAGAGTGCTCAGGATCCGACTCGGCTGTCTTTTACCCTTAGCAACGGTAGTCGGATCGTGAACATTGACGATCAGATTCAGGGCGGAAAACTCGGTGGCTTGCGACGTTTCGATACTGAAGGATTAAAACCTGCTTTTGATGAGTTGGGGCGAATCGCCATTGCAGTTTCAGATGCCGTCAACAGCCAGCATGAAATAGGTATGGATCTTGAGGGTGAGCTGGGTGGCCGCTTTTTCGTTGATATAAATTCTGAGGCAGTACAACGCGGAAGGGTGACTGCGAATGGCAACAACCAATCGCCGCAAACCGGTCAGCTTGCTGTGGAGATCACGGATAGTTCTGCCCTAGCTGCTGGTAGTTACACCTTGCAGTTCAGTGGGGATGGTCGCAACTTTGAACTGGTGGATGAGTCAACCGGTGAGGCAATAAAACAGGGTAGGTTGCCGAATCCTGTGCAGTCTGAAATTTCGATGCCGGGTTTTGATATCAAGATCGAGGGTGGGGATTTTTATCCCGGCGATAAATATTCGATTCAGCCAAGCCGAAATGGCGCTGGAAATATTGGGCTGGTGGTTAATCGGGAAGAAGATTTGGCCTTCGCCAGTCCTGTCCGGGCAGAAGCAGATCTTGGGAATGTTGGCACGGGGCAAATTGATCAAGGCACGATGCTTAATGTCCGCAACCCTAACACCAATTCGCTATTGCCGGGTTTTCAAACCCCTGGCGATTTAGCTAATGGCCCATTGACCGTTACTTTTGAAGATAACGGCTCTCAATTAACGTACACAATCACCGATTCAAATGGTGTTTCATTAGGCCCGACAGATCAGGTATTCAACTCTGGTGTGACCAACGCTCTGTTCTCCGAGGATCCGTCGGCCGGGAGCGCGTATCAGGGATTTCAGTTTCAGATAAGTGGACAGCCTGGTGCGGGCGATGTATTTACCATCAGTTTCAACAGTGGTGGGGTTTCGGACAACCGGAACGCTGAACTCCTTGCAGCGCTCGGAACGGCAAATACTCTGAACAACAGCACTCAAAATTTCGCCGAGGGGTATGCTGGCTTGGTCGAGGATGTTGGCGTCAAAACTCGCCAAAGCCAACTGGACGTGGATGCCGGCAAAACCCTGCTGGAGCAGTCAACCAACCAGCGGGAATCGGTATCCGGAGTCAACCTGGATGAAGAAGCCGGCCGCCTGATCCAGTATCAGGCCGCCTACAATGCCTCGGCCCAGGTGATGTCGGTGGCTCAGGACCTTTTCAATACCCTGTTACAGAGTTTCCGGTAACGTTGAGGTGATGTGACATGATTAGAATTTCATCACAGCAGATTTTTTCGGGTGGTATTAACCGGCTTCAGGAGCTGAATGCTGGCCTTAATAACACTCAGCAACAGATCTCCACCGGCCAGCGGGTGAACAAGCCGTCCGACGACCCGGTTGCTGCGGCGCGGATCTTGAAGCTTGATCAGGAACTCTCCCGAGTTGAGACTTACCAACGCAATGTGAATCTCGCGGATAACCGGCTGCAGCAGGAGGAGAGCGCGCTGGAAAGTTCTGTGGATGTGATTCAGCGAGTGCGCGAGCTGACTGTGCAGGCTGGGAATGGATCGCTGTCAGCTAATGATAGGAGGTCTATTGCCTCGGAACTCAAAGAAAGGCTTGGCCAGCTAGCAAATATTGCCAACACCCGTGATGCGTCAGGTGAGTACATTTTTAGCGGCTTTCAGGGTAACACCCAGCCATTTGCGCAAAACGTGTCGGGTGACTGGGTTTACCAGGGTGATCAGGGACAGCGGATGCTGGAAATCGACGATGGTGTAACTGTCCCGATCAGTGATCATGGTAGAGGCATCTTTGTTGATGTGCCGGCTTCAGAGCCTACTTTTTTTGCTGAAGTAGCGTCAGGGAGCAGTGCGAACGCCCGTATTTCCTCAGGAATGGTGGTTGATGAAGCAGCGTTTTCCAGTGTTTTTCCTGACGACATAGTTGTCAGTGTGGCTGCAGATGGCACCATAACGGCGAGAAATCGACAAACAAATGTTCTTATCCCTCTGACTGAGCCGACGCCCCCCGTTTCCTTTTCCGATGGGATGACTATCCAGGTCGCCGGAGCGCAGGTGGAGCTTTACAACGCTGAAGAAACGGGCGGATTCGATTTTGTTTTGAAAACGGCCGAAAAGCAGTCGGTTTTCACAACAATCGAAAAGCTTGTCTATGGTTTGGAAAACATCGACAAGAGCAGCCCGGGCGGGCAGGCTGATTACGATGACCTGATCGCCAATTCCCTGATCAACCTGGACAACGCCCAGGAGAGCATCATCCTTAAACAGACCGAGTTGGGTGGCCGGATGAACGCGGTGGAATCGACCAAGACCTTCCTTGAGGATTCTTCGGTGTATACCAATGAAATCCGGTCCCAATTACAGGATGTGGATTACGCAGAAGCGATCAGTAACCTGAGTTTCCAGAGCTTCGTGCTGCAGGCGGCTCAGCAGTCGTTTGCGCAGGTTTCGCAACTGTCATTGTTCGACAGATTGTAAATATCCGAGCCAGCGGGCAGTTGTGTCCGCTGGCTTATTGCTTTCGCGATTAAGCTCAGTATAATCCCCACCACTCTCCGATGGCGGCGTGGTGAAATTGGTAGACACGACGGATTCAAAATCCGTTGGGGTAAAACCCGTGGCGGTTCGAGTCCGCCCGCCGCTACCATCTTCTTTCCTTCGGCGTCGTTAACAGTCCATTCCATGAATGTCTCCGATTTTCATTTTGACCTGCCGGACGAATTGATCGCCCGCTATCCGCTCAAAGATCGCAGCGCGTCCCGGCTACTTTGTCTTGATGGCCTTTCCGGCAAGCTCGACCACCGGATTTTCAGTGAACTCCCTGACCTGCTTCAGCCCGGCGACCTGCTGGTGTTCAACGACACACGGGTGATACCGGCGCGGCTTTTTGGCAAAAAGGAAACCGGTGGCCAGGTTGAAGTGCTGGTTGAGCGGGTGACTGGAGAGCATGAAATCATCGCCCATGTTCGTGCCTCCAAGGCTTTGAAGGATGGCCAGAAGATTATTCTGGAGGACGGTACCTGCATGCGTATGTCGGGCCGGGAAGAAGCGCTGTTTCATCTGGTCTGTGAAGCTGAGGAACCAGTGCTCGACGTGCTGGAGCGCATCGGTCATATGCCACTGCCGCCTTACGTTGATCGACCGGACGAATCCACTGATCGGGAACGTTACCAGACCGTTTACGCCCGGGAGGCCGGCGCCGTTGCTGCACCGACGGCGGGACTGCATTTCGATGAGAGTCTGCTTGAAAAGCTGGCCGCCTGTGGAATCGAAAGCACGTTTGTGACGCTGCACGTGGGTGCCGGGACCTTTCAGCCGGTTCGGGTGGACAAAATCGAAGATCACACCATGCACAGCGAGGTGGTGAATGTCCCCCAGGACGCCGTTGACGCGATCGAGCGGACCCGGGCAAGGGGAGGGCGTGTGGTTGCCGTAGGTACCACGTCGGTTCGTTCCCTTGAGTCGGCCAGCCGTGGTGGTCGCCTGAGGGCGTTCACGGGCGAGACCGACATCTTCATTTACCCGGGTTACCGGTTTCAGACCGTGGATGCCCTGATCACCAACTTCCATTTGCCGGAATCCACCCTGATCATGTTGGTCAGCGCGTTTGCCGGCTATGACAACGTCATGTCGGCCTACCGGGAAGCGGTAAAGGAACGCTACCGCTTTTTCAGTTACGGCGACGCCATGTTTATTACCGGGCAGGAACCCAGCCGTGGCATGTTGCTGGGCTCAGCCGTGGAATCCAATGAAGCCGGTACCGATAATGCCGGGGAGGCCTTGTGACACAAACCTGTTTCATGTCGTTCGAAAAACTGGGAGAGGATGGGCGTGCCCGTCGTGGCCGCCTGACGTTCCCACGGGGCACCGTTGAAACCCCTGCATTCATGCCAGTCGGCACCTACGGCACGGTGAAGGGTATGCTGCCCCGCGATATCCATGAAATCGGGGCAGAGATCATCCTGGGTAACACCTTTCACCTGATGCTCCGGCCGGGTACCGAAGTGGTCAAGGCTCATGGTGACCTTCATGATTTTACTCAGTGGCAGGGGCCCATCCTGACCGATTCTGGCGGCTTCCAGGTGTTCAGTCTGGGCGAGATGCGCAAGATCACCGAAGACGGGGTTACCTTCCGCTCACCGGTAGACGGCTCTCCGGTGGAGCTGTCTCCGGAGATTGCTATTCAGGTGCAACGGGATCTGGGATCGGACATTGTCATGATTTTTGACGAGTGCACCCCTTACCCTGCTACCGAGCGCCAGGCAAAGGACTCCATGGAGTTGTCCCTGCGTTGGGCGCAACGGAGCAAGGATGCCCACGAGGGTAATCCCGCGGCATTATTTGGCATTGTCCAGGGTGGCATGTACGAGAGCCTGCGGGACTACTCCCTGGAGGGGCTCACGGATATTGGCTTCGATGGCTATGCCATTGGTGGTCTTTCCGTTGGCGAACCCAAGGAAGACATGATCCGGATTCTGGATCATTTGCCACCGAAGATGCCGGAGGACAAGCCGCGGTACCTGATGGGCGTGGGCCGGCCGGAAGATCTCGTCGAGGCGGTACGTCGCGGTGTCGACATGTTCGACTGTGTAATGCCTACCCGCAATGCCAGGAATGGCTATCTATTTACGTCAACCGGGATCGTAAAAATCCGCAATGCCCGGCACCGTCATGACACCGCGCCGCTGGACGATCGCTGCGACTGTTATACCTGTAAGAATTTTTCGAGAAGTTATCTCCATCATCTGGATAAATGTGGAGAAATGCTTGGCTCACAACTGAATACCATCCACAACCTCCGGTTCTACCAGAACCTGATGGCTGGATTGCGTGGGGCCATTGAAGCAGGTACATTGTCGGACTTTGTAACCGACTTCTATGCTCTGCGCGGAGAGACCGTTCCGCCCCTGGGCAATGTTTGATCTATTCGCTAAACCAACGGAGATATTCAATGAAAGCTATTAAAATGCTCGTTGCCGGCCTTTTGGCTCTGATGCCTGCTCTTGCCATGGCGCAGGACCCGGCTGCTCAGGGAATGGGTGTTATGGGCCAGGTGATCTTTTTCGCCGGCTTCATCCTGATTTTCTACTTCCTGATCTGGCGCCCGCAGTCCAAGCGTGCGAAAGAGCACAAGGCTCTGATGTCCGGCCTGAATAAAGGTGATGAAGTTGTGACCTCTGGTGGTGTTGCCGGCAAAATTACCAAGGTGACTGACGATTTCATCGTTGTGGAAGTTGCTGACAACGTAGAGATCAAGGTCCAGAAAGTAGCCGTTGCTGCGGCGCTGCCGAAGGGCACGCTCAAGGACATCTGAGCGGGGGCCATTTAGCCGGCCATCCCTGGTGGCCGGTTTGAATCTTCCTGGCTGAAACACCAAGTCTGGCCGCTAGGCCGGCTACAAGGGATCCCATGCTGAACAAGTATCCGCTTTGGAAAAACCTGGTTATCCTGGTCGCGCTCGTGATCGGGTTTATCTACGCTTTGCCCAACCTCTTCCCCGACGACTACGCCATCCAGATTACCGGCGCCCGCAGTAGCACCGAGGTGAATGCCGGTGTGCTCGACAGGGCCGTTGTTGTGCTGGAAAGCCGGGGCATCGAGGTGAAAAGCAGTACTCTTCAGGATCGGGATGCTCTGATCCGTCTGACCAACTCTGAAGACCAATTGCAGGCCCGCCCCCTGGTGCAGGCTGCCCTTGGAAATGAATACCTGGTTGCACTGAACATGGCTGCCTCCACGCCCGGTTGGCTGAAGAGCCTGGGTGCCGGCCCGATGAAGCTGGGTCTGGACCTTCGTGGTGGTGTCCACTTCCTCTTGGAAGTCGACATGGAAACTGCAGTCAGCCAGCGTCTGGATGCCATGTCTGGCCAGATCAAGCGGGAGCTGCGGGAAGAGCGGATCCGCTATCGTGGCGGGGATGTTCAGGATAACCGCGAGATCGTTCTCAGCTTTCGCGATGAAGCCTCCCGCATCGAAGCGTTCAACATGGTGCGTGACCAGTACAACGAATTCCTTCTCGATGAGCAGACCGAGGGCGATGAATTCCTCCTCGTCCTGACGCTCTCCGAGGCTGAGGTCACTGCGATTCAGGACTACGCTCTGGAGCAGAACCTCACAACGATCCGTAACCGCGTGAATGAGCTCGGTGTTGCTGAGCCCCTCGTTCAACAGCAGGGTGCTGACCGGATTATTGTTGAGTTGCCTGGCGTACAGGACACCGCACAGGCCAAGCGCGTACTTGGTGCAACCGCGAACCTTGAGTTCCGCATGGAGGCCCGCCAGGACGCCCCCAGCAGCGAGACCGAGGAGTTTGGTTTCCGGGATCAGCAACAGCGCACCGCGCGCCTCGAGCAGGAGGTGATCGCGACCGGTAACAACGTGGCCAATGCCCAGCAGGCGTTTGACGAAAACGGCCAACCCCAGGTCAATATCACCATGGATTCCGTCGGTGGCGACCTGATGAACCGGGCCACCCGTAATGCTATTGGTCGCCGGATGGCCGTGCTGTTCATCGAGTACCGCACGGAAACCGAAACCAGAATGGTAGACGGCGAGCCGCAGGAAGTGGAGAACCGCGTTGTGGAGAAAGGCATAATCAGCCTTGCCACAGTGCAATCCGCTCTGGGCAGCAGTTTCCGGATCACCGGGCTTGATTCCATTCCGGAAGCCGCAGAACTGGCGCTGCTCTTGCGCGCCGGTGCACTTGCCGCCCCGATGTACTTTGTTCAAGAGAGGACCATTGGTCCGAGCCTCGGCCAGAAAAATATAGACGCCGGCATGATGTCCGTTGCGCTTGGCTTTGGGCTAGTGCTGCTCTACATGCTTGTCTACTACCGCGGATTTGGCGTGGTAGCGAACATTGCGCTGACACTGAACCTGATGCTGCTCGTTGCGTGCATGTCGATCCTCTCGGCGACACTGACCCTGCCAGGCATCGCCGGTATCGTTCTGACCGTCGGTATGGCGGTGGATGCCAACGTGCTTATCTTTGAGAGGATAAAGGAAGAGCTGAAATCGGGGGTGCCGCCCCAGACGGCCATCAACTCCGGCTATTCCCGGGCCTTTGTTTCCATCTTTGATGCAAACATCACCACATTGCTGGTTGCCGTGATTCTTTTCGCAATGGGTTCCGGCCCCGTGAAAGGGTTTGCGGTGACACTCTGCATCGGGATTCTGACGTCGATGTTCTCTGGCCTGATGGTCAGCCGGAGCATCGTTAACATTATTTACGGCGGCCGCAGGGTCGAGAAGCTGTCGATCGGAGGAAAGCTCGCCAATGTCTGAAGATCAAAAGCAACCGTTTGATTTTATGGGTTTGCGGAAGATTGCTTCCGTAATATCCATCTCGCTGATCGTTGTGTCCATTGCCCTGTTGGCTACCCGTGGCCTGAACCTGGGTATGGACTTCACCGGCGGTACCTCTGTTGAATTTGAATATGCAGAGGCTCCGGAACTGGATGAAATCCGCTCCAGGCTGACGGCTGCCGGCTACGAACAGTTTTCTGTTCAGAACTTCGGGGCTGACACCACGGTATTGGTGCGCATGGCTGAAGCTGACAATGATCAGCTGGCACCTGAAGTTACCCGAACCCTCGAGGAGGGCGGCGCCGAGCTGGAATTGGTAAGCTCCGAGTTTGTCGGTTCCCAGGTTGGTGAGGAGCTCAAGGAGGACAGTGGCCTCGGATTGCTGATTGCCCTTGCAGTGGTGCTGATTTACGTGGGTATGCGCTTCCAGTTCAAATTCGGTATTGCCTCGGTGGTCCCTCTGGCCCACGACGTCATTATCGTTCTGGGTGTATTTGCGTTATTCCAGTGGACCTTCGATCTTACCGTTCTGGCTGCGTTGCTTGCGGTCATTGGGTATTCTTTGAACGATACCATCGTTGTTGCTGACCGGATTCGGGAGAACTTCCGCAAGATGCGCGTGGGTGAGTCCTGGGACATTATCAACGAATCGATTCACCAGACGATCGCGCGTACCATCAACACCTCGGGTACGACTCTTGTGGTGCTGTTTGCGCTCTACTTTCTGGGTGGTGAGGCAATCAACAACTTCGCCCTGGCTCTGATTATTGGTGTGGTTGTCGGTACCTACTCTTCCATATACGTGTCTGCGAATCTGCTGATGGTGATGGGCGTGTCTCGAGATGACCTGATCGTGCCGGCAAAAGAAGGCGCGGAAAATGCCGAAGAAGAAGAGCAGCCACCGGAGTGGCTGAACCGGATGTAACGGTACTTCTGGCCAATTCCGGACACAAAAAAACCGCCACAGAATGCTGGCGGTTTTTTTGTGTCCGTAAGAACCGGAAACCTCAGCGAGGCAGGCGGCCCCGGAACGGATGCAGTACTTTCAGGACTTCGCGGAACAGTTTCGGATTCGCCACGACCAGTTGGCGGGCGTTACCGGTAGACGGGTTGCCGGAGAAGTCACCGGTCAGTGCGCCGGATTCCATGGCGAGTGTCACGCCAAGATCCAGATCGGACGCTTCCGGGCGGAAAATGATCGCCGCGTCCATCAGTCCCGCAGAAACCCGTGCAATGTCCAGAACCACGCAGCCGGATGTGCGGAACATGCCGGAATCCCGCGCCAGTACAGCGGCCATTTCGCCCCAGAGCATAGGGTCTTCGCTCTTGCGGGCCTGGTCCAGCAGGTTGGTGGCGATGGCTGCTTTCTCTGGCAGTTTGATTTCAGAGGCGCGAACCCGGCGACTGTTCAGGGCAGCACCATGGCCACGGCTGGCGGAGTACTCTTCGCCCGTGACAGGGTTCACCAGGAGCAGGTTTTCAGTGCGGTTATTCTTTTTCTGGGACAGGGCCAGAGCGAACTCGGGAATGCCCCGCAGGAAATTCTCACGGCCCAGAACAGGGAAAATATGCCAGCTTTTCTCGCTGGTTCCGGCATTCGCTTCGTTCAGAGGCGCGATGCTGTGGTCCTTGTAGGCCTTTTCAAGCTGTTCAGCAAAATTATCGTATATAGATTGCTCAACCCGCTCCAGTTGACGACGGCGTTCAGAGTCGTCCTTGCCGGTGGGTTCCTGGCGCTCGAAATGGGCTTTCAGATAATCGGACCCCTGACGCGCGACGCGCAGGGCCATTTTAATAGCTGGTTGCATCTGAGTGTTCATTATCCGGGTGTGTGAAGGCCCGGTATGATAGCAAAAGATCACCCCGCTTGTATGTTTTTTGACTCAGCAATAGCACGGATAACCAGAGGTTACGGGTTCTCCGGAGGGGCAGGATGGCGGTGCTTTCTGCTATCATTGCCGCCCTGATTAATAACCTTGGGCCTGCTTAACATGCACAAAAGCGCACTTCCACAGGAAGGGACGGAGACATTTAAGGATCAGATCCGGATCATTCTGGTTGAGACATCCCATTCAGGCAATATCGGCGCAGTCGCCCGTGCCATGAAAAATATGGGGCTCGGCAACCTGTGGCTGGTCAACCCGTCTTCGTTTCCGGACGAGGCTTCATACGCCCGTGCGGCGGGGGCTTCAGATGTGCTTGATAGCGCCCACGTGGTGTCTTCGCTCGATGAGGCGCTTGCCGACTGCGTTCTGGTAATGGGTACCAGTGCCCGGGGCAGAAAAGTCCCCTGGCCGGTGTGCGCCCCGCCCGAGGCTGCGGCCGCGGCCGCAGAGCACGCCGGCAGTGGCCCGGTGGCCATGGTGTTCGGCAGGGAGAACCATGGTCTCAGCAACGATGAGCTGCAGCGTTGTCATTATCATATTCATATTCCCTCCAATCCCGATTACAGCTCTCTCAACCTGGCCATGGCGGTGCAGGTCATGTGCTATGAATTGCGGATGTATTACCTCCGAAGCCTTGAAGGCGGTGAGGGAAGCCCATACTTAAAGTCGATGACCCGGCCCGGGGACGAAGGATGGGATGTGCCGCCGGCGAAAGTCCACGATGTTGAGGGCTTCTTCGGGCATCTTGAGCAGGTGCTTATCGATGTTGATTTCCATCGGCGGGAGAACCCCAGGCAGCTTATGACGCGCTTGCGGCGGCTGTTCCAGCGAGCCAGACTTGATCAGATGGAGATCAATATCCTCCGGGGCATCCTCACCGCTGTGCAGAAAGCGTCGGGCACACGGAACAACAGCAAATCAACCGAGGCCGATACTGCGGCGACGGAACAGGACAATGGCCATGTTTGAGCGTTTGCGGGAAGACATTAACAGCGTGTTCCATCGGGACCCCGCCGCCAGGAATACCTTTGAAGTGCTCACCAACTATCCCGGTTTGCACGCACTGCTTTTCCATCGGTTTTCCCATTGGTTGTGGAGTTTGGGATTGAAATGGCTTGCGAGGACCATTTCGACGATCGCCCGTTGGCTTACCGGCATTGAGATTCATCCGGGTGCAACGATTGGCCGCCGATTCTTCATTGATCATGGCATGGGTGTCGTGGTTGGCGAGACCACGGTGATCGGCGATGACGTTACGCTTTACCAGGGCGTAACCCTTGGCGGAACCAGCTGGAACAAGGGCAAGCGACATCCCACGATCGGAAACAGTGTGGTGGTTGGTGCCGGAGCGAAGATTCTCGGTCCCTTTGAAGTAGGCGAGGGTGCCAAGATCGGTTCCAACTCTGTGGTCACCAAGGCTGTACCGGCGGGTGCAACGGTGGTGGGCATTCCCGGACGTGTCATCGTCAAGCGCCAGGGTGAGGAGGATGCGCGCCGCAAAGAGATGGAAGAGCGCATGGGCTTCGACGCCTATGGTGTAACGGAAGAAATGCCGGATCCTGTAGCTCGGGCCATGCGTTCGCTGCTTGATCACATGCATGCGGTGGACGACCGCATCGAGAATATGTGCAAGGCGCTTCGCAAGGTGAACAGTGAATACCAGAACGGAGAGTTACCGCCACTGCACGAGGAGGACTTTGATTGCGTCCGCGACGACGATGAGGTGGGTCGCTGAATACTTGACTGAAATGGTTGGTCAATTCATACTCTGTTCTGCATTTTTGAGATTCAATCCCGTCATGGGGCTGACACTATGAAGTTGACCACCAAAGGCCGCTATGCCGTTACGGCAATGCTTGATCTGGCTCTGCATGGAGACCAGGGGCCGGTGAGTCTCGCCGATATTTCGGCTCGTCAGGAAATCTCACTGTCCTACCTGGAACAGCTTTTCTCCCGTCTCCGCCGCCAGAAACTGGTTGTCAGCATTCGTGGCCCCGGTGGTGGTTACAGGCTCAGTCGTCCGGCGGCAGATCTGTACATCGCCGAAGTTGTCGATGCCGTCAGCGAATCGCTGGACACTACCCGGTGTGGCAATAAAGGCGATTGCCAGAATGGCGAGAAATGCCTGACCCACCACCTCTGGTCTGATCTGAGCGATCAGATTCATCAGTTTCTGAGCGAGATCAGCCTCGGGGATCTGATGAGAAAACACGAAATTCGCCAGGTTGCGGATCGGCAAAATCGTCGCCAGTCCGACAACGGCTCTGAAACCATCAACACCGAACGCCTGTCTGATCAGGCGCCGGCCTGATACCAACAAGTTCCTGGAATCCATGAAAAAGCCCGTTTATATGGACTACGCGGCCACCACGCCCGTTGATCCTGCCGTTGCCGATGAAATGATGAAGTACCTTACCCTGGAGGGCGTGTTCGGCAATCCTGCATCCCGCACGCACGCTTACGGCTGGCAGGCGGAAGCTGCTGTAGAAACCGCACGCAAGCAGGTTGCCGCGCTGATTCATGCTGACCCCCGTGAAATTGTCTGGACGTCAGGAGCCACAGAGTCGGATAACCTGGCGATCAAGGGCGCCGTTGCCGGCCGTAAGGATGCTCACATTGTCACCTCGAAGATTGAGCACAAGGCGGTTGTGGATACCTGCAAGTGGCTGGAGCACCAGGGTACTGAAGTGACCTGGCTGGATCCCGCCGCCGATGGAACGATCAGTTGTGATCAGGTGGTGAGTGCGCTGAAGGAAAATACCATGCTCGTTAGCCTGATGTTGGTAAATAACGAGCTGGGAACCATCAACGATATCGCCGCCATTGGTGCCGAATTACGTCAGCGAGGCGTTCTTTTCCATGTGGACGCGGCCCAGGCCGGCGGCAAGATGGCCATTGATGTCAGCTCCATGCCAGTGGATCTGTTGGCGCTCTCCGGGCACAAGGTTTATGGCCCGAAGGGCGTCGGCGCTCTGTACGTAAGGCGTTCGCCGGATGTTCGGATCGAGGCGCAGATTCACGGCGGTGGGCATGAACGAGGAATGCGTTCCGGAACCCTGCCGACCCACCAGATTGTTGGAATGGGAAAGGCCTTCGCTATGGCCCAGGCCGGACTTGAGGAGGAAATCGGTAAACTCGAGACACTTCGCGAGACTTTCCTCTCAGGCCTCCAATCCCTCGATGGTGTCACGCTCAATGGCAGCGAAAGCCAACGGGTTCCCGGTATCGTGAATCTTTCCTTTGACGGTGTCGATGCCGAATCGTTGATGTTGGGTCTGCGTGATCTGGCGGTTTCTTCCGGTTCGGCCTGCGCTTCGGCCACGGTCGAACCGTCCTACGTTCTCCGCGGAATTGGATTGAATGATGAACAGGCCCACCGGGCGCTGCGTTTTTCGCTCGGCCGTTACACCACGGAAGAGGAAGTGGTCTTTGCCAGTTCGCAAATAGTTGATGTTGTTAGCCGCCTCCGTGCAGTGCGGTAGGAAGTTTGCCCCGGACTGCGTATAATCGCAGGCCAGAATTTTTACCATCCACAAACTGGAGAAAGACCATGGCAACTGAGCGCACGCTCTCCATTATCAAGCCCGACGCCGTAGCGAAGAACGTGATTGGCGAAATTTACAGCCGCTTCGAGAAAGCTGGCCTGAACATTGTTGCGGCCAAAATGATGCACTTGACCCAGGAGCAGGCAGAAGGCTTCTACGCAGAGCACAAAGAGCGTCCGTTCTTTAACGATCTGGTTGCTTTCATGACCTCCGGCCCCGTGGTTGTCCAGGTTCTGGAAGGCGAGGGTGCCATCCTGAAGAACCGTGATCTGATGGGCGCGACCAACCCGAAGGAAGCCGACGCTGGTACCATCCGTGCGGATTTCGCGTCTTCCATCGATGCCAATGCCGTTCACGGCTCTGATTCCGCGGCTTCCGCAGAGCGCGAAATCGCATATTTTTTCAATGACAACGAGATCTGCCCGCGGGGCTGATTGCGTTGATCGGAGGCGATCATCCGGTCGCCTCCGAATTGGTTATTTGATCGAGGTTATGAAATGACAGCGGCCGCTGAAAAAACCAACCTTCTCGGGATGCCGAAAGCAAAGCTTGAAGCTTTTTTTGAGTCCCTGGGGGAGAAGCGTTTTCGTGCCACTCAGGTTTTGCAGTGGATTCATCAGCGCGGTGCTGATGACTTCGATCAAATGACCAATATGAGCAAGGCGCTGCGGGAAAAGCTCAAAAAGGTGGCCGAGATCCGTGGCCCTGAGGTGGTATACGACGAAACGTCCAAGGACGGCACCCGCAAATGGGTGATGCGCATGGACAACGGCAACAGCGTCGAAACAGTGCTGATTCCCGATGGCGAGCGCGGCACGCTCTGCGTTTCCTCCCAGATTGGTTGCAGCCTGGACTGCACTTTCTGCTCCACCGGCAAGCGTGGCTTCAATCGCAATCTCACCGCGGCGGAAGTGATCGGGCAGGTGTGGGTTGCGCGCAAGGCCTTTATGCCCTTTGAGCAAGGTCCGGATCGCCCGATCACGAACGTGGTGATGATGGGCATGGGCGAGCCGCTGCTCAACTTCGACAACGTCGTGGATGCCATGAACCTCATGATGGAGGATCTGGCCTACGGGATCTCCAAGCGTCGGGTTACCCTCAGTACCTCGGGCGTTGTGCCGGCTCTGGACCGCCTGTCGGAAGTTACCGATGTTTCACTGGCCATTTCCCTGCATGCGCCGAATGATGAACTGCGTAACAAACTGGTTCCGTTGAATAAAAAGTACCCGATTGCCGAATTGCTGGCCGCGACCAAGCGTTACTTCGCCCGCCTGCCGGACAAGCGCAAGGCGACAATCGAGTACACCGTCATTGAAGGAATGAACGATCAGCCGGAACATGCCCGTGAGCTTGCGGTGCTGTTGCGGGATTTGCCATGCAAGATCAATCTGATTCCCTTTAACCCGTTCCCGGAGAGCGATTTCCGGAGGCCGAGCATGAACGCGACACGTCGGTTCCAGGCCGTCCTGAACGAAGCAGGATATATTGCCACTATCAGGACTACCCGCGGTGACGATATCGATGCCGCCTGTGGTCAGTTGGTGGGCCGGGTTGAGGACAGAACTCGCCGGAGCCAGAGGTACATTCAGGTTCAGCAGGTGAATCCCTGAGCCAGGAACGTCTTGCAGCCCAATCGAGGAAGGGGACACCCGTGATAACAACACCAGCAAACCGACGTTTTTCCGTGTTGGCCGTTATGCTGCTGACCCTGCTGGTTACAGGTTGCGTTACCACCACTGACAGTCGGTTCTCACGGGAAGCAGATCGCCAGGAAGCCCTCGATAACTATGTGAAACTTGCCACGGCCTATATCGGCCAGGGCAACCTTGAGCGTGCGCGTCATCACCTCGACAGGGCGTTCAAGCTGGATTCCGATGACCCGGGTGCAAGGGCCGCAATGGGCCTTGTCTATAACGCCGAAGGCGAGCCAGAGCTGGCCGAGCGTAATTTCGAAAAGGCCATTTCCGAGGACCCGGGCTACACCAGGGCGCGGGTCTACTATGGCGCCTTCCTGTTCGGTCAGAATCGGATGGAAGACGCTCGCGACCAATTCCGTGCTGCGTCCCGGGATACCGGTTATCAGGATCGCGGCTCGGTTTTCTTTAACCTGGGCATGACCCAGGAGCGCCTCGGAGAACTGGAAGCTGCGGCCACATCCTATCGCCGCGCAGTGGAGCTGACACGAGGCGATGCACGTTCCCTGCTGGCGCTCTCCCGGGTGTCCGTAGAGACTGGCGACTACGACGACGCGGCACGCTATTACTCGCGACTGATTTCATTGATGCAGCGAAATCAGCGTCTGGTCCACTCACCGGAGAGCCTTCTTACCGGAATCCGCATTGCCCGCTTCTACAGTGATGAAAACCAGGAGGCGAGCCTTGCGCTTCAACTCAGAAACAAATTTCCGGAGTCAGTCGAATACCAACAATATAAGGTGCTGATTTCTAATGGCAACTGAAGAAAACTCACAGCCAGCTATGAAGGAGCCCGTAGGGCGGCAGCTTCAAAAGGCACGGGAGAAAACCGGTCTGAGTACCGGTGATGTCGCAGCAGCGCAGCATTTGCGTCCTTCGGTAATCCAGGCGATCGAGTCGGGAGATTACAGCCAGATTGACAGTGAACTCTTTCTGAAAGGGTATGTCAGGGCTTATGCAAAACAGGTTGGGCTGGACGCAGATGCAGTGATTGCCGACCTCGACCAGGAACTGGAACCCATTCGGCAACAGCGGGAACAGGAGCAGGAAGCCAATCCGCTGGTAGACATCGAACGTCGCAGACGTCGTAAACGTCAGCTTGCCAAGGCTCTGTTTTTCCTGGTGGTGCTGGGCATTGCCGGATACCTTGCTTTCACCTTTCTGGCTCCTTCACAGGGCCCGGCGCCTTCCGAGCCGACGACAGAACCGGAATCAGTGCCGGAGGAGCCTGCTCCTGCTGAAGCCGAGGAATCGGCTGCGTTGGCCGAGCCAGAGCGCTCCGAACCTGTGCTTGTTGCCAGTGCTGAAGAGTCGGAATCGGCAGTTATGGAGGCGGAGGCGCCTACCGTGCAGCAGTCTGAAACAGAAACTGAGGCTCAAGCGCCTGAAACTGACGTTGGTGAAAATCAGTTGCCTGAAAACACACTGGCTACGGACGATGGCGCGGCTGATGCAACCGAGCCTGTTACCGATCAGATTCCTGCGGTCGTCCAGACCCCCGAGCCGGTTCTGGAAGACCCGAATGGGCTGTCGGATGCTTCGGACAACGGTCGACTCCAGATTCGCTTCAGTGACGATTGTTGGGTGCAGATCAGTGACGCAGCCGGTAACCGCCTGGTGAATTCGCTCCAGCGTAACGGGGATCTGATTGATATCGAGGGGCCGACGCCCTTGAGGGTTGTGATTGGCGCAGTCGATGCGGTTGAATCCATCCGTTTCCAGGGCGAGCCAGTGGATATCGGTGGCTACCGGGTTGTTAACAACCGGTCAGAATTCACCCTGACAATCTGAAATTTGATCAAATTTTCCATATCGGTCAGTAAGACATGAAACAGGATTCCCCGATTATCAGACGCAAATCCCGCCAGATCATGGTGGGCAATGTTCCTGTGGGTGGTGACGCGCCGATTGCGGTGCAGAGCATGACCAACACCGAAACCTGTGACGTAGAGGCCACCGTTGGCCAGATCAAGGCATTGCAGGAGGCAGGTGCGGACATAGTGCGTGTTTCCGTTCCGTCCATGGACGCCGCTGAGGCGTTCGGGAAGATTCGGGAGCAGGTTTCCCTGCCGTTGGTTGCCGACATCCACTTCGATTACAAAATCGCTCTTCGGGTAGCAGAACTGGGTGTTGACTGTCTCCGGATCAATCCTGGCAATATCGGCCGCGATGACCGCGTCAGTGCCGTGATCAGTGCGGCCCGGGACGGCAACATTCCCATTCGCATTGGTGTGAACGCCGGTTCGCTGGAGAAGTCTCTCCAGCGCAAATATGGCGAGCCGACGGCAGACGCGCTGGTGGAGTCCGCCATGCGCCACATCGATATCCTGGATCGTCATGACTTCCAGGATTTCAAGGTTAGCCTGAAAGCGTCGGAAGTGTTTATGACGGTCGATGCCTACCGTAAGATTGCCCAGCAGATTGAGCAGCCCCTGCACCTTGGCATCACCGAGGCCGGTGGTTTGAGATCCGGAACCGTGAAGTCCTCCATTGGCCTTGGCATGCTGTTGATGGACGGCATCGGTGACACCATCCGGGTATCGCTTGCAGCGGACCCCGTGCAGGAAATCAAGGTGGGCTTCGATATACTGAAGAGCCTGCGCCTGCGCAGTCGCGGTATAAACTTCATCGCCTGTCCCAGCTGTTCCCGGCAGAATTTCGATGTCATCCAGACCATGAATGATCTGGAAGCTCGTCTGGAGGATGTAAACGATTCTCTGGATGTGGCGATCATCGGGTGCATCGTAAACGGTCCGGGTGAGGCGAAAGTGGCGGATCTCGGACTTACCGGCGGGAGCCCCAAGAACCTCTTCTACATGGCGGGAAAGCCGAACCAGAAGCTGGACAACGCGACATTGACGGATGATCTGGAGCGCCTGATTCGCGAGGAAGTGGCACGGCGCAAGGAACAGGAAGATTCGATTATTGCCCGGTCAGACAACTGATTGTTTCCAGTTCCCGGCATAACCATCCAGAAAAAGTTAAGGGTTAACATTGGCAAAGATTCAGGCAATTCGCGGGATGAACGATATCCTGCCGGAGCAGACGCCGGTTTGGCAGTTTGTGGAATCCACGGTTCGCAGAGTACTGGCCCAGTATGGCTACCAGGAAATCCGCATGCCGATTGTGGAACAGACCGATCTGTTCAAGCGTTCGATTGGTGAAGTGACCGACATCGTCGAAAAGGAAATGTACACCTTTGAAGACCGCAACGGTGACAGTCTGACCCTCCGCCCGGAGGGCACCGCCGGTTGTGTTCGGGCCGCCGAAGAGCACGGTCTTCTGTTCAATCAGACCCGCCGTCTCTGGTACACCGGCCCGATGTTCCGGCACGAACGTCCGCAAAAAGGCCGCTATCGCCAGTTTCATCAGATTGGCGTGGAATGTTTTGGCATGAACGGTCCGGACATTGATGCCGAACTGCTCATCTTGACGGCAAGGCTCTGGAAAGAGCTTGGGCTTGCCGAGCATACCCGGCTTGAGATCAATTCCATCGGAACGTCGGAGTCCCGTCGGGTTTACCGGTCCGCCCTCGTGGATTACCTCGGTCAGTTCAAGGCAGACCTGGATGCCGATAGCCAGCGTCGCCTCGAATCGAACCCCCTGCGCATTCTGGATAGCAAGGATCCTTCCACGCGGAAAATCCTCGAAAACGCGCCCAGCCTTGACGACTATCTCGACGAAGAATCCCGCGAGCACTTCGAGCGCCTGAAGGCGCTTCTTGAGGCTGCAGGGGTGAATTATTCAGTGAATCCAGCGCTGGTGCGGGGCCTCGATTACTACGGCAAGACGGTGTTCGAGTGGATTACCGACAGCCTCGGCGCCCAGGGTACGGTGTGTGCAGGTGGTCGATACGATGGCCTGGTGGAACAGCTGGGTGGCAAGCCGACCTTTGCAGTGGGCTTTGCAATGGGCCTTGAGCGCCTTATCCTGCTGCTGGAAACGCTGGAACTGGTTCCTGAGCACGTAAACAGCAATGCCGATGTCTACGTAACGGCGATGGGCGAGGGCGCATTGGCGCCTGCGCTCGTTCTGGCTGAACAGCTCCGGGCAGCCCTGCCAGAGCGTGTGATTGTTTCCCATTGTGGCGGTGGCAGTTTCAAAAGCCAGATGAAAAAGGCAGACCGCAGTGGTGCCAGGTACGCGGTGATTCTGGGCGAGAACGAAGTGGCCAACGGCACCGCCGGGCTTAAACCCTTGCGAGCCGACGAGCCGCAGGCGGAGATCGCCCAGGACAAGCTTGCGGACACTCTGGCAGCGGCGCTGGCCAACTGAATCTGACCAAATTTACTGATACAAAAGCAAAAATTCGACAACAGGAGTCCCCATGGCAGAGTTGCGCACCGAAGAAGAACAGGTCCAGGCGATCAAGGACTGGTGGAAGATAAACGGCAGTTCTCTGCTGATCGGCATTGGTGCAGCCCTGGCCATTGTGTTCGGCTGGCAGGCTTGGCAGAACCATCAGGCGCAGCAACGCACCGAGGCAGCCAACCAGTTTGCCAACCTCCTCAATGCCTTTAGTGACCAGGCCGATGAAACCAGCGGCGAGACCGTCGCTTTCGTCGCGCAGACCCTGCGGGAGGACTACACGGATAGCGCCTATGCGGTCTACGGTAACCTGATCCTCGCCCGTCAGCAGTTGATGCAGGAGGGCAACGCCGAAGCCGCCATTGATTCCCTGAAGTGGGCATTGGAAAAAACCGGAGAGCATGAGGCACTGGCGCTTGTGGTCCGTAATCGTCTGGCTCGCGCCCAGTTTTCCTCAGGCCAGTACGAAGATGCTCTGGCCACCATCGACGGCGCCGGTAATGCCGATGCGTTTGATGCCATGTACTCCGAGCTCCGTGGCGACATCCTGTTGGCGCAGGGCGACCGGGAGGGCGCACGTGAGGCCTATCTTGCTGCCCGTGAGCAGAGCCAGCAGGGTCGTAGCGGTATTCTGGAACTGAAACTGGCAGACCTCGGTGTCGGGGAGGATGCCTGATGCCGGTTATCCGCGACAGGATCTCAAAACGCGGACTGCTGATGGCGCTGGCAATGCTGGCGGCACTTTCCGGGTGTAGCACCACGGATACTTTCGAACAACCTGTTCCGGTTCCCGAGATTGAGGCGACCGCCGAATTCAAGAGAGTCTGGAGCATGTCCGTGGGCGACGGTCATGATGGTGATTTTCTCTACCTGGCACCCCTGAATACCGGTGATCTGATCTACGCCGCATCGGCAGATGGTGAGCTTTACGCAGTGGCCTCGGATTCCGGCAAGGTTGTCTGGGAATCAGAATTTGAGGAGCGCATCTTCTCTGGTCTCGGCGGTGATGGGCAGTATCTTTACCTGACCACCGAGAACGCGGATCTGGTAGCCCTTTCCCGTGAGGACGGCTCCGAGGTCTGGCGTCAGCCTCTGCCGACGGAAGTACTGTCAGCGCCCCAGTCCAATGGCTCGCTCGTTGTTGCCCAGACCACTGATGGCAAGGTTCTCGGCTTCAGCGCCGCTGATGGCGAGAAGCTATGGCAGTATGACGGAACCGTTCCGGTCCTTTCGATGCGGGCTGCTGCGGCGCCGCTGGTCGGTGGAGACGTTGTCATTGCCTCCTTTGCCAGTGGCAAACTGATCGCTCTGGCGGCAGCCTCGGGGCAGCCCATGTGGCAGTATGAAGTGGGCCAGCCTCAGGGGCGCACCGAGCTTGAAAGGCTGGTTGACGTGACGGGGCAACCCCTGGTCATTGAGACCGCCGTCATGGTGGTTGGCTACCAGGGCAAACTTGCCCTCGTTGATATTCGTACCGGGCAGGAGATCTGGAGCCGGAAGGCATCCAGCCTCTATTCCCCGATGATTGGTGGCGGCGAGATCTATCTGGCCTCGGCCAATGGCGACATTGTTGCTCTGAGAGGCTCTGATCGTCGGGAAGTCTGGACCCAGGATCGTCTGGCCTGGCGGCAGCTGACCCAGCCAATGGTTTATGAAGACTATCTGGTGGTCGGCGATTTTGAAGGCTACCTGCATGTCATTGACCGTGAGAACGGCAAGCTGGTTGGCCAGCTGGAGTTCGACGATGAGGGTATCCGCGTACCGGCACAGCGCCTCGCCAATGGTAACCTGCTGGTTTTTGGCAACAGCGGAAAGATGGCCGTATTCCAGGTTAAGCCGCAGGATTGATCCCCCATTATGACCCCAGTTATTGCCCTTGTCGGACGCCCTAACGTCGGCAAATCGACATTATTTAATCAGATGACCCGTTCCAGGGATGCCCTGGTTGCGGACTTTCCGGGGCTTACCCGAGACCGCAAATACGGTGAGGGCAGCTACGAAGGGCAGCGCTTCATCGTCATAGACACCGGTGGTCTTACCGGCGACGAGCAGGGCCTTGATCTCGAAATGGCCCGCCAGTCCATGCAGGCGGTAGAAGAGGCGGACATTGTACTGTTCCTGGTGGACGGTCGTGCCGGCCTGACCGCAGGCGATGAACTTATTGCAGACAGTCTTCGTCGGTCCGGCAAGCAGGCCCACCTGGTGGTGAACAAGACCGATGGCCAGGATCCGGACATTGCGGCTTCGGATTTCTACAGCCTTGGCTTTGAATCCACTTTCCTGATTGCGGCCTCCCACAACCGGGGTATCCGCTCGATGCTCGAAATCCTTCTGCCCTCAGAGGAGGAGCGGGAGGAAGAGGACCGGGCTGACCGTTACCCCGGCATCCGCATCGGAGTGGTTGGCCGGCCGAACGTGGGCAAGTCCACCCTGGTCAACCGGATGCTGGGTGAAGAGCGCGTTGTGGTTTACGACATGCCGGGCACTACCCGGGATAGCGTTTATATCCCGTACGAGCGTCAGGGCAGTCAGTACACGCTGATTGATACCGCTGGTGTCCGTCGCCGAAAGAACGTCAGTGAAGTGGTGGAGAAGTTCTCCATTATCAAGACGCTGCAGGCCATTGATGACGCACATGTGGTTATTCTGGTCATTGATGCCCGGGAAGGCCTCGTGGATCAGGACCTTCACCTGATCGGGTTTGTCCTTGATGCCGGCCGCTCGCTGGTGATCGCCGTCAATAAGTGGGACGGCATGGACCCGGAAGACCGTGTTCGGGTGAAAGAGCAGGTGCAGCGTCGTCTCGACTTCCTGGATTACGCCGATAAGCACTATATCTCGGCGCTTCACGGCTCCGGCGTCGGCGTGATGTATGAGTCGGTGCAAGCCTGCTATGAGTCCGCGATGGCGAAATGGCCAACCAACCGCCTGACTGCGATTCTGCAGGATGCTATTGCCCAGCATCAGCCACCCATGGTGCACGGTCGCAGGATCAAGCTGCGTTACGCGCACCAGGGCGGTTCCAACCCCCCTGTGATTGTGGTTCACGGTAACCAAGTGGATTCCCTGCCTGGAGCATACAAACGATATCTTGAGAATACCTTCCGTAAGGTTCTGAAGGTAACGGGTTCACCAATCCGCTTCGAGTTCAAATCGGGTGAAAATCCGTTTGCCGGCAAAGTGGATCGGCTGACTCCGCGTCAGAAGGTCAAGAAGGACAACGACGAGAAGAAAGGCCGTCGTCCGAAAAAACAGCGTCAGAAGAGCCTCAAGCGCTGAGTGAGTGGCCGGGCTCAGGACTTATTCCTGGTCCGGCCCCGCACTTTCCACCTGCTTGGCCTGCACAGCGGTTAACGCAACCGTAAACACGATATCCTCCACCAGAGCCCCACGTGAAAGGTCGTTCACCGGCTTCCGCAAGCCCTGAAGCATTGGCCCGACACTGACCACATTGGCACTTCGCTGAACCGCCTTGTAAGTGGTATTGCCGGTGTTCAGATCCGGGAATACGAAGACCGTTGCCTTGCCTGCAACTTTGCTGTCCGGCGCCTTGCTTCTTGCGACGCTTTCGATGGCCGCTGCATCGTATTGGAGTGGTCCGTCTATCAGCAGATCCGGCCTGCGCTCGCGAGCGATCCTCGTCGCCTCCCTGACTTTCTCGACATCCTGGCCGCTGCCGGACTCTCCGGTGCTGTAACTGATCATGGCGACCAGCGGCTCGATACCAAAGGCTTCCGCAGACTCCGCACTCTGGATGGCGATGTCGGCCAGTTCCTCGGCATTGGGGTCTGGATTGATGGCGCAGTCCCCGTAGACCACCACCTGTTGCGGCAACAACATGAAGAACACGGAAGAGACTACCTTTGCATGCTCATGGGTCTTGATCAGTTGCAGGGCAGGGCGCACCGTATTCGCCGTCGTGTGAATGGCACCGGATACCAGTCCATCAGCTTCATCCAGAGCCACCATCATGGTACCGAGAACGACGTTGTCTTCGAGCATGGCTTCCGCCATGTCTGATGTCAGTCCTTTATGCTTGCGAAGTTCTACCATCGGAGCGACGTAGCGTTGTCGCACCTCCCCTGGATCAATGATCTCGATATCCCCGGGCAGTTCCAGATCCTGGGAATCCGCTACCCGTTTTATCTCTGCCGCATTCCCGATCAAGGCACACCTTGCCAACCTGCGTTGATGGCAGATGATGGCGGCCTGTACGGTTCTTGGCTCGCTGCCCTCCGGCAATATGATGCGCTTATTCGCGGCCCGGGCCCGCTCGGACAGCTGGTATCGGAAGGCGGGAGGGGAAAGCCTGTCCTGCCGGGCAACCTTGAGATGCTGTTGCAACCAGTTGGTGTCGATACGGGTTGCCACCGCTTCCATCGCCTTTTCAATCCGGTTGGGGTCATCAATCGGGATGGCCGCCGACAGGTTGGCCAGCATATGAGCAGTTTCATAGGTATTGGCGTCTGACCCCAGAACCGGAAGGCCTGTTTCCAGGGCCCTGTGGCACAGGGTGATCACTCGCTGGTCGGGTATCAGGCCACCGGTCAGCATCAGGCCGGCGAGGGGAACCCCGTTGAGAGCGGCAACAGCTGTGGCCACCACGATGTCTTCGCGATCTCCGGGCGTGACCAGAAGTGTGCCAGGCCTGAGGGTTTCCGTCATGTTCCGAATGCTACGGGCGCAAACCGATACCTTCTGGACCCGCCTGGCGTGCATCTGCCCCTCATTGAGGACCGGTAACCCGAGTTCCCTGGCAATGTCGGATACCCTGGGGGCCAGCAAATCCGCCTGCCATGGAATCTCGGCTAAGAGGTGAAAGCGGCCCTCGCTGAATACCGTGCACTCGGTCTGGTAGTCGACAGTGACGGGGGCAGGGTGGTTGTTGTTGGAACGAGGCTCAAGGCCCGACTGCTCGGGCTCCCCAACCTTGTTCAGGATGACGCCAATAACGTCCGGATCACTGGGACTGGCAAACAGGCGCGACGAGAAGTCCAGTTCTTCATCCAGTTGCCTGGCGTCCAGGTCTTTGGGCGTGCTCACCAGGATTACCTCGGAACCGAGGTTGCGGGCAACTTCCACGTTCAGCCTGGCGATATAGGCTTCGCTGCGGTCTGGGACGAGGCCTTCGATGATCACCACATCCACATCCCGGGCAACCTTCTGGTATTCACCCACGACTGTTTCGAGGAGGTAGTCGGCTTTGCCTCTGTTGAGCAGTTGTTGCGCTTCCTTGAGGGCAATCGGGTCTGGCGGGTTCAGGTGGCTGCTGGCCCTCACAAACGCCACCGACGAGTCCTGGCCAGCGTTGTGCATGGATTCTGCGCGGTGAACCGCCTGGCAGAAGGGTTTGTAGAAGCCAACGCTGACGCCTACCCGTTCAAGGGCGCGCAACAGACCCAGGCAAACGGAGGTCAGGCCTGAGTCCATGGAAGTCGGTGCAAAAAAGAGACTCTTTGCCATAGTGGTATTCCTGATGATGCGTTTGGGTCAGGCCTGAATGTCAGAGCCTGCAAGCCGAGCTGCTTCCCGGGCAATGACCAGCTCTTCGTTGGTGGGAATCACCAAAACCGGAAATCGCGAGTCGGGGCTTTCAATATGTCCGTCGCTGAATTGGCCATGATGGATGTTGAGGTCCCGGCTGAGCTCGAATCCCGTCAGTTTGAGATGGCGAATGGTCTCTTCCCTGATCCGCGGGCTGTTTTCCCCGATGCCGCCGGTGAAAACCAGAGCGTCCAGCTGGCTCAGGGACGCCATCATCGCGCCAACGTAGCGGGCCAGGCGGAAGCAGAACACATCAATAGCGGTTTGTGATGGTTCATGGCCATGGTCCGCGAGTTCACAGAGTGAGCGCATGTCGTTCGTCTGGCCGGACAGTCCAAGGAGGCCACTCTCCTGATTCAGAACCCGATGAACCTCATCCGCGGCGATGCCCTTGCTGCGGAGAAAGTCGAAAAGGCCGGGGTCGACATCCCCGCTACGGGTGCCCATTACCAGACCCTCAAGTGGCGTCAGGCCCATGCTGGTATCCACACTGATTCCGTCACGGATGGCGGTAATGCTGCACCCGTTGCCCAGATGGGCCGATATGACCGAGGTGGTTGCCGGCGTTTTGTCCAGCAAACGGGCGGCTTCTGATGCCATAAAGGCGTGACTGGTACCGTGGAATCCGTATCTCCGGATCCCCCAGTCGCGGTACCAGGCCTCTGGAAGCGCATAGAGGAAGGCCCGTCTGGGCAGGGTCTGATGAAACGCGGTGTCGAAAACGGCCGTCTGCGGTACATCGGGAAACTGTGCCAGGGTTGCCCGAATCCCGGACAGGTTGACCGGGTTGTGAAGAGGGGCAAGGCCTGCGCAGCTTTCAATGGCCTTGAGCACATCGCCATCAATGAGTACGGCCTCATGGAAGGTCTCACCACCATGAACGACCCTGTGACCTATGGCCGAGGGAGCCGTTGTCATCAGTCCCAGGTCCCGGAAAGCCGTGACCAGTGTATCTAGCGCCTGATCATGGCCGGCGCCAGCGTCCAGAGGGATCGTTCCTTCCTGGCCGTCAATGTGGGCAAATGCATCGTTCTGGCCCAGGCGCTCGGCCAGAGCGGACAGCAGTTTCCTGTGTTGGTTGTTGAACAGTGCGAGTTTCAGGGATGAGCTGCCGCAGTTCACGACAAGTACGGTGTCTTCCATGGGAATGGGCGTCCAACGGTTTCAAGTTATACGCGGTGATTGTTGGCCAGCCAGGCATCAAAGTCCGCCGCCGGCAGCGGACGACTGTAGAAATACCCCTGGGAGAAGTCGCAGCCTTCCTTCTTCAGGAAGTGGGTCTGAGCCTCTTCCTCAACCCCCTCGGCGATAACACGCAGGCCCAAACTATGAGCCATATTGATGATGGCTCTTACCAGTGAGGCGTCCTCAGGCTCCTTCATGACGTCCTGAACAAACGACTTGTCAATTTTCAGGGTATCAAACGGATAGCTCTTGAGGTAACTGAGCGCTGAATAGCCCGTACCAAAATCGTCTACCGACAACCGGATGCCGGCTTTGTCCAGTTGGCGCAGGATTTCGGCGGTTTCGATCGAGTTGTCCAGAATGAGCCGTTCGGTAATTTCGAGTTCCAGCTGTTCCGGCGCCAGGCCACTGGTTGCCAGGGCGTGCATCACAGCCTCGGTAAAACCGGGATCGCGGAACTGACGGGGCGAGACGTTGACGGAAATGCCAATGTCTTTCCCGGTGGCTTCCTTCCAGCCCATGGCGGCTCGACAGGCCTCCAGGAGAACCCACTCACCGATCGGTGTAATCAGGCCGGTTTCCTCGGCCAGGGGAATGAATCGATCCGGCATTACCATGCCCATGGCCGGATTGTTCCACCGCAGCAACGCCTCAACCGAGCAAAGCGTGCCCGAGTCGGTATTAACAATTGGCTGGAAATACAACTCGAACTCCTTCAGCTCCAGAGCCCTGCGCATGCTGGACTCCATCTTCAGGCGTTCATGGGAGACTTCGGTCATTTCCGGCGCGAAATGGGCAAACGAGCTCTTGCCCTTGTGTTTGGCCTGGTACATGGCGGCATCAGCGTGCTGCAGGAGCGTACCGCTGTTGTCGGAGTCCGTCGGGAAAATGGCGATGCCGATACTCGTCGTTACGAACACCTCCTGCCCATTCAGAATGTACGGTGGCGAGAAGGTCTTCAGGATACGCTCTGCGACCTGCGAGGAAGCCTCGGGGCCAGTCAGGCCTGGCAGGATCACGAGGAACTCATCGCCACCCAGGCGGGCAACGGTGCTGGTACCGCGAAGGCAACTTGAAATTCGACGGGCCGCCTCGATCAGCAGGTTATCGCCGGCATCGTGGCCAAGGGTGTCGTTAATGTGCTTGAAGTTGTCGAGATCCAGGAACATGACGCCCACAAGCGTGCTTTCCCTGCGTGCCTGGGCCAGTGCAAGCTTCAGCCGGTCCAGGGCAAGCATCCGGTTAGGCAGCCCTGTAAGGATGTCGTAATTGGCCTGACGCAGAAGTTGCTGTTCATAGCGTTTCCGGATGCTGATGTCCTCACCGAGGATGAGGTACCCGGTGGTGCCGCCGGCCTCGTCCTTGATCGGGGTAACAATCAGTTGCTCCCAGAAGCGTTCTCCGTTCCGGCGCACACTGTTCACTTCACCCTGCCAGACTCCGACTCGTTGCACCTGCAAGCGGATGGACTGCCACAAGTGTCGGCTATCACGGTTCTCTATGTCGTTGTCACCCAGTGCGCCAGGGTGTTTGCCGATGATGGAGGCAGCCTCATAACCGGTTAACTGGGTGAATTTCTGGTTGGCAAACTCGATACGCCATTGGCGGTCGCAGATCAGAACCGAGGAGGGGCTCTGCTCAATGGCCTTGGAAAACTTGCGGATTTCCGCCGCATCCTTTTGTTGGCGTTCCATGTCCGCGTTGAGACGTTCACGCATCTGGTTGATGGCGTCCGTGACACGGCCGAGCTCATCATTCCGGTTAGACGGCGTGTTGGGCCTTTCCAGGGTAAGTGGCTTCGACGTTGTCGTCAGTGAGAAGTCGCGGGCGTAGTTCGCCATGGTGGTCAGATGGCGCGCAACGAAATGCTGGAATATCCAGATAATCAGTATCGAAACAAAGAACGTCTTCAGGAACTGGGTCAGCAGAATGACGCCCACCTTGCGCTTCAGTTCGTCGTAGACGCGATCAAGGTCTGCGGTCACCGTCAGTTCGCCCAGCTTGAACATTTCATCGCCCTGGTGGACAAGGCTGAAGCTGTGAGAGGTGGTTTTCGCGTCCCTGGGTATCTCGCCCATCACCAGTTCAGAATCGGGTTCTATTCGCAAGCGAAGGTGCACCACATCCGGCAAGCTGAGTATGCCTTCCATCTGGGTTTGCAGGAGCTTCTGGTCCAGGGCCCACAAGCTTCTGGCAAGGCTAGAGGCGTAGCCCGACTCTACAACCTGCATGCGGTTGTCGATTTGCGAGAGATCTTTTCGATAATCGGAGTAGATCTGGAGCGCGGATGCCACCAGTGTAAAGGCCGAGCTGAATAGCAGAATCCACGCCAACAGCCTGAAAGACAGGGGCGAGCCTGTGCGAAAACGTTGAAGATGCGTCGACAGTTTTGGCATGTCTTGAACTTCAGCCACCCAGACCGGTTAGGAGATCGGACACTTCCTTTGTTTCCGACTATAGCAGCAGTTTCTTTCGAATGCCTTGCAAATACAGGAAAAATCGAAGGAAATGTGTTGTGGTTCAGTATTTATGCGTACATGCGGTCTGACAAATACGTTGACCTGGATCAATACCTTGCGGGCGGCCCGGGCGTAACCTGAGTTTAATCAAGTTAATTGCCGGAAGGAGAAACAAAATGTATATGGACGCCGTTGTGATCGCAGGTATTGCCACTGTACTGCTGATGCTTGGCTTTTTTGTAGGTGTTGGCATCTTCGTGATGAAAGATCAGAAGGAGCACGGACACCAGGATAGAAAAGAAGGGAAGCACGGACATAATCCGGTTTGACTATGAAGTCGGGAAACTTCGGTTTCCCTGACCCATCAGCGCAGAAAGAATTGGCGTCCCCTAGGGGGTTCGAACCCCTGTTGCCGCCGTGAAAGGGCGGAGTCCTAGGCCACTAGACGAAGGGGACGCAACGTTTTCAACACCTTGCCTCGTCGAGGTGGCGCGTATATTAAGAAAGCTTCGAAACGCTGTCAACGTCTTTTGTGAAAAAAATCAGGGGAGCTTGATAAGGCCCCCTTGGGTCATCCTTTTTGTCCGGCTGCCCCTGGAGCAACGGATTGGGTCAATGCCTGATCCAGGTCCGGATACCGGAACTGGAATTGCTGGCTGACCAGCTTCTCCGGAATAGCCCGCTGGCCCGTCAGAAGAAGCCTCGCCATTTCACCCAGAGCCACCTTGAGCACCGGAGCAGGTGCCGGAAAGAGGGTGGGGCGGTGTAAAACCCTCCCCAGGCTGCGGGTGAATTCTGCGTTCGTTACCGGGTTCGGGCTTACGACATTGTATGGGCCTGATGCGTCCGGGTTTTCCATCATCCAGATAAGTGCGCTGACTACATCGTCCCTGTGGACCCAAGGCATGTACTGGGTACCGCTACCCAGGCGTCCGCCCAGTGCCAGTTTGAAGGGCAGGAGCATCCGCTCCAGGAAGCCACCATCCGGGCCTGCCACGACGCCTGTCCGGGAGAAGCACAGGCGAACGCCGTCATCGCCAAGTGGTTTGGCGGCGTTTTCCCAGTCGCGGCACAGCCGATGCGTAAATTCGTCATTCGGGCTGGTGCTTTCGGTGACCGTGGCTGATCCTTGGTCCCCGTAAAAGCCAACAGCCGATCCCGAAACGACGACATTCGGCGCTTGATCCCAACTTCGGATGACCTCGACTAGGGTTTCGGTGACGCCAATGCGGCTGTCACGGAGTTCCTGCTTTCGGGACTCCGACCAGCGTTTATCCGCGATACCTTCTCCGGCAAGGTTGATAACGGCATCGTATCCGGGGTGGGAACGAAGCTGCTGCAGATCACGGATTGCCTCGACCCGTCCGCAGCTTGATTTGACCGTTTCGGCCGGTTGCCGGCTGAAAACCGTCAGTTCGTAATCCCGTGCCAATAATTCACGGCAGAGCACGTGGCCAATAAACCCGGTTCCTCCGGTAATCAGAATCCTTTTCGACATAATCGATACTCCTGTCGCGCACCGGCCTCTGGCGCTGTCTCAGAACGCCCGGTTCAGGCGGGTGTCTCGTCCAGTTGAAGCATAACAACATCGCGAATTGCCTGTCCCAGGAGAGGGTTTTCCCCAATCGGAGGTGCGAGCTGAATGGATACGCCGTGGGCTTTTTCGAGTTCTTCGATCATTGCCGGAACATCCTTGCGCAAGTGGCGGCCGGCCGCCAGGAACAAAGGAACGATCGTAAACTCGGTGATGCCCTCAGCCACACCGTCCATGATGATCGTATCAATGGATGGTTCCGCCAGTTCCATATAGGCGACCCTGGCGTTGTCGACAGACGCGAGAGTCGGCGCTGCAAGCTTTTCGAAGGTTTCACACCAGCGCTTGTCACTGCTTCCATGTGCCAACAGAATAATGCGGGGGCTGCTCATTGCCGCTCCTGAAGTAGTCAATTTGTTAGGGCCTGTCGTAAGTCGGGAAAGCCGGCCTCATGAGAGAGGGCCGGTACCATATAAAGTAACAGGGTGACGGTGAATGTTCGATTGGAAAGAGATTCTGGATTTCTGGTTTGGCGAACTTGACGAACATGGGCTGCCAGACAGCGACCACCGGAACAAGTGGTTCCGATCGGACCGCAGGTTTGACCAGGAGATACGCCGTCGTTTCCTTTCAATGGTGTTGTTTGCTTCCGAGCAGGGATTGGACCATTGGCGGAGTGAGGCCGGCGGTATACTTGCCGAGATCATTCTGCTTGACCAGTTTTCGCGGAATATCTTCCGCGGCGGTGCCATGGCGTTTGATCAGGATCGCCAGGCGCGCAAGCTATGCCGGCAAGCGATGCAGAAAGGGCAGGATACGATGCTACCGCCCGTGCACCGAGCGTTTCTCTACATGCCGCTCCAGCATTCGGAACTCAAGGACGACCAGGACATGTCCGTGGAATGCTACGAGCAACTGGCGCGATCAACTGAAGGAATCCTTTCCGATTTCATGGGTAGCTTTCTGCAGTCCGCAAAGGATCACCGGGCGATCAATCAAAAGTACGGACGATTCCCTCACCGCAACAAGGCACTCGGCAGAACCTCAACGGCGGAAGAGCGGGAGTACCTGGCCGGTGGTCGCCGTTTCGGCCAGTAGCGCAATCGCGCTTTCCTTAAAGTTTTGTATAGAAAACGTACATTCGGACGGGGTTGGCACTTTTCCCTGATAAACTGCGCAACACTGAGATTGCACGGGATAGCGATCCTTCTTTGGCTTGCAATCATTTTACCGGGGATCTGGAATGAAAAAGACGCGGCGGCTTTTACCCGCAGGCCTGCTACTGGCTTTTTGGGCGTGGCTACCACTCTCATCGGTTGGCGCCTCTCTGGACGACGACCTTTTCGGTCGCCTGAGTGCCGCCGCTCCAAAGCTCGATACAAAGGTCCTCAGGACCGCAATCAGCGCCTCTCGCTGCGCTGTCTCCAGTGGTGTTCAGATGCCCGAGCGGCTTGCGGTGATTGATTTCTCGTTGCCGTCCAGTCAGGAAAGGCTATGGATTTTCGATCTGGAGAAGGGCGAGCTGTTGCTTCGGGACCTGGTTGCTCACGGCAAAAATTCCGGGAATTTCAAATCGACCGCTTTCTCCAACGTGGAAGGTAGTTACCAGTCCAGTATCGGGCTTTTCCAGGCCCGGGAATCCTATTACGGCAAGCACGGCTATTCGCTCAGGCTGGATGGTCTCGAGCCCGGGATCAACGATCTTGCCCGGCAGCGCGCCATCGTTATACATGGGGCGGATTACGTGAATGATGATTGGGTCAGTAAATACGGCCGCATCGGGCGTAGTCACGGGTGCCCGGCCGTTGATAACCAGATCATCAAGCGTGTTGTCGACAACCTTAAGGGGGGGCAATTGGTGTTCAAGTACTATCCGGATCAGGAGTGGCTGCACAGTTCCGGATTCCTGAAATGTGATAACCGGACACTGGCAGGAAAAAACCTTAAAAAAAGTGGTTGACGGTTCCGTCGGGATCCGTAGAATACGCCTCCGTTGTCGGCAACAGCCGAACAGCATTGCGGGAATAGCTCAGTTGGTAGAGCACAACCTTGCCAAGGTTGGGGTCGCGAGTTCGAATCTCGTTTCCCGCTCCAGATTTCGAAAACCCGGTCCTGAAAAGGGCCGGGTTTTTTCGTTTTCGGGCACCTGCAACCTCGGCGCCGGGGGTTGCGGTCAGGTATACTCATCAGCCTGTTTCGAGTCCCGATTCCCTGTGGGAGGTTGCCTCCATGAAGGTCCATTCGCTGTTCGTATACCCTGTCAAATCCCTTTCCGGTATTGAGGTGACCAGTTTTCATACCGACGAGTTCGGCCCAGTCGGAGACAGGCGATGGATGATCGTTGATGATGAGCGGCGTTTTGTCACCCAGAGAGAGCATCCCGAACTCGCCCGCGTGGAAACGCAATTGGATGGCGATAGGGTTGTTATCAACATTCCTGGTGAAGGTGAGTTTGGTCTGACAGCCTCCAACGACGAGCTTCGCGTACTGGTGTGGCGGGACTGGGTGAAGGCTCTGGCAGGCTTGCGAGAAGCCAGTGATGCTCTGAGTCGGTTTTGCCGCAAGCCTGTTAGCCTGGTATTCATGCCGGACAGCTCCTTCCGCCGCGTTGATGCGGGCAGGGTCGATGAGTACCGGCGTGTGGGCTTTGCTGATGGTTTTCCTTTCCTGGTTACCAACACTGCCTCGTTGGCAGAGCTCAACACCCGGCTGGAGGTGCCCGTGGAGATGCGGAGGTTCCGTCCCAACATCGTCGTTGAGGGCGCGGACGCCTGGGATGAGGACCATTGGCAGAGCTTGAGCATTGGCAATAACCGTCTGAGCATCGTAAAGCCCTGTTCACGCTGCGTAATGACGACCGTCGACCCCTCGACCGGCCTGAAGGATGCTGCCGTGCAGCCGCTCAGAACCCTGTCCCGCTATCGCAGGACCGGTGAGGGCGTGATCTTCGGCCAGAACGCGATTCATGAATCACCAGGACTTATCCGGGTTGGTGAACCCGTTACTGTTAATCAATCGGAGTAAAACCAAACGTGCCACTGTTAACGCTGGACTCAGTCTCCCTGGCTTATGGAATGCATCCGCTGCTTGATCAGGCCTCATTGGTTATCGATGCCGGAGAGCGTGTGTGTTTGCTGGGACGAAACGGCGAGGGAAAATCGACCCTGCTGAAGATTGTCAGTGGCGAAGTGACACCCGATGGTGGCGTGGTTCGTCTCGATGATGGCGCTGTTCTGGCGGTGCTGCCGCAGAACCTGCCCTCCGAGGACACCCGCACGGCCTATGAAGTGGTTGCCGGGGCCTTTCCTGAAACCGGCAAGTTGCTGGCAGAGTTCCACCAGTTGTCCCAGCAGGGCGACGAGGCGAGCCTGGACCGGTTGATGAAAGTCCAGGAGCGTCTTGAAGCCCTGGACGGCTGGCGACTGGATCAGAAGGTAACCACCATTCTTGGTCAGTATGGCGTTGATCCCGATCAAACCCTCGATACCCTCTCGGGAGGCTGGCAGCGCCGTGTTCTCCTGGCAAAAGCTTTGGTTGCCGACCCGGATATTCTGTTGCTGGATGAGCCTACAAACCACCTGGACGTCCCCGCGATCGCCTGGCTGGAAGAGGCCCTGGGCCAATTTCGCGGCGCCATGTTGTTTGTCAGCCATGATCGGGCGTTTATCCGGCGGATGGCGACCAGGATTGTAGAGCTGGACCGCGGGAAGCTGGTGAGCTTCGCTGCCACCTACGACCGCTACCTGGACCTCAAGGAAAAAGCGCTGGAGGAAGAAGAACGGCAGAACGCGCTGTTTGACAAGCGCCTCAAGCAGGAAGAGGCCTGGATTCGGCAGGGCATCAAGGCTCGCAGGACTCGTAATATGGGGCGTGTTCGTGCCCTGAAGGCCATGCGTGAGGAGCACAGGCAGCGTCGTGTGCGGGGCGGAACCGCAACTTTCGCGGTGGAGGACGCGGCGCGCTCAGGAAAGCTTGTGGTTGAAACCCGGGATGCGGGCTTTGCTTATCCCGACGGCACTCCGGTCATCAGAGACATGAATCTCACCATTCTGAGAGGGGACAAGATCGGGCTTGTTGGGGAAAACGGCACAGGCAAGACCACGCTTGTTCGACTCCTGTTGGGGGATTTGGAACCAACCGAGGGATCCATTCGTCTTGGTACCAATCTGCAGGTTGCCTATTTCGATCAGTTGCGCGGAGAGCTCGATCTGACGCGGAACGCATTGGACAACCTCTCCGAGGGTCGGGAGTTCATCGACATCAATGGCCAGAGCAAACACGTTCTCGGCTATTTGCAGGAGTTCCTGTTTACCCCGGAGCGAGCCAGATCTCCGGTCAGTGTTTTTTCTGGTGGCGAACGGGCCCGGTTGCTTCTGGCCAAGCTCTTCAGCAAGCCCGCGAATATCCTGGTGCTCGACGAACCGACGAATGATCTGGACGTTGAAACACTGGAATTGCTGGAAGAACAGCTGGCGGAATTTGCCGGCACAGTGATCGTGATCAGTCACGACCGTGAGTTTCTCGATAATGTGATCACCGAAACGGTTTTCCTGGACGGTTCGGGCAAAGTGCGTGAGTACGTTGGCGGTTACACGGATTGGCGTCGGCAGGGCGGTTGCTTCCCCTCAGAAGCCACGGGTAACCGGCCGGACAAGCAGGATAAAAACGGCAAGACATCCGGTAGCACCGAAAAGGTCGTAGCAAAGAAACCGGCAGAGAACGCAAAACCGCGGGCAGAACCTGAAAAGGGCAAGCCCGTGAAACTGAGTTACAAGCTCAAGCTCGAGCTGGAGCAGTTACCAGGGCAGATCGAGGAGCTTGAGCAGGAAGTCGCTGGCCTGCAGGAAAAAATTTCCCAGGCTGATTTTTATTCAGGCCCACCGGATGAAGTCTCGGCCACTCTGGAAGCATTGACGGAAAAGGAAAACCGTCTGGAGCAGGTCATTGAGCGGTGGATGGAGCTGGAAGAACAGGCAAATCAATGAATGTACATTACGATTTCAGATTTCAGGACGGCCGTAGGGTTGAGTTTAAAGTAACGGACAAGCCGTCCCGGCCTTCCGGAAAACTTCCGTCCTGGACACAGCTGGAACATTGCCAGTGCAGCAACTGTCCTTTGAAGGCTTCCGAATCCTCCCACTGTCCCGCGGCAACCGAGATATTGCCGGTCGTGGAGGCCTTTCGGGATGAGGATGCCTACCAGAAGGTGGAAGTGAAGGTAACCGATGATCGTCGAAGCTATGAGAAGCAGACGGCGCTTGAGGAGGCACTTCGATCGTTGCTTGGGCTGAAAATGGCGACCAGCGGGTGCCCGGTTCTGTCAGAGCTCAAGCCCATGGCGGTTCATCACCTGCCGTTTGCAAACACCGATGAATTCATTATGCGCAGCGTTTCCCATTACTTGTTGCAGCAATACTTCGCGAAACGGAATCATCAGACCCCAGACTGGGAATTGAAGGGGCTGGTGGAGAGGAATCAGAGGCTGCAGCTGGTGAATCAGGCCCTGTGGCAGAGAATACACTCAGTCTGCAAGGGTGACAGCAATCTGAAGGCACTACTGAACTTCTTCTCGATGGCCTCGAGTGTCAGTTTCTCGCTGGAAAGTCAGCTTCGCAAACTTGAGGCGAAAATGGAGGGGGAAAGGGGCTGATCGCGGCTTTCGTTCTCAGCAGGCCCGGGTCCACGCCCCGGGCCTTTTTGTTGGTCAAACCTTAATGAATGCGAACGGCCAGAACATCGCATTCGGTTCCATGCAGAACCCCGTTTGCGGTGGAGCCCAGCAAAAGCTGAAAACCCTTCCGGCCATGACTTCCCACGATCACGAGGTCTACTTCCTGTTCCTTCGCAAGTCTGTGGATTTCGGACTCGGGGCGCCCGACTGTCACCACCTGGTTGTTTTGGGCCACACCGTATTTGTCGCCGTAGGTTCCCAATTGCTCGCGAGCTGCTTTGTCGAGTTGGTCCTGTAGTTCGGTCAGATCCATCGGAATATCGCCACCATAGGCATAGCCGACGGGCTCAACCACATGAACCAGCATCAGCTCCGCACCATGGGCTTCGCTTATGGCCTTTGCCTTGTCCAGTACCTGTGGGGCTTCTTCTGTCAGGTCAATCGCAACAAGCATCTTTTTATAGGCAGACATCGTATCGCTCCTTCGCACACGGGATATTATTCTGAGGATAGTACCTTAAATCGGGTCGGGAAAGTGTAGCGGGAAACTGACGGGTATCAAAAACAGAGGCGGAAAAGTGCTTTTCTGGCAGGCAATTAGGCCTGCCAGAAAGAGCAGGGCGGTCAGGCGTTGCCCTTGAGCAGCTCAATGGTTGTCGCAAGTCCTTTGAGGATACCCTTGGAATAGCGATCGATTACAAAGCCCACGTTGTTTTCGTTGTAGTTAATGTAGGAGCCACGGATAAACTGCCATTTGGCGGAAATGTCGTTAAGCGCGTCCTTGAGCTCAGGTGTTCCCTGGCCCTGTATAACGGATGCCAGCAACTGGTCCAGCTCCCGGGCCTGTTCATCCAGCGGGGTTTCGGTTGAGGAGCTCTGGAAGGTCTGGGCGACAGAGGAGTTTGTTCTGACCGAGTATTTCGCCATCATCTGAGCCATTTTTACGGCCGCCGAACGGGCCGCTTCGACCCTTGGGTTGGTCTCGGTCTGTGAGCTTTCCTGGGCCACCTTGTATAGCTCGGTGGCTTTCTCGTTCATCGTGAGTGCCTGGTTGGCCATGTCTGAGACCAGCCGCAAATCGGGGTAGCCCTGGTTGCGCACATCGTTGATGTTGTCCCGCATCAGGTTCTTGAACTTGTCGAATTCCTGGTTCAGCCCCTCAACTTCCTCGGCTGACAGTACGCCTGAATCGCTGCCCGCGATGGAGTTCATGGAATCATTGGCCGAGTTGATGCCCTGCACAATCTCGTTCAGGGTGCCGGTATCACCGGTTCCGCTGAAACGGTAGTAGGCGTCCAGAGCCATGTAGTTGCTGACCCGGAAATTGTGAAGATCGGAGAGAAATCCGTCGGCACTGTCCTGAGCGCGGGCACCCATGGACGTGAGTGCAAGGAGAATCAGTGCGGCTACAAGGGAACGTATCCGCAGGTTTGCGTCTTTCATCGGATGGGTCTCCGTAATGCGGTTTTATTCTTGTGGACCAAAGTCGTAGATCGAAGGTAAAGTAACTCCGTCAGCCAATCAAGCAGTTTTGGCGGCGGTGGAGCCCGTAAATGTAAATAACTTTGAAATTTGCGTGACGAAGTTCCGGTTTTTTCTGAGCAGTGGCTTCCAGTTCACTGAAACATAACAATTCCGCTCCAATTTTCTTCGGTTGCCCCCGGTATTTCGGGGACTTTTGCAGCCCTCCCGAAAGAAACAAATTGACAAATGCGCCGTTTTTTTTCATCGTGTGCCCTCACGATTCAAACGACTGTATGAATTTTTGGATCGGATGATCGGGCAGTGACCGAAATCTCGCTGCACAAACAGCCGCGCCGGTAAATCAAAAGTACCGCCCGGTTGGAAGCAGTTCCAAACACAGACTGGAGATCAGTTGATGATTTACGAAGGTAAAGCCATCACGGTTAAAGAGATCGAAGGCGGGATCGCTCAGTTGAACTTCGACTTGCAGGGCGAGTCAGTAAACAAGTTCAACCGTCTTACTATTGAAGAGCTCCGCGCCGCGACTGACGCACTGAAAGCGCAGAAGAACCTGAAGGGTCTGGTAGTCACCAGCTCCAAGGACAGCTTCATTGTTGGTGCCGACATTACCGAATTCACCGAGCTTTTTGCAGGCTCGGAAGAGGATCTGGTAGCCAACAACCTCAAGGCCAACGAAGTCTTCAACGCTGTTGAAGATCTGCCGTTCCCCACCGTTACCGCGATCAACGGTATGGCGCTGGGTGGCGGTTTCGAAATGTGTCTTGCAACCGACTACCGCGTGATGGACAAGAAGGCCAAGGTTGGTCTTCCGGAAGTGAAGCTTGGCATCTTCCCGGGCTTTGGCGGTACCGTGCGTCTGTCCCGTCTGGTCGGCGTGGACAATGCCGTCGAGTGGATCAGCGGTGGTACCGAGAACCGTGCTGATGTCGCTCTGAAAGTCGGCGCTGTCGATGCCGTGCTCGAGTCCGACAAGCTGGTCGATGCTGCTGTTGCCATTATTAACCAGTGCAACGAAGGAAAGCTGGACCACGAAGCCCGTCGTGAAGAGAAGAAGGGCAAGATCAAGCTCAATGCCATGGAAAGCATGATGGCATTCGAGATTTCCAAGGCGTTTGTTGCCGGCAAGGCTGGCAAGAACTACCCGGCTCCTGTCGAGGCCATCAAGGTCATGCAGAAGCATGCCGGCATGACCCGCGACAAGGCAATCGAAGTCGAAGCCAAAGGCTTCGCCAAGATGGCCAAGACCAATGTGGCGGCCTGCCTGGTTGGCCTGTTCCTGAACGATCAGGAATTGAAGAAGAAGGCCAAGGCCTGGGAAAAAGAAGCTAACGACGTGAACCTGGCTGCCGTTCTCGGTGCCGGTATCATGGGTGGTGGTGTTGCATTCCAGTCTGCCCTGAAAGGCACGCCGATCATCATGAAGGACATCAACCAGGACGGCATCGCCCTGGGTCTGAAAGAAGCCAAGAAGCTTCTGTCCAAGCGTGTTGAAAAAGGAAAGATGAAGCCGGATCAGATGGCCGACGTGCTCAACAGCATCACGCCGACCCTGAACTATGGCGACTTCAAGAATGTAGACCTGGTGGTTGAAGCGGTTGTTGAAAACCCGAAGGTGAAAGATGCGGTTCTGCGTGAAACCGAAGATGCGGTTCGCGAGGACACCATCCTGACCTCCAACACCTCGACGATTTCCATCGACCTGCTGGCCAAGAACCTGAAACGTCCGGAAAACTTCTGCGGCATGCACTTCTTCAACCCGGTGCACATGATGCCGCTGGTTGAGGTAATCCGTGGCGAGAAGACCAGTGATCGCGCCATTGCAACCACGGTGGCCTACGCCAAGGCCATGGGCAAGACCCCGATCGTTGTAAACGATTGCCCGGGCTTCCTGGTCAACCGTGTTCTGTTCCCGTACTTCGGCGGCTTTATCGGCCTGGTACGTGACGGTGCCGACTTCCAGCACGTTGACAAGGTTATGGAAAAGTTCGGCTGGCCCATGGGTCCTGCGTACCTGCTGGACGTGGTCGGCATGGATACCGGCAAGCACGCTGGCGAAGTAATGGCAGACGGCTTCCCGGATCGGATGAAGCACGAAGATACAACCGCCATTGACGTAATGTTCGATAACAACCGTTACGGACAGAAGAACGACAAGGGCTTCTACAAGTATGAACTGGACCGCAAGGGCAAGCAGAAGAAGGTTGTCGACGAAGAGACCTACAAGCTGCTCGAGCCTGTTGTTCAGGGTAAGAACGAGTTCAGCGAAGAAGACATCATCGCCCGTATGATGATTCCTCTTTGCCTGGAAACCGTTCGCTGCCTGGAAGACGGCATTGTCGAAGATCCGGCAGATGCTGATATGGGCCTGATTTTCGGTATCGGCTTCCCGCCGTTCCGTGGTGGTGCCCTGCGCTATATCGACGATATGGGTGTAGACAAGTTCGTCGAACTGGCAGACAAGTTTGCAGACCTTGGTCCTCTTTATCACCCGACCGAGAAGCTGCGTGAAATGGCCAAGACTGGCAAAAAGTTCTTTGGCTAACCCTGAACGAGATTTCCGAACGGAGAAAGATCTATGAGCCTTAATCCGAGAGACGTTGTCGTCGTCGATTGCGTGCGGACTCCGATGGGTCGTGCCAAAAACGGTTGTTTCCGGAACGTGCGTGCAGAGACCCTGTCCGCCAATCTGATCGAAGCACTGTTTGAGCGCAACCCGAAGCTCGACCCGAAAGAAGTTGAAGATGTTATCTGGGGCTGTGTAAACCAGACCAAGGAGCAGGGCTTCAACGTGGCGCGTCAGATTTCCCTGCTGACCCGCATTCCCCACGAGTCTGCCGCTCAGACCGTGAACCGCCTGTGTGGCTCTGCCATGAGCGCGATTCACACTGCAGCCCAGGCCATCATGACCGGCAACGGTGATGTGTTCTTCGTGGGTGGTGTTGAGCACATGGGGCACGTACCCATGACCGAAGGCTTCGACCACAACCCGGCTGCGTCCAAGTACTCCGCAAAAGCGTCCAACATGATGGGCCTGACCGCGGAAATGCTGGCCAAGATGCACGGGATTACCCGTGAGCAGCAGGACGAGTTCGGCGCTCGGTCCCACCGTCTGGCCCATGAAGCGACCGTAGAAGGTCGTTTCAAGAACGAAATCGTGCCCATTGAAGGTCACGACGAGAACGGCTTCAAGGTGCTGATCGAGGAAGACGAGACCATTCGTCCCGAGACCACGGCCGAGTCCCTGAGCCAGCTCAAGCCGGCGTTCGATCCGAAGAACGGTACCGTAACAGCCGGTACGTCTTCCCAGCTGACCGACGGTGCGGCAGCGATGGTGCTGATGTCTGCAGAGCGTGCAGAGGCACTTGGTCTCAAGCCGATTGCCAAGATCCGCAGCATGGCCGTTGCCGGCTGTGATCCCGCGATCATGGGTTACGGCCCGGTGCCGGCCACTAAGAAAGCCCTGAAGCGCGCAGGCCTGAAAGTCGAGGATATCGACTTCTGGGAACTGAACGAGGCTTTCGCCGGCCAGTCCCTGCCTGTCCTGAAGGACCTGAAACTTCTGGGCGTTATGGAAGAAAAAGTGAACCTGAACGGCGGCGCGATTGCCCTGGGCCATCCGCTGGGCTGCTCTGGTGCACGTATCTCTACAACCCTGCTGAATGTAATGCAGGCCAAAGGCGGTAAGCTTGGTGTTTCCACCATGTGTATCGGTCTGGGCCAGGGCATTGCAACGGTCTGGGAGCGTCTGTAATCCAGTAACCGGATTGCATTTCGCGGTTTCAGAAGGCCCGGCAAATGCCGGGCCTTTCTGTTTCAGCAGGCGGGCCCAACAGGGTTCCCGAATGTGAAAAAAAGCAGGATTGAAACCAAAGAATGGGTTGTCTTGCTATTCTTGACCCTGTAAAACAGTGAGCCTATACAAAATAGCGGCGTATTTGTGTTTTCTAGCCGACTGATTTTACAGCGAGTTTACGGTTTGCTGATTTATTGACCGATTTATCGCCAAGGATACAGAACTCCGATATGGGTAAAAGTCTCGTAATTGTCGAGTCACCAGCGAAAGCGAAGACCATCAACAAGTACCTGGGCTCTGACTTCATCGTCAAATCGAGCGTCGGGCACATTCGTGATCTTCCCGTCAGTGGCAGCGGATCCCAGTCCGATCCCAAAGAGCGTGCCAAGCAGGCTGCTATCACCCGGAAGATGAGCCCTGAAGAGAAGGCGGTTCATAAAAAGCGCAAGTCCCGCGAGCAGCTAGTTGCCCGGATGGGTGTCGACCCGGACCAGGATTGGAGTGCCCGTTACGAGATCCTTCCCGGCAAAGAGAAGGTGGTCAGCGAACTCAAGCGTTTGGCCAAATCAGCTGACCATATCTATCTGGCAACGGATTTGGACCGTGAAGGGGAGGCTATCGCCTGGCACCTTCAGCAGACCATTGGTGGCGAACCAGAGAAGTACCGGCGCGTGGTGTTCAACGAAATCACCAAGCGTGCGATTCAGGAAGCGTTCAAGGATCCAGGCACTCTCGACAATAACCGGGTTAACGCACAGCAGGCCCGTCGCTTCCTCGACCGGGTTGTTGGCTATATGGTGTCGCCCCTGCTTTGGGCCAAACTTGCCCGCGGCCTCTCCGCCGGCCGTGTTCAATCCGTTGCGGTGCGGCTGATAGTCGAGCGTGAACGTGAAATTCGGAAGTTCGTTCCGGAGGAGTTCTGGCAGTTGCACGCCGATCTGGCGTCTGCCAAGGCCGATCAACCGGTTCGTTTCGAGGTGACTCGCCACGAGGACAAGCCCTATCGTCCGGTCAATGAGCAGCAGAGCAGTGACCACGTCAGCCGGCTGAAGGCGGGTACGTTCAAGGTTGCCAAGCGGGAAGACAAGCCGACCCGTTCGCGGCCGTCCGCGCCGTTTATTACGTCTACGCTGCAGCAGGCTGCCAGTAACCGGATGGGGTTCAGCGTCAAGAAGACGATGATGCTGGCCCAGCGTCTTTATGAGGCCGGTTTCATTACCTACATGCGTACGGACTCGACCAATCTGAGTCAGGATGCGATCAACAGTTGCCGTGCGTACATCGAAAAGCAGTTCGGCGACAAATACCGGCCCGAAAAGCCCCGTGTCTACGGCAGCAAAGAGGGCGCCCAGGAGGCGCACGAGGCCATTCGCCCAACCGAAGTCAGCCGTCGTCCGGCGGATATCAGTGGCCTTGAGAAGGATGCCGAGAAGCTCTACGACCTCATATGGCGTCAGTTTATTGCCTGTCAGATGTCCGACGCCGAATTCCTGAGTACGTCCATCGTGGTGGCCAACGGCGATTATGAACTCCGTACCCGGGGTCGGATCATCAAATTCGATGGCTTCCTGAAGGCAGCACCCCAGGCCGCCAAGAAAGACGAAGACATTGCTCTGCCTGACATTAAGGTGGATGAAGTGCTGGATCTCAAGAAACTGGATCCTACGCAGCACTTTACCAAGCCGGCGCCCAGGTACACCGAGGCGAGCCTGGTCAAAGAGCTCGAAAAGCAGGGCATTGGCCGTCCGTCGACCTACGCATCGATTATTTCCACGATTCAGGATCGCGGCTATGTGAGGCTGCAGAACCGTCGGTTCTACGCCGAGAAGATGGGCGAGATCGTTACCGAGCGCCTGTCGGAATCTTTTCCGAACCTGATGGACTTCGATTTCACCGCGAGGATGGAAGATGAGCTCGACGAGATTGCCGAGGGCGATGTCGAGTGGAAGAAAGTCCTGAATGACTTTTACGGTCGGTTCCGGCAGCAGCTGGAAAAAGCCGAGAGTGGTGAAGACGGCGGCATGAGGGCCAACACGCCGACTGAAACGGACATTCCATGCCCGAGCTGTGGCCGGAACATGCAGATCCGGGTTGCCAGCACTGGTGTTTTCCTGGGTTGCTCTGGCTATTCCTTGCCACCGAAAGAGCGTTGCAAGACTACCATTAACCTCGTGTCCGGTGATGAGGTTGTCAGCGCCGACGATGACGTCGAGGGTGAGGGCGAAACCCGTCTGCTGCGCAAGAAACGTCGCTGCCCCAAGTGTGGCACCGCCATGGACAGCTACCTGGTGGACGAAACCCGCAAGCTGCATGTTTGCGGTAACAATCCGGATTGCTCTGGCTACGAGGTGGAAAAGGGCACCTTCCGCATCAAGGGCTACGATGGGCCGACTCTTGAGTGCGATAAGTGTGGCTCCGAGATGCAGCTTAAAACCGGGCGTTTTGGCAAGTATTTCGGATGCACCAATGCCGAGTGCAAGAATACCCGCAAGTTGCTGAAAAATGGCGAGCCCGCTCCGCCCAAAATGGACCTGGTGCCAATGCCCGAGCTCCAATGTCAGAAAGTCGATGATACTTACGTTCTCAGGGACGGTGCGTCCGGTTTATTCCTGGCTGCCAGCAAATTCCCGAAAAACCGGGAAACGCGGCCACCGCTGGTGATGGAGATTAAACCGCACCGCAAGGAGATTGATCCGAAGTACGATTACCTGATGGATGCGCCCGAGCGTGACCCCGAGGGTAATCCGACGGTGATTCGCTACAGCCGTAAGAGCAAGGAGCAGTACGTCATGTCTGAAAAGGATGGCAAGGCGACGGGCTGGTCTGCGTGGTATGTGAACGGTAAGTGGCAACCACAGGACAAGAAAAAGTAACGTCTGCTGGTTTCCGGGGTCGTGGGCTGATTGCCGTCAAACGACCCCGGATTCAATACCTTAGCGGAATTTCCTCAGTCTCTGTATGAGAGATGAGGTATCCCACCGTTTACCGCCCATCGACTGGACATCCGCATAGAATTGATCGACCAGTGCGGTCACCGGCAGAGACGCATTCACTTTTCTCGCCTCCTCAAGGCAAATCCCGAGGTCCTTGCGCATCCAGTCAACGGCGAAGCCGTGTTCGAACTCTCCTGCAATCATGGTTCCCGAGCGGTTTTCCATTTGCCAGGATTGGGCTGCGCCTTTTGAAATCACGTCCACCACTTTCGCCACATCCAGTTCAGCCTGCTCGGCAAAGTGCAGGGCCTCTGAAAGCCCCTGGACGAGACCGGCAATCGCGATCTGGTTCACCATCTTGGTTTTCTGGCCACTGCCAGCCGGGCCCATTCGATTGAGTGCCCGCGCATAGTGCTCCATAACCGGCTCGGCTTTCGCATAGTCCTGTTCCGAGCCGCCGCACATGATGGTCAGTTTGCCGTTTTCAGCGCCTTGCTGGCCGCCGGATACAGGCGCGTCTACAAATCCCATGTTGTTTTTGCTGGCAGCTTCAGCGAGATACTCGGCAATGCCGGCAGAAGCCGTAGTGTGATCGACCAGCACAGCGCCTTCAGAGGCATTGGCGAGAATACCTTCATCACCCTCGTAAACGGCCATAAGATCGGTATCGGCCCCAACACAGGTCAAAACAATATCCGCGCCCCTCACGGCCTCAGCAATGGTGGTGCAGCTGGTTCCCGAGTATTCGCTTGCCCACTGCTCGGCTTTGGCATTGGTCCGGTTCCAGACCCTGACGTCGAGCCCCGCCTTCGCCAGGTGGCCGGCCATCGGGTAACCCATGACGCCCAGGCCGATAAATGCTGCTTTAGTCATCGCTTTCTCCTCTTATGTTTTTATCGGGTTAACTTAGCACATAAGGGCAGGGCAGCACGCAATAAAAAAGGCCGCTGAATCAGCGGCCTTTACGTGTTTTACCCGGCAAGTCAGACTTATTTGGCCGGATAATCCCGGGAATCCGAGCCGGTGTAGAGCTGACGCGGACGGCCGATGCGATAGTCGCCGCTTACCATTTCGTTCCAGTGCGAGAACCAGCCAATGGTACGCGACAGAGCGAAGATAACGGTGAACATCGACGTCGGGATTCCGATTGCCTTGAGGATCAGGCCGGAATAGAAATCCACGTTGGGGTAGAGCTTGCGCTTGACGAAGTATTCGTCTTCCAGCGCGATCTTCTCGAGACGCTGGGCGATCTTCAGCAGCGGGTCGTTTTCGAGGCCCAGCTCGGTCAGCACTTCGTGGGCAGTTTCAGCCATTACTTTGGCGCGCGGGTCGAAGTTCTTGTATACCCGGTGGCCGAAGCCCATCAGGCGGAACGGATCGTCTTTGTCCTTGGCCTTGGCAATGAATTTCTCGATGTTGGATTCATCGCCGATCTCGGCCAGCATGTCCAGAACCGCTTCGTTGGCGCCGCCGTGAGCGGGTCCCCACAGAGCCGCGATGCCGGAGGCAATGCAGGCGTAGGGGTTGGCGCCGGTAGAGCCGGCCAGGCGCACCGTAGACGTTGAGGCGTTCTGTTCATGATCCGCGTGCAGGATGAAAATCTTGTCCATGGCCTTGGCCAGGATCGGGTTCGGCTTGTACTCCTCGCAAGGAACGCCAAACATCATCTGCAGGAAGTTCTCGGAGTACGAGAGGTCGTTACGCGGATAAATGAAAGGTTGGCCAATGGCGTACTTGTAACACCAGGCGGCAATGGTCGGCATCTTTGCAATCAGGCGATGCGCGGTAATTTCCCGCTGCTCCTGGCTGGCAACGTCCATCTCGCCGTGGTAGAAGGCGGACAGAGCGCCGACTACACCACACATGATCGCCATCGGGTGTGCATCACGACGGAAACCCTGGAAGAAGTTCCGCATCTGGTCGTGGAGCATGGTGTGGTTTTTGATGGTGTCGTGGAACTTCTGGTTTTCCTCGGCGCTCGGGAGTTCGCCGTGAAGGAGGAGGTAGCAGACTTCAAGGTAGTCAGAATGTTCGGCCAGTTGCTCAATCGGGTAGCCGCGGTGCAGGAGAACGCCGTTTGCTCCGTCGATGTAGGTAATGGCCGATTCGCAGGCTGCTGTGGATACGAATCCGGGATCGTATGTGAAAACGCCTTCCTGGACTAGGCCTCGTACGTCGATAACGTCAGGGCCGACGGTGCCTGAATAAACCGGTAGCTCAATGGACTTGTCCCCCACCGAGAGCGTGGCTTTCCTGTCGGTCATGGTGCTCTCCTATTTATCAGCTTTGACAGCTTTATCTACAGTTATAGATGCGCTAGAAGGCGCGTATTATCGCAAAACTGGCGGCAAAATATAGGGCGTTGGCTTTTTTTGTCAATGGAAGAGTCGGGAAAACCCATAATTTGACATTGGCTGTAAATCAGGGATATCCCGAATGACAACGGATTCGGGCAGGAAAAGGATTTGTCAATCCTCCTTATAGCTGGCTTAACCCCCTGAAATACGCGGCCTGAGCGACGTTGCACGTTTGTAATTGGTTAGGGTACTCCTTATAATCCCTAGCCCGGAATCGGGGATAAACCTTTTCCCGCTGCCTGTAAATAGCGGGTTGCCGGTGAGGTTTCCTCCCTTCTGAGCCAATCGTGTGCCGGTTTCGTATCTGCACGCCGATCCTTACATACCAACCATCCGCATCCGGTTTTCCGGTCCCGCGGAACCAAGAGAGAGTGTGAGAGCGCTGTGAATAGCAAACGACCAGTAAATCTCGATCTCGGCAAGTTTCATTTTCCGCTGCCAGCCATTACGTCCATATTGCACCGTATCAGCGGCATCATCATTTTTGTTGGTGTTGCGTTCATGCTTTACGGACTTCAGCTTTCCCTGTCCGGGGAAGAGGGCTTCAGTCGCGTCAATGAACTGCTGGACAGCTTCCTTGCCAAGCTGATTATCTGGGGCATCTTGTCTGCTCTGTTGTACCACCTGGTTGCGGGTATCAAGCACCTGTTCATGGATGTGGGCATTGGTGAAGAGCTCGAGAGCGGCCGCCTCGCCTCGAAGATCACGGTTGTGGTTTCCGTCATTCTCATCGTTCTGGCAGGAGTCTGGGTATGGTAAATAGCGTCACGAACCTGGGTCGCAGTGGTGTCTTCGACTGGCTGATCCAGAGGGTAACTGCCTACGTACTTGCTTTGTATACAATTTTCCTGCTCGGTTATATGTTGACGACCGATGTTAACTACGACACCTGGAACGCGTTGTTTGACCAGACCTGGTTTCGCATCTTTACCCTGATGGCATTGCTGTCAATTGGCGCTCACGCCTGGGTAGGGCTCTGGACAGTGACCACGGACTACATCAAGGCCATGGGTCCCAGGTTTATCGTGCAGGCAGCTTGTGGGCTGACCATGTTCGTATATGTGGTTTGGGGCATTCAGATTCTTTGGGGGCTTTAATCGATGGCTAATATCAAGACCATGTCCTTTGACGCAATTGTTATCGGTGGCGGCGGCTCCGGCATGCGTGCCGCGCTTCAGCTGACCGAATCCGGCGTCAATACCGCGTGTATCACCAAGGTTTTCCCCACGCGGTCTCATACGGTCTCTGCGCAGGGCGGTATTACCTGTGCTATTGCCAGTGCTGATCCGAACGACGACTGGCGCTGGCACATGTATGACACGGTAAAAGGCTCGGACTACATTGCCGACCAGGATGCCGTCGAGTACATGTGTTCTGTAGGCCCTCAGGCGGTGTTCGAGCTTGAGCACATGGGTCTTCCTTTCTCCCGTACCGAGCAGGGTCGTATCTATCAGCGTCCTTTCGGTGGCCAGTCCAAGGGCCCGGATAACCCGACTCAGGCAGCTCGTACCTGTGCAGCTGCCGACCGTACCGGTCACGCGCTTCTGCATACCCTGTATCAGGCCAACATCAAGGGCGGCACCACGTTCCTGAACGAGTGGTACGCGGTTGATCTCGTCAAGAACAGCAAGGACGAAGTCGTTGGTGTGGTCGCCATCGAAGTCGAGACCGGCGAAGTTGCTTACATCAAGTCCAAGGCAACCGTTCTGGCTACCGGTGGCGCGGGTCGTATCTACGCCTCCACAACAAACGCCCTGATCAATACGGGCGATGGTATCGGCATGGCGCTGCGCGCCGGTTTCCCGATGCAGGACATGGAGATGTGGCAGTTCCATCCGACCGGCATCTACGGTGCTGGCACGCTGGTGACCGAAGGTTGCCGGGGTGAGGGTGGTTATCTGATCAACGCCGAGGGCGAGCGTTTCATGGAGCGCTATGCGCCGAACGCGAAAGACCTGGCAGGCCGGGACGTTGTTGCCCGCGCCATGGTTATCGAGATCCTGGAAGGTCGTGGCTGTGGTCCCGACAAGGATCACGTGCTGCTGAAGCTTGATCATCTGGGCGAAGAAACCCTGAACCTGCGTTTGCCGGGCATCTGTGAGCTGTCCCGCACCTTTGCACACGTTGATCCGGTGAAAGAGCCGATCCCGGTTGTTCCGACCTGTCACTACATGATGGGCGGTATTCCGACCAACGTTGGTGGCCAGGCGCTGACCCAGGACGAGAATGGCAAGGACAAGCCGATCCCCGGGCTGTTCGCCTGTGGTGAAGCAGCCTGTGTATCGGTACACGGTGCCAACCGTCTGGGTGGTAACTCTCTGCTGGATCTGGTGGTCTTCGGTCGCGCAGCGGGTCTGCACATCGAGGAGCAGCTTCGTGGCGGCTTTGAAGTGGACGGTGCCAGCGAAGACGACATCAAACGCGCGATGGCGCGGCTTGACCGCCTGAACAACGCCTCCGAAGGCGAGAGTGTTGCGGAAGTTCGGAAAGATCTCCAGAACTGTATGCAGCTGTACTTCGGTGTATTCCGTGACGGCAAGAGCATGGAAGAGGGTCTCAAGAAGCTGGAAGCCATTGGTGAGCGCGTTCGCAACACCAAGCTGGCTGATACCAGCAACGCCTTTAACACTGCTCGTATCGAGGCGCTCGAACTGGACAACCTTTATGAGGTTGCCCTGTCCACAGCGATTTCCGCGTTCGAGCGTAAGGAAAGCCGTGGTGCCCACGCCAGGAACGATTTCACCGAGCGTGATGACGAGAACTGGCTCAAGCACTCCATGTACTTCCCGCTGGAAAAGCGTGTGGGCAAGCGTGATGTGAACTTTGCACCGAAGACGGTGGACAAGTTCGAGCCGAAGGTCCGGACTTACTAAGGGGGATTCCGAAAATGTTAGTAAGCCTTTATCGTTATAACCCGGAGACCGACAACGCGCCTTATATGCAGGACGTGGATGTCGAAATTCCGGAAGGCAAGGATCTCATGGTTCTTGACGTGCTGAACCTGGTCAAAGAGCGGGATCCTTCAATGGCCTATCGCCGTTCCTGTCGGGAGGGCGTTTGTGGCTCCGACGGCATGAACATGAACGGCAAGAATGGGCTGGCCTGTATCACGCCTGTTTCCCAGGTGGTGAAGGGCGATAAGCTGGTTCTGCGCCCGCTGCCGGGCCTGCCGGTTATTCGTGATCTGGTTGTAGATATGAGTCTTTTCTATAAGCAGTACGAAAAGGTCATGCCGTACCTGATTAACGACAAGCCTGCGCCTGCGATCGAGCGGCTGCAGTCTCCGGAAGACCGCCAGAAGCTGGACGGCCTGTACGAGTGTATTCTCTGTGCCTGCTGCTCCACGTCCTGCCCGTCGTTCTGGTGGAACCCTGACAAGTTTATCGGTCCTGCCGGCCTGCTTCAGGCCTACCGTTTCCTGGCTGACAGCCGGGATACAGCCCAGGAAGAGCGACTTGCCAACCTTGATGACCCGTTCAGCGTATTCCGTTGCCGGGGCATCATGAACTGTGTAAGTGTCTGCCCGAAAGGCCTGAACCCCACAAGGGCTATCGGCCACATTCGGAATCTTCTGCTGCAAAGGGCTACTTAAGCAGCAGGATTTGCGACAGACGCTATACTGTTCTGATCAGGTTAGTACCCGGAAGGCCTCGCAAGTTTGCGGGGCCTTCAACCAAAGGCTTATAGTCAAAGGTCTTACCCGGGTGCACACTACGCAAGCCGTGGCGGGAACTTATAAAGTTTTCTCCCTGTTTTGCTCAGTATAAAAACCACCGGGGAATGGAAAACATCCATGTCGGGTGTGGTGGCCAAAGTCGATCCCGTAAAAACCCGTATTGACTGAGAAATACTCCTGGCCGACCATATCGGGCTCCCCGCACCAGCCCAAGGTGAGCTATTCAAGATGCACGAAAGCATAATGGAGCAGTTATGGCAGACTTCCCACCTCCAGGGTGGAAATCTCGCCTATGTTGAACAGCTTTTTGAAACCTACCTGACAGACCCCAACGCCGTTCCCGAAGAGTGGCGCAGCTATTTCGACAAGCTTCCCAGTGTCGATGGCTACAAGGGCCGTGACATTGTCCACTCTTCCATCCGCGAACAGTTTGAACACATTTCCCGCAATCAGCGCTTTCTTGCCAGCGGCGGCGTTCCCGCAAGCGCCACGTCTGATGCGGACAAAAAGCAGATTCGTGTTCTCCAGCTGATTAACGCCTATCGCTTCCGCGGTCATCAGGAAGCGAAGCTGGACCCGCTCGGTGTATGGCAGCGTCCCCGGGTCGAAGACCTCGATCCCGAATTTCATGAGCTATCCGACTCTGACAGGGATCTCGAATTCCAGACCGGCTCCCTGAACCTTGGCTCCGAGACCATGAAGCTCGGAGACATTGTCGATGGCCTGCGCCAGACCTATTGCGAAAGCATCGGTGCCGAATACATGCACGTGGTGGATACCCGCATCAAGCGTTGGTTCCAGCAGCGCATGGAGCCGGTTCGTTCACGCCCGGCATACGAAGATAACACCCGTAAGCATATCCTTGAGCGCCTGACGGCCGCCGAAGGCCTCGAGAAGTACCTGGGGTCCCGCTACCCCGGCGTAAAGCGGTTCGGCCTTGAGGGTGGCGAGAGTCTGATCCCATGTCTTGACGAGCTGATTCAGCGTGCCGGCTCCTATGGTGCCAAGGAAATCGTCCTGGGTATGGCTCACCGTGGCCGCCTCAACGTTCTGGTAAACACCCTGGGCAAAAATCCGCGGGAGCTTTTCGACGAATTCGAGGGCAAGAAGCTCGCAGATTCTGGCTCCGGTGATGTGAAGTACCACCAGGGCTTCTCATCCAACGTGATGACGCCGGGTGGCGAAGTTCACCTGGCAATGGCGTTTAACCCGTCACACCTTGAAATCGTTTCTCCGGTTGTTGAGGGCTCTGTCCGGGCTCGTCAAACCCGCCGTAACGACAATGAGGGCACCAAGGTCGTTCCGATTATCATGCACGGCGACGCAGCATTTGCCGGCCAGGGCGTGGTGATGGAAACCTTCCAGATGTCCCAGACCCGCGGCTTCGGCGTTGGTGGCACCATTCATATCGTGATCAACAACCAGGTTGGTTTTACCACCAGCAAGCAGGAAGATGCGCGATCCACGGAATACTGTACCGACGTTGCCAAGATGATCCAGGCGCCGATTCTGCATGTGAATGCGGATGACCCTGAAGCGGTCATGTTCGTGACACAGATGGCGATGGATTATCGCAACGAATTCAAGAACGACGTGGTGATCGATCTGGTCTGCTATCGTCGTCGTGGTCACAACGAAGCGGACGAGCCGGCAGCAACCCAGCCGGTCATGTACGAGAAAATCCGCAAGCTGAAGACCACCCGCAACCTGTACGTGGATCAATTGGTGGAAGCCGGTGTTATCACCGAGGAAGAAGCCAAGCAGATGGAGAACGACTACCGTGACGCCCTGGATAATGGCGAGCACGTGGTCAAATCCCTGGTCAAAGAGCCCAACAAAGAGCTCTACGTTGACTGGACTCCTTACCTCGGCCACGAGTGGACAGCCAAGTGCAAGTCCAGCGTTGCGCTGAAGACGATCCAGAAGCTGGGCAAGAAACTGACCTCGGTCCCTGAAGGTTTCAGTATCCAGCGTCAGGTCTCCAAGATTGTTTCCGACCGCGAAAAAATGACCGCCGGCGCCCTGCCTATCAACTGGGGCTACGGTGAAGTCATGGCGTATGCGACGCTGTTGGACGAGGGTCACCCAATCCGCCTTACGGGGCAGGATATTGGCCGTGGCACGTTCTCTCACCGCCATGCCGTCCTTCACAACCAGAAAGATGGATCGACCCATATTGCTCTGGCGGAATTGTCGGAAGATCAGCCCAAGTTCGAAATTTACGACTCGCTGCTGTCGGAAGAAGCCGTAATGGCGTTCGAGTACGGCTACGCCACGACCGCGCCTGATGGCCTTGTGGTCTGGGAAGCGCAGTTCGGCGATTTTGCCAACGGTGCCCAGGTTGTAATCGACCAGTTCCTGACCAGTGGTGAGCACAAGTGGGGACGCCTTTGTGGTCTGACCCTTCTGCTGCCCCATGGTTACGAAGGGCAGGGGCCAGAGCACAGCTCGGCGCGCCTTGAGCGTTTCCTGCAACTGAGTGCAGAGCATAATATCCAGGTTTGCGTGCCGACCACGCCTTCCCAGGTATTCCATATGCTGCGGCGCCAGGTAAAACGCCCGTTGCGCAAGCCGTTGGTAGCCATTACGCCCAAGAGCCTGCTGCGGCATAAGGAAGCGACGTCTGATCTTGATGATCTGACCAGCGGTACTTTCAAGACGGTGCTGCCCGAGAAAGAACCGTCCGATCCGAAGAAGGTCACCCGTCTGATCCTGTGCTCAGGCAAGGTGTATTTCGATCTGCTTGAAAAGAAGAAGTCGGACGAGCGTGATGACGTGGCCATTGTCCGGATCGAACAGCTGTATCCTTTCCCCGGAGACGATCTTGACGAGCTCTTGAGCGAGTACTCCAAGCTCAAGCACGTTGTCTGGTGTCAGGAAGAGCCGATGAACCAGGGTGCCTGGTACTGCAGCCAGCATCACATGCGTAATGCGCTGCACCGCCTGAACCCCAAGCTGTACCTTCAATATGCCGGTCGTGACGCTTCGGCTGCTCCTGCCTGTGGCCATATGTCGGTCCACATTGAAGAGCAGAAGAAACTGGTTAACGACGCGTTTGAAATTTGACGAGCTACCGAACTAAGGATCTGTAATGTCAACTGAGATTAAAGCCCCCGTTTTCCCGGAGTCGGTCGCGGAAGGTACTGTCGCGACCTGGCACAAACAGCCGGGTGAAGCCTGCTCCCGTGACGAGCTGATTGTCGATATCGAGACCGACAAGGTTGTTCTTGAGGTTGTTGCGCCTGCTGACGGCGTGATTGAAGAAATCATCAAGAACGAAGGCGATACCGTTGAAAGTGGTGAGGTAGTCGGCAAGTTCAAGGAAGGCGCCAAGGGCGAATCCAAGCCTGCCGAGGGTAAGAAAGAAGAAAGCAAGGAAGAGGCTCCGAAGGAAGAAGCCAAGAGTGAGGCATCTTCCGGCGAAGCCATCCTGAGCCCGGCGGCCCGAAAGCTGGCTGAGGAAAATAACGTCGATCCGAACAGCATCAAGGGTACCGGTAAAGATGGCCGCGTAACCAAGGAAGACGTTCAGAACCACGTAGACAGCGCCAAGTCCTCCGGCGGTGCTGCCGCACCCCAGCCTGCGTCTGGTATGCCGGAAGTCAACGTCAGCCAGGGCGAACGTCCCGAGAAGCGCGTACCGATGACCCGCCTGCGTGCGAGCATCGCCAAGCGTCTGGTTAATGCCCAGCAGAGCGCAGCCATGCTGACCACCTTTAACGAGGTGAACATGGGCCCGATCATGGAGATGCGCAAGCAGTACCAGGACAGCTTTGTGAAGCGTCACGGTATCAAGCTTGGCTTCATGTCGTTCTTTACCAAGGCTGCCACCGAAGCCCTGAAGCGCTTCCCGGCGGTGAACGCGTCCATCGATGGTAACGACATGGTGTATCACGGTTACCAGGACATCGGCGTGGCGGTTTCCACCGATCGCGGCCTGGTGGTTCCTGTTCTGCGTGATTCCGACGCCATGGGTCTGGCCGACATCGAGAAGAAGATCGTCGAGTACGGCACCAAGGCGAAAGAAGGCAAACTGGCCATTGAAGATATGACCGGCGGTACCTTCACAATTACCAACGGCGGTATCTTCGGTTCGCTGATTTCCACACCGATCCTGAACCCTCCGCAGACAGCCATCCTGGGCATGCACAAGATCCAGGAGCGTCCGATGGCCGTGAACGGCAAGGTGGAAATTCAGCCGATGATGTACCTGGCGCTTTCTTACGACCACAGGATGATTGATGGTAAGGAAGCGGTGCAGTTCCTCGTTGCCATCAAGGAAATGCTTGAAGACCCGGCACGTATTCTGCTGGACGTCTGAGCCGACATTTAACGAATCGGAAACGGGATAAAAGTATGTCTGATAAGTACGACGTCATTGTCATTGGTGCAGGCCCCGGGGGCTACGTAGCTGCCATCAAAGCGGCACAACTGGGTCTCAAGACCGCGTGTGTCGAGTCCTGGACTTCAGAAGACGGTAAGGCGCAGGTGCTGGGTGGTACCTGCCTGAACGTTGGTTGCATCCCCTCCAAGGCGCTGCTGGAGATTTCCCACAAGTTTGAGGAATCCAGCCACGATTTCGAGATGCAGGGCATCATCGCGAAGGATGTCAAAATGGACATCGGCAAGATGATGGAGCGCAAGAGCGGCATCGTTAAGCAGCTGACCGGCGGTATCGCAGGGCTGTTCAAGTCCAACGGCGTGACTTCCATCCATGGGCACGGCAAATTGCTGGCCAACCGCAAGGTGGAAGTAACCGACAAGGACGGCAAATCGAAGACCTACGAAGCCGAAAACATCATTCTGGCCACCGGTTCCAAGCCGATCCAGATTCCGCCCGCGCCCTTCGACGGCGAATACATCGTGGATTCCGAGGGTGCCCTCGAGTTCACCGAGGTGCCGAAGCGTCTGGGTGTAATTGGTGCCGGCGTTATCGGCCTGGAACTCGGCAGTGTCTGGGCCCGCCTGGGCGCGGAAGTCACCGTTCTGGAAGCCCAGGACACCTTCCTGCCGGCCGTTGACCAGCAGGTAGCAAAAGATGCCCTGAAACAGTTCCAGAAGCAGGGGCTGAACATCGTCATGGGTGCGCGTATGACTGGCGCGGAAGTAAAGCGCAAGCTGGTGAACGTGAACTACGAGGATTCCAAGGGCAAGCACGAAGCCAAGTTCGACAAGCTGATCGTGGCTGTTGGTCGTCGACCCTACACCGACAACCTGTTGTCGGAAGATTCCGGCGTCCAGATGGATGAGCGCGGCTTCATCTTTGTTGATGACAACTGTAAAACCGAAGCCCCGGGTGTCTGGGCGATCGGTGACGTGGTTCGTGGACCCATGCTGGCCCACAAGGCGTCTGAAGAAGGCATCATGGTTGCGGAGCGTATTGCCGGGCACAAGCCTCAGGTGAACTACGACTGCATCCCGAACGTTGTCTACACCTTCCCGGAAGTTGCCTGGGTTGGCAAAACCGAAGAGCAGATGAAGGCAGAAGGTGAAGAGTACAACGTAGGTACCTTCCCGTTTGCGGCCAACGGTCGTGCAATGGCTGCAAACTCGGCGTCCGGTCTGGTCAAGATCATTGCTGACGCAAAAACTGACCGCATTGTCGGTTTCCATGTAGTTGGTCCCCAGGCCTCTGAAATCGTTGCCCAGGGCGTAATCGCCATGGAATTCGGTTCCAGCGCCGAAGATCTGGCCCTGACCTGTTTTGCACATCCGACTCTGTCCGAGTCCGTGCATGAAGCAGCTCTGGCCGTCGGTGGTGGCGCGATCCACATCGCCAACCGCCGCAAGAAGAAGTAACGCAAACCAGGAATTTTTTAATTCGGGACATTAACTATGAATTTGCATGAATATCAGGGCAAACAGCTTTTCGCTGAATATGGCCTGCCAGTATCCAAGGGCATTGCCTGTGATACTCCGAAGGAAGCTGTAGACGCAGCTGGTGAAATCGGCGGTGATGCATGGGTTGTGAAAGCCCAGGTTCACGCAGGTGGCCGTGGTAAGGCTGGCGGTGTAAAGCTGGTCAAGAGCAAAGAAGAGATCCGTGAGTTTGCCGAGAAGTGGCTGGGCCAGAACCTGGTAACCTACCAGACAGATGAAAACGGCCAGCCGGTGAGCAAGATCCTGGTTGAATCCCTCACCGACATCGACCAGGAGCTCTACCTGGGCGCGGTTGTTGATCGTGGCACTCGCCGCATTGTGTTCATGGCCTCCACCGAAGGTGGTGTTGAGATCGAGAAGGTTGCCGAAGAAACGCCCGAGAAGATCCTGAAAGCCGAAATCGACCCGCTGGTTGGCGCTCAGCCGTACCAGGGCCGCGAGCTCGCGTTCAAGCTGGGCCTGGAAGGCAAGCAGATCGGTCAGTTCACCAAGATCTTCGTTGGTCTGGCCAAGCTGTTCGAAGAGTGCGATCTGGCACTGGTAGAGATCAACCCGCTGGTTATTACCCCGGCTGGTGATCTGCACTGCCTGGACGCCAAAGTGGGCGTCGACGGCAATGCACTGTACCGCCAGAAGAAGATCCACGAGATGCACGATCCCTCCCAGGAAGATTCCCGGGAAGCGGAAGCGGCCAAGTGGGAGCTCAACTACGTAGCCCTGGAAGGCAACATCGGCTGCATGGTCAACGGTGCCGGCCTGGCCATGGGTACCATGGACATCATCAAGCTGTCCGGCGGCCAGCCTGCCAACTTCCTGGACGTTGGCGGCGGTGCAACCAAGGAACGTGTTTCCGAGGCGTTCAAGATCATCCTGTCTGACTCCAATGTGAAGGCGGTTCTGGTCAACATCTTCGGTGGTATCGTTCGCTGCGACATGATTGCAGAGGGCATTATCGGTGCCGTGAAGGAAGTCGGCGTCAAGGTTCCTGTTGTGGTTCGCCTTGAAGGCAACAACGCGGAGAAGGGTACTCAGGTACTCGCCGAGAGCGGTCTGAACATCATTGCCGCTACCAGTCTGTCGAATGCGGCAGAGCAAGTTGTTAAAGCCGCAGGGGGTAAATAATGAGCATCCTGATTAACAAAGACACCAAGGTTATCTGTCAGGGCTTTACCGGCGCACAGGGCACCTTCCACTCAGAGCAGGCGATTGCTTACGGCACCAAGATGGTTGGTGGCGTCAGCCCCGGCAAGGGCGGTACCGAGCATCTGGGTCTGCCGGTGTTCAACACCGTGCGTGACGCCGTTGAAGCAACCGGCGCTGAAGCGACCGTTATCTACGTACCTGCGCCGTTCTGTAAGGACGCCATCATCGAAGCGGCGGATGCCGGCATTCAGCTGATCGTATGTATCACTGAAGGTATCCCGACTATCGATATGCTGTACGCCAAAGAATACGTGGATCGCAAAGGCGTTCGCATGATTGGTCCGAACTGCCCGGGTGTTATCACTCCGGACGAGTGCAAGATCGGCATCATGCCTGGCCACATCCACAAGAAGGGCAAGGTTGGCATCGTGTCCCGCTCAGGCACCCTGACTTACGAAGCGGTCAAGCAGACCACTGACTTCGGCTACGGTCAGTCCACCTGTATCGGTATTGGTGGTGACCCGATCCCGGGCTCCAACTTCATCGACATTCTGGCCCTGCTCGAGAAAGATCCCGAGACAGAAGCCATTGTGATGATTGGCGAGATCGGCGGTACCGCCGAGGAAGAAGCTGCGGCCTACATCAAGCAGAACGTCTCCAAGCCGGTGGTTTCCTACATCGCTGGTGTTACTGCGCCTCCGGGCAAGCGCATGGGCCATGCGGGCGCCATCATCTCCGGTGGCAAGGGTACAGCAGACGATAAGTTTGCCGCCCTGGAAGACGCTGGTGTTCGCACCGTACGCAGTCTGGCCGAGATCGGTCAGGCCCTGAAGGAAGTCACTGGCTGGTAAGCTGGCCTTCTTTCAGTAAAAACCCCCGTTTCTGCCCTGCAGAGCGGGGGTTTTTTATTTATAATGCCGGGTCGCCTGAACTATGATGGCGGTTCCAATACCAAATAAGGAGTTCGTGCTTTGAGTTCTGTAGATTCCCAGCAAAGGGTTTTGTCCGGCATGCGTCCGACCGGCAAGCTTCACCTTGGCCACTACCACGGTGTGCTGAAAAACTGGGTTAAACTCCAGCATGAATTCGAATGTTTTTTCTTTGTGGCGGACTGGCACGCACTCACCACCAACTACGATGACCCCTCCGGCATTGAACAAAGCGTCTGGGATATGGTCATCGATTGGCTGGCGGCCGGCGTGAACCCGGGCTCGTCCACGATGTTTATCCAGTCTCAGGTGCCCGAGCACGCCGAACTGCATCTGCTGCTCTCGATGATCACGCCACTCGGGTGGCTGGAACGCGTGCCGACGTTCAAGGATCAGCAGGAGAAGCTGCGGGAGAAGGATCTGGCGACTTACGGGTTCCTGGGTTACCCGCTGCTTCAGAGTGCAGATATTCTGGTTTACCGGGCAGGAAAAGTGCCCGTTGGTGCAGATCAGGTTTCCCACGTTGAAATCACCCGGGAAATCGCGCGCCGGTTCAACCACATCTATGGTCGTGAGCCAGGCTTTGAAGAGCAGGCGGAAGGTGCCATCGTGAAGATGGGCAAGAAAAACGCCAAGCTCTATCGCAATCTCAAGAGGCGTTACCAGGAAGAGGGCGACATGGACGCTCTGGAAACGGCCCGTGCTCTGTTGAAAGAACAACAGAATATCTCCCTGGGCGATCGTGAGCGTCTTTACGGTTACATTGAAGGTGGCGGTAAGGTGATTTTGCCGGAGCCCCAACCGCTGCTGACGCCGGAATCCAAGTTGCCGGGGCTGGATGGGCAGAAAATGTCCAAGTCCTACAACAACTATATCGGTCTGCGGGAAGAGCCGGACAGCGTAGCCCAGAAGGTTCGCACCATGCAGACCGACCCCCAACGGGTCCGGCGCACCGATGCGGGTGAGCCCGAAAAGTGCCCGGTGTGGGGAATGCACAAGATCTATTCCGATGCTGACACTCAGGAGTGGGTGCAGACCGGTTGTCGCAGTGCCGGCATCGGTTGCCTGGATTGCAAGAAGCCGTTGATTGACGCGATTGTCGAGGAGCAGCGTCCGCTCCACGAACGCGCGCGGGAGTATGAGGGCAATCCGGATCTGGTTCATTCCATTCTCCAGGAAGGTCGCGAACACGCCCGCGACGCCGCCCGCGACACCCTGGAGGAAGTCCGGGCCGCCATGGGGCTTCATTACCGCTGAATCCGCAGGAGTCGGTGCCACGAGCATACAGCCAGTGCGCTGACCCGGAGTGAAAGGTTATGACTGAAGAATCCACCGATCAGGCCACGCCCGAAGCCGAGGACGCTGCACCGGAGCAGTCGCCCCTGGCGCGGGTGTCCGGCAAGCCGGTGGTGGATCTTCCCAAGGATTTGTACATTCCGCCGGACGCCCTTGCGGTCTTCCTTGAGGCGTTCGAAGGGCCCCTGGATCTTCTGCTGTATCTCATCCGTCGCCAGAACATGAACATTCTGGACATCGACGTTAGCGAAATTACCCGGCAATACATGGATTACATCGGTGCCGTGGAGGCCATGCGGTTCGAGCTGGCTGCGGAATACCTGGTGATGGCCGCCACATTGGCGGAGATCAAATCGAGGATGCTGTTGCCTCGACAGGAAAGCGACGATGAGGAAGAGGTTGATCCCCGGGCAGAACTGATTCGCCGGCTTCAGCAATACGAACGGTTCAAGCAGGCTGCTGAAGATATTGATGAATTACCGCGCCTGGAACGCGATACCTTTGCCGCCTCCGCCGCGCTGCCGAAGATGCCCTCCAGTCAGCCCCATCCGGATGTAGACTTGCGGGAAATGCTGCTGGCTCTGCAAGGCGTTCTTCAGCGGGCAGACCTGTTTACCAGTCACCATGTTGAACGGGAAAGGCTTTCGACCCGGGAGCGCATGTCCGCAATCCTGTCGGTGCTTCAGGATGATCATTTTGTGACATTCGAAAGCCTGTTTACGATTGAAGAGGGTCGGCTCGGCGTCGTGGTGACCTTCCTGGCCACGCTTGAGCTGGTCAAAGAGCAGCTGATTGAGGTTGTCCAGGCCGAGGTGCTGGGCCCTATTCATGTTCGAGCCAGGGCAGCCAGCTAGGGGCTCCCAACGTTCAAAGCACGGAAATACGGATCAGACACCATGAACGAAGAACACCTGCTGAGAATACAGGCGATTGCTGAAGCGGCCCTGCTGGCTGCGGGCAAACCCTTGTCTCTCGACCAGCTTCGGGACCTGTTCAGTGAAGAGGAACGCCCCGCACGCCAGGTAATGGAACATGTCATGGTACTTCTGGAAGCGGCTTGCGAAGGGCGCGGTTTTGAATTGAAGAGGGTTGCCAGTGGCTACCGTATTCAGGTCCGCGAAGAATTCGCGCCCTGGGTCGGGCGTTTGTTTGAGGAAAAGCCCCAGCGCTATTCCCGGGCGTTGCTTGAAACCCTGGCATTGATCGCCTATCGGCAGCCAATCACCCGGGGTGAAATCGAGGATATTCGGGGTGTTACGGTAAGCAGCAATATCATTCGCACCCTGCTTGAGCGAGAGTGGGTTCGCGTCGTTGGGCATCGGGATGTTCCCGGCCGTCCGGCCATGTATGCAACTACGAAACAGTTTCTGGACTACTTTAACCTCACGGGCCTGGATCAGATGCCGCCCCTGAATGAAGTCCGCGATCTTGAAGAGATCGGCCGGGAAATTGAAAAGAACATGCAGGCGGAGATCGAGTTCGAATCAACGACTGCCGAGAACGACGACGAATCTTCGAGCCAGACACTTCACTGACGCCATTCGGGTGTCAGTCAGATACTAAGGATTGATTTCATGGCGGCAGAACGCCCCAACAAACCAGCCAGACCAGCCAAGGACAACGCGAGCCAGGGTGGTGGGCCAGAGCGTATTCAGAAATTGCTTGCCCGCGCGGGCATCGGTTCGCGCCGGGAAATTGAAGGCTGGATGGAAGCCGGCCGCCTGCTGGTCAACGGGCAACCTGTGGCGCCCGGGCAAAAAGCGACTGTTGAGGATCGCTTCGAACTCGACGGCAAGCGACTGGAAGTGTCCGGTGCGGCGGAAGTGATGCGCCGGGTACTGATCTATAACAAGCCGGAGGGTGAAGTTACCACTCGAAAGGATCCTGAGGGGCGGCCGACGGTGTTTGATCGTTTGCCACGCCTCAAGGAGCACCGGTGGATTTCCATCGGACGGCTGGATATCAATACCACGGGTCTGGTGCTCTTCACCACAGACGGCGAGTTGGCGAATCGCCTGATGCACCCGTCCAACCAGATTGATCGGGAATACGCGGTACGGATCTTCGGGGAAGTGGACGATGCGATGATCGAGCGCCTGCTTCAGGGCGTTCTCCTGGAAGATGGCATGGCCAAGTTCACCGATATCTCTCCGGCCGGCGGTAGCGGTATAAATCGCTGGTTCCACGTGACCTTGCTGGAAGGGCGCAACCGGGAAGTGCGTCGTCTGTGGGAATCCCAGGGTGTTCGTGTCAGTCGGCTGAAGCGCGTGCGCTACGGGCCGATCTTCCTGCCGAGCAGGCTGACCGTAGGAAAATGGGAAGAGCTGGATCAGCGGGCAGTAGACACCCTGAGCCGCACGGTTGGTCTCGAAGCGGTTGAGATTCCGCAGAAAACGCCAAATGAGAAAGCGGCCCACGACCGCCAGAGGCGGAAAAGTCCTGGCCGGTCCGGTAAGAAAACCCCCGGCAACAAATGGGCTGTCAGCGACACCAAACCTGCCAAACCAGCCGGGCGTGCTCCCCGGCCAGAGAGAGCCCGAAGCAAGACCCCCCGGGGCTGATCGTTACGAAATGGTGGCAAACACCCGGGTGCAGTTACGGCCCTGGTGTTTGGCGCGATAGAGTGCCTCGTCCGCCCTTGCCAGCCAGGCCTGGGGCGCCTCCTTGGGCAGGAAGGTGGCAACGCCACAACTCGTTGTGACCTTCAGTTCCTTCTCTCCGCCATCAACCCGGATAGCGGCGATCGCTTCGCGAACGCGCTCTGCTACATCCCTGGCATCCTGCTCCGAGGTATGCGGGAGCAGGATAGCGAACTCCTCGCCGCCAAAGCGGTAGACTGAATCCGAGGTTCGGATCGACTTCTCGATCTCGCACGCGGCCAATTGCAGAAGATGGTCGCCAACCACATGGCCGTGAGTGTCATTCACCGTCTTGAAGTGGTCCAGATCGCAGAGGACGAGCGAGTAGGGCTCGCCATGGCGCTCTGATAACAGGCTGGCACGCTGCAGAGCGTCGTCCAGGGCGCGTTTGTTGGGTATGCCGGTCAGGGAATCTGTCAGAGATGCCTGCTCAATGGCCACGTACTGGCAGGCGTTGCGAATCGGGCAGATCGCCGCACTCAGAACCATTTCGACGCCTTCCAGCTCCTGTTCCGAGAACCTCTGCCGACGTTGCAGTACCAGGGTCCCATAATTGACACCTTCGAGACTCAGCCGGTACTCGCAGCGGTGTGGGCCCCCCATGCCTGTGGCATAGACGAAATCCTGTTTCCCGATCCGGTGCCGGTAGTTGAGCGCACTGAATGGAACAATAGCGACCAGCTCTTCGGCCAGGATCGCCAGCTGCTGTTCCAGCGACAGGGTGGTAGACAGCCGGCGCGTCAGCCTGGTGAGTACATCCGGCGTATTGTTCCAGTCCTGGTGTGCCTGACGCAGCGCGGCCAGTTTCTGGGGCTGGGAAGGAGACTGATGGATCGACGGTATGTTTTTCACTACGGTTCACTCTGTCGCAGAAGTTTACAGTGCTCTGGGTGTGCAAAGCAGAAACCGTGCCCAGTCATTAAAAATGAACAAAAACAGCGAGTAACGAGGCTAAAATCACTTGGTTTCTGATTTTTCGGCTGTCGTTCCTGATTTGCCGTCAAAAAACCGGCAGTGATTTGCCGCGATGTTCCCGGGCTGTGCAAAATGTCAGACAAGGGGTGGGGCTATAGATTCCCTGTGGTAAACTTCTGCGTTTGAAATCGTGCCGTCTTCAGGAATGAGTGACCAACTTTATGAGGTTTCAGGCCCCGGAAAGTCTGTCTGAACAAATTGCCCAGCATCTGGGTCAACGAATCATCACGCGAGATCTCAAGCCCGGCGAACGCATTCAGGAATTGAAGGTGTCGGGAGAACTGAATGTCAGCCGTGGCTCCGTTCGGGAAGCACTGCTCATTCTGGAACGCCGTCATCTGATCGAGATTTTCCCTCGTCGGGGTGCGGTGGTGTCCAGCCTGACGCCAGAAAGCGTCAACAGCCTCTACGACATCTATATCGACCTCCTCTGCATGCTGGGGCGGAAGGTACTTGAGCGCTGGTCCGGCAGGGAGCTTGGCGGTGTCATGGGTCAGGTCCGTGAATTGCAGGCAGTCATTGATGCCCTGAACGCCACCAGTGCCGACGCCGCCGAGCAGGTTATTGATGCGGGTTTCGGGGTTATGCGTTACGCCTACGGCCTGGTTGAGAACCCGTTTCTGGAAGAAACCCTCGAGAATTTTCGGCCGGCCATCAGCCGCACCTATTTCGTGGCGCTGGAACACTTCCGGGAAGAAATCGGTGAAACGGCCACCTTCTTTCGGCAGCTGGCGGATGCCGCCGTCAACGACGACACTGAGCGGCTGCAAGCCGTTATCCAGGCCTTTGGGGAGCACCAGCGGCAGCAGGTGTTGACGATCCTCCGGCAGGAAGCGAGCGCCTGATATGCGGCTGAAGTCCATCAAACTGTCCGGCTTCAAATCGTTCGTAGATCCCACCACGGTTCCGTTCCCCTCCAACATGACGGCCGTGGTCGGCCCCAATGGGTGCGGCAAGTCCAACATCATCGATGCGGTGCGTTGGGTCATGGGGGAGAGCTCCGCCAAGTACCTGCGCGGCGAATCCATGACAGACGTTATCTTCAACGGTTCCAGCGCAAGAAAGCCTGTGGGACAGGCCTCCATCGAACTGGTGTTTGATAACAGCGATGGGTCCGCGCCCGGTGAATTCGTGAAATTCAACGAAATCTCCGTTCGCCGCCGCGTTTCCCGGGAAGGGCAGTCCGAGTATTTCCTTAATGGCTCCAAGTGCCGGCGTCGCGACATTACTGACCTGTTCCTCGGCACCGGTCTCGGCCCGCGGAGCTATGCCATCATCGAACAGGGCATGATTTCCCGGCTGATTGAGGCCAAACCGGAAGAGCTTCGGATCTATATTGAAGAGGCGGCCGGCATTTCAAAATACAAGGAGCGGCGCCGGGAAACGGAGAACCGTATCCGCCGGACCCAGGAAAACCTGGAGCGTCTGACCGATTTGAGAGAAGAGCTGGGCCGCCAACTGCAACACCTGGAGCGTCAGGCAGCCGCAGCCGAGAAGTACAAGGCCTACAAGCAGGAAGAGCGCCAGAAAAAAGCCGAACTGACGGTGCTTCGCTGGCAATCCCTCGACAATGACTTGCAAGCCTGGCGAGGCAAGATCCGGGATACCGAGCTCGAGCTTGAGAAATACCTCACCGAGCGGGTCAGCCTGGAGACCTCCCTGGAATCCCTGCGCGACAATCACCAGGAACGGACCGAGCATTTCAACCGGGCACAGGCACGCTATTACGAAGCCGGGGCCGATATCGCCCGTATTGAGCAGAGCCTCGAACACCAGCGTGAACGGAGCCGGCAAATGGCGGCTGAGCTGGACCAGGCCATGGCGAACCAGAGAGAACTGGCCCGCGAGCTGGAGCAGGATGAGGACAAGCTTGCGGGAATCCAGGAAGAACTCGACATGATGGAGCCGGAGCAGGAAGCGCTGGCAGTTCGCTCCGAGGAATCTGGTGAGAAGTTGCAGCAGGCCGAAGACGCCATGAGCGACTGGCAGCACCAGTGGGAAGACTTCAGTGCCCGTTCGTCGGACGCGCGGCGCCAGGCAGAGCTGGCCCAGTCCAGAATCCGCTCGCTTGAGGATGCCATTGAGCAACTGCTGGCCCGCCAACGCAAGCTTCAGGACGAACAGGAGTTGCTGGAAGGTCAGATGGACCGCGCCGAGCTCGAAGACCTGCTGGAACAGCAGGAAACCCTGGAGCTGAAGCGCGAAGAGGCGGCCGAACGGATTGCATCCGTTCAGGACGAGCTCTACGAAGCCCGGCAGCAACAGCGTGATGCCGAGCAGGCGCTCTCTGAAGAACGCCAACGGGTGCAGAGCCTTCGTGCGTCCCTGGAGTCCCAGCAATCCCTTCTGGATGAGCAGATGGGGGCCGGGGATGATGTTCTGCAGTCCTGGCTGTCACAGAACGCTCTCAGCGATATGCCCCGGGTGGCCAGTCAGCTTCAGATTACCGATGGCTGGGAGTTTGCTGTCGAACAGGTTATCGGGCGGTTTACCCAGGGTCTCTGCCTTCCCGATATTGATCAGCTCTCGTCCGCCATGAAAGAAGCGCCAAAGGGGTTGGCGCTGGTGGAGGCAGAAGCCACAGACGGCAGTGAGCGTTCCGGGTTGGCGGCCAAGGTTTCCGGAGTGCCGGGAATTGCCTCGTTGCTTCGCGGCATCGATACCGTCGAAACCGTCTCTGACGCCATGGGTATGCGATCGGGGCTTCGGGACGGTCAAAGCCTGATGACACCCCAGGGCGTCTGGATATCCCGGGAGTGGGTCCTGATGCCGGACTCTGATGCCGGCCAGGTCGGTGTGATTGAGCGGCAGAAGAAGGTGACGGAACTGACCGCGCAGCTGGCCGAGGCGGAGGAGGCGCTGGAGGCGGCTACCGAACGGCTGGAAGAGCTTCAGGAGCGGGCAGAGCGTTCGGAAGCAGCCCGGGATGAGGCGCAGACCCGTCTGAGCGAGGCAGATCGTGAACTGAGCACCCTGGCGTCCAGGGTCAGCGGCCTGCGAGCACGTGCCGAGCAGATTGATGCCCGTCTGCAGCGAATCCGGGACGATATCCAGGACGTGTCCGAAAACCTCGAGGGCCAGAAAGAGAGTCTTCAGGATGCCCGGGAAGACTGGCAACTGGCGCTGGCTTCCACCGAAGACAGCGATGAAGAGAAAGAGCGGTTGCTGGAGCAGCGCGATACCTTGCGCGAAAGCCTGGACCGGCTTCGCCAGGAGGCCCGGCACGACCGTGACCACGCGCATCAGCTGCAGCTCCAGCTGCAGACCCTACACAGTCAACGGGACGGCCTCAGGCAGACGATTGATCGGATGCAGTTGCAGAAGGAGCGTATCGACGAGCGCCTGGAGATTCTGAGGGAGTCCCGGGAAAGCGCCGAAGAGCCCATCGAAGACCTGCAGATGCAGCTCGAAGGGCTGCTGGATCGGCGATTGGCGGAAGAGGAAAAGCTGGGCGCTGCTCGCGACGCGCTGGAAGAGATTGATCGGGAAGTGCGGGAAAAGGAACAGGGCAGAAGCGGAACCGATCATCGCATTCAGGAAGTCCGGTCCCGACTCGAAAAACTGAAAATGGAGTCCCAGGCCCTGGAAATCCGTTCCGGGAATCATGTCGATCAGCTCAAGGAGCTGGACGTAAAACTTCAGGATATCCTCGCCCAGTTGCCCGAGGGTGCGAATGAAAAAGACTGGGCAGACGAACTGGAGCGAATTGGCAACCGAATTCAGCGCCTGGGCGCGATTAACCTGGCGGCCATTGAGGAATATCAGGTTCAGAGTGAGCGCAAGACCTACCTGGATTCCCAGCATGAAGACCTGATGGAAGCCCTGGAAACACTGGACAACGCCATACGGAAAATAGACCGGGAAACCCGGCAGCGTTTCAAGGAAACCTTTGACCAGGTGAACGGTGGTCTGCAGGCTCTGTTTCCCAAAGTGTTCGGAGGCGGTAACGCCTACCTGGAGCTTACCGGTGAGGATCTTCTGGAAACCGGCGTTGCGATCATGGCGCGGCCGCCGGGCAAGAAGAACAGCACCATTCACCTGCTGTCGGGCGGCGAAAAGGCCCTCACGGCGATCGCACTGGTGTTTTCGATTTTCCAGCTCAACCCGGCACCCTTCTGTATGCTGGACGAGGTGGATGCGCCGCTGGATGATGCCAACGTGGGCCGCTATGCCAACATGGTCAAGGAGATGTCCAAGCAGGTTCAGTTCATCTACATTACCCACAACAAGATTGCCATGGAGATGGCGGATCAGTTGATGGGCGTAACCATGCATGAACCGGGGTGTTCGCGCCTGGTGTCGGTCGATGTAGACGAGGCAGCGGCTCTCGCAGAGGCTTGAGGCTGTTCAGAATTCAGGCGACCATGACAATAACGCCATCTGGCCCGGGTGTGCGTTGTATTCATTACGGGCTTTTCTTAGAGTAGCAACGTTACGGGATCTGCAAACAGGACAGCAGCACTATGTCACTTAGGGAATGGTTAATTGCCATCGGTACCCTGGTTATTATCGGCATTGTCATTGATGGCGTGCGCCGCATGCGGCGTGCCCGGAAGGAATCCATGGCAATCTCATCGGGCATGGGCGCCGATGAGCTCGAGGATTCACCACTCGATGACGAATACAACCCGGAGTTGCCCAACGGCGGCGCACGAACCATCTCCCGCGACACACTTGAAGAGCGTGGGTATGTAAAGCGTGAAAAGCCCAGCCGATTTGGTTCTCCGAAACCCAAACCGACCCGCCCGGTAACCGCTGCTGCCAAGGAAGAACATCGGGAGTCGCCAGAACCGGATCTGCATCCTGGGCCGGACAGCGAACCGGCTGCCGAGTATCACGATGAACCGGTTGAGTCGGATCCCGATTTCGGGTTGTCCAGTCATGAGCCCGAAGAAACCGAGCTCGAATCAGGTTGGGGGGCCATCGAAGATGAAGTGGAAGCAGTCCCGCCTACGGTAACAACCGAAGTAGAGGAAGATACGGCACGGCGTGAACCTTCCCGAGCGGTCAGTGGTCAGCCGCTGGCAGGTGCGAATCGCCCTGAGGCCCGGGAAGTGATTGTGATCAATGTCCTGGCCAAGAGCGGTGAAGACTTCAAGGGGGTGGCCCTGAAGAAGTTGTTCGAAGCCTGTGGTCTGGAGCATGGTGATATGGACATTTATCACCGGCACGAGGAGTCCGATACCACCAGCCCGGTCCAGTTCAGTGTTGCCAATGCCGTGGAACCCGGCACGTTCAAGCCGGGCGATATGCCGACCCTGGCCACGCCCGGTATCAGTTTCTTCATGAGTATGCCCGGGCCCACCAATGCGCTGCAGGCGTTTGACTTCATGCTTGAGACAGCCCAGGCCGTGGTTCGTAACCTTGGCGGCGAGCTTAAGGATGAGCGCCGGAGCGTGATGACCCCTCAAACAATCGAGCACTGCCGTCAGAGGATTCGGGAGTTCGAGCGCAAGCAACGTTCCCAGCGAGTCTGAAACCAGGCGGTAAAAGAAGGCCAGATGCCCGGTTTGTTCCGGGCATTTTTTTGAGAGACGAGAGTGCCAGTCCATGAGCAAAGCCACGCCCGACATCATTCAGCGTGTTGAAGAACTCCGTTCGGCGATTGATGACCATAACTACCGCTATTACGTGCTGGATGACCCGCGTGTTCCAGATGCGGAATACGACCGGCTGTTCCGGGAATTGCAGGGCCTGGAAACCGATTATCCAGAGTTGGCTTCGGACACGTCGCCCACGCGGCGGGTTGGCAGCGCCGCGGAAACCAGCTTTGAGGAGGTAGTGCACAGGCTGCCCATGCTGTCGCTGGACAATGCGTTCAGCGAGGACGAACTTCGTGACTTTGACCGGCGGGTAAAAGACCGGCTCGGTATCACTGAGGACGTGGAGTATGTCTGTGAACCGAAGCTGGACGGGCTGGCGGTGAGCCTGCACTACGAGAATGGCGCCCTGACTACCGCCGCCACCCGGGGGGATGGCTATTCCGGGGAGGACATAACCGCCAATATCCGAACCATTCCCTCGGTGCCGCTGAAGCTCCGTGGCGACGACGTGCCCGATCTGGTGGAGGTTCGCGGCGAAGTCTACATGCCGAAGGACGGTTTCGAGCAGCTTAATCGCCGCCTGGCGGAGCGTGGCGAGAAGACCTTCGTTAATCCCCGTAATGCGGCGGCCGGCAGCCTCCGGCAGAAAAAGTCGACGGTAACCGCCAGACGCCCTCTCGAAATGTGCGCCTACAGCGTCGCGGTAACCGACGAAAGCCTCTTGCCGGATACCCAGTGGGAGGGGCTCAAGAGAGTCCAGAGCTGGGGTTTCCGTATTAATCCCGAGATGCGCAAGGCCAGGGGCGCGGAGGAATGCCTTGAAGCCTACAGCGAGCTGATGGACAAACGGGACGGTCTCCCCTACGAAATCGACGGTATCGTCTTCAAAGTGAACCGGCTTGACCAGCAAAAGACCCTGGGTTTTGTATCCCGGGCCCCTCGTTGGGCGATTGCCCAGAAGTTTCCGGCTCAGGAGGAGCTCACGGTTATCGAGGACGTGGAATTCCAGGTCGGCCGTACGGGTGCGGTTACCCCGGTTGCCAGGTTAAAACCCGTGTTTGTGGGCGGTGTAACGGTGAGCAACGCCACCCTCCATAACATGGACGAAATTCGCCGACTGGATGTTCATATCGGCGATACCGTGTTCATTCGCCGCGCCGGTGATGTCATTCCGCAGGTGCTCAAAGTGGTGGCCGAAAAACGGCCCTCAGGCGCCCGGGAAGTGGAATTGCCCCGACAGTGCCCGGTGTGCGACTCGGATGTTATCCAGATCGAAGGTGAGGCCGTTGCCCGATGCTCTGGCGGCCTTTTCTGCCCCGCGCAGCGAAAGGAAGCCATTCGCCACTATGCCTCCCGCAAAGCCCTCGATATTGAGGGCCTGGGAGACAAGTGGATAGACATCATGGTGGATCAGGGCATGGTGGAAACCGTTGCCGATCTTTATCGCCTGACTTCCGACGACCTGGTGAAACTTGAGCGAATGGGAGAAAAGTCGGCGGCCAATCTGGTGGCTGCCATTGATCGGGCCAGAAACCCCGTGCTCTGGCGGTTCCTGTATGCCCTTGGCATCCGGGAGGTGGGGGAGGCCACCGCTAAAGGCCTGGCGGGCCACTTCGGAACTCTGGAGGCCATCGCTGCAGCGGATGAAGAGAGCCTCCAGACGGTTCCGGATGTCGGGCCGATCGTTGCGGGTCATATCCGTAGCTTTTTCGAGCAGACCCACAATCGCGAAACCCTGGATGCCCTGCGTGAAGCCGGTGTGAGGTGGCAGGAAGAGGAGGTTCGGGAGGGAGAGAAGCCTCTGAAAGGCCAGACCTGGGTGCTGACCGGTACGCTTTCCGGAATGACACGGGACGAAGCCAAAGAGAAGCTGGAATCCCTTGGAGCCAAGGTGGCCGGAAGCGTTTCTAAAAAGACGGCCTGCGTGGTGGCTGGCGAGGCCGCCGGTTCCAAACTGGCCAAGGCTGAACAGTTAGAGGTACCTGTTCTTGATGAAGCCGGGCTGGTGGCGTTGCTGGAAGAGCACGGCCAGGGCGCGGGCTAACCGAATCTGAGAACTCGCGCAGATCCCCTGCGTATCAAATTGGCTACCATGGCGTTGTTCTGTAACGGTGTGTAAACCGCCCGGTGTTCATGTTTCATCCGGGCGGTCGCTGCCATAACAACAATGATAGAAACGGATTTTTTCATGGGCGCCGATTTTCACTCCCGCATTCATCCTGTTCGCCAACTTGCCGTTCTGGCCCTGCTTTCACTGGGGCTTGCTGCGTGCAAGACGGAAAAGGATCCCGACCAGCCCACAATCCTTGGCGTACCCCCAGTGTTCGCCTATCTCGGTGTTGAATACTCCTACAACTTCGGGGCCTACGGTGGCGAAGATATCCTTGATTATTCCCTGACCAATGCACCGTCCTGGCTGGCGCTCGAGGACACCAGTAACAAGGCTCGCCAGGGCATCATTATGCGCGGTGTCCCCGGTCTCACCGGCGGTAGTCGAGGAGAGGCGGACCTGGGCAAGACCGAAGGCATCAATCTGGTAACAACCGACGGCCGCATGGCCGGCGCCCAGCCGTTCGATATTGACGTGAAATACAATGTAATGTCTCTGGATGCAGAGCCGTTTACGGAAGGTGAAAGCCCGGAAATCCCTGCCAGTAACCGCGAACAATGCACCTTGCCCGATCTTGAAACCGAGGGTGAGCACAGCGTTACCATTAATCTCTACAACGATGACGGCTCCGTATCCGGTACCAGGGAGCTGACACTTCCGACGCGCCGCGTCTTCGTCAAGGTTACCCTGGATCAACCGTCGGTAACCCGGGTAGCGGTAGCTTTTGAGCTTTTGTCTGACTATGACGCATCCAGCTGCGACGTCGGATTCTCGCCTCCACACCAGAACTGCGATCACAGTGCCTCCAATGCGGGGGATGCCATCCTTGGCACGGACATTGTCGGGTTGGGCAGCAACAGTTCAATGCCTCGCGATGAGACGGGGGAAAGCGAGCTGGACTATATCGACTATGAGCTTGACGAACAGGGTTTCTATACGCGCGGTGTGATCACACTTGAGCCGGGTATTACCGAGTGTTATCTGCCATTGGAGGTGGTTGAGGACAGCTTTGCCGAGCCCGTCGAGTCCCTTCGCCTGGCACTGACAGAAGTACGATCCGGTCTGGCCGGTCTTGGTAGCGGTAACGGTGGTGTCGTTACCAATTTGTCCATTCAGGACAACGAGCCGGTTCTGTCGCTGGAAACTGTAAACGGTGGCGGCAGGGATACGCTGAACGTGGGTGCTGTGCGCGAATACGTCGCGAGACTCTCTGGAGACAGAGACCGGGATATTTTTGCGAAGCTGAGCCACACCGAAGACTCCACCGCACGTCTCGAATCCGAGTTCGTTATCGAGCGACTGGAAGACGGAAACTGGGTTGAGAATGACGAACTGATTTTTCCAGAAGGGACCGATGAAGTGCCTTTCCGGATTAGGGTACCGGAGGCCGGCTATGCCAACCCGGCCTTCAGCGACCGGTTTATCCTGCTGGGCCTCAACGAGAACTTCCAGGCCGGTCGAGAGGCTTATGCCCGGGCGGAGGCTGAAAACCTGATCCGGATCAGCCTCAACGAGCTGACGTCTCCGCTTGCTCTGAACCCTGGCGACGGCTTTGTGGCCACAGACATCTCGATGGGCCATGACGGCAGGCTGTTCGTTGCCGGCTACGACACCCAGGATAACGACAGGGTGCTGGTGCGGATTTTTGACCAACGAGGCACTCAGTTGCAGCAGCTTGACATATCCTCTGCGAGCGACAGCCTGAGCGCTCCGGATCCGGTCATAAACGTGGTGCAGCGGAAGGTGGTCGAGGGTGGGACCAAGGTAGACCGGTTCGAATTTGTCGTGGCCTACAGCACCGATCAGTCGGTGGCGGGAACGTCCGGTCTGGGCGGCCTGGATTCAGTGACATCGCTTTACTGGTTTGATTCCGCCACCAACGGTGGCGAATACGTTCCCACCTGGACCATCCGGACCGGAACGGATGCTGATGATCAGGTTCGCTGGGCCGGAATCAACCGTGACACCGGCTATGTCATCCTGGCCGGGGAAACGGAAGGTGTGTTTGATCAGCAGCAGGGATCGGGCGGCAGGGACAGCTTCCTGCAGCGAATTGATACTGAACTGGACGGCAACACGCAGCAGCCTGCGGTTGCCTGGACCCGCCAGGCCGGCTCAGCAGCCGATGACCGTGTTGCCGGCGGCAGCACAGAATCTGTGAACCCCGGGTTGTTTGGTTCGGCCGCGGGGTCTGTGGAAGGCGCTTCAGTCATCGGCGGCATTGATGCCTTCTTCTTTAACGCCTCCAGTGCCACCAGCGAACTTGATGTCAAACAGGTTGGCACCACTGGCGATGAACCGGTTTCCAACGGACTGTATACCGGTAGCACGCTCTGGCTGATTGGTGCCAGTGATGGATCCTATTCTGTGCTGGAGCAGGACGAGGAAGACCCCGTTCTGGAGAGGGAGGCGCTTTCCAGTGCTGCCGGGTTCCTGCTGGGATATTCAGCCGCCGGGAATGTCAGTCGGGCCTTCACCCTGAATGACGAAGACGATCAGTCCAGCGAGGCATTTCTTGGGTTGGCTGATTTCGATGGCGACATGGTTGTGGCGGGTACCACGAACGGCGACTTCGCCAGCGGCGGTGTGGTGTCCGGAATGGAGCAGGGCATCGCTGCCCGGGTATCGCTGGTTCCAGAACCGGAGACGGAAGAGGACGAGTTGGAATTCAGAAACAACTGGCTATACCAGCTTGCGGCCGATGACTCTGCCATAGTGGACCTCGAAAACTACCGCGATGACGAAATACCTGCATTAACCCGAGTAGGCAACAACTGGTATGTGCTTCTCTTCAGTCCAGAGGGAGAGCTGTTGACGCCTCTGAATTAGATGCCGTTGGAACTACACCGTTCCCTGATGGCGGCCGGCGCTGGCGTAAAGTCGCAGGTAGTCCGTGCTGGTAACAATTCCGGAGGCGGCGCCTTTGGCATCTACCACCAGGGCTGCGTTGAGCTGGTGGGCCAGCATGAGCCTGGCGAGCTGGTGGGCATCGGTCTCGGGTGAGGCTGTCAGGAACGCGGGCAACTCGATGTGAACCAGGCTCTGGCTCATGGCATCGGCTTCGTTCTCGTGAAGCCAGCCCAGGAGCCAACGCAGGTCGACAAGGCCGGCAACGTTGTTATCCGCCATGATCACAAGGTGATGCACCTGGTGCTCGTCCATGACGGTTAAAGCCTCAGAAATCGTTGCAGACGCCGGAACGGAATACAGGGTTTGAGACGAGATGCTGGATACCGGCAGATACGGACGGTCTTCCCGGCGCTCGCCAGCGGCCGCCGCGCCGTATTCCTCCAGCGCTTTGTAGCGACCGGCATTGGCGGCCTGCTGGAACTCGGCGTCCGTTGCCTCACTTCGCCCAGGATTGATGCTCTGGGTTTCTGCCAGCTCTGTAACATCACCCACGGGCCTTGCCCGGAATGTTTCCGGTAGCCGGGTTCCGACCGGGCGGCCGGGTTCGCTGACAAAAATGGACATGGGTTCTCTCCGTGACTATGCCACCATTTCGATGGTTATCGGCAGTCTGACCGGAAACTTCAGCTGGAGTTTATTACGAAACCACCACATTCGTCTGATAGAGGCGTCGCGTTTCAAGGCGTTTGGCCAGGTTCGCGGGAAGGCAGGGAGGTTGTCCGGTAAGCAAGTCACCTAGATATTCGGCCAGGAGCGGTGCGTAGGTTAGTCCTTTGCTGCCTAGGCCAGTAAGCAGGTAAAGGCTATCGAGATCGCCGCTCTCGCCGTCGAAAACGGGTCCGGCCACCGGCTGGTAGTCATGGGTGGTGCATCGGAAGGCAACCCGGCCATTCAGTTCCTCGCCGCGAAGCGCATTGCTTTCATTGGAAAACACCGCAGGCAGCATCGAGCCGAGTTCGTCGATGTTCTCGTTATGACTTTCCACCGTGGGCGATGGGTTGTTATCGCGTAGATCGAAGGTTGCGCCGGTTACGGCAAACTCGCCCAGTGCAGGGTTCAGATACCGGTTACCACAGATAACGGCCGTTGGGCCTCTAAGAGCTGTCGCTGGCAGGTGGCTAACCTGGCCACGAATGGCTTTCAGCCGGAAACGACCCTTTGTCGGGATAAGCTCCGGGCTGAGATGGCCCGAGCAGATGACCACCCGGTCAGCGGTGATCGATCTGGTGTTTTCCGTCGAAATGCTCCATGTGCCGTCCGAACGCCGAAGATTGTTGACCTCGCTATGGAACACCGTGGATATCAGCGGGTGGTTCGCCAGTTCCTTGCAAAGGTTTGCGGGTTCGAGCCAGCCACTGCCTGGGAACCAGAGCCCGCCCGATTCCGTGGGCACGCCTGTCAGGGCGCTGGCCTGTTCCCGGGTCACCGGGTAAAAGATACTCCGGGGGTAGTCGTTCCTTTGGAGAAACCTCCGCTGCCGGTCCGCTTCCTGTGGATTGTGGGCCAGCTGTAGCAGGCCGGTCGGATGCCAGTGCTGGTCGCGCCAGTTGTGGTAGAAACGCTGCGCGAACGTGAGGGCTGTGAGCGCCAGCTCGGTCTGGTCGTTGAACTCTACGCCCAGCTTCACATACAGGGCGCCCTGGGCGTTGCCCGAGGCTGCTGCACCCGGGCCATGGGCGTCGATCAGTGTTACCGGGTATCCCCGGTCTGCCAGGTTTCTTGCCAGTGCGCAGCCGGCAACACCTGCGCCGATTATTGCGATCGATTCCTGTTGTTCCGTGGGAGCCGTTTTGATGGGTGCCGGGTTCTCCGCGACAAGAACGCCTTTCAGCATATCCCGTTTGCGACCGTATCCGGCGGTTTTTTCCATCCGGAATCCGGCCTCCATCAAGGCCCGACGAATCCGGCCAACGGAGGTAAAGGTCGCCAGAGTTGTGCCCGGCCTGCTGTGTGCACGGATCTTGTTGATGATGTTTTCCAGCCACATATCCGGGTTGCGGGACGGGGCGAACCCGTCCAGAAACCAGGCGTCGGCTTGAAAATCCAGGGATTGCCAGGCGTCGGTAATGTCGCCGAAAAACAGCGTCAGTCGAACCTGCCCGCCGGCCAGGACCAGCCTGTGTACCCCGCGCACCAGGGGTGGGTAATGCAGAAGCAGTTCGTCGGCCAGCGCCGCCAGTTCGGGCCACTGTGCCAGGGCCCGGGCCAGGTCCTCGTGGGTGAGGGGGAAACGTTCAACGGAAACGAAGTGCAGCGTCGCCGCATGGGCCGGAGCGTGTCGCTGCCAGGCTTGCCAGGCAGCGAGAAAGTTCAGGCCGGTTCCAAAGCCGTTTTCGGCAATAACGAAATTGCCGCCTTCGGGAATCTGTGCGAAACGTTCGGGCAACTGGTTGTGTTGCAGGAAAACGTAGCGTGTTTCCTCGAGACCATTGTCGCGGCTGAAATAGACATCGCCGAACCGGATGGACTCCGGGACGCCGTCGTGCCAAGCCAGTTCAGCGGGCTCTATTCCGGGCGGCAGGGGAGCACGGTCCACGGTGTCAGCCTTTGGGGTCGACCACGGTGACGGTTTCGATGATCACAGGTTCAACCGGCACATCGGCCATCCCCTGTTTGCGGGTGGTCTGTTTGCGGGCAATGGCATCGACAACGCCCATGCCCTCGATCACCTTGCCAAAAACCGCATAACCCGGGCCGCGAACTCCGGCGTTCAGGAACCCGTTGTCGGAAAGGTTTATAAAGAACTGGGACGTGGCGGAATCAGGCGCACTGGTGCGAGCCATCGCAATGGTTCCACGAAGGTTCGGCAGTGTTTCTTTCGCTTCATTGCGGATAGGGGCCCGAGTGGACTTGCGGGAGAGATCCCGGGTGAAACCGCCGCCCTGGATCATGAACCCGGGTATAACACGATGGAAGATGGTGCCGTCGAAAAAACCGTCTTCGGCGTACTGCAGGAAATTGTCGACCGTTTCGGACGCAACATCCGGGCGAAGCTGAAGCTCGATAGCGCCTTCACTGGTCACCATACGGACCTTTGGAAGCGGATCACTGGCCGGCTGCTCATTGGTTTGCGCCTGCACCGCGGCAGTCGGCATGAGCAGGGCGAGTGCCATAAGCAATACGGGAGTCACAGTTTTCAGGGGTTTTACCATGTTTGTCATTTGCAGCCGTTCTCCGTGTTATTTGCAGGTGTGTTTCCTGCGACAATTCGGCGAATTCTGTTATCAGGTGCCAGATCTTACCAGATGGTGATGGTAAAACGGGCACTGCATCCACGCACATCGTTGTGTGATCGGCTAACCTTCCCGATATCGGAAGTCATGGATCACACTGGCCGGGCCGGGTTGTACGGTTTTCACTGTTTAAAAGGAGACACTGGGTGAGAATCCGTCAGGGATTTGAAGAGAAATCACGCCTCGGGCGATTGCTTATCAATCGTGGGTATCTGTCTGAGGGGCAGGTTAACGAAGGCCTCAGGCTTCAGCGCGAAACCGGACAGCGCCTGGGTGAGGTATTTATCCAGGCGGGCTGGATCAGCGAGAAGGAGCTGCACCGTGTCCTCAAGCACCAGTCCCGCTATCGCAACGCTGCCGCCCTGGTAACAGCGGTCACGCTGCCATTCCAGCCCCTGGTAACCTTTGCGGCCAGCAATTCGGCCGAGGCGTCACAGGCAATACTGGAAGCCGGCGAACTTTATGACAGAGGCAATCTTGCCCCCATGAGCGAAGCCGAGCTGGCGGCGATTTCCGGTCAGGGCGATCCGACCTTGCTGCAGCGCATTGGTATTGTCAGCAAGATGGCGGAGAACCCCGCAGGAAATGGGGAGCAGGGCTCCGAGGCATCCGCAGATGTTATTGAAGGTCTCAAGCTTTCCGCCAATATCTTCGTGCCGGTTCTGAACTTCCTGGATTCAGATCTCAGCATTTCCGGTGTGCACTATCGTGAAGGGGAGCCGCGTTATCGGGTAAGAGAAGATGGCGCCCTGATGCTGGCGTTCCCTGAGCGCATCGAGGAAATCCGGATGGACAATATACGGGTTACGGGAGGCCAGGGAGCTTCAATGGGCAACGTGAGCATTCACGACATCCGGTTTCATCCCGACTCCCAGATGACCATCTACACCCGATGAAGTGGAAAGCATGGCTCGGCAGAGCCATGCGTCCGGGCTCAGGCGCTGGCGAGCACCGTGCTGCTTGATACCGTGGTCTGCTGACCCTGTGCACCGTACAGCTTTTGCTGGCCGGTGGCGCCGCGGAAAATATCTGTGAGCCTCGACAAACGCTTTTGCAAGTGGCTGATTACGCGACCGTTGGTCTGGTTCAGCGTCTGACAGGTTCGCAGCTTCTGGTCCGCTTCTTGCCAGAGTTCGAAGAGATCCGAGAATCCGGCGCTGCGGATAAAGCGGGAAGGCTCGCCACTTTCGGGGCGATATCCCATTTGTACGAGCGTTCGGATTTTCTGTTTGGCGCGTTCGCGGACTGCACCGAGGAGATCGTTCTTCTCTCTGGTCAGGGCGTCCAGCTGGCGGAGGTCGGAATTCGCAAGGCAGGTCTTTTCCTTGCCGAGAACGTCAGCCAGTGTTTCAAGCTGGCTGATATCCTGGGAAAGAAGGGTCTTCAAATCATCAATTGCGGCCATGGTCTACTCACCCGAAAATGCTTTCATCCATCTCAAGCATTTTCTGGGCCAGCTTCTCGGCGTCAATCTTGTACGTGCCATTTTCAAGGGCGGAACGGATCTGCTCAATGCGGTCGTCATCCATTTCCGGATAATCGCCCAGCTTTTGTTCGAGCTGCTTCAGATTCTTTGCCTGATTGCTCAGGCTGACGTTCTCACCACGGGCCCCCTGGGCCTGTGTCTTCGCCTGTTCGTTGGATGCCGGCTGGGTATTTTGTGCGCCGGAGCTTTTGTCGGCCGTGGTTCTCTGGGTGTTGACCTGGCCGGGGCCAATTCCATTTAAGTCAACTGACATATCTGTACCTGCTTGCCTGTCGCACCACGAATGCGGCGCTTACTCGAGTTTATGTCTTCTTAACGGCGGCGCCGCGAAAACCTTTAGTACTTTTAGCACTTTTTTTCATCTGCTTTTACGACCGGTTTTGCGGCATTCACTTGCCGCTCCGGCAAGCCTCTGCCGCACGCGGCTCACATCGGAATCTCCACGTGGCCCGGCGCGACAACGCTGGCTCTTATCGTGCGCGATGAGCGCAGATTCTCAACCAGAACCTGTTCGCCAACGCTGGCGCTTGCCAGGGCTTTGCCCCGGGAACGTACTGAAAATCCACCGGTTTTGGCGGTGATGATAACATGATCGCCTCGTTCGACCGCATTCGGGGCCGAAAGCATGTCTGGTGTAACGAGCGATCCGGCATTCACTGCGCGCCGCACTTCCATGCCAATCGCCTGCTTCGAGTCGGTAATCACGCCCCGTCTGGATGAATTGATTTCAACAGACTGCTTCGCAAGCAGCCCTTCGGTTATTCGCTCTCCACGTGTGAGTGGCCTCGCTGCCACCAGGGCTGGCCCATGGATAGAGACTGAAGCGGTAACAAACATTCGCCATGGGCGGGTTCCTTCGCAGGCTACCTGCAACGACGGGCTGGTGCTTTTCCATGGATCCCCGCTGAACTCTACACTCAAAGGCTTTTCGCACTCGGCGAGAGCGAGGCGGCTGTCGATGGAACCGGGTTCGAAGGAAACGGTGTAGCCATGCTCGGCCTGTTCAGACGCAAAGCTGTCCAGAAACGCCAGGGTTGCTTTCTGAATCTGTTCAGCCGTCGTTCCAGCAAGGAGCGGCGTGCTCAGGCCAGACATTAGCAGTAGTAGGGCGAAATTCGTGATGCGCATACGTATCAGTTTGTCCTATGCTGTCAACAACAGGGCAGAAAAGCCCGAATCAGGCTAAGGATTCGGTAAAAGTGGCCGTTAAATGGGCTGACCCACCCCTGATATGACGGGTTTCCGTCGATCAGGCTATTATTCAGTGAACAGCAAGATATATGCCGTTGTAATTCCGGCAAGCCAGGAGAATCGAAATGGCAGGGGTTTTGGACAGTGTCAACCAGCGCACTCAGATGGTCGGAAAGAACCGCCTAGAGCTGCTTCTTTTCCGTCTCAGGGGGCGTCAGATCTACGGGATCAACGTGTTCAAGGTGAAAGAGGTTCTGCAGTGTCCGAAGCTGTTCTCCCTGCCCAACAGCCGGCCGGTTGTTCGAGGCGTAGCCCATAGCCGGGGTGAGACTATCCCCATTATCGATCTGAGCATGGCAATCGGTCTGCCCGGTATCCCGCAAGAAGAGCTCTCCACCAGCTTCGTCATCATCACTGAATACAATCGCAAAACGCAGGGTTTCCTGGTGAGCGGTGTCGAGCGAATCATGAACATGAACTGGGAAGAAATCCTGCCTCCACCCAAAGGGGCCGGCAAGGATGTCTATCTTACCGCTGTCACGAAAATTGATGATAAGCTTATCGAAATCATTGATGTAGAGAAGATTCTTTCAGAAGTTTCTCCGCTTGGGGAGGACGTAACCGAAGCCGTTCTGAGTAAGAGCGCGGATAGGGTACCGGGGCATCTGCCCGTGCTGGTGGTCGATGATTCATCCGTGGCCCGGCGCCAGATACAGCGGTGTCTCACCGCAATTGGCATGGAAGTGGTGCTGAAAAACGACGGCAAGCAGGCTATTGAACATCTGAAGGAAATCACTGCGGATGGTTCCCGGGCCAAGGATCACTTCTCCCTGATCATCTCGGACGTGGAGATGCCTGAAATGGATGGCTACACCCTCGTCACCAAGGTGAAAGAGGACCCGGCGCTTTCGGATATGTTTGTTATGCTTCACACCTCACTCAGCGGTGTGTTCAACCAGGCCATGGTAAAGAAGGTCGGGGCCGACGACTTTATGGCAAAGTTCAGTCCGGACGAGCTGGCAGAGCGGGTGATGGAAATCATCGACCAGGGTTGATGGAGCCGCTCAAAGATTCACTCAGAACAGAGACCCAATGAAAGCGGAAATAACGCCACAGGAATATGAAGCCTTCAAATCGTTCCTGCAGGATGCCTGTGGGATTTTACTGGGCGATAATAAACAGTACCTGGTCAAAAGCCGGTTGCGCAGGATTCTTGAAGATAACAGCCTGAATACCCTGGGTGAACTGCTCGAGCGCCTTAAGCGCCCCGGGCGGGGCGGTCTGAAAGAGACTGTCATCGATGCGATGACAACCAATGAAACCCTGTGGTTCCGTGACAATCACCCTTTCCGGATTCTTCAGGAGAAACTGCTTCCCGAATTCGCAGAGCGCAACTCGATGCAGCCTTTGCGTATCTGGTCTGCGGCCTGCTCAACCGGCCAGGAGCCGTATTCGATTGCCATGATCGTCGAGGAGTTTCGGCGGGCGAGGCCCGGGAAGCTGCGGGATGTAAAGATCACCGCGACGGATATCTCCAAAAGCGTTCTTGATGTGGCTCGCAAGGGCGAGTATGAAATGCTTGCCATTGGTCGGGGGCTCTCGCCAGAGCGCCAGAAGCAGTTTTTCACGCCGTCCCTGAACGGTGGCTGGCAGATCAAACCCCAGATCAAGAGCATGGTGGAGTTCAAGGAGTTGAACCTGCTTGAGCGTTATATGCTGGGCAAGTTCGATATTGTGATGTGCCGGAACGTTCTGATCTATTTTTCGGCGGACCTGAAAAAGGACATTCTCACCCGGATGCACGCCACCCTGAACCCGGGCGGCTACCTGGTTCTTGGTGCCTCGGAATCGCTCAACGGCTTGCCCCATCTCTATGAGATGGTTCAGTGCCACCCCGGAATCATCTACAGGAAAAAATAATCCATGCCCCTCAATGTCTGGGTCCTGGTTGCCGCTCAGGCGCTGGCCATGTGCACAGCGCCTTTTATCGTTTTTATAGGCAGCATTCAGGGCAGAATGCTCGCCCCGGCGCCCGAGTACGCAACACTTCCCGTCGGGCTGGTGGTCGTAGGCACCGTTCTGGCTATCAAACCGGCAACCTGGTTAATGGAGCGCATTGGGCGCAAGCGCGTGATGCTGCTGGGTGCCATCATGGGCATTGTTGCAGGTCTTATGGGAGGCCTGGCGTCCTGGACTGGTCTGTTTTCCCTTCTTTGTCTTGCGGCCGTGGTCGGTGGTACCGGGCTTGCGGTGGTTCACCAATATCGGTTTGCGGCCATGGAATCCGTGGCGCCGGGTATGGCGGGTTCTGCTGCCGCTCGCGTGTTGCTGGGTGGTCTGGTCGCAGCCTGGCTCGGGCCGGAAGTTGCGGGTCTGGGTAGCGGCGCGGCGGAGCAATACCCGTTTCTGGTCAGCTGGATCGCGCTGGCGGCCGTCCAGGGTGCGGCTTTGCTGATCCTTGCTATCGGTTACCGGGCAGGGGCCGAGCGCGTCCAGGAATCCCGGCCGGGAGGAGGCCGCCCCCTACGGGAGATTATGGCGAACCCTTTGATCTGGGCGGCCATGAGTGCCGCGGCCATTGGCTATGCGGTGATGAGTTTCATCATGACGGCGACGCCGCTGAGCATGACCGAAATGGCCGGCCATGACCTCGACGATGCCAAGCGGGTGATCCAGCTCCACATAATGGCCATGTATCTTCCGTCGCTGATCAGCGGTTGGCTGACACGCGTGGTAGGCATTCCCCTGATGATGGCAGCGGGCCTGCTGGCCTATCTGGGCTGTATTGCCCTTGCCGCGAGTGGTGTCAGCTTCCACCACTATCTGTCAGCGCTGTTGTTGCTCGGCGTTGGCTGGAATTTCCTGTTCGTTGGTGGCACAACGCTGCTGCCCCGGGGGTATCGGGATGCCGAACGCTTCCGCGTCCAGGGCCTGAACGACATAATGGTTTTTGGCTCCCAGGCGACCGCGGCGCTGTCTGCCGGCGCAATTCTGAGCTGGCTGGGCTGGGGCGGTCTGGTCATGGTTGCCGTACCCTTCCTGATACTTCACGGGTTATTGATGACTTTGTGGCTGTTGCGCGAACGAACGCCCGAAGCTGCAGTTAACGGGAGAGAGTGATGCTTATAGATTTCGAGGATATGGATCCGAAAGATGCCTACCACATCCTTACCCAGACAGTGATTCCGAGGCCAGTTGCCTGGGTGCTGAGTGAAAATCCGGATGGGGACTACAATCTGGCGCCATTCTCGTTCTTTACGCCCATCACCAGCAATCCCCCGTTGCTGATGATTTCCGTTGGTAAAAAACCGGCGGAGGGCGTTTCGAAAGACACCCGGGTAAACATTGAAGCGAGAAAGAATTTTGTCGTTCATATCGCCCACCGGGATCTCGCCGCGGCGGTCACAGAATCCTCGCGAACCTTGCCCCATGGCGAATCCGAACTGAAAAATCTTGATCTGGAGCTGGTGGATTTTGAAGGCTCGAGCCTGCCTCGGCTCAAGGACTGCCACGTGGCTTTTGCCTGCGAGCTCTACGACATCAAGGAAATCGGTGCCGGGCCCCAGTCACTGGTATTCGGAAAAGTCACCCGGGTATGGGTATCTGATGATGCAGCTCGTTACGATGACAAGAATCGCCTGACCTTCAGTGGCGCTGCGATTGATCCGATCGGCCGTCTCGGGGGAAGCGAATACGTCACCTTCGGTGAAATCCTCAAAATTCCGCGGCCATCCTGAATCGGGGGCAGGGCAAAGGAATGGAACAGCTTAACCTCCGCCATCTCTACTATTTCTGGGTGATCAGCCGGGAAGGTTCGATCGCCCGAGCCAGTGAAGTCCTGGAACTGGCGCCGCAGACCCTCAGTGGCCAGCTTGCGACGTTTGAAGCCTCAGTGGGTGGGCGCCTGTTCTCCCGGGAAAGGCGCAAGCTGATCCTCACAGACTACGGCCGGCTGATCCTCGGCTACGCCGACGACATATTCGCCCTCACCGGTGAGCTTGCCGAAACCCTGCGGCTTGATCCTTCCGAGCGCCCGCTGACCCTGCGAGCCGGCGTCTCCGCTTCCATTCACAAACTGATTGCCTACTACCTGCTGCAGCCGGCGATGGCGGGCGAGCGGTCCATCCAGCTTGAATGCCAGACCGGGCGCACCGAAGATCTCGTGCTCAGCCTGAAACGCAAGGAGCTGGATCTGGTTCTGACCGACCGGGTGCCACGGTTGCAGGAGGACGGCAATCTCACGGTACACCCTCTGGCGGGATCCAGCATGAGCCTGTTCGCCGCACCAGAGTTGGCAAGAAAGCTCAAAAAGGGGTTTCCCGAATCCCTGAATGGCCAACCGTTGCTGGCCAACGCCACGGATGCACCCTATTTCGAGCGACTAATGAACTGGTTTTCCCTGAATGGGGTTCGCATGAAACTTGTCGCCCGGGTAGATGACAGCGCCCTGATCAAGGTATTTGGCAGCCAGGGCTATGGCGTGTTCGCTGCTCCAACCTCAATCCGCGAGGAGGTCTGCCGCCAGTATGAGGTAGAGCAGATTGCCTCAATTGAAGACGTCATGGATGAATTGTTCGCCATCACCCGTGGCCGAAAAACCGCCCATGAGGGCGTCCGTGCCATAGTCGATGCCCACACGGGCGATCGTGACGCCTGATTTGCATCGAAAAGAACGATCTTAAAAGCTCACAAAAGCTTATTTTATCGAACTCTGTTCCTGTCCATTATGGAGTTGTGAAAGGCAGCAACCCGAAGAGGAGCAGTAGCTATGAAGACCATCCACAAATTCCGTCTGGAACCGGGCAAAGAGCCGACCACGCTCACGCTCAAAGAGGGTTACAGGGTGGTGCGCAGCGAATACATCGTGCCCCATAAGGCCGTCTACCTCTGGGTGGAGCAGCCCCTGAACGTAACCACACCAACCCTTGAGCGGCAGTTCCGAGTCGCTTATTCGGGAGAACCAGTGCCTGACAGCTTCGAATACCTCGATACCGCACTGGATCCATTTGGCCCTGAGGCGTACCACGTGTTTGCAATACCTGCCGGTGAAGAAGAGCTCTTCAATACGGCATCTGACGGTGCAAGCAACGACGCGTTCAGCAGGCAGAACTGGCAACACACAGCGATCTCTTGACCACTTCAGGGCCCTTCGGGGCCCTTTTTTATGGCGTCTCGATCGGCAGGTGGCCGGTTTTTACCCAGATGATTGTTTCCTTGTCCACGAACGGGTGATGCTGGCTCAGGTGGGGGCTCCGAATCCAGGTGCCCGCCGGGTAGCGACCATGTTCATCGCAAAACTCACCGGACAGCACAAATATCTCCTCTCCGCCGAAGTGCCGATGGGGTTGGAAAACCTCATTGGCCGGCCACTTCACCAGGGCCACATGCTCGTGCTCGAATTCGTGCAGCGGCATCACCTCAAGCCCGCCTATACCCGGCAGCCACGGCGTAGTGCGCGTATCTATGCGTACAGTGGATCCATCGCGTTCGTCGAACTGATGCAGCTTGACCAGCAGCGTGCAGCCTTCCTTGCTGAAAGGGGCGTGTCCACTGCCTGGCGGGTTCCGTAGATAAGTGCCGGCCGGGTAGTCGCCGGTCTCGTCGGAAAACACCCCATCGAGAACGAGGATTTCTTCGCCCAGGGGGTGCTCATGCCGGTTGAAGGAGGAACCAGGCTCATACCGGACCACGCTGGTCGCATGACCACGCTCTGCTTCCTCGCGGGCAAGAGGCTTTCTCAAAACACCACCGGCAGGGCTGGGCACCCAATCCTGCTCTTCGGTGCGGATGATGACTTTTTTGGAAAAGTCCATGTTGAGCATTGCGAACCTCAAAACCACCTAAAAATGAAGTGACTAGTTACGTGGGCGCCAGCCTTCCGGATGCCTCTATTTGATCAGGGCCTGAATGTTCCGGAACTGCGGATGTTTGCAATGACGCATCCATTCAAACGCCACCATCTCAAGCGTTACAATCCTGGCGCCGCTCTCGTTCAGGCGGTCCAGAGCGACGTCCCGGTCAAACTCATTGCGTGAGCCGGTAGCATCGGCCACCACCCATACCTTGTAACCAGCATCCAGCAGGCTAAGGGCGGTTTGCATCATACACACATGGGTCTCGCAGCCACCGATTACAATGTGCTGCCGGCCCTCCGGCAACTGGTCAACGAGCCCATCGGGGCAGGCATCAAAATGGTGCTTGGCCAGGGTCTGGTTGCAGAGCTCCCGGACCGCTTCAACATTATGTCCCAGCTTGTCCGGCAGCTGCTCGGTGCCCAGCACAGGAACTTCCATGAGCCCGGCAATGGTGGCCAGCACGATGCAGCGGTCCACCACCTCGTCGCCATGGCTAATGGCCGGCATCAGCTTTTCCTGGACATCGATGAGCAACAACGTCGATTGCTCGGCTTTCATCAGCATGAATAGTCTCTCCCCACAAACTGGATGATTATACTCGGCGTTGTACTAACGATAGTCCTGAATCTGCTCAACCGGTAAAGAGAAAACCCGTCTCGCCCGAATTTTTTTGACGATTTTCCCCGGGGGAGTTGCCAAGCGCCCGTAAAACCATTAAAGTTTGCGCCCTCAAATGAGCGACGACGTTGCTGATTTGAAACAGTTTATTGGAGAGGTGGCCGAGTGGCTGAAGGCGCACGCCTGGAAAGTGTGTAAACGTTAATAGCGTTTCGAGGGTTCGAATCCCTCCCTCTCCGCCAATACAAAACCCCAGCAGAAATGCTGGGGTTTTTTATTGGCTGATTGGCAGGGTAAGAAGAACCCTCGCGGGTTCGACCTAGGATTTCCTCCAAACCAACAACCGATTATTAGCCGGCATTCCGAAATCCTTTTCAAGCTTCAGACCGGTTGCTTCACCAAGAGCCTCGAGATCCTCCATATCCCGAATTCCCATATGCGGCGCCTGTGTTCTCAGCGACAGGTCGAACCGTACATTGTTTTCACTGGTGTGCCGACCGCCATAGCTGAAAGGCCCATAGAGGCAGAAGATTGCGCCCTTGGGTAGGGCCTTCGCCAGGCCGCGAAACATTGCCTGCACTTCTTCCCAGGCCATGATATGCGCCGTATTGGCGGAGAACGCGCCGTCGATGGCGGGCAGGCTGGACCAATCCCCGTTCAATACCTCCAGGGCAATGGGCGGGTTGATATTCGTAAGGTGCGCGTCGTCGATCCACGCCCGGGAAAGCTGGGCGTTCTGAGGGTGATCGGTCGGCTGCCAAACCACGTGGGGTAAGTGAGCGGCAAAGTGAACGGCGTGCTGGCCAGTGCCCGTGCCGATTTCCAGAATGGTGCCCGGCTGTTTGAAAAGCTCGACAAGTTTTTCCAGAATCGGCGCTTTGTTATTCTCGCAGGCTTGAGAAAACGGCTTGTCTTTTTGCATGCTCCGACCTTTCGACAGGGGGTAGTTTATGGCGGTTTCAATACGCCGGCTCAGCGGTGACCAGATTAAACCATACCTGGATGATCTCGCGCGCCTGAGGATCGAGGTGTTTCGCCATTTTCCCTACCTGTACGACGGTGACATGGACTACGAGCGCAAGTACCTCGATACCTACGCCCGCTCGCCAGAGAGCCTCTTCGTGCTGGCCCTGGATGGCGAAACGGTTGTTGGCGCCGCCACGGGCATCCCGATGGACCACGAAACGGACGAGTTCAAAGGGTCGTTCATCGAGCAGGGTTATGAGCCAGACAAGATCTTCTATTTCGGTGAGTCGGTGCTGCTGCCGAATTACCGGGGGCAGGGCATCGGGGTGGCCTTCTTCGACCACCGGGAAGGCTATGCCCGGGAACAGAGCCGTTTCACGCACTGCTGTTTCTGCGCGGTCGAGCGGCCTCAAGATCATCCGCTCAGACCTGCCGATTACCAGCCGCTGGACCCATTCTGGCACAACCGCGGCTACCGAAAGGTACCGGAGCTGACCACCACCTATGCATGGAAAGATGTGGATCAGGCAGCGGAAACCGCCAAGCCCATGACGTTCTGGCTGAGGCGTATTGCCTAACGAACGCTGAAGTTGCTGAATTCCCCGGTTGGCGATTCCGGCGCAATATCCACCGCATCCACACGCGCATCCGGTGGGCCTTCGGCGCACCAGGTTCTGAGTTCGTCCAGGCGTTCCTCCGGGCCTTCGGCCACAATCTCAACTCGTCCATCGGGCAGATTGCGAGCGAACCCCGTCAAACCCAGGGAAGAGGCCTTCTGTTCCGTGGAGGCGCGATAGTAGACCCCCTGTACGCGGCCGGATATCAGAAGTTGCCAGCGTTTGGTATCCATGGTTTGCTCCCGCTCGTTCTGTCGTGTCAGGCTTTATTTCAATCTACCGGTTCGGGCACGACCACTTCAAGGAGAGAGAACGCCGATGGCCTCCACCCACCTGAAACACAATGCAACTGGTTATGCCGATGCCCTGGCCTGCGAGGCGGAGGGATTGGAGCGCCTTGCAGGCGCGCTTGATGAGGCCGGGGTGACCGACGTCGGTGTGCCGCACGTTTATCGGGTGAACGAAACCGAACTCGAAATCACCGCCATCCGGTCTTCCGGTGGCTCAGATCGAGCGCGGGAGGTGCTGGGTGAAGGGCTGGGCAGAATGCATGCCCTGCGGCAGGAGGCGTACGGCTGGGGCAGGGACAATTACATTGGCCTGGCACCGCAACCCAATCGCTGGTGCGACAACTGGGGTGAGTTTTTTGTCCACGACCGCCTTGGCTACCAGGTCTCACGTATTCGTGACGCCAGCCAGAGGACTCGCTTCGAACAGGTATTGGACCAGCACGGGGGCTTCCTGATGGACTGGCTGAACGCCCACTGTGAGCACCCGAGCCTGCTCCATGGTGATCTCTGGAATGGTAACGTGCTCTATGGCTCTGACCGCCCCTGGCTGATTGATCCGGCCGTCTACTGCGGTGATCGTGAAGCGGATATCGCCATGACACAGATGTTTGGTGGTTTCGGCGAAGCATTCTACCGGGCCTACGACGCGTGTTACCCAAGAACATCGGTTTATGGCATCAAACGTGAGATCTACAACCTCTACCATTACCTGAACCACTACAACCTGTTTGGAGGTGGTTACCTGGAGGGTTGCCAGGTGGGTTTTGCCGCGATTGAAGCAATAGGGCGTGGCAGGGCCTAGATCAGGCCGGTACTGCGAAGCACGAAGACTCCCAGAGTGACAGTGATGCTTGCCAGAAGGGTCGTCAGGGCGATGATATTGGCAGCCAACCGGTCATTACCGCCCAGCGCCTTCACCATTACGAAACTGGCGGCCGCCGTCGGGCTGGCGAAGAACAGGAACATCAGGCCCAGCTCCGAACCCCGAAAACCGGCCAGCCACGCTGCGGCGGTGCAAAGCGCCGGCAGTATTACCATCTTGAACAGGCTGGAACCCAAGGCCGTTTTGCTGTCACTCCGGATGGCGCTCAGGGATACGGTGGCGCCGATGCAAAGCAGCGCCAGGGGCAGGGTGAGTGAGGCAAAGTAATCGCCGCTGGTCATGACCCAGCCCGGCAGTGAGATATCCAGGGCAGCGAAGGGAATCGCCACGAAGACTGCCAGGATGAGCGGGTTGCGGATGATGTCGTGGAAGATCTTCGTCCAGTCCGTTGTTTGCCCCGGTTGGTAGGCCACCAGCACGATCACCGAAAGGATGTTGTAGGAGATGATCACCAGGCCAAGCAGGATGCCACCTGCCGACAGGCCGAAGTCTCCGTAGAGATTGGCGGCAAGCGCCAGGCCGACGATTCCGCAGTTACCCCGAAACGCGCCCTGCACGTAAACGCCACGATTCTCCCGAACCACACGCCAGCGGGCCCAGAGCCAGGTGATGGCGAAACTCCCCAGAGTCGCGACCAGGTAGAAGACCAAAAGGCCGGGATTGAACGCGGTATCCAGATCGGCCCGGATGATGCTCAAGAATACCAGGGTCGGTAGGGTGGCCTTGAACACCAGCGCCGAAGCAGTATTCACAAACGCATTGTCGATCCAGCCGATCCGGCGAAGTCCCAGGCCGATAAAGACCATGGCAAACACGGGCAGCGTGGTTTCCATGGTTTGCAGGAACAGATCGATCAGGGTCATCAAGGCTGGCCGTCGGGTCGAGGAGAGTGACTGGTTTCATCTGAATTATAAGCGAGGAGAAAGCTAGGATGCTATGGGAATACCACGAAGGTATGGGGCGGCGAGGGGGAGTGGCGTAAAAAAACAGGGCCCCGAGGGGCCCTGATCACTTTCAGGCTTTCAGTTGGTCGCCAACGGGCAGCCGACGGATGCGTTTGCCGGTTGCGGCATAGATCGCATTGCACAATGCTGGCGCCACCGGGGGAAGGCCCGGTTCACCCACGCCGCCCATGGCTTCGTCCGGGTTGTCCACCAGATGGACTCGAAGCGTTTTGGGCGCATCCGGCATGCGGGGTATCAGGAACTTGTCGAAGTTGCCCTGTTGCGCCACGCCGTCCTCGAAGGTCACCTCGCTTTGCAGGGCGATGCCAATGCCCATCACGATAGCGCCCTCCAACTGGGAACGAATCCGCTCAGGGTTGGCCTGCGGGCCGCAATCGAAGGCAATGTCTGCCCGATGGATGGTGAGCTCGCCCTGATCATCGACTTCCACATCAAAGACAATCGCGGTGTACGATACGAAGCTGTGGTGGAAGGCGAGGCCCAACCCTCGATTCTTGCCGGTGGATTTACCCCAGTCTGCCTCCCTGGTTACCCGCTCGATTACGTTACGCATGCGCCCGATGTCGATAGGGTAGAGATCCGGGTCTTCGCCATAATTCCAGCCATCGCCCACGGTGAGATTGTGGATCTCCCGGTCCGGGCCGAGCAGGTCCAGCACGTAGTCGCGATGGTCCTTGCCGGCGGCTACAGCCATCTCATGGGCAAAGCTCTGGATCGCCCAGGCATGGGGCAGGTTGTAGACCGAGCGGAACCAGCCGATTCGCACATGGGCGGGCGCAGGTGGATTCTCCAGCCTCAGGGCCGGCACCGAGAACGGCATGGTGTTGAAACCCATGCCCAGTTCGAATTCGCCCTTGTGTTTCGGGTCGGGCGCAAACAGCGAGCCAATACTGGGAGAGAGGGTCCGGTGCAGCCAGCCGGTGGCCTGCCCGTTGTTGTCCAGTCCCGCTTCGAGATAATCCACAGACACGGCGTGATAGTAGGCGTGGTGAATATCATCTTCCCGTGACCACTGCAGCCGGACCGGCCGACCTTTGAAGGCCTCGGCGATACTGGCCGCTTCAATGGCAAAATCCGGTTTGGACTTGCGACCAAAGCCACCGCCAAGCAGGGTAACGTGAACGGTCACGTTCTTCGCATCCAGGCCCAGTCGCCCGGCCACGGTATCGCGGGTCGCCTGCGGATTCTGCACCGGCGCCCACACCTCAGCCTTGCCGTCCTTGATCCGCACGGTCGCCACCGGGGGCTCCATGGGAGCCTGGGCCATGTGGGGCATGTAGTAGGTGGCGGAGACCCGCTCGCTAGCGTTTTCCAGAGCTGTGTCCAGATCGCCATGCTGACGGACGACCTTGCCGGGTTGCTCCGCCGCTTTCTCAAGGGATTCCCTGTAGGCGGCCGACGTATAGCTTGCGTTATCTCCGGCAGGCTCCAGATTCCAGTCGATCTTCAGAGCCTTGCGACCCTCCATGGCGGCCCAGGTATTCGATGCCACCACGGCAATACCGCCGAGCGGGCTGAAGCCCGCCGGTTGGCCGGTGCCCTCAACCTTGAGTACCTTCTCAACACCGGGCACCTTGAGGGCCTCGGTGTCGTCGAAATCTCCAACAGTAGCCCCGTAAACCGGTGGACGGGCGATCACCGCATAGAGCAGGTCCTCGAAGGGAACATCAGCGCCATACACCGCCTTACCGGTGACAATATCCTCACCGTCGATGGCTTTAGGGTATGCGGACTTCAGCTCGCCGTTAATGAGGCCGGTTTCCTTGCCGACAAATCGTAGCTCATCGTCGCGCTTGAGTACCAGTGCATTACGCCCGGGAACGTCGAGTTCCCGTGCCTTGGCCGCGAGTTCCCCAAAGCCGAGTTCCTTGCCGGAAGGCGTGTGAACGATGGTGTGTACGCCAGCCTGCACCTCACTAACCGGCACGCCCCACTCATTGGCGGCCGCCTGCTCCAGCATCTGCCTGGCCGCCGCTGCGGCTCGGCGCATGGGCTGGTACCAGTGGCGCATGCTGCGGGAACCGTCAGTGTTCTGGTTGCCGTATTTGTCGTGATCGCCTTCGGCCTGCTCGACCCTTACCTGATCCCAGTCTGCGCCAAGCTCGTCGGCACCGACCATCACCAGGCTGGTCCGGATGCCCTGACCCATTTCGGAGCGGTTGTTCACAATGGTAACCAGGCCATCAGCGTCGATATGGATGAACACGTTCGGGTCGTCCACCCATCCGCCGGGCATGGCTCCGGCACCGAATTGAGCCTTTTCATTGCCAGCCAGGGCCACATCCCAACGGGCTGCAAGCACCAGGGCCGAGCCACCCGCCAGGCCCATCAGGAAGCGCCTGCGGCTCACGTTGGCTATCATCAAGTTGTCATCGGCGCTCATGCTTCTCCCTCCTTGCCGGAAGCTCGTTCGATCGCCGCCAGAATGCGGTTGTAGGTGCCGCAGCGACAGAGATTCCCTGCCATGGCATCCACAATCTCCCCGGTCTTGGGATTCGGTGTTCTTTTTAGCAGCGCTGTGGCGTTCATGATCTGGCCACCCTGGCAGTATCCGCACTGGGCCACCCCGAGATCGAGCCAGGCCTGCTGAACTTTGCTGCCAACCGGGTCGTCGGCCATGGCTTCAATGGTGGTGATCTCGCCACTGGCCGCAGAAACCGGTGTGACGCAGGAGCGGATTGCCGTTCCGTTCAGGTGAACTGTGCAGGCGCCGCATTGGGACATCCCGCATCCGAACTTGGTTCCTTTGAGGCCGACAACGTCGCGGATTACCCAGAGCAGGGGCATGTTGTCGGGGACGTCGAGCTCGTAGCGCTCGCCGTTGATCGTGAGGGTAGCCATAACGTCCTCTCGTTTATGAGTTTTGTCTCCTTCACTGTAGCCCTACGAACTGGCAGAGTAAAAAGAGCAATCTGGATGAAAGGTAATAAAATCGCTTGCACGCTCGCCTCGGGCCTGGGCTATAGTAGGCCCCGGAAACAAGAGAAGAAGAGGATAAGGATGGACGCCGTTAATCCCACCCCCGAACAGCTGCAAAAAGTCCTGGCGGATACCCCGAAAGACCAGCCCGTTGTCATGCTGAATCTGCTGCGCTTCCGTGATCGGGCCAATTACAAGGAAGAGGCGCCGGAGCGAAGCGGCCGCGAAGCCTACAAGCTCTATATGGAGGAGGCGGCCGCCTGCGTAAAATCGGTCGGAGCAGAAGTCATCTGGTCTGGCCGCAGTGTTGGATCGCTCATTGCGCCCCCGGATGAATCCTGGGATCAGGTGCTTCTGGTCAGGTATCCCTCAATCGATGCCTTCATGGCCATGATCGAAAGCCGGGAATACAAAGGCGTGGTCAAACACCGCACCGCTGCCCTTCAGGATTCACGGCTCGTCGCCAATCTTGAAACCAGGATGTAAATAAAACCGGATCAAAGCCCGGCTTGCTGGATAGCCATGTAGCTGATGGTTCCTGCGGCGATAGAGAGCAGGGCATTGCGGCGCCAGAGGTGAATAATCACCACGAGGACGCCGGGAAGCAGAGCATCGAACCCCATCCATGAGCCGGACCAGTCCGCCGAGCGCTGCAGAAATACCGTGGCCAGCAACGCCATCACGGCCGCAGGAAGGTAGCGCCCCAGATGGCGCACCAGCGGATGCTCCGTGTGCCTCTCGAAAAACAGAAAGGGAATCACCCGCGTGGCAAAAGTCGCGACTGCCGCCACCGCAATGAATGCCGCCAGATAGCCGGATTCACCCATGGCTGCTCTCCTCGCCCGGTGCCTGCCCGCGATGCTTCCGGTATTCGAACAGCAGGACGGCAGTGACCAGCGCAATGGCACCGATCAACTGGTGTGCCGGTGGCAAAATCAGCATGGCGACGCCCGCGGCCGCTGCTCCGAGCCAGATCGGGAAACCTTCTCCCAGGGCTTTGAATTGCTCCAGAGTCAGAACTATGAACAGAGCCACCAACGCGAACTCGATGCCCGTGCTGTCAAAGGCGACATTGTCGCCAAGCAATGCACCAATTGCGCACCCCGCCACCCAGTAACACTGGTTAAAGCCGGTAATTCGGAAATCGACCTCCTGTTCGAGGGCCCGGTCGCTTCCTCGTGGGCGACTGGTGAGCAGGGAATAGGTTTCATCGGTCAAACCGAAAATCAGATAGAGTTTTCGCCAGCCCGCGCCCTTGAACTGGCCCAGCAATGAAAGCCCGTAGAACAGATGGCGGGCGTTCAGAACAAACATCGCAATGAAGACTTCCAGCAGGCCCGCGTTAACGGCCAGAAGGCTGACGGCCAGTATCTGGCCGGCTCCGGCGTAAATCACGATTCCCATCAACGGCGCAGCCCACCAGGCATACTCGAGCTGTGTTGAGAACAGCACACCAAAGGCCATGCCCAGCGGAAGATAGCCGAACAAGATGGGCAGCGTGAGTCTGAAGACGGACTGGTTCATTAGCATCCAAACGGTCAGAAAGCGGCGATGATAGAGAATCGGTGGAATTTTTTGAAGTGGTTAACACCATTAACGAAGGCGAGCGATGAAAAGCTGACGCTAAGGGTGCAATAAAAGTGTCACAAAATCGGCATACCATCCGCGGCATAGCCCGCTGTTGGAGTTGTCATGTTCGGCACAGTAAGAACCCGCATCCTTTTTTTCGCTTTTCTCTCGGTCTTTGCCGTCGCAGGACTTTCCGCTCTGTCCTGGAGCATCATCCTGAAAGCGGAAGATGCCTCCAAAACCCTGATCCAGACCAACCTCAACGAAGCCTGGCTACTGGCGGATCTCGAACAGGACCATCGGCACCTCCAGGATCTTGCCTACAAGATCAAGGCTCAGCTTCTGCTGTGGGATGAAATCGAGACCGAGTTCAGCCGTTTGGAGACCGCTTTGCCGGCACATTGGCAGAGTCTGGAAACGGACCCGGGGTTAAGCGAGTGGGCAGAGGCACATCGTGAGGATTTCGAGCGGGTACTTGCGCTAATTGCCCGGATGAAAGAGGGCATTGCAGAGAAAAGCTATTACCGTGTCGGGCAGGTCGTGGATTTCGATCTGTTCCCGGCCATGGAGCCGATGCTCGAAGCGATTGCTGGCCGCCAGTTTCAAAGCAGGACGTCTGTATCTGACGGCGCCGACGAGTTGCTGTCGTTTCTGGCTGGCCAGCAGACCTTTGTGATTGCCGGTTCCGTGTCCTTTCTGCTTATTGTTATCGCCATGACCTGGTGGTTGAGGCAGTCGGTTATTCTGCGCTTGCAGGGTATGCAAAACGATCTGGTTGCCATGGAAAAGAACGCCGATCTTACACGGGTGCCAGTCCTGAAAGGGCGCGACGAAGTGGCTGGTGTTGCCAATGCACTGGGTGGGTTGGTTTCCCGGTTCGAGCATTTCATCGCAGACATCCGGTCGGCTGCCGGTGGTCTGGATGAGCGTTCCGGCGCCCTGGATAACGGTGCGGAATCCCTCCAGGCCGCCTCCGAGCAAACCCGAAAGCAGATCCACGACGTCAGCCAATCCATGGCCGCCATTGCGGACCAGGCCTCGGCCATCGAGCGAGCCACAGATGAGTCTGCCAGCACTGTGAAATCGGCGGTGGCGGCCAACGAAGAAGTCCAGCATCGACTCACCACCAGCGAGGGCGCCGCGGAACATACGGTGGATGTCATTTCGCGCGTTTCAGGATCCATTCATGCCCTTAACGAATCCACGGGCAAGATTGAGCAGGTCATCGGAGTGATTGCCGATATTGCCGAGCAGACCAACTTGCTGGCACTGAACGCAGCGATCGAAGCGGCTCGAGCAGGGGAGCACGGTCGTGGATTTGCCGTTGTAGCCGATGAGGTTCGGACCCTGTCCCGTCGCACCTCCGACTCTACCCGGGATATCTCCCAGTGGGTGCAGGACCTTGTATCCGGCGTAAGCAGCGTCGATGCATTGCTGGAAGAGATGCGCGAGGCCGGTAGCAGCAACCGCGAGCATCTGGCTGCCCTCAAGGGACACCTTCAATCCCTGCAGGGCCAGTTCGTGGATCTTGAGAACCACAGCGCCGAGATCAGCTCTGCGGTTGCGTTTCAACGGGACGAGATCGGGCGGGTAGGCCGCCGTTCAACAGCGCTGGACGAAAGCGCCGATTTCCTCATTGAAACCGTCGAGCAAACCCGGACCATCAGCGAAGCGCTCAGGCAGGAGTCGGTCTCAATGCGACAATTGATCGCCCGTTTCCGAACGGCCGCAGAACCAGCCTGATCACGGGTTGTTTGCCCGGATCCCTTCTCCGGGCTTCTACCTCGGCACCATAACTCGTAACATGGTGGCGTCAAAGGAGGTAGTATGACCGACAGCGCCGAAAACCAGCCCGAGCAAGACCCCAGACAGGAAAAATTCGTTGTCGACACCGAGTTGCTGACCGAAGACCAGCTCCAGGGCCTGGTGGAAGAGTACTGCACCCGATACCACGGACTGAACGACACCGAGAACCCGATGGGCGAGCAGAGCAGGGTCATGTCTGCGGTGCGCCGGGGCGATCTGGTGGTCTGGTTTGATCCCGTGGAAAACACCGCCGGGCTGGGTGTGCCGGCTTAGGCGTCAGGTGTGTCACGGTATTTGTGTTTGCACCTACCCGGGGCAGGAACTAAACGTTACAATCGCGCTGTTTTCCGAAAGCCGTGTGCGAGGTGAATTTTGATCAGGGTACTGGTTGTAGATGACCATGAGCTGGTGAGGTCCGGTATAACCCGGATGCTGGCTGACAACCCGGACATTGAAGTCATCGGGCAGGCGCCATCCGGAGAGGATGCCATCGATTTCGTCCGCCAGGAGCGGCCGGACATCGTGCTCATGGATATCCGCATGCCAGGCATCGGGGGCCTTGAGGCGACCCGTCGCATACTCCGCATTGATGATTCCATTCGCGTGATCGTGGTAACCGCCTGCGCGGACGACCCCTATCCGACGCGCGTCATGCAAAGCGGTGCCACCGCCTACATCACCAAGGGCGCGGATATCAAAGAGATGGTCCGCGCCATTCGTATGGCTCACACCGGCCAGCGCTATATCAGCCCGGAAATTGCCCAGAAGATGGCCCTGAAGCAACTGGGCGGCGGCGATCGGGACGAGGATGGCGAGCTCTCGCTGTTCGACCGGCTTTCCGAGCGGGAAATGCAGATCGCGATGATGGTGGTGGATTGCCAGAAGGTGCAGGACATTTCGGACAAGCTGTGCCTGAGTCCGAAGACCGTGAACAGCTACCGCTACCGGATCTTCGAGAAACTGGAAATTTCCAGTGATGTCGAATTGGCCCTGATGGCAGTGCGGCTCGGGTTGCTTGATGCCGACAAGGTCTGACCCTGAGAGCACCCACATCGGGGAGTTTGACAGCAAGAGCTTCCTGAAACAGTTGACCGAGCGGCCCGGCGTCTACCGAATGTACGACGAGGGTGGCTCGGTTCTTTACGTGGGCAAGGCCCGCAACCTGAAAAAACGGGTTGGCAGCTACTTCCGCAAGACCGGTCTGGCGCCCAAGACCGAAGCCCTGGTGGGCAAGATTGCCTCTATCGAAGTGACCATTACCGGCAGTGAAACCGAGGCGCTGCTGCTCGAACAGAATCTGATCAAATCGTTACGGCCACCCTACAATATCCTGCTCCGTGACGATAAGTCCTACCCCTATATCTATCTGTCCTCCCACAGCGATTACCCCTCGCTGACGTTTCGTCGTGGGCGCACCAAAAAGGGTGGAGGTACCTGGTTTGGGCCGTTTCCGAGCTCGGGTGCGGTCAAGGAAAGTCTTAATGTATTACAGAAGATTTTCCGCATAAGAAACTGTAGTGAAAGCTTTTTCAGGAATCGCACAAGGCCTTGCCTGCAGTACCAGATAAACCGTTGCACGGCACCGTGTGTTGAATACATCACGCCCGAGGAGTACCAACAGGACATCCGCCACGCGACCATGTTTCTGGAGGGGAAAAACCCTGCGATCCTCCACGATCTGATGAATGCCATGGAGGCCGCTTCCAAGAACCTGGAGTTCGAGAAAGCGGCGGCCTATCGCGACCAGATCAATCATCTGCGCCATGTCCAGGAACAGCAGTCGGTAGACGGTGAGGGCGGCGATGCGGATGTCATCGCAATTGCCCAGGACGCGGGTATCGTCTGCATCGTAGTGATCATCGTGCGCGGTGGCCGTGTGCTCGGCACCAAGGACTACTTCCCTCGCTACTCCATCGAGCAGACCGAGGGCGAACTGCTCAGTGCCTTCCTCGGGCAGTACTATTTCGGCGGCAACACCCGACGGGAGATTCCGCGGGATATCCTGGTGCCGGTTGAAGTGGAAGGCCAGGAATTGTTGGCCCAGGCTCTCAGCGAGTCCGCAAACCGGGAAACCCGGATTCGGGGCAATGTTCGCGGTGAACGCCGCCGGTGGCTGGAACTGGCCATGACCAACGCCCGCCAGACCCTGCTCACTCACCTGGCGAGCAAGGAGACCGTATACCGGCGCCTGCTGGCCCTGAGGGATCTTCTGGAGCTGTCGGAGACGCCGTCACGCATGGAGTGTTTCGATATCAGCCACAGCCACGGGGAAAATACCGTCGCATCCTGTGTGGTTTTCGATGAGAATGGCCCCCTGAAGAGTGATTACCGCCTGTACAATATCGAGGGGGTGACGGCCGGCGATGATTACGCCGCTATGCGCCAGGTGCTCTCCCGCCGTTACAAGCGGATGGTGGCCGGTGAGGGCAAGCGGCCGGATCTGGTCTTCATCGACGGTGGTAAAGGACAGTTGAACATTGCCCGGGAAGTATTTGACGAGCTTGAGATTTCGGACATCCCGCTGATCGGCGTCGCCAAAGGCGTAACCCGTCGTGCAGGCATGGAGCAACTGATAGACGCCATGACTGGGGATGTCTTCCGGGTGCCGGCCGATTCGCCCGCGTTGCACCTGATCCAGCATATCCGGGACGAGTCCCACCGGTTTGCGATAACCGGGCACCGGGCGCGCCGTGATAAAAAGCGCCGGCAGTCTACACTGGAAGGCATTGAGGGCGTGGGGCCGAAGAAACGCCGCGACCTGATTCGATACTTTGGCGGGATACAGGAACTCCGCAAGGCCGGGGTCGACGAGATGATCAAGGTGCAGGGCATCAGCAAATCACTGGCCGAAACCATATACGCAGCATTGCACGACGAGTAAGGACAGCATGAATTTACCAAACATCCTCACCCTTTCCCGCATCATCATGATTCCGGTGTTCGTGGTGATTTTTTACCTTCCGGTGGGGTGGAGCTACCTCGTGAGCGCGGCCATTTTCGGATTGGCGGCGGCCACCGACTGGCTGGACGGTTATCTGGCCCGCAAACTCGACCAGAGCACCCCGTTCGGCGCGTTCCTGGACCCGGTCGCGGACAAACTCATGGTAGCCGTTGCACTGGCTGTGCTGATCGAGGAGCACTCGGCGATTCTGCTGACGATTCCGGCCACCGTTATCATCGGCCGTGAGATAGTCATTTCCGCCTTGCGGGAGTGGATGGCGGAAATCGGCAGCCGCGCCAGCGTGGCGGTTTCGTACATCGGCAAGATCAAGACCACCGCGCAAATGGCCGCTATTGTCGGCCTTCTGGCGTTTCCTCCCGGTGTACTCTGGGCCAATGTCGCCCTGGCGTTGCTCTATATCGCCGCGATTCTCACCCTCTGGTCCATGGGCCTCTACCTCAAGGCTGCCTGGGCGGATCTGTTTCCGGAGAAGGCCTCAGGCGAGACGGATACTCACACCTCGTAGCCCATTCAATCACCCTGGCGGCCAGGTCGCTGCCAGCGGTTCCGAAGGCCTCAACAATCTGGTCAACCGATGTGCCTGATGCCGGCTCCACAACCCGTTCAGTGCGAGTGCACAGGCTGGCCCTCGAACGGTTGTGAACCATCTGCAGGTGCAGCTCGATAACCACCTGCGGACCGGATTCCGGGGTTTCCGAATGAAACGCCGAGAGTTCGGTGACCAGGGTCAATTCAGCCTGCGCCGGGTTGGTATCAGTAATCACGTTCGTGTAGGCGCCACTCTGACGAAGGCTGTTGACCAGCGTATCCCGGACCACCACCGGTGCCGTGTCCCGCCAGCGGGTCCCCTCGTAGGCCCGGAACTCCTGAGGCGTGGGTTTCGCCAGGATCAGCGACCCGTTAAAAGGCTCTGAGGCGTAGGGTGTATCAACACGAAGGGAGGCCTGAATCCGTTGCTCTGCCGCTGGCACCGTCTGGACCGCGGCCAGGTCCATAACCCTCGGTGGCTCCGGGTTCGGAAACACCGTACAGCCACTGGCAACGACAGCACCGAGAAGAAGTGTCAGGTTTCTGATTGACCCCAATGTCACTGTGCCATCTCCTTCATGGTTTCATTGCCGAACAGGGTGCCGGTGGGATCCTGCTCCAGGCGATGAGTAAACTGGTTCAGGCTCCGCAGGGTTGCCCTCAGCTCCCGCAGCGCGGGTGCGAGCTCTCCCATGCCCTGGAGCCCGGCATCCATTGCCCCCTGGTTGTTACGGGTCAGCTCATCAATCCGCGCCATGGTGCTGGTGATAACCGCAAGGGCCTGGTCCATGGATTCCAGAACCCGCTGGCCATCGTTTTGCAGCAGTTCGTTGGCGTTATCCGAGACATTGGACACCTTGATGGCCGCTTCCTCGGCGCGAATGGCAGCGGCATCGAATTGTTCGAGCAGGGCGATCAGCTGGTCGCGACGGTCGAGCAGGGCGTCTGTGGCTTCCCGTGTGTTTTCCAGGATGGCCGATGCATTGTCGATGTTGTCAGCCGATAACAGCGCCGTCGCGCTGGTAAGCAGCTGGTCGGCTTTGGCCAGGAGTTGCTCGCCGTTGGAAAGCAGGCTGGTGAACGCCGAGGGCTCGGCAATGATCACCGGCGGGTTGTCCTCGTCACCTTTCAACGCGGGGTTGTCGGGGCTTCCACCGCTGAACTGGACGCTCATGCTGCCGGTGATATTGGCGAGCACCAGGCCGGCTTTCGTGTTCTCCCGAATGGGAACCGACTGATCCACCCGAACCAGAACCCGCACATGCCCAGGATTGTCCGGGTCCAACCTCAGCTCCACCACATCGCCGATCTGAACGCCGCTGTAGAGCACAGGGTTGCCTTCGGACAGGCCGCCGACGGCGTGGTCGAACACGATCTCGTAGTAGCCCCATTCCCGATCGGCGGAGGATTTCGCCAGCCACAGAGAAAAGATCAAGGCGGCGGCAAAGGCCAGGATGGTAAACAGGCCAATGATCAGGTGGTGGGCCCTCGGCTCCATGGTTACTGCTCCTGATTCCGTTTTTCCAGATGATCCCTGAATGCGTAACTCGCTGCCCGGCCACGGGGCCCGTTAAAGTAGTCCTGGACCCAATCGTCCTTCGTGGCCGCAACCTTCTCCAGCGTATCAGCTACCAGCACCTTGCGCTGTGACAGTACCGCAACCCGGTCACAGGTTGAGTAGAGGGTGTCCAGATCATGGGTGACCAGAAATACCGTCAGACCCAGCGCGTCCCGCAGCGTGACGATGAGTCTGTCGAAGGCGGCGGCGCCAATCGGATCCAGCCCAGCGGTGGGCTCATCCAGGAACAGTATCTCAGGATCAAGGGCCAGGGCCCGTGCCAGGCTTGCGCGTTTTACCATACCGCCAGAAAGTTCGGACGGATACCGAACCGCTGCGTCAGGCGGTAATCCGGTCAGCGCCAGCTTCATGCGCGCCAGTTTTTCCGCTTCGGGCCGTTTCAGGCCCGCGTGTTCGATCAGCGGAACGGCGATATTCTCCTGCAGGTTCAGGGACGTAAACAGGGCGCCACCCTGGAACAGCACACCGAAGCGTTGCTCTATGCGCGAACGCGCCCTTGCCGAAAGCTGGATAAGATCCTCGCCAAACACCCGGATGTGGCCAGAGGCTGGTGTATTCAGGCCGACGATGCTGCGCAAAAGTACCGTCTTGCCAGTGCCCGAACCGCCGACCACGCCCAGAATTTCACCACGCAGCAGATCCAGGTCCAGGTCCTCGTGCACAATGTGATCGCCAAAGCGGTTGCACAGGTCCCGCACCTCGATGACCGGCTCATGTCTTGTTTGACCATTCGGAGACGCCGCCATATCCGCCATGATCACCAGCCCATTTCCATAAAGAATAGTGCAGCAATGGAATCCAGCAGAATTACCATGAAGATCGACTGAACCACGCTGGAGGTAGTGTGCTCACCCACCGATTGGGCACTGCCAGCCACCTTGAAGCCTTCCAGGCAGCCAATCACGGCAATCAGGAAGGCAAAGATCGGCGCCTTTACAATGCCCACAACGAAATGCTGGAGGGCGATGTCCCGCTCCACAATGGCCATGAACTGCGTCGGCGTTATATCCAGCACCAGCGCGCAGACCATGGCGCCGCCCACCATACCCGAGATCATGCCCACGAAGGTTAGAATGGGCAGGCTCACCATCATGGCCATCACCCGGGGCAGCACGAGCAGTTCAATGGGGTTCAGGCCCAGGGTGCGGATCGCATCCAGCTCCTCGTTAACCTTCATGGCGCCAATGTGGGCGGTAAACGCGCTGGCGGTTCGGCCCGCCAGAAGGATCGCGGCCAGCAGCACCCCGAATTCCCGCAGGAAGGAAAACGCCACCAGGTTCACCGTGTAAATGGTGGCGCCGAAATCGTCCAGCACGGTTGCACCCAAAAAAGCCACCACAGCGCCCACCAGAAACGTCAGCAGTGCCACGATTGGCAGGGCATTCAGGCCGGTGTCATGAACCGCAGCCACAAAGGGCGTCATCCGCCAGCGCCAGGGCCGGGGAAGGTTCCAGGCCAGGGTGCCGAGCGTCTGGCCAATAAAGCCCACAAGGATCCACAGAAGCCGGAAGATGCTTTCCACCTTCTGGCCGGTTCCGGTCACAAAGCTCCAAACGAGGGAAGGCGCGCGCCGATCCGCCTCGGGCTGATTTGTCATAGCCTCGCAAACAGCGGCGATCAGGGCGGATGTTTCCCGGGGCAATTCGCTATCGGCCGAGGCGGCTTCGAGCAAATGCTCCGGGCCGATCAGGGTGGCCAGTTGTGAGGCTCCGGCGGTATCAATCCGCGTCAGCCCCGAGAGGTCGATCGACAGTTTACTCATATCCCTGGGTGACATTGACGACGCCAGGGACGCCAGAGACCGGTAATGGCTCAACAGCCAGTCGCCGTTAACACTCAGAGTGCCGGCTTCAACGGTGACGGATCCGGGGCTGGACGTCGGTTGTTGTGGATCGGTCTGCTCGGATGAATCAGGACTGGGCACGTTCTGTCGAATCCCTGAGTGATGTTGCCTGCCAATCCCTAGCTTAAAGAGTGCGGGGGATCTCTGCCAGTGACGAAGGTGCATGTTTGCATGCTGCCGCGCAATTGGCCAAACTTTGCCCACAATCTCCAATAAAACAAAAACTTGATAAAAAACTATTGACGCCCGAACGGTAATCCGTAGAATACGCAGCCGTTGACGAGGCAATGCCCCGGAAACAAAGAGCGGGAATAGCTCAGTTGGTAGAGCACAACCTTGCCAAGGTTGGGGTCGCGAGTTCGAATCTCGTTTCCCGCTCCAATTTCAAGTCTCTCATTGCCCACCTGAGAGCACAAAGATCCGATCCCTTCGATCTTTTCCGGCGCGGTGGCAGAGTGGTTATGCAGCGGACTGCAACTCCGTGTACGCCGGTTCGATTCCGACCCGCGCCTCCAATTTATTTCCGTGTTGTTACAGCAGGTTAAGTAGACTCAGCTTCCTGCCTATAGTGCTCAGCTGCGATTTGAGGCAAGGCGCGCGTCTATGCCAAAAAAAACGGCCGCGTTCAGCAACGCTTCGTCCTCACTGATCAAACAAGCCTGATTAGACTCCGCGCAGGCCAGGTGGAGTGCATCCAGTGTCCTCAGACTTGTCTTTCGTGTCCCGATCCAATGCCCGGCTCGACGGTAATGGTCTGATTCAATAGAGCAGAGGGTGAAGCGGCCGTGGCTGACATCATCATGGAGGGCACTTTCGATGCGATTTGCCTGGGGCTCACTAAGCTCCCCCATGCGAACCCAACGGGCCAAAGCACTTGCAACTTCCACTTCTGTTAAATGACTGATCAGAACTGGCTTGGTCTGCAATTCAAGCAAGGCTTGAATGCTATCGCTAGCATGCTCTTGGCGGTAGTAGGGTAGAACGGCACTGGTGTCGAAGTAGTACATCAATAGCGCTCTTCGTCTCTGAGCTCTCGCACCGTCTTTGCAGAACTTTCTCGAGAAGGCGGTAGCGAAGCTCTTAGCCCTGAACGATCCAGAAACTGAATAGTTTCCGGATAGGCTGCCGTCAGGCGCGCTGCTGGTTTACCATGGCGAAGGATAACAATCTCTTCTCCAGCGGCTACCGCGTCTAATAGATTGGAAAGCTTTTCCCGCGTTTCCCGGACATTAATGGTCTGCATGCTTTCTCCTTCTTTTGTGTACACGTGCAGTGTACACCGATAGAGTTTTGGCTTGCAATTCAACGCCGAAGAATCGTTAAAACCTGATACATGTGAGCACTGCGCAAGATCTTGAGCGCGTTGGACTATTTTGTTGATGTTATTCTGCGGAGCGATCGACCCAGTCTCCAATGGCCCTATGAACAACACAGACCGGCAGAAACTCTTGCTCCAGCCGGCCCCGGTCTGCCTGTCTCAGACGTTGGTAAAGCTTAGCCTCGCTTCCGGTCAATCCTGGCGGAGTGATCGAGGGGGCAGGCTGTGGTTCTTCAACACCACTTGCGTCGGCGAACGTGTCGAAGGTAATCCTGTCCATCAGCAGTGGTGTGAGAAGCGGGAGGTGTTTCCGGGCGCTGGCCAGCATGGTCAGCCCCCAGGTATCGATGTCGCCCCAATAGGCGGTCGCCCGATCTTTCAGCCATGTTGCGTTGAGCCAGGACAGGTTCAGGCCCGACCCAAGTACCGAGACCGTACCGGAGACCCTGGGCAACTGGTGAAGGCAGCGTTCGTTTTCAACCAGTATCAACCGTTCGCCAGGTAAAGGCGTGCTTTGGAGTTCGTGGGCCCGGACCCGCATTTGCGTGAAGGGCAACAACGAGCCATCAAGGTCGGCGACCAGTAACCAGTGGTGGCCGTCGTCTTCAGCGCCCAGAAAGGCTTCCAGCCCGGTTTCGCTGGCCTGGCCGTCGAACAGAATGTCCAGCATCAGCGTTACAAGCTGGCGGTTGCGCTCGAAGAACTTGCTGTCGGTGCCGGCAATAGACAGTGCCCTGAGGGGTTTTCCTTCGGCGCAGCCTGGCTGGAGCTGAAGGGCAACCTTGCCGCTGCGAATAACGTCGCTTTCCGGCTTATCCATGACCAGGCTGCGCCGGCGTATGACCAGTGAGTGAAATCGCGGGTCCAGAACAGAGGCGAGACGGCTGAGTGTGTCGTATTCCCGCCTGACTTCACTGCTGCCCGCGGCCTGCACCCACTGGCTGGGAGTGTCCAGTGTCCAGTGGGTGGGAATGTCGATGGCTTCGCTGGTGCTCTTGAAGCGGACCAGCTGCCACTGGACCTGCCCGGTGGTGACCTCCCGCCATTGCCGCAGGTGTTCTCGTACCTGTGTGACCTTCTCCCGTACCGTCGCGCCCGTGGGCTTGCCGATGGGGAGGGTTAATGGCCAGCTCTGAGGCCGGAGCAGGCGCTGTTCGCGCAGGTCCGCGTTCTGCCATTGGCGGGCCAGGCGGCTTGCCAGTTCAGCCGGGGATTTCATGGGCTTTCCGGGTCATTTTCTCCGCGTGGGCCTCCAGTTCTTCCCAGCTCAGTGAGGTAAGGGTGGCCCGCAGGTCCTTGCGGTGAACCAGGATGGCAGAGCGGGTGTGGGCCCGTAGCAGTCGCATCTCTTTGTTGGGCGTGACGAACAGTGGGTGCAGGCCAAACTCGTTGAGAGCCGAGATGATGCGGCCGGCTACGGCGTGGGAGCTCTTGGAGAAGGCCTCGTCCAGCAAGATGGTTCCGAACAGTGGCTGGGTGGCGCCGTCCGGACAAAGCGCATAGCTCAGGGAGGCGGTAAGAATGTAGCTGGCGATGATTTCCTTTTCGCCGCCGCTGCCCCCCTGGGAGCCGGTGCGAGTCTCGATCACCGAGCCGGACTCGCGTTCCAGCACCGAAACTTCGAACTGCAGCCGGTAGCGCGGGTCCAGCAGAGCCCGGGCACCCACGGTGCGCTTGTTGTCTGCCGCGTCCCGCAGCAAGGCCACCATGTTTTGCAGAGCCTTGAAATGGCTTTCGCCCTGGTCGCCTTTCAGGGCATCCGCCCGCAGCTGCCGTTGTGCGCGTTCCAACCTGCGGAGGGATTCATGGGTAACCCGGCGGGGCTCCAGGCGCAGGTAGCGGCCAGGGTGGAAGTCGACCCGCCGCAGTGTGGCGTTCAGATCGGCGATACGTTCTTCAATGATGGCCACCTGGTTCTGTATTTGAGCCAGCAGTTGGGTCACGCCCTGATCCGACGACTGGTTCAGATAGCTGAGGAATCGCTCCAGCTTCTGGGGAAGGGCTTCTTCCTCCAGTACCCGCAGGCGTTCCAGGTATTCCGGAATGTCCTGGATATTACTGCCGGTTTCAATCAGCGCCCCGGTATCAATGGTGAGCGCCTTTTCCATCAGTTGGGTCAGGCTGAGTTCAAAACTCTGGATCTGTTTGCCCAGCTTCCCAATGACTTTGTCCAGTTGCTCTCGCTGGTCCCGCTCCAGGGCTTCCAGTCGTTCGTACTGGTCCGCTTTCGGGGTGCGGAAGTGTCTGGTTGCCAGGCTTTGCTGGTCGTCTGTGAGGCCATCGCCAAGCCGGTCCAGCAGTTCTGTGCAGCGGTCCGTGGCCTGGTTGCGCTTTTCTTTCAGCAGGGCGAGGGCGGTTTCCTGGTTCGACAGCTGTTGTCGGCCTTCTTCTAGTTGCTGGCGAACCGCTTCAAATTCCCCCCGTGCTTTTTCCACATCCGAGTCCGGAGCGGTCAGTGCTTCCAGCCGGCTTTGCAGGGCATCGAGTTCACGTTGTGCGCTGGGCAGGTTGATGGTGCTGAACTCGGTTTCGCCCAGGAGTTCGTAAAGCCTTATCTGATCATTTGTGTCCCTGAGATTACGGCGGGCTGATTCGAGTTGCCGCCCCAGAGCGTCCGCTTTCTTACGGGTTTCGCTCAGTTCGTTGTTGAGCGCGGAGAGACGGTCACGGTTGTTGAAGCCGGTCATCCAGCCCTTGTCGAGCCGCTGATTGTCCCGTTTTTCAAAATAGCCCTTCTTGCCGGACATCAGGCCCTGTTGGGTCATGCCATGGGGTGTCTGGCGCAGGGTTTCGGGAGAGTCCACGCAGTGTCGGTCGATTTCGGCCAACAATTGTTTCAGGGCTTCCCGGTGAGGATGGTCCTTGAAGTTCAGCTTGCGGGTGAAGCCATCCTTCATGAACTGTGCCGTGGCCTGGGGTGCCTGGGCTTCCAGCAGTCGCACATGAAGGCGGTTGTCACGGCTGTTGACCCTGTCCAGGGCCGATTGCATGGCGGCCGGTGGCACGAGCAGGCGCAGGCGGTGCCCGCCGATAGCCCGTTCAATGGCGCCACGCCAGTCACGTTCTTCGGCTTTGACTTCCACCAGTTCTGCCACGAACGGCAGAATGCTTTCGTCCAGGTTCAGGTCCTGGGCCAGTTCGCTGCGGAATTCCTGGTAACGTCCGTCGATGTTGGACCCGGGCCGGGCCTTGATGCGGTCGATTTCTTCGGTGATTTCCGTCAGGGTTTCATTGAGCTTACCGTGACGAAAACGCAGGTCGAGCAGGAATTCGTCCTGAGTGTCCGCAAGTTCGGACAGTTCGGCCAGCTTTGACTCACCGAGCTGGCGGTTCCGGGCCAGTGCTTCGGAGCTCAGTGTGCTGTCCAGGTCAAGCTTGCCGGTCAGGGTCTGGTAGTCCCTGGCGTGTCGGCCCCGTTCTCCTACCCAGCGCTTCTGTTGGGAGATCTGCTCCTTTAGCTGCTCTATGCTGGCACCACCGGCCTGCAGGTATATGTCTTTCAGGGTATCGGCTTTGCTGTTGAGTTGCTTAACATTGCTGCTCAATGACTCGAGGGTTTCTCTGCCCTTATCAAGCTGGCGTTCCAGGTCCTGTTTGCGGGTGCTCCACAGCTCGTAGCCGGTTTGTGCGAACCAGATCGGCAGGATGTCTTTCAATAACAGCTGCTGGTCAAGCTCTCTGGTGGCACTCTGGTGCTTTTCGTAGGTTTCCGCTATGGGTAGCAGCGACTGGTGTTGTTTTCGGGCGGTTTCCAGTTCGCTGTGGATCGCGGCCAGGTCGTCAAACTCACTGGCCACCTCTGCCGCCCGGTCGAACGCCGAGTGGTCATCCAGCACCAGTTCCCGGAAGATTTCGTCGATGCTGTTGAGCTGCTTCAGGCCCGCGGCGCGGTTGAGCAGAGTGAAGGCATTTTCCCCCACTTCAAAAAATCGCCGTACTTGGGCCAGGTAGGCTTTCTTACTGTCGTTGGCCTGTAAGCCTGGGTTATCCCCGGCGTGTTGCTTGAGCTCCCGGGCGCCACCCTCGTGGTGAATGGCCAGCCAGTTGTCCAGACTCTGGTCATCCCTTTCTGAAAACAGCCATAGGCGTTTCAGGTCGCTGGCGGCAGAGCTGCTGCCGTCGATCCAGAACAGCGCCCCGATGCGAATAGCGTTGTTACCGTTGGAGAAGCGGGCGCTCACGGCTGTTACGGTTTTACCAGCGCGTGCGATATGGCTGTTGTCGCCGGTATTGTTACCGGCACCGGATACGCCCCGAATATAGGAAATCAGGTCACGGTCGCTTTCATGGCCGCCAGTGGAGGCCAGGTTGTACCGGGGCTGGTGAGTCAACAGGGTCATCAACGCGTCCACCAGCGTGGTCTTGCCGCTGCCGGTGGGGCCGATAATGGCGGTGCCTTTCGGGTCGATCTCCGCGCAGTGCCGTCCACCGAAGGGCCCCCAGTTATACAGGTCCAGGTGGGTCAGGATATAGGCCGTGGGCGGCAGGATGTCAGCGGCAAAGAGGTCGGTCTGGGGCAGGCTCATACATCCTCTCCGTCAGCGTCTTGCGGGGCGGACTGGCCGGCCATTTGTCGGAAATGGTGGAGCAGGTTCTGCAGATTTTCCGGGTTCGCCAGGTGGGTGATGATAGGGCGAACGACCACCTGGTCGTTGGCGTCGATGTCCGAGACAATGCCGTGGCTCTTGAGGTTGTCCAGCAGGCTGCGCAGGCGTTTCTGGTCGCGGGTGTCGCTGCCGGTGTCGCCCAGGTACAGCTGCAGTTGGGGCAGTAGCTCATCCAGTTCCACAGTGGCTTCGCCGGCACCGAGACCGGTTTCCTGTTCGTGGGCGATAAAGTGCTGGCGTAGTATGGCCACCAGCAGGGACTGTTCCATGGTCAGACGCTGGCGGCGCACCAGGGGGTGGGACCACTCGTCGTCGTTTTCTTGGCCTTCGCTGAAGAGCCGGTCTGACACGACAAGGAAAGCCAGTCCACGTACGTCGTCCACTTTCAGGCGCAGGTCGAACGGTTCCAGGATCTGGTTGATCGCAGCGGTCTGGGTGGTGGCAACCTGGTAGAGGTTGGGCTTACGGTCTGCTTCCAGCAATCCGTATTTCAGCAGCTCCTGGGCGGTGGCTTTCACATTGCCGGGCGTGTAGTGGCTGGCCTCCGTCAGAGGCGTTTGCTGATCGACATGGGCCAGTGCCTCTGATGTCTGTTGCGGCTCGTCCCGGCCTTGTTGGTCGTCTGCCTGGCTTGTCAGGCGGTCAAAATAGTCAGACATGCGGGTTTACAGCTCCCAGTCGATGGCTTCTGCGTCTTGTCGGGTTAGCGCCAGTTGCGGCACGTGGAAGCGCAGCCGGTGTCCGTTGCTGTCGGTAATATCCACGGCTTCCCGGTCGTCGGTGATTTCCACCTCCGCCTCACGGGACATGGCCAGCCACAGGGCAATGGTTTCCAGGTCGTGAGTGGGCGGCAGGTGAGCCGCCAGGTCGCCGATGCTCATGGGGCGGTCGGTGACTTTCAGCAGTTCCACGGTTTCCTGGTACAGGGCTTCCCGGTCAAGACCGTCAAATGCCCGCCAGAACTCTTCGTCGACGTCGTCGAGGTTGACGCCCTGATCGGTCAACTCGAGGCCTTGTGCCTGCTCTTCAGTGGCGGACTTGAATCTGAGCCGCTCAACCAGCGGCAGGCTGGAAACCGCCACGGCAATTGGCGGCAGAGGCGTGTCGCCTTTGCGGACCTTGTGGCTGGACCAGTCGATGTTAAGTGCGGTGTTCAGTATACCATTGAGCAGTTCGCCGACTCTGTGGTTCTCGGCGGCCAGCCCGGTTTTCAGGAACCCTTTGACGTCTTTTTCGCTGCGGGCCCGGGCGCGGATGACAGCAGCGGACTCCTGTATCAGCCGGATCACGAGCCAGCGCAATTCATCCTGTTGCTGTCGGGACAGGGCGTGGCGGGTTGCCGGATTCTTCAGGATGGTACGCAACCGGTGTTTCATGTTGTCCAGCTCGATGGAACGGCTAAGTTGCTCACTGAAGTTGTGGAATACCTTGCCCTCGGCGGTTTCCAGCAGGGTGTCGTGGCCGTCCAGCAAGCGGTCAACGATTTCGCCACGGTGATGCTGTTCGCTGACGATGGATTGGCGTAACTGACGGTCTGCGTCCCGATAGGAGTCCTCCACCCGGCGAAAGTCCGCTCGCAGACTGGTGGCAAGATTGTAGACTTCGCGGATGCCTTCTGCGGCTTCGGCCCCCTCCAGCACCTTGAATCGACCGGCTTCCACGTCGGCCATTTCGTGCTCCAGGTCTCTTATTTTGCGGCGTATATGGTCCGCACGGCTTTGGGCATTCGGGTTCAGACGGGTTTCCAGGTTTTCAATTTCCCGCTGTACCGTGGCGAGGCGAGAGGCGGTGGACGTCATGATCTTTTCATCGAGGCCCTCAACAAAGGCCAGGGCTTTTTGCAGGGCATCGGTGGCCATCAGCCGGCCGTCCCGTTCCACTATCAGCCCTTTGCGAATCCAGGAGCGTAGTTCTTTCCTGGCATCGGCTGCCGGGTCGTCGGGGGACAGCTTCAGGTCGTCGCTGTTGGCGTGTTCACGCAGGATATCCGTCAGCATTTGCTGGGCATCCTCGAACAGGATTTCTTCCCGGTTTGTTTCCATCAGTGCCTGCAGGCAACTAAGTACCAGGGGCCCGCGGGTGGCAGACAGAAGCTTCCAGGCCGGATGCTGGTGACGGGCCACCAGGTAGGAGCGGGTTCTCAGGTGGGTTTGTTCGTCCATCGGCAGTGTGCTTTTATCTGGTATCTGGATAACGGGTGGCAGCAAACAGGGCCTGATAATGGCATTTATATGGCGTTCATAATAGTACCGGTGTGATAGCGACCGTAACAACTTAATACCCATCAGACCACCACAGGGGCGGTTTCACCAGAGCGCTTTGTTATCCGGTGCCACCTTTATTCTCCAGGCCGACACCAGGCCGCCCTTGTCATTATCTACCCGGGTCACATACTCTGCTAGAGTCTGTGATTGAGGCAGGTGGTGAGCTGAGGTTGGGCACGGAGGGCATTCCCGTCGACTGGCTGGTGGTCATGCATCGCCTGCCAGAGACTGCGATGCTGGAAAAACAGATCAAGTCCTCAGCCGTGGAATACCAGCGCGTCACGGCGGCGGCCGACTTGCTTGCCCGTTTTTATCTGGATGCCGCAAGCGTCCGGCTCTCGGGGAACCAGTACCTGGAGCGCTTGCGGGAGGGCATCGACGATCACTACCAACAGTTGATTGATTACTCCCTTCCGGAGGACAGGGTCAAACGGGTCCGTGACCAGCAAATGACACTGATTGAAAAACACTCGGCGGTCTTTGCGGATCGCGCAAAGGCCGGCATCCTCGTTGAGGCCCATGGTGATTTGCGGCCGGAGCATGTCTGCCTGACCGAGCCACAGAACGGGCCAAGCTGGCGATCTGGCACCTGGACGACGATTTCCGCGAGAGGCGCGGGCCATGGCGGCAAAAAGCGCTGGATTACCTGAACATAGCCTCCGATTTCGGCAAAGGTGCTGGCGGCTGAAGCGATGGCGCCCAAGAAACCCGGATTCAGGACTCCAGATCTGTCACATCCCTGCCTTCATGCAATGCAGTGATGGTATCGGCTATGCCGGCAGTAATATCCACCAGCTCAACCTTGGTCTTCAGTGATTTGGACGGCAGTGACGGAGTGACCGTATTGCCGAGAATCACCCGGGACAATGCCGGCGAAGCCAGTTTTTCCCCGGTATCGTCAGTGAACACAGCGTGCGTGGCGATGGCGATCACGTCCTCCGCGCCCTGGTCTCTGAACGCTTCCGCAGCCCGCTGCATAGTGCCTCCTCCTGCGATCAGGTCGTCCAGGATCAGGACGGTGCGGTTGCGGATATCGCCAACCACGGCAGAACCGCTCATTTCGCCCTGGCTGCGATGCTTCTCCATAAATGCGCTGCCGACGGGGCGCTCCAGCCGATTCGCCAATGACTCGCGGAACAGTTCCGCACGCTTTACGCCCCCTATATCCGGGGACGCTACGGTGATTTCCCTGTCCCCGAGTTCCGGCAGGAGGTAGTCGATGAACGCTTCCCTGGCGCTCAAATGCACTGTCGGGCAGCGAAAGGCATTTTCGAAAGCGGCGCGGTTGTGAACGTCCACGGTCACCATGGTGTCGATCGTCACAGCCTCGAAGAGCTGGGCGACATAGCGGGTGGTGACAGGATCATGGGGCTTGGTTCTCCTGTCCTTGCGGGAGTAAGAAAGGTAGGGCGCCACGACATTGATTCGGCCGGCGCCAGCGTCCCGAAGACTGGCCAGTAAAAACAGCAGACGCACGAGCTTGTCGTTGGTGCTGAGGCCATCGCTGCTGTTGAGGGACTGGACCACGAATACATCCCGGTTGCGAACCGTCTCCAGCGTGCGGATCTTGTGCTCGCCGTCTTCGAAATCCCGTTCCTCATGTTTGCCCAGGGGCACGCCCAGGTGGACGGCCACTTGCGAGGCAAAGTCGCTGCCGCAATCAAGACTGAAGAGTGCTATTCGGTCGTCCGGTTTCATGGGGCCAGTCCGTTCGCTTTGGCTGAGTGTATCAATTGCTCTTTTAACTCTAGTCAAAATGCGGATAAAGATATACGAGGCCGAGTTTTCGAACTCTTCGTCCCACTTTCCATCGTCTGGCGTAATCCCGGCCTGATGTGCTTCAATGATCGGTAACTAATCAAGTCAGTCGGCAAGGCTGTCTTTGATACCTCGGCGCCTGGTCAACAACAATGAGCACAGACGATAAGATGGTCAAACGCCGGCGCTCTGCTCTACGTGGCCGTCAACTGGAACCGGCGGTACTGTCGGAGCTGCGGGACCTGATCGGTGACGAACGTGTTGATTCGTCATTGCGGGACCGCGATCGCCTTATCGAACACCTGCATGTACTGCAGGACGCAGACGGTTACCTCTCCATGCCCCGCCTTCGGGCCCTTGCCGCTTTCATGAACCTGCCCATGGCCGCCGTCTATGAAACGGCCACGTTCTACGCCCATTTCGACGTCATTCACGATGAAGAAGCCCCGCCGCCTGAGATAACTCTTCGGGTGTGTAACTCGGTTTCCTGCCAACTGGCGGGCGCAGGCGCACTGCACGAGGCACTGGCCGACGGGACGGACCCGAGCCAGGTGCGTGTGGTCCACGCACCCTGCATGGGGCGCTGCGATACAGCACCTGTGGTGGCCGTGGGACAACATCATGTAGGCAACGCCACTGTCCAGACGGTTGGCGCGGCAGTCGAACAAAAGCAGGTTCAACCCGACGAGATCCATTGGCAGAAGCTGGCGGATTATCGCTCGGTAGGTGGTTACCAGTTGCTGAAGGAATGCCGCGACGGTCGGATTACCGTCGAGTCGCTTGCGGAAGAACTTCAGCAGGCTGGCCTGCGCGGCCTGGGCGGCGCCGGGTTCCCCACGTACCGCAAGTGGCAGGCCGTGCGGGCCGAACCCGGGCCGCGCTACGCGGTGATCAATGCCGACGAGGGTGAGCCGGGTACCTTCAAAGATCGCTATCACCTGGAACGAGAACCCCACGTGTTCCTGGAAGGTGCACTGGTCAGCGCCTGGGCGGTTGAGGCGAAGGCCCTCTACATCTACCTGCGCGATGAATATCCCGGCCTCCTCGGTGTGCTGAAAGACGCCGTCGCCGAACTGGAATCTGCCGGCATCATAGAAGCCGGTTTTGTGATCCTGCGCCGGGGCGCGGGCGCGTACATCTGCGGCGAGGAATCCGCCCTGATCGAGTCCCTGGAAGGTAAGCCCGGCAAGCCACGGCATCGCCCGCCGTTCGTAGCCCAGAAGGGATTGTTTAACCAGCCCACACTCGTTAACAACGTCGAGACCGTTTACTGGATTCCGCGCATCCATGCCCAGGGCGCAGACTGGTTTGCCAGCCAGGGGCGGCATGGTCGCAAGGGGCTTCGCAGCTTTTCGGTATCCGGCCGGGTCGCGCGGCCCGGTGTGCATGTCGCACCCGCTGGCATCACCCTCCATGAATTGATCGAGGAATACTGTGGCGGCATGGCCGAAGGGCATCGCCTGCTGGCCTACCTGCCCGGCGGGGCCTCCGGCGGCATACTGCCGGCCAGCAAGGCCGACATTCCGCTGGATTTCGACACCCTGCAGGAACACGGCTGCTTCATTGGTTCTGCGGCCGTGATCGTTCTGTCTGATCAGGACGATTTGCAGGCTGCGGCTGCCAACCTGTTGGGCTTCTTCGCGGACGAATCTTGCGGGCAGTGCACGCCCTGCCGTGTGGGCACCGAGAAAATGCTCACCTTGCTGGAGCGGGATACCTGGGATGAACAGACGCTCCAGCAACTGGCCGGAGTAATGGCGGATGCGTCCATCTGCGGTCTCGGCCAGGCCGCACCCAATCCGGTTCTGAGCCTGCTGCGGGACTTCCGCAGCGAACTCGCCAGCAGCAACCTGATCGCGAAGGGTTAGGGGAGGCAGCCATGAGCGAATCGAAAACAGCCATGATTGATGCGACCACAAGCTTCACCCTGACACTGGACGACGTGGAAGTTCAGGCCTTCCCCGGCGAAACCCTTTGGCAGGTCGCCAAGCGGGCCGGAGAAACCATCCCGCACCTGTGCTTCAAAGACGCGCCGGGCTACCGTGCCGATGGCAACTGCCGGGCCTGCATGGTGGAAGTGGAAGGCGAGCGGGTACTCGCCGCAAGCTGCATTCGGGAGGCCGCACCCGGCATGGTCGTGCGAAGCGCTGGCTCCTCACGGGTTCAGGCAGCCCGTAAAGGCGTTCTGGAATTACTGCTGGCCGACCAGCCTGAGCGGGAGAGCAGCCCTGATCGGTCCAGCCATTTGTGGAACACGGCGGACCAGCTGGCCATCGATGCCGCTGCCGTGCGCCAGCGCCTGCCGGCTCGTTCAGACCGGGACGAGCCTACGGTACACCACGTTGAACCCCGTTCCGATTCGCTGCCACACGCAGGCGGCCACGACGCCACCCATTCGGCCATGAACGTGAATCTGGACGCCTGCATCACCTGCGGCTTGTGCGAGCGAGCCTGTCGGGAAGTGCAGGGCAACGATGTCATCGGACTGGCGCATCGCGGTGCCGCTTCCAAGATCGTATTTGATTTCGATGATCCCATGGGCGACAGCACCTGCGTTGCCTGCGGCGAATGCGTGCAGGCCTGCCCGACGGGCGCGCTCATGCCCGCCACCCTGATCGATGCCCAGGGCCGCGGAGACTCCGCCACCGCCGACCGCACTGTAGACTCCGTTTGCCCCTATTGCGGGGTGGGCTGCCAGTTGACCTATCACGTGAAAGACGAGCCTGCGCCTGCCGAATCAGAAACAGGCGAGCAGCGAGGACGCATCCTGTTTGTGGAAGGCAAAGACGGCCCATCAAACCAGGGCCGGCTCTGCGTGAAAGGCCGTTTTGGCTTCGATTACCCCTCGCACCCGGCGCGGCTCACCCGGCCGCTGATTCGCCGGGAGGGCGTCCCCAAGGGGCTCGACCCGGACTTTGATCCGGCCAATCCGTTAACGCACTTCCGGGAGGCAAGTTGGGAAGAGGCGCTGGATCTTGCGGCAGGGGGCTTAACCCAACTTAAAACCCAGCACGGACCGGATGCACTGGCCGGATTCGGCAGCGCCAAATGTTCCAACGAAGAAGCCTGGCTGTTCCAGAAGCTGGTGCGCACGGGTTTCGGTTCGAACCACGTTGATCACTGCACGCGGCTTTGCCACGCCAGCTCCGTGGCCGCATTGATGGAGTGCCTGGGCTCTGGCGCGGTGACCGCTTCCTTTATGCAGGCACTCGAGGCGGATGTGGTCATCCTCACCGGCTGCAACCCGGCCGTGAACCACCCGGTGGCTGCTACCTACTTCAAGCAGGCGGCACGAAGCGGCACCAAACTGATCATTATCGACCCTCGGGGCCAGGCGCTGGATGCCTATGCCTGGCGCAGCCTGCGTTTCTCGCCGGGTGGCGACGTGTCACTGTTCAACGCCATGCTCAATGTGATTATCAGCGAAGGACTCTTCGACCAGGCCTACATTGACGCCCATACCGAAGGCTTTGAGGCGCTGGCGGCCAGCGTTGAGGGCATGACACCGGAGGTGATGAGCCCGGTCTGCGGCGTTGAGCCCGACACCATTCGTGAAGTGGCCCGAGCCTACGCCCAGGCTGATAAAGCGATGATTTTCTGGGGCATGGGTATCTCCCAACATGTGCACGGCACCGACAACGCCCGATGCCTGATTTCCCTGGCGCTCACATGCGGCCACACTGGCCGGCCCGGTACCGGCCTGCACCCATTGAGGGGGCAGAACAACGTGCAGGGCGCCTCCGATGCCGGTTTGATCCCCATGGTACTGCCCGATTACCAACCGGTGGGGGATGCCCAGTTGCGCGCCGCCTTCGAAGAGCTCTGGAACGCCGAACTGGACCCGAAGCCAGGACTCACCGTGGTGGAGATTATGGACGCCATCAAGGCAGGCACCATCAAGGGCATGTACATCCTCGGCGAAAACCCCGCGATGTCCGACCCGGACCTGACCCACGCCCGGGCCGCGCTCGCTGCCCTTGAGCACCTGGTGGTACAGGACCTGTTCGCCACCGAGACCGCCCAGTTTGCCGACGTTATCCTGCCTGCCGCCGCCTGGTCGGAAAAATCCGGCACCGTCACCAACACCAACCGCCAGGTGCAAATGGGCCGTGCCGCACTGGCGCCGCCGGGGGAGGCAAAGCCTGACTGGTGGGTTGTTCAGGAAATCGCCCGGCGTTTCGGGCTGGCCTGGAACTATGCCGGCCCCGAGCAAGTGTTTGAAGAAATGAAGCAGGGCATGCACTCACTGGATCATATCTCCTGGTCTCGCCTGGAGCGCGAAGGGTCCGTCACCTATCCATGCCCCGCGGATGGCGCCCCGGGCCAGGATGTTGTCTTCTCCGATGCCTTCCCGCGCGCAGGAGGCCGTGCCAGATTCTCACCGGCCAGCCCGCTGCCACCGGACGAGCCGGTGGATGAGGCTTATCCCATCGTGCTCACCACCGGGCGATTGCTTGAGCACTGGCACACCGGCGCCATGACCCGTCGCAGCCGGGTGTTGGATGAGCGGGAGCCGGAAGCGGCAGCCTACCTGGCACCAGCGGAGCTGGATCGCTTGGGCGTAGCACCGGGCAATGACATTCTAATTGCCACTCGGCGCGGCACCATCACCCTGACGGCGCGGTCCGACCAGACCATGCCGGAGGGCATGGTGTTTGTTCCCTTCGCCTTTGTCGAGGCGGCAGCGAACGTGCTCACCAACCCGGCTCTGGACCCGTTCGGGAAAATCCCGGAGTTCAAGTATGCAGCCTGCAGGTTGAGCCCGGCGTAGCTTCCAAAGCGAACAGACTCCTCCCGAACGACATTCATTGTCGTACCGCCTCTGTAAAGTTGCCGTGGGTAGTCTAGAATAACGCCAAAATTTCCAGATCTTTCAGGTAGATAAAATGCCAAAGTTTTTGCACACGGCAGACTGGCAGATGGGCCGGGCGTTTACCCGCTTTGAAACCGAAGACGGTGCAGCCCTGGTCGAAGCCCGGTTCGAGGCCATTGAAACCCTTGCCCGGCTGGCCAATGAAAACCAGTGCGATGCCGTGCTGGTGGCCGGTGATGTGTTCGATGCTCAAACGGTGTCTGATCGCACCGTCCGGAGGGTATTCAATGCCACAAAGGCGTTCTCTGGCCCCTGGGTCATGCTGCCCGGCAACCACGATGCCGCCCTGGCAGAGAGCGTTTGGACGCGAGCCCAGCGCCTCGGTGCAGTACCTGAGAACGTATACCTGGCTCTGCAGCCAGGCGTTATCAATCTGGAGCAGCAGAGCCTCAGCATCCTATGCGCACCGTTGACCCAGCGGCATACCTACGGTGATCTGACCGAGCCGTTCGGCGGCTACGAGTCACCGGAAGGCTTCCTCCGGATCGGCCTGGCCCACGGCAGTGTCCAGGGCCTGTTGCCGGACGAGATTGATTCCACCAACCCCATAGCGCCGAACCGTACCGAAGCCAGCAGGCTCGACTACCTCGCCCTGGGCGACTGGCACGGCACCAAACAGATTGATGAACGCACCTGGTACAGCGGCACCCCCGAGCCGGAACGCTTTCGGAATAACGAAGCCGGCAACGCCCTGATTGTTGAAGTGCTCGAGGCAGGGGCAACGCCGGCGGTAACCCGAATACCAACCGGTCGGTATCAATGGCACCAGTGGCGGGAAACCCTCGCTGTGCAGTCTGATCTGGACCAACTGCTGGAACGCCTGAACGCCTTGCCCGAATCCGCCGTTGTTGATCTGCGGCTCGAGGGTTCGATAACCCTCGCCGGGGAGGAAACTCTCTTGAAGGCGCTCTCGGTGGCTGAAGCCCGATTCAGAAGCCTGCGATGCGAACGGAGTGGACTTCAGCTTGCGCCGACCGACGAGGACATCGCGGCCCTGAAGGCGGACGGATACGTGGGCGAAGTCGTCGAGAGCCTCCGCGAGCGTCAACAAGAGGGCGCGCAGGATGACGCCGCGCGGGATGCTCTGGCGATTCTGGCTGGCTTGCTCAGAGAGCGGGAACAGGAGGCCAGCCAATGAAACTGCAGCGAATGCGCATTGAACAGCTACGCCAGTTCCGCAAACCCTTTGTTCTGGACAACCTGCAACCCGGCCTCAACCTGATTCACGGCCCCAACGAATCCGGCAAAAGCACCCTGGTGCGTGCCATCCGTGCCGCGTTTTTCGAGCGCTATCGCTCAACCGCTGTTGACGACCTTCGGCCCTGGGGCGACTCCGCCGCGGCGCCCACCGTTGAACTGGATTTTGAGCACGAGGACCGTTCCTGGCATCTCACCAAGAGCTTCCTGCAGCGTAAACGCTGTGACCTGAAAGTCGGCACCGACACCTATAGCGAAGACGATGCGGAAGAAAAACTGGCGGAATTGCTCGGCTACCAGTACCCGAAACGCGGCGCCAGCAAAGCTGAACACTGGGGCATACCGGGATTGCTGTGGGTGGAGCAGGGCACCGGGCAGGACATCGAACAGGCCATAGAACACGCCGGCGATCATTTGAAGTCCGCCCTGAATTCCATGGTGGGCGAGGTGGCCAGTACCGGCGGCGATGACCTGATCGAGACCGTCCGCAGCCAGCGGGACACCCTGCTGACCGGCACCGGCAAGCCCCGGGGCGATTACCTGAAACTGGAAAAAGACCGCGCTCAATATGAACTGGAAATTGAAGAGCTGAAGGAGCGGGTGCACAAATACCAGGAGCAGGTCGACCGGCTTGGCAAACTGGCCCAGGACTATGATCAGGCCGAGGCCGAGCGCCCCTGGGAAGACGCCCAGCGCCAGCTGGAGGAGGCCCGGGTGCGATATCAGCAGGTTGAGCGCCTGGAGCAGCAACAGAACCAGGAGAAAGCCACGCTCAGCCAACTGCAGCAGAACCACCGCCTGCTGCAGCAGAACAAGGAACACCTGGAAGGGCTCAGTCGCCAGCTTGAAGGCCGAAAAGCCGAACTGGACCGAGCAGAGCGAGACCTCGCCACCGCAGAAGCGCAAACTCCGATGATTGCAGGCCGTTTGAACGAGGCCAGAACCGCCTATGAGCAAGCGGAAAAGCAACGCAAACTTGCGGGTTTGCTGCAAACCCGGGAGCGGCTGGAGCAGGATGTCCGCCGGCTTGAACAACAAAGACAGGTGCAGACCCAGAACCTTGCCAAAGCAAAGGAATACCACCAGCAGTTAGAGCAGGCCAGGCAGCAGGCCCGGGAAAACCGCATTGATTCCGAGTTAGTCAAGAAACTGCGAGCAACGGGGAACCAGCTGAACGAAGAGACCATTCGATCACGTACCATCGCCACCCGATTGAGCTGGCAGCTGGATGCTGGCGCATCACTGACGCTGAACGACGAATCGCTCACCGGACAAGGCGAGCAGCAGCTTCTGGAAGAGTCGACCCTGGTTATTCCGGGCGTGGGTTCCCTGGGCATAACGCCGGGCGGGGAAGAGCTGGCCAGCACCCGGAGGAAGCTCAAGACCCTAGAGGAAAACCTGACAGACCAGCTGAGGACCCTTGGCGTCGAATCGGTGGAACAGGCGGAGGATCGTCTTTCCGCCTTTGAAGGTGCTGCGCGCGCCGTGAAGCATGCCGACGAGCTGTTCAAATCTCTGGCGTCCGCTGGCCTCGAGCAACTTGCCTCCGACCAGAAAGAGGCAGAAGGCGAGCTGGAGAAAGCCAAAACACAACTGGAAGCCACTCCCAAACCGGATCCGCAAGAGCATGTGCCGGCCCTGGAAGAAGCGGAGGCGGCCTTTGCCCGTGCCGGCACCGCCCTGGATAAAGCCGAATCCGATGAGCGCGCGCATCAGTCCAGGCTGTCTGCCCTGAAGCAGGCCCGGGACAACGCCAAAAATGAATGGCAGCGGCTGGCGGATGAAGAAAAGAGCCCGGAACGCCAGCAGCAACTCCGCCAGATAACCACCGACCTGGCGAACATCGAGAGACAGCAGGCCGAACTGGAGGCCAGCCTCGAACGCCGCGAACGGGAAATCCGCGATTCCCGCCCGGAGTTTCTCCGGCAGGATATTGAGCGCTACCAGAATGCGGTCAATCAGCTGCGCCAGACCCAGGAGAAACGGGGCCGCGAACTCCGCGATATCAAAGTCAGGCTGGAAGCCTGGGGCGCGGAAGGGCTGGAAGAACAGCTCAGCGAGAAAGAGGCTGAGTACGACCAGTGCAACCGCCGCTATCAGGAACTGCACCGCCGCGCCCAGGCGCTGGATCTGCTGCTGAACCTGCTCACCGAAAAGCGCCAGGCCCTGACGCGCCGTCTGCAGGCACCGCTGCAAAAGCACCTCAACCATTACCTGTCGGTGCTTTTCCCCGAAGCCTCCCTGGAAGTCGACGAACAGCTCCGGCCCGGCACCTTCAGCCGGGGCAGCGAACTGGGGCAGATTACCGAACTGAGTTTTGGCGCCAGGGAACAGATGGGCCTTATCAGCCGCCTGGCCTATGCCGATCTGCTGCGGGAAGCCGGCAGGCCAACACTGGTGATACTGGACGACACCCTGGTGCACAGTGACAGCGACCGCCTGGAAGACATGAAACGCATCCTGTTTGATGCGGCCAGCCGGCATCAGATATTGCTGTTTACTTGCCATCCGGAGAAGTGGCAGGACTTGGGGGTACCGCCGGTGGATATTCAGGCTTCGAAGGAGCTGAGTGCTTAGCTAGTATGTTCATTGTGGATTATGTGGACCGGTGCACTTGGGTTTGGTTAATGTGCAAATAGATCGAAAGCAAATGGTTTTTCATGAGAAAGGGGAGTTTAGCCAAAATGGATTCGCTGGAAGAGTTGCGCCTGAAATTAAAGCAATTTGCTGAAGAACGAGATTGGCGGCAGTTCCACTCACCGAAAAACCTGACCATGGCCCTCTGTGGTGAGGCAGGTGAGTTGTCGGAGCAATTCCAGTGGCTTAGCGAAGACGACTCGAAAAACCTCAGTGAAAAACATTTGGCAGCAGTCAAAGACGAAATTGCTGACATCCAGCTGTATCTTGTTCTCCTGGCAGATTCTTTGGGCGTCGATATTGCTCAAGAATCCGCCCGGAAAATAGAGGCAAACGCTCTTAAATACCCTGTTGCCAAAGCTAAAGGTAGGTCGAATAAATATAACGAGTTGTAGGAGGTATTTGTGATCGTTTATTCGGCTTCCAAGGCGGAATTTGTTGAACACGTGAGGTTCAATCAGATCGAGAAGGTTATCGAGGAAGAGGTCTGGAGAAAGCTCAAACGAAAGACACCGAAATCTGAAATTGCCTCCTGGAAGAATTCGCTCCAGTGCATGTTCAACGCATTGTTGGATCAGGGGATACCACCGTCTGCCGGTGTTGCGATTGAATATACGATTCCACTAACCAATCGCCGAGTGGATTTTATCCTTACGGGCAAAGATGCAGCACGCAATGACACTGCAATAATCGTTGAACTGAAACAGTGGTCCGAAGCAGAGGTTACGGACAAAGACGCAATTGTCAGAACGTTCCTGAACGGGTCCATCCGCGAAGTAAACCATCCTTCCTACCAGGCTTGGTCATATTCAGCTCTGATTGAGGACTATAACGAAACGGTCAGGGAAGAACGCATCGGCCTTCAGCCCTGCGCCTATCTGCACAATATGGATAGTGGTCTTGCCATTAACGATTCTCGCTATTCTGAGCACACCGAAAGAGCGCCGGTTTACATTTCAAGCGATGCGAAAAAGTTGTCGGATTTTCTCAGGCGAAATATCCGGTATGGCGACAGCGACAACATCATGTATCGAATTGAACATGGTGTAATCAAACCGTCAAAAGGGCTTGCTGACGCCCTTGCCTCAATGCTTCGTGGGAATAGGGAATTCATTCTACTTGATGAGCAAAAACTCGTTTACGAGACCGCGCTGGAGCTAGCGGAAAAAGGGCGCGAAAATCCAAAACAGACGTTCATTGTGAAGGGTGGACCGGGTACGGGTAAATCGGTTGTTGCAATTAACCTTATCGTTGAAGCAACCAATAGGGAGATGCTGACCCAGTTTGTTAGCAAGAACGCCGCACCCCGGGAAGTTTTCAAGGCACGCCTGACAGGTACTATGCGCAAAACCCACATCGATAACCTGTTTCGCGGTTCTGGGGGCTATACAGACACCGAGAATAACTTCTTTGATTTGCTGGTCGTTGATGAGGCCCACAGGTTAAACGAAAAATCTGGCCTTTACGGGAACCTGGGGGAGAACCAGATAAAAGAGCTGATAACCAGCGCCCGAACCTCGATCTTCTTTATTGATGAAGATCAGCGCGTCACGCTCTCGGATATCGGCACAGTGGAAGAGATTCAGTATTTTGCGAAGCAATTGGGTTCAGAGATAACTGTCCTCGAATTGAGTTCCCAATTCCGCTGCAATGGTTCTGACGGTTATCTGGCGTGGGTTGATCATGTTCTTCAGGTCAGGGAAACCGCAAATACAACGCTGGATGGCATCGATTATGATTTTCGGGTTTTTGACGATCCGAATGAGCTGCGAAACGTTATTGAGCAGAGAAATCGCCGCGCTAACAAGGCACGACTGGTAGCCGGATATTGCTGGGACTGGAAGAGCAAGAAGGATCCAGGCAGTTTTGATATTGAACTCCCTGAGCATGATTTCAGGGCAAGATGGAATCTGGACAAGCACGGCGCCAAATGGCTCATCGCTCAGGATTCGATAAGTGAGATTGGCTGTATCCATACCTGCCAGGGGCTGGAACTCGATTACGTAGGCGTGATTATTGGAGATGATTTTGTAATCCGGGATGGCGTTGCGGTTACAAACGCTGGCGCCCGCTCAAAATCGGATCGGTCTGTTCGTGGATACAAAAAAAGGCTGAAAGAGGATCGGGAGAGCGCCCTGGCGGATGCTGACATGATCATCAAGAACACCTATCGCACCCTGATGACCCGGGGTATGAAAGGATGTTACGTCTACTCTGCAGATGCAGAAACCAGAGAGCATTTTCGTAGCTTTGCCGAAACCCAGATCACTGAACAGACGGATGAAGTTTCTGCCCAGCCAGTTCCGTATGAGGTGGTTGATTATGAATCAGCAACCCCTTATGACGGTTTTGTGCCTTTATATGACCTTCAGGCAGCAGCTGGCGAATTTAGTGAATTCCAGTTGCCCGCCGAAGAGGTTCAGTGGGTAAATCTTCCTGAACATTTTGCCACCAGGCCGGGTCAGTTTGTTGCGCAGGTTGTTGGCGAATCTATGAATAAGCGCATACCCAATGGCGCTTGGTGCCTCTTTAACGCGAACCCAGGAGGAACGCGAAATGGCAAGATAGTCTTGGTGCAACATCGGGCTATTGAAGACCCTGATAACGGCAGTTGCCTCACCGTTAAACTGTATCGCAGTGAAAAAACGATGTCTGGCGATGAACTCGTTAACGAAAAAGTTATCTTAATGCCCGTCACTAGCGCTCATGGTTATCGGGATATCGTTATTGAAGACGATGATCTTCACGACTTGAGAGTCGTTGGAGAGTTTGTCGCGGTTTTGGCCTGAAGCTAGTTAATAGAAAACAGTCCTGCTCACTGAAATAAAGTTCGGAAGTAGATCCGAGGAGTTTGTTGGCGACAACGTGCCCGCCTGGTAGCCTGGTCCAGATAGACCTCAGGCTAATTAGTCGCAAGGGAACCATTTGATGCAGGATACGCTGGCCTATTACAACAACAATGCCGATGCGTTTGTTGAATCAACATTTGAAATCAGCATGGAAGAGCTTTACCAGGAGTTCCTGCCGCTAATCCCCGAAGGTGGGTATATCCTCGATGCCGGCTGTGGCTCCGGTCGGGATGCGTTGTTTTTCGATAAGAATGGCTATCGTGTTTCCGCCTTTGATGGTTCAGAAGCCATCGCCTCCTTAGCTCGCGAAAAGACCGGCTTATCGGTTCAGCATCGCTATTTCTCGGATATTCATGAATCCAGTACGTATGACGGTATATGGGCTTGCGCAAGCCTTCTGCATTTGCCGCTTGTCGAAGTACCGGATGCTATCGGCCGGTTATGGCATGCTCTGAAACCCGATGGCGTTTTCTACATGAGTTTCAAAATCGGTACAGGAGAACGCATCCACAATGGCCGACACTTTACTGATGCTGACGAGTCGATCGCCGAGCGGTGGGTCCAGGATCTAACAGGATTGGAAGCCTGTCGGATGTGGCGAACTGATGATCGACGACCCGATAGAGATGACCAGTGGTTGAATATTCTTCTGAATAAGGCACCTGCATCGCCGGAAAAGTTAACAACCGGCGGCAAAGATCATCATTTTCTACCGAAATTGTGCCAAGCCATTAAAGCTGCTGATCGAATAGATATGGCCGTAGCGTTTGTTAAAACCACTGGCTTGAATCTATTGTTCCCTGATTTAGTAGGTGCCCTACAGCGAGAATCTGATCCGGCGCGAATTCGCATTCTCACGAGCGATTATCTGGATATCACCGATACGGAGGCGCTAAGAAAGCTTGTCCTGTTGCATGATCATGGAGCCCAGGTCCGTATTTACCAAAGCCAGGGAAGTAGCTTTCATTTAAAGGCTTATCTATTTGCTGGCTATGTTGAGAACCAGCAAATGTGGGGCAAGGCATTTATCGGCTCCAGCAATATCAGCCGACAAGCGCTTCAGGACGGGTTGGAATGGAACTATCAGGTGGATTTCCCGCCAGACTCTGGGTACCTCGAGGCTGCCAGCAGGTTCGATGAACTGTTTCAGCATCCCAATGTCGTGCCTCTCACTGACAACTGGATTGATGAGTACGAGCAACGGCGGAAGCCGCCAGAACAGTCAGTGGAGCCAGGTAGTGATGAGAAACAGGAAGTTCCAACACCGAATGAAGTGCAACAGGAAGCGCTTGAGGCTTTGGATCTTACCCGCTTAGAAGGCTATCGAAGGGGGTTGGTCGTTCTAGCAACAGGTTTGGGTAAAACCTGGCTATCTGCCTTTGATGCCGTTCAAGTGGGTGCGCGTCGGATTCTTTTTGTCGCCCACCGCGAAGAAATTCTTTATCAGGCGGCAGAAACCTATTTGCGGATCAAACCGAATAGCCGCGTTGGTTTTTATATGGGTAAGCAGCGCGATCGGACGGTGGATATCCTTTGTGCTTCGGTACAGACACTCGGTAAAGAAACCCATCTGGAACGATTCGACCCACGGCATTTCGATTACATCGTTGTCGATGAGTTCCACCATGCCGCCGCGCCTGTCTACCATCGGCTTCTGAGTTATTTCGCGCCCCAGTTCCTGCTGGGATTAACGGCGACGCCTGATCGCACGGACCGCTCCGATATCTTGTCGTTATGCGATGACAACCTGGTATTCGAGTATCCGCTGTTCGAGGGTGTTAAGGGACAATTCCTGGTGCCGTTCCACTACTACGGCATCTATGACGAGACTGTCGATTACACCGAGATCCCCTGGCGTAATGGAAAGTTCGATCCAAATCTGCTCGCGAATAAACTGGCTACGTACGGGCGCGCCAAACACGTCCACAGGGTATGGGGCGAGCAGAAGCAAAGCCGGACTTTGGCGTTTTGTGTTTCGCGGGTTCATGCCGATTTCATGGCAGACCAATTCTCTAAAAAGGGCGTAAGGTCTGCAGCCGTCCACGGTGGATCAGAGATGTCCCGTGGCGAGGCCTTGGAGAAGTTGGAGAACGGTCAGCTTGATGTGATTTTTTCCGTTGACCTGTTCAACGAGGGTGTCGATCTGCCCGCTATTGATACGGTGCTGCTCTTGCGCCCAACGGAATCCAAGATCCTTTTCCTCCAGCAGATCGGTCGAGGCCTACGGAAAAGCGCGGCCACTGGCAAAGACAAGCTTGTGATTCTGGATTTCGTTGGTAACCATCAGAGTTTCCTGCATAAACCTCAGGCGCTCATTGGTCAGGCGATGAATCACAGACAGTTAGCAGAGTTTGCTAGGAAGGCTGAGAAGAATCAGTTGGACCTGCCAGACGGATGCTTTATCAATTATGACCTGGAGGTGATCGACTTCCTTAAAGGCCTTGATCATCAGGGCGCTGAAAAAGATTATCAAGTATTAAAAGATACCTTGGGCCGTCGCCCAACACTTACCGAGTACTACCACTTCGGTGCGAGTATCGCTAAAACTCGCAAAATGCACGGAGGCTGGTTTGGATTGGTTCGGGACATGAACGATCTCACCGAGATTCAGTCAGAACTCTTGTCCCGCTACGAAAGCTTTTTGCTGGAAGTTGAAACAACAGCTATGAGCAAATCATTCAAAATGATTTTGCTAGACGCCTTCCAGCAGTTAGGTGGATGGCGTAGTCCACCAAAGCTTTCCAAACTGGCCCAGACATCCTGGGAAACATTGAAACGCCGTCCCAGGCTGTATCAAGAAATCGCAACTTCGGTAAAGGAGGTGGATGGTTCTTCGGCGCAATGGCAGCACTACTGGAAGAAGAACCCGGTCGATCATTGGACCAATAAGTCTCCAGCTATTTTCGAGATCGAGAACGAACAGTTTAAGCCTGTCATTGTTCTGGAAGGTGAACAGATACCGCCTTTCGAGGAGATGGTGCAGGAGTTAATTGATTATCGGCTGGCTTCCTATGAAGCGCGACAGTCATCCAAACAAGAGCAGCAATTTGGTGAAAATTTTGTCCCGATCACTCCTTCTGGAACGGAACTGCCTTACTTCCCATCCTTGAAGATCGCTTGTGGCCATTTCAGGAGCAGTAACGCCGAAGAACCGGAGTACAGGTCCATCGGGTTGGGGCACGGGCGAATAGAGCCGAATCGTCATTTTATCGCCCGAGCATCGGGTAACTCCATGAATGGCGGAAAGCAGCCGATTCAAGACGGTGATTATTTGTTGCTTGAGCAGATCAATCCCAATCAAGCTGGAGCGATCACAGGTAAAACTCTCGCAATTGAGCGGCTGGATGAGGCAGGTGACACACAATACCTTCTTCGTACAGTTCGTAAGTCTCCTGTCGGGGAATATCGGCTCGAAGCTGCTAACCCAGAGTATGAAGACATTATTGTCACTCCCGAACTGATTGAGCAGTTTCGAACGTTCGCACGCTTTTGCGAGATTATAGATCCATTGGAAATGGCTCTCGGACAGGAAATCCCGAGAGAGGAAATTCCGGAATTATTCGGAGCGACGTTTAATCCTGGAAATTGGCAAAGCGGTCACGTTTTTCTGAAAGATGCCAATGCGCACGTTTTGCTTGTGACTTTAAACAAACAGGGCAAAGGCGTTCAGCACCGCTATGTTGATCATTGGATTGATGAACACACATTCCACTGGCAGAGCCAAAACTCGGCTACGCCTGAGAGCAAGCGGGGACGGGAATTGATCAACCACAAAAAGCTCGGTCTCTCCGTGCACTTATTTGTCCGAGAAAATAAGCTGCGTAATGGTAAAGCTGCTCCTTTCACTTATTTCGGCCCGGTTGAGTATCAGAGCCATGAGGGGAGTAGGCCAATGAGCGTGACATTCAGGCTTAGTTCGTCAGACTAAAGCGCCATGACTGGAGATATTTCCTGTTAAGCACCTTGGCTGAATCCATGGGCATTAAGGCCAGATCAATCTTGCAATTCAATTTGCAGATCACAAAGCGAGATTTTTGTGGATTCAAACACCAATAAAATTGTCTTGTTTACGCTACGAGAGGCCCCTGATCATTGTGGCCGCTCGATCATCGATATCCTGAATTTGAGTGACGAAGCCCTCGTGAGGGTAGACCTCGGGATGGAAGGCAAGCATTAAAGGAAAGATCATGCTTAAACGGCAGGCAGCGTTCGTTATCTCCCTTTGCTCAGTGTTCCTATCGGCAACCACCATGGCGACAGAAGAAGCGGAATACACAGTCCTCCTGAAGGAGGAGAACTCGGAAGTACGTCTTTACGAGCCGCATATTGTTGCAGAGACAGTCGTCGATACGGAATTTGAAGACGCGGGCAGTGAAGCGTTTGGCCGCTTGTTTAAATACATTTCCGGCAATAACCAATCCGAGCAGGAAATCGCCATGACTGCGCCCGTTGGCCAGGTGGCAGAGGGTCAGGAAATCGACATGACGGCACCGGTAGGCCAGACCCAGGTCGACGGGAAATGGGTGGTCAGTTTTATGATGCCGGGATCATTTACGATGCAGACCACTCCCAAACCCAGGGACGAGAGGATCACCATACGCCAGGTGCCAGAGCAGACGATGGCAGCCCTCGAGTACTCCGGGTTCTGGAGCAAATCAGGCTATGAAAAGAACAAGGCGAGGTTGGAGGAATGGATCGACAAGAAGGGATTCATTATCCAGGGCAAGCCAGTCTGGGCGAGGTATAACGCACCATTCATGCCCTGGTTTTTGAGGCGAAATGAAGTGTTGATACCAATAGACCATTTGCAGTGATGCCGCGTATCAGGCTACTCACCAAAGCATTAGGATCATCATAGGAAGTCTATTCATGCAAAAAGTGAGCGTCGCCATTGTTGGCGCCGGCCTTGCGGGTTTATATGCCGCTTATGTCCTTGAGAAAAAGGGTATCAAAGACTATGTCGTTCTTGAGGCAAGGGACGTTCTTGGTGGGCGTATTGCGTCTACGATCCACGCTGAGGGTAAAGTTGATGTGTCGGGTGAGGGCTTCGATCTGGGGCCCGCCTGGTTCTGGCCCGCATTCCAGACCGATATGGCGCGGCTGGTGGATGAGCTCGGGTTAGAGACCTTTCAGCAATTTGAAACGGGCGATATGCTTCTGGAACGTTCATCGAATCAGCCGCCTGAGAGAACACGTGGGTACGCCAATTCTCCGCCATCTATGCGAATCGCCGGTGGCATGTATTCGTTGATTGATGCGTTATACCGGCGGATTGATTCAGCGCGTGTAGTGAGAGGCCAGGCGGTCCGTCATTTGCGCATGTCAGAACCACATGTCGAGCTAGTGAGCGAAAATGCGAGAGGAGAAACCTTTAGCCACTTTGCAGAACATGTGCTGTTGGCAATGCCACCCCGATTAGTTGAGTCGCAGCTTACGTTTTCGCCGGCCTTGCCGAATGAGCTTGCAAGACAGTGGCGAGAGACAGATACCTGGATGGCCCCTCACGCAAAATATATTGCCGTGTTTGACCGGCCTTTTTGGCGAGATCAAGGGTTATCCGGGGAGGCTCGAAGTGCAGTTGGGCCGATGGTTGAGATCCACGATGCCTCTACTCAGGAAGGGAAGGCAGCCTTGTTTGGTTTCCTGGGTGTGCCTGCTGACGTGCGCCGTCGTGTTTCTGAGGAAGAGCTTATTACTGCTTCCCGAACACAGTTCGTGCGGCTCTTTGGTTCGCAAGCGGAGAATCCAGAGGCAGAATTTATCAAGGACTGGGCTAAAGAGTTTTACACCGCCACCCATACAGATGAAAGATCCTCTGGCAATCACCCTACGCCTGCCTTGTCGCCGAGCTCAGGTGCATGGGCTGACCGATTAACCGGCATTGGCAGTGAGTGGTCACGTGAGTTTACGGGCTATCTCGCCGGCGCTATAGATGCGGTAAATCGCGGTTTAGAACACAAAAAACTCAACCCATCAGGATGATGCCATGCCCGAATCACCGCTTGCCCAACCCTTGAAGCTCCCCTGCGGAGCCGTCCTGCCGAACCGACTTGCAAAGGCTGCCATGACCGAGGGGCTGGCAGACGATCAGCTACACGCCACCTGCCGCCATGAAACCCTTTATGGGCGCTGGTCCGATGGCGGAGCAGGGCTGTTGATTACTGGCAACGTGATGATTGATCACCGGGTGCTGGAGCGGCCGGGTAACGTCGCGATTGATCCGGCGCCGGCTGAAGGCGAGCCGGAGGGTATGGCGCAGTTGCGTGCCTGGGCCGAGGCGGGAACCCGCAACGGCAACCATTTGTGGATGCAGATTTCCCATGCCGGTCGGCAGTCGCCTCGATACGTGACCACACGCCCGATGGGGCCTTCGGCGGTGCAGCTATCGCTGATGGGCAACTACGCTCGCCCACGGGCACTCACGGAGCCGGAGATCCTGGACTTTATCCAGCGCTTTGCCAACGTGGCCCGGATTGCCAAAGAGGCGGGTTTCACCGGCGTTCAGGTGCATGGAGCCCATGGGTATCTGTTGTCGTCTTTTCTGTCGCCGGTCACCAACCAGCGCACCGATCGCTGGGGTGGGTCGCTGGAGAATCGCGCCCGTTTCCTGCTCGAGGTGGTGCGGGCGACGCGTGCCGCTGTGGGGCCGGAGTTTCCGGTGGCGGTAAAGCTGAATTCCGACGATTTCCGCAAGGGCGGGTTGACGCTTGATGAGTCTGTGAACGTGGTGCGCTGGCTCAATGAGGAGGGTATTGATCTGCTGGAGGTGTCCGGCGGCACTTATGAACAGCCGCGGCTGCTCGGGTACAGTGGTGATGCCGACACGGCGAGCGACGGGCCGGCCATGCGGGAAAGCACTCGCAAGCGGGAGGCTTACTTCCTGGATTATGCCCAGACGATTCGAGAGGTGTGCGATTGCCCGCTGATGGTCACCGGTGGATTCCGTACGCGCACGTTGATGGAAGAGGCGATTGCCAGTAGCGAAACCGACGTGATTGGCCTTGGCCGGCCTCTCTGCACGGATCCCGATACGCCCAAAGATCTGCTTGATGGCCGCATCGATAAGACGGTTTGCTACGAAGATTACGTCAAACTTGCTCAACGAGGGTTTTTCTCACCAGCGAGTCCGCTGATGCCAATCAAAGTCATTAACGTGTTGGGCGGCCAGGCGTGGTACTACCAGCAGATTTTCCGGCTGGCGGATGGCGAAGAGGCTGATCCGGACCTGGGTATCCTCAAGGCCGTCGGGGCTTTTGTTAAGGATGAATTGAGCCGGTCCCGGCGGGTGAAGAAGGCCCGCCTTACCTAAAGATGATTCTCTGGATCGACCGGGGAATAAACCGGGTGATAAATTCGGCAGCGTAGGTCTGGGGTGTAACCAGGTATCGAGGCTTGGGTCGTGTCGCCTCTGCTGCCCTGACAATCTTTTTCGCGACGTCCGACGCACTGGCTGTAAAGGGCTTGATTCTGGCGCCTGGCGCGAGCGCTGCTTCCATTGCCTTGTACTTTTCCCGGTGCACGGCGCTGGCCTGGCCAAGCACGGGCTGCAACGCGGCCAGGGCATGCTCTCTGAACCGGGTCACCACGGGGCCCGGGAGCACCAGCGAGATACTTTCCAGGCTGTTGCTGCCCTGTTCATCAAACCAGAAACTCTCATGGGCCGTGTTCATCGCGGATTTGGCGGCACAGTAGGCGCCTTTCATTTTCTGGGGCGCGATGGAGAGAACGGAGCTAACCGCGATGACCCGCAAGGGTTTACCGTGCTGTTCGCAGAGCCCCAGGCAGACAGCAGCCAGCTTGATGGGGCCGAATACGTGGGTACTGAACTGCTTTTGCCACATGGGTTCGGAGAGATCGCGAAGCGCGCCGAATTGCCCGTAACCGGAGTTGTTGACCAGAATCACCCGCTCGGCTGCTGCAATTTCCGTGTCCAGAGCGCCCGCAAGCCCTTCGATCTGGTCAAAGGACTCTAGATCCAGCGCCAGCTCCAGATCGGCAGACTCGACACCAGCTGGCTGTCGGGACAGGGCGATCACCCTGTAGCCTTTCCGGGCAAAGAGGGCGCAGGCTTCACGGCCAATGCCGGCGCTGGCACCGGTTATCAGAGCGAGTTTGGTCATCGGATCAACCTCCAATCCTGCATCCGCAGCTGAAATTCACCAGCCTGTCGTCCGGAAACAAAAAGGCTGACCGAAGCCAGGTGCGAAAGATTCAGTGCTGCCTCATCGGTCAATGTTTTGCCGCGCCAGGTAGGGATGAAATCACTGAAGGGGAGTCGGATGCGGCTCCATTCTTCTGTACCTGGTGTGAATGCATGCTGGTACACAATGCTGCGCCGGTTGGTGCTGTTGCGAAGGCCGATCTTGTAGGTTTTTCCGTCGCCCCGAGCAAGAAGCTCGATACCGGTGTAGTCAGCTGCATCGAAAGGTTCCGGCAGGTCAGCTTTCACAGACGAAAATCCGCCGCCGTTGTCCAGTCGCACAGTGCCGTGAAAGACGCCAACGCCGCCCTCTGCAAGATCAACGGTGCCGTTAGACTGCCCGCCCATCACGCGGTCACCGAGGGGCTGCCAGGTTAACTGGCTTGCCTCTGAATGGAACGAGACAAGTATCGGGTTTTGCGTGGCGTTCCCGGAAATATCCCGGTTCTGCATAGAGTTACCTTCGATAGTTCAAAAACGTATTAAGTGTCGTTCGCCGCAATAGCTTACTGGCTATCCAGTACTTCCGCGGTCAGTGGATGGCGAGCTGGAAAACCATCATGCCCAGAAAGGCCAGTACAATCACAACACCAACTGAAGCCGGCTCCAGCTTTTTATTAGCATCCGGCAGAAGCTCGGCAAACACCATCCAGATCATAGCACCCGCAGCCAAACCAAGGCCGAAGGGAAGCATGGGTTTGAAGGTACTTACGAACAGGTAAGCGGGAATGGCCATCAATGGTTGCGGCAAGCTGCTGAAAATACTCCAGCCGGCGGCCTTGGTGACGGACATGCCTCTTGGCACCAGGATAAGTGCAATGGGTGTGCAGCTGTTTCTGTGTTCCGGGAATTATCGGTAACTACCGAGGAATCCTCGGTTATTGCCTGTTTTCCCAATAATCTGGCTCGCGATGAAGATTCATAACAGCAAGAATGAAAATGCTGTTCTTCTTTTCAACGTAAAGAACGCCATAGGGAAATCGTTTGACGAGTGAGCGACGAACAGGCTTTCGAATGAAGCTCCAGGCCTGGGGGAATTTGACAGCTCTGGCTACTGCTTGCTCGACTTGCTCGGCGAGATCTACTCCGAGGCCAGTTTGAATTGATTCGTAGTAATCGATTGCATCATTCAATTCCGCTTCCGCTGCGGGGTGAAAGGAATAATCCATTATTTCTGCAGCCTGCTCCGAATCTTTCTAAAAACCTCATCGCCGGGCACAGGATTCACCCTGCCGGAATCCAGGTCGTCCAGGCGGCACTTGGCAACTTCTACCCATTTTTCGTCAATACTGGCTTCGTTTGGGTTTAGGCTTTTCAATAATGACTCTATAACCAGCGCTCGTTCGTCGACGGGAAGAGCGCTAGCCTCGTCAATTAAATCCTGAAGGCGCATATTTTTTGCTCCAAGAGTGGTGAGGGGCCAAGTACGGTATCCATATTAACGCTTTATGAGTTATTTTGCTTCCCAGCCCATACGCAAATCCAAGAATAACCGTGGTACGCCCTTGAACGACTATCTCGACAAAATCCTGCGTGGCCAACCGATTAATTATGAAGCCTTCCTGAAAAAGCTTCCGGAGCAGTTTCGCCGGCGCCATCGGGACATGTTTGCCACAGAAAAGGTCCAGTCCAACCGATGGCTGGTCACGGTCCGGGATGAAATCGCTTTCGCGGAGCTGCAGAACGTCGCGGAGGCTCCCTTAAACAGAGTAGACGCCGCTAGAAAAGGTGACTCTCATCGCCATGGTACTGAGGTAAGTTTTCTTCTGGTTTACCATGGGGTATTGGCATCCAGCCGTCCGGATGTGGTTGTTATCAAGAGCGATTCTGTTGACATCGGTTTTCAGCGCGCCGGCTCCGTGCTGGTAATAGAAAACGAGCGTAACTTCTACCAATATCAGCAGATGCTGAAGTTTACCGGTGAGGCTCTTGGCTGGGCCTTGCATCTGGCGGACTGCGATGTGGTATTGGGCAGTGGTAACCGGGTGACCCGGCGCGCGATTCTCGACTGGTTGCAGGGCTATGAAGAAGTATTCTGCGCATTCGATTATGATGCGGGTGGTCTGCAAATGTTCTCGACGATCGCAGCCTCGCTCGGTGACAAAGCCACCTTTGTTCAGCCGCCCGACTGGCAGCCATGGCTGGGCCGGTTCCGCAAACTACCGGACACCACCGAACGATTCACAAGGGCGATTTCGTTGGCAGAGGGGCTTGGTTTTGTACCCCTGGCAGAGGCGTTTCGAGCTACCGGCAAATTTATGGAACAGGAGATGATTCTGGATGAGTGACTCCCAGGGGAGCCCAGGCAATTTCAATTTTGGTATTCGCCGTCTGGTGTTGGTGGATTCCGCCGGCTTCTGTTACGTGGAAATTCCGGTGGATAACCACGGCCTGATCCTGGGCCCGGGCAATCTGGGCAAGTCCAGTCTGCTGAATTCCCTGCGTCTGTTTCTGCTGCCGGAAAACAACTTCAAGAACAGTCGCAAGAAATTCGCGTTCCGCAATGCCAGTGCCGGCAGCTTCTACTCTAACGAGGAAAGCTACCAGCATTATTTCCCCAGTCAGTTCAGCTTCCTGATCATGGAAGCGGAGAACCCGGCGGGGGTGCATTGCCAGATTTTGTACAGGGACAGCGCCAGCCAGCTCAGTTATGCCCGCGCTTTCGTGCCGGTTGGTTACGACCAGCTGCGGCCGCTGTTCTGGAATGGCGATGGTGAGGACGGAATCGGCCAGGCGGTGCCGGAGCTGTCGTTCAGCCGTTTGTCCGAGGCGCTGAAAAAGTTCTCCAAAGATACCCGACTGGTAAATGAACCGGCCAAGCTTAAACAGATGTTGTACAGCAGCGAGCTAATGAACGCCGATGCGGTGCGTTATTCCGTGCTGCCCCTGGGTGAGTCCGACGAGCGCCGGGTGCAGTCGCTGCGCACGCTGATCCTGTTGCTGTTTGAAATGAAGGCAGACGATCAGGCCATGTCCAACGCGGTGGCCAGCATTATCGAGGCGGACAAGAAGTTTGCCGACGATGCCTTCGATTTCAATATCGATGAGTTTCTCAACCGGCACGATCAACTGAAGCAACAGCAAATCCAGCTTAATCAGATTGAAAAAGAGCGTTCACGGTTCGAGAAGCTGCAAAGGGATTATCAGGCCTACCAAACCCTGCTTCGCAGCCAGCACGATTTTGCGGCTTTCCGGGATGGCGTCACCCATGCCTTGCAGGATATTGGCGCCAGGCGTAAAGCCGCAGTAGAGGCGTTCAATGAACAGAACGAGACCCTGCGCCATGTGCTGCAGGCTCTGAAAAAGCTGGAGCAGGACGCCAGCGGCTTGAAAGGCGAAATTCGTTCCGCCGATCGGCGTATCAAGCAGGCGGAGCAGAACCAGAAAGATGGCGAACTGCTGCTCTCTCAATATGGAGATAATACGCTTCAGGAAATCGAAGACATCCAGAAAGAGGAACTCGATGGCAAGAAAGGGCACCTGGCCGCGCTGAAAAGTGCCGCCCAGGCCGAGATCCGGCTGGAACAGATCCAGAAAAAGAAGCAGGAGCTTGAGCGCAAGCTGGAATCCCTGAAGGAACGGGAAAGCAAGCAACATTGGCAGCTTCAGAACCAGCTGGACGAGGCCACTGCCGCACCTCTGCGGGCGGTGGACCCCCGATTGGTGATGGCGAGCCCCGGCCAGGATCTGGATGCCGACAGCAAGGCGGCCATCGAGGCATTTGCCCGGCTATTTGTACCCACTGATAAAGGCTTTGACTGGTTCGATGCCGAATTTCAGGCCCAGCCAGCGCGGCAGACCGACTTTGCAGAGCAGCGCCGGCATATTGAGGGTGAGCTTCATGGCCTGGAAAAGGAGCGGGCCGAGCTGGCGGACACCGCAAATCAGGAACACGATCGGCCACGGTTGATCGAGCGCACGGAAAAAGAGATCCGTGCCATCGAAAAGGATCTGGATACCCTGAGCCGTTACCCGGCAGCGGCCACCACTCTGCGGGACGCTACTGACGAGAAACAGGCGGCGGAGGAACAGCTGGCCAAGCTGGAAGAACAAGCCCGCTTGGAGCAGGAGAAGCAGGATGCGGTGCAGCAGAAGGCCGCCAAAGCCAGGGCTGAAAAAGAGCGGATCGAGGAGCGGGAACGGGAGCTGGCAGGCCTCAGCCGAAGCGTTGGCACGGTAGAGCACCGGTTCCCGCATCTGAAAGCCGTGGAAGCGGAACAGCCGTTGGACATTGAGCAGGTGTCTGTCGCGTCGTTTGACGACCTGCAAACCCAGCTGGACGACCTGGAAGAGCGCCGTCGCAGTATCCTCGACCACCTCCGTCAGTTCGTGTATCTCGGCATCCACGAAGACACCGAAGGCGAATTGCAGAAAGACAGCCCCGCGTCATCGGCTATCCGGGAAACGTTCAAAGGCCTCTCAGATCTGTTTGCCGGCATGGCAGAGCGCTGGAATGTGCTGGAGCAGCAGGTGGGTATCCACAATGAAACCGTGGCCAGCTACCGGCAGGCCCTGAAATCCAACCACGAGCACATTGCCCGTTTCGAGGCGCAACTGAACCGTGAGCTCGAAGGGGTGCGCATCAACGATCTGGTGGAAATCCGCGTGGATATTCATACCGATCCGAAATTCCGCAATCTGGTGGAAGAAGCGAACAACATCGACCCCTATGGCAACCAGCTGCAGTCGGACGCGTTTTATGACCGTTTGCGGGTGTTCGTGGCGGACTTTTTCGGGGAGGGCGGCAGCAAGCGCCTGACCATGGACAAGGTGATCACCGGCATTTCCTACAGAACCCGGAAGGAAAACGCCACAAGCCTCGACAAGAAGGGCCAGTCCACCTCCACCACGGCCCTGATCAATCTGAAACTGGTGTACCGGCTGCTGAAACGGGTGTTGTACCCGGGCGTTCAATTGTCGTTCCCCATGGTGCTGGATGAGCTGGCCAGCGTGGACATCAGCCAGATGCCCTCGCTGCTGGAGCGGTTACGCAAGCAGGGCTTCAACCTGTTCTCTGCCGCCACTCATAGCGCCAGCGCGGAAGTGATTTACCTGATCGGCCGACACCTGGAAGTAGGGCAGATGCGCACCGCGAAGCCTTACAGCCCGCAACGTACCCTGGTGTTCTGGGGTGGAGCGGAGGGCTTTACCAACGGCGAGGCCATGAGCCACTGGGCTGATCAGACCCAGGCTAGCCTGATGGAGCAGGTGGATGAGTAAACGGTTCAGCACCCTGGATACCACCCGGCTGCTGTTCGAGCACCCGAAGATCCTGTTCCGGATGATCGAACGGATGGACCGGAACGAAGCCCGGTATATCCGTGAGAGCGATCTGGTGGCCGAGGTGATGGACTATACCCGCACCCTTGGCAACGCCGACCGGGATCGGGTGCGTTTTGCGCTGAATACCGACAATCTGTTCCGCAGCGGCCTGGTGATCGACATCATCAAGGCCGAAGGTGAGCGGCGCCTGGTGTTTCAGGATGCCCTGATCAACCTGATGCGTGCCTGCAACGCGTCGCTGTACCAGGAACTGACGGATGCTCGGCTTCGCGGCCATCTTGTAACCCTTCGGGACGTGCGCAATCGGCTCGAGACCAGCTCTTTCAGCGACGCCGATCCGGACTACACCGAACTGAGGGATGATCTGAACGAGCGGGTGAGCCAGCTCATCGGTTTGCTGCGCCAGAATGTCCTGCGCATGCAGACCATCAGTGCGCAGCTTGCGGATCTCTCCGGCGACGCCAGCCGGGCGCCCCAGAAATTCCTTGAGTTCCGCCAGAACCTGTTTGAGCAGATCGTTACCCTGTACGAGCGCCACATCAAGCCGACCCTGGTGTTTTTGAACCCGGATACGCGGCTGCCGGATGGCAGCAACCTGTTCGAAACCCTGGAAGCGATGGTGCGGTTGCTGGAAAATCACGGCGATCACAGCCTGGCAGATCAGTTGTTCCGTTCCTCCATTAGTTTGAACGCCCTGTACAAACCCATTCAGGCGGTGGCCCAGGAGGTGGAGCACTTCCTGCGCAAGACGCGCCAGGGCATGGTCCAGTACAACGCCATGGAGCATTTCTACGGCAAGCTGCAGGAACTCAAGGGGGAAACCGAGACCCTCAGCCTGAAACGAAAATGGCTGGAAGGTGGAGACTTTGCCCGCAGCACCGGTTTTCTGATCGGCCTTCGGGCCCAGCAACGACCGAAACACTACGCCTTCGGTGAATCGTCCAGCTACTACCAGCTGTTGTTCAGCGAACTGGAGCTGCGCCTGAACGACCTCCGACGCAAGGCTGAAGTGCCGGTTCTGCAGCAAGTGGATGGCAGTGGTCGCCATACCCGGATTGATGTCCAGCGTATCAACCAGCTCTATCAATGGCTGGAAACCCTGGAACTTCGGCCTACGACCGACCTGGTGCGTGAGCTGCACGGCCGCCTGGACGGCTTTATCCCCGGCTATCGCTTTCCGGACCTGCTGGCGGCGTTAAACCGGCTGGTAAACTCGCCCCCCGAGGGCTTGCAGGTGGTGACTACCAATCGCTTCCGAATCCTCGATCAGTCATCCGACAGTGAACAGTTTGTCTACCGAAAGCGTCGCCTGGAGCAACAGAATGTCTGAATTTGAAGAAATCCTCCCGGCCCACAGCGCCGCGATCTACCGGGAATTCCAGGCCGGCCGGGTGATTGTGCGTGATGTGTGGGACAGCAACCGCTCGGAGTTGCGTGCCAATCCGCTCTACAATCTGCTGTATAACCATCTGTCCCACTTCCGGACCTTATACGAGCACCTGGGCAGCGAGCTGGTGTTCAACGAAACCGGCGCGTTTTTCTTCCTCAAGGAAAGCAGTGACGACGAGAATGAAGAGCACGACGAGAACGCCTTCCGCGTGCAGGTGATCCTGCTGCTGATAGGGCGTTATTTCGCACGCAGCGGTCGGGATCTTGAATACCTTGGCCGGCCCGACGCCGGGCTGAACGAGCAAGACCTATTGGCCCTGGCGAGCGATGAGGAATACCAGGAAATCCTGAGGGCCGCACGGTTTGAGAAAGGCCTGCCGGAAGCCCTGGACTACCTCGATAAACGCCACCTCCTGTTTCGAGCCGGTGCAGGCCGCTGTTTCCTGAGTTCCGCCGGGCTGTATTTTCTGCAGGAGCTGGTTCGGGAGTTTGAACAAGGGTAGTGTTTTCCTGATCAGAAGCTGGTCAGGAATTCTTCAACTTTGTTTGCCGGCATGGGCTTGGCATAGAGAAAACCCTGAGCGAGATCACAACCCAGTTCGGTGACCAATTGGGCCTGTTCATCCGTCTCAACACCTTCGACCAGCACGCTTAGGCCCAGGCTGTGGCCAACGGTAACCATTGCCTCCATGATGGCCATGTCGGCGCTATCCTGCATCGCATGTTGCAGAAAGCTCCTGTCGATTTTGATTCCACAAACCGGGAGTTTTCTGAGATAGACGAGAGAGGAGTGCCCGGTACCGAAGTCATCGATCGAAATGTGCACGCCTGCCTGTTTCAGTTTTTCTAACTGTTTGGTTTGGTTTTCATCGCTGCCGAAAACCTCGTTTTCAGTCAGCTCCACCCCAAGCTGGTGAGGCTGAAGATTGTAACGTTCCACCGTTTCGAGAATATGGCTCGCAAGGTGTGGATTGGTGAGCTGTCGTCCCGAGAGATTGATATCAACCCGCAGGTTTTCCAAAGGGGTTTTCTTCCATGCGCTGAGCTGTTTGCAGGCTGCTTCGATTACCCATTCGCCTATCCGGTTGATGAGGCCAGACTTTTCAGCCACGGGAATGAAAATGGCTGGTGAAACTGCCCGGGATTGACCGTGAAAACAACGAAGAAGCGCCTCGCAGGAGTCGCATGTGCGATCCGCGAGGCTGATCTGGGGCTGGAAAAACAATTCGAGGCCATCGTTATTCAAGGCGTCTCTGAGCAGGTTGGTGATTTCCTGATAACTGACCAGCCTGTCATTGATATCCGGGGTGTAGAAGCACACGCCGTTCTTGCCGGTTTCTTTGGCCTGATACATGGCGGCGTCTGCATTGCCCATCAGCTCAGCCACGGTGGTTCCGTTGTGCGGAAAAAGGCTCACGCCAAAGCTGGCGGTAACCTGGTAGCAGTCGCCTTCCAGATGAACTCTGTGTTCCAGAGCGTCTATCAACCGACAAACAAGTTCATGAATACCTTCAGGGCCTTCGAAATCGAAGATCAGCAAGACAAACTCGTCTCCGCCAAAGCGGCTCAACAGGTCTCCGCCTCGAAGTTCGGCCCTCAAGGTTTCGGCCACCGCTTTCAGGAGGCTGTCACCATGATGATGGCCAAGCGTATCGTTGATAATCTTGAAATTGTCCAGATCGATAAAGACGACCGCCAATTCCTGATGCAGGCGATCAGCCTCATCCAGTCGGCTCGACAACTCGGCTTCCATGAAATGCCGGTTGGGTAATCCGGTCAGGTCGTCAAAACTCGCGCGCCGATAAAGCTCGTCTCTGGCTTGTTTCTGCTCTTCGAGGCTTATGTCGATGCAGAACATCTCACAGGCCCCGCTGTCCTGTTTGATCATCACATGACTTGAGTAAACAGGAACCAGGTGTCCTTCTTTGTGTTTCAGTTCAAGTTCGTCGGCGGGAATGCTGATGTTTTTCTCAAGCCAATTGCGGTGCGCGTCGATCACAGCGTTGCGCATGTGATCGGGGATGATGAGGTCTTCCAAAAGCTGCCCAAGTGCTTCGTCGCGGGAATAGCCGTATAGGCGGGCGCTTGCTTCATTCCAATAAATTACCCTACGGTGTCTGTCGTATCCCTGCACAGCCACCATGGGCAGACTTTCGATCAGCTCGTAAAACCTGTTTTCACTGTCCTCGGTAGCCGATCGACTTCCTTGTCCAATATCCATTGCTTGTCAGCATCCTCATGATTAGCGATAAACGTTTCGCGAAGCGATGATGCAATAGAATGAGAATAGTTCGGGATCCCAGGGTTATCTAGTTGGTTTACTGATCGGTAGGGCGGTGCTGTCTTTAGAGCGGCGTTGCAGTCTGCTCTGCGGTTTCCTGCTCCAGCTCTTGCTCCAGCCTGGCGATACAGCGATCGAATGCCCGGCTGATCCTGGTCTGGTCCTTGATCATGGCCAGCCGTGGCCATGTGGCCTGTTCACCGAGATTGATATACATCTCGAGATCTTCAGGGCTCGGGTTGGAGAGGACCTTTCGGTAAAGGGACGCCTTGGGCGGGAAATGGATGTTGATGTCCCCGAGGTATTGCTGACTGGTCATGGCGTAGGCCTGCTCGATGAGTGGCCGTGGCTTCTGCTGGGTGCGGGTGGGGGAGACGGAGATATTCAGTGTTCGGCCACTGTGCTCATAGGCTTCCTTGAAACTGACGCTGCCCAGATTGTGCTGGAGATGCTCCTGAAGTTGGCGTGGATCCATGGCATGGCCGGCCCTCAAGCCTTCCGTGACGCCGAGCCAGCGGAAGGCATTCAGGTGAATCCGTTCCGGATGGTTAAAGAACTCTGCCAGTTCCTTGTCGTTCCGTGTGCAGATGGCACCCGCCACGATGGCACCCATGCTGGAACCGGCCATGACATCCGGCAGCAGATCCTGTCGCCAGAGCGCCCGGGTGACACCGATGTGGTAAATACCAAAGGCCGCACCACCGCTGAGCATCAGGGCCGGCCGGCCATAGACCCGCTCGGCGTCCTGAAACATTTTCAGTTTTCGGGCGGTTGTCACTTCCGGAATAGGGTGGTCGCAAATGAATTCCATGGACGTCTCGACGGCATCCAGGAATTCACCCACCAACCGATTGGTGCCGCTGCGCGCCACGGTGTAAAGATCGGGATAGGATAATTCGCCCAGGTGACGGTAGAGGCTCTCCTGAAGGATCCGGATCAGTCGCCGCGTGTCGCCATTCTGCCGGCAATGGTCCATGAGGCCCATGTGCTTGCGCATCAGGCTTTCATGCAGCATCCCGGTCTCTTCCTGCTCGCGCCAGTCCAGCAGCCCGTCCATGTCATCGAGCGCGGTAGCGGCCTCGCACCAGTGCTCGTAGTCGTGGGCCTGTTCCAGTTGCTGCTGGAGCTGTTTTCGGGTCTTCAAGGCGTGTTTCATGCTTTTTACCTTAACCCATACGGCCCAAGCTGTGCAGAGGCTGGTTTCCTGGCTCCGGGTTATTTGCTATGTTTAGGCCCGTGGGTTGGGTTTTATTACCAATCAGACATGTCTGCGGGAGAGACTGAATCCCTTGCGATCAGCGCCGAAGGAGCAACTGCCCCGGAAACTCTCAGGCAAAAGGACCGCTGGCATGAATACTTTCCGAAGAGCTGTCGACAATCGCGTCAGTCGGCACACCGAAGGAGCAAACGACCGTTTTCGTTAAAACGGCTCGTGAATCTCTCAGGTCCCGTGACGGAAGGGGTGCTTTCTGCCATTTCGAGCAGGGAGGAAACCCTTGGCGCTCACGGAGATTGGAATGAAGCGAATCGCAGTAATTGGCGGTGGTATCACTGGTATTACCACGGCCTACACCCTTGCCAAGCGCGGGCTTGACGTTACGGTTTACGAGAAGCATCGCTATGCGGCGATGGAAACCTCCTTCGCCAACGGTGGACAGCTCTCTGCTTCCAACGCAGAGGTCTGGAACAACTGGCAGACCGTGATGAAGGGCATCAAGTGGATGTCCCGCCGGGATGCGCCACTGCTGGTCAATCCCAAGCCGTCCTGGCACAAGCTGAGCTGGTTCGCCGAGTTCATTGCCGCCATTCCCCAGTATGAAAAGAACACCACGGAAACTGCACGCCTGGCCATTGCTGCCCGTGACCACCTGTTTGCCTGGGCGCAGGAAGAAGGCATCGATTTCGACCTGAAGAAGCAGGGTATCCTGCACATCTACCGGGACAAGGCCGGGTTTGATCACGCTGAAAAAGTATCCCGCCTGCTGGCGGCTGGTGGCCTTGAGCGCCGGTCGTTGACCCCGGAGGAAATGAAATCCATCGAGCCGACCCTGGCCGGCAACTATTACGGCGGGTTTTTCACAGAGAGTGACTCCACCGGTGATATTCACAAGTTCACCAATGGACTGGCGGATGCCATCAAGCGGCTGGGCGTTAAAACCTGTTATGGCCACACGGTGACCGAGCTGAGCGCCGATGAGCGTAATGCCTGGGTGACCGCCCACGATGGCACCGAACAGTCCCGGGACACATTTGACGGCGTGGTGATCTGTGCCGGCGTCGGCAGCCGCGGGCTCGCGAAAAAGCTGGGTGACCGGGTGAATATCTATCCGGTTAAGGGGTACTCAATTACCGTGGAGCTGGACGACGAAGCCTCGCAAAAGGCGGCACCAACCGTCAGCTTGCTGGACGATGCTACCAAGATCGTCACCAGTCGCCTGGGCGATGGTCGTTTCCGGGTTGCCGGTACCGCCGAGTTCAGCGGTTACAACCGCGATATCAAGGACGACCGCATCCGCCCGCTCACCCGTTGGGTTGAGCAGTGCTTCCCAGGTGTCTGTACTCGCAAGGTAGTGCCCTGGGCAGGCTTGCGGCCAATGCTGCCGAACATGATGCCAAGGGTTGGGCCAGGTCGCCTGCCGACCGTGTTCTACAACACCGGTCACGGTCACCTGGGCTGGACGCTCTCTGCGATTACCGCTGAGTTGGTCGCTGAGAGCGTTACCGGGGATAGCCGGTAATCTCGCGGATTTTCCGGTACAGGGGTTGAAGCTGAGGGTACATCTTCAGATAAACCTCGGAATACAGCCGCTGGTAAAGAGCCCGGGTTTCTTCGTTGGGATGAAAAACGTCGCCAACCCGGGTCATCTTCGCCACGGCGGTGTCGAAATCCGGATGCAGCCCTAGCCCGACAGCGGCATCAATGGCGGCGCCGAGCCCGGAGGTCTCATAGGTGTGAGGCCTCTCGGCCGGCAGCCCGAGCACATCGGCGGTGAGTTGCATCGCCGCATCGCTCTGTGAGCCACCGCCGGCCACTCGCAATTTCCTGATCTTCACGCCGCTTCGCTTCTCGATTTTTTCCTTTCCTTCCCTGAGCGCGTAGGCCAGACCTTCGAGGATGGCGCGATAAATGTGGGAACGGGTGTGAACGTCCCCGAACCCGATGATCGAGCCTTTCGCTTCCGGCCCCGGCTGGCGCACGCCGGGTGACCAGTAGGGCTGAAGCATCAGGCCCATGGATCCTGGTGGCACTGCCTTGACCAGTTCATCGAACAGCGCTTCCGGCTCGATACCTCGTTCCTCGGCCAGTTTCTGTTCTCTCAGCCCGAACTCCCGCTTGAACCAGCTCACCATCCAGAAACCCCGGTAGATCATGACCTCCGTCGAGTAATGGCCGGGCAACGCAGACGGATAGGGCGGCATCAGCCGGATCGGTTCGACGTAACGCTGGCTGGTGGTGTTGATGGTGGCAGTGGTGCCATAGCTCATACAGCCGATATCGGGTGTCAGCCCGCCGGAGCCGAGAATTTCGCAGGCCTTGTCGGAAGCTGCGGCGATTACTGGGAGGCTTTTTGCCAGGCCCAGGTGCTTGCAGGCTTCGTCGGTCAAATGGCCCAGTGTTTCGCCGGGTGCAACCAGCTCAGGCAGCATGGAAGGCTCGACTGGCATCGTCTGCCATTTGAAATCCCGCCGGCCGGCCCAGCGATGCTTTTTATAGTCGAATGGCAGGTATCCCACCTGGCTGCCGGTCGAGTCCCGGAATTCTCCAGTGAGTCGGTAGTTGAGATAGCCGGACAGCAACAGGAAATGCCGGGTTTTGGCCCAGATCTCGGGTTCATTCTGAGCGATCCAGTTGGCCTGGGTTTTTTCCCGGAACCGGTTGATAGTGTCTGCCAGACGGGCAACTTTGAACAGCCATCCCCAGGGCCCTCTGACGGGGCCTTCGACCTTTGCGTGGCGCTGGTCGAGCCAGATGATTGCCGGGCGTAGAGGCTGTCCATTTTCATCCAGATTTATGACGGTGCCGCGCTGGGTGGTCACGGTAACGCCGGCAACCTGATCCGGTGTCGCGTCTGTGGAGTTCCAGAGCAATTGGCAGGCTTCCCCGAGCTGCTCCCAGAAGTAGTCCGGGTGCTGCTCGGCCCAGCCGGGCTCTCTCGAAAAATAGGGCTCGATTTCCTGCTTGCCTTTGCCCACCAGATTGCCACTGGTATCGAAGAGCAGCGCCCGAACGCTCTGGGTGCCATTGTCGATGGCCAGGATGAGCGGCTCAGCTGGCATCGGAGGCCTCCTGCGGTGGCAGCGAATAGGCGTTGTGATAGATCGACAGATAGCGGGCCTGTTCCTCCTCCCAACGCTGGTCAGCCCAACCAAGCAGCGGCTGGCAGTGGTTACGAATCTGCGGGAGAAGGGCTTCGCCGGCATTCGGTAGTACCATGCCTAACCGCGTTCGTCGCAGAAGCAGGTCATCCAGATGCTGCACATCTTCTCTCCGGCACGCCCAGCAAAGCTCCGCCCAGAGCAGGTTGGAAGCCCGATTTGGAGTGACAGGCTCCAGTGGGCCCGAAGCAAGCAGTTGATCAAGCTCGGGGCCATAGAACCCCTGCAGTCGCTGCCAGCACTGGTGGCTAATGGTGGCTGGCCTTGAGGGGTGATCTGTGCCCTGAAACACCGGTTTGGATGCGGGCCGCAGAACCTTGCTGGCGTCTTCTCCAAGCCCCGGGACGAGTGCCTCGCGGGCGATGACCCGGAAGGTGGTGAGCTTGCCGCCGGCAATGCTGACCAGCCCCCGATTCACCCGAAGTGCGTGTTCCCGGTTTTCCTTGGACGGCGCCTTACCCGTACCATCGGTTACCACCGGCCTTACACCGGCCCAGGTTGAAAGGATGTCGCTTCGGGTAATGGGGCTGCCCGGAAACAATCGTGAGGCGATTTCAAGCAGGTAGGCGGTCTCGGATTCAGAAATCACCGGCTCCTGATCCAGGTTTCCCTCATGGTCGATATCGGTGGTGCCGAGAACTGTAGTGCCCAGCCATGGGAAGGCAAACACCGGGCGGCCATCTTCCGGATGAAACAGGGAAACCGAACAGGACACCGGCAGACTGGACCAGGGCAGCACCAGGTGGCTGCCACGCAGGGGCCGGATGTGCATGGTGTCTTCAGAGGTCTCGCTGGACTGCAGCCGATCTGCCCAGGCACCGGTGGCGTTGATGACCAGGGGCGCGAAGACCTCAATGGGCGTATCGTTTTCCTCTGCTTGAATCAGCAAGCCGGATACATCGCCGTTGCTGCGCTTTATTTCACCGGCTCTTGTGTAATTCAGGCACATGGCTCCGTCCCGCCGGGCTTCGGCAATCAGGCGCAGGACCAGGCGTGAGTCGTCGGTGACTGCATCGGTAAAACCGCTGGCGCCGGCGAGTTTTTCGCCCGTCAGGCCCGGCACCCAGAGCATGGATTCGGCCGGGGTCAGAAAGTGGCGGCTTCGGTTGCGGGCAATAAAGTCGTAAACCCGAAGCAGTGTCTGGAACAGGCGCGGTCCGGGGAACTGGCCTTTAAAGTGCGGCATGATGAAGCGCAGGGGCTCAATTAACCCCGGTGCTTCCGCCATTAACCGTTCCCGCTCGCGCACGGCGTCCCGGGTAAGACCGTAATGCCCGCTGCCCAGGTACCGAAGGCCACCATGCACCATCTTTGAGGACCGGCTGGAGGTACCCCAGGAAAAGTCCTTCTGTTCCACCAGAAGCGTGCGCAGCCCGCTGCCTGCTGCTTCCCGGGCCACGCCAGCGCCGGTAATTCCGCCGCCGACCACCACCACATCAAATTTGTTGGTCCCTGAGCGCAGCGCATTGAGAATGTCAGTCCGGTTCATATTGGGGCTCCCTTTGGGCGTTGCGCTCATTTGACCAGTGTTTCCGGGTTCAGGATCGCGTCCGGGTCAAAGGTGCTGCACAGGGAGCGTATCGCCAACATGCCCAGTTCGCCTTTTTCCACCGGCAGGTAAGGGGCGTGATCCTTACCGACACCGTGTTGATGGCTGATGGTGCCGCGGTTGTTCACGATCAGTTCGGAGGTGCTGGTTTTGAGCGTTTGCCAGCGCGCGAGTGTTTCCTCGTAGCTGTCGCCCACCCGGAACACATAGGTGGTGTAAATGCTGCAGCCCTGGCTATAGAAATGGGAGAGGTGGGTGAACACATGGGTGTTCTCGTTCTGGTCTTTCAGCCCGTCACGCAGGCTGGTCTCGATCAGACCCAGCAGATTGTCGACGTTGTCCCAGTCAGTGGCCGTTTCCAGAGTGTCGACCGCATAGCCCATCTGCCAGAGGGCCTCTCTCAGATAGGGCATGGTAAAACGCTTGGCCGCCCATTTGTCGCCGAGCCGCGTGCCGGTATAGACGCCATTTTGGGCCTTGCAGATGCTTCGGGCCTCTTTCAGGGCGTTTCGGGTCTGCAGTCGGGAGCCGGTGATCCCGAAGGTCATCATGCATTTGCCCTCACCAGCGCCCCTCAGCGAAAGGAAACGCTCGAGCATGCCGATAAGCCGGGGGTGGCCGGCCAGCGCGAGCTGGGTCTCGGTCTCTAAGGCATTGCTGAGCCTGAGCATGGATAACTGGGTTCGGTTCTGCACCAGCAGGCGGCTGGCCGTGCGGGCGCTCTCCCAATCCGGAAAAAAGACCACATGAAAGCTCTCGTGTTCGGGCAGCGGAGTAACCCGCACCTTCACCTCGGTAATCAGCCCGATACGGCCTTCCGAACCCAGAATCATTTCCCGGATATCCGGACCGGCGCTGGAGGCCGGTATGGTGGGCAGGTTAAGGGTGCCTTTCAGGGTTTCGACCCGGCCCCCGGCAAAGAGTTGTTCAATGCGGCCATAGCGCAGGGATTGCTGGCCACTGGATCGGGATGCCACCCAGCCGCCGACGGTGGAAAGCTCGAAAGACTGAGGGAAATGCCCCAGTGTGTAGCCATGGGCCCGGAGTTGGGACTCAACGAGTGGCCCGGGTGTTCCCGCACCAAACGTCGCGATCTGGCTGTCCGTGTCCAGGTCGATCAGGCGATTCATCCGGCTCATGTCCACAGTCAGTACTGGCTGGCCTTTATCCACCGGATTTATGTGCCCGGCCACACTGGTGCCGCCACCGTAGGGAATCAGGTGAATGTGTTGCTCCGCGGCCCAGGAGAGCAGGGTTTGAACCTCTTCGCTCGTGGTGGGGTAGGCCACGCCATCCGGGAACACACCAAACTCGCCGCTGCGCATGGCCAGCCAGTCCGCAAGACTCTGGCCGCGGGCATGCCGCACTCGTGCTTCCGGGCCTGTATCGATCAGTGATTCCAGCTCTGCCGGCCGGGTAAGGCGGGGTTCTGGCACTTTGGCGCAAACAGAATCCAGGGTCGCGTCCGCCAGAGGCCGGCCACTACCGATGCGTGATGCCAGAAAGTCCTGGCCCTGTTCCGGCATTGCCAGATTGAATCCCTCGTCGCCCCAGCCGTTCCAGCGTCGCATGTGCTTTATTCTCCAGATTAAAAACGAATGTGGCGCATTCTATAGGCTCTGCTTCGTTCGCCGCTGTCGCTTGGCGCCATGGTTCCTGTCATTTGCCGCCAGTGGCTGGCTTTTGCAACCCTCTCAGGGTCGGAGCGATTCCGTCAGCCGGCTGTTGAGGTCCTGCCACCGTGAGAGTTTGCCCGCTTCGCCGATCCGGGTGCGCGCTCCGCCGGACTGGTTCAGCCAAAGGCCTTCGCCGTTGAAGCTGTAAACGGGTTCAAGATCAGTGCGTTGAGAGGCAGGTTTAATGTCATTTATGAGATTGTCCAGAATCAACGGATCGGCGTCTGGCTCCGGGTACCACGCCAGCACCATGTGGGCCTGGTTCAGTTCCAGCGCTTTGACATACACGATCCGGAGCTGATCATCGGGCACGCCCATGGACTTGAGGGTCAGGTATTTGGCAATTGAGAAATCCTCACAGTCACCACCGTTGGTGGTCAGCAGTTCTACCGGGGTTGCCCAGTAGTCTTCCTCGCCCCAGTGGCGGATATCGCTGACAAACGTGACTCGATTGAAGAAGGAGTTCACAAGCCGGAGCTGCCGGTCGATGGGGGCGTTTGCGGCAAGAGCATGCAGGCGCTGCCAGTTTTCCAGACGCTGGTGGGCTTCGGTTCCGAATTCTTCCTGAACATAGTTCATCAGACGGGAGCCCAGCTCGAAGGCACTCACAAGAGAGACCACGAGCAATAACGCAGGCAGAAGAGTGGAACGGCGGCGAATCTGAAGGGCGGCCGTTTCCATAGCGCGCCTCAGTTATTGTTCCGTAGGCGTTCCCTGAGCTGCTCAAGGCGCCGGCGGATTTCCTCCCGGCGCTGCTCATCGCTGGTGGCGGAAGCGGGCGCTCTCGAGGGTGAGGGGGATGCAGCCTGCTGGACGGCGGGCGAAGGCTCTGCCTGCTGGTCGGCCGTAAAGGATATGCCGCTGCGGTCTTCGGATTCCGGGAAGTAGAGGTTTTCGAGTTTGCCGGAACGTTCAATGATCACCCGGTTCGGATGTACCGAGCGCAGTGTGGCATTACCGGGCAGTTCGTCACCCACCAGGTAGGCTTCGGTTTTACTTTTGTCATCTTCGATCAGCGCGCTGCCCGGGAAATCACCATCCGCGGCCAGTACGCCCCGAAGGAACAGTCGGAGGTTGGTTTCAGGGAGATTCTCGGTATCCATTTCTACCGGCTCGCTTTCGCCGGATGCAGCTCCGAACAGATCCAGGGAGGAAAGGTCCACACTGGGTGGCTCACGACCGGCGGCCGGGTCGGAGACCAGTGGCTGCACGTTATCGTACTGTCCCTGCTGGCCTTCCATTTGCCAGAAACGGTAACCCTGCCAGGCTGTCAGGGCGACCATGGCCGCCCCTGCCACGAGCGCGAGAATCAGGGGAAACCGTTCATTGTTTAGGAGCATTGATCATCCTGAATGCAAGTTTGTGGGCCGGGAAAAAGCTCACAGGTTATCAGACTGCAACGTTTTATTGGGAGTATAGTGTATAGAGTTATTCAGCGGGTCCATATCCTGTGGTAGCCTTTCTGAATTAGTTGAATCGAAAAGGGTTTCACGAACGAGGACGATCTTGACCACAGACACTGAACTTCAGCCGCAGGATGCTCCGCTGGGCCGTCTTCCGTTTACTTTTGCCAAGCGCAACGGAGTAATCCTGACCCGTTCGGACGCCGGTGAGCCGGTTATTCTGGTGCGTCCCGGTGCGTCCCATTCTGCGCTGGCGGAAGCGAACCGTATCAGTGGCGGTCGTGCCCGTTTTGCCACCATCGATCCGGACCGGTTCGACCAGGCTCTGAATTCCGCCTATCAGAACGATTCTGCGGAAGCGATGCAGATGGTGGAAGGCATCGGCGATGACATGGACCTGGCCTCGCTCGCTGACTCCGTGCCGGAAACCGAGGATCTTCTGGAGCAGGAAGACGATGCTCCAATCATCCGTCTGATCAATGCCATTCTCACTGAAGCAGTGAAAACCAGCGCCTCGGACGTTCACATTGAAACCTATGAAAAGCGCCTTGTGGTTCGCTTCCGGGTGGATGGTGTGTTGCGTGAAGTGGTAGAGCCCAAGCGCGCACTGGCCCCGCTGCTGGTGTCCCGGATCAAGGTTATGGCGAAGCTGGATATCGCTGAGAAACGGGTGCCCCAGGATGGCCGTATTGCGCTGAGGGTCGCTGGTAGGGAAGTGGATATTCGTGTGTCGACCATGCCGTCTTCTAGCGGTGAACGCGTGGTTCTGCGTTTGCTCGACAAACAGGCAGGTGCCATACGGCTGGAATCCCTTGGCATGGCGGGGCAGGACCTGAAGGTTCTGCGCAAGCTGATTTACCGGCCTTATGGCATTTTGCTGGTCACTGGCCCGACGGGTTCCGGTAAGTCCACCACACTCTATGCTTCGCTCCAGGAAATCAACGATCGTAGCCGCAACATCCTGACTGTTGAGGACCCCATCGAGTATAACCTGCCGGGCATCGGCCAGACCCAGGTGAATACCAAGGTGGACATGACCTTTGCCCGGGGTCTTCGTGCCATTCTGCGTCAGGATCCCGACGTGGTTATGATCGGTGAGATTCGGGATCTGGAAACGGCAGAAATTGCCGTACAGGCGAGTCTGACGGGCCACCTGGTCCTCTCCACGTTGCACACCAATACCGCCGTTGGCGCGATTACCCGGCTTATGGATATGGGTATCGAGCCCTTCCTGATTTCATCAAGCCTGGTGGGCATTGTTGCCCAACGGCTGGTTCGGGTTCTGTGCAAGGAATGCCGGGAGCCGTATACACCTACAGAAGAGCACTGCGAGTTTCTGCAGCAGGATCCCGCCAACCCGCCCACCATTTACCGGGCAACCGGCTGTAGCCATTGCAACCAGCTCGGTTACCGTGGGCGTATTGGTATCTATGAGGTGGTGGAGATCTCCGAGGAAATCAGTTCTCTGATCCACAAACGTGCCGGGGAGCTGGACCTGGAAAAGGTGGCTCGCCAGCATGGCCCGAGTATTCACGCAGACGGCGTGCAGAAAATCCTGGATGGTGTGACCACGGTGGAAGAAGTACTCCGCGTTACGCACCGGGGTCAGTAAACCATGCCAGCATACGAATACAAGGCGCTCGATTCCCGAGGCAAGCAGAAACAAGGTGTCGTGGAAGCCGATGCGCCGAGAGCCGTTCGCCAGCAACTTCGGGAGCGAGGCCTCACGCCGCTGGCCGTCGAACCGGCCGCCGAGAAACAGGCCAGGAGCAATCCCCTGGGCAGCCGGGGTTCGCTGGCCGCGGCCGATCTTGCACTGGTTACACGCCAACTGGCAACCCTGATCCAGTCCGGCATTCCCATCGAGCAGGCGCTCTCGGCGGCCGCTCAGCAGTCACCGAAACCCAGAATACGCAGCATGCTGATCGCCATTCGCGCGAAAGTCATGGAAGGCTACACCCTGGCGGACAGCCTGGGTGAGTTTCCCCGGGCGTTCCCGAGGCTGTACCGGTCTACCGTTGCTGCGGGTGAGCACGCCGGCCATCTCGATCTGGTTCTGAACCGGCTGGCGGATTACACCGAAAACCGTCAGGAGGCTCGCCAGAAAATTCAGCTGGCGGCCATCTACCCCATCATTCTCAGTATCGTCGCCATTGCCATCGTCGTGTTCCTGCTGACCTACGTGGTGCCGGATATCATTGATGTGTTTCTGAAGCAGGGGCAGGAGCTGCCAACGCTGACTATGGCCATGCTTGCGGTGTCGGAATTTCTGGCGGATTACGGTGTCTATCTATTTATACTGCTGGTCGCCGCATTGATGGTGTTCCGCTTTTTCCTGACCAAGCCCGGGTTTAGACTGCGGTTTCACAAACGTCTGTTACATCTCCCCTTGTTTTCAGGGATGGTTCGTGGCGTTAACACTGCCCGATATGCCAGCACCCTCAGCATACTGACGACCAGTGGCGTGCCGCTGGTCGAGGCAATGCGCATTGCCGGTGAGGTGTTATCCAATGATTTTCTGCGGCAGGAACTGCGGGATGCAGCCAGAAAGGTCAGCGAAGGCGGCTCATTGCACCGTTCCCTCGATCAGACCGGGTATTTTCCGCCGATGATGCTGCACATGATCGCCAGCGGGGAGGCCAGTGGTGAGCTGGACAGCATGCTGGAACGAACCGCGCGCATGCAGGAAAACACCCTTCAATCAAAGATCGCTGCGATTGTGGGGCTGTTCGAGCCGATGATGCTACTGGTGATGGGCGTGGTGGTGCTGATCATCGTACTGGCCATCATGCTGCCGATACTGAATATGAGTAATCTCGTGGGATGAAACCCGCGCCGGAGCGTCAGTCGACGAGCCCGGACCAAAGCAATCCATGCCAATAACGAGTGAGACAATGACGACCAAAAACCTCAATTCACACAACCGTAACCGCGGCTTTACCTTGATTGAAATCATGGTGGTGATGGTGATCCTGGGCCTGCTGGTGGCCATCGTGGCTCCAAACATCATGGGTCGGAGTGACCAGGCCAAGGTTACCGTGGCGGAAACCCAGTTGAGCAACATTGCCAATGCGCTGGACCTTTATCGCCTGGATAACAGCCATTATCCCTCCACCCAGCAGGGTCTTGAGGCGCTGGTTTCCAAGCCAAGTGGCAGCCCGGAGCCCAAGAACTGGAATTCCGACGGTTACCTGAAGAGCGTGCCGGAGGATCCCTGGGGTTCTGAATACCAGTACGTAAGCCCGGGTACCGAAGGTCCCTACGATCTGTATTCCTATGGCTCTGACGGCCAGGAAGGTGGCGACGGCGACGCTGCGGATATCAGCGTCTGGGACACCGAGGGCTAAATCACTGTGCAGGTCAGATCCCGACAGACCGGTTTCACCCTGATTGAAATACTGGTGGTCCTGGTGGTTGTGGGTCTGCTGGCTTCTCTTGCCGTGTTTACCATGGGGGGAAGCTCCCAGCAGCGCGAACTGGAAAATGAGGTCCGGGAGCTGTACCTGCTTATGCAGACGGCCTCGGAGCAGGCGGTTCTGAATAACCTGGAGCTGGGCCTGAAGCTGGAGGAAGACGGCTACCAGTTCGTGGCTTACCAGGATCAGACTGGCGACTGGAAGGCCTCCGGTGAGCGTATGTTCCGGGCCCGGAGCCTGCCGGAATGGCTCACTGTCACCGAGTTCATCGAAAGCGACGCGCCCAGGCTGGCATCATCCGAAGCTACCCTGTTGCCGGACGTCGTTTTTTTCTCCAGTGGCGAGACAACGCCGTTCGAGCTTGAGTTCACTATCGGAAACGGGTCAGACACGATGCACGTTCTGGCCTCGGATGGGGTGTCGCCCATGGACTGGCGCAAACCGGGCGATGAGGGGAGCAGCGGGTGAGGACGCAGAAAGGGTTTACCCTGATCGAAGTACTCATTGCCCTGCTTGTGTTCGGCCTGATTGCAACGGCTGCGGCCGAAGTTGGAAGCCAGTACATTTCCAGTTACGAACGGGTTCGGGACAAAACCCTGGCGAGCTGGTTGGCAGATAACCGAATAAACGAAATTCGACTGCAGGAAAACATTCCGGGCATCTCCGAGAACTCCAAGGATACCGACTTCGGGCCGTATCGTTGGCGGGTGACCACCGCGATTCTTGCAACCGCCGAGGCGAAGATGCGTCGTGTGGAGGTTACGGTTGCCCGTTATCGCGAGGAAGGCGCGACGCCGGAGCCGATCCATACCCTGTCGGCTTTCGTGGGGGCACAATGAGGTTCCCGTCCGCACACAGCTGCCATCCGCAACAACGTGGTTTTACCCTGCTGGAGGTTTTGATCGCGGTTACCATCACCGCCGTTATCGGGCTTGGCGTTTGGCAGGTTATCAACGGAGTGGTCAATTCCCGCGATCGGGTGAACGAACTGGCGGAACAGTTCGACGGTTTGCAGCGGTCCATGCTCCTGCTTGAGCGGGATATCATGCAGGTGGTCAACCGGCCGGCCAGGGACATTTACGGGGATTTCCAGCCAGCGCTCTCCAGCCGTGCGGACGACTTTTCCCTGTTGCTGACCCGGCAGGGCTGGCGTAACCCCCTGGGCATTCGCCGCAGTGGCCTGCAGCGTGTCGGCTGGGAATATACTGGCAGCGAACTGCGGCGCCGGTACTGGCCCATGGTGGATCAGGGCCAGGAAGATGACAGCCGCGACGTGCTGCTGCTGGAAGGCGTAAAGCGCCTGGAAATAAGGTTTCTGGATGCCAACCGGAGCTGGCAACCGCAATGGCCAACCGATGAGGTGATGGCCGGACTGACCCCGGGTAGCCGCCCTGATATTCCACTGCCGCTGGGCATGGAAGTGACTCTGGAACATGAGCGTTTTGGAACGCTGGTGCGGACCTTTGCATTACCGGATTTTGATCCGGCCGTTGCCCAGGGTGCAGTAAACCAGGCCAACCAGGCTGCCAGCGAAGCGGAAGAAGAAAGCACAGAAGAAGAGGCTACCGGAGAACAAACCGGAGAGAATACCGGTGCAACGGGGCAGGGAGGCTAGGTAGCGATGGGCCAGACCCCGAGGTTATCGAATAGTCAGCGCGGCGTTGCTCTGATCATGGTGCTGCTGGCCATGGCTCTGGTGGTCATGCTTGCTTCGGGGATGACCCAGCAGCAGAGCTTGCGAGTGTTCAAGGCGGGACATTATCTGGCTCAACAGCAGGGCCAGAGTATCGCACTTGGCGCCGAGGCGTTCGCCCGCCAGATCCTGCGCAGGGATTATGACGAGGACAAGGAAGAAAGCCTGATGGTCGACAGCCTCGACGAGTTCTGGGCCGCCAATGCAGCCGTTCTGCCGCTGGATGACAATGGTGTGGCTGAGGTCCAGATTGACGACCTTGGAGGTCGGCTTAATCTGAACGACCTGGTCGGCGCCAATGGCCAGGTGGATCCCATCGTCAGAGATCGTTTCGTTCAGTTGTTTGCCGTACTGGGGATTACTGCAGTTTCCGTGGATTCGCTGGTGGACTGGATCGACCCCAACGACCAGACCGTCACGGCCTACGGCGCCGAGGATGGCCAGTATCTGATGGCTGAGCAGGGTTATCGGGCTGCCAACCAGCCGTTCACCACGGTGACTGAATTACGCCTTATCGAAGGCATGACCGAAGAGATTTATCGGGCCCTGCGGCCCCACGTGGCGGCACTTCCTGTAAATGGTGCGGGGATCAACGTGAACACCGCGACGGCCATGGTGATCCGCTCTCTACATGAAGAGCTGACGGACGCCCAGGCTGCGTCTATTCTTGAGAAGCGGGAAGAGGAACGGTTCGAGAATCTCCAGGACTTTCTGGCGTTACCAGAGTTCGCCGGGCTCGGGCTCAAGTCGGTTGGACTGGGGTTGCAGACACGGTTTTTTGAAGTTGCCTCGCGGATTACCTACGATAACCGTGTCGTGAATATGGTCAGTACCGTGTTCCGGACTCCGGAAGGCGAAGTCCAGACGGTTAACAGGGATATCGGGCAGAAAAACCGAATCACCAAAGAGCCTTTCACAATTTCAGAAGGATAATCATGTCTTATCGCCTTTACGTCCGCCCAATACCGCCGTTTGCGGACGCTGACCAGGACCCCGGTGCCCAGATGTTCAACTGGGTCCTGCACGATGCCAGTGGCGATGCGCAGGCTCGCGGCGCAGGCGACAGTCGGGAAACCATCGAGCATACCCTCGGCCAGAATGCACTGGATAATGTTCTGTTGATCGGCCTTATCCCCGGCGAAGAAGCGATTTATTGTCTGGCTGATATTCCCGCGAAGCAAAGCCGCTTTATCAATCAGGCGTTGCCCTACGCTGTCGAGGAGCAGATTGCCCAGGACATTGATTCTGTTCATCTGGCGCTGGGCGCCCATACCGATCACGGCTACCGCGTAGCGGCCATTGATCGCGAACGGATGGGGCAGTGGGTGAATCTGTTCAGCGGCTGGGAGCATGTTCGCCTGGAAGCGATTTTTCCGGATGCCTCATTGTTGCCGCGCACCGAAGGCGGCTGGTCGGTCTGCCTGGATGGCGAAACGGCAATGATGGTGAGCGAACGCGGCGAGTGGCTGAGTATGCAGTCTGCGAACCTGGGAATGTTTGCTCACACGCTGGCTGCACCGTCTGCGGAGGAAGTGGTGGCTGAAATTCCGGTCACGCTTTACGGCACCGCTGAAGAATTTGATCTCCAGCAAACGGCCATCTCGGAGTTGAACGGTTCTGGTCGGCTTGCGGTTCGCAAGGAAGTTCTTGAACTCATGCCTCTGGAACTGCTGGCCTACGCCCATCACCATCATCTGTGCGAACCGGTAAACCTGTGCCAGGGCATGTTCTCGTCCAAATCGGGCAAGGCGAGTCCGCTCAAACCATGGAAACCCCTCATCGCAGTTGCCGCCGTCTGGTTCGTGGTTCAGGTGGCGTTGAATGCCGGAATGGGATTCTACTATCAGAATCAGGCAGAAAAACTGCGAAACGAGGCCATGGCAATCTATCGCGATGCGTTTCCGAATGACCGGCGTACCCATGCCGGCAACGTCCGGCGCGTGATCGAAGGCCAGTTGCGGGTTGCCGGCGCAAGTGGGCCGGAAGTGGACTTTATTACCCTGATGAAATACACCGGACAACAGTATTCCCGTTTGCCGGGCAGCCAGGGAGTGAATTTCAATTCAGTGAATTACAGCCGCTCACGGGGTGAGCTGGTCGTAGACGTGAGAGCCGATAGTTATGACCGTTTGAGCGCTCTGCGCAACGGCCTCGCGAACCAGGGGCTGGAGGCGCAGATTGGTTCGGTGGTGAACGAAACGAGCGGCGCCCGCGGCCGCCTGACGGTCTCAGGAGGTTAAGGTATGTTTTCCCGAATCAAGGATCAGCCGGCGGTCGGCAAACTCATTGCGCAATACGACCAGTTGCCCCGTCGCGACCAGCAGGCTTTGGTGGTGCTGGCCATCGCTGTGTTTCTTGGCCTTCTGTATTTTGCCGTTTGGCGACCGGCGGCCGGGTTCTACGACCAGGCGGAAGCTGCCAGAGACAATGCCGGCGAATTGCTGGCCTGGATGCAGGCAAACCAGCGGACAATTCAGCGTCTTGGCAATACAGGCGGTGCCAGCACCACGGCGTCGGCAGACAAACCTGCGGATGGCCGTGCCCTGATGGCGCTGGTGACCCGTTCCGCCGGGGAGGCGGGTCTGTCACTTCAGCGCTTTGAGCCCAGCGGTGAAGACGCCATCCGAGTCTGGCTTGAGAATGTGCCTTTTGCAGAGGTTGCCGCTTGGTTAGAGCGATTGAATGGCAACCATGGTGTCGTCATTGACCAGGCGGCCATGGACAGGGCCAGTGAGCCAGGGCGGGTTTCCGTTCGTCTCACACTGGCCATCTGATTCTGAAAACCAGATTCCGGGCCTTTTGTCCGGAACTGACGCAGGAGAGGGAAGCGATGAGTAACGGCAGCGACAACAAGAACAAATCCGAGCCAGCCATTGTTCGCCTGGACGAAACGGCGCGGAATGAAGCCAGATCCATTCTGTTTCACGCCTACCGGAACGAACCGACGTTCCAGTACCTGTTTGATCACCGGCGCCCCGGCTACGATCAGAGGGTGAGGGCGACCATAAGGGAGCTGATAGACCTTTATTTTGAGCTCGAACAGGATGCCATTGGCGTGATGGTTGACGACACGCTTGTGGCCGTTGCGTTCATCGGGGATCCCGAATTAAGGATGAACCTGGCTGATCAGATCAGCTGGCGGATTCGTATGGTGCTGACGACGGGGTTTGCCTCTACACGTCGGTATCTGGACTACCACGAGAAAATTCGCGACATGTTGCCACAACCACTGGCGCATCAGTTGCCCATGATGGGGGTTAATCCCAAATACCAGAATCGCGGCTACGGCCGTTTGCTGCTGAAAACCGTTGAAAAACTCTGTGCCGAGAACCCGCGTGGCAGCGGGTTGGTGCTCGATACGGGTAACAACCGTTATCTGCCGTTTTACGAATCCGAGGGCTTCCGGAGCCTTGGCAAGATTCAGCTCGGCGATTTTGAAGATCACGTGTTGTTCAGGGAAGTGCATCCGGAAACCAAAACGGCCACCTCCGGCCAAACCTGATTTTAAAATGTGTAACGGGAGAAGCTGTGTCTGACCAGCAGGATTTTGATCTGATCGTTATCGGAGCCGGCTCCGGCGGCGTTCGCCTCGCGCGGATGTCTGCCCAGCGGGGCGCCAGGGTGGCCGTGGTTGAATCCAGGTATCTTGGCGGAACCTGCGTAAACGTTGGCTGCGTGCCCAAGAAACTGTTTGTGTACGGCGCTCACGTTCACGATGAGCTGGAAGATGCAGCCGGCTACGGTTGGCAGGTTCCACTCGACGATGTCAGTTTCGACTGGCCGAAGCTGGTTGCCAACAAGAATGCCGAGATCGAGCGTCTGAATGGCATTTATGGCCGGTTGCTGGAAAACGCCGGTGTGACCATCATCGAAGGAACGGCGTCATTGTCAGACGCCAATACCGTGGTCGTCGGGGATACCTCCTATCGGGCCAAACACATCACGATTGCCACCGGCAGCTGGCCGGTGATTCCGGATGTGCCCGGCAAGGAATGCATTCTTACGTCCAACGAGATGTTCTACCTGCCGCAGCTGCCGAAGCAGGCCGTGGTCTGGGGCGGTGGCTACATCGCTGTGGAGTTTGCCGGCATCCTGGCCGGGTTGGGTGTTGATACAACCTTGCTGTATCGCGGTGATCTGTTCCTGCGCGGGTTTGATGTCGACATCCGACGGTTTACCGAACAGGAAATGCGGAAAAAAGGCGTAAACCTGCAGTTCGGGGTGACCATTGAATCGGTTGAGGCCGAAAACGCCCATTACCGGGTTCAACTTAACAATGGCGAAACCCTGGAGACCGGCCTGGTGATGGCGGCAACCGGTCGTCGTGCCCTGGTTGACGGTCTTGGTCTGACTGATCTTGGCGTTCAGCTCAGCGCCTCGGGTCATGTTGTCGTGGATGATCACTTCCAGACTGCCGTGCCCTCAATTACTGCGCTGGGTGATGTCATTGGAACTCCTCAGCTTACGCCGGTTGCCCTGGCACAGGGCATGGTGCTATCCAGACGTTTGTTCGGCGATGGCAAAGGTGAAATGGACTATTCGGCGATTCCAACGGCCGTATTCTGCCAGCCAAACATCGGGACGGTTGGGCTGACCGAGGAAGAGGCCCGGGAAGCGGGGCATCGACTGCGGATCTACCGTTCGGAGTTCCGCCCGATGAAATACACCCTCAGTGGTCGTGACGAACGGAGCTTGATGAAGCTGGTGGTAGACGACGAGACTGATCGAGTATTGGGTGCCCACATGGTGGGTCCGGACGCTGGTGAAATTACCCAGGGGCTGGCGGTTGCCATCAAGGCTGGTGCGACCAAGGCCCAGTTTGATTCCACCCTGGGCATTCATCCGACATCTGCCGAGGAGTTTGTCACCATGCGCGAGCCGGTGGCGTGATTCAGTGCCGGCGTCCGGTTCAGGGCGCCGGAACCCTTCTAGAGCTTGATCCAGCGGCTGAGCACTTCGCGCAGCATTTCCTTGCGAACAGGCTTGGCCAGATAGTCGTTCATGCCGCAGTCGAGACAAGTTTTTTCTGTCCCGGGCAGAACGTCTGCCGTTAGTGCAATGATCGGTGTCCCTATCTGGCCGTTGCTCTGTTCCCATTCCCGGATATAGCGGGTGGCCTCGTATCCGTCCATCACGGGCATCTGACAGTCCATCAGTATGATGTCGTAGCCCGTGTGGTTAGTGGTCACCCTGTCCAGTGCTTCCTTGCCGTTGTTGGCGGAATCGGTATGGAAACCCAACCGCTTGAGCATAGCCGTGGCAACGCGCTGGTTTACCGGGTTATCTTCCACCACCAGGGCATGGCTGGTGCCATTAATCGTTTCCCTTGGCGGTGTACCAGAGGGCTCGGGCTCGCTGGGTCGATCCGCCAACTCGAAGGGCAGCTCAAACCGGAACGAGGAACCCTTGCCCAGATCCGTTTCCACCTGAATGTGTCCGCCCATGAGTTCAACCAGCCGCTGGACCAGGGACAGGCCAAGCCCGGTGCCCCCGTATAGCCGGCTGTTTCCGCCGTCGACCTGTTCGAAGGAGTTGAAAATGTCGTGAAGGCGCTCGGTCGGAATGCCGGACCCGGAGTCGCTGACCGAGCAATTCAGAATGATGCAGTTGTCTTCCAGGGCGAAAAAGCCTGCCTGGATATTGATAAAGCCATCGCCGGTAAACTTGATGGCGTTGTCAGCCAGCCCCGCCAGAATTTGCCGCAGACGTGCGGGGTCACCGATGACAACGGGGTTGTCCGGCCAGTCGCCAAAGAACTTGAGGTTGAGGGCTAGGCCCTGTTGCTCGGCGAGGTGTCGGTAGGTGGCGGTGCAGTTGGAAATCAGTTCCCGAAGGTTAAACTCCTGGCTGTCGAGCTTCAGGGTGCCGCTGTCCATCTTCGAGTAATCGAGGATGTCCCCGATGACGGTCAACAGATCCTCGGTGGACTGGCGGGCAGTGTTGAGGTATTCGCGCTGGCGTTGGGTAAGCGGTTCTTCCTGGATCAGATCGACCATCCCAAGCACCCCGTTCAGGGGCGTACGCAACTCATGGCTCATGGTTGCCAGAAATTCGGATTTTGCCTGATTTGCCATCTCGGCCTTTTCCCGGGCACCTTCGGAGGCGGCGAGGGTCTGGTCCCGTGCTGTTTTCAGGCCGGCCAGGTGATGAGCCAGCTGGTTGAGTTGCTCTTCAATGGCAACGATCTCCTTCGAACTCTGGTGAGTATTCAGGGGACGTTCCTGGTAGTCACCATCGGTGAGTTGACCGATTCGCCCGGCGAGGTCCCGTATCGGTGCCAGAATTGCTCCAAGGAAATGATTGATGATCAGAATGCTGAACAGCAGCAGGGCCACGCCAACGGCGATCGATGTCCAGAGAATATCCTGCCGCCTTTCGGCAAGAACATCCTGACTTACGCCAACCTGAACAGTGCCAACCCTCAGAGAACCGGAACCAAAGCCATAGTCTGGCTCAAACCACTCCGCAGTGCGCTCCGAACCAAATTCCAGGGGCTGCTGGAGAATCTCGGCTTCGTAGATCTGGTAGCGCTCGGGTGTTTCACCCGGGTTGATCGGTTCGTGGGAAACGAAGCCGAGTTGGTCTCCCATAACGTCAGAAACCCGGATCCAGTCGGCTTTGCTGCGACGCAGCGACTGGGAAAGGATCTGGTCCAGTGCCAGAGTGTTGCCAGAGACAACGGCGTATTCCAGGGCAGGGGCGAGGCTGTCGGCAAGCATCTGGCTGCTGTCGGAGAGATCCCGGCGCGCATCCTCAAGGCGCACAGACGTGAAGAACACCATCAGCACGATAAACATGACTATGGCTGGCAGAGCTCCGAGGAGCAGCAGCTTTCGGGACATGGGGCGCTGTTGTCTGTGGCTGTTATTCATCAGACGCCTCCCCATTAATCGCTAATTGTCGATCCACCCGTGTGGCAATATCCTCACGGCTCGGCAAGGGAATGTTCAGAGAACGTGCAACCTGGGCATTGACCTCGACCCGAAACTCTTCCGGATACGAGGGTTCCGGATATGCACCAGTTTCGAAAAAGGTCGATAAAAAGCTGCCAGCCATCTCAACCATTTCAGGGAACGGAGCGTAACTGGAGGCCAGGGAGCCTGCCTTGACATAAGCCTGAGTGGGGCCGATGACGATCTGGTTACGGCGGTAGGCGGTCAGCAGAATATGTTTGATGGTTCTGGGGTTGTATATGGCACTGTCTGGGGCGGCCAACAGAAAATCTCCATAACCCAGGGCCCGAACCAGAGTTGGAATCAGTTTATCGTTGCTTTCGACCAGAAAAATTCTGGCGGACATGCCATAGGCCGGCAGCTCATCAATCAGCGGTTCGTAGAGTTCCACCGAGTCTGCGGTTGCCAGCAGGGCTATCTTGTTGGCCTGGGGCAGGATGGCTTTCCCTGTCAGGGCCTGGCGGATCAGGGGTACGTTGTACAGCACCCCGGTGATCTGGCCCGGAGACCGCTCTGCAAACCCCGAGATAAAGGACTTGTCCACCAGCATGGCCAATATGGGTGCCGAGCGGTTTGCCTGACGGACCCGGGAGAAGGCGGCGGGCCCCACGCTGATGATCGGCCCGGAATCAAGGGTGGCCAGCTGATCATCAGTAATTTCTATCAGGGATGTTGCTGGAGCCAGCTCTCCTCTCAGCAGCTGAATCAGGTGTTGGTCGAGAGGGGCATTGCCCGAACCCGCAAAGTAAACCACTCTTCCTTGCGATTCCTGGCCTTGCGATTCCTGGGCGCCGGAAAACACGGAAAAAACGGTCAGCAGCAGAATGCACAGGGTCTTGGGGAAAAGACTCCGGATTCCACATATGGACCGTTTTTGATCTGCCTTGCCTGTACTTCGCTCCATACCGTCCAGGGCTCACGCTTTCCTTGTTAAATTCAGAAACGAATCCCAGCTTCAACAAAAAACTGGTTCTGATCCTCAATCCGGTTGTCAGGGCTGATCCATGGCTTGGGGTTAAGGTAATGCTGGATCGTCAGTGCCAGCATATAACTGTAGTTGGTTCTGTCCACCCGACGTGCGAGCCTGAAATCGGCCCGCTCGAACCGGGTATTGCGCACTTCATTGGTCCAGTACATGGCCGCTGAGGTCATGAAGCCCATTGGCAGATCCTGGATCCAGGCAAAACTACCGGAGTCACGGGCGGAGAGACGGCCCATAAGATCTACGGCACGTTCCTGCTTGTCGACCGGAAGCGCGGCCGGGTCGCCAGTGTATCTGCCTTCCTGCTCAAGATACGCGTAGGTAGCCCGGAGCTTGGTTCCGGAAAACTCCAGCGAGGTTTCCAGCTCGACGCCTTCCTGCTCAAGATCAACGTTGTTGGCGATATACCATTCTTCTTCGTTGATGACGCCACTGATCATGTCATGGAAATCGTCGTTGAAGTAGCGCACTTCCACCGAGAGCAGGGCACTTTCCAGATGGAACTGGCCAAAGTAGCTGATCTCCCGGGAGGTGATCCACTCCTCTTCCAACTCCTGCCCGTAAGTGGACGTAGTCGGGTCCAGGATGTCTTCCACTTTGATTCTCTGGCCATCCAGTGCTTCAAAGGGTGGCTGAACGTTGGTCGGTGTATAGGACCAGTCCGGATTCTGCTCGAAGGCATCCGGTGTGCGGACCGCCCGGGAAAAGACAAACCGCAGCGCGTGGTTGTTGTTCAGGATAAAATTTGCCGCGGCTCTGGGGGAAAAATAGTCTTCATCGGTGGTCGTGGTCCGCTCCCAGTTGCCGCCTGCGTTGAAGGTCAGCCACCGAAAGGGCGAGTACTCAGCGTTGGCGAATACCCGGGATTGGTAATTGTCCCCTTTACCGTTAAAGAAGGTTTCGGAATTGAACGAGTCCTTGCGATAGCCCACACCGGAGACCAGCTTGAACTGGTCACTGAAAATAATGGTGTCCTGGAATTCAATTTCCTGCCGGGTTTCTTCCAGGTCTTCGTTCAGGTCAGCGATGAACGGACCCTGATCCTCGGGGAAGGGTGGGAACCCTGTCGGCAGCAGGGCATTGATCTCCGCTGCAGGCGCGGAAACGGTCCACCGCTGCCTCTGTCGCTGATTCTGATAGCTCGCCTGGATATGGTAGAAGTGGTCGGGCGAGGTCGCTCCGTCGAACCGGACATGGAGGTAGTAGTCATCCATGATAATGTCCGGGTTTGTGGTGGCGCCCAGCTTTCCGGACTTCTCGAGATCTTCTTCATTTACGCCATCCAGAACGCCTGCTCGCACGTCAACCGAATGCTGGCGGTCAATTCGGAATACGCTGTCGAAATTGAAGTTGTTGATGTCGTGGCCATCGTGAAAGGGGATCTCCTGGCCGCCATCAATCTGACTATCAAAGCCGTTGGATTTGCGCTTCTCGTACGACAACCGCCAACTTTTGTCGGCATCGGTATCGCCCACGGAGGTAAACGTGCGAAGGTGACCACGGGACCCAACCGAGGTGTAGGCTTCCACCCCCGCCGTGTCTTGCGGTGAGCGGGTAATGATATTGATGCTTCCAAGAAACGCGTTGATGCCATAGGCGGCGGAATTTGGGCCCCGGCTCACTTCAATACGTTCGATATTTTCCAGTGCCACCGGCATGCCCAGCCAATCTACGTCTGCGAGGCTGATTCTGTAGGCGGTTCGCCCGTCAATCTGAACCTGCAGGCGGCGTTGCTCGTATTGGGAAGTACCGCGATAGGTTGCCACCGGGTTGGTACTTCCCCAGTGGCCAACCACCATGCCCGGAACCAGCCGGAATGCCTCTACGAGGTTCATGATGCCGAGGTCACGGATCATGTCGCCGGTGATGATCGTGGTGGTGCCGGGAACCCTGAGTTTTGACTGGCGCAATCGTGTCGTAGTCAGTACTTCGGGGATTTCGCTTTGTTCGCCTTCGAGGGCAAGCAAGCCGGGCATGAAATCAGGTGTGTCAGTTTGGCCGAGCGCGGTAGCCGGAAGCAGGGCGGACAGGGCAAGGCTGATGCCGAAGCAGGTTGCCAGAGGGCGGCGGTCACCCATTCCTGCCGTTTTTGTCGATTGATGCATGGTTGACGTTCTATAATCTGCCGAGAAAAAAGGATAAAGCGGTTTTATTATGATTAGGTCCTATCGTAAGGGACTACAGACAGTTTGTCTCTCTGAAATGTAATAAATCTAGGCCCGGGAGTTGCAGCTTTATGAATTGTTGGGAAATCCTTGGAATTGAGCCGACCGGCGATCGCCGGAAGATCCAGGATGCGTATGAGCAACAGCTCAAGTTTGCTTCGGAAGACGAGGCAAAGAGCCTGGAAGCGGCTTTCCGGGAGGCAGTCGGGGACGATCCGGGCCCGGTAAAGCAGGCTTCTGACACGGTTCAGACTGAACCGCATCGCGAGGTGCAGGACGAGGAGCCTGATCGTCCGCTGGATGCCAACGAGGGCCAGGTGGTTCGTGAGGTGGTTATCCAGATCAAGGCCTTGCTCAATGACTCCTCAAGAAGCAAGGACCCGGGCATCTGGAAAGCCATTCTGGACGAGCCGCCCGCCGATCAGCCGCGGTTGCGACGCGAGATTGGTCGCCAGTTGGAGCCCCAGATACGGCCGATGGCGGAAAACGGTACCTTTCCGGCGCCGGTGGCCCAGTTTCTCGGTGAGTGGTTCGACTGGTTCACTGTGGAGCAGGCGCCTGAGGCGGCCGACGATCGGAATTACCCGGAACCCGATATGGCTGAAGAGCAGGGCGAACAGCCACCGCAAATGGTCAATTTCTGGCCGGCGGTGATTGGCTGGATTGTAGGGCTGGCGATTCTTGCCACACTCTTTGGCGGAATGGGTGGCGGTTGATTTCGCCGCCCAGATCAACCCGTTTTCTCTGCATTCGCCCTTTCAATTTTATCCCGGTACTTCTGGGCCAGGAAGGCTCCGACGATAACCTGTATCTGGTTGTAGCACATGATCGGTAACACGATCATGCCGAAGCCCGGGTGCCCTGAGAACAGGACCTTGGCCATGGGCAGACCAGACGCCAGGCTCTTTTTGGAGCCGCAGAACACCACCGCGGCTTCATCCTCCAGGCTGAACCCGAATCGCCGTACCAGGAACCTGGCAAACACCATGAATAGCAGCAGCAAGCCCAGGCACAGCGCAATGGCGAAAAGGATGGCCTGCAGGGGCAGATTCTCCCAGAGTCCGCTCTCTACCGAATGTGAAAAAGCGGAGTAGACGATCAGCCAGATCACGCACTGATCGTATCGGGCCATCAGTGTTTCGTTTCTGCCAAGAAATCCGCCGAGCCATGGTCGGAGCGCATGCCCAACCGCAAAAGGCAGCAGCAGTTGCAGAACGATGTCTTTCAGGGCTTCCGCTACGGAGAAATCCCCACCGCCGGACGTGCTTACCAACAGCAACAGCAGGAATGGCGTCAGCATCATGCCAAAGACATTGGAGGCGGCTGCGCTGCAGATTGCCGCCGGAACATTGCCCCGCGCCATCGCGGTATAGGCGATGGAAGAGGACACCGCCGACGGCAGGACGCCCAGGTAAAGAAACCCCAAACCAAGATCTTTCGGCATCCAGGATGGTGCGATATTGCTGAGGCCGTTAATCGGCAGCACCGCAAGTGGAAAAAATACGAAGGTGAGCGAAGTGATCAGAATGTGCAGCCGCCAGTGGGTGGCACCGGCAATAATCTGGTCCCGGGACAGCGCTGCGCCATGGAAAAAGAAGAGCAGGGCGACGGCGACCGTTCCGGCGGTGGCCAGTGCCTCGCCTGCCTGGCCAGTTGCAGGCAGAAAGGTGGCTAATACGATGGCGCCCAGGAGCAGCAGGGTAAAGGTGTCGATCCGGAACTTCATGAATCAGGACTCCCGACGCTTCAAGGCCTGGAGGCTGGGTTTCAAAAGCGCCCTTGCCAGGGATTCTGCCTTGCCCTCATCCTGACGCCGGACCGCCGCGAGCAGGAGTTCATGGTCTTCCTGGGAGGGTTCCGGCAGGTCTGCGTCGGTTTCGGTCTGCTCGATGGTCTGGCTGACAGCGTGGGAAAAGTAGTCGTAGAGCTCGATCAGCGCTGAGTTATGAGAAGCGGCAACCAGGGCATGATGGAAGGCTTCGTCGTGCCGGATGCGAGCCTGCAGGTCATCTCCCGCTTTGGCGCGAGCATCGAGGGCTGTGGTCATGTGCCGGAGATCCTGTTCTGTCCGCCGGTGCCCTGCCAGCTTGGCGGCCTCCGTTTCCAGCATGATCCTGACCTCCAGCTGCTCCGCCAGCTGGGTGCGGGCAATTCTCCGCAGTGTCTCCCCGGCGTCCCGTGTCGCTCGTACGTATGTGCCATCCCCCTGGCGGGTTTCCAGCATCCCCACGTGTACCAGCACCCGAACCGCCTCACGAACCGTGTTGCGGCTTACTCCGAGGGATTCGGAAAGTTCTGATTCGACGGGCAGGCGATCGCCAACCGACCAGTCACCTTTTTCGATGGCGTTTCTGAGACTTTCGATAGCAGTCTCGACCAGCGAGCCTTTGCGAATACGTTCCAGCATGTGTATGTCATCCTTCTAACCTATAACCCAATCATCCTATGAATATGGCCGAGGTTCAAGGGCAAAGGCTTTCACCCGATTACCCCGCGGTCTGGCCGGGGTAAAGAAATTGGTAATCAGCGGTGTCTACCCGGCGGGTCGCGAACCGGTAGGTGAAGGTGAATCCCGGCCAGTTGATGGTATTGCGCCCATGCTCATCGAGGTACCAGGAGGTGCAGCCGGAGCTCCAGACCGTGTCTTCCAGGCCCTGTTGAACCACATGGGTGAAACGGTCCTGCCGGTCTTGCCGGACGTCCATGGCGGAGTGAGGGTACTTTTCGAGCGCCTCCAGACATTCCAGAACGTAGCGAAACTGGGACTCAAGCATGTACAGAATCGAGTTGTGGGCCAGGTTGGTGTTGGGCCCATAGAGCATGAACATGTTGGGAAAGCCACTGACGGTGATGCCTTTGAACGCCACAGCGCCGTTCTGCCAGGCCTCGTTCAGGGTCTTTCCGCCCCGGCCTGTTATCCGGATGGGTGACAGGAACTCCGAGGCCCGAAAACCAGTGCCGCAGATAATTGCGTCCACTTCATGGTGGTGTCCTTCGTGCGTAATGACGCCGGACTCGTCAATGTGGTCAATAGGGTCGGTAATAAGATTCACGTTCGGCCGGTTGATGGCCGGATACCAGTCGTTGGAAATCAGAATCCGTTTGCAGCCGATCTTGTAGTCTGGAATGATCTTTTTCAGCTTGGCGGGATCTGTGACCTGTTTTCTGGCCTCCCGCTTTGCCATGTTCGCGTAATACTCGAGAAGGCCACTGAATTTGGTGAAAGCGAGGGCGCGACTCTCGTTTTTCCAATAAATGAGGTATCGATAAAGGCGATCCCAGGCCGGCACTTTCTGGAACAGCGTCTGCTCCCAGCGCTTGAAAGGCCGATCCGGCTTGGGCAGGACCCAGGCCGCCGAGCGCTGAAACAGGTCCAACTGCTTTACCTTCGATGCAATCTCCGGAACAAACTGAATGGCACTCGCGCCAGTTCCAATGACCGCCACTCGTTTATCGGAGAGGTCGTAATCATGATCCCAGCGGGCTGAATGGAACATCTTGCCCTGGAAAAGGTCCAGGCCCTTCAGGTTTGGCCAGGCAGGTTGATTGAGCTGTCCGGTGGCGGTGATGAGTACGTTGGCGGTCAGCTGCTCACCGTTTGCGAGAGTCACCGACCATTGATTTGTTTCGTCGTCAAACGCGGCTTCCTGCACCTCGGAGTTAAACCGGATGTGACTGCCCAGGCGATATTTCTGAACGCAGTGCTCCATATACCCGAGTATTTCGGGCTGCAATCCGAATTTCCGCGACCAGTTGTGCTTGGGTTCGAAGGAGTATGAATAAAAGTGGGATTGCACATCGCAGGCGGCACCGGGGTAGGTATTATCACGCCAGGTACCTCCAACCCGGTCGGCTTTTTCCAGCAGGGTCAGGTTATTGAATCCGGCCAGTTTCAGTTTGATGGCCATGCCCAGACCACCAAAACCGCTACCGATAATCAGAATGGACGGGTGTTCTCGCAGGCTGGCTTGGCTCATGATCATATGTCCGGCGTTATTATTGTGGTCTTTCCGCTTCAGTATACGGATGTAAGTCAGCCTTATGGATGACATTTTTCGCCACTCGGGCTAGTCAGAATGACCAATCGGCGTCCGGGTCAGGTAATTGTCCTGAGTCTGGGATAGCAGTTCCCTGAGTGCCGGCGTCTCGAACTGGCGCCGGATACTGATGGCGTAGAACTCCTCGAAGACGCCTGGCAGGGCGCCGTAGTCTGCAAGGGTTCCGCTCTTCATTTCGTCGCGCACGACCACCGGAGGCATGATGGCGAAATGACCGGTATCCCGGGTGAGAAGTCGCATCATCGCCATATCATCCACCTCGGCGGCGATGTTGGGACGCAGCCTGTGATACTCGCACAACTGGTCGAAGGCCTGGCGTATGTTGTTGTCCGGGCCCGGCACAATCAGGCTTCGGCCACGCAGTACGTCGACAAAATCGCCCTGAACGTCTATTCCCCGCGGCCCGATGATGCTGACCGGCTGCTTGGCAATCAGCCGTGACCGCCAGGGATTCTGTTCATCTCCCTGTACCGCCTGGTTTGCGAGGATCAAGTCCAGTCGATGCGCCGAGAGCCGTCTTAGCAGCTCATCCATGTGGCTACTTTGCAGGCTCAACTCAAGGTCTTCGCGGTTCAGCAGCGGCTGAAGAAAGCCTTCCTGGAAGTTACGGGAGAGGGTGGCCACCGCCCCGATCCGGAGTATCTCGCGGTTTGGTTGAGCGCCGGAGGCGAACAATGCCGTCAGTTCCTCACCCTGGCGGAAGATCTCCTCGGCGTAGGAGAATGCCATTCTCCCGGCTTCAGACAGCTTGAGGCGCCGCCCCTCGCGAATGAAGAGGTCGTGTCCCAGGCTGTCTTCCAGCTTGCGTATCTGACCCGACAGCGCCGACTGGGAAATATGCAGCGAGTCAGCTGCCCGCGTCAGGTGACCGGTTCGCGCGACCTTCCAGAAGTAGTAAAGGTGATGGTAATTCAGCTTCATGTGATTTCGTTCTCTAAAAACGAATGATCTGATAAGTATAAACCATTTTTTATATGTGACGAGGATCGGCAAAGTACTTGCAATCAGGAGGTTTGCAAGTATGAATCCAATCGCCGAATTTTCATTGCTCTCGATCCTCGCACTCTGGCTGCTGCTGCCGGTCGGTCTCTTCCTGCTTGCCGGTTTGACTGGCTGGCTGAAGAATCCACTGAAAGTGAACCACTGTTGGCGACTTGCCGGGTGGGCATTGTTGGCTTCCATGGCTGTTTCGGTCGTGATGGGAATCCTCCTCCTGATTCAGCCCTATACAGGAGGCGACAGCAATCGTTTAGCCACCCTGGGTGGGCGCTTCGGCCTGTATCCAGACGGGATAGCGGTCTGGATGGCCACGATGGTGGCGTTTATTGGCTGGGTTATTCTTCGGTTTGCAGACAACTACCTCAGCCAGGACCCTGGCCGTGACCGTTTTCTTCCATGGTTTCTGGTGACGGTTGCCTCTGTTCTGGTATTGGTGTTTACCAACCATCTGCTGATTCTGGCAGGCGCCTGGATTGGTGTCAGTCTGGCCCTGCATCATTTGCTCACCCTCTATCAGGACCGGCCCCAGGCGCGAATGGCGGCGGTTCAGAAGTTCATCGTCAGCCGGGTGGGGGATGCGCTGGTGGTCTTTGGTGTGGTGGCGCTCTACCTGCATTACGGCACCTTTTACCTGCCAGACATCATCCAGAATGAGGGCGCCCGAGCCGGTGGCTCAACAGCGCTGACAGTTGCCTCGGTGGTTCTGGCTCTGGCGGCGGTTCTCAAGTGCGCCCAGATTCCCTTTCATGGCTGGCTCATCCGCGTTATGGAGGCTCCCACGCCCGTGTCTGCGCTGCTCCATGCCGGGGTTATCAATCTTGGCGGTTTCCTCTGGCTCCGTTTATTCCCGGTGTTCGATGGCTTTACGGCCGGCCACATGATTCTGCTCGTGATCGGCGGCATGACGGCGGTCGTTGCGGTTCTCACCATGATGACCCAGTACTCGGTCAAACATGCTCTTGCCTGGTCAACCTGTGCGCAGATGGGCTTTATGCTGTTCGAAATCGGCATGGGGGCCTACACACTGGCACTGCTGCATCTACTGGCCCATTCGCTGTACAAGGCGCATTCGTTCCTGGCTTCTGGTCGCACGGTGGCGGTATCGGCAGCAACGCGTTTTCCCGAATCTCCCTCTGCTAACCGGCTCTCCTGGGCCGGGCTTACCGGCCTGTTGGCGGCGGCGATCCTGGTTCAGTTCCCGTGGATCGTGGAAAACAATCCGGTTTTCGGAGCATTGCTGGTGCTGGCGGTATCGGCGGCCGCCATGGGCATCCCGGCCGGAGCAACCAAAGCGGTGAAGCTGAAGCTTGCGGGACTGGCAGTGCTCCTGGTTCCGCTGTACTCATTGTTGCACTTTCTCATCGGCCCGGCCGTTCCCGAGCAGGAAGGGTTTGCTATCCCCGGCATTGCTCTGGGAACGGGCGCCACTCTGGTAACGCTGCTCGCCGTGTGCTCTTTGATGATTGTATTCGGTGCTCGCTTCCCGGCCACCCGCGCTCTGGGCGTTCATTTTCTTCAGGGGCTTTACCTGGAATTGCCCTTTGATCGGTTGACCCGCTTCCTGGCGGCGGAGGCTTTGAAGGTGCCGGCCATGTTCCGCAGGGTTCCGCATCATCCGTTCAGACTGGAGGAGAGATCATGAGCGATGTAAGCGCCCCGTTACCGGAACTGCAGTGGCTGAGCGATGACTGGCGTAAACCGGTTAAACAGGCCTGCGACCTGATCGCCCCTGTTTGGCCTCTCGATCAGTGGATAGCGGTGAATCCGTTCTGGGGGCTGAGACATTTTCCGGCCCCGCGGGTTGATCAGGTGCTCAACGAGCGCGCGGGTTTCAGTATGCTTATGCCAACCGAGTTTTATCGAGAAGCCTGGGAAGGTGGCCGGATTCGGGAAGACGATCTGAGGGCAAGTATTGCGGAGCGCGGCGATGAGCGGAATACCGCCTGGTACCTTGATTGGCTGGGTCGAAAGGGGGCGATAACTGCGCCAATGCGCGGTTCCATTCTGGATACCGTTGCGGTTGCGAATGCCCACGAGGAGGCCGGTGTTCTGACTGACATCGTTTGCGACCAGGTTTCTCGCGTTTGCGGCGCCTTTTTCGATCAGCGCCAGAGCCGATGGTCCGTTTCGGGCAACCAGGCCAATGGGGGGTTGTTCGGTTTTTGGCTTGAATCAGTCAGGCAGGATCTGGCGCTTGATTTTACGACCGGGTTGAAAGGGGGCCGTGCGTTCTTCAAGACGGTTCCGGACGGCAGGGATCAGGCAGTACAGGAGGCGCTGAATCGGATCGGCGCTCGTGGAGATGAGTTGGAAGCGCTGTGCCATAGCCTGTTGTTGAGAGTGAACGGCTGGGCCTCCTGGTGTCGCGGAGAAGACTGGCGGGCAGGCCTTGAGGGGCGTTCATCCGATCGGTGTGAGGACATTCTAGCGATCATGCTGGTCTGGGAGTCCGCAGGGGTAGCCTTCGCCTCGACGGCACAGAAAGCAGAGTGGCAGAGGCAGAGAGCCCGCGCGAGTCGCAGGGGCGCCTACGATGACCGCAGCAGGCTGTGGGTGTGGCAGCGTGCCTTCGAGATTGGTTACCAGCGCACCTTGTGGCAGGCACTTGAATCTGCGCCGCTCAAGCAGGCGTTGCCAGACTCCGGGCGTGGCATTCCTGCAGTCCAGGCGGTTTTCTGTATCGATGTTCGCTCCGAAGTGATGCGACGCCACCTTGAAGCAGTGTGCCCCGACGTGCAGACGCTCGGATTCGCCGGTTTTTTCGGAATGCCAATCGATCATCAGCAACACGGACCGCTTGCCCCGGCCCGCCGACTGCCGGGCCTGTTGCCCGCGTCTTTCCGGTTGATTGATACCAAGGGCAGCCTGCGAGAGGATCTGGCAGTGAATCGCTCTCTCGATCAGAGAGAGATCGCCCGTGAATCAGTCAGAAAGGCGAAATACACCAGCTTGTCGACGTTCACGCTGGTTGAGACCACCGGTTTGGCCTGGGCCTGGAAACTGGTGAAAGACACTCTGAAAAAGGGCCACAAAACCCGCCCTGACCAAAGTGTAGAGGGGCGTCTGGTCCATAGCCACGGAGGCGACCCGCTCTCTGATGCCGAGAGGGTTGCGCTGGCGGCCAATATGCTCCGCGGGATGTCTCTGACCAGTGGTTTCGCGCCTTTGCTGGTACTTGTTGGCCATGGCTGTCATACCGATAACAACCCGAACCAGGCTGGTCTCGACTGTGGTGCATGTGGCGGCCAGAGCGGCGGCGTGAACGCCCGGCTTGCAGCAAGCCTGGTCAATGATCCACAGGTCAGGGCGGGGCTTGCCGACGAAGGTATCAGAATTCCGGACTTCACCTGGGCGGTCGCTGCCGAGCACTGCACCGCGACGGACAAGGTAACGATTGCTGATCGCCATCTTATCCCGGATTCGCACATGCAGCACCTGGCAGATCTGGAAGCCGGATTCGAAACAGCCGGCATCCGGGCTCGAAAAGAGCGGGCAACGCCGCTGAAATTGAACGGGTTGGACGACGATAACCTCAAGCAGGCCATGGAAACCCGGACCCGGGACTGGTCAGAGGTTCGTCCGGAGTGGGGGCTGGCCAATAACGCGGCAATCATCTTCGCGAAGCGCAGCAGGACCCGGGGCTGCAACCTGTCCGGCCGCGTATTCCTGCACGATTACGATCCGACTCTGGACGAAGATGGCGGTCTTCTGGAGGCTTTGCTGGCGGCACCAATGATCGTCGCCAACTGGATCAACCTTCAGTACTTTGCTTCGGTAACGGTTCCCGAAGTGTATGGCTCGGGTAACAAGCTCCTGCACTCCGTGGTTGGCGGGAATGTCGGCGTTGTCGAAGGTAATAACGCACGGTTGAGAATTGGCCTGCCGCTGCAGTCGGTTCACGATGGTACTCATTGGCGCCATGAACCGGTTCGTCTTACTGTTCTGATTGATGCGCCGGAAGATCGGATCGAATCTGTGTTGCGTCGCCAGCCAGATGTGGCGGCTCTGGTGGAAAACCAGTGGGTCAGTCTGCACCGGATGTCTGGCCGGGGCGTAGCGCGTTACGACAATGGCAACTGGGTAGCCGTGGCATGAGAGAAGGGCGGCGGCGCCGCCCCTGTCCTGCTATTCCTGTTCTGCGTTCAGCAGCTCTGGCTTTTTGAGAGCTTTCTGGAACAGGTCTTTGTCCTCCGCTATGGCCATGGCACAGCGTTCGGCCAGATCGTCGCCCAGGCCTTCAACCTTGCGGCCAAGGAATACCTGAATTTCCTCCGCCAGTTCGAGCACTTTGTCCCGGGCGTCGGCTTCGGCTTTTGAAGTGAACAGCATCGTCTCAGGATTTTTCAGTGCCATATCCAGGCCGTCCCTATCAGAAAAGTAGACTGCTTGTACTGCCATGGTTATTCCTCGCAGTGAGCGTTATTGGTACTGTATAAAAATACAGTCTATCTGACAGGGTGCGGTAAACACAATGAAAAACGGGCTTCAACAAAAGCTGAAGCCCGCCTCTGGTTCAAAACGAGTGGCGATCAGAAAGCTGGCCGATCAGTAACGGAGCAGTGCAGAGCCCCAGGTAAATCCGCCGCCAAAAGCCTCAAGGAGAAGCACCTCGTTGCGCTTAATCCGCCCATCTCGCACAGCCACATCAAGGGCGAGGGGGATAGATGCAGCGGACGTGTTGCCGTGCTCATTCACCGTCACGACAACCTGATCCATGGACATGTTCAGTTTCTTTGCCGTGGCCGAGATGATTCTCAGGTTGGCCTGGTGCGGAACCAGCCAGTCGATCTCGGATTTCTGCATCTGGTTGGCTGCTAGGGTTTCGTCAACGATCTTGCCCAAGGTGTTGACCGCCACCTTGAACACTTCGTTGCCTTTCATTTCCACAAACGCTCGCCCGGCCTTGACCTGGTCGTAGCCATCGGCAATACCGCAGGGAACGTGCAGCAAATCGGCATACTGGCCATCGGCATGGATATGGGTGGAAAGGATGCCGGTTTCTTCGTCGGCCTCCAGGATCACCGCGCCGGCGCCATCGCCGAACAAGACACACGTACCACGGTCTTCCCAGTTAATGATGCGGGAGAACACCTCGGCGCCGATAACCAGGGCCTTCTTGCTGCTTCCGGTTTTGATGAATTTTTCTGCTGTTGCGAGGGCGTATACAAATCCGCTGCATACCGCCTGTATGTCGAACGCGGGGCAGCCATGGATGCCAAGACGCGCCTGCAGGATGCATGCGGAACTCGGAAAAATCTTGTCCGGGGTGGAGGTGGCAAACACGATCAGATCGATGTCCTGTGCATTGATGCCCGCGGCATCAATGGCATTCCTTGCAGCCTGCTCAGCAAGATCCACTGTGGTCTGGCCTTCGACGGCAATGTGACGTCTTTCGATTCCCGTGCGCTCGCGAATCCACTGGTCGGTGGTGTCGACCATTTTCTCGAGGTCTTTGTTGGTAACGATGTTTTCAGGCAGGTAGGAACCGGTGCCGGTAATTCGTGCAAAGGTCATTCGCAAGTGTCCCGAGGCGTAACTGGATAACGTACTACCATGCTATACCCATGCAACGTCGTGCGTAATTAGCGATTTGTCAAAGACGCCCAGAAACTGGCACGCTCGTCTATGCTGAAGGTGATCAGCTTTGATCAACACTCTGCAAAGAAGAGGAGAGGAATACGATGGGCATTTCCAGCCATGAGCTTCACGTAGAATTCCCGCAGTACCGAGAACTGATTCAGGAACTCAAGAACAATGATCTCAAGTTCAACGAAAAGCTTCAGGAGTACACGCATCTCGACCACGAAATTGAAGGGCTGGAAAAGAGGGATTCTCCCATCGGTGATGACAAACTCCACCGCATGAAGCAGAAACGCGCACAGCTGAAAGATGACCTTTACCAAGTGTTACTTTCAAACGCCAAGGCGTCATAAGACTGCCATCAAAAGTACACAATTCTGACACCCAATAATGCTTGGAGCCCCTGTTTATAGGGGTTTCCAAGTATTCAGAAAGCTCCTCGTCAAGCTTAGAATAGGACCCTAATTAAACAAGGTCCCGGTTTTCGGAGACCAATATTCTGGGGTTGACCAAGGAGTAATGAAATGAAAAGAGCTGCTTCGCTTTACAAAGGCTGGCGGATGAAGCGCAACTTTATCCATCTGGTGATGACTATGGATCGTCGGTTGCTGAACGATGTGGGATTTTCCCCTGAACTGGTTGAACAGAAACTGAGCACTCCGTTCTGGAAATTCTGATCCTCGTGACTGATCGACTCTGCTCTCGGTAACCTTCTGAACTGGTTGAAAAATAATCAGTCCAGAAGGTTACAGACTGTCACAATAATGAAATATCCTATTGTTCTTAAAGCCCTTTTATCTCGAAAAAATCTAAGAAAATTGATCTGAATCTGTATTCTCTTCTACCGGATCGTCCTATAGTTACGCTACCTCCAGAACCAGACCGGTTCACCCTGAAAGGAGAGCTCGACGATGATCCAGGAATTCCTTCAAAGCAACTTGCCCCTAGACTCCTCCGTAAGCCTCAAGCGTTCAGATACAGAGCCTGATAAAGACATTGCCAATGCCCGCAGCGAAGCCTTTGAGATCGTCTCAGACTCCGGTGAAACCGTAGGCTTTGTGAAGGCCTGGGAAGATGACCCGAGTTTCCGCGGATACGTCCACTTCGATTCCGACGGCAACGTGATTGACTGGAAAGTCTTTAAAGACCGGTTGCAGAGTTGACGCTCAGACCAGCCAGCCAAAAAAGAAATCGAACAAGACGCTGAAAAACCCGCCGCCGGTGCTCTGAGAATTATCGGCAACCGCGGAATTTTTCGATGCAGTGTTTTCTCCTTCGACTGGCTGGGCTTTCTTCATTTCCGTTGCTTTCGGTTCGGTAGGGCCCGCACTGGTGGGCTCTGAAGGGAGCTGGGCCAGCACCGGGGCTGGTTCTTTGGTGGCTTCTGGTGAAGTTTCCTCGGCGACCGCAGGTTCCGGCACGGGAGCTGGAGCTGAAATGGGAGCAGGGGGCTCTGAAGCTACCGGTTCGGGTGTTGTCGGGGCTGCTTCCGCCACTTTTTCTTGTGCCTTCACTTCAGGTTTTTTCGAAGTTCCCTCAGTATCTATCTGGTTTTCATCAGGTTCGGCATCGAGCGAAGTTGTTGGCTCGCCCTGTTCGGAAGATTTTTGAATGGGGGCCGGGGTAGGTTCTGGCGAAGGCTTTGGTTCAGCCCTGGCAATGGTCGGGGTATTGGGCGCGGGCTCGGGGAGGGACAAACCGAGCTGTGCCAATGACGCCTTTCGACTGCCGACTGAATTTGCAGTGATGGTTGCGCTGGATGTTTTGGTCACGCCGAGCGCTTTCAGTGTTGCCGTATCCAGGTTGCCGTTGGTTTGGAGCCCATTTTGAGCTTGATAGGCGCGTATGGCAGCTCGGAGTTGCTCATCAATCCAGCCATCCGCGCGTCCGATGTCATGACCGGCACCGTAAAGAGCATTTTCGGCGGCGAAAATGACTTTTTCGGGTTCGGCGGCTTGGGCAGTGCCGAGGCAGGCAGCCGCTGTCAGCATGGCAATGACAGGGCCGCGAACGCCTTGCCTCTTGGGTGATTGAGAGCGCGTCATGGCGGGATACCTCCGGGCAGTCCGTTTCCGGTTACATTGTGTAACTTGAAACCCAAAGGTATCAGGTAATCATCTGCGCTCTCGTGAATTGGTTAACATCTGCAACCATTGTCTGTTCAGGATTCACTGGCCCTGAAGCGTCGCACGAGCGTATTCAATTCATCAGCCATGTTCGCCAGAGAGCGGCTTGAGTGATTCACCTGGGAAATGTCTCCGGCCAGTTCCTCAATTGCGCCACTGCTTATTTCCACGTTCTGGGTCATCTCCGCGGCGGTCGCTCTCTGCTGCTCGGTTGCACTCGCAATCTGGGTGGTCATTTCAACGATGCTGTTGACCGCCGCGAGAATATCCGTCAAGGCTTCGCCCGACTTGCTTGCCTCCTCGCTGGCCTCTTCGGCCATCTGCTTGGCCTTGCTCATGTCCACTACTGCGCCGGCCGCGCCACTCTGGAGCTGGGACACAATCCGCTCGATATCGACGGTCGATTCCTGAACGCGCTTGGCCAGTCCTCGAACTTCATCGGCAACCACGGCAAATCCCCGCCCGGCGTCACCGGCTCGAGCCGCCTCAATGGCGGCATTTAGCGCCAGAAGGTTCGTTTGCTCAGCAATGCTCTGGATAACAGCCAGCACATTGCCGATTTCGGCCGATTCGTTCTCCAGTTGTTGGATCCGGGTAGACCCTTTCTCAACCTGATTGGCGAGGTTGGTAACCGCCCGAATGGCTGAGCCAACGGTTTCCTGTCCGGAATCCGCAAGCGATGAGGCCTTACGGGCCGATTCGTCAGTTTCGCTGGTGTTCGAGGCGATCTCTTCGGAGGTGGACACCATTTCCTGCATGGCGGCAGACACCTGCGTGATCTGGTCGCGCTGTTGCTCCGAATTGGCGGTTGTACGCTCTGTGATGCCGGAGAGTGATTCGGACTCGCCTGTCAGTTGGCGAGACGCCGTCACAATTCGGGAAATCGTTTCCTCGAGCGTTTGCAGGAAGGTGTTGACTGCGTCGATGAAGTCACCGATTTCGTCTGGGCGACCCGGGGTCAGCCTGGTGGACAAGTCGCCGTTATTGTTGGCGATGTCGTCGAGGTAGCCCAGAATTTCTGTTTTCGCACGCTTCACGCTTGAGCCCATCAAGCGACTCATCAATACCGCAACGATCAATCCGAGAACCGCAGAAGCCACAAATGCGATGAGCGTGAATTTGAGTGCAAGATCAGTGGCAGCCGTTGCCTCATCCGCTTCCATCTCGAGAGACGCGAAAATACTGGCCTCCAACTCGCGCGCCATGCGGGCGATTTCGGGCCCGAGTACATCGAGTCGGTCTGCCTTGACGCTGACGACGATATTCTGCTGTTCCACCATTCTCTGAACTGCAGCCTGATAGTTTGCCAGCTCTTCGACAACGGTTTGCATGTACACCTGCACAAAGTCCGGGCCATTTTCAGGTTGCAGCAGCTCCAGTGCATCGGTCAGGTCTTCGATGGCCCAACCGAGAGCCTTGCGGGAATCCTCATCGCCGTTGGTCAGGTAGCGTTGGGCGGTCAATTGCATGACCATGGCATCGTTCAGCAGTTGCTCGAGGCCGGCCCTCAAATCGCTTTCGGGTTCCCTGTTGGCAACCCCGTTAAGGGCCATCCGCAATGCCTTGGTGGCATTTGGACCGTATACGTCCAGCTCATCCTTGATAATTTTCAGGACCTGGCGTTTGGCCGGAACCAGCTCGTTCCGGAATGCCTTGATGTATTCATCGGTGGTGGTCTTGATCCGATCCACCAGTTTGGCCGCACCAGGGTCCTGGATGTTCTCCTGCGCTCTCGCCATCACCTCATTGAACTCGGCTTCTAGCTCGCCGAAGTGGGCAAGGGTTTCTTCATCGCCAGTGGTGAAATAGTCGAAAACACGCAGGCGCATCCGATAGACGCTGATGACCGATTCGGTCCCAATAGAGGTGTCCGGTGCCAAGTCCCTGGCGACGGTGTTCATTCGACGGTCTAGTTCCTGGAATTCATAAACACTGAAAAAAGTTACCGAGGCAAAGAGCAAAAGAATGAATACCGGCGCAATCAACAGTTTCCCTGGGACACCCAATTTACGCTCTATAGATGAGAGGACAGAGGAAGCCAAAACGTCATCCTTCAGTAAGTTGTTTTAGTGATTATCGGCAGCGCTACTGAAACCTGAAGCCTTAAGGCCGGTGTTTCATTTGGGCGCAGCCGTCTCTGGTTGAGCGGCGCCCCGGTTACTCGACAAAGTTGGCCTGGCTCGCAATCATGGGGGAGAGATCAAGATTCCAGTGTTCAAGGCCGCTCGCACTGTACACGTAATGCCCACTTAGGGATTTAAGCTGCGGTATCTGATCGGGTCTCATGCCATTGAGGATCAACGAGGCCAGCCTGGCTGCGGTGAGCCCCTCTTGTTTGGCCGAGATAGTGAATCCGCCGATGCTTTGTTCTTCGCCAACAAAGATATCCCAGAATGAAAACAGTGGGAGCTGAGCCCGATAAAATGCTTCCTTCAGCAGATCGTAGGGTATGACGTACTCGCCATCTTTGTCACGGATGGTGTGGTGGGTGCCCAACACAACAGCATCATAACGTTCGTGGGCATTTACGACCGTGTCCAACCAGGTGTCCCTGTCGTTGGTCAGAACGATGTCCAGTTCGGAACCGTAGATCGTGGCCTGGCGCTTGTCACCAAAGTATTCGTTCACCGCATTACGCATGGTAGGTGAGTCATCCATCAGAACCAGGAAACGCTCTTTCTGCCGGAGTATCTTTCTCAGGTGACGGATACTCTCGGAGAAGAACGGGCGTTCGAGGATGCCAGTGACCAGCGGGTGTTCAAGGGTAGGGTGCTGAACGGGGCCACCATTCACACCAAGAAAGACCACGGGAATCTTTTGGGCGACCAGGTGGTCAGCCATCAACGTAAAGGCGTTGTCATCACCCAGAATGGCAACGTCGGGATTAACGTTTGCAATTTTGCTCTGGATTTCAGCCACTTTCTGTGGCCATTCCGGTTTCGACAGGCGCTTGGTGTCGAGTTCGAACACGTGAAGGTCGTGATCCTGCCCGAGCACGGACCGGACCGCGTCGATATAGTCCGCGTCCCATTTGTACTCGAGGTGGTAACTCTGGATGACGACGACGGTTTTGCCAAAACACAGGGGACTGACCAGCAAAAGAGCCAGGAAGAGTAAACGCATAGTTGTTCCTTATTATTGTCCGAGCAAGGTTGAAAAACCGAATACTTAACGATTTGTTCTTCAGGCAGTTTTTATAATTGTGACCGGCTTGAATACAGAAACCGTGCCAGTTAGCCAACTCACTGAAAATAAGAGTTTTTTAATGATATGGAGGGTTTGCTTTCCCGTTTTTAGCGTGAAGTGTCCGGTGTACTGGACAGTTGGCGGCGTGCTGGGCTGAATGTGTTTGATTTGCCGGACAATTGCGTCCGAAAAATCGGACATGGAAAAGCGAGTCTGGGCCGAGGTTTACGCGATCTCGGTCCTTGGATTGCGTGGGTAATACCGCTCAGGGAGGCGTTCGATGTGAGGGAAGAAGCGGGTGTCCTTGTAGGGCATCTTCATGAACCCGGAAACGCCCAGGCCGGTAATCTGCTCCACCGATGACAGGATTACGTCCAACAATCGGCGGAACTCCTGTTCCCGGTCCGGATCAAGTAGCCGATAGTGGCTGTGGATTTTAAGATGGCGGGGCAGGGCTTCGAAGATGATCATGCCAGTGTGGTGAATAGCGTTGAGTTCTTCGAGGGCGTGAATAATGGTGTCGGGTAACACCAGGAATTCCTCCGGGTCCGGGCCGTCCTCGAAGTAAGAGTGGACCCGGCTTTCGTCTTCAACCTCAGGCGCGGGGCTTACCTCGTAGTGCAATTTCATATCGGGTGATACAACAAAGGGGTGGGTTGGTTCATCGCGATCAACGTGCAAGGTATTGCGGGCGTTGAACAGACAGCTTTTGAAAATCCCCTTGCGGTAAATGGCCTGGGCCAGGAAAACCATATTGTTGACGGCCTGCACAAACGCCGACTTCAAGGCAGGATCGTGCAGATTCAGGGAAGTGTCGATGTAGATGCCATCGGTTTCCCAGCGCACGGCCAGTCCACCTTCCACCGGGTAGCGCCCGAGCCGGCTCACGGCTGCCAGAAACGCCTTTTCGGTTTCGCCCATGCCCTGCATGAAATTCTTGTAGTAGCGGTCCAGCTGTACGTCATTGACGTCGTTGAGGGTTTCCGGTGCGCCTTCCTCCCTGAGAAAGGATTTACGCGAGCTGTAAACCACGGTGTCAATTTCCTGGTCAGAGGCACGCACCCACACGGGTACCTGGGCCGCGACCGGGGTTTCCGGCAGATCGATCATCACCGTGCGGGCCATACGCGGCATCTCTGTCAGATAGTAATCGCCGGCCTTACGGCGAGTTTCCGGATCCGGTGACAGCATGCCATCCAGCATGCGCGCGAATTCCATGGGCAGGCCCAGTGAGGTGGCCGGGATGGCCCGATGGCCAAAGCGGCAGGATTGGGCTGACGCCAGGGCATAGAGCGTGCCGGCTGCTCCCTGTTCATCGAAACGGGGAGACGACAGCCCGCCGTTGAGCTGTTCCTCGCCGATAAAATACACATCCCCGAGCCGTGCGTTTGTTTGCTGGAGGTTGTCGGACATCAGCTCCATCACGTTGGCGGTGATGAATTGCTGGTTGGCGTCCAACTGAGCAAACACGGAAGAGCCCCAGTCAATCAGGGCAATGTTTTCGGTGCTGGCGTCGAAGACCAGATTGGAAGGTTTGATGTCGCCATGAACGATTGGTCTGCCAGCCGGTCCATTTTCACGGCGAAGGTTTCGCAGGGTGTCGGCCAGCTGGTCCGCGATGCGCATGATGAGCCGTGGTTTCAGACGACCATCACGCAGGGAAACCTCTTCCAGATTTAATCCGGCAGCACGCTCCATCACCAGAATCGGCTGGTTATTGGCTCTTTGGTAGGAAATCAGCCGTGGCACCCTGGGATGGCGGACCTGCTCCAGAATGTAGGCTTCATCTTCAAGCCGGTCCTGAAGATGCCGAGGCAGGTTGATGCGGGTGAATTTGAAAACATGTTCCGGGCCCCCGGCTGCGGTGCCGGGCAGACGGCCTGAGAATACAAAGCCGTAAGCACCCTTGCCAATCAGCTCTATGTTCTGGTAGCCGAGTTGGCGGAGCTGGGCGGCGCAGAGCGCCACCCAGTCTTTGAGCTTTTTGGCATCATCATGGCTGAGCAGGTAGATCGACTGCTCTTCGGGTATGTAGAACTGCTGCAGTTGCGTCTTCTGCGCCATGATGAAACGTCAGCCCATATGCAGGAGCATGGTTTGGGGCGATTCGAGGTAGCCCTTCCAGCGGTTGCAGAACCGGGCGATGGTGCCGCCGTCGATAATGCGATGGTCGCCGGCCCAGCTCACGGTCATGATGGCGCGCTCCACCACCTGGCCGTTGGCGTCAAACCGGGGCAGTTTCTGGGTGCGCCCAAGGGCAACGATGGCCACTTCCGGCGCGTTGATAATTGGCGCGGTGTAAGTTCCGCCCAATGCGCCAATGTTGGAGATCGTAATGGTGCCGCCCTTGAGGTCTTCCTGGCTGACGCGGCCAGATCGGGCTGCCTCGGTCAGGCGCGCAACCTCGTCGGCAATGCCCAACAACGAGAGGCTTTCCACGCCTTTGATGTTCGGCACCGTCAGGCCGGCTTTGCCATCCACCGCCATACCGATATTGCACTGGGGCAGGTAGTGAATCTCCGTGACGTCATCGTTGAGCTGGCTGTTGAGAACCGGGAATTCCTGAACCGCCAGGGCCATGGCCTTCATGAAGAAGGGCATGAGCGTCAGCCTTGAGCCCCGCGCTTCTGCCTCCGGTTTCAGTTGTTCCCGCAGCTTGAGCAAATCGGTGACATCAATATCCTCGCTGTAGATAAAGTGAGGAATGGTGGTGGCCGATTTGACCATGCTTTTCGCCATCGCAGCTTTTATTCCGCGGATGGGTTCGACTCGTGCTTCCTGTTCGGCGGCAGGCGCCCTGCGGGCACTGCTGGTGGTGGCCGTTTGCGCATCGTCGGCGGGAGCCTGGTTCTGTGCCTGGACGTGGGCCTGTTTCGGGCCTTCCTCGATATGAGCCAATACATCGGCTTTCAGCACACGGCCATCTTTGCCGGATCCCTGAATATCCGAGAGGTTGAGTTCATGCTCCCGTACGAGGCGGCGAACGGCAGGGCTGGCCGGAATACGCTGTCGGCTGGCCGCAGCGACAGGCGAGGCTGTCGCGGTTGAGAGTTGAGCCGCGGGCTCCGGTTTGATTCTAGCTTCCTCCGGCTCTTCACGATCCCGGGGAATGAACGCAAACAGCGGGGCATGAACCTTGGCCATGGCCTGCTGCTGGTGATAAAGCTTGGTGACGCGCCCGGCTTTAGGGGCGGTAATCTCGACCATGGCCTTGTCGGTCATAACATCCACAACAGGCTGGTCTTCCTCGATTTCGTCACCTTCGGCAACGCGCCATTCCACCACCTCGCACTCAACGATACCCTCGCCGATATCCGGCAGGATAAAGTCTTCGGTGGCGTTATCTTCCGATTCGGCGCCGGAGGCCGGCTTTTTTTCCGCCTCGGGAGCCGGCTTTGCTTCGGCAGGTTCCGGAGAACTGGCCGCTGACGCCTGGCCACTGCTTTCGCTTTCATCCACCAGCTCGAACAGCGGGGCATGGACTTTGGCGATGTCGCCTTCCTTGTAGTAGAGGCGTGTCACGCGGCCTCTGTAGGGTGCCGGAATCTCCACCAGGGCCTTGTCCGTCATTACCTCGGCGACCGGTTGATCTTCTTCAATCACATCGCCTTCGCTAACCAGCCATTTGACCAGTTCACATTCCACGATACCTTCGCCGATATCGGGCAGTATAAAATCACTCATAGTCACTCTCCTGTCCTGATATCAGCCTAGAATTCAACGCTCGCCCTGATGGCCTCATAGACCTTCAGATGGTTGGGCAGGTGCTCTTTTTCCAGCACCAGCGGGAAGGGGGTGTCCATCCCGGTTACCCGTGCGATCGGAGACTCCAGATACAGGAAACAGCGCTCCTGAATCGTGGCGGCGATTTCACCGGCGAATCCGCCGGTCAGGGGAGCTTCGTGGGTGACCACCAGCCGTCCGGTCTTGAACACGGAGTTGGCGACGGTTTCCACATCCCAGGGCAGAATCGTCCTGAGGTCGATGACTTCGCACGAAATGCCATCTTTCTCGGCCCGTTCCACGGCCTGATCGATAACTTCCATCTGGGCGCCCCAGCCCAGAATCGTGACGTCCGTGCCTTCCTTGGTGACTTCGGCTTCGCCCAGGGGCAGGCGATAGTCTTCATCCGGCACTTCACCCACCGAGGCCCGGTACAGGCGCTTGGGCTCAAAGAACAGGGTCGGGTTGGGATCGTGGATAGCGGCAAGCAGCAGCCCTTTGGCCTGATGCGGGTTGCGCGGTACTACGATTTTCAGGCCCGGGGTATGGGCAAAGTAGGCCTCCGGTGACTGGGAGTGGTACAGGCCGCCGGCAATGCCGCCGCCGTAGGGGGCGCGAATGGTCAGTCCGCCCACGTTGAACAGGTTGCCTGAACGGTAGCGGAACTTGGCGGATTCGTTCACGATCTGATCGAAGGCCGGAAAAATGTAGTCGGCAAACTGGATCTCGGCCACCGGCACCGAACCCTGTGCGGCCAGGCCGTTGGCAAACCCGATGATGCCTTGCTCTACCAGAGGCGTGTTAAAGCAGCGGGCTTTGCCGTATTTCTGTTGCAGGTTGCTGGTGGCACGGAATACGCCGCCAAAAACGCCGACATCCTCACCGAAACACAGAACCCGCTCGTCCTCCGCCATGGCGGTGTCGAGGGCATTGTTGATGGCCTGGAGCATATTCATCTTCGACATCTCAAGCTCCTCCCTTGGCGTGTTCGGCACTCTTCGGGTATTCGTCCGGGTGACGGCCGATGTGCGCTTTCAATTTTTCGAACTGCTCAGCCAGGGCAGGTGGCACTTCGTCGTAGACGTCGCTTACCAGGGATTCGAACGGCGGTGGTGGACGCTTCTGGGCACGTTTCATCGTTTCCAGTACTTCGCGGCGCATGTTTTCCTGCAGCTGCTTTTCGTCGTCCTCACTCCACCATTTCTTGCTTTCCAGCCAGAGGCGCATACGCAGGATAGGATCTTTCTCGCGCCAAACTGCTTCTTCATCCTTGCTGCGATAGCCGGAGGGGTCGTCCGAGGAGGAGTGGGCGGCCAGGCGATAGCTCATGGCCTCGATCAATACCGGACGGTTGTGTTCCACGGCCAGTTTGCGGGCTTCCTGAGTGGCCTGATACATGGCAAGAATGTCGTTCCCATCCACCCGGATCACGTCCATCTTGTAACCGTAAGCCCGGGGTGCAACGCCGTCGGCAGCAAACTGTTCGGCGGCCGGCGTGGAAATGGCGTACCCGTTGTTGCGGCACAGGAAGATCACCGGCACCCGATGAACCGCAGCCATGTTCAGGGCAGCGTGAAAGTCGCCTTCCGAGGCAGCGCCTTCACCAAAATAGGTAATGGTGCAGAGACCTTCGCCCCAGAGTTTCTGACCATAGGCATAGCCCGCGGCTTGGGGAATCTGGGTGGCCAGCGGCGAGGAAATGGTCATGTAGTTCAGCTTCTTCGAACCATAGTGGACCGGCATCTGGCGGCCCTTGCCATAGTCCATCTCGTTGCCGAACAACTGGTTCATGAATTCATCAATGGTAAAGCCGCGGTAGGCCAGGGCACCTTGCTCCCGGTACTGCGCCATGATCATGTCGCCATCGTCCAGTGCTGCCGCACTGCCGATCACGGCAGCTTCTTCGCCGGTACACTGCATGTAAAAGCTCAAGCGGCCCTGCCGTTGGGCAGCAAGCATTCGCTCGTCAAGAATTCGGGTAGTGACCATGGCCCGGTATATGCGGAGGGCCTTGTCTTTGTCGAGATCAGGAGCTTTGGCGCTCTTGTAGAGCTTGCCGTCCTGTTTCAGGAGCTTGAAGGTGGGAATCCGGAATTCCGCACCGTCGGTAAACACTGGGGAATACACAACTTTGGACTTTGTTGTTGTCATAATCCTCTTCCTGGGGTAGTGGCCTGAGGAACAAACACTCCTTGTGGGAGTGTAGTTAATGTCATTGTAGACAGCCTGGCGAAATCTGGTGTGATTCGTGCCAAGTCGTGTTTACCTTAACGTAAACTGCTAAACAGGGGTAGACCCCTCTGTTCAGAATTTTCCTTTGTTAAAGAACGCTCGGCACGCGTTTTCCGTGTCTGCCGAAGCGTGCTACCGTCAATACACACACTTTTCCAACCTTGTTCAGACATTCGACTCACGCGGGTAGGTTTTAATGAACGTAATTATCATTGGCGCAGGGATCATGGGCACAACTTTCGCGACCCTCGCGAAAGAACTGGCACCGGAACTGGATATCACCATTCTCGAAAGACTGGATGGCCCCGGGGCAGGCAATTCCTGGGTGTTCAATAACGCCGGAACCGGGCACGAGGCGAACTGTGAGCTGAACTATACGCCGGTGGACGAAGAGGTTATTTCAGTCGAGAAGGCGGTGAAGATTCACGCTCAGTTCAATGTGGCCAAGCAGTTCTGGGCGTACCTGATCCAGAAAGGGGCCATCAAAGACCCCAAATCGTTTATCAACCAGACCAAGCACTGCACCATCGTCTCCGAGCCGTCTATTCAGGAACTCAAGCTCCGGTTCAATGAGATGTCGTCCCACCATTTCTTCGAACAGATGCGTTACTCCGAGGATTTCGACGAGATCAAGAGCTGGATTCCATACACCATGGAGGAGCGGCCCAGACACGAGAAAATGGCGGCGACCGTTATCGAGACGGGCACGGACGTCAACTTTGGCGCCCTCACAGAGCAAATGGCCAAGCATGCTGTTGACGATCTTGGGGTGAAAATTGAATACGGGACGCACGTGAAGCGAGTGCATCGCAGCCCCGCCGGAAGTTGGCTTGTGGAAACCCAGAGCAGGGGCGTTGATCGCCGCTACAAGGCCGACGTTCTTTTCGTCGGTGCCGGCGGTGGTGCCTTCCCGATACTGAAAAAGAGCCACTTGCCTTTCGCGCGCCGCTTCACCGGTTTTCCCGTCGGCGGACGGTTCCTGCAGGCCGAGATCACCGCCGAGCAGGCCGAGCAGTACAGAGCGAAAACTTACGGAAAGGCGAAAGTGGGTGCGCCTCCGATGTCCGTTCCCCATCTGGACCTCCGGGTTTCGGATGGTAGGTATTATCTTCTGTTTGGTCCTTTTGCCTCCTTTAAACCGGTGCTGGAGCGGGGCCGGGGGGTCCTGGACTACCTCCGCTCCATGCGCCTCCACGATATCCCGAGCCTGCTGAATGTCGCCATTGAGCACTTCCCGTTGGTCAAATACCTGGTTTCAGAGACCTTCAAGGGTGAAAAGAGTATGTTCGAGGAGCTGGACAGTTTCGCACCGGGCATGAGCAAGAAGTTCAACTGGAAAGCGGTTGAGGCCGGGCAGCGGGTTCAGATCATCCGCGACGGAGATCTGCAAATGGGTACAGAGATCCTCGTCTCGAAAGACAAGACCTACGGCACGCTCCTGGGGGCATCGCCTGGTGCGTCGGTATCGCCGGAAGTCATGCTACGTTGCCTTGAACAGCTTTTGCCGTCTATTTTTACCAGTGAGAAAGCCGGCAAAAAGAAAAAAGAGATATTCCCCGAGGACAATCTGGATTTCCTGGCGAAAAATCCCGAGCGTTACCGGGAGATCCGGGATGCCGTCAATGAACGGCTAGGGATCAAGCAGTCGGCATCGCAGCAGGACTGACCAGGCCAACAAACAGCAGGGAGATTTTCATGGACAGTAGAATCAGTGTGACCTCGCCCCTTGTAATCCTTCACGGCGACGAGATGGCGCAGGTTGCGTTCGAACATATTCTCAAGAAGTTTGTGAGCTCACGGCTTGATATTCAGCTTGAGGAAATCGACCTGTCTGCGGAAAACCGTCTGCTGACCAATGGCCAGGTGGTTATCGATGCAATCGATGCGCTTCAGTGTCATGGTGTGGGTGTGAAAAACGCCGGCATGACCGTAAACCGGCAGCAACTGGAGGACTTGCTTCGCAAGCACCCGGATGTGGACGGCAACAACCTGCATCCTCTGGCGACCAAGTCTCCGAACGGCGCTATCCGGAAGGGCATCAGCGGCAATATTACCCGGGAAGACATCCAGTTCCGCAACCTCAATATCCGCCGGCCGGAGTGGGTAGGGCGCGATATTGAGGTGGATACCATGGAATTCGGTGGCATCAAGGACAGCTTCAACCAGCTGTCGCTGGCGACCGGTGTGGTCAAACTGATGTTCGTGGGGAGCAGTGGTGACCCCGTGGAGCTGCATCGCCGCGAGATCCGCAAGGGTGATCCCTGGCTATTGGCAACCAACGACATCGAAGACGTCAAAGCCTGGGCCCACCGTTTCTTCCAGCGGGCCATCGCAGAGAGGCGGGATGTGTACCTGGGCCTGAAAGACACCGTGATCCCCGGCTACGATGGCGCCATGCGTTCGGTGATCGAGGACATCTATCACAGCGACTACAAGAAACAGATCGAAGATCTGGGACTGAGTTATTACTACGAGCTGATCGATGCCCAGGCGGCGCGTATTGTCTCCAACCCACCGGAGCGTGCACTCTGGGGTGTTCCGGACAATACCACCGGCCGAAAACTGCTCAAGCTGGTAAATCAGCTTCGCGAGTTTGGCATTCCGGGTCGGGGTGCACACGTGTCCATCTCCCGCATGAGTGCCGGTGGTGGCGACCAGTACGGTAGCTTCAACATGGCGGCCAGGGAAGATGGTATTCTCAAGGTGATTGTCGACGGTGACGAGAAGCATGCCCGCCGGGTCAGGAAAGGCGACCCCATGCTGCTCATGTCCAATGACCGGGAAGCCATCAAGGACTGGGTTCTCCAAGTCTTCCGGGATGCGTCGCGCAAGGACAAAGAGGTGTATTTTGGTCTCAAGCGCGAGTACATGGAGTACGACGAAGTCTACAGCGATGTGATTACCGAAGTGCGCCGGGAGCTGGCCAGTGAGCACACGCCACCGCCTTCATTTATGATCATGCGGCCCTCCAGCCAGCTCAAGAAGATGATCACCGACCCACCCAGGAACGCGCTTTATCCCTCCCAGAACCTGGATGGCGACATCTTCTCGGACATTTCAGCGGCGCTCGGTGGCAGTCTGGCGACCGCCAGTTCGATCATCGAGAGCAAAGACGGCACCATGCTGTTCGAGGCGCCCCACGGCACCGCCCATGATCTGTACCTGAAGTATCTGGAGAGCGACGGGAAAGTGGCCCATTTCAATCCGTCGGCGTTGATCTTCGCGCTGGCCAACGCCCTGGAGACCCTTGGTGAAAGAGAGGGTAACGAGCCCCTGAGCCAATACGCCGTTGAATTGAAGGCCGCGTTAACCGATACAGTCGACCGGGGCATTGTTACTGCCGATCTGAAGGGCAAAACCGTTGATCCGGATTCGGAACAGGTGGTGGATATGATTGGCTTTCTGGAGGCCGTGGAAAAAGCGCTCCAGTGAGCGTCTGAATCATCGGAGCGCCGGCTTTCCAACCGTATTTGACGATATTGCCCTGAATCAGCATGCCGCCAAGCTTAACGGTGCCCTGAAAAAGTTAATGGGGAGGAAAAACGAGTATTCTGCTTTGGTAGCCTGCAGAAAGTGCTAAGTTTTTGTTATGACCATGACCATGACCTTTCGATAAAGGATAGTAAACATGATGCGAAGCGAATTTCTTCAGGAATTGATCAAGCAGCTCTCGCCAACACTGGATTCGACAACTTATGTCTACTGCACGGTGCCAAAGGCAAAGTACGGTGAACTGGAACACCTCAAGCCCATTGTCAGCATTGCCGAACTGGAAGGCCTTACCCTGGTCATTCCTCTAGATGAGGCCAAGACCGAAGGCCTGGACTACTACAGAGTATTCCGTCGCATCACTCTGGAGGGCCACTCCAGCCTTGAAGCTCTCGGGCTCACATCTGTCGTCACAAGCCTATTGGCTGAACGGGGCATTACCACTAACGTGATAGCAGGGTTCTATCACGATCACATGTTTGTGCCTAGCGATCGCATTGATGAGGCGATGAGAGCGCTTAAAGAGCTTGCCAGTAATCCGGGTGGCTAGCTTTTATGAGCCAGCGAGTTGGTTGTCGTTCTGCTTATCAACCACCTGAGTTTTGCAGGCGGCGTATCTCAGTGTTACGGCCAGAGCGAAAAATGCAGCCAAGCCGCCAAATAGGGTGATCACAGGGATGACGTTCATAAGTTTGAAAACCTCCAATGGTTTTTCGATGGATCCTGCTTCCGTTTTGCAGAGGCTTCTCCCATCGATCAGTTGCAGCGGGCAAACATCGTTTGTCGATGCATTGTGTTCAAGCTAATGATTAGTGTACTTGAAAGAGGCTTTCACGGACGTATGCAGAAACCATTACTGCACGTATGCAAATACCCGTAGACGACGTTAGAAACTTCTCAACCCGCGACGCTGCCCCGGGTTGATTATCTGAGTGTTCTGCTTGAAAAAGTGAGATCAATTCAACATGAGCCAGCCACCTGAACGCTGAAGCTGAGTTCTCTGCTCGGAGGTCAACAGGTCGCGAATGTCCTGTTGGGCTTCAACCTGTAATTCCGTTATTTCCTTGATGACGTCGAAAACCTTTTGCTGTTGATCATTGATATCGCCCGCATCGAGCTCATCTTCGGCGTAAAGCTCCTGTAACTTGAGCGATTCCTCGTACCTTTGGACCTTCAGTTCCTGAAGATCTGATCGCAGCTCCTTTTCAATCCCAGCAATCTCTTCAAGTTGGCCATCGTCAAGATCAAGCTCCATCGAAGGGCCACGAGGCGTGCCCTGATAGCCGTTCATACCATGATGCATCCCACCTTGATTGTGCATGCCATGATGGCGCGAGTGAGCGCTGTTGCCATGGTGTCCTTGATAACCATTTTTATGAGAGTAGTGGTGCTGCATTCCCTGCGCGGTGCCTCCATTCGGTTGGCTAGTGTCAGGGCCCGATGAAGACGGAGCCGGGCCTTCGTGGGCGTGCGCCGTAAAAGCGGTGGCAGAAAGACCCAGAGAGAGAGCCAGGGCAAGCCAATTGCGCGAAGTTTTCTGGAATTTCATTTTTTGTTCTCGCTGTTTTGTGAATGAACTGAGGGACCCATTCCATATCCCGAGTCTAGTTCATACGAGTTGATTCCAGGATTGGCTGATGTGTCTCGCGCCGTCGTTTTGTAAAAACGTATTGGGCGCAGTATCGTTTACTGCGAGTCTGCACCCGTCAATACCTCGACGAGGCCGGCAATCACGGAGCTATGTCTATGACCAAGTCGATGACGGGCCTGCTTACCGATATACTCGTGGCTGAAGGAAAGCTGGACGACAATGCGCTGGTCTCCTCCATCGTTCCAGAGTTTGCGGACAAGTGCATTTGGATCAGCAACTGTCCGACAGGTGATGTATACACCAGGCGGTAGCCGAATATCTTATGTTGGATTAGAGGGAAGGGTTCCTGGGTTATCTCATGCAGCCAAGCGCAATGAATTGCTACAACATCGTTCAGCTCTGTTTGCAGGGACTGATCTCGCTGGTTTTGATCTTATCAGTCACCGGCACGGTTAACGTTTCCGCTTTGGTGACCGCGATCGGCCTGTCGCAAGGGTTGGCTGTGATTGAGGTGTGGTCGGCTGCCAGAGGCAACACCGGGTCAACGTTTGTCCCAAGCCTCATCCAGGTCGGTGCGCGGATCGCAGTATCTGTTCTCTTATTTTTATTCCTGCCTCTCGGCCCACAGTGGATGATTGTGATTTTGGGCGTGGCCTGGGTCGGCGCGGATACCTTGAGGTATCTGTATTACCTTGAGAAAGCGAACCCTTTGCTGGCCTGGGCACGCTACAGCGGCTTCATCGTGCTTTATCCCATGGGTATGGCGCTGGAAAACATGATAGTCTGGCGCTTGATGCAGCACTATCTCAACGAGCCGTTGTGGTTTTTTCTGCCGTTCTTATCCATCTACCTCGTCTTTGCCGTACAGATGTATCTCTATATGAGGGCTGGCAGACAAACGCGAAAAATAGCGCAAAAACACTCTCAACCTATTGAACTACTGATTTTTTGGTCACCCAACCTCCCGAGTACATGCCATTCTGGCCGATAAGCGGAACTTGGCCTTGTTGTCGACCCCGCATACTCTACCCGACTGGGGACTGACCTTAGCGGATGCGGATTGCCTGGAAGACGTCGTGCCGAAGACCGGGCTGGTTTCGAGTGAAGATGCTACAGCGTTGTGGAGCGCTCGGCGCCAGCTTTTTTAAGCCGGTTGCCGGTCACGGTGCAAGGGTGTCTACCAGGGCGACAATACGCTGAAGGCCTCCTGTCTCTGAAAAAGTGAGGAGTTACCTGTCTCACTGGAAGGAGAAGTTCCTTAGCTGGCCTCGGAATCCGCGTGATGTTGCATATTGATCTGGCGCAAGCCTGATCCCAGATCAATGTGTGACTTATGTTGGCCTCAATGATTAGCTTACGATTTACTGTTGCTGAGTCAGCAATAGCAGGACAGCGATATGGACCCACAAATCCCTCGAGATCAGTTTCCTTTCACCAGTGCTCGGGTGGCAAGGCGCTGGCGCAAGTTTACTGGATGAGCGCTTGAAAGACCTTGGGGTTACCCAGGCTCGATGGTTCACCATGGTCTGCCTGCAGCGTGGTGGTGGAGGATTGACCCAGCGGGAGTTAGCCCATTTGATGACCATCGAGAATCCGACATTGGTCCGCCTGCTTGACAGCCTCGAGGAGCAGGGTATGGAGGCTATTCTCTGTGCTGCGGTGCACGGCATCTTTGCCGAGGCTTCGGATCAGTATCTTTTGGCTGCGGGTTTACAGTCTCTGGTGACCACCAACACCATTCCACACAGTACCAACGGTATTGATGTCAGTGAGTTGCTGGCGCCACCGATCAGGCATTTTCTCAATCAGGACAGGAGTAAGAGTCGATGAATATTACATTCCTTGGTGGCGCAGAGACGGTTACCGGATCCAAGTTCCTGATTGAAGCGGGGGAGACGCGGGTTCTGGTTGATTGTGGTTTGTTCCAGGGTTACAAGTGGCTGAGAAAGCGCAACCGGCAGCCATTGCCGCTGGATATAGAATCACTGGACGCAGTGCTTCTGACCCACGCCCACCTGGATCACTCGGGCTATATACCTGTGTTGTACAAGCAGGGGTTTCGAGGGGCGGTTTATACCCACCACGCTACCCGTGATTTGAGTGAAATACTGCTGGCTGATAGCGGCCATCTCCAGGAAGAGGAGGCGCATTACCTCGGCCGCCATAAACTGAGTAAACATGAAACTCCGGAGCCTCTGTATGACCAGGATGATGCGGACGCCTGTATGGAGTTGTTTCAGCCGGTAGACTTTTACGAAGAAGTCCAGCTCGGTGATATACGCTTCCATCTTCGGCCGGTTGGGCACATTCTCGGTGCTGCCTGCATCATTATTGAGACGGAAGGTAAACGCATCGGTTTTTCCGGCGATGTTGGGCGCCTCAACGATATTTTCATGAGGCCACCTGCGCCTCTGCCAGCTCTGGACATGCTGATGCTGGAGTCAACGTATGGCAATCGTCGCCACGACGATGCGGACCCGTTGTCGCAGTTGGCAGACATCGTTAATGAAACCGTCGACAAAGGGGGCAATATATTGATTCCGGCCTTTGCTGTGGGCAGGGCGCAGGTTTTACAGCATATGTTCACTACCCTGATGAAGGCGGGGCGAATTCCAGTGCTTCCAATTTACCTCGATAGTCCCATGGCAATCGATGTTTCCGAGATTTACTGCCGCTACGAGGATCAGCACCGATTGAGCAGTTCCGAGTGCCACGAAATGTGTAGCACCGTTCATTACAGTCGCAGTGTTCAGGACTCCAAGGCGCTGGCTGGCCAGGCATACCCCCACGTAATTATTGCCGGCAGTGGCATGGCAACAGGTGGACGCATACTTCATCATTTCAAGCGCCTCCTGGGCCAGCACCGCACAACTGTTATTTTCGCCGGCTATCAGGCCGGGGGAACACGAGGGGCCAAGATGATTGGCGGAGCGGAAAGGATCAAGATCCACGGTGACTGGTTTCCTGTCAAAGCCAGATTGGAAGTGTTGAGTGGGCTTTCCGGGCACGGGGATTTCGCAGAGATTGAACAGTGGCTTGCTCAGAGTGACCTGGCCCCCGAAACGCCGATCAACCTGATCCACGGTGATCCGGAGGCGCTGGAGGCGCTGAGGGATCACTTGCGTCAGAACACCCGGTTTGAGGTGGATGTGGCAGGCTACCAATCCATTTTGCGTCTTTGACGATGCCCTGACGGCCATCTTCGAGGGCGACCTGAATGAGCCGCTTAAGATCCGGCAACGACCTTGGTCGCGGCGGCTGCCGTGTGCTAGAGTGGGCGATCTCATTGGCTGGAGTGAGAGGCAGTGGCCCTGATCCCGGCTCCAACCTGAACAGTAATGTCATAAGGAGTGTTTGGTGAAATCCCAATCCTGGCTCTGGTCTCTGATAGCGGTGTTGGTGCTCGCCGGCGGTTCTTATGGGGTTTTTGTTCTGTTTGGGGAAGAGCCCTTGCCGCAGGGAATCGTCTATGGCAATGGCCATATCGAGGGGCGGGAAGTGCGGATCGCGGCCGAAGTGGCCGGTCGGGTCATCGAGCACCATCTCGCGGAAGGCAGCAAGGTTTCGGCTGGCGACACGGTAGCCGTGATCGACCCCGCCGATGCCAGAGACCGCCTGCGCTCGGCACAGGCCGAGCTGGCCTCAGCGTGGGAAGTCCGTGACGGCTTCGACAGCCAAATCACCACCTGGCGTCATCATCTCAAGAATGCCGAGAAACAACGGCAGCGGATCCGGGACTTGCGGTCCCGCAATCTGGCCAGCTCGAGTGATCTGGATCAGGCGGAAAATGCCGTCAGTGAGGCCCGGGGCCGACTTGAGTCTCTCCAGCGGCAGAAGGATGCCGCCGAAGAACAGGTGGCTGCAAGGGCGGCGCAGGTGGCACTGGCTGAATCGCAACTGGACAAAGCGGAGGTTGCCGCGCCGCTCTCCGGAACCATCCTGATCCGGGCGGTGGAGACGGGAGAGGTTGTCGATACCGGCCAGCCGCTGGCCACGATGGTGAATCTGCAGCAGCTCGAACTCAAGGTTTATGTCCCCGGTGATATCCTCAACCGGATCAGCTTGGGGGATCCCGCCAGAATCCGCGTGGACGGTTTGCCCGGGGACTTTTCCGCCAAAGTCGGCAGGATTGACGATTTCGCCCAGTTCACCCCCCGCGATGTCCACATGCCCGACGAGAGAGTTCGGATGGTCTATGGCGTTACCCTGGTGCTGGATAATCCGGCCGATGCTCTGAAACCGGGTATGCCGGCAGATGCCTGGATTCGCTGGGATCCGGACGCCGAGTGGCCAGCGACCCTCTCGGTTCCGGCGCGCTGAGCCGTCATGTCTTCCCCGGAACCCATCGTCGCCAAAGGCCTTGGCCGCCAATTCGGAGACAATGTTGTCATCGAGCCACTGGATGTTTCCGTTGATCGCGGCCAACGAGTGGGCATTGTCGGTGCTGATGGCGCTGGCAAGACGACGCTGTTACAGATGTTGGCTGGCATCCTGGACCCCACTGTGGGGGAATGCCGGGTCCTGGGCTTCGATACCCGTCGTGAGGCCAAGCAGGTTGCTGCCCGGATTGGCTATATGTCCCAGGGATTTACGCTTTACGATCGACTCAGCGTCAAGGAAAACCTGAGCTTTGCCGCTCGCATCCGGGATGTGCCCGACGAACTCTATCGGGAGCGTTCAGAAAGGTTGCTATCCATGTCGGGGCTTGGCCGCTTTACTGACAGGCCCGCCGCCAAACTGTCCGGTGGCATGCGGAAAAAGTTGTCGCTATGTACCAATCTGGTCCATGAACCGGAGCTGCTGATCCTTGACGAACCGGGGCTCGGCGTCGACCCCCTGTCCCGGCGCCATCTCTGGACCATGCTCGACCGCTTCCGGTCGCAGGGCCTGACCATGGTTGTGGCTACCTCCTACATGGACGAGGCGGAGCGCTGCGACAGGATACTGCTGCTGGAACAGGGCCGCGTTCTTGCGGATGGGTCGCTGGAAGAGCTGCTGAGGCCCGCCGCCGGAAGGGTGTTCACTGTAAATGCTGGAGATACCGGACGAGGCTTGCGGGAGTTGTCCGGCATCCTGGCTCAAATTGACAGCGTCCATTCAGTGCAGTGGTTGCCGGATCACCTGCGACTGGTGATGAACGCGGACATCGCTGAAAACCAGCTCGCCGAGTTATTGCCCGAGGGAACCCACCTGGCGGCGGCCGAGCCCCGGCTCGAGGATCTGTTTGTGCTGCGGACGGACAGGAGGGCCGGCGAGCAGCAGTTTCCGGAATTGGCCCGGCAAGACAGGGGAAAAGAGGAAGGGCTGGTGGCCACCGGCCTGAGCGTCCGCTTCGGACATTTCAAGGCCGTTGACCGGGTGAGTTTCGAGGCGCCATCTGGCGAACTGCTTGCGTTGCTGGGGCCCAACGGGGCGGGCAAGACAACCCTGATCAGGGCCTTGTGCGGGCTGGTGGCCATCGATGAGGGCAACGCCCGGGTGGCCGGGGTGAGCTCCGGCGGGGGTAGCACCGCATTGCGCCGGCAAATTGGTTATATGTCACAACGGTTTTCACTCTATCTGGAACTGACCCCCTGGGAGAATCTCCGCTTCTTTGCCAATGCCTACGGCCTGGCCGGAGGCGCGGCGCGGGCTGCGATCGACTGGGCCAGGGAAGTAACGGGGCTGACAGATATTCCCGACAAGCTCACCGGTGATCTTTCAAGTGCCTTGCGCCAGCGTCTGGCGCTGGCCTGCAGCCTGCTTCACCGGCCCCGGGTCTTGTTCCTTGATGAGCCCACCTCGGGTGTCGATCCCGTCGCCCGGTACCTTTTCTGGCGGGTTATCCGTGAGCTGGCCGCCAGCGGTATGACCGTGCTGGTCACTACCCACTACCTGGAGGAAGCGGCCTATTGTGATCGTTTGGCGTTAATGCTGGACGGGCGGCTGCTTGCACACGGTAGCCGATCATCGCTGAATCATTCGCTCGGCCTCGAAGCCGACGCCACGGTGGAGATGCTCTTCACGGCGGCCATAGAACAGGCGGGAACGGCCAATTCCCGGGCGTTGGGACCATGAAGGCTCATCGGCTTGGAGCCCTCATCGTCAAGGAAAGTCGCGAGCTGATTCGCGACCCGGTTACCATTGCGTTGGCCGTGATCATGCCGCTGATCATGCTTTTTCTGTTCGGCTATGCGGTCAATCTGGATGTGGAACAGGTTGCCGTGGGCATTTACGATCTGGACAACACGCCGGCAAGCCGCGACCTGTCAGCCCGTTTCGACAGCTCGCGGTATTTTCAATTAGAGCAGAAAACGACCGATCTCCGCGATCTGGAGTCGGCACTGCAAAGCTCGACCATCAGCATGGGCGTGGTGATTCCAGCCGGCTTGGCCCGGCAACTGCTCAGAGGCGACGAGGCGCCTGTCCAGGTGATCGTGGACGGCGGCTATCCTGTTCTGGGTCGATTGGCATCGGCCTATGCCGAGGCGGTAATCGCAAATTTCCCCGCCCCGCGTC